>Ga0247831_1000003_pt1 | contig 502563 bp, 500 predicted proteins | sample LaCruzMarch2015__9_FD_192406 | JGI IMG/M metagenome (GOLD analysis project Ga0247831, IMG submission 192406) | Freshwater microbial communities from meromictic Lake La Cruz, Castile-La Mancha, Spain - LaCruzMarch2015_1m | ecosystem: Environmental > Aquatic > Freshwater > Lake | place: Spain... | reverse complement strand
AATTCCCCACTGCTGCCTCCCGTAGGAGTCTGGGCCGTGTCTCAGTCCCAGTGTGGCTGATCGTCCTCTCAGACCAGCTACTGATCGTCGCCTTGGTGGGCTTTTACCCCACCAACAAGCTAATCAGGCATCGGCCGCTCTAATCGCGCGAGGTCTTTCGATCCCCCGCTTTCCCCCTCAGGGCGTATGCGGTATTAGCACAGCTTTCGCTGCGTTATCCCCCACGATAAGGTACGTTCCGATGTATTACTCACCCGTTCGCCACTCGCCACCAGGTGCAAGCACCCGTGCTGCCGTTCGACTTGCATGTGTAAGGCATGCCGCCAGCGTTCAATCTGAGCCAGGATCAAACTCTTCAGTTCAATTCCTGTGATCCTTGCGGATCGTCGCACTCATTCAAGAAATTGACTTGGTAATAAAACCAAATCTTTTTACTGTCTATGAGTACTATTTATTTACATCTGTCCCGAAGGACTTGATGCTTTCACTTAGTACCCACAATTATCGGTTGACTAATTTTTAAAGAGGGCTGATTTGTTTTTTATTTATAAAAACATTCAGCAGAGAGATGAGACTATATCCTATCTTTAGCACTTCGTCAACACCTTTCGTAGTCTATTTCTTTAATAAACTAGGGTTTTTTCTGATAGAGAAAAATAGTCCATTTAAATCAGATACATAGAATTTTGAAAAAAAATTATCTTTTTTTGTATTCAAGATTTTTAGTGCAGTTTTTTAAAATTAGAATCTCAAGCAGTTCTTTTTTATGTGTTTTTTGTGCCTTAAAGAGACATTATTAGGGAAAACCCTTTATTTTTCTTGGGATACTGCTAATATGTTGCTATGCACAAACTACTAAAGAAAAATGTCTCATCTACCAAGCTCCAAAGACAGGGGCTAGTCGTGCCTATTCGGGAGCTACATGCAGGCTACCGGGAGCAGGTTCTTAGTCATTTTCTACAGCTGAGCGACGAAGATCGCCGTCTGCGCTTTGGCACTCAAACTTCAGATGAGGTAGTACATCACTATGTAGAGCACATTGATTTCAATAAAGATACCGTCTTTGGTAGTTTTGATGCCCAACTTAATCTGATTGGCATGGCTCATTTAGCCTACCTCCCTAAGTCTATTGGTGCCCCCCATGCAGCAGAGTTTGGCGTTTCAGTACTTCCACAGGGCCGTGGGCAAGGCATCGGCACAGCCTTGTTAGAACGTGCTGCAGTGCACTCTCGCAATACTCGTATCGAAACCCTCTTTGTTCATTGTCTAGCTAACAATAAGCCCATGATGCATTTGGCTCAGAAAGCTGGAATGCAGGTTGAATTTGCTTATGGCGATGCTGATGCTTATCTTAAATTGCCGCCAGCAAACCCAGGAACCATTGTGCAAGAGGCCGCCAATGAGCAGTGGGCCGACTTTGACTATGCGCTCAAGCAAAACTTAAAGCGCTCAAACAATGCCTGGTGGTGGTTCTTGGGCAGGCCAGCACTAAGAAACTAATGGCTAGTGGGGGCGCCCCGCAATATCCAAAGCGTCAGAATAGATAAATCTGCATCATTCATTTTTGCATTTGCTGGCATTGGAACAACTCCCCAGGATCCCGAGCCACCTTTAAGAATTTTGTTTTTTAAAAAGACTTTAGCATTTGGATTGCCGGCATATTTTTTTGCAATGTCTTGAAAGCTAGGACCAACAATTTTTTTGTCGCCGGCATGACAACCCAAGCAGGCATTGTGCTTAGCAACTGCTTGCGCCTTCAGATCATCGCCATCGGCCCAAACTGATCCTTGACAGAAAAGCAAGAGGGCACCAATCATTACTAGAATTTCATGTCGCCACAAAAAATACATTTATTTTTTACTTAGTAAATGATTAGTATTTTGGGGGGCTACTAGGTTGTGAATCATCAGCTTTTCCCTGCTTTTCTAAGCGCAATTTTTCAGCATCAGAGATGATTTCAAAATCAGCATAAACCTGCTTCACGCCGCTGATATCACTTGCAACTTTCTTCGCACGGTCTGCCTCATTTTTTGTGAGTAGCCCCATCAAATACACATTGCTTCCTTCGGCCACAATTACCATTGAGTTAGAGGGAAGTTGGTCAGTAAAAATCATTTGGGTTTTTATTTTTGATTCAAGATAAGAATCATTAGCACGTTCGGTAAAGGTGCTATTAGGTCCTACAATTAACTCATTAATTACAGAGCGGACATTTTTATTGGCTTTTGCATAGGCACCAGCCTTCTCCTTAATGTCGACATTTTTTACTTCGCCCGTGAGCAATACTTTTTGATTAAATGAAGTGACGTTGATATGCGCGCTATCCCCAAAACGCTTATCTAGAGCATTCTCAAGCTCAAGACCAATACCCTTATCTATCGCTTGTACCGCTGGCGTGCGTCGATCGGCCATTACACTTGCCCCTGCAGCAACACCACCAACTGCCAATACTCCGCATGAAGATAGAAATGCAGTGAGCGTTAATACAACCAATACCTTGCTGAGTAGCTTCATGCGCATGTCAAATACTTTCTTAAATTTAAAGCGATTAATCGAGTAAGAGGTGATCTACGCCATCGCATAAACCATGAAGCAATAAAAGATGGGTTTCTTGAATCCGCGCAGTGCGCGTAGATGGCACGCAAAGATGAGTATCGCCTTCACCTAATAAGTTAGCAATTTGCCCGCCTCCATTTCCAGTCAAGGCAATAATGGTGATGCCCAACTTTTTGGCAGCTTCGATTGCCTTCACTACGTTTTTAGAATTTCCAGAGGTGGAGATGCCTAACAAGATATCGCCTTTCTTTCCAAGGCCGCGGACTTGTTTACTAAAAACGTCGTCGTAACTGTAATCATTTCCTATGGCAGTCAAGATAGAAGTATCAGTAGTTAGAGCAATTGCAGCCAACTCTTGGCGCTCTCTTTCAAATCGGCCAATGAGCTCAGCTGCAAAATGTTGCGCATCTGCAGCAGATCCACCATTGCCACATGCCATAATTTTTCCGCCGGCACGCAAACAATCTGTCATGGCAACAACACCCTTCGCAACGAATTCAGGAAGAATCTTTTCACCCTCTTCCTTTACTGCAATGCTATCAAGAAAGTGTTGGGAGGCGCGGGCGCGTAAACGTTTAAGTGTCTCTTTATCCATGCCAATATTATGCGCCAAAGTAGGCCAGTTAATTCAGTCTCTCCCTAGTAAACAAAAAGCAACGTATCCTCTATCTTATTCATTTGACCCATGGAAAAGATATCCCCTATGGAACTGAGCTCCTTTGCCTTTTTAAAACAGCAGGACTTGCCTGCTGGCGCTCTCTATATGGTCGCCACCCCCATTGGCAATCTGGGCGACATTACCTTGCGCGCCCTACATGTTTTGAATGCTGTTGATGGTATTGCATGCGAGGATACGAGGCATAGTGCCGCATTACTACAGCAATTTGGTATTCACAAGAAATGCCTTGCTCTTCACGAGCACAATGAAATGGAGGGGGCTCAAACTGTTATTAGGCATCTTGCCAACAGCGAACGCTGGGCCTATATTTCTGACGCTGGAACTCCGGGGGTTTCAGATCCTGGCGCAAGACTGGTTAATGAAGTTCAAAAAGCAGGTTTTCGTGTTATTCCGATTCCGGGCGCAAGTGCTGTTTCTTCTGCTATCTCAGCTAGCGGATCGGTAATGCTTTCCTCGGGTGGGCGCTTTCAATTTTTGGGCTTTTGGCCAAATAAGACGAAAGAGCGCAATGCGCTTCTTCAGGATATTCTGAGCAGCCCTAAAACCAGTATCTTTTTTGAAACGCCACATCATATTCGCGAAACACTCTTGACATTGCATGCTCACCTAGACCCTGATGGGCAAATCATGATCGGAAGAGAGCTCACTAAAAAATTTGAGCAGATTGTAACTATACGTGCTGCCGATATCCCGCAATGGCTTGAGCATTCGCAAAGCTTAAAGGGGGAATTTATTATTCTAGTGGCAGGGCGACAAGCGAGCGCAGATCAGACACCCAAGCATACATCCCTCATACTTTGGGCCGATGCGCTCAGCCCTTATCTAGGAAGTAAAGAGATTGCGGCAATCCTTGCGCAAACTCTTGGGCTTAGCAAAAAAGAGGCTTACCAAGTGGCCTTAGATGCTAAAAATTCCAGTGGGCACGAATAAAAAGCTGGGCATTGCCAGCTTTTTACTGCTACGCTAAAAAATTACTTGGCAGCCTGTGCTTCTGTTGCTGGCGCCTTTGGCTCTGATAATTTACCACCAGCTGAATTTGATAAATAAACCACCGCACGACCCAGCTCATAGTCGCTAATATCAGCAGGACTTGCACCGCCGCGTGCCGGCATAGCGCCTTTGCCCTTCACAACTGAAGCTAACAGGCCGTTATATCCCTGTCCCAAGCGCGCAGACCAAGCCCCCACATCACTAAACTTTGGTGCGCCTGCTGCGCCACTAGCATGGCAAGAAGAGCAGACTGCTTTATATACTTGTTCGCCAGATTGAATCTCGCGTGGAGCGCTCGCATCTTTAAAATTTAACTGCGCTACTGGCTTGATCAACTGTTCGGTTGTAGTGGTGTTCTCGCCACGCTTACCGCTATTTACATAAATCATCAACAATAAAATAATGATGAGTGGCACAAAAAAGCTTGCAAACACCATGATGATCATCTGTTTAGGGGACTTAATTAGGCTGCCGTGCTCATTGCTCATAAGGTTTTTATCATTTGACGGGTTTGTAGGGGTTGCTTTGGCGTGATTATAACTAGAGCGGCGAAGTATTGGCACTTACAATAGCGAGGTTACCGTTTTTTTGCTGGCGCCCGTAGCTCAGTGGATAGAGTATTGGCCTCCGAAGCCAAGGGTCGCAGGTTCGATTCCTGCCGGGCGCACCAACCTTGGGGTGTTTTGACCTATATCATGCGTAAAATTGCATAAAAGGCTATCATTTATACTTAAATTATTGATTCCACACATGTCAAATCACTTAAATCCGAGCCTTTCTGAGCCATCCATCACTAACCCCTTAGCTCCAAGCCTGCCTTTGCCACATCGGAAGATTATCCGAAGCTGGCTAATTCCGATGGCACAGGGCGAAACTGGCAGAGCTATCATGCTTTTGATGATTGATGTCACCCTCTGGCTAGGCTGTATTGCCGGCACGGTTTTTGTGGAAAACGTTTTAGTCAAAATCCTCTTTGGCTTGGTTGCCGGCTTTGTTACTGGGCGTATATTTATACTAGGGCATGATGCCTGCCACCAAAGCTTTACGCCTAGTCGTGAGCTTAATAAGGTCCTAGGACGCATTGCCTTTTTGCCGTCCTTAACCCCATATAGCTTATGGGATGTTGGGCACAATGTCGTACACCATGGTCAGACCAATTTAAAGGGGTTTGATTTCGTTTGGGCACCCCTTTCTAAAGCAGAATTTGATGCTTTACCCGCTTGGCGTAAAAGACTGGAACGTCTTTACCGTAGTGGCTGGGGCCCAGTTTTCTACTACCTAATAGAAATCTGGTGGAGGCGTGAATATTTTCCTAATGCCCAAAATAAGCCCGGGGATCGCCCCATCTTTCTCAAAGACAATCTATTGGTCACTGGCTTTGCCATTATTTGGCTTACCTGCCTTATTGCCGGTGCAATTGCCACAGGCCAGTCAATTTGGCTTGGCTTAATTACTGGCTTTGTAGCTCCCTTCCTATTTTGGAATGGCATGATCGGCTTTGTAGTATATGTACACCATACTCATCCATCAGTTTCTTGGTATGACAAAAAATCTGAGTGGTTACGTGCGCAACCTTTCGTATCAACCACTGTCCATTTAACCTTTAACTGGATTTGGGGGGCTTTAGTTCATCACATCATGGAGCACACCGCCCATCACGTGGATATGAGCGTTCCCCTCTATCGCCTAAAAGAGGCTCAAAATACCTTAGAAACTATCCTTCCAGACCGTATATTTGTACAAAAGTTCTCTTGGGGCTGGTATTTTGATACCGCTCGGAAGTGCAAACTCTACGACTTTGAAAACAAAGCGTGGCTAGATTTTGACGGTAATAAAACGGCTGATTCAGTGCGAGTTGTGCTGAGCCCTGCCCCAGTTGCACAAAACGGGTAAAATAGATCCTCTGTATAAGATTTGGATTGCCCGGATTGCCCATGACTACCTCTACTCCAGCTGCCACTCAAGACACCTCTCAGAGCCTTAAATTTTGCTCTTCTTGTAGCCGTGAAAAGCGCTTGGAAGGGGGCACTTGGATTCCGACAAGCAATCGCAAGCAGCGCTGGATTTGCGCTAGTTGCCTATACAACCGTACGCATCGTACTGGTTCGGCTAAAACCTAAATTTCTTCCTAAGAACTATTGGCTTACCTAATCCCCTACATAGGGATTAGTTTGGCGCTCTTTGCCAAACGTAGACATAGGGCCATGTCCAGGAACAAATTGGACATCATCTCCTAGTGGCCATAGCTTTGTTTTAATCGCATGAATGAGGTCTGCATGGTTACCGCGGGGGAAATCTGTTCTGCCAATGGAGCCAGCAAATAGGACATCACCGACTAAGGCCAACCTATCCTCCTTATCGAAAAACACCACATGACCCGGAGTGTGGCCAGGGCAATGCAGAACTTCTAAATCAACATTGCCAACTTGAACATGGTCACCATCCTTAAGCCAACGGGTAGGGACAAATGCCTTTGCATGACCAAATCCAAATCGAACAGATTGTTCTGGCAATTGGTCTAACCAAAACTGCTCCTCCATTTGCGGGCCCTCAATCGGGACATTTAACTGATCGGATAAATCCTTTGCAGCCGCACAATGATCAAGGTGGCCATGAGTTAGCAAAATCTTTTTAACTGTACCTCCCAACTGCTCAACACCCTCAAGAATTTTATCTATATCACCGCCTGGATCAACGATCGCTGCATCACCGGTTTCTTGGCATACCAAGATAGAGCAATTTTGCTCAAATGGCGTAACGGGAACAATTCCTAATTTGATGGGCATAAAGAACTTTTAAATGAGTAAATGACTAGTTTATGGCTAAGAAGCTAGAATATATCTCACAGACCAAGTAATGATGACACACGACACCTATAAATTTGCGCCAACACATGAATGGGCCTCTCAGGAGGGGGATGGACTTGTTTGGGTCGGCATTAGCGAGCATGCGCAAGCGGCGCTTGGTGACATCATGTTTTTCCAAGCGCCTAAGTTAGGTCAACAAGTGAAGCAGGGTGAAGCAGTTGCCGTCATTGAATCTGTAAAAGCAGCTAGTGATATTCACTCTCCCATTAGCGGCGAGATAGTGGCCTTGAGCGAACAGGTAGATATAAGCCCAGGAATGGTTAATGAAAATCCTTATGGAACTTGGTTATTTAAGATCAAGCCTATATTTTCTGAAAAACTTGCTTTAGAGCTTGATCAACTGATGGATCTTGAACAATACAACGTTAGCGCTAGAACTTAAAAAACGGCAAACTAAGCTTTTCAAATTGCAATCGGGTCGCGCTCAATCATCCACCGGATGCGCAAAGCCTTGCTAATTCGACCTCGTGAATCTTGACGTAATTGTTGATCAATGAGCTCTAGCGTATCTTGTAATGCCTTCCGGTTAGAGGATTCAATTACCAACTGAGCCCGCTCAGAGCCCGCAACCCTCATGACCGCCTTAGGTACAGGGTCATAAACCCTCAACTCTTGATTGATTAATCCTTGCTTTTTTAAATGCCCTTTGAGTTCATTTAAAAATTGAATAGCCTTCACTAAGCTTTTTGCCTCTGCATGTACCAAAGCTTGATAAGAGAAGGGCGGTAATTTAGCCTCATCTCTTTCATTGGCAACGTGCCTTAAAAATCCATCCACATCATGGCGTAATAAATACTGAAATACTGCAGCTTGCGGGTACTGAGTTTCGATGTATATTTCTCCACCTTCCTGCCCGTTTGTGCCAGCACGACCAGCACGACCAGCAACTTGCACTAACTGTGCAAACAATCTTTCAGCTGCCCGAAAATCTGTAGAGTACAGGCGACTATCTGCATCGAGCACTGCAACCAATCCAATATTTTGATAGTCATGTCCTTTTGCAATCATTTGAGTACCAACAACTATATCTACATTACCACCATGTATTTCTTGAAATAATCCCTCTGCACCTTTACTCTTTCTACTGGAGTCAGTATCAACCCGTAATACCCTAGCCTTTGGCCACATCTCTTCAAAAACATCTTCTAATTTTTGTGTACCGTGACCAATCGTTTTCAGATCAGCATTGCCGCAATCCGGACAAAAACTCGGTATGGCCTTCATTAATCCACAGTGATGACAACTTAACACCGAGCTCTTACCTAGAGCTCCCGCTTTATGCAGCACCATATAAGAAGAGCATTGGGTGCATTTAGATAGCCAGTTACAGGCTCCACAACTCAATACTGGAGCGTATCCACGTCTATTGATTAATATTAAACATTGTTTTTTTGCATTTAGATTTTTAGTAATCGCATAGGCAAGTGTTTTTGTTATCAAACTCTTTTGCTTACTTGCCTGAACATCACCAGGGCTAAATTGATTTTGCGGATCACGCGTATTGATTAAATGTACTTTGGGCAGTCGTGCACCTTGCGCCCTCTGGTCAAGCCTTAAGTATTCGTAGCGCCCTGATTTTGCAGCCATCCAGGTTTCTAAAGAAGGTGTTGCTGATGAAAGCAAGATAGGTATTGATTGATCGTGAGCACGCCAAATTGCTAAATCTCGAGCAGAATAACGAGCGCCCTCTTGTTGCTTATACGATGGGTCGTTCTCCTCATCTACCACTATCGCCCGCAAATTTGGTATGGGTGTTAAAACGGCTAAGCGTGTCCCCAAGATAATTTGTGCTTTACCAGTCATTGCTTCATACCAGGCAATACCTCTTTTGCTTTCACTAACCCCGCTGTGTAAAACCGACATTACCTTATCTGGGAAGTAGGCCTTAATCCTTCTTTCTAATTGTGGTGTTAAGTTAATTTCTGGTACCAGTAAAAGAATTTGTGTGCGGGGATCTTCCAAAATGCCAGAGAGCCAATTTAAAAATACTGCCGTCTTACCGCTTCCGGTTTGCCCTTGTAACAAAATTGCTCTGAAAGAATGTGTAAGCCTCTCATTTAGCAATACTTCTAGTGCCTTTTGTTGCTCGGGATTGAGCTGAGCTACCCCGATAAAGCCATCACCAATAACCCCCCCTTTGTTTATATTTTTCTCAGCTCTTGCTAATTTTTTCGGTATTTTTTCCCATTCAGATGCTTTTTTCCACATCTGCGGAATGCCAGGCAACATAGTTTCACCTAATGAATGGATATAGTATTGGCTCGCAAAGTTCATCAGTCGCAATAAAGCAGAATCTAAGACGGGGAGGGGTGCTATTTGCTGTACTAACTTTAACTTCTCTATTTCATAATCGGAGTGAGCACTAACTTTAATCACTACACCAACCTCTTTAGATCGTCCAAAGGGAACTTCCACGATTTGACCAACCTCTGGTAACTTGCCCAATATTTCAGCATTCCACAGATAATCAAAGCTCTGAGATAGGGGTCTGTCTATGACCACCTGGACTACGATAGGCTGCGCCTTCATTTTCCTAAAAAATCCCTTTTACTTGTGGATAAGTCTGTGGATATCATTCTCAAATTCAACTTTCTAGATTTATTTTAAAGGAAGGACAAATCCTACTAAAATTATATAAACTGCTATTTATTGTTATAAAACAATCACTTATAACTATTACTAAAAGTGAATGTTTATCTTTCTCTCGAATCTTGCTGTATTTTCGTTAACGCACAATTCTGTGCATAACTTTTGCCAACATTATGCTTAAGTTAGCAATTACTAGGTATTATTGCTTGACCCTGAGGGCTTTTGACTGAGAAACGACTGTCTGGGCTAAGGTACTAACGCTATCAGGGGGAGTAAACTGATTAATCCCATGGCCTAGATTAAAAATATGCCCATCTAAAGAATGCAGTCCTGGCTTTAACGCAGGGGCTTTTGCAAGATCCTGTAATAAAGCACTTGTGGCCGATTCAATTTGTTTTACCCCTGAAAATAATATTAAGGGGTCCAAATTGCCCTGTAGCGCCAAAGGTTTTTTGATTTCTAATAATTGTTTACGAGCTCGACTTAAGGACATTGTCCAATCTAGTGCAATCACATCCGCACCAATTTGTGCCATGTCCTTTAACCAAAGACCGCCCCCTTTGGTAAAGATAATGATCGGAATTTTTCTACCTTCATGTTCGCGTGGTAGCAATTCTATTACCTTTTGCATGGCTGCCAAAGACATGCGCTGATACCATCCATCTGGCAATAAACCGCCCCAAGTGTCAAAAATCATTAAAGCTTGCGCGCCAGCCTTCACCTGCTCCATTAAATACATCGCAACGGATTGCACATTAATTTCTAAAATATGGTCCAGAAGGTCGGGTCGGCTAAACATCATGGTCTTGGCATGACGAAAATCATCTGAGCCAGATCCATCAATCATGTAGCAAGCAAGTGTCCATGGACTTCCAGAAAAACCAATAAGTGGAATGCGTTGTTCACCGTTTTGTATAAGTGCCTTGCGAATCTCAGATACGGCATCAAATACATATCGCAACTGATCCATGTCTGCAACAGATAATTTTTTTATCGCCTCTTCTGTCCGCAAAGGGTGTTCAAAACTAGGGCCTTCACCGGTAGTAAATTTCAGGCCCAAACCCATTGCATCGGGAATGGTCAATATGTCGGAAAAAAGAATTGCAGCATCGAGAGGGTATCGATCTAGGGGCTGAAGAGTCACTTCAGTTGCATAGGCTGGATTTTTTGCGAGCCCTAAAAAACTTCCAGCCCTAGCCCGAGTAGCGTTGTACTCAGGGAGATAGCGACCTGCTTGCCGCATGAGCCAAAGCGGTGTTTGATCAACCGCTTCGCCCAAGCAGGCCTTTAAAAACCGATCATTTAACAACAAGGAAATGACCGGCGTTTATTTTTTACGACGAAAGCGTGCTAAGGCAGCCAATTGCGCAGCGGCCATAGCAAATTCGGACTGAGCAAGAGCCAAATCAAAGTCTGTACCACGATTTTGCATTGCTTCTTCAGCGCGCTTCTTAGCCTCTAAAGCTTTAGCTTCATCCAGATCATGCCCGCGAATGGCAGTATCGGCCAAAACGGTCACGCGATCGGGCTGCACCTCTAAATAGCCACCAGCAACGAATACAAATTCTTCATCCCCATCAGCCTTTTCAATGCGAACTGAGCCAGGACGAATACGTGTAATAAGAGGAGTGTGGCCGCGCAAAATCCCGAGTTCACCACTTTCACCAGGAAGCGCTACAAACTTAGCCTCCCCACTGAAAATAGATTGCTCGGCACTTACTACATCGACGCGTATGGTTGACATAATTTCCCTAGATGAATTCGATTAAAGCTTCTTGGCTTTCTCAATGGCTTCATCAATAGAACCCACCATGTAGAACGCTTGTTCTGGCAAGTGATCCAACTCGCCACTGCAAATCATCTTAAAGCCGCGGATGGTTTCTTTCAATGGCACATACTTACCTGGTGAACCAGTAAATACTTCAGCAACGTGGAATGGTTGTGACAAGAACCGTTGAATCTTTCGTGCACGGGAAACGGCCAATTTGTCTTCTGGTGACAATTCATCCATACCCAAAATTGCAATAATGTCGCGCAGTTCTTTATAACGTTGCAGTGTCATCTGTACATCACGGGCTACGTCATAGTGCTCTTGGCCAACGACTTGTGGGTCGAGCTGACGACTCGTTGAATCGAGCGGATCAACTGCAGGGTAGATACCCAAAGCAGCAATGTCGCGTGACAATACAACTGTCGAGTCTAGGTGTAAGAAGGTTGTTGCTGGTGATGGGTCGGTCAAGTCATCCGCAGGAACATATACGGCCTGAATAGAGGTAACAGAACCCGTCTTAGTTGAAGTAATACGCTCTTGCAACTTGCCCATTTCTTCGGCTAATGTTGGTTGATAACCCACTGCGGAAGGCATACGACCGAGCAAAGCAGATACTTCGGTACCAGCTAGTGTGTAACGGTAAATATTGTCAACGAAGAACAGAATGTCACGGCCTTCGTCACGGAATGCTTCAGCCATGGTCAAACCAGTCAACGCAACGCGCAAACGGTTGCCAGGGGGCTCGTTCATCTGACCAAACACCATTGCCACTTTGTCGATCACGTTAGATTCTTTCATCTCGTGGTAGAAGTCATTACCCTCACGAGTGCGCTCACCAACACCGGCAAACACAGATAAACCTGAGTGCTGTTTAGCAATATTGTTAATCAATTCCATCATGTTCACAGTCTTACCAACGCCCGCACCACCGAACAAGCCAACCTTACCGCCCTTAGCAAATGGGCAAACTAAGTCAATCACCTTAATACCGGTTTCTAACAAGTCAACGGAAGGGGAGAGCTCATCAAACTTTGGTGCTGGCTGGTGAATAGCGCGACGTTCTTCAGTAGCAATTGGGCCTGCATCATCAATTGGGCGACCTAAAACATCCATGATGCGACCGAGTGTTGCTGGGCCGACTGGCACTGAAATAGGTTTACCTGTTGACTTCACTTCCATGCCGCGACGTAAACCATCGCTCGCACCCATGGCAATGGCACGCACTACGCCGTCACCGATCTGTTGCTGCACTTCAAAGGTCAAGCCTTTTTCAGCAAATGATTTTTCACCGCTATCAACTAATGTCAACGCATCATAAATGTTTGGCATTTTGTTGCGTGGGAACTGAATGTCCACAACTGGACCGATACATTGCACGATATTTCCGTTACTCATCGCATTTCTCCGCTTTTAATTCCTGAATTCTGTGGTATTTCTAAACGCTGACCGCTTAAACTGCAGCCGCTCCGCCAACAATTTCTGAAAGCTCTTTGGTAATAGCAGCCTGTCGAGTCTTGTTGTATTCCAATTGCAATTCGCCAATCACGTTCTTCGCATTATCTGAAGCTGCTTTCATTGAGACCATCCGCGCTGATTGCTCAGAAGCCATGTTTTCAGCAACTGCCTGATAAATCATTGCCTCTACGTAACGCTTTAACAATCCATTCAAGATAGACTCTGCATCGGGCTCATAAATATAATCCCAAGAGTGCCCCTCTTTTTCTTCTGGAGTCAGAGCAGCAGGCTCCAAAGGTAAGAGCTTTTCTAGAACGGGTTCTTGCTTCATCGCATTTACGAAACGGTTGTAACCCAAATAAACAGCATCGATTTCACCACTCTCAAACGCCTCTAACTGAGCAGTAATTGCGCCAATCAACACGTCCATATGTGGTGTGTCACCAATATGGGTTGTTTGGGACATTAGCTTTGCTTTCGAGCGATTCAAAAATTGAAGGCCTTTTGAGCCAATAGCGGTGTACTCAATTCCAATCTGAGACGCCCCCATCTCGCGCACTTGGTTTGTAACCAAGCGTAGGACGTTGGTATTTAAACCGCCACATAAACCTTTGTCTGTCGTGACTAAGATGGTGCCAATTTTCTTAACTTCTCGAATAGCCATATAAGCAGGACGAAACTCTGGATTGGCTTTTGATAGATTGGCAACAATTTCACGAATTTTTTCAGAATAAGGGCGCGCATTACGCATACGCTCTTGGGCACGCCGCATCTTAGATGCAGCGACCATTTCCATCGCCTTCGTGATCTTGCGCGTGTTTTGCACGCTCTTGATCTTTGACCGTATCTCTTTTGTGCTTGCCATGATTTATGCGAGTCCTCTTAGAAAGAGGCTGAACGCTTGTAGTCCTCAATTGCAGCGCGCAGCGCGGCTTCATCATCTTTACTCAAGTCTTTAGTCTCTTCAATGCGAGCAACTAAGTCAGCGTATTTGGATTTTAAGTGGTCTTGTAAACCTTTTTCGAAGGCCAATACATTCTTCACTTCAATATCGTCAAAGAAGCCATTGTTCATAGCGTAAAGGGACGCGGCCATTTCCCAAACTTGTAAAGGTTTATATTGCGCTTGTTTACACAATTCAGTAACGCGACGTCCGCGCTCGAGCTGTTTACGAGTTGCATCATCAAGATCAGATGCGAACTGGGCAAACGCTGCCAACTCACGATACTGCGCTAAATCGGTACGAATACCACCAGACAATTTTTTAATTACTTTAGTTTGAGCAGCGCCACCAACACGGGAGACAGAAATACCAGCATTAATCGCTGGGCGTACGCCAGCGTTAAACAGATCTGTTTCTAAGAAGATCTGACCGTCTGTAATGGAAATCACATTGGTTGGAACGAATGCAGAAACATCACCGGCCTGAGTTTCAATAATGGGCAATGCGGTTAAAGAACCTGTCTTGCCTTTAACTGAGCCATTGGTAAATTTTTCAACATACTCGGCATTTACACGAGCAGCACGTTCAAGCAAACGTGAGTGGAGGTAAAACACATCGCCAGGATAAGCTTCGCGGCCTGGTGGGCGGCGCAAGAGCAAGGAAATCTGACGGTAAGCAACCGCTTGTTTTGTTAAATCGTCGTAAACGATCAAAGCATCTTCACCGCGATCACGGAAATACTCACCCATTGTGCAACCTGCGTATGCTGAGAGATATTGCATCGCTGCAGACTCAGAAGCACTTGCTGCCACTACGACGGTGTATTCCATCGCACCCAACTCAGTGAGCTTGCGCACAACGTTGGCAATAGTGGAAGCTTTTTGACCAATCGCAACATAGACGCAATAAACGCCTTTGCCTTTTTGGTTAATGATTGCGTCAACCGCAACAGCTGTCTTACCTGTTTGACGATCGCCAATGATCAACTCACGCTGACCGCGGCCAATTGGAACCATGGCATCAATCGCCTTCAAACCAGTTTGAACTGGCTGACTAACCGATTGTCTTGCAATAACACCTGGAGCAACTTTTTCAATAAAGTCAGTTAACTTAGCGTTTACTGGGCCCTTGCCGTCAATCGGCTGACCAAGCGAATTAACTACTCGCCCAAGAAGCTCTGGGCCAACTGGAACTTCCAAAATGCGGCCAGTACATTTAACGGGGTCGCCTTCTTTAATATGGATATATTCACCCAAAACGACGGCGCCAACTGAGTCACGTTCAAGGTTTAAAGCGAGACCAAAGGTATTGTTAGGAAATTCCAACATTTCGCCCTGCATCACACCAGACAAACCGTGAACTCGGCAAATACCATCAGTCACTGAAATAACAGTGCCTTCGTTGCGAAGCTGGGAGTCAACGCCCATTTCGCTAATTCGGCTTTTGATCAGCTCGCTGATCTCGGAAGGGTTGAGTTGCATTACTTACTCCTGGGTCTTATTTCGTATGTTCTTAATCGGGATAACTTATGCGCCAAGACTGGTTTGCATTTGAGCTAACTGTGCCTTAACTGAACTATCCATTACTTCATCTCCAACCTGAATGCGAACTCCGCCAATCAATGATGGATCTACTTGAATAGTTGGGCGCAATTCTTTACCCCCAAAGCGCTTCTTCAAACTTGACAATAAATCATTTAACGCAGAACCCTCTAAAGGGAATGCGCTAGTAATCATTACTTCTGCTGCACCTTCGCTCTTATTTTTCATTGCCTCAAATTGACTGGCAATTTCAGGAATAGCAGATAAGCGGTGGTTTTGATTCACAAGACTTAAAAAACTTAACAGTTTGCCATCTAGCTTTGTCTTTACCATGCCAGAAAGCAATTTACTTAAATCGTCTGCCGATACTTTGGGATTGTTTGATAAAACAGCAACCTCTGGCAAAGCAGCGAGCTGAGCCAATTCGTTTAACTGTTCCAAACATCCAGCAAGCTCAGCAGGCTTAGCACTTTGAAAAAGCGCTTCCGCGTAAGGGCGTGCAATAGTGGCTAATTCAGCCATATCAAAGTTCTGCCTTTAATTGATCAAGTAGAGCGCCGTGTGTTTTTGCATCAACTTCACGACGTAAAATTTGCTCAGCGCCTTTTACCGCCAAAACAGCCACTTCTGCGCGTAATACTTCACGTGCACGAGTTACTTGTTGGTCTGCATCTTGCTTCGCTTGAGAAATAATACGTGCCGCTTCTACTTGTGCGTTGGTACGAATTTCTTCTGCTGACATTTGTGCACGCTTTTCAGCTTCAGCAACTCGCTGAACACCTTCTTGACGTGCTCGAGACAACTCTAGCTCTACTTCATTATTTGCAAGCGCTAATTCTTCTTTTCCGCGCTGGGCCGCAGCCAAGCCATCAGCAATTTTGGTTGAGCGCTCATCTAATGCCTTCACTAGTGGTGGCCACACGAACCGTGCGACTACCCACCATAAGACAAAGAAAACGATCATTTGCGCGAATAGGGTCGCGTTCAGATTCACGATATTCCTTTCAGTATTGTTGAGAACGGTTGGATGACTAGATAGTCATCCACGCCAAAACAATTACTTAATAACTGCGAGCAGTGGGTTTGCAAATGCAAACAACATTGCCACACCAACGCCGATTAAGAATGCAGCATCGATCAAGCCAGCCAAAAGAAACATCTTGGTTTGCAATTCGTTAATCAATTCAGGTTGACGGGCAGCACCCTCAATGAATTTCCCGCCCATTAGGCCAATGCCCAAACAGGCCCCTAAAGCGCCAAGGCCGATGATGAGGCCAATACCAATAGCGGTTAGTCCTTGAATGTTGGCTAAGAATGCTTGCATGTTTACTCCTAAGTATTAAAGATGAAGTTAAAAATAAAAAAATTAATGGTGACTATGGGCCTGCCCAATGTAAACCAAAGTCAACATCATAAAAATAAACGCTTGTAACAAAATGACCAAAATGTGGAATATTGCCCATGCTGACCCAGCAATAATATTGCCGACAAAGCCAAGCATGTACAAATCTAAATTAAAGGTCCACATACTACCCAGAAGGGCGATGAGCAAAAAGAGTAATTCGCCTGCATACATATTGCCAAAAAGTCGCATTCCCAAGGAAACGCCCTTAGCAATATATTCGATGATGTTCAAAATGAGATTGAAAGGTGCTAAGTACCACTTTGCACCAAATGGGGCAGAAATCAGCTCATGCATAAAGCCGCCAATGCCCTTCACCTTAAAGCTATAGAAGAACACCAATAGAAGAACAGAGAAGGATAATCCGAAGGTAGCGTTTAAATCGGTAGTGGGCACTATCTTATGATGCGGAACATGAACCCCAAAACTGCCAATAAATTGATTAACCCCGTAAATCCAATCTACGGGCACCAAATCTAAAGTATTTAAAAGAATGATCCAGCAAAAAACAAAAAGTGCAAGTGGCGCAATAAAAGTGCGATCGCCATGGACAATACTCTTGGTCTGGTTCTCACACATCTCGACGAGCATTTCAATTAAACATTGAAAGCGCCCAGGAACGCCAGGTGAAGCTTTGCGCGCGGCTAAAACTAAAAGAAAGACGGTAATCAACCCCATTAATGAGGTCCAAAAAATAGTATCTAAATTAATTACGCTGAAATCAATAACTGAAGTTTGTGCTCCACCTATGTTATTAAGGTTTTGCAAGTGCTCAGCAATATAAGCAGTAGGTGTAAGCGGTTCGCTGGCCACATTATGGGCTGCTGCTGCGTTGACTTCGCTAGACATCTCTTAACTAGTCCTTATTTATTAAAGCTTGCTACTTCCAAAACCACGCCAATAAATAACATTTCAGCGTAGCTAAATAGGTAACAAGCAAAGGTATCCATTTCAAATCAGGTTGCTTTAGGGCAAAACCAATAAACAGAAGAATGGTTGCAAGAATTTTTATAAATTCACCAGAAACCACAGCTGTTAGATAGCCGCCAGGGCTTGATTTAACACTTCTTTTTGCCGCCTCTAATCGCATCAAAAACAATGCAGAAGGCAAAAATCCAATCAAGCCACCAACTAAAGCCGAGTAAGTATAGTCGATTCTATTACTTAGCCCAGTGAAAATATAACAAGTGCCAGCAATTATCAGGGTAATTACTATCTGAGCCAGAACAATAAGCCAGCTATTCGTTGATGCAAACTGTCTTGGCTTTAGCCTACGCAGATCGTCCATTTCTGCTTTGCTATATACGCGATAGGCATCTTCCGAAGTTTCTTCCCAAATATCGCTCTTGGGTAATGGTTTTTGGTTCGTGTTCAATGTTTAAATTTTTGATAGGCCAAATAAAAAATACTAAGAATCAGTCACAATACCCAACTTTTTTAATAGGGAATCAAGTTCATCAAATTGACTAAAGCGAATTCTTAACTCTCCGCCTTTGCCTTTAAGCTTAAATTGGGTATTTAATCCAATTAAATCAGCAATTTCCTGAGTTAATCGGTGCATATCTGGGTCTTTACTTGAGGCGCCTTCTGCAGCTTTACTGTTAGGCTTTTTATTGCCTATTTGGCCTCCGGCCATAGCCAAGGCAGTTGCCATTTTTTCGGCCTCACGTACCGATAATCCTTGGGCTGCGATTCTGTGAGCCAAAGCTACCTGGCTTGCACCCGGAAGAGGTATGAGGGCACGCGCATGGCCCATGTTTATATCGCCTGCCAACAGCATCGCTTGCACTGCCTTTGAAAGCTGACTTAGGCGTAATAAATTGGTAATAGCACTGCGTGACTTTCCAACTGCTTTTGCTGCTTGCTCATGTGTAAAGCCAAACTCCTCAATGAGCCTTGCCAAACCTTGCGACTCTTCAAGAGGATTTAAGTCCTCGCGTTGCATATTTTCTATGAGCGCCATCGCTGCAGCGGTTTGATCGTTAGCTACTGACACCAAAACAGGAACTTCACTAAGGCCCGCCAAAGTCGCCGCACGAAAACGCCTCTCACCAGCAATGATTTCATATTTACCAGGCGCAATTAACCGCACTAGCAAGGGCTGCATCACACCTTGTTCGCGAATACTATCGGCCAACTCTTGCAATGCTCCCGCTTCCATTTTCTGACGCGGTTGATACTTACCGGCCTGCAATGCCGCCAAGGGCAACCGGTTGACTTCTGTCAAATCTTCTTGCTTTGCCTTTTCACCAAGCAGTGCTTCGAGACCTCGACCCAAACCTTTTTTCTTTATTGCAACCATGATTTTTTATTGTCTTCCCAGAAATTACATGTGCTTAATACGTTCAATCATTTCAGCGCCGAACTCGAGATACGCCTTAGCGCCTCGTGATGTCCTATCGAAAGCCACCCCCGGAAGACCGTAGGATGGGGCTTCAGCTAAGCGCACGTTGCGAGGAACAATGGTTTTAAATACTTTATCGCCAAAATGCTCTAACAATTGATCGGATACTTGTTGTTGTAATGTCATGCGCGCATCAAACATCACGCGTAGCAATCCAATAATCACCAAATCTGGATTTAAATTAGCATGAACCTGTTTAATCGTATTCACTAAATCCGATAAACCCTCTAGCGCAAAGTATTCACACTGCATTGGAACAATCACCCCATTGGCCGCGCAAAGTCCATTTAATGTTAGCAATGACAATGCAGGGGGGCAGTCAATCAATATAAAATCGTAGTCATTGGCAACGGTCGCTAGCGCCTCTTTCAAGCGTTGCTCCCGAGAATCAAAATCTACTAACTCAATTTCAGCACCCGCTAAATCACGGTTTGCTGGCAACACATCGTAGCTAGAGCTTTCACAACGTAGCGCACAAGCTTTCACCGAGGCAAGCCCAATAAGCACCTGATAGATGCTGTTGTTTAGCTCTGCCTTTTCGATACCGGAACCCATCGTTGCATTGCCCTGAGGATCTAAATCAACTAATAAAACACGTTGATTATGACCCGCCAAACCAGCGGCTAAATTAACCGCTGTCGTGGTTTTTCCTACTCCGCCTTTTTGGTTTGCAATACAAAATATTTTTGCCATGGCTGCTTTTGATAGTCCTGCTTTAAAGGGGTAATTTTCTCACGGGAGATAAGACCAAAAGGCGTCTTTCTACAGAGAGACTGGGAATATATAAAGATTCATCGGCAATTAAGCGCCAATCATCCATACAAACTTCTTGTAACTCTTGATCTGCACGCTTGGCTTTCATTGCAAAAACAAGGCCGTCAGGCTTCAGTAGGGGTAATGAGAGGCTTAGAAGGCGCACTAGGCTAGTAAAGGCACGTGAGATTACGGCATCGTACTGTGCTGGGCGCACTACTGACACGGACTCTACCCGCTCACTCAGCACCTCTATGTTGCCTAGCCTTAACTTGCCACGTACATGCTGCAAAAATGCCGTCTTTTTTCGGATTGCTTCAATTAACGTCACCTGCCAAGCCGGTTGTAAGATTGCAATGGGGATGGCGGGTAAGCCGCCACCAGAACCCAGATCAGCAATCTTTGGGCAGGGGAAATCTAAAAACTGCCTCATAATTGGTAAAACTGCAATAGAATCAATAAGGTGCAATCGTATAGATTCTATTGCACCCTCGATAGCGGTTAAATTATGGATGCGATTCCAACGGCTCATTTCCTGTAAAAAGAGCTCTAAATCAGCAATATTGTTTGGGCTTAATTCCAAGCCTAACTCTTGAATCCCGAGCGCTACCAACCCATCACTCACGCCAATTCCTGGGGCCTACCCAAGCCTTTTTTGAGGTGAACTAGTAACAAGGATAGGGCTGCCGGTGTTACCCCTGAAATTCTGCCCGCTTGACCGAGGGTACCAGGTTTATATAAATTTAATTTTTGCTGAACCTCTTTTGACAAACCGATAACCAAGTTGTAATCCAAAGACTCTGGCAGCGGGAAACTTTCATTGCTCTCTTGGCGAGCAATTTCCAATGCCTGCCTCTCGATATACCCTTGATATTTAATAGAAACCTCTACCTGATCGGCAATTTGTTGGGCTAACCCCAAATCTTCATCAAGGCTTCCTGGCGACCAAATCCCGTCGTCTAGGCTAGTAATGGCCTTATAAGTAATGCCTGGGCGCCGTAAGATCTCAAGCAAACTACATTCGTGAGATAAATCTTGCCCCAAAAGCTTTGAGATTACCTTTCCAGAGTCCTGCTTTGGCCCAACCCAAATCTCTTGCAGACGTGATGTTTCACGTGAAACAGCCTCCTGTTTTCTACAAAAGACATTCCAGCGGTAATCGTCTACCAACCCTAGCTCCCGGCCAATTGTGGTCAAGCGCATATCGGCATTATCTTCTCGCAAGCTGAGGCGGTATTCTGCCCGACTCGTAAACATGCGATAAGGTTCTAGAACGCCTAGCGTGATTAGATCATCCACTAACACGCCAATATAAGACTCACTTCGCTTAGGGAGCCAAGGATCTTTGTTTTGCGAGGCTAGGCCGGCATTAATTCCGGCTAACATACCTTGGGCTGCAGCTTCTTCATAACCGGTTGTTCCATTGATCTGACCAGCAAAAAACAACCCAGCAATAGCCTTTGTCTCTAGGCTATGGCGCAAATGGCGAGGGTCAAAAAAGTCATACTCAATGGCATAGCCTGGGCGAACAATCACGGCGGACTCCAGCCCCTTAATACTCCGAACCAGGTCCCACTGAATATCAAATGGAAGACTGGTTGAAATCCCATTTGGGTAATATTCGTTCGTAGTCAAACCCTCAGGCTCCAAAAAGATCTGGTGGTTATTTCTAGAGGCAAAACGATGAATTTTGTCTTCAATCGAAGGGCAATAGCGTGGGCCAACACCTTCAATCACTCCCGTATACATTGGAGAGCGATTTAATCCACCCCGAATAATGTCGTGGGTCCACTCATTCGTATGGGTAATCCAACAGGGAACTTGTTTAGGATGCTGCTCAGGACGGCCCAAATATGAAAATACAGGAACTGGGTCTAGGTTGCCGGGCTGCTCGAGCATCACTGAAAAATCGATGGTGCGGCCATCGAGGCGGGGTGGAGTCCCCGTCTTTAGCCTGCCCTGGGGGAGCTTTAATTCCTTTAATCTGGCAGACAAAGAGCTTGCTGCAGGGTCACCAGCACGGCCCCCAGCATAGTTATTTAAGCCTATATGGATTTTTCCATCCAAAAAGGTACCCGCGGTGAGCACAACCTTCTTGGCCATAAACTTTAGGCCCATCTGCGTTACAACTCCTTGAACCTCATCGCCGCTAACTAGCAAATCATCTACTGCCGACTGGAATAGGCTGAGATGCGGCTGATTTTCTAATCGACGGCGAATGGCTGCTTTATATAAGACACGATCCCCTTGTGCCCTAGTGGCTCGCACTGCTGGGCCCTTGCTGGAATTAAGTATTCGAAACTGAATACCCGCCTCATCAGTGGCAGCCGCCATAGCGCCGCCCATTGCATCAATCTCTTTTACTAGGTGCCCCTTACCAATGCCTCCAATAGAGGGATTGCAGCTCATAGCCCCTAAATTTTCAATACTATGGGTAATCAGGAGGGTGTCGCAACCCATCCGCGCAGAAGCTAGAGCGGCCTCAGTCCCAGCGTGCCCGCCGCCAACCACTATGACATCAAAGTTTTTCGAATAGCGCATGATTTGCCTCAGATAGGGCGATGATCATAGCATTTTGTTGGTTTCACGTGAAACAAATCTCATTCGAACCAACTGTAGGCTTAGGTATTTCCTTATAACTTATTGTTTTAGTTATGTTTTTTGAAATAAGACTTGCGCCAATGCGTAGCATGGCTCTAACTACTGCGTGTAGTATTTTTTAGCTTAGCTCTTGACTTTAAAAAAGGTGGTGATTTCACCAACGACACCACGACGGAAAGCTAAAACACAAATTACAAAAATAAATCCTGTAGCAATCGTGCTCCAGGACCCAATATTGGCTAAGTAATTCTGCAATCCCACCACAATACCAGCGCCTACTACAGGGCCTAAAATCGTACCCATACCACCAAGCAGGGTCATTAAAACGACTTCGCCTGACATGTGCCAATGAACATCCGTCAGGGTGGCTAACTGGAAGACCAATGCTTTCATAGAACCTGCAAGGCCCGCAAGGGTGGCCGAGAGCACAAAGGAAATTAACTTAAAGCGATCGACATCATATCCAAGAGAAATCGCTCGGGGTTCGTTTTCGCGGATCGCCTTTAATACTTGACCAAAGGGGGAGTACACCGTACGCATGATGAGCGCAAAGCCAAATAAGAAAACTGCCAAAACAAAGTAGTACATAGCTACGTCGTTACTAAGATCAATAAAGCCAAACAAATTACCACGGGGTACCCCTTGTATTCCATCCTCTCCGCCGGTGAAGGGGAGTTGGACTGCCAAAAAATAAACCATTTGTGATAAGGCTAAGGTGACCATAGCAAAATAAATACCTTGTCGGCGAATGGCCAAAGCACCCATTAAAAATCCAAGCACACCAGAACCAATCACACCAAGAATAATTCCAAGCTCTGTGGACGCGCCCATCTCTTTACAAAAATAAGCTGTGATGTAAGCGGAGGTGCCAAAGAACGCGGCATGTCCAAATGAGAGCAGTCCAGTGAAACCAAGTAATAAATTAAATGCGCAAGCAAAAAGTGCGAAACACAACACCTTCATTGCAAACACTAAATAAATAAAATCCTGAAAAGGCATCAGCACAGAAATTAAAACCAAAATACCGTAGAGCAGTTTTATTTTTGAGCTCATCTTATTTCTCCCGACCAAAAAGACCGGCAGGTCGAATCAGCAACACAATAGCCATGATTACAAAAATAACAACGCCAGAGGCTTCAGGATAAAAAACTTTGGTCAATCCCTCAATTAAACCCAAAGCGAGGCCAGTTAAAATTGCGCCCATGATGGAGCCCATGCCGCCAATAACAACCACAGCAAAGACAACAATAATGAGGTTAGACCCCATTAGTGGGTTTACTTGGAAAATAGGTGCGGCTAATACGCCAGCAAAACCCGCAAGACCAACGCCGTAGGCATAGGCCAAGGAAATCATCAAGGGAACATTGATGCCAAATGCCTGTAATAGCTTGGGGTTTTCCGTTCCAGCGCGAAGATATGAGCCTAACTTTGTTCGCTCGATAACGTACCAAGTTAAAAAGCAAACCGTTAAAGAAATAAGCACCACCCACAAACGATACTTTGGCAAAATGATGCCAATGGACTCTAAGGGGATGGCGCCTTGCAACAACTCGGGGGCAGAATAGCTCTCACCAGAGATGCCAAACCAATGGCGAAACATACCCTCAATAATTAATGCCAGGCCAAAAGTTAATAACAATCCATACAGATGATCGAGGTGATATAGGCGCCTTAACATGGTGCGCTCAAGAATTAAACCAAACCCCGCCATGAACAAAGGAACTAAAATGAGCGCGAACCAATAATTTATTGACAGCTCAGGAAAGCCTATCCATTGACCTAGTTGAGTTAGGCCAATCCAGGCGACAAATGCCCCCATGGTGTATTGAGCACCATGTGAAAAATTAATGATATTGAGAAGGCCAAAAATAATAGCCAGACCCAAGCTCAAGATGGCATAAAAGGAGCCATTAATAAGCCCCACCAAGAGCTGAGCTACCAGCCCTTGTGGGGTAATTCCAAGAAGTTCAAACATGCTTAATTAAAAATAGATTACTTATTGGTTACTAACTTGCAGCGCGACAATGAAAGCGGTTGTGTAGCTTCTGCAGCAGGAATTACAGCGCGAACGTTGTAGTAATCCCATGGGCTCTTTGCCTCTGATGGTTTTTTCACTTCAAGTAAGTACATATCATGTTCAAACTTACCATCTGCACGAATCTTACCCTTGAATAGGCCATCATCAATGGTCATAGAGCGCAGCGCTTTCATGACGGGAGCAGTTTCATCTGTTCCCGCTTTTTGTACTGACTGCAAATACGCCGTCACTGAAGAGTACACGCCCGCCTGAACCATTGTTGGCATGCGCTTGTGTTGCTCAAAGAAGCGCCTTGACCAAGCGCGGGTCTTATCATCTTTATCCCAATAGAATCCCTCTGTTAAGTACATGCCTTGTGCTGCTGGCAGGCCTAAAGAGTGGACATCTGAGATAAACATTAACAAGGGCACGACTGTTTGCTTTTTATTAATGCCAAACTCAGACGCCTGTTTAACAGAGTTGATCGTATCTTGTCCAGCATTAGCCAAAGCAACAACATCGGCGCCACTAGCTTGTGCCTTCAAAAGGTATGAAGAAAAGTCGCTGTTTGGAAATGGGTGTTTGCTAGTGCCCAAAACTTTTCCGCCATTTGCAACCACGACATTGGTAGCATCTTTTTCAAGCGCGGCACCAAAGGCATAATCAGCAGTTATAAAATACCAATTCTTTTTGCCCTGCTTGACTACAGCCTTACCTGTGCCATTAGAAAGGGCGTATGTGTCATAGACCCAGTGCACATTGTTAGGCGTACATTTTTCATTGGTAATTGTGAGGGAAGCGGCCCCAGAAACCAACGTGATTTTGTTTTTCTGTTCTGCCACCTCCATTACAGCTAAGGCAACGTTAGTTGATACGAGTTCAACAATAACGTCAACACCATCTTTGTCATACCATTCGCGAGCTTTGTTGGCTGCAATATCTGCCTTGTTTTGATGGTCGGCGCTGATGAGCTCAATCTTCTTTCCTATGACAGTTCCGTCTTTAGAAAAATCAGCGATGGCCATTTTTGCTGCAATCACAGCCCCCGGACCAGCCAAATCAGAATAGGTTGATGAAAGGTCGGTTAAAACGCCGATCTTTACAACCTCACCGCTCACCTTTGACCCACTTTGTGCAAAAACTGGGTTCGCGCCCAACATTGTTGCCGCAACCAGACATGCGGTTATTTGCTTTAACTTCATTTTTGTCTCCTATAGAAAACTACTAAACCCCAAGATACTCATTTAATAGGCTGGCCTTTTCTGCCAACTCACCTCGCTGCACCACCTCAACCACCTTACCGTGCTCAACTACATAATGCCGATCAGCCAAGGGCGCAGCAAATCTAAAGTTCTGCTCAACCAATACGATCGTAAAACCCTTGTTTCTTAAGCTCGTAACCACTTCCCCCAGTTTTTCAACAATCACCGGGGCTAAACCTTCCGTTATCTCGTCGAGCAATAACAGCTTAGCGCCTGTTCTTAAGATACGCGCCATAGCAAGCATCTGCTGCTCTCCCCCAGACAGGCGGGTTCCAGGGCTATTCCGCCTTTCATAGAGGTTCGGAAACATTTGATAGATCTCTTCTAAGCTCATACCCCCTGGGGCAATTTCTGGCAAAAGAAGTAGGTTTTCTTCGGCACTTAAACTGGCAAATATACCCCGCTCTTCAGGGCAATATCCAACCCCAAGACGGGCTATTTGATACGTGGGCATTGCAATGGTCTCTTTACCAAAAACACGAATCGATCCCGTTCTTTTGCTGGTCAAACCTAAAATGGTCTTTAAAATAGTGCTGCGACCTGCGCCATTCCTGCCCAACAAGGTGACCACCTCACCATCTTTAACTGAAAAGTGAACACCGTGGAGGATGTGGGACTCACCATACCAAGACTCCAAGTCTTTAACCTCTAAAGCCATGGTGCTCATAAAACATCCCCTCCATGGCTGCCCATGTATGCCTCAACCACCAGGGGGTTATTTGAAACAGTGTTGTAGTCGCCTTCTGCTAAAACGGCACCCCGCTGTAAAACGGTAATTTTGTCTGCAATCGAAGAAACCACCTTCATGTTGTGCTCTACCATCAAGATGGTGCGCCCTTTGGCAACTCGATCAATCAGCTCAGTTACCCGCTCTACATCCTCATGTCCCATACCCTGTGTGGGCTCATCAAGAAGCATGAGCTCGGGCTCCATTGCTAAGGTGGTGGCAATTTCCAGCGCTCTTTTGCGGCCATAGGCTAAATTTAAGGTCTCTTCATGCGCAAAATCAGCCAGCCCTACTTCTTGTAGTAACTCGTGGGCACGCTCATTAAGAATATTGAGCGAGTCACTGGATTTCCAAAAATGGAATTCTGTACCTAATCCTCGCTGCAATGCAACACGAACATTCTCCAAAACGCTTAGGTGGGGAAATACAGCAGATATCTGAAAGGATCTAATAACACCACGGCGCGCGATCTGTGCGGGCCTTTCTTTGGTGATGTCAATCCCATTAAACAGAATCTGGCCACTAGTTGGCTCTAGAAACTTCGTCAGCAAGTTAAAGCAGGTCGTTTTTCCTGCGCCATTAGGCCCTATAAGGGCGTGAATGGTCCCTCGGGTGACGTCCAGGTTTACATCAGTAACCGCAGAAAAGCCTTTAAAGGTTTTGCCAAGGCCAATTGTTTTTAATATGGTTTCTTGCAATCTCAAGTCCTCTACCCAACACTAAGGTAAGCATTTGAGAATACCCTAACAACCCAACTACCGACATAGCAATAACCCTAAAACAGAAGAGGGAGGTGGATTAAGGGTCTGGTTTGTTTTTTAAGTAATTTTGAATAGCGTTTATTGCAGGCTCGTCCAGCATGTCCATGGGGATTCGCTGAGACCCCTGAATAATCATGAGGGCATAGGGTTTGGCTAGGCTTGCGGCATGGGCACATAAGCGCAGATCGTCACCAACTGCGGGGGACTGGTTGCGCCAGTAATTAATGGCCGCCTCTAGTTCTTGTATGGATAGGTACATCACACTGAGTGTGTTTTGACTATTTTTCTTTAATTGCTAACATGGTCCCACGGCATTTTTTTGCACCACAGCGGCATTCGTAGTCCCTCTTCATTTGTTTGGTGATCCGCCCATCGACCCCTAAGGCGTAATCATAAAAAAGTTCTTCGCCAATTTTTAAGGCGCGTTTGGCATAAACGAAAACCTGTGGCCCGCCATTGAAGTTATCTTCTCTGGTTTCGCAGCAAGGTTTACAAGAGTGGTTAATCCATCGAGATGCATTCCCGCCAAACTTAGCATCGATACAGCGCCCATCTTCTAGTGAGAAATAAAAGGTGTGGTTTGGATCTTTTGGATCGTGCGGGTGGCGCTTCTCAGCCAATTTCCAGCTAATTATCTCGCCTTTATACTCAATAATGGCCGCGCCTTTTTTGATGGGTTTAACTACAAAAACACCCTTTCCATGGATTGGGGATGTTTTAACAGCAATGCGAGACCGGTCGACCTTAGGCGCCGCTAATTTTTTTTTGCTCATTTGGTATTAAACGTCTAGGTTACGTGCAATTAGTGCATTTTTTTCGATAAACGCTCGCCGCGGCTCTACCTCATCACCCATTAACGTAGTAAACACTTGATCCGCTGCAATCGCATCTTCTATTCTTACCTGTAAAAGTGTGCGCGTGCTGGTATCCATGGTGGTTTCCCATAGTTGCAGTGGATTCATTTCGCCCAGGCCTTTGTAGCGTTGACGACTTAGTACGCGCTCTGCTTCTGATAACAACCACGAAAAGGCGGCCCTAAAGTTTTGTACAGATTGCTCTTTTTGATTTTTATCTGGATCTCCACGACGCACTTTTGACCCTGGCACCACTTTGCCAGACAAAACCGCAGCAGCATTAGAGAGGCTTTGATAATCATCGCCATGGACAAAATCTGAATTAATTGCTGAAAGCTTTAGGTTCCCATGAATCCGGCGGGATAACAGTAATTTATATCGATCAGTCCGATCTTCTTTTTGTACGATAATTTCTGGGGCAATTGCTAAAGGATTTAAAGAGTCGGCAAGGGCTGCTCCTAGGCGTTTAGCTGAGTCCAGAGCTGATTTTTCAGTATCTAAGTTTAATTGGGTGCCAGACGCTATTGCACGTAGTGCATCCTCATCAATTGTGCGTGATAAGCGATCAACAATAGATTGAATCACTTGATAGTGTGTGGCTAATTCACCCAGGGCAGCGCCCTCAATAATTTCACCGGTTGGTGTTTGGAGTGAGGCTGACTCAAGGGCAATCTTTAAGAGTAGTTGGTTGAGCTCAATATCATCCTTAATGTACTGTTCGTTTTTACCAAACTTCACTTTGTAGAGTGGGGGTTGGGCAATAAAAATATGGCCACGCTCAATGAGTTCTGGCATTTGTCTATAAAAGAAGGTGAGGAGCAGGGTTCGGATATGGCTGCCATCAACGTCAGCATCGGTCATAATGATGATGCGGTGATAGCGCAATTTGTCAGCTTTGTATTCCTCAATACCAATGCCGGTTCCAAGTACTGTAATTAAAGTAACCACTTCTTGACTCGCCAACATTTTATCAAAGCGCGCCTTCTCTACGTTAAGTATTTTTCCTTTTAAAGGAAGGATTGCTTGAAAGCGGCGATCGCGCCCTTGTTTTGCAGAGCCGCCAGCAGAGTCTCCCTCGACAATAAATAACTCAGATTTAGTGGGGTCTTTCTCTTGGCAGTCGGCCAGTTTGCCTGGAAGGCCTAGGCCGTCTAAAACACCTTTGCGCCGAGTCATGTCTCGGGCTTTGCGAGCTGCTTCGCGGGCGCGAGCTGCATCAACAATCTTCCCGCAAAGAATTTTTGCGTCTGCGGGACGCTCTTGTAGGTAGGCATTTAGTGCCTCTGCAACAATCTCTTCTATAGGGCCACGAACCTCACTAGAAACTAGTTTATCTTTTGTTTGGCTAGAAAATTTGGGCTCTGGAACCTTAACAGATAAAACGCAGGTAAGGCCCTCTCGCATATCCTCACCAGAGATTTCTACCTTTGCTTTTTTTGCTACCTCATTCTCGTCAATGTATTTATTGATAACGCGCGTCATTGCGGCGCGCAAACCTGTTAGGTGTGTACCGCCATCGCGCTGAGGAATGTTGTTAGTAAAACAAAGGACTTGCTCACTAAAGCTGTCGTTCCATTGCATCGATACTTCGGCGGTAATGTTGCCACCTAAATCAGATGGACGAATACCTTCCGCATAAAAAATATTAGGGTGTAAAACGTTTTTAGTTTGGTTGATATATTCAACAAAACCCTTCACCCCACCAGAAAAAGCGAAGTCTTCCTCTTGCCCTGTTCGTTGGTCAATAAGCTTAATGTGCACTCCATTGTTTAAAAAGGAGAGTTCACGAATACGTTTTACTAGAATTTCATAATGAAATTCAATGTGGCCAAAAATATCAATGTCGGCTAAAAAATGTACCTCAGTGCCCGATCGTCCAGTATCGCCAGTAACAGTGATAGGTGAGGTGCTTACGCCGTTAACTACCTCGATGTTCCGGTTTTGGATAACACCACGGGCAAACTCCATATAGTGCGCTTTGCCATCACGACGAATGGTTAGTTTTAGCCATTTAGATAGCGCGTTAACACAACTAACACCTACGCCATGTAAACCACCAGATACTTTATAACTATTTTGATCGAACTTGCCACCAGCATGTAATTCAGTCATAACAATTTCAGCCGCACTTCTTTTTGGCTCATGCTTATCATCAAACTTAATACCGGTTGGAACGCCTCTGCCGTTATCAACAATAGAAATTGAGTTGTCCGTTTGAATCACTACTGTAATTTCAGAGCAGTACCCCGCCAATGCCTCATCAATGGAGTTATCTAAAACCTCAAAAACCAAATGATGTAGCCCCGTCCCGTCAGACGTGTCACCAATATACATACCTGGGCGTTTGCGGACTGCCTCAAGACCTTCTAAAATTTGGATCGATGATGCGCCATACTGCTCTACTTCTTTTTTTTCTTCTATCATTTTTTTCTAAATTAAATACGCATTGGCATCACAACATACTTGAAGCTCTCTGAGCCAGGAAGAGTAATCACTGCGCTACTGTTAGCATCACCTAAACTAATTTGAATTTTTTCATTTTTTAGATTTGATAAAACATCAAGTAAATAACCCACATTAAACCCAATTTCTACGGCATCTCCGTTGTAACTGGTTTCAATCTCCTCTTGTGCCTCCTCCTGCTCGGCATTGGTTGATTGAACCGTAATGCGGTCGGGTGACAATGAAAAGCGCACGCCTTTGAATTTATCTGTAGTTAATATGGCAGCTCGCTGAAGTGCGGCCTGCAATACATCACGACCCACAATAAGGGAGTTTTTGTGCCCCTTGGGGATAACTCGCTGAAAGTCTGGAAACTTACCTTCGACTAGTTTAGAAATTAACTCAATATCGCCAAAAATAAATTTTATTTGGTTGGAGCTTAAGTTGATCTCTAAAATCTCTTCAGAGTCTTCAAGTAGGTGTTGACATTCTAAGATTGTTTTACGGGGAATAATTATTTCCTGTCGCTCACCTGCACCAGTTGGTGCCTCCAGCAAATCCACTTGAGAGAATGCTAAGCGGTGACCATCTGTTGCCACTGCAATTACCTGTTTACCCTCTACAACTAAAAGCATGCCATTTAGGTAATAACGAATATCTTGTTGCGCCATTGCAAAATGAACTTGACTAATTAATTGACGAAAACTCTTTTGCGTCATTTTCCAACTAGCCGCTACCTCACCAACACTTTGCATTATTGGAAACTCTGCTGCTGATAGGGTTTGAAGTGAAAAGCGGCTTTTTCCACTTTGCACCACTAGGCGACCATCTTTTAAGTTAAGGGAGACGGGACCCTCGGGAAGGGCCCGTAAAATATCTAGCAATTTTCTTGCCCCAACAGTTGTGGTGACGTCTTCAGGGCCAACACCAAAATTTGCATTGGTGGTTATTTGAATTTCTATATCTGTTGAGATGAAAGAAACTCTCTCTCCCTGCTTTCTAAGTAGTAGGTTTGCCAAAATTGGCAATGTATGTCGACGCTCAACAATGCCACTTACAACCTGAAGTGGTTTTAATAAACTATCACGCGCTGTATTAACAAGTTGCATTGCTTTTAAATCCTTGTATATATCTTATTAGTAGTAGTAATAAGGCTTCAAATTTTAGTGGATAAGTCGAAAACAGCTTTAAAAACAACAAGTTATAACCAAAAAAAGTTGTGGAGAACCTCTGTATAAGCACTGGATAAAACTTGGATAACTTTTTTTCAACACCCTATTTTTGCATGAAGCGCGAGCTTTCCACAATTTATCCACACCCAATCCCCAAAGTTATCCATTAACCTATCCACAACCTTATCCACAAGCCCAATCTAAGCTTTTAAGGTTTGCTCAATCACATGAATTTCATGATTAAGCTGTCCATCATGGGACCGCTCCTCACTAATTTTACGAACTGCGTGCAAAACCGTGGTGTGGTCTCTCCCGCCAAAAAGTTCCCCTATCTCTGGTAGGCTTTTTTGGGTCAACTCTTTAGCCATAAACATTGCAATTTGCCGAGGTCGCGCTATATTAGCCGGACGCCTTTTCGAATACATATCCGCTACCTTGATACTATAAAAATCAGCCACTGCCTTTTGGATATTTTCTACCGAGATTTGCCGGTTCTGGATCGAAAGTAGGTCTTTAAGGGCAATTCTAGCTACCTCTATCGTTACCTCCCGCCCATGAAAGCGCACAAAGGCGAGAATTTTCCGTAGCGCCCCCTCTAATTCCCTAACATTTGAACGAAGATGCTTGGCAACAAAAAAAGCCACATCCTCACTCATTGGGATTCCCTCACTTGCGGCCTTTTTCATCAAAATCGCCACACGCATTTCTAATTCTGGTGGTTCAATAGCCACCGTTAAACCAGAGTCAAACCGCGAAATTAGTCGGTCATCAATCCCCGCCATCTCTTTTGGGTAGGTATCACTTGTGATGATGACTTGAGCCTTATTGCTTAGCAGGGCCTCAAAGGCGTAAAAAAACTCTTCTTGGGTTCGAGATTTTCCACTAAAGAACTGAATATCGTCTATCAATAAAAGGTCTAGTGAGTGGTAGTAACGCTTAAACCGATCAAAAGCCTTTTGTTGGTATGCCCTCACCACATCAGACACGTACTGCTCGGCATGGATATACCGAATCCTGGCGCTTGGCTTCTCCTTTAAAAGGTGGTTACCAATTGCGTGAATTAGGTGGGTTTTTCCAAGCCCCACCCCACCATATAAAAACATGGGGTTATAGGAGGTTCCTGGGTTATGTGCCACCTGAATTGAAGCCGCACGAGCTAATTGATTCGCTTTGCCGGTGACAAAAGTTTCAAAAGTAAGGTTGGGATTAAGTTTAGAGTGATCTTCAATTTCAAACGGCTGCTCCTCTACTGAGGAGCGCTCCACAATTCTGATACCTTCGGGGGCGTTAGGCTGCTCTATCTCGGGGGCTTGTGTCAAGGCGCTGGCATTGACTAAATTTATCCCCGCACCATCAGCAGCCAAAACAAAATTAATGGTGACTGGTAGCTTAAAGTGTTCAGATGCAAGCTCTTGAAAGCGGTCTGCGAAAGTCTTTTTAATCCAGTCTAACTTGAATCTATTTGGCGCCCCTACAGTAAGTGATTGCTCACCCTCATCGAAAGAAACGACGGTAAGGGGCAAGATCCAGGTTTTAAATTGTTGAGGCGAAAGCTCACGTGAGAGGGTGCCAATAGCAGCATCCCAAAACCCTAAAGGGTTTGGCGAACTTAAGTTTGGGGGAATTTGTAGGTTGCTCATATTTTTAGAGAACCCATTGTAGCGATGGCATGAAGTTATCCACAAGTGCGATATTCGTGGAAAACCTGTGGATAACTTGTGCACAAACTAAAAAAAACCATAAATATTAGGGGTTTAGAATATAAAGAGCTAAAAAATAGTGAAAAACACCTATATATTTCTTTACACAGGTTGACCTTTTGCTTCGCAACAAGGAAAATACTGGGTTTTGCAGGATGAATCATGAAAAGAACATACCAACCCTCAGTAACCCGTCGCAAACGCACTCACGGCTTTCGTATTCGCATGAAAACTAAGAGCGGACGCGCAGTATTAAATGCCCGTCGCGCAAAAGGCCGCAAACGTCTAGCGGTTTAATTTAGTCATTGAACAGCGCACGGATCTCCGAGCTACTAAAAACACGCCCCAAGACAAGTTTATATTGGGGTATGTATTTGGCTTCTTCCGAATCTGGCGCAAAGCCGGATTTAGGCATTGCTGTTGCCAAAAAACTAGCTAAACGCGCGGTTGATCGCAATAGATTAAAGCGCATGATAAGGCAGTTGGTTTGGTCTGCGCAAGCCACTACCCTTAAAAGTGATGTGGTCGTAAGGTTAAAAAAACCAATTGGTCGAGAGACCCTTGGCAAACTCAGAAAAAGAGAAAAAACCTTATTACGCACACAAATGGCGGGGCTAATCTAAGTGCAACTCGTAAATGGCATTGCGATTAAGCTGTTAAGGGCCTACCAAATATTATTAAGCCCGTACATGGGCCTGCACTGCAAATACATTCCAAGCTGCTCAGAGTATGCGTGCGACTGCTTTAAACACTATGGCTTTATAAAAAGCCTGAGGCTAACGACGTGGCGCATTTTGCGTTGCAATCCTTGGTCACAAGGCGGTCATGACCCTGCTGTAAAACAAACCCCTCATCATTAAGAGAATGCAAATGGACTTAAAAAAAACAATTCTTTGGGCAGTGTTTTCTTTGTCGGGTTTGATGCTTTACAACAACTGGATGGTCAGCGATGGCAAACCCTCCTTATTTGGAGGCCCAGCGGTTAATGCACCAACAGCAACAGACAAAGCAGGGCAAACCAAGACAGATGTTCCAGCCACCACCATAACTGCAAACACCCCTGTAATAAACCAAACACCCGTGGTGAACTCGGGATCTATTGAGGCCTCAGAAAAGTTTGTATTAAAAAACGACGTGCTAGTTTTAGAGATTAGTGCGAGCGGCGCCAATGTGATTGATGCTAAATTGCTGAAAGAGTTAACAGCAGATAAAAAACCTGTGGCACTCTTTCAATACAACCAAAACCATAAATATTTTGCCCGCTCGGGTTTAATTGCAATAGGTAATGTTGATTTACCAAATCACACTAGCCCATTTAAATTGGCGCAATCTGGTAAAGATGGTTCGGGTAGACCATTTATAACCTTAGTAAGTGAGCGCAACGGCGTAAAGCTAGAAAAAACCTTTATCTTAAATCCTGGCAGCTACGTAGTTGATGTGGGTCATCGTGTTACTCAAAACACCTCTTCCACTGCATCGCTTGTGCTCTATACAGAAATTGTGCGCGATGCAATGCAAGAAGAAAAGATTGGCCCATTTAATGGGGCATTCTCTGCTAGTACATTTACGGGGCCAGCGGTATACACAGAAAAAGAAAAATTCAATAAGCTCGAATTCACGGACATTGATAAAAACAAAATATCCATACCCACTCAAGTCCCCGCAGGGGATCCAGCCTGGATCGCACTAGTACAACACTATTTTGCAAGTGCTTGGATTCCTAGCGATAAGTTGGCGCGTGATATCTACGCAGGAAAAATTGATACTAATCTCTATCGTATAGGCATTCAAACGCCACTAGGTGTTGTGGCTCAAGGTATAACCGTTGTAGAAAAGGCTAGGCTATTTGTTGGACCCCAGGAGGAAAGCGTTTTAGAAACAATCGCCCCTGGATTTGCCCTGCTAAAAGATTATGGTTACCTCACTATTTTAGCCAAACCCATTTTTTGGCTTCTAGAAAAAATACACACTTATGTCAATAATTGGGGGTGGTCAATCATTCTTTTGACCATATTAATTAAGTTGGTTTTCTTCCCGCTCTCTGCGGCAAGCTACAAATCGATGGCGCGCATGAAAGAGGTGCAGCCACGATTGCTTGCAATGAAAGAGCAATACAAAGGCGAGCCACAAAAACTCAATCAAGCCATGATGGAGATGTATCGTAAAGAAAAAATTAATCCACTCGGCGGCTGTCTGCCAGTGGTAATTCAAATCCCAGTATTTATTTCCTTGTATTGGGTATTGCTGTCCTCTGTTGAGATGCGTGGCGCACCTTGGGTATTATGGATTCAGGATTTATCGGTACCAGATCCCTACTACATCTTGCCAGTGATTATGGCAATCTCTATGTTTGTACAGACAAAATTAAATCCAACACCTCCTGATCCTATTCAGGCAAAAGTGATGATGTATATGCCAATCGTATTTTCGGTCATGTTCTTCTTCTTCCCGGCCGGCCTGGTTCTTTATTGGGTGGTTAACAATTTACTTTCCATTGCTCAACAATGGCAAATCAATAATATGTTTGGAAAATCGCCAGCCAAATAATTTCTTGGTTGGAATGTAGACAAACAATGAGCCCTTGCAATGATGACTAGAAAGCTGCCCATCATTGCTTTAGCGACTGCACCTGGTAGGTCTGGGGTTGGCGTGGTGCGCATTAGCGGCCCCAAGCTTGAGAATATTATTTGGGCGTTATTTAAAAAAACTCTCACCCCTCGACAGGCTACCGTTTTAACGTTACGGGATGCCTCTGGTAGAGTGATTGATCAACTATTGGCTATTTACTTTACCGCCCCAGCCTCTTTTACTGGTGAAGATGTTGTAGAGCTGCAATGCCATGGCGGCCCTCAGCTATTAGAGTTGGTAATGAAGCGCTGCCTTATATTAGGCAAAAATGAGGGCCTAATTATTGCTCAGCCAGGCGAATTCACCCTGAGAGCATACTTAAATAACAAGATTGATTTGGCACAGGCCGAAGCAATCGCCGACTTAATTGATGCCCAAAGTGAAGCCGCAGTACTTGGGGCCGCCCGTTCTTTGCAAGGCGCATTCTCCGATGACATTAATAGCCTCATTGAAGATATCACCCAACTTAGAATTTTAGTGGAATCTACCCTCGATTTTCCAGAAGAAGAAATTGAATTTTTGGAAAACGCACAAGCACGCAGTCGTCTAGAGGCGGTAAGCAGTAAGTTGGCAACCCTCAGGCAAGGCGCTCAGCAGGGAAAAATTTTGCGCGACGGGATTGAGCTGGTTTTAGCTGGCGCCCCCAATGTAGGAAAAAGCTCACTTCTAAATCGCTTGGCGGGAGAGGATGTGGCTATTGTTACTCCTATTGCCGGCACCACTCGTGACCGAGTAAAAGAAAGCATCATCCTTGATGGGGTGCCGATGCATATCATTGACACAGCGGGATTAAGGGACACCAACGATGAGCTTGAAGCCAAGGGGATTGAGCGCTCTTGGGGTGCCATCCGCTTAGCTGACCTGGTGATATTTCTGCAAGATGCTAACTCGCAAAACGATACTGTAGATGAACTCCGAGAGCAAATTTTGCGGGAAATTCCACCTAAATGCCCGGTTTTAGAGGTGGGGAATAAAGCAGACCTATTAGAAGGCGTGCATTTAAAAAATCGACTGAATCAAGAAATTTCACTTATTTCAGCCAAGACGGGTGAAGGTGTGGAGGCCTTGAAATCAAAAATTCTGACAACGATAGGCTGGGGCGGTACACAAGAGGGGGCTATTTTGGCTCGCCGCCGCCATCTCGACTGTCTAGATCGCGCTGCTGATCATTTGCATAAATCAGAGGAATTCGCGTTAAATGGGAACAGTTCATTGGAGTTATTTGCAGAAGAGCTCCGTTTAGCCCAAAATCAATTGGGGCAAATTACTGGAAAGTTATTACCAGATGATCTTTTGGGGAAGATCTTCACTCAATTCTGCATTGGCAAGTAAAGGGCTTGCTCTTGGTGGAACAAGCATACATATATGTCCAAAATGATAAAATTGATAGATTAAATATTACTAAAGCATAGGGAATATCATGACCACAGCAATGAATGGCCAAATTAGTGTCAATGCGCCAGATTATGTAAAAAATCAGCATTTAATTCAGTGGGTGGCTGATATCGCGGCGCTAACGAAGCCCGACAATATTCATTGGTGTGATGGCTCTCAATCAGAATACGACGAGCTTTGCGAGCTACTGGTGAAGGCGGGTGTCTTTAAGCGCTTAAACCCTGCTAAGCGCAAAAACGCTTTTTTAGCTCTGTCCGATCCTGATGATGTTGCTCGCGTTGAGGACCGCACTTTTATTTGTTCTGCAAAAAAAGAAGATGCAGGGCCAACGAATAACTGGGTTGAGCCAAGCGAAATGCGTGCAACTTTAAACCCATTATTTGATGGCTGTATGCGTGGCAGAACAATGTATGTAGTTCCCTTTTCAATGGGACCAATTGGCTCCCCAATCGCACATATTGGCGTGGAGCTTTCTGATAGTCCCTATGTCGCGATCAATATGAAACTGATGACTCGCATGGGTAAAGCTGTCATTGACCAACTGGGCGCAAGCGGTGAGTTTGTGCCTTGCATTCATACGGTTGGAAAGCCGTTAGCGGCTGGCGAAAAAGATGTTGCATGGCCTAATAATAAAAATAAATATATCGTTCACTATCCAGAAACTCGGGAAATTTGGTCTTTCGGCTCAGGTTACGGCGGTAATGCTTTATTGGGTAAAAAATGTTTTGCTTTACGGATTGCATCCAATATGGGGCGCGATCAAGGGTGGTTAGCTGAGCACATGTTGATCCTAGGGGTGAGCTCACCAGAAGGTAAGAAATACCACATTGCAGCAGCCTTTCCGTCTGCTTGCGGAAAAACCAATTTTTCTATGATGATCCCCCCAAAAGGATTTGAGGGTTGGAAAGTAACGACCGTTGGTGATGACATTGCATGGATTAAGCCACGTAAAGATGCGGTTACAGGCAAAACCCGCTTGTTTGCGATTAACCCAGAGTCTGGTTATTTTGGTGTTGCTCCAGGCACCAACCGCCAAACAAATCCCAATTGTCTAGACTCTTTAAACCAAGACGTTATCTTTACCAATGTGGGCTTGACAGATGATGGCGATGTTTGGTGGGAGGGTTTGACCGATACGCCGCCAGCGCATTTAATTGACTGGCAGGGCAAAGATTGGACTCCAGCAGATGGGGCGGCAGGACGTAAGGCGGCACATCCAAACTCACGCTTTACTGTTGCCGCAACAAACAATCCGGCAGTAGATCCTAACTGGGATGATCCAGAGGGTGTAGCGATTGATGCATTTTTGTTCGGAGGCCGTCGCTCAAATACAGTTCCTTTGGTTAGTGAAGCGCGGGATTGGCAGGAGGGTGTGTATATGGCCGCTACCATGGGATCTGAGACAACTGCTGCGATTACTGGTCAAGTTGGGGTAGTTCGTCGTGACCCATTTGCCATGATTGCCTTTGCTGGCTACAACATGAGCGATTACTTCCAGCACTGGTTAAATATTGGCAAGAAGTTGGCCGCTGAAGGTGCTGTATTGCCAAAAATCTATTGTGTGAACTGGTTCCGCAAAGATGCTAACGGCAAGTTTGTTTGGCCAGGATTTGGTGAAAACATGCGCGTACTTTCTTGGGTCTTGGGCCGCGCTGAAGGCACCGCTAAAGGTGTAGAAACTATATTTGGTATTTGCCCAGAACATGCTGACATGCATTGGGATGGCCTTGATTACTCGGCAGAGAAGTTTGAGCAGGCAATCACTGTTGCAGTAGATGACTGGAAAAATGAATTAAAACTTCATTCAGAATTGTTTGAACACCTTGGCGATCGCTTGCCAAAAGAGTTAGTAGAGTCTCGCTCCAAGATTGAGAAGCGCTTGAACGCCTAAACCTTCTGTTCGTTTAATATCCCTTCAGTGACCAGCCCCCAACACTATGCAATAGTGGTGATTGGTGCAGGCATTGCTGGCGCAACAATTGCTCATGAGCTGATCGAGCGAGGTCAAGCAGTTTGTATTGTTGACGCAGCGATAGCTCCCGCTACAGCTTGTTCAAGTCATGCCTATGCTATTGCTCATCCCCATATTGGCAAAGGTGCTCCGCGCTTGCTACGATTAACGCGGATAGCCTTTTTATTAGCAGAAATGCGTTGGGGATCGATCTGGAATCAACATGGGATATTTGTACCGAGTAAAAGCGACCAAGCATTCAATCGATCCGCAGTCATAAAACACCTACGTAGCTTAGGTCTAGATGACCAAACAGCCAAAGCTCTTGATGCCAATGAGGCTGGGGATCAATGTGGAATAAAACAAAGTGGTGTTTGGCTTCCAAGGGGCGCCTCTCTTGATTTATCAAAAGCGGCTCAGGATTTGCTTAGACCGCATTCGCTCCTTCATTCTCGTTGGCTTACCCGCATCACGCGCTTAGAACAATGTGCTGCGGGTTGGCTGCTATATAACGAAGAGGGCAAGCCCCTTATGAGTGCTAGTAAGGTCGTTATTGCTGCCGCAATGGACAGCAAGGCGTTAGCAGCAAGCATTGGCGTAAAACTTCCTTTAAGACCCGTACGTGGTCAATTGAGTATTTTCGAGATATCTGCTAATGACCCTTGGGCCGAAAGGTTGCCCCGTGTCGCTATTTCTGGAGAGGGCTATTGTTTGCCAGCATTACGCCTAAATGACGACACTTATCGCTGGATAGTGGGCTCAAGTTTTGACGAAGGGGAAGATGAACTTCAGGCGCGTGACTCTAGCGATGAGTTCAATCAAGAGCAGGCAAAAGGGCTGCTTGCCTATGCACAAGGCAATATTGACTCTTTAAAAAAAGCCAGTAGCTTTGTAGGGGTCCGCTGTGTAGCGGGCGACCGTTTGCCAATAATTGGCGCATTGAGTCAGCGCCCAGGAATTTTTCTGGCCACCGCTTTGGGGTCAAGAGGGGTGCTTTGGTCCGCCTTGGCAGCAAAACTCATCTCAGCTCAAGTGCTCGATGACGATTTTGTTTTGCTTACGCGCTTAGGCTTTGCAGCTGACTTGGTTGCCGCACTAGCACCCGCCCGCTTTTTTGCCGGCGCTTTAGCAACAGTCCCTGCTTTGGGAGCCTTAGCCTCGAATTCAAAGCCAATTTTGCCTTCCTCACCTATAGCTAGGTAAGCCTTAAAGCCACGACCAGTTCGGTTGGACTTAAAGTTGGTTAGCAAATCCGTTTTGCCTTCCTTTAGCAACTTCTGAATCTGTTCGCTGGAAAGTTCCTGTTGTAATACAACCTTGCCTGTTTTGAAACTACAAGTCTTATTGGGGCCAGTATTGTTTTCACAGATATAGCGCATCCCATCTTCATAAACAGCCCCCGAGCATTTAGGACAGGCGCCCAAAGATTGGCGTCCAGTAAAGTCAATTACCTCGGCGTCATCTTTTTCTGTATTTCCAAAATCAAATTCTAATTTGAAGCCGGCATTAGGGTAGTCGGCATCATCTTCTGGTATTTCACTAAGCTTAATAATGGCGGCAAAGGGTCTACCTATTTTGCTGCGGAAGCCTTGTAATGGCCCAATTGTTTTTTCGCGTAGTAGTTCTTCCACTTCAGGATATTCAAAAGCGCGACCACCAGGCGTTTTGCTAATAGTGAAGCCACACTTTTCGCAAGCAAAACGACGGTAGTTTTCCTTAACGGGGCCTTTACAATGGGGGCACGGCGTGGTCATCGTTGCGTAGTCGCCAGGGATGGTATCGCTATCGTATTCTTTAGCGCGCTTTACAATTCGCTGCGTCATCTGGGCGATTTCATGCATGAAAGTATCACGCTTCATCTTGCCTTGCTCAATCAGCGATAGCTTATTTTCCCAGTTGCCCGTCAGGTCGGGGCGAGTGAGCTCCTCTACATCTAAGCCTCGCAATAAAGTCATTAACTGAAATGCCTTGGCTGTCGGAATTAACTCTCGTGCTTCGCGAACCATGTATCTTTCAGCTAATAAACCTTCGATGATGGCAGCCCTAGTTGCTGGGGTGCCTAAGCCCTTTTCTGCCATTGCTTCGCGCATATCATCATCATCTACCCGCTTACCTGCACTCTCCATTGCAGAGAGCAAAGTAGCTTCTGTGTATCGTGCTGGGGGTTTAGTTTTTAAAGGAACTAGTGCAATAGTGTCAGTTTGAACACTTTCGCCTTCTTGTACTGGAACAAGTTCATCGTCTGCTTGGGTGGATTTACCATAGACCTTTAACCAGCCTGGGTTTACGAGCACGCGACCCTCGGTTTTAAAGTGGTGCCCTAGCACCTCAGTTATGCGAGTAGTGACACGGAATTCTGCAGCAGGATAAAAGACCGCCAAGAAGCGACGCACAACTAAGTCATACAGCTTAAACTCTGGCTCGTTAAGTGACTTAGGCGACTCTAGCGTGGGGATAATCGCAAAGTGATCAGAGATCTTTGTATTATCAAAAATACGTTTGTTAGGTTTAATCCAGCCGTACCCCGCTTTTATCCCAAGGCCTTTTATGTCACCTTGCAAAATTTGCTTAGCAAAGGGACGGTATTCTTGCGAGTGCTCGGCAAGGTTTTCCATCGTTTGCTTAACGGCACTCAAATAATCTTCAGGAAGTGCTTTAGAGTCAGTACGTGGGTATGTAAGCACTTTATGGCGGTCATACAGTGCTTGAGCTAAGGCCAAAGTATTTTTGGCAGAGAAGCCAAACCGGGCATTCGCCTCACGTTGTAAGCTAGTTAAATCAAAGAGCTGAGGCGCAAGCTGGGTCGCAGGCTTGGCTTCTTCGGTAACAGAAGCTTTTTTATCACGACATGCCGCCACAATGCTTTGAGCAGCAGCTTCACTCCAAAGGCGATTCTCACGCGCATCAGGCTCTGCGGCATCTTTCTTAAATTGAGGGTCAAACCAACGCCCTTCATAGATTCCAGCAGAGGCAATAAATTCCGCCTTTACTTCCCAGTAATTTTTAGAAATAAATTTTCGAATAAGTTCATCGCGTTCAACCACGATGGAGAGCGTTGGGGTTTGTACGCGACCAACGGTAGTTAAGAAAAATCCACCACTCTTGCTATTGAAAGCAGTCATGGCTCGAGTGCCATTAATGCCAACTAGCCAATCAGCTTCAGAGCGACAGCGTGCCGCATCGGCTAGAGGCAGCATCTCACCATCACTGCGAAGTGCGCCAAACCCTTCCCGAATGGCATTGGGTGTCATTGATTGCAACCAAAGTCGCTTAATACCCTGAGTTGCTTTAGCGTGTTGAGCAATGAGTCGAAAAATGAGCTCACCTTCGCGGCCCGCATCGCAGGCGTTAATTAGTTGGTCAATGTCTTTGCGCTTAATCAGTTTTTGCAATACTTTTAAACGAAGCTCTGTTTTTGCGATTGGGCGCAAATCAAAATAAGGGGGCACTACTGGTAGATTGGCAAAAGACCACTTGCCACGTTTTACGTCAAACTCTTCTGGAGCTGCAATTTCCAATAAGTGGCCTACAGCGTAGGAAAGAACGTAGTCATTGCTTTCAAAATAGTCCTCGTGCTTAGTAAAGCCGCCCAGTGCTTTTGCAATGTCACTTGCAACCGAAGGCTTCTCAGCAATGATGAGCGCCTTGGGGTGAGCCGGGGCGGAGGGTTTGGAACTGCTTTTGGTAGATGCTTTAGCCACGCGTTTGCCTAAATATAAGTGCCTGCAATTAAGTATTTATGGGGTAAAAGGATGAACAATTTAAACCAAATCAAGATTCGGTCTTGCTTTTACCCCCTTTTTTATTATTAACCGATAAATTGATAAAAGTCCAAAATCACACCTTTTTCCCTAAAAACCCTTTTTACAGTCGTTTAAATGGGGTTTTTTGAGAATGTAGAGCTCTTCCAATACTTCTTCGGGGGTGCAAACAAGCTTAGCACCTTGCTGAATCAGGTAATGGCACCCCTTTGCTAGGGGGTTATTAATTTGACTAGGAACCGCAAATACTTCTCGCCCCATCTCTAAAGCAAGTCTTGCTGTAATCAAGGAGCCGGATCGATTGGCGGCCTCAATGACTACTACGCCTAGAGCAAGGGCTGCAATGAGGCGGTTCCGTTTGGGGAAATGGAAGGCTTTGGGGCCGACCCCAAGGGCAAATTCGGAGACTAGCAGGCCTCTTTGTCTGATTTGATTGGCTAGAACTTGATGTTCAGGGGGATAAACTAGATCTAGCCCTGTGCCACAAACAGCCAAGGTGGGTGAGTTTAGAGCAATATCTAATGCCCCTCGATGGGCGGCTCCATCAATCCCACGCGCAAGCCCAGAAATTACCAAAGCCCCAGCGCGGGCAAGCCCTTGTGCAAAAAACGCAGCGTTTTGCAGGCCGCCTGGGCTAGCAGCGCGCGACCCCACAATGGCGATCATAGGCAATTTTAGTAACTCAATATCTCCGTCTATATAGAGTACGGCAGGAGGATCAAATAAGTCGTTCAGTCGGGCAGGGTAGTTGCTCTCGTGCCTTGAAATTTGTACGATGCAGGAAGTCTTCAAAGGGTTCATAGGTAAATTCTGAACGAAAGCCGAAATCACACAATCAGGACAGTCTGATTACTCTGTTGGATAATTCCTACATGGCTTTATTACCCGTACTTTGTTATCCAGACCCACGCTTACATAAGGTTGCTAAACCAGTAGCGAAAGTAGATGCACGCATCAAAAAAATTGTGGCCGATATGGCGCAAACAATGTATGAAGCTCCTGGCGTAGGTTTAGCCGCTACCCAAGTGGATATCCATGAACGGATTTTAGTAATTGATGTATCGGAAAGCCAAGATGAATTGAGGGTCTTTATTAATCCAGTATTAGTGTGGTCTAGTCCCGAAACGAAATCGTGGCGTGAAGGCTGTCTTTCTGTTCCAGAGTATTACGACGAAGTGGATAGGCCAGATATCATTCGCGTCAGGGCTTTAGATCTGGAGGGTAAAGAATTCGAAATAGAGGCAGATGGTCTTTTATCCGTTTGTCTACAACATGAAATGGATCACCTGCAAGGAAAGGTATTTGTAGAGTACCTTTCTATCCTAAAGCGCAACCGGATTTCTCTTAAAATGAAAAAGCGCGCTAAAGAGTTAGCGGGTCAGCGCTAAGCGCCGCCAATGAAAATTGTTTTTGCTGGAACTCCCATATTTGCTGCCCAAGCCTTGCGCGCAATCGATAGAGCAGGCCATGAAATTGTTTTAGTTCTGACGCAGCCAGATCGCCGTGCTGGTAGAGGAATGCAGCTTCATGCAAGTCCAGTAAAGGCGTTTGCTTTAGAAAAAAATATCCCAATATTGCAACCGGCAACATTACAGCGTAATAGTGCTGATTCTCAAAAGAGGGTACAAGCGCAGGATGCATATGATCGCTTAAGCCATTTGAGTTTTGATGCAATGGTAGTGGTCGCTTATGGCTTGATTCTTCCCCAAGAGATATTGGATCTCGCCAAACGTAATGGGCGCTATGGTTGCTTTAATATTCACGCCTCTTTATTGCCGCGTTGGCGGGGTGCGGCACCCATTCAGCGCTCTATTGAGTCTGGAGACAGCAAGACAGGTATCAGCATTATGCAAATGGATGCAGGCCTTGATACAGGCGATACTGTTCTAGTACGGGAGGTCTCCATCGATGCGAGCGAGACTGGCGCCACTTTGCATGATCGTCTTGCGGTGTTGGGCGCAGACCTGATGGTGGAAATACTGTGCCTTTTAGATCAAGGTCAGGCGCTAAATAGAACCTTTCAACCAAAAGATGGCATTACATATGCAAGCAAAATATTAAAAGCTGAAGGGCAAATTAATTGGTCATTAAGTGCGCCAGAAATTGATCGGCGCATTCGTGCATTTAATCCATTTCCTGGGGCGACGAGCTGTCTCAATGCAGAGGCATTTAAGTTTTGGACATCAGCTATACCTACGAATGTGTCTTTTGTGAAGACGGGGGCACCAGGAGAGGTAATGGGCTTTGAAGGGAAGCATGTTTACATTCAATGTGGCCAAGGGGTAATTGAAATTCATGAAATGCAAAAGCCTGGTGGTAAAAGAATGGATGCGTGCGCTTGCCTTAAGCGCTATCGTTCACAAGAAAAAATAATTCAGTTTCTAAAGGAATAGATTGACCGATCAAAAAACACCCCGTAGCTTGCCTCTCTCTAATGCAATTACCATTGCTGCGCAAGCAATTGGTGAGGTGATAGAAGGGCGATCGCTTACGGAGGTCTTAGATCAGTTAGATGCTCATGAAAAGCCCATTGTGCAAAGCCTCACTTTTGACGCTTTGCGTAAATGGGTTCGCTCGCATGAGTACATTAAGCAATTGATTCCGAAAACGCCACCACCCGAGGTAGAACACTTACTAAGCGTAGCGATTGCTTTAATTGTTCAGGGAAGCGCTGATGGCAAAGGATATGCCGCCCATACGATTGTTGATCAGGCTGTCCGTGCGTGTGATGAATATGAGCCAACTAGGTATGCCAAAGGGATGATGAATGCGGTATTGCGTAAGGTTAGCCTAATGGTGCAGCCAGTGGAAGGTGTAAAGCATTATCCGCCTGATCCAGTTCCCATGTTTTTCCCGCCCTGGTGGCGTGCTAGTCTGAAAAAGAATTACCCTAAGGTATGGCAGGCCCTGCTGATTCAGCAAGCTTTGCGAGCACCGTTAATCTTGCGGGTGAATGCCCGTCAACATACCCGTGAACAATACCAAGCATTATTGAGCCAAGAAGGCATCACCTCCAAGCCCATTGAAGAGCTGGCTGGCATAGAGCTAAATTCTGCATTGCTATTAAATTCGCCAGTTCCCGTTGCCAAATTGCCTGGTTTTTATAGTGGGTCAGTTTCTGTTCAGGATGCTGGTGCCCAGTTAGCCGCTCTTTTATTAGGCCCACAGCCTGGTGAGCGGATACTTGATGCTTGCGCAGCGCCTGGGGGCAAAACCGCTCATCTATTGGAATTAGCGGACTGCGAGGTAATTGCTTTGGAGTTGGATGGGGGGCGTTTAGGAAAAATTAGTGGCAACCTCGATCGTTTGCACCTATATACAGATTCAGTAAGGGTGATTAGGGGCGATGCTTCAAAAACGGCTTGGTGGGATGGCAAACCTTTTGACAAAATATTGCTCGACTCACCGTGCTCTGCCTCGGGAATTGTTGCTCGGCATCCAGATATCCCCTTTTTGCGGCGTGAAGCAGATATTCTGGCTCTGCAACAAAGGCAGCGCGCTATCTTGACCCAAGCATGGAAGATGTTAAATCTAGAGGGACTACTTTTATACGTGACTTGCTCTGTATTCCCGGAGGAGGGAGAGGAGCAGGCGATTTGGTTTGCGGCAGAGCATAGCAATGCGTTACGATTAGTCGCTCCGGGGCAGATATTGCCAACGGAGGTAAATGATGGGTTTTACTATGCCTTGTTTAAAAAGATGGGCCATGAGCCAACGCATTAAGCAATTCGTCTTCGCTACATTGCTGCTGCTGGGAATTTTTTCAGGGCATGCCAATGCCGAAGGAATAAAAATCAAATCCGTTGAGTTGGAGCGGGTTGATAACGACTGGCTATTAAATGCCGCTTTCGAAATCGAGCTTACCCCCGGCTTAGAAGAGGCGGTTCAAAAAGGGGTTGTCCTGTATTTTCAAACGGAGTTTGAGTTAACCCGTTCACGCTGGTATTGGTTTGAAGAAAGACCCGCATTTGCTCAGCGGCAAACCCGTCTTTCTTATCAACCCTTGACACAGCAATATCGCATTTCATCGGAAGGCTTTTCCTTTTCTGCTAGAACGATCTCTGAAGCATTGCAGGCGGTGGGGAGTATAGGCGGTTGGCGAGTAATAGATCACAATCAAATTGATCCTAGCAAATCATATTTTGCTGCTCTCAGAATGACTCTAGATTTAAGTAAACTGCCCAAGCCATTTCAGGTAAATGCTTTAAATAATCGGGACTGGAATGTTTCTAGTGACTGGTTGCGCTTCCCCTTTCTTCCTGCCGGACCTAACCTCATTAAACGATGAAGAGCCCCAGCAGATCCCTCCACCTACGTTTTTTTCAAAGAGATACCTGGAAAAGGTGGGCTCTCCCTATTGCGATGGTAGCCATCGGCGCTTTTGCTTTGCTGCTATTAGCCTTGCTATTTTTGGCATCCTCTAACACAGAGTTTTTTGATAACTACTTTATTTGGCTTTATGCAGCGAATGTAATCGTGGGCATCTGCCTAACAGTAGTGATTTTGGTGTTGGTGATTGTAATTGCAATACGCTGGCATAAGGGGCGTTTTGGTACCCGCCTCGTTGCCAAATTAGCCATGATTTTTGCTTTGGTTGGGGTAGTGCCAGGTTTAATTTTATATGGCGTTTCTTTGCAATTTGTGTCGCGCAGTATTGAAACCTGGTTTGATGTAAAGGTCGAGTCAGCCCTTGAAGCTGGTTTAGAGCTCGGACGTGCCACCCTAAGTACTTCACTTGTAGAGTTACAAGATGAAGGCAGAATTGTGGCCGGACAAATTCAGAACATGCCTAATCATGCAAGCCCCGCAGAATTAACTTTGTTACTTTCGCGCTTAAGAGACCAATTTGGACATCAAGAAATTACGATCTTCAATGGGCGGCAAGAGCTCATTGCAACAGCATCATCAAGTGCAGTTCAAAAGCCATCTGCATCTCCTAGTTTGGAGGTAATGAAACAAGCATCGACACTAAACGGAGCTGGATTTATTGATGAACCTCAGAATGCAGGTGGCCCACAAGTCTATCGATTGCGCGCAGTCATTCCATTGGTTAAAGAGCGCCTCCCAAGCGGGCGGGGATTTGGATTGAGCATCCAATACCAAAAAGAGCTCTGGTACTTGCAGTTGGTTAAAGCGGTGCCCGAGGACATCACTAAAAATACCCTAGCAGTACAGGCCGCTTATAGTGATTATCAGGAAAAATCCTTAGGGCGCACGGGTTTGCGCAAGATGTTTGTAGGCACCTTAACGCTCACATTATTTTTTGCGCTATTTGTAGCGGTTACTTTGGCGCTAATCCTTGGTAGGCAGCTGGCGAGGCCTTTGCTGATGCTGCTCAAAGGAACTCAGGCCGTTGCACAAGGCGACTTATCTCCAAAACCAGAGCTTGATACTGGGGATGAATTGGGGATGTTGACCCGTCAATTTAATGTCATGACGCGGCAACTAGCTGATACTCGCACTTCTTTGCAAGAATCGAAATCATTCCTAGAAACAGTGCTTGGGAGCTTAACTGCCGGCGTTTGCATTTTTGATAAAAACTTCAATGTGGTTTCAAGCAATGCCGGCGCTGACCGTATTTTTGGCAAAGATTTAACCCAATTTGATGGGCGCCCATTGAGCGACAGTCCAAGTTTGCTTGAGTTTGAGCAGGCTATCAAAGATGGTTTTGCGACGATTAAGCTCGCTGTGGCAGATGAAGGGGTGAAGCCAAGCGCACATCATTTGGCTCCTGTATGGCAAAAACAAATACAGTTACACACCACAAATGAATTTGAAAACGAGCTAGGCGTTACCTTATTTGTCAGGGGCACAGAGCTTACTTCTGATCTGCGTATGGTGGTATTTGATGACATTACTGATGTAGTGAGTGCTCAACGTTCAATTGCCTGGAGCGAAGTGGCAAGACGCTTAGCGCATGAAATTAAAAATCCGCTAACCCCCATACAACTCTCGGCAGAGATATTGCAACACAAGCTAGCTGGTAAGCTCAGTCCAGAGCAAGAGGAGATGATGAATCGAAGTACAGAAACTATCATAGGCCAAGTCCAGGCCATGAAAGCAATGGTAAATGACTTTAGAGATTTCGCAAAAACACCTAGCCCACAACTAAAGTCCGTATCAATCAACGCCCTGACTACCGAGATCTTGGGTTTATATGAGGGCAGCCCCCTGCAAACCACTTTAGATCCAGATTGCCCCAATATTTTGGGTGATCCCACGCAACTTCGACAAGTAATACATAATCTTTTGCAAAACGCACAAGATGCGACACTCGAGGGTGAGCATCAAGATGCACCGGTGCAAGTAAAAACAGAGCTAGTTCCTTATGGAGAGCACAATGGAATCACGCAAAATGCAGTGCGGCTCACAATAAGTGATAGTGGATCAGGATTTCCAGCTAAGATATTGGCAAGAGCATTTGAGCCCTACATTACAACAAAGAGCAAGGGTACTGGTTTAGGTTTGGCGGTGGTGAAAAAAATTATTGATGATCATGGTGCCAAAATTGAAATACGGAATCGCATGCAAGGAGAAATAGTGGTTGGAGCACTAGTATCAATTTTGTTTATGAATCTCGCAAATGAGGCAGCTTAAGTATGGCTAGTATTTTGGTGGTCGATGATGAGATGGGAATTCGTGAACTTCTCAATGAGATTCTGACGGATGAGGGTCATACTGTTTACTCAGCAGAGAGCGCCATTCAAGCGCGCACCATTCGTGAGCAAATGCGCCCAGATTTGGTTTTATTAGATATTTGGATGCCCGATACTGACGGCATTACTTTGCTAAAAGAGTGGTCTAAAACCGGACAGCTGACAATGCCCGTTGTGATGATGTCTGGCCACGCCACCATCGATACGGCTGTAGAAGCTACCCGCATTGGAGCACTGAACTTCTTGGAAAAGCCAATTGCTCTCCAAAAATTACTCAAAACGGTGAACAAAGCGCTCGAGAGCTCTCCTAAGCATGTTGAGCCAGCTGAGGACAAAATCACTCAGGTAGCCTCCTCGGCAAACTCAAGCACTAAACCCTCTGTCACTGAGCAACTCACCCCGCAAGAAGATGGCCAATACATTAGCGGAATTGCAAAGACTTATTTCGATTTACCCTTACGTGAAGCCAGAGACTTATTTGAAAAAGCCTATTTTGAACATCAAATGATTATCATGGGCGGTAGTATGACCAAAATATCTGAGTACACGGGCCTAGAAAGAACACATTTATATCGTAAGCTTAAAGCCTTGGGGATTGATACATCTCGGAATAAGGGCGAACAATAAGGTTTTAAGGGAATATTTGCTCTAATGGCAGCCGGCTTTATTTTTGCATTAATGTTGTTAAGTGCGCCGATGTATTTCTTGGCAGTGGTGTTGTGATAGAGACTGGCGCCCACATCATTTGCCCATCCTTTTCGGAATAAATCACATGGAAATTAAGGTTAACTTTCTCGACAAGTTTCGTCTGGAAGCCAAATTCGATGACTTCATAGTGATTGCCGACCAGCCCATTCGGTATAAGGGTGATGGCTCGGCTCCTGGCCCCTTCGATTATTTTCTGGCCTCATCGGCATTGTGTGCTGCTTATTTTGTGAAGTTGTATTGTGAAACCCGCAATATTTCTACCGAAAACATTGCTCTGTCACAAAACAATATTATTGATCCGGAAAATCGATATCAGCAGATTTTCAAGATTCAGGTTGAGTTGCCAGAAAATATTTCTGCCAATGATCGCCAAGGCATCTTACGTTCCATTGAGCGTTGTACAGTTAAAAAGGTGGTGCAAGCCGGGCCACAGTTTGTTATTGAAGAAGTGCAGAATTTAGATGCAGATGCGCAGACTTTATTGGCCTTAAAGCCCAATAATGACGCCAATACTTTTATTGTGGGCAAGGATTTACCTTTAGAGCAATCGATTGCCAATATGTCCAGTGTCTTGGCTAATCTAGGAATTAAGATTGAAATTGCCTCGTGGCGCAACATCATTCCAAATGTCTGGTCCTTGCATATCCGTGATGCGCACTCACCCATGTGCTTTACCAATGGAAAGGGATCCACCAAGGAAAGCGCCTTGGCATCAGCTTTAGGCGAGTATATCGAGCGACTAAGTAATAACCATTTTTATGCTGGCATATTTTGGGGTGATGATATTGCCAATGAAGTATTTGTGCATTATCCGAATGAACGCTGGTTTAAGCTGGGCACCAAAGGCAGTCTGCCTAAAGAGATTCTCGATGAGTACTGCTTGAATATTTTTAACCCCGCTGGAGATTTACGGGGGTCTCATTTGATCGATACTAATTCTGGTAATGTACACCGCGGTATCTGTACGTTGCCATATATTCGCAAGTCAGATGGTGGGGTGGTTTATTTCCCATCTAACCTGATTGAAAACCTCTTCGTCAGTAACGGCATGAGCGCTGGCAACACGCTAGCCGAAGCACAGGTTCAATGTTTATCGGAAATTTTCGAACGGGCGGTTAAGCGCGAAATTCTGGAAAGCGAAATCGCCTTGCCAGATGTGCCAAAGGAGGTGCTCGCGAAATACCCAGGTATTTTGGCGGGTATTGAGGGGCTAGAAGACCAGGGCTTTCCAGTATTGGTAAAGGACGCATCACTAGGTGGAATCTATCCGGTGATGTGTGTTACTTTGTTAAATCCCCGTACTGGAGGAGTGTTTGCATCATTTGGCGCACATCCAAGTCTAGAGGTGGCGCTAGAGCGAAGTTTGACCGAGCTACTGCAAGGACGTAGCTTTGAAGGCATGAATGATTTGCCCCTGCCTACCTTTGTAAGCGAAGCAGTGACTGAGCCAAATAATTTTGTTGAGCACTTCATAGATTCCAGCGGAATTGTGTCTTGGCGTTTTTTCAGCTCAAAACCAGATTATGATTTTGTTGAGTGGGATTTTTCTAGCCAGGGAGAAAACGCTAATACCGAGGAAGCGGCAACCTTATTTGGCATGCTGGCGGCTATAGGTAAAGAAGCTTACGTAGCGGTATATGACCAACTAGGCGCGATTGCATGCCGGATCTTGGTGCCGGGCTACTCCGAGGTTTATCCAATAGAAGATCTAATTTGGGATAACACAAACAAGGCATTGGTATTCCGGTCTGATATTCTGAATTTGTTTAGCCTAGATGATGCTAGCCTAAGCTTATTGCTTGAGCACCTAGAGAATAATGAGCTTGATGAGTATGGTGATATCGCCACATTGATTGGCATCGAGTTTGATGAGAATACGCCTTGGGGCCAGCTTACAGTCCTGGAGTTAAAGCTGTTGATTTATCTCGCCTTGCAGCATTTTGATGAGGCCCGGGATCTCACAAGCGCCTTTCTGCAATATAACGACAGTACGATCGAGCGCAAACTGTTTTATCAAGCATTGAATGCGGTGTTAGAGATTTTGTTAGATGACGATTTAGAGCTCAAAGACTATATGGTCAATTTCCGTCGCATGTTTGGCGATGAGAGGATGGACGCTGTGATGGGCTCGGTCGATGGAAGCGTGCGCTTTTACGGCCTTACTCCAACTAGCATAAAACTTGAGGGTTTGGACAGGCATCACCGGATGATTGATAGCTATAGAAAATTGCATGTAGCGCGCGCCAAAAATGCAGTTACAGCTAGCTAGGGCTGAGAGCCGCAACATTTTATGAGACTTGTTTATCACCACTCGCAGTAGAATTTCCACCAAATGAGCATGAAGGTCAAATTGATATCACTATTAATGGCATAAAGAATGCCTACTTAGCGGGGGATGTATTTCATCTGCCACCCAATCAAATTCATACTGAAAACTATGGAGCCAAGGGCGTTAAGTATCTTGCCAGTAGAAAAGGCTCCGTCTTGCAAGAAGAGTCGAGCAACGAGCAATAGGCTGGTTGGCGGCTATCGTTTTAAGCGACACTTCCTTGTTACTATTTTGATTGTGAAAAACTTAATCATTTCAATTGGTCTGTGCCTGATATCAATCAACACATTTGCATTTGAGATATTTGCCCTTGGCACTAGCAACACCAATTGCAAGAATGCAGGGCAAGCCTACACCGTAAGGCTAAATGACTTATTGGCAACAGATAAGATTAATGCTTCAGTGATCAATGCAGGTGTTGATGGGGATAGACCAACTTTTATGATGGGTCGTCTTGAGCGGGGACTTAAGGATTATCCAAATACAAAGCTGGTTATTTTCGAGCCGGGTCCAAATGAAAGGAATCCCCGATTTAGCTTGGGGCCAACTGAGGAAATTTTAGGATATTTGCAGAAAATTCAGATGCCCACCATCTATGTTTCTCATTCAACAATACAGTCAGATAAGGAAGCAGATGAAATGGCAAAAAAATATGGAGCATTTCACTATGGCGACTGGAGAAAGGGTGTGCCATTAGACCGAGAGCATAGGCAGTTTGATATGGGTTCTAGCGGTGGACACATGACAGTTCAAGGTTGCCAGTTATGGGCAAAGAACATGCTTCCCTTGGTTGAGCAGGTTATCAAAGACAAAAATCTTAAATAACCCCACTCACCAACTGTCGTTTAAAACGACACTTCACAACACCCCCGACAACCAACCCACGATAGAGCAGAGGATTCTCACCTCATCACCCAAATATCCCCCATTACCACCCCACATACCTTAAAAACTGAAAAAGTGACAACACTACAAATGCAAAGTGACTGGGATCTCTGAGAGGGCGGTGTATCAGGCAGTTATGGGCTAGTGGGGGTGTAGTTGAGGCAGAATTTCAACAGCGGACCATAATTGAGGGCTTAGAAATCAGTTTCATTTATAATTCCATCTCTTGGCCTGGTAGCTCAGTCGGTAGAGCAGAGGATTGAAAAAAATATTTTTCGATGTTTGACAGTTGTAAACATTAGCTCAAAGCTATCCTTCACAGTGCCGTTCAATTCGCAGAAAAATCTGCGGCACTCAATAAAAAAATCACACACATAATTTTGTTCGCAGAGTACCGCGTGGGATTTTTGCGACGAGAAAAAACTAATCGTCGTCCAAGTTGGCATTTGAAAACATACTTACGTGTATGAGTTCGCTACAACAACTATTCACCACACAGTTTGACGCAAACGCTATTAAACAAGTAAAGCTGATGGACGGCAAAGCCTTGCTGTATAAGCGTCCGCAGTCGGTGCAGTGGCAAGTGCGATTTAAGTTAGCAAACAACAAGTGGCACAGTACGACAACGAATACAGACGATATAGAGCAAGCAAAGATCAATGCCATTGCAATTATTGCAACAGTCAAAATAAAAACAGATGCAGGCTTGGCACTCACGACTAAAACATTTAAGCAGATTGCGTTAGACGAGATTGCGAATATGAGTAGTGCGATGAATAACAACACAGGAAGGTATTGCTACAGAGATTATATTTTTGCCATCAACAAATATCTCATTCCGTTTTTTGGCGCCTACGAAGTTGAAAAAATAACAACAGAGATGCTAGCTGACTTTGATATGTGGCGAATAACGGAGATGGGAAAAGTTCCTGTAGCAAGTACAAAACGCAATCACGCAAGTGCTTATATTCGTGTTGTGAATTTAGCGAGAGAGCGTGGCTGTGTTGCACACAATCGTGCCGTGCCGTTGTTAGATGCAAAAGGTAAGCGTAGCCAACCGCGTCCAGCATTTAGTAAAGAAGAGATGACAGAATTACTTTGCTACACAGAAACTTGGGCAAAGAGCAGTTACACACAGCGAACACGACTTATGCGAACGCTGTGTATTGCCTACATAGAATTTTTGGTGAATACAGGAGTAAGGCACGGCACAGAAGCACTACGCTTGCGGTGGAAACACTTGCAGTGGCATTGGATAGGCAATAAAAAATATTTGCGTATTTGGGTGAGTGGCAAAACTGGTCCACGCCACTTAATTGCCAAGCACGAGGTGATACGAGTATTTGAGAGACTAATGCGTTGGCACAAATTGGACTATACAAATTTGAATGGACTGATTGAGGCGAAGTTAGATAAAGCCATCTTCTGTTTGCCTGATAACACGCAGATTAGCAATATGGAAAACATCTTTAGAAACTTAATGGTGCGAAGCAGTATGCGTAAGGACAGTGGCGGACTAAACAGAACGCTGTATAGCTTGCGTCATACCTACGCTACTTTTGCGTTGGCAGGCGGTATTGATATACACACCTTGGCACGGCAGATGGGAACCAGTGTTGGGATGATTGAGCGGCACTACAGCAAGATGACGGCAACAATGGCAGCAGAGAGATTGGCTTAAACGAGGGGTGGGGGTGTCGTGTTTAACACGACAGGCTGATATGGGACAGACTGCAGACACTCAAAATAAGCTGTTTTGGGGTATCTGAGAGGCAGAGAACGGCCATTAAGCGACTACAAGAGCTACGCAAGCGGCAGCCGATCACAATAAGTTAATGGGTGTGAAATTGGCGCATTAGAGGGTATTAACTTGAAATTCTTGAGCGTATGATTAACTTATAACGTTTAAAACTATTCCCCAATCTAAGATCCTATGATTAAGCTTAGCAAAAATCTCTTTTTGACTTTTATTCTCTGCCTTGTAGCAGGCAGTTTATTTGCCCAAAGCAAACTTCCTCCATGCCAAGGAGATCTTGAGATTAAATGGTCAAACTGTTTTGGCTCAAGCAGTTCAGGGGACGGGTCAATCAAATACTCGGGGGATTATAAAAATGGGAAAGCTAATGGTTTTGGTGTATTGACGATCGCAACTGGAGATAAATATGAGGGCCAATTTAAGGACGATCAGTTCAATGGGAAGGGGGTCTACTCCCATGCAAACGGTGATGTATATTCCGGCCAGTACAAAAATGGGGCGCGGAATGGGTTGGGAACAAGTTTGTATTCTAATGGAGACAAATATACCGGCCAATATAAAGATGGAGTTATAAATGGGCAAGGTACTTACACTTGGGCAAATGGCAACCAATATATAGGTGAAAACAAAAGTGATGGGTCATCTGGTAATGGTGTTTTAACCACTCCCGATGGAAGAAAAGAAAAAGCCCACTGGAAAAATGGCGAACTTTTCACTGAGTCTAAGAATGAGAATAAATCAAAATCGATTCTTCAACTCTCTTGCATGACTGAGACTGGAGGCATGCAAGGTGCAGACACTCAATATCTAATCAATCTCGAAACAAGTACCATTGCTTCTAGTCGAGGAAAAACACAGCCAGAAAATGTAAGGATTTCAGATTCCTTAATTTCTTTTACTCAAGGCGATGTTTACCTTTCTATAAATCGTATCAGTGGAAGATTTTCCGGAACCTATAACGGAAAGGTTTTAGTATCAGGAAGTTGTCAATCGATTGATCAGGTTAAACCTAAATTTTAATTATCTTCTGTATAGGGGTGGAGGTATAGCTGGCTGATTATATGAAGGCGTGTTTTGCATTGGAATAGGCGCAACTTGATTCATTGTTTGCCCCTGAGATTGCCCTTGAGGACCATAGTAATAAGTCGTATTGCCAGATTGCATTGCGGTTCCTTGCGACTGTCCTTGCGGGCCATAATAGTAAGTTGTATTACCAGACTGTGTAGCAGTGCCAAGACTTTGCCCTTCTGGTCCATAGTAGTACTGCGTCTGAGCAAGCGCATTCATACTTACAAACAACATAAATAATAATTTCTTCATTTTTAATCCCTTCATATCCCCCTATTAACTTTACGCCCCATTAGGCTGTAAAAATAGAAATTTATTTGAATTCTTACTAAAGCAAACATTGGAATATCTCTACCCTACTAAGGGGTAGGCATTTATCTTTACATGGGACCATCAAAGGCGGCTTAGGGTCGACTTTTGCCAGCAAAGTTTCTTTGGTGCGAAGGGCAGTTCACCATCGCATAGCGACCTGACGAAAGTTCAAATAGATAGGCGGAGTACTGCCACAAAAAAGTTAGGTGAAGCCAGGCGCCGCAAGCTCAGTCAAGAATGGTGCCGACTAGCTCTCCTCGCCTTATAAGGAGGTAATATCATCCGCCCACGGCTTCAGATGAATGTATCCCTCCATTATCCGGCGTGCCGTTCTGCCATACGCAGCACGAAGTATCTTGTAGCCTGCGCCGTCCTTAACAACTTGAATTTCGTCTTCCATCACGCCGGATGGATGTCCAATACGGAATACGTCTGTTTTTTTCGCGGCATCGGAAATAACTTCATTAGCTATAGTGCCATCCATCATCGCAGCAACAGCAGTGCAGACTGACCCAGTCCCCGAGTATGCGCGATGGACTGCTCCAGCAAAGCGAATTGTTCCTTTCAGGTCGTAACTCGATGCCGGCACAACCTTTCCTGTGTCGTAATTGATGTAATCAACCGGAGATTGAACGAATATGCAGAAGGGCATCGTAGGGTTGATTGCTAAATAGGAGGCCAAGTCTTTGAACATTCCAAGTTTGACTGCAACGGTTCCGCGGATTTTGTCGGCCTTTGACCAGAGAGCATCGTTTGCGAGTACATCTTCAAATTTCTCGGTGCCGGTCAGACCCACGTCAGACGCTTTCACGAACACACAGGGGTTTGCTGCATCAACAATCGAGACTGTGAATTCACCAAGTCCCTCAACAGGCAATTGCTCTTTTGCCAAGCCCGTTGGCAGCAAGCCCTTACCGAGCGTACCACCGGTCTGGGCAAAGTCGAGCATTATTTTGGCACCAGTTCCGGGAACACCAGCGATCTCGTAATCACCCGAAACCACAGCTTTGCCGTTTTTGACGGGGACCTCGGCGGTGATGACCTTTTGTGTGTTGGTATTGAAAATACGAATATTGGTGACTGGTTCCACTGCAGGCACCAGACCTTCATCGATTGCAAACGGCCCCACGCCTGCTGAAATATTTCCGCAGTTGATCCGATAATCGACGAGTGGCTCATCGATCATGACCTGACCGAAGGTGTAGTCAATGTCGGCATCAGTTCTGCTGCTTCGCGAGATAATCGCGGTCTTGCTGGTCAATACATTGGCCCCGCCTAACCCATCAATTTCAGTAATGTCAGGTGCACCATAAATATCAAGGATTATCTTATCTCGCAGCGCTCGGTCACTGGGCAGATCATTTGCGTGAAAGTAAACACCCTTGCTGGTGCCGCCGCGCATAAATATTCCGCGTACTAATTTCATATTGACCCCCTCAAAATACGTCGCGTCGCGACCGTCAAGTAGGAGACGGGTTAAAGCGCCAACGTGCTGGGATCATTGTATACGTAGATAATTCCTAGGCTTACCTGCAGAAAGAATATTAAACCGCCACACAAGACAGATCTATCTAGGGGGTCTGGTAGATTATGACCAAATCGAGATCGCTAACGTTCACTTTCGCTGCAAAGCAAACATTTAGGGTCTCAAAGTGAGGGGCCGAAATGGGTCGAGAAGCGCCCAATTACCTGATTTAACCCAAATGACTCAAAGCGGCCAATAGGCGACATTGAAGAGTCGTAGGGTTTATATTTAGGAAGTTGGAAGTTAGGCGAGTTACGATGTGAGTGCTGTTGGTAATTTTTCCATCCATACTGAGATCATTACATGTCAATTGTTAAGGTTTTCTTCGGGCTTTTGACCATCGCCTTTATCTTATCCGCCCAAATAGTCAAAGCTCAATCATGTACTTCTTCTGGGGAGCCCCCCACAATATCCTCTAACTGTGTTGGAGGATATCTATGGAATTCAGGAAATCTTGTGAATAATGCAGCTGTTGTTGGTGGAGGAGGGCGGGAGGGGATCTCTGTAGAAGGTACGGTCGATACCCTTACTAACAATGGTTCAATAAATGGTTATAACAATTTTGCAATTCGGATTGACAGTAATGTTGTATCTCAGATAACAAACAATGGTGCGATCGGAATTATCACCGGATCAAGTTATAACTTAGGAATATCAAATGCTACTTTAGGGATGCTTATTAATAATCGTGATGGCATTATTTCCATCAATGAGGCAAGTGCCAATGCCATCTATGTTGACTCTGGAAATATTTCTAATTTAATTAACTATGGTCAGATCATTGCAACTGGTATATATGCCCGAGGCATTTACCTTGGGGGTTATGGTGTGGAAGAAATGCCAAGTTCTTCAATTCCATTATTGACTAACTATGGCACAATTTCTGGAGGAGTGGCTGGTATCCTTTTGGAGGATTCCGGTACATATGATGCGCAAAACTCGATTGGTACACTTAATAATTTAGGTGCAATTACATCGACCTCCCCAGGTGGATTTGGAATTTCAAACTTTGGCACAATTACCACTCTTAACAACACTCAAGGTGGTAATTCTGGTTCTGCAGCAACTACCGCCCTGACATACGATGGTAATGTGCCTACCAATTACAACATCGGAATTGTAAGCTCTACTCACTATGGCCAGTTAGCAGTCAATCGACTGACTTCTGGTACAAGCACCATCACTAACTTCGGCATTTACGGCACACCATTGTTAACCTCAAGAACCTACGCAGGTGTTCTGACGAATAATGTGTCCGTTACTAATCTTCAGGCCACATATGACAACATGAGTTTGGCTTTAGTAAATAACGCTCTTACTGGCACTTATGACCTGACGTTTACCGGCGCCTCCCTCATGGGTACCCAACAGTCTTTGGTCAATACAGCCAATGCGCTTGCCCCTGTTTATGCAATGCAAAATGCTGTTTTAGTTAACAGCTTTACTTATGACTGTACTTTGTTTGATGTGAACAACATTTGTATCTCTGTGGGTGGTCGCAATACCCAAGTATCTGCAGCCAATGGTTTAAACAATACCAGTGCATTACTCATTGCCGCTTACCGCCCACATCCAAACTACCGTATTGGCGCTTATGCTGATCAGAACCTCTCTGTGAACAATGCTGGCAGTACAGTGAACCTGACTAATAGCACGCCACTCATTGGTATCTTTGGTGCTTGGATTCAAAATCAAGAGGGCACTGGAGCTGAAGTTCGAGTCTCAGCAGCTTATGGTCAGAAGGATACGACCATTACTCGTCAAGTCGTGGGATTAAGTGAGCCTGGTAGTGGATCATCCACATTAAATAGCCAAGGCGCACAGGTTACCGCCAAGTATGGCTTTGGCATCATGGATAAAGTGATCGTATCTCCTTATGTTGGCGTGCGTTATACACAGAATAATATGGCAGGCTATACCGAAAGCGCGTCTTCAACAGTTACTGCACCGTTATCTTACGGAGCACTTAATACCAATGCCACAACGGCATTAGCTGGTGTGGGTGCTTCTTATCAAGTTATCCCTGCAGTAACTACCTTTGCTAGTGCTGGCGTTGAAACGGATACCAACACTTCGAATGGTAGTTACTCTGCTACCGGCATTAACGGTTTAACCCCAGTGAATTTCAATCCTAACCCTGTCAGAACTAGACCAACGGCAACTGTTGGCGCCTACTATGACATCGTCAAGAACCAGCGATTTGGAGTTACTGGAATCTATCGTCAAGAAGCCTATCAAGCAGTCTCCTCCACTACAGTGATGGCGACTTATACGATTGGTTTGTAACGAAATCAAATCTGATTGAATATGAGGCCTGCTTCGGCAGGTTTTATATTGCCTACGAGCGGCTCTTATGGGTCGATATTTGCCTGCGGTAACTAAGTAATGAAAAGACTGCTTTGAAGTGACAAGCGGTCGTTAAGTAAGGTGTCGTGTTGAACACGACACTACAACCCCTCAAAAACCGTCTATACGCAAACTAATTTCGGCGCCAAATAGCTGTACATCAGGGAACCCCCGGTTTAAGCGTATAGAGCTGATTTGAGATGTTTGCTTAAATTCGTCGTCTTTATCCCACGAATTACATAAATACATTTAGCTCCACCAAAGATTATTACTATTTTCTTTGGCGGAGCTAAATGCTAAGTCATTGATTCTTGGAAAGATTGTTTTTGATACAAACTGGTCGTCCTTTTTAGCAAAAGAATACAAACTGCATACACAGTTCTATTTATCTAAAGGAAAACTAAATGGCACAAGCAAAAACACTTACTACAGCAGAGCTAGAACAAGTCTTACGCTACATGAGCACTCGCAAATACGCAGAGCGAAATCGCGCAATGTTATTGATGGGATTTTGGGCGGGACTTCGCGTTAAAGAAATCGCTCAATTAAAAATGGGGGATGTATTAAATGAAGATGGATCTATTCGCAGTGAAATCCGTTTAAGTGCAGCGCAAACAAAAGGCAATGACGGTAGAACAGTGTTCTTGCCAGCAAAGCTAAAAGAAGAGTTGGCGGTGTATCTCAAAACCCGACACATCACCATGCCTGATATTCCGTTGTTCCATACATCTAAGCGCTTGGGCTGGACGCCTAATACGATGTGTCAGCACTTCTTTTGGCTTTATAAGAAAGCAGGTATCGCTGGCGCGAGCAGCCACAGTGGGCGTAGGCAATTTATAACTACTTTGGCAAACAAGGGCATTTCTGTGCGGATCTTGGCTAGCTTGGCGGGACATAAGAGTATTGCTGTAACGCAAAAATATATCGATGTGAATGACGATATGAAAAGAGCGGCAGTTGAGTTGATATAGCTGATGTCGCGTTAATCGCGACAGTTAGTTATACCAAGCGTAGCGAATCTGATTAGTATTAATTTTATTTACTGCATCCGAAACTTTAGTGCCGCTAAGCTGCGATGTTAAATCTAAGTCCCACCAAAGTTTTTCTAGCTCTGCGTGGGATTCCCTTTGTTTTTTGCTAAACCTATCTACAGTTAAAGTTTTTTTAAAGACAGGATATTTAGCCAGCTCTACATTGCTAATTAACATCTTGGCCTTGCCTATGTAGCGACTAACAGTAGCTCGCATACGATTTAATCGCTGGTGATGTAACTCAACATCCTCGGCCATCCCTTCATTACTTGGGCTTAATCGTAATGCCACACCAATACGATACAAGTCGCCTTTGGTTGAGTATTTGTCTTTCGCTTGTTCTAGTGCCACTGGTTTTGCTATGACTTCTCTGTGAACACACCAAATCTCATGCATTCTTTGTAGAGCGGGCAAGCGATACAACACGGGGTTAATGGGGAATTGAGATTGACTCATTTGTAATTTATTAGCAGGACGCATTGTTATGTGTTGCTTAAGAATGCGATTGATTTGACGGCTAATGGTTGCTTGGCTAAGGTCTAGTGGAATTTCCACCAATATCTTGTCATCTCGCGTTTCTGTGAGATTACTTAAATCATCTACGATTTCTATGACCTTGGGAAGCTCCACTTGTTCCCTAAAAATATAGGTGCCAGTGCGCTCATACCAAGTATCAAAGTCGCCTTTATAAATATCCCCAAACTTGCGATATAGCCAGCGCATCCCATCATCTATGGTGCGTGGATTGTTGGCGCTAGAGCTGGTTTGGCAAATGAGCCAGTAGTCCTTGCTAAGACGTAAATATTCCCACCACCAGCGCCTAACGCTAGTGCGGGCGTAGCTGAGCTCCTCCTCAATGGTGCGGGAGCGTAATCGCCCAATTCCCTTTTGAATGCCGCGAATATGCCTCATAAGCCAATATCTATATAGGATTAACAGTATATGCCTATATTACACAATAAATCAGTTAATCGGGATAGTAGGGGTTGTGGGTAGCGAAACAAAACGAAAGCAGCCCGCATATTTACTAACCCGTCATTAAGGAGAAACCGCACATGACAACAGCAACTTTGGTAGCAAACTCAGTAAACCCTTCAATCAACTTGGCAGCTTTAAATGTGCCTGTCAGCGTAGTCGTGTCGGACACGACACCTGCGGTGCAAGCAAATTCTGCCCAGCAATTGAAGTCTTTGGAAACCGCTCGCATCAGCTGGGAAACAGTAGAGCTTGCACAGTCCAACAATCGCCTGTATTCCATCTTGCAACAGGCTTACCAGTTCTACTTGGTAATGAAGCAGGACGAGAGCAAAGATGTGCGCAAGGAAAAGCAAGCAGCATTAGACGCTTTTATTGAAGAGCGTGGCTATGTCAATAGCTTTGGCGCCACAACACACGATATGACTCGTGTTGTTAAGTGTGTGTTTGGCGTTGATCGTCGTCGTGTATCTGCCTACTCAATTGCTTTGCGTGAAGCCTTGCGTCAAGAAGTTAGTGCAAGCGACTTAATCGCTTTTATGCAAGAAAACGGCGGTGTTGAGCAAATTCGCATGGGGGGCACTAAGCCTTTGTCAGCCACCAAGCGTGCTGAGCTTGTTAAAGCCGAAGTAAGCGAAGCAGTCATTAGTACAGTCAAGTTTGACGCTGCGCTTGTCAAAGCCAATGCAGACTGGGTGGACAAGCAAGTGGTGTTTGTGGCCACTTACTTGCCTACAGGCGAATTTGAAGTAAACGCTGTAGTTCGTCACGATGGTGCTGTGAATACTGCGTTGGCAGCTTATTACACACTGGCACAAGCCAAAAAGCGTGAACAACTTAATGCGCTGAAAAAAGCAGAAGAAGAAGCCGCAAAAGTGCAAAAGTCAGAAGCGAAAGCAGAAGACAAGGCAGCCAAGCAAATTGCTAAGACTGCACAAGAAATTGCAGAAAAAGCACAAGCAGTGAAAGCGACAGAAGCATTTAACAATGTTTTTGTGACAGAAACACAGGCTACAGAGCAACTGCAAGCTGAGTTTGCTTAATTAGCCATTGGGGCTATGTATTTACATAGCCCCTTTTTTACACTTAATAGGAGGGACTATGTCCTTATTTGCACCCAGTTGTTTAGACGACTTTTTGATTAACAATTCAACAGAGAGAGAAGTGTTGGAGCTCATTCTCAGTCGCCAATTGCCATTTCCGTTTAATGGCAAAAGTGGCATTTTGCTGCATGGCACTTATGGCACTGGTAAAAGCACTTTAGGACTTTTATTGCCTAGCTTGCTTGAAACAGCTTATGCAGGTAACTATCCACAAGCAAGCCCAATTGGGCAAATGCAGGTAGTTGAAGATGCTATCCCTGAGATATTTCGTTGTGGAGGGGGCTTAAGTAGCACGGCGATTGTTAAGCGCATCACCATGTGCAATAGCCGAAATCCTTTTCACCACTATGGTCAAACTGACTACTTCTTGTTTGATGAAGTGGATAAACTCACGCTATCTGCACAGCAGTCACTTAAATCAGTCATGGACTTGAAGCGTTGTCAGTTCATCTTTACAACCAATTATCTTGACCGTATTGACGATGGCATTATCAATCGTAGCTTTTTGATTGAAATGAATCAGTCGGCAGATGCTAATGCTTATGTCTTAATAGGACAAAGCATCCTGAAGAAGATGTCTCTTGTTTCCACTGCATTGCCTGTAGCAGCTATTACAGCGATTGCAAATAAAGCAAAAGGCTCTTTGAGAGCTTTTGCTAGTGATGTGATGATTGCAGGCGTGAAGTTGGGTGGAATATTGCCCAAATAAGTTGTTGTATATGCCATAGCCACTGTCGTGTGCATCACGACAGTGGCTATTTCTCAATCACCAGTTGGCTAATTCACTATTAGTTGCTAAGAGTTCAGCAACATTCTTTCCAGCAATAGCTCTACAAGGCTTAGCCGTGAGTTTCCAGCTATCCTCCACTTCTGCCTCACCATCTAATACACATAGTATTAATTCATTAGTTTTCATATTTAAAGTGCCAAAGCCATAGACGGCTGTCTTTGTCTTGGTTGCTAAGTCATAACGCACCACCCAACTGACCAATGTATCTTTATCTACTTCGTCACGCACTTGATTGACGATATCTAGCTGGTTTTCTTTAGCCAAAAACTCCCAATGCTCATAAGTATAAAAATCCAAGACATATTTGACTTTGGGGTTTTTGATGTCAGCGGCGGCATTAAATAGGGCTTGATGGCGCACACCTTTAGCGTAGGTGGTGCCATATTTTGTGTTTTGATATAGACGGACTGCGATTTCTTTCTGCATATTGATTTCTCCTTGTTGGTTGCAGTGAGTGGCAGAAGAAGTTGCAGATCTCAAAAGAAGGTTGCTTGTTTCGGGTTGCGTAGTTACGAGTCAGAGTTACTCATTTGTCTCAAGTAGTAACTCAATAGCAACTATCGAAACTAGTAACTACTTCTTTACAGCGACTCTTTAGTAACTCATTCGCAACTCACTTCGCCACTCACACTTATTTAGCTTTGCTAAAGGAAATCAAACAAAAATAATGGTGATATTTGGTGGTTTTGGACAAATTGAGGTCGACCAAATCGCAAATCAGGTACTAAATTAAATATGCCCATTAACAAACAAGGAGAATTAAATGAGCGCATTGGAATCACTCAAGCTAACAACAGCTAAAAAACCTACCCATATCCCTGCCGTAGTATTTCGCAGGAACAAACTATCTAGCAAGCTATGGGAGCAAATCCAGCTAGCCAAAAGTCACATAGATGGCACGCCATTTGTTGTGACCAAGTTCAAAAGCGTTAAAGATAAAGAAACTGGTTTGCGTCGCCAAGTAGAAATCCCCAAGCGTATTCGGGAATGGTGGTTTAAGAATGAAGCTGGCAAAGTCTGTGTGTCAGTCAAATACGGCACTAAAGTGATTGAGCTTGCTAGAGGTAAGCACAGCGTTGAAGTAGATAGCGCACAAAACCTAGTGAAGGTGCTTGAGCTGGTTAAGCAGGCTGTAGAAGCAGGAGAGCTTGATGCTCAAATTGAGTCCGCTAGCGGTGCATTGAAGCTAGGGTTTAAGAAGTAAGGCCTGTAGGTGTCGTGTTAATCACGACACCTTACTTAACGACCGCTTGTCACTTCAAAGCAGTCTTTTCATTACTTAGTTACCGCAGGCAAATATCGACCCATAGCAGACACCCAAAGAAAGGTCTCCTAAAGTTGGTTTTATGTTTTTTGCCAGTTACGAAGGGACTCTAGGACGCCTTAATCCTTATTAACTGGTTTAGTTTGCAGACAAGTCAAATACCAATACTTCGGCATCTTTTCCATGAGATATGCTGATTTCGTCTTCTTCAGCAATCATTAAGGCATCGCCTGCATTAAGATTTTCCCCATTCACCTCAAGAGATCCTTTAATTAAATGAACATAGGCTTTGCGCTGCGGATTAATATCTAGCGTTGCTTTTTGATTTCCATCAAATAAACCTGCATACAACTTCACATCTGCATTTACCTTGACTGAGCCGCCTTCACCACCTAGTGAGGCCACCAATCTCAACTGACCTTGCTTTTCCTCAAGTGGAATAGTTTTTTGCTCATATCCAGGTGGCACACCTGTAAATTTAGGCTTAATCCAAATTTGAAGAAAGTGGGTTTGCTGACCCTCAGCATGATTAAACTCGCTATGCACCACGCCAGTGCCAGCACTCATTCTCTGAACATCACCCGGGGGAATACCTTTGATATTTCCCATGCTGTCTTTGTGTGCAAGCTCGCCCGATAGAACGTAGCTAATGATTTCCATGTCTCGATGACCATGATCACCAAAGCCAGCCCCAGCCTCTATTCGATCTTCATTTATGACTCGCAAGTTTCCCCATCCCATAAATTTCGGGTCATGGTAGCCTGCAAATGAAAATGAATGGAAACTCTTTAGCCAGCCGTGATCAGCGTAGCCACGTTCATCGGATTTTCTGAGCTGTAACATTGTTTGCCTTTTTAAATTAGTTACTTACTTAATATGAAGTTCGCTTGCAATCTTTGCGATACGCTCTCCATAAAGGCGTGCAGTTTCTATATCGCCACTATTCACTTCATCTGCACTGGCATCCGAGGGTGTTGTCATCATTGCGCCAGCAGACGAGCCAACGTAATTGACATCATCGCGCTTAGCGGATTTAGCATTGGATGGCATTAGGCCAGTGCCAACCCAAATACCCGATTGCTGCATCGCTAAAGTAAAGAAATAATGAAGGGTAGAATGCTTATCGCCATTCATGGTGGCTGAATTGGTAAAGCCGCCAAATACTTTGTTTTTCCATTGCTGGGTAAACCATTGCTTGGAACTTGCATCAGCAAATTTCTTAAATTGCCAGCTTACTGACCCCATATAGGTTGGTGAACCAAATACAATTGCATCTGCTTCATTCAAGGTTGCCCATTGCGCATCGGTCAAATTGCCTTCGGCATCAATTGCTACTAATGAGCCCTTGGCACCATTAGCTACTGCCTCAGCTTGCTTAACCGTATGCCCATAACCACTATGAAATACCACTGCGACTTTAGTCATTTTCTTTTCCTTTTCTAAGACAACTTAATTTGACTGCTTGTAACCATCGATACTGAATTTGCCTGCGCCAGCTGAAGCTAATACCAATAAACCACCGATTACAGCGATGTTCTTAAGGAACAAGAGTTGTTGAATGAATGCGGCATCTGCAGGCGCGGCCCAAAATGCATGCCCAGTAATAGATGCGGCCAAAGTAAATATCGCCAACAAAATTGCAACGATGCGAGTTTGAAAACCCACGAGTAAAGCAATGCCACCCAAGACTTCAGCAATGATGGCAACGACTACAGCCAATGTCGCTAATGGCAGACCCAATGAAGCGAAGTAGCCAACAGTGCCATCAAAGCCAGTCAGCTTTGACAAACCCGCTGGTAGAAACAACGCCACAATGAGGAGACGGCCTAGAAGGTTTAAGGCATTTTGATACGTGTTCATATGAGTTTCCTTTCTGATACTGCTATTAATTAAAAATTGTCTTTACTTCTTTTAATACGGCTACTGCTTGTTCTAATTCCTTTTTACTAAGTTTGCTTAATGCTTTTCCTAAATGCTCCAAATGTTCTGGGAAGTTTTTCTTAAATAGCTTGTCACCCGATTTGGTTAAACCAATCTTGTAGCTGCGGCCATCATCTTCATTAGCAATCTTTTCAATCAACCCCTTGGCCTCTAAACGCTCTAGCACTCCTGTCATAGTTCCTTTCAGCATTAAGGTCTTTTCGCCCAACTCCTTGCACGTCATTGGCGGCTGATTTCCCAGCGTTGCCAAAATGTCAAACTGAGTCATGGTTAAACCCATCTCCTTTATATGGCTTGTGGAGTAGCTTTCAAACGCTTGATAGGTGGAGGCCAGCTCTTTAACCAAAGTCATGTAATTCATAAGTTATTTTCTTTAATAGTCTGTATACGTACTAATATAGTACGAGTTCGTACTAATTGCAAGCCCCTAGATAATTTATGGGTTTGATTGATTTGTCGTTTTAAACGATATTGACCAATGATGAGGTGTCTAGCCGTTTGCCCTGCTGGCCGCTATTGGCCGTTCTCTGCCTTCCATGACGGTCAAATATCCTATTTTGACCGTCTGCTATACACCCCATAGCAGCTATCAGCCGTCGTGTTTAACACGACACCACAACCCCTAGCCAACTAAATACCTATATGAAACAATTTAGAGCAACTGTTAGAGCAAGTGGGATGGTTGTAACCACTATCGTATTTGCAGAAAACACCAATTTCGCTATCAAAATATTACAAGCCCAATTTGGCGCCGCAAATGTAATCAGTATCCCCGTCCAAGTCTAGCCATGAAAATCACAGAAGTCACAACTCCAACGCCAGAGCAACAGCGAATTCGGGCCATGCAAGCGCAGGTCAAGCGTGCCCAAGAAGCTGTTCGAGCTGAGCGAGCTAGGCAGAAGATTGCTGCGGGGCAACAAGAACTTGGTAAAGTTATAGCCACTACTTAGGAGGTGGCTATGCAGTTAATTCTCAATAGATATGCAACGAGCGTGAATGAACTTACTTTGAAGCTGGACAAGCAAGGCTGGAACAAACTTGTTGAGATAGTTCAAGGCCTTCAAGAAGAAGGAGAATGTCTTGAGTTGGACATTTCTTCAAAAGAAGCATTTATTGATTCACTGAATGACAATGAGCATGCGTTAGGCTCTCTTTTTGAGCGGGTGCTTGAGGAGGGTGTGGGGAAAGAGCATTGTTATGTCGATCCAACGAATGAAAGTTATGGTGTCAGCGTTGAAAAATAACCATAGATCAGGGGATTGGTTATTGCCATAACCACCCTCTACCGTCCCGCAGGATCTACCATCCCCACTAGCTAGGATTTCCAGCAAATCAACCAGAGTTAGCCCAGTTACCCACATTTAGACGGCTTCCCCGCAGTTTCATTTATAATTCCATCTCTTGGCCTGGTAGCTCAGTCGGTAGAGCAGAGGATTGAAAATCCTTGTGTCGGTGGTTCGATTCCGCCCCGGGCCACCATATAAACACCGTAGTCGCAAGACTGCGGTGTTTTCTTTTGTGCTTGTACAAACTTTTGCTCTTTGCGTGCGTAAAAATAATCTACGCTCTTCGCACTTTAGCAACACGCTGCCCAACTTTGCGTAATGACACTCGCAAAGCATCTACGACTACTCACAGCACACTACACATCTAACCCCAACATTCTGTATCTGCGTGATGGCGAAGTTGTCCTATATCGTCGCAGTAGCAGTCCGCTATATCAATGTCGCTTTAAGTTAGCCGACGGCAGTTGGTACAGAGTAAGCACACGCAAAGCGAGTGTTGAAAGTGCCGTTGGTGTTGCGTGCGAGATGTACGACGAGATACGCTTTAGACAGCGACTGGGTTTAGCACACATAGCACACAACTTCGCACACATCGCAGACGCAACATTAGACGAGCTACGCAAAGAGATGGACTTGGGTAGAGGAAAGAGCGTGTATCACTCGTATATAACTTGTATAGAAAAGTATTTCATTCCGTACTTTGCGGATAAGCAGTTAGAGGAGCTAACGCACAGCGACATCGTAGAGTTTGAGTTGTGGCGAAACAGACAGATGGCAAAGCTACCTAAAGCGAGTACGCTGAATAACTTTGCGAGTGCGTGGAGTCGCTTGTGTGGTGTTGCTGTTAGTAGAGGCTGGATTAGTGAGCGTGTAGCAATACCGAAGCTATCAACACGAGGATTAAAGAGCATCGCTCGCCCAGCGTTTAGCAGAGAGGAGATAGAGCATCTGCTTGTGTATATGGTGGAGTGGAGCACAAAAGGGAGATTAGCTGTAGAGCGTGAGATGCGTCCGCTACTGCGTGATTATGTGGAGATGCTATTGCTAACGGGAATAAGGCACGGCACAGAAGCATTAGGCATTAGTTGGAAGCATATTGAGTGGCACACAGATAAAGACATACGCTACTTACGCATATGGGTGAATGGTAAGACGGGCGGAAGATGGTTGATAGCAAAGCATCGTGCTGTAGATGTATTAAAGCGACTACATAACAGACAGCAAACGCACAATGGTATTGAGTTTGAGCAACTGCTAAAAGAACGCACAGCACACAAACTCTTTACTTTTAGTAATGGTTATCAGCCGCCGAGTTTGAATGGAACTTTTAGACGGCTAATGCGTGATAGTGGATTAGAGAAGGACGCAGAAGGACAGACACGAACTTTGTACTCTTTACGGCACACTTATGCTACATTGGAGCTTATAGAAAACAGAACGGACTTACATACGCTGGCGAAACAGATGGGTAATAGTGCGGCAATGATTGAGCGGCACTACTCAAAACTCACTGCGACAATGGCGGCAGATAGATTGGCATAACTTATATGAATACAAATCTCCCCCCCCCCGCAATAAGAAACAACTTTGTAAAACGAAAAATTCGTTTTACAAAACCCGCTTTAACTTTCTTAATCGTCTTCTTCACAGCCTACATAGTTCTATTGGGCTGGTTAGTTTTCGATATGCTTGAAATATCGTTTGGGGGTTTGATATGAACGAACAGAGCTACGGAAGCGGAGAAGATGAACTATCAATAGCAGAGATCGTTGATTTTTTTAGAGAGAGTTGGAAGCAAATTGTATTGGGTGGTGTAGTTGGCGGAGTGATTGGTGTAAGTGTTGCTCTACTCTCTCCATCAATCTATCAAGCAACAGCGTATATTCAAGTTGCTAAAGTTGCTAATGCTGATGTTGAAGCGCCAAATATTCTTTTAGAAAAACTTAAGATGTCAATGTATTACTCGCAAAAGACTTTTTCTGAATGTAATGTAGAAAATACAATTGAACCAGGCAAAGCAATTGCTAACGGACTAAAGCCAACCTTATCAAAAGGTGCTCCATTCATTAGTATTTCTTATAAAGATAAAAATATTGATGATGCTAAAAAATGTTTAGAGAGCGTGTTGAATGATATTCGAACAAATCAAAATGAAATTGCTAAGCCGATACTTGAACAAAGAAAAAATCAATTATCAAATCTAAAGCAGAAATTAGAATCAGCTGAACAAATTACAAAACTTCTCTCATCTAAAAAGCCAAACTTTGATTTTTCTGATTCTAAATTTTCAGCTTCGACTTTATTGTTGGCAACTACTTTAAGTAAAGAAAATGAAGTAAAAGATTTAAGAACACAAATAAATGATTTAGAAATAGCGTTGGCTGAACCGCAAACTAAAGAAACTTACTTAACAACACCAATCAGTGCTCCAAATATTCGAGTGGAACCAAAAAGATCTCTTATAGCTTTAGGTTCAATTGTTGGTGGAGTATTTTTAGCAATCGGCTTTTTAATAGTTAGAAGAGGATGGGCAAAAATTAAAGCATCCAAAAAAGCCATATAGAATCATTACGCACAAGCAGTTAAAGTTCAAGCATAATAGCTGTACGAACTTTAGCTGATTGTGCGTAAATGGCAACTACATTAGAAGAAATCCGAAAGAAACTACAGCAAGCACAGCAACAACAAAATGCTGTCGCTGTATCTCAACCCAATCCCACAGAAAAAAAGAAACGCTTAAAGCGACTAAAAGAGTTGTTCGTTCGTTTAAAGAGCGGTGAAGATATCTCACGCAGAGACTTAAAGAACGCACTCACAGAACAACAATGGGAAGAGTTTGAATACAACAATCAAAATATTGATATAGAAGAACCAGACGCAAGCAATCGACCAGATGAGCTTCGAACATATTTAGACTTACTTAAAAAAGCAGACTTTTATTACTATCGTGCTGAATCGACAAGCAAGACAGAGCGTAGTCGTATCGATCACTTAGGTCGAAGTGGTAGAAAAAGATTATTTGATACAGCAGATACTTATTATGAGCGTGCGATAGAACGAATGAATGAAATTTTCGAATCGTGCGACGCTCAAACATTAAACGAAGTACAAGCACATTTAGATAGACCGTGGCAGTTAGGGGATTCTCCGAACTTAGGACCGAACCATATGCCTCGTGTTCGTAATAGCCGCAGCCGCTATAGTGATTCGCATAGCGGACTGACTAAGTTTGATTTAAAGCGTAAGTACAAGCGTGATGCGATAGAGAGTGCGATTGCCGCACTCAAATCTAAATAAGTTCAACAGCGTTGCGTTTAATCTCATCATTCGTTTCAATATAAATCTGCGTTGTATTGATTGACTTATGACCAGCCAGACTGGCTAAGACTCGCACGCCTACTCCCTTATTTGCTAAGTTCGTTATGAATGTTCTTCGTCCGCTATGTGATGACGCAGAACTAACACCACTCTTTTTGTACAACCAAAAGAACCACTGCGTAAGTGTGTTTGCTGTGAAGCCACTTCGTTTTTCTGTATAAAAAAGCGGTTGTGTTCTATCTTTTACTTTATGTGCGTGTAGATATGAAGCAAGCTCAGTGCGTAGCTTGTCATTCACAAATACAACTCTGCCAACATTCCCTTTTGTTTGACTACTACTTAAACGAATCTCACCTCTAATCGTGCCATCGTCGTTTTGTACATCGCATACTCGCAGACTGGCAATCTCACCAACACGCATACCGCTATACAGACTTGTTAGAAGCATCGCTTTGTTGCGGATTGCGTATCGTTGCTTACTTGCTATGTAGCGTAGTACTTGATCTATCTCTGCTTGATTTAATGTTTTTGCTTGTGCCATATCGTCCTCTATCAAATATTTTGTTGTTGTTATTGTGTTTTCTTTTCTAAACGATTCCTACCGAAATCTGCCGTTGTAAATCTTTTCCATAAATCAAAGAGATAGCTCAAAGTGATAAGAAACTATTAAAAATCTTTGCTCTTTGTATTTACAGCGTCGTGTTAAAACGACCTATACGCTGTTCGTGTCGTTCGTTGTGTTCGTTTGTATAGCGAACACATAAAAAGTGCTTAAACGACTGATTTGAGCTATTGCTGTACGAATTTATGCTGTTTGTGCGTAAAAGTCGTTTTTTATTGAAAATCACGCACAAGCGTATAGAGTTTGTACAAGTTCGCAAAGCTATGCTGGTATTGGCTTTTAGGGCTGCGAAAAAGTGCTGTGAAGTACTTATCGTTTTGAAGTGGTGATTTTTGACCGATATGAGTATTACGCAAGTAATACTTTAAGAACGAACAAGTTCGTTCGCTCTTTCGCTTTCGCTCATCGCTGTTTTCTTCTTCTTTTATTTTTGAATGATTTGTCTCTGCTTTTGAGGAATACGACGGCTATGTGCTTTTCTTAAAAAAAGCAACATAACCATCGCATTGTGTTTCTGCTTCCGCATCACACAACTACAAAAGATTTTTATGTAAGACGATCGTATTAAAACTTACAACTCACTTCAGCATTGGTTTGCTTTGTAAGAAAATCTGCGGCATTCACTTATGCGTTATGTTCTTTTGTAGCAAAACATAACAAGTACGAAGTCATTAGCCGTTTCCTTATTACCCTTCGTGTTTTTAACCTTTTTTAACGAGTGTCTTATCTCGCTTTATTGATTGATGTTGCCTATTACTTTACTTTTTTATGTGCCTTAAATAATTTCCGATTTACTGCGTTGCCTATATTCATTATTTTGTATGCGTGTGTTGCTGTAATACGATGCCTTAGTTTTGAGCTTCTTACTGCTCGTAAAAAGTTGTTTAATGAATGTGCCTCGTTTCTTTCTAATAAATGTGCGTGATTTTTGAGTATGTTTGATGCTATCTTTTGTGCCTGTGCTAAATGAAGTTCAATATCAGCAAAGTAATCAGCACTTAGTCCGTTATCTTTTAACCATAGCTTTGTTTGCTTTTCTGATTTGATTGTTTGACGCTGTATTTTGTAAGTAGTGTTATCCATACATTTATTTATATGCGTGATAAGACTATCTAAATAAATGTGGCTTTTTATTTGGTGAGATTGGTAAAGCAAGTCAATATCAGTTGTCCGTTGTACAAAGTTGAACTTATTGTGTGTATATCAAACAACTTAGCAAATACACATAAGGACAGCAAATGACAACTTTTTCCGCACTTAAACTAACCGCAACTAAGAAGCCAACACAAATACCGCAAGTACTACAGCGTCGCAATAAGTTAGCAAAGCGATTGTGGGAACAGATTGAGTTAGCTAAAGCAGAGCAAAGTGGAACAAGTTTCTCAGTCAGTAAGTTTCGCTCTTATACAGACAAAGAAAGCGGACTACGCAAACAGATTGAAACAAACAAGCGATTAAAGAGTTGGGTATTCGTTGGCGATAACGGAAAATTAGCTATCGCAGTACGCTACGGTGCGAAAGTATTAGAACTCGCAAAAGGAAAGTACGCAGTTGAGATTTCTAACAAAGAAGATATTGTGCCGACACTACAGATTATTAAAACTGCGGTAGAGAGTGGCGAACTGGATAGTGCGATTGACTATGCCGCTAACAAACTGCGTAGTGGATTTACAAAATGATGTGTGTAAATACTGAATGCGAATATTTGAAATACAACCGATTAAAACTATTAAACCGCTTAGTCCAGCACAAGCAAGAATCAAAGCATTGAAACAAAATGTTGAGAACACAAGAAAGCAACTACAAGCGGAGCGTGAAAGACAGCGACGACAGCGTGAGGCAGAGCGAACACGAAAACAACTACAGACACGCTACGCATAAGCGTACAAAGTTCGTACAAGTCTGTAGAGGCAGGCTTTATAACGCTCTGCGGGACGCTGATAAAAGTAGTGATTTGAATCAAAATCGTACGGTATTTGGTGGTTTCTGCGTAATAAAAAAATCTTTGCGAGCAGACTGAGAGGCATAGTTGAAATGCTATCTAAATACTTTTTTACAGCGTTGAAAAAAATAACAGCACACGCACAAAACTTTTTATCTACGCTGTATGTCTTTGATAACAAAAGAAACGAGGACGGTCTATCAGAGTTGAAAATCCTTGTGTCGGTGGTTCGATTCCGCCCCGGGCCACCAAGAATTCTTGGTACGTACCGGACACATGGTTTACGTCCGGTACCGACCACATGGTTTACACATCTACCAATCACATCCCCAATACTTTGGGACCAAATGGGTTTTCTAGGGCTTGTACCCGCGAAGACTCCATATCAAAGTAAGCCATATCGTAATCCATAAAGCTGACTAACCACACGTCTTCTTCGACTTGCCTCAGGCCCACGTCATGACCAGCGAACACCGTACTAAAGTGAATCTTCTTACCACCCAAGCATATGCGTCCGCAGTTGGTCACGGTGACCGTTTTATCGTGGAAGGGGTAACTGACATCGGGCAATCCTTCGTATTTTCGGGTTGAAGGGATATAGAGCTGTGCCGGTTTTTTCATCTCCAGGGCTTGATGGGGCCGCTCGTAGTTGTACTCATAGATAAAGTCTTCAAATTTATCTTGTTGTTGCAAAAGTGTTTTAGCAGGTGGTTTAGTCGTCGCCTGTTTGAGCGTTAAGTGCATGCGTTCATGCCGGCCATTTTGCTGAGGGTTGCCCGGCTTAATGCGCTCAATCCCAATGCCCAGGCGCAGCCACCACACGGACAAACTGCTCAGACCATAAAGGGCATTCGCGCAGGCAAAGGGTACGCCGTTGTCTGAACGGATTGAGCCCGGCAGCCCATACTCTTTAAAGAGTTGCTCAAAGACCGTAAAAGCCTGGGCTTCCCGCGTACTCTCTAAACCTTCACAGCAAATCAAAAAGCGAGAGGCATAGTCCGTCACGGTTAAGGGGTAACAATATTGCTTGTTACCCAGCATAAACTCCCCTTTGTAATCCACACACCATAGGGCATTAGGCTCTTTAAGATCCGATAGGTTTGTCCCGGTCAGTTTGGGATGGTGGCGAACCCGCTTCTTTTTGACTAGGCCATGGCGATCCAGAACTGCGTGCACCGTACTCTTGGCAGGCAGTGCCAGTTCAGGGTAGTGGGTATGGATACGGTCACGTAGTTTAGGGGCGCCCCAGGTGGGGAACTCTTTTTTCAGATTCACGATCAATTGCTCGACCTGGAAGGGCAGCCGATTAGCTTGCCTAAAGGGTCTTCTTGATCGATCCGTAAAGGCTTCTAACCCACTGTCTTTATAACGATCAATGATCTTATGGCCAGTCACTCTAGAGATACCAAACTCCTGGCACAGGGTAGCAATCTTCTCGCCATCGAGGTAGCGAGACACAAATCTGAGCTTTTCATCCATCTTCGTACTTTCATTCCACGGCATAGTAAGGTCCCTCCTATGCCAAAAACTGTAAAGTATGTGTCCGGTATAAAGTGTTAACTATGTGTCAAGTCGTACATCAATAGCCCACTTGTTGGGCTATTTTCTTTTCAGGCTTGGCAGGATTAGACGCCATTACTCTCGGATATCCCCATCTAGAGCCGTCCTTTAAAAGGACAAATCAATTAGACATCCCTGTGTTGGTCATGTCGTTTAAAACGACAACGTAGATAATGCTAATATTTGAAGCCAATGGAGACGCGCCCAATGAAAATTATCATTTGCCTGATATCACTTTTTATGCCGGCTTTTGTCTATGGACAGTTGCTAGAGGTTCCACAAGCTGGTGAGGCGCCTACAAAAACATTTCTAATTGAGACTGCCAAGCCAAAAGCAGTCGTTCTTTTATTCATTGGGGGTGATGGCGTGTTAGATTTAAAGCCTGACGGGTCAACCACCAAGCAAAATCCGCTAATTCGTTCCGCAGGATTATGGCAATCGTATGGAATCAATTCAGTTTTAGTAGATTCGCCTTATGACTTGGGTGACGCGCGGCGTGGGAATGTGCGCGGCAAATCTGAACACTTAGCACGAGTCGAAAGCGTTGTTAAGTATTACAAAAATAAATTCAATGTGCCCGTCTGGGTTTTTGGGCACAGCATGGGAACGGTAACAGCAGTTCAATTTGCCAATCAGAGCGAGAAGTCTGGGGCAGTAGCTGGGATCATTATTGCCGGGACACATATTGGGGAAACTTTAGGTAATAACTTTAGTAAGCCGGTAATGGCAATCCACCATAAAAAAGAAGCGTGTGCCGCTACACCAATAAGCGCATCAGAATCAATTATTAAGGGGCGAAGTAAAGAAACTAAATCAGAATTAGTCATGATTGATGGGGGAGAAGACGTAGGCTTGCCATGTATGGGATTGGCATACCATGGGTTCAATAAGGTAGAAGATCAAATGGTAAGTGCCGCCGCTAAATTTATATTAGCAAATTAGACGGGCGGATAAGACATCCTCTGCCCTGGTTCGATTCCACCCCGGGGCACCAAGAATCTTAATAGCCCATTTGTTGGGCTATTTTCTATTAAGGATTGGACCCCTTAGTCTCAGATATCCCCATCATGAACTGTCCTTTAAAAGGACAAACCAAGTAGACATCCCTGCGTCGGTCGATGTCGTTTAAAACGACAAAATTTGATTATGTAAATAATTTCATAAAGCAAGGCTGTATTGTGTTTCTTTGCTCATAATTAAATAAAAAGACAAATGAAAATTTCTTCTTGTATCGGACTATTTATTTTTTTAATTTCCCCATTTGCCATGTCACAAAACTTACCAAATATAGAAGCTTCATATGGATCAGGAACCAATGTATATAAGTTGGCTACTGGTAGTCCGGGCGAGCTAGGTTTACTTCAGGCTTTAGGAGAAGCGTTTGGCAAAAAAGAAAATACCAAGATGGAGTGGATTAAAGCGGGTAGCGGAGCATCATTAAATTTACTTAAGACTAAACAAGTAGACATGATTATGGTTCATGCGCCTGAGGCGGTTACTAAAGCGTTAGCAGAGGGATGGGCAACCGATAGAACTCTTATTGGCTCAAATGAGTTTTATATTGTTGGACCCAAGTCTGATCCTGCCAAGATAAAAACAGCCACAAGTGGTGCTGATGCCTATGCCAAGATTGCTGGGGCACAAGCAAACTTCATTTCTCGTGGCGATAAGAGTGGCACTCATGTAAAAGAAATGGATATCTGGAAAAAGACAGGCATTACTCCATCAGGAAATTGGTACATCATTACTAATGACTTTATGACTGCTTCACTGAAAAGAGCGAATGATGAGAATGCTTATTTCATGACCGATAGTAGTACTTGGGTAGCAGAAAAGAATGTTGCCCCTAAATTAGAGATTTTGTATCGTGGAGATAAGTTTCTCGTCAATACCTATGACGCATTGGCGGCTCCAGCAGGTGCTACACCGGGCAGAGAGACTGCGGTCAAATTCATTCAGTTTGTAGGCTCTGATGCCGGACAAAAGATCATTCGCGACTATGGAAAAAATAAGTACCCTGAGGCTCTCTATAATGATGCTATGTATGCCAAGCAGTATGTCTATTAAGGAAAATCATGAAACTCAATGTCAGCCTAAGTGCTCGTAATCAATTACCCGGAACTCTTAAAGAAATCAAAATGGGTCAAACCACATCCCATCTAAAGATTGATATTGGGGGACATATCTTGACTGCTTCAATTACCAACGAAGCCGTTGATGAGTTGGCTCTTAAAGTTGGCGATCAAGTTTGGGGAATTATTAAAGCCTCTGATGTCATGGTGGCGAAATAGTTTCACTCTTGCCCGCGATAGCTATTGATGTTCTAAAGTAGCTCAATGAAATTTTTAATATTCTTAATTGCTTTTTTTCTAATAAAGCCATCACTGGCTCAGACATGTCCAGTCGATGGCAATATTCTTTTAAAGAGTTCAGAAGTACTCGCTTTACGACTTCTTACGATTCAGCCGGCCTTGTTTGATCTAGTTAAATTAAATCAACTACCCCAAACTCAAATTACCAGTCAACGCCGTAATCAAGTTACAGGATCCACAAATACTGTGGAGTCATACGATACAGTTTGGGGCGGGGTTTTACTTAAAGACTTTTTGTTAAAAAATGGATTAGAGAGTTTGCCCTCAAGGGGTTTACGCAATACCCGAGTTGAGGCTCTAGCGACCGATGGTTATAAGGCAACTTTTAGCTGGGGAGAGATATTCAATAGTCCCGCAGGCTCCCAAATTTTATTGATTACTAAACAGGATGGAAGATTTCTGGATGCTCAAGAGGGCCCGGTAGCATTGAGGTCGCTGGGAGATATCCGTCCAGGAGCTAGACATGTTCGCAATCTTTGTGCCATTAGCGTTCTAGATTAATTAGATTTGGATTGCCTAACTAAAAGCCAATAGGTGAGCGACATCCTCGGCCCTGGCTCGATTCCGCCCCGGGCCACCAAAACCACCTTCGGGTGGTTTTTTCACTTCTAGAGCAGATTAATTCCAAAACCCTTCATCAGCAAAGCAAATAAGCCAAAGCAGATAACCGTTGCCACTACAGACGCCCCCATCGTCATCCAAAATCCTAGTCTTGGAAGCAGGTATGGAAACAATAGAAACATAGGCAGCGTTGGAATTACATACCAAAAGGTGTAATAAGCGTGATTGGCTATTTTCTCTTCGGGTTGATTTTCAACATACAACCATACAAGCGTTAAAAGAGTCATCAAGGGCAATGCCGCAATAAAGCCACCCAGTCGATCGCTGCGTTTGGCAACTTCAGAAATGAATACAACCATTCCTGCTGTTAGTAAGTATTTGGTGATGATCCAAGCCATTTGAGCCTTATTAAGAAGTGGTTATTGGATAGTCTAAAGCAGGATCAAATATCCTTGGCCCTGGTCGATTCCGCCCCGGGCCACCAAGAAAAACCAAAACCACCTTCGGGTGGTTTTTTCATTTGGGCGTTGGACTATCTAAGTTAATATTTCACTATCCGACACTCAACATTAAGGCCGGGAATGAATTTTCAATTTAATAGACAATTTTTAATATCGGGTTTATTGATGTTGCTGTGTGGTTTATTGGCGCCCATTTACTCGCCTTACGCGATTGCTCAAATTGGCCTATTACAAGCCCACTTAATTGGAGCCGTTCAGGCGCTCGTATTTTTCGCGTTTGCTTGGATGTGGCCACAATTATCCTTGCCAGCTTTTTCAAAAAAGATTGCGACTATCTCTCTCTATATTTCACTATGGGCTAATTGGCTAGGCACTTTTTTTGTGGGCGTTTTTGGCGCGGGTAAAGAGCAATATATTGTTCATCAAGACTTAGTTCCTGGTGCTGTAGGTTTTTGGAATCTGTCAACCCTAATGCTTATTAGCCTTTCTCAGCTGGCGGTATTGAGCGTTCTTTTGGCGATAGTTGGGTTTTTGAACGCAGATTCAGTAAATAAAAAGGCGAAATTAATTAACGCATTTTCGCTGCTTTCATTTATTGCTCTTCTAGGCATTAGCTTGTTTCAAACCTTTAATCCAGAATATTCAAATGGATAGACATCCTCGGCCCTGGTTCGATTCCGCCCCGGGCCACCAAAATCAAATAATGCCTTGCTTTGTGCGGGGCATTTTCTTTTGAGCTGGGGAATAAAGTCTCTAATTCGAGATTTAAGTCCTTATTCACTTTGTGGTTGATTAAAGATTAAGTCATATGTACAATGTACGTATGACAACACCTCGTTTTGAATGGGAACCCAGAAAAGCTACTGCGAATGTCAAAAAGCATGGGATTACATTTGAAGAGGCAAAGTCAGTATTTTACGATGATCATGCGAAGTTACTTGATGATCCTGATCACTCTGATGAAGAAGAGAGATTTGTTTTACTAGGACTGAGTCATACTTTGCGCGTTCTTCTTGTGTGCCATTGCTATAGAAGTGAAGGTAATATTATTCGAATTATTTCGGCTCGTAAGGCAACATCCAAAGAGTCAAAAGATTATTAAAGGTGACATATGCGTAAAGAATATGATTTTTCTAGTGCCCGAAAAAACCCATATGCTTCAATGTTAAAGAAGCCTATTACGATTCGTTTAGATGAGGATTCGGTGAGTTACTTTAAAACAATTTCAGAAGAGGTCGGTATTCCCTATCAAAGCCTCATTAATCTCTATTTAAGAGATTGCGCCGCTTCGCATAAGAAATTGAACCTAAGCTGGAAGTAGTCTAGAGGTAGGATTAGACCTCCTCATGAAATGGTTCGATTCCGCCCCGGGCCACCATATATACGCCGTAGTCGAAAGACTGCGGTGTTTTCTTTTGTGCTTGTACAAACTTTTGCTCTTTGCGTGCGTAAAAATAATCTACGCTCTCCGCACTTTAGCAACACGCTGTTTAACTTTGCGTAATGACACTCGCAAAGCATCTACGACTACTCACAGCACACTACACATCTAACCCTAACATTCTGTATCTGCGTGATGGCGAAGTTGTTTTGTATCGTCGCAGTAGCAGTCCGCTATATCAATGTCGCTTTAAGTTAGCAGACGGTAGTTGATACAGAGTCAGCACACGCAAAGCGAGCGTTGATGAATGCAACCATTTCTGCTGTTAATAGATATTTGGTGATGATCCAGGCCATAAAAGTCCCGCTAGTCAATTTAATACCCCTATTATAGGAATATCTTTTTAAACGACAGGCCGATCAAATTGACATAGAATGAAACTATGAGAAGAATTTGTCTTGCCCTTTGCCTAAGTCTGTTTGCCAGCTTGATTCATGCGGCTGTGATGCCTATTGATTTGTCTGTACGCCAACATCAAGACCCCATTGTTAGCATTGATCATTTTTCACATCACTGTAATGAGGTGGTCGGCAATGCCCAAGATATAAACATCAATCAGTCATGTCATGGGGATAGTTACCAGTGCTGCTTGGGTTTAGTTGTTGCGCCACCTCTAAGTATGGATCTAGCAACAGATTTCACCGGAAATTACACTTCACAATATTCGTCATTGGTCCTTCAGCCAATGATCAGCTTCATATACAAACCTCCAAAAGCTTAAGCTAATTTTGTAATACAAGTTGGTTTGATTTGTGACACTTAGTCACGCTTATATTTTGGAGAAATACAATGAATATGACTCACTATATGGAGTTGTTGGCCGTTAACCAGCCTTGGAATTTAACTATTTTTATGGCCATCCCAGTCATATTGGCTGAGACTTTGGCAATCACTGAGCTATATATCCTCTTCACCCGCAAGTTTGATGGTGCTATTTATTACCTCAATCGATTTGCGGGCATTGCTGTTGGGCTTTACTTTATTGGCATTATTTACTACATCATGACTAATGCGGTAATTCCTATTACTAAAGCAGGCGAGTGGAGAACTGTTATTGATGCGATCGCTGTGGGTAGTTATGTAGTTGCGGGATTACCATTGATCTGGATCGCTTTACAAGAATTCAGTTTGGTGAATCGAGCTTTAGACCAAATGGGCAAGCTAAAGATCCACGCGATTTGTATTGCCTTATTCTTAGTATTCGGACACGTGGCTATGATTGCTGGCATGGTCGATCCAACTATCTTGGGATACAAGAGTGCAAATGATCACCAAATGATGAATGGCAATGATGTTCAAATGCCAAAGATGCCCATGATAAACCAAGATCATACTCATTAAGGTCCTGCTGGGCCTAACATCTTTGACATTGGATGATTCGGCCGTTAGGTCTCAAAAAGCACCAAAACCATCTTCGGATGGTTTTTTCAGGTGGTTTTTTTATTTGGTCCTGCTCAAGCGTGAATGAATGAATCAGTATATAAACGATATATTCTGAACTTGAGGCTTGCACATGAAAAAAATACTCCCAGTGGTTCTATTGCTCCTTTCAATGGCTGGGCAATCTCAGGGTGCAGATTCCGCGCCCATGAAGTCAGACCCAGCTTGGTTAGCCGAAGTAAGGGCTAGCATTAAGGCCGATAACTATGATCAAGCAATGAAGCAATTACAGGCTGCCAATGACACAGGCTCAGCCGATTGGAATAATTTATTAGGCTATAGTCTGCGCAAAAAACAGCCACCCGATTTAATTGGGGCTGAAAAATACTATCAAGCCGCACTAAAAATAGATCCAGAGCATCGTGGGGCTCTCGAGTACTACGGAAAACTAAAGTTGCTGAACAATGATCTGCCTGGGGCCGAGATGTTGTTGGCAAGACTAGATAAGGCCTGTCTTTTTGGATGCGAGGAGTATGCTGATTTAAAAGAGGCCATTCAAAAGTACAAGGCTAAAAAATAACATTACCAAGGCGACTGAGGGGTAACTAAACCAGTGCCCGACAGTTTTATATCGGATATTCTGATAACATCTTTTGTCTTAGAATCTTTATTGGAGTGGTCATGTCTATTCTGAAAACTGTAATGGTATTGGTTTTATTAATGCCTTTGGTGGGAGGAGCCCAAACACCTTCTTCTGTTGAGTTAAACAAAACTAAACCACCTCCTAGCTCGTTTGTATTGGCTGATATAAATAAGGATGGACAGATCTCCCGTGAGGAGGCTCAGAAAGCCGGGATCCCCAATCTGAGTTTCGAAGCTGCTGATAAAGACAAAAATGGAAGATTAAACCTTAGTGAATGGACTGTGCTAAAGTTTTAGTCACTGAAGATTATTTAGTGATCCGCCTAGTAAGAATCATCCCAGTCTTAAATGATCCACAATTTTTTGTACTGTAGTAGAGATTTATTAGTACTTAATTCAACACCATAATAGTAATTTCGAATAATCAATTTATTGAAAGCATATCTATGTCACATGTTGGCCACCTATCATTAAAATCTAAGCCTGGTTCATTTCAAAAAGTCTGCGATCGCTATCACCTATTTGCAGAGGAAGTCTTAGCGCATCACCCCGATCTTCATGATGTCATCATTGTTGGAAATCAAGCTCAGAACAATATTGAAGGTTTTGGTATTTGGGAAAATGCTGCTGATGCTGCTTCGCTAGAAGATACTGAAGCCTTTGCAGCCTTTTTAAATGATATTGAGGGCGATCTCGCAGAACCAATTCAAAGAAATGACTTATTAGTTTTTTATCGCCTAAATCCAAAGGCGTAATTTAAGACCGGGGGCAATTGGGGATTGCATTTTTATGACTCATTTCAATAGCCTCCCTGCCGATCTACCCATCCCCAAAGATGATGGTTCTACTCAGCATTTAAGGGGAATGAGGCTTCCTAGAATTTCATTGACTGCCACTAATGGACAGCCCATTGATCTTGGGGCGATTAAAGGCAAATTAGTAATTTATTGCTACCCCATGACTGGGCAACCCAATGTTGCACTACCAGAGGGTTGGGATCAAATTCCTGGAGCTAGAGGATGTACGCCGCAAAGCTGTTCATTTAGAGATCACTATCAAGAGCTTCAGGGTTTGGGTGCCCAAGTGATTGGCTTAAGCGTGCAATCTACGGAGTATCAAAAAGAGATGGTAGAAAGACTTCACTTGCCGTTTATGGTGGTAAGTGATCATGAATATCAGTTTCAGAAGGCACTTAATATGCCAACATTTGTTGCCGCCGGAATGATGTTGTTAAAGCGAGTAACGCTGATTGCTAATCGCGGCGTAATTGAAGCAGTTCATTACCCAATCTTTCCAAGCGATAGCGACGCAGATTGGGTAATAGAGTATTTGAAAACTCACTAAAAAGAAGTTTCTAAGGTAAAAGTAACTCCAGCCTAGTTGACCAAAAGGCGTAACAATCCAAATTCGGATGCTTTTTTAGGTAATAGATAATGTATGTTCTTGGGCTCTTAGCTCAGTTGGTAGAGCAGAAGACTCTTAATCTTTTGGTCGCGTGTTCGAGTCACGCAGGGCCCACCAAGACGCAGTAAAAGTTATTGGATAAGATCTGTAAACTGTATGAAACAAATCTTAGGTGTTCAACTTCAATGAGCTTATTTAAATACACTCTTACAATATTTTTATCGCTATACCTCCCGTTTTCTTATGGTCAAAGCACTTCTATAGCAGTTGCCGCAAATATGAAAGATGCCTTTACTGAAATTTACTCAGCATTTAAGGCAACTGGCAAACCTGATCTTAGAGTGGTATATGGCTCATCGGGAAACTTCACTACGCAAATCATGAATGGCGCTCCATTTAGCCTGTTTATATCTGCCGACGAATATTTCCCCTTAGAGTTGTATAAGAACGGCAAAACTCTTAACGAAGGCAAAGTCTACGCTATCGGCAAAATTGCCATCATCGCCAAAAACTCATCCGGTATTAAGTTAGTAAATGAAAAGACGGAATTATTAAAAGCTATCGTCAAAGCGAATAAGGTAGCAATTGCCAAGCCAGAGTTGGCGCCTTATGGCAAAGCCGCCATTGAGTATATGAAAGCAGCTGGTCTATGGGATTTAGCCAAAGATAAATTGGTTTATGGCGACAACATTGGGGTGGCTACCATGTTTGTATCTACGGGGGCGGCAGATATTGGCTTTACGGCTTTATCCTTAGCGCAGTCCCCTGAGCTTGCTAAAGAGACAAATTATCTTGTTGTAAATGACACGCTTTATGCGCAAATAAACCAAAGAATGGTGCTGATTAAAGGCGCTCCCCAAGAAGCCATTAATCTCTACGAGTACATTCAGACTATTAAAGCCAAAGATATTTTGCTTAAGTATGGCTATAACGTACCAAGATAAACAGTAAAGGGTCAGGTATTTTGGGCGCCCCAAGCCAATAAAAACAACTTTATGTTGCTTTGCAGCATTTTTTGCTTGTTTTGTCAGAAATAAGGGATTAATATGGTGCGATGCAACAAATTAACCATTTATAGGAAAAATCATGTTCAAAAACCAATTCGCAGAAAACCAAGCTAAATCCGTTGAAAACGCACGTGCATTAGGCCAAACAGCCCTTGAAAACGCAAAAGAATTAGCTGAAATTAATTATGAAGCTGCTCAATTAGCAGTGGCCAATGCGCAAGCAAAAGCAGCTGAGCTGATGAAGGGTAAAGATGCTAAGGCAGCTTTAGACCTGTTGCAGAGCCCAGAAGTACAAGAGGCCGTTGCTCAAGTTGCTCAATACCAGAAAAAAGTAGCCGCTGTATTACGTCGTGGCAACCAAGAGTTGGTAGATGCTGTAGAAGCCGCTATTGACCAATCACAAGAAGATTTAAAGAGTTTTGTTGCTGCTGCAAGCTCTAAGGCCCCTGCTGGTTCGGAGGCGTATGTCAGCGCATTCACAAACGCATTTAACACAGTGATGCAAAACTTTGATCAAGCTCGCGCCACAACTCAAGACGCTTTAGCTAATTTTGAGAAAAGTGTTGATAGCGCCATGAAATCTGCTCAAGGTCAATTTGGCCAGACAGCCAAAGCAAGCAAAAGCCGCGCTAAGTAATTAACTGCAGTAGTTTGATTAAAAACCCCGTATAAACGGGGTTTTTAACGATATATCCAAAGCTTGTTTGAAAAAGATCAATAGTCCTTGATAATCTAGTTGAAGCTAGACTTTTCATTTTTAAAGGGTTGGTATGAATCGCATTATGTTGTTGGGAAAAATTCATCGGGCATCTGTCACTGAGGCCGACTTGCATTATGAAGGCTCATGCGGCATTGATGAGGATTTACTTGATGCAGCTGAAATGCGTGAATTTGAGAAGATTGAGCTCTACAACATCAATAACGGTGAACGTTTTTCTACTTATATTATTAAAGCTAAACGGGGATCTGGAATCATCTCTTTAAATGGAGCGGCAGCCCGTAAGGCACATGTTGGTGATCATTTGATTATTTGTACTTATGGCCAGGTAAGTAATGATGAAGTTTCCACTCATGTTCCTAAGATCGTTCTATTGGACGATAAAAATACTATAAAAGAAATTAAGAAGGTCAATTAAGTGCCGGTAAAGTCAACAAAGCAGGAAATCTTTTTAGATGCGCTCAAAAAGGAAGGCTTTCCAGAACCTATATTAGTTGTTGGTGAGAGATCAGTTTTTCTGGAAAAGCACTCCCATCCATACGCGGTAAGAGCTTTGGTAATAGAGGGGCAAATTGATATCACCATTAGCGGAATTAAAAATACGTATTTAGCTGGGGATACTTTTGAGTTGCTTGATAGGCAGCCCCATTCTGAAAACTATGGCGGCAAAGGTGTCCAATATTTAACCAGTCGCAAAGGGGTGCTATTGCAAGAGAAATTGGACCTCGGGCAAATTGAGGGGGTTGAGTCCCAGCCGAGTCCCACCTAATGAGTGGCGGTTGAGTATGCAGGTGCGCCACCTTTTTCAGGTGGTTTTTTATTGACCCAGATGCAATAAGTACTTAATACTTGTGAAGATCAAATGAACTTCTTAGAGTCAATTCTGAATATGAAAATCATCCGTATAGCCATATTTTGCTTTTTATCTGCGTTGATCCTGAGTTCATGCTCACAGGAGGCGCCATCCAAGGTCATTCAGGTTGCAATATCACCCACGATTCCGCCTATGCTTTTTGAGAAGAATGATCAATATATTGGCATAGATCATGAGATTTTCGAAGGCTACTGTCTATCTCGTGGCTGTACTTTTAAAATGACGGCCTATGATTGGCTTGGTATGCTTGGCGCAGTTTCTAGTGGTCAGGCCGCAGTTGCTTTTTCAGGTATCTCAATTACAGAAAAACGCAAAGAGGCGATGGACTTTTCTAATCCATACATGATTAGTACATGGGAGTTAATTAGCTTAAAAAATCGTAATATCAAAATTACCGATTTATCTTTGCTCAAAAAATATACGATTGCCTACCCTACTGGAACTGTATTTGATGGCTATGTTAAAACAGTGCTGCAGGCAAAAGGGTATTACACGCTAGAGCAGGTTAAGCTGTACCCATCTTATGCAGAGACAATGCTTGCCCTACAAAATGGGGCAGTAGATTTAGTGTTTGTCGACAGCGCCATGTTGAATAGCTATCAAAAGTCTTTACATTTACCGGTTATCAGCAGTTATCAGGTAGTGGGCTTTGATAATTTGGGCTTTGCGTTTAAGAAGGGTTCAAAGTTACGCGATGATTTTAATTTATATTTATCCGAGCTAGGCCCAGAAAAGCTCAAGGCCATCATCGCTAAATGGACTCAATAATGATGACTACATTAATACTGACGATGGTTCTTATTGGGACCGTATTAGCATCTGTTTACTTTGCCGAGATCATTGCGCATCGAGTAGGGCAGCCATACGGAACACTCATATTAGCTATTGCAGTAACTGTGATTGAGGTGGCATTGATCGCAAGTATTTTGCTATCTAGAGCGCCAGGTAGTGAGGCTATTGTCAGAGACTCTATCTTTGCCACCATCATGATTGTTTGTAATGGGATCGTTGGCGTGTGCTTACTAATTGGCGCTATTAAACATCGTGAAACTATTTTTAAGGCTGATGGCACTAATATCACACTAGGATTGTTGATTACTTCCTCAACTCTAGCCTTTGTTTTGCCAACTTACACCACTAGTACCCCTGGACCAAATTACACTGTAGAGCAATTAAGAGGTGCTGCTGTTGCCTGTTTAGCCTTGTATCTCACTTATGTATATGCGCAAACTGTGCGCCATAAAAATATGTTTTTAGCGCCCATCTTTAATCAGGCTGAAGAAGACTCGCACGCCCATATCAAGCCAAGCAATAAAAGAACATTCTTTAGTGCCATTGCCATGTTAATTTCGCTTACTGCAGTAGTTTTGATCGCTAAAAAACTGGCGCCGCAAATTGAGGAAGGTGTACATGCGATGGGCGCTCCTCATGCTGTAGTTGGTATTTTAATAGCTTGCTTAGTGCTGCTGCCAGAGTCCTTTACAGCAATTCGGCAGGCAATGGACAATAAGATGCAAAACAGTTTTAATTTGGCCTTAGGGTCTGGCTTGGCTAGTGTGGGCTTAACTATTCCAGTGGTGGCTGTACTTTCAGTAGTTTTTGACATTACACTTACTTTAGGTTTAGATGCGAAGTCACTAATATTTTTGATGCTTACTTTTATTTTGAGCATCATGACAATTTCCATGGGAAGAGCAACATTTGCACAGGGTGTTATGCATATAGTTGTATTTTTAGCTTATATTCGTTTGAGTATTAGTCCATAGGCCATGCCGTAATCATGAATCAAGTCCTGAAAAGAAATGCCATTCGAGCCATTTTTGTTATTACATTTTGTATTTTTACGCTCAACGCAATTGCAGACTCCGAGCAACAAGGCAATCAATGTAAGCCATCGGTTAAATCGATAGCTATTGGTGGTGGAAATATAAACTACCTTGAGATTGGTCAAGGGGAGCCTATTCTCTTGCTTCATGGACTCTTTGCGCAGAAAGAGCAATGGAGCGTGCTAATGTGCTCTATGTCTTTGGCTGGATTTAATGTCATTGCTCCCGATTTGCCTGGTTACGCCACCAGTCTAGATTTCCCTATCTCTGTATATCAGCTAGAAAATCAAGCTCAGCTAATGAATGACATGATGCGTGCTTTAGGTAAAACTCGGATCCATATTGCCGGCAGCTCGATGGGGGGTACTATTGCAGCTTTTTATGCTAGAGCATATCCTAAGGAGATCAAAACTTTGGCGTTTATTGGCGCTCCATTAGGCATTATTTCCTGGAGTCCTCAAATGAAAGTGGCGATTTTCTCAGGCGTAAATCCTTTTATACCGATCAGCCTTGAACAATTTGATTTAGAAATGAAACTCATTTTTTATCAAGTGCCGCCTATCAATGCTGCTGATAAGTTAATGCTAGTAAACGAATACAAACAAAATAATCAACACTATCAGCAAATATGGGACATTATTAATTTTTACAATCGCGCCTTAAATTCTGCTGTAGTTAGTCCTCCACCAACCTTAATCTTATGGGGTGCAAATGATAGTATTTTTAGTATAGAGGGCATGCAAATTTTGCAAGCTCGCTATAAGTATTCTCGGGCGCAAAGGATGGCTGAAGCCGGTCATTTGCCCATGCTAGAAAAGCCAAATGAGGTCAGCATGCTATATAAGGCGTTTTTGAACAAAAAACCTTGATGGGGGTTATAGTAAGTGCGAAAGAGTCATTATTCACTAAAAAATAAGGAAACATATGTCCCATCATGATCAACTCATTGCAGCATTCGAAACTTATAAGTCAGAGCATGAAAAGTTTCAAGACAAAGGCGTTAAGGCTTCTGCAGCTAGAGCGCGCAAAGCGCTTCAAGAAATTACCGTATCTTGCAAGGAGCGACGTAAAGAGATCAGCGCTCAAAAAGAGGCGCTTGAAGGCAAGCCAAAAGGCGATGGCATGTCCCAAGACGCAGCACGTCACGCGCACATCCGAAAATAGCTTCTTTCGCTTAGAGGTCTATGTTTTCTAAAGCAAGACCATCTAAATGTTGTGTATCAGCCCACTGTCCAATGCTCCACTTCTGACCATTATGAGTAAGCCAATTTAATGAGGCGTTAGGAACAGAGGCAATGCGCGGAGCAACTAGTGCTTGCCCAGTGGCAATGCGATACATCATATCAAGGGTGCCTCCATGGCTGACCAAGATGACCGTTTCTGCGAAATGTTTTTGCAAAATCATCTCTAAAGCATCTTGAACGCGGCGCGCAAATTGAGCAATGCTTTCCCCGCCTTCTAGTTCGTGATCTATATCACGAGCCATATGTGCTTGCCAGAGCTTAGGCTTCAAAGTGGGGGCATCAGAAATACTGAGACCTTGCAGTGCTCCAAAATGACGCTCGCGTAGATCGCTCATAACAATTGCTGGCACCTTAAACTCCCTAACAATTGCATTAGCAGTATCTGCCGCCCTTTTGAGGTCGCTGGTATAAAGGGCGTCAAAATTGAGCGCAAGCTTTTTTAATGCAGTAGCCATTTGAATGGCCTGCGCCTTACCCCGATGGTTGAGTTCAACATCGGTATGGCCCTGTAGTCGACGCTCAGTGTTCCAGTGGGTTTCACCATGGCGAATAAGGCAAAGACGGGTAGTATTCATACAAAGGGATCCAAAAGTAACTGATTAGCTTGGGGGGTTAGGATTTGCCATTATGGAATAAAGTCAAGGCATCACCAGGCGCAATCTGGCCAGAATCTAAAACAGCTGCTCTAATTCCTCCGTAACCCTCAAAAGAGCTTATGAAATTGATTTTTTTTAAAAGTTTCGCAGGTCTTTCACATGGCGCACATAATTCAATACCTTTAAGCGCTAGCCCTCCCAAATAAAATACTTTACCAATCAAATCATTTAGCTCTTGAGGCGAGATTTCGCTAATGATAATATTGCGCCGTGTTTGAGCTTCAGTGAACTGAGGATTTAGATTGCCCTCTAGCAAGTGGTTAGCGAGCGCTATACCAGTCTGCGTTATAAGCGTTATATGCCGAATTTTAGGGGGAGTAGTATTTGAGAATGTACCAATACCATGGGCATATCGATCACCTTGGACCCCATGGCCAGCCCTTAGCACGGCTTGAATCATTTGTTGCATAGGAGAACCAGCAGCCTGAGCAATATAAATGGAATGAATCAAGGCAGCTGGTTTCATGGAATATTACAGAATAGTCCAATTGCAACAAGCAAAAAGCCCCATATCAATGGGGCTTACTCGTTATGCGGCTACCGGGCTTAATTTCTTAATGGCCCGCTGAATCTTATTTTTATCTTTTGGTTTGGTGCTTGCCTCTAGCATCTTATTGAGCTGGGCAAGGTTTAGAGGGCCTAATCTAGCTTTGCCTGTTTTGGTAAGCATTGGGTCATTTTTTCTATTTCTTTGATTTTGGCCAACAGCCATATATTTTCCTAATGTTTTGGAATGATGAATCTATGAGGCTAGCTCAGGAGACCCCCCTACCTAGGGCGCAAAATAGTGATCATGGATGAGAATAACAGTTTACTAGTTCAAGCGCTATGATTACATCTACGCCAGTTTTGCTTGTAAGGCGCTGTTTACTTTAGGTTTAGATCATGGCTACTGTCGCAAATATTATCTTTTCTCTCATCATGGGCATCTTTATGTCCCTGATTATTACGTTGGCCATTAGCTTTGTCCGAGTTGGCGCTCACGAGAATTTTTTTTGGATATGGTTTGATATATGGTCTATTGCTTATCCTGTAGCCATTATTTGTATTTTGATTTTTAGGCCATTTGCTAGCAAGATGACTGCGATGATACTAATTAAACTAAATAGCTTGCTTAAGTAAGGCATTATTTTTTTATTAGAGAGCTTGGATGACAAAATACTTACCTGCATTATCGTTTTGTGTATTTGGGTTGACGGCTTGTGCCGCAGTTTATACAGATGGATCTGATGCCAACCATGTCACATTTCTCAATAGTAGTGGCGAGTCAAATGCGCAGCTAAGTCAAAAGGCTAGCGCTTATTGTGCTCAATACGGAAAAGTGGCTTCTTTTAGAAATAATGACAGCCAGTTGGTTGCCATATTTGATTGCAAACTACCTCGTTAGCCGTTGTTTAATGCGCGCCCTATCCGACTAAGTTGGCTTGATAGATAAGGCCTGCATGTTCCCGTAGTGCGTGGAACTGAATGGATTCCCAGCGCTGTTGGGCAACATCAAGCTCAGACTTATGCGAGGCTAAAAATACAGAAGCCCCAACCACATCCTCAGCCATGCGGTGAATATTTTCTTGGATAAATTTTTTCAAAGCAACCGAGTCATCTGAGCTCACCCAGCGTGCTAAGTTATAGCGTGCGGGTAGTAAACGTACCTCAGCGCCATATTCAGTTTGTAAGCGATGACTAACCACTTCAAATTGCAATTGCCCAAATGCGCCAAGTAGCATGGTGCCACCGATCATCGGGCGAAATACCTGAATGGCCCCTTCTTCTCCTAATTGCATCAGGCCAGTACGAAGTTGCTTGGAGCGCAATGGATCTGCAGATTCCACCATGCGAAAAATTTCAGGAGCAAAGAAGGGCAGGCCAGTAAATTGCAATTGTTCGCCTTCAGTGAGGGTGTCTCCTAGTCGAAGCAAGCCATGATTGGGTAAGCCGATAATGTCACCAGGGAAAGCTTCATCCAAAATATCGCGTCGTTGCGATAAAAAAGAAAGGGCATTATTGGTGCGGATTTCTTTGCTATTTCGACAAATCTTCAGTTTCATGCCTCTTTGAAAATGCCCCGAGCAAATGCGCAAGAAAGCAACACGATCACGGTGTGCCGGATCCATATTTGCTTGAATCTTAAATACAACAGCCGAGAATTTATTTTCGGCGGGGCTAACTTCTCGTTGAAGTGCTTTACGTGAACCAGGCGATGGGGCTAATTCAACTAGTGTATTTAGAATCTCTCGAACACCAAAGTTATTAATGGCCGATCCAAAGAAAACTGGCGATTGTCGACCCGCCAAGAACGCTTCGCGATTAAATGCAGGCATCGCATTTTTAATCAGATCAACTTCAGCTAGGGCAGTCTCTAGATCTGCACCAAGGCGATCTTTCAATATGGAGTCATTGACATCAACCACCGCATGAGAATCTTCGGTGACGCGATCTTCGCCGGCTTTAAACATCCGCATTTGCATCTTGGAGATATCAATGACGCCCGCGAAAGATTTCCCCATGCCCACTGGCCAAGTAAAAGGAACTACCTCAATACCGAGAGCGGTTTCGATTTCATCCATCAATTCCATGGGAGGCTTGACTTCGCGATCCATCTTATTAATGAAGGTAACAATTGGCGTATTACGGGCACGACAAACTTCTAGTAGGCGCAATGTCTGCGATTCAACGCCATTGGCCGCATCAATCACCATTAATGCGGAATCAACCGCAGTCAAAACACGATAGGTATCTTCCGAGAAGTCTTGATGGCCTGGCGTATCCAAAAGATTGATAATGCAATCTCGATATTCCATTTGCATTACTGAGCTTGCAACAGATATTCCGCGTTGTTTTTCGATTTCCATCCAGTCAGAGGTAGCGTGCCTACTGGCTTTACGAGCCTTAACACTACCCGCAATTTGAATGGCCCCCGCATAAAGCAAGAGTTTTTCTGTAAGCGTAGTTTTGCCTGCATCTGGGTGGGAGATGATCGCAAAACTACGACGTCTTAAAACTTCTGCGCCGGGGGTGCTGGAGGAAATGATGTCGATGGTAATTCTGCGCTTAACTTAATCTAATGTTGGACAAGATTATAAGCGGGCATCACTTTCTTAGAATTGCTCTTCAGGTCTAACAAATCGCCATTTCCCAGATGGTAGGGCGCCTAATGAAATGCGCCCCATGCGCACGCGCTTTAAGCCCAAGACCTTCAAACCTACCATTTCGCACATACGACGAATCTGGCGTTTACGACCTTCGCGTAATACAAAGCGTAGCTGATCTTCATTCTGCCAGCTAACTTGGGCAGGCTTTAAAACAATTCCATCAAGCTCTAAACCATGTTTTAAACGATCTAAGTTCTCAAAGGAGAGGGCGCCCTCCACTCGAACTAGATATTCCTTTTCAATAGGGCTGTTTTCGCCAATCAGGAGTTTTGCGATGCGCCCATCTTGCGTTAATACCAGCATCCCAGTGGAATCGATATCTAGCCGACCCGCTGGGGCTAAGCCGCGGGTGTTAAAGCGCGCATTTTTGCCTCTATCTAGCGGGCTAGCAAAATAGTTTTCTGGGGTAATTAAAGAAGCTGCAGGTTGATACTCCTGCGCATCATCAAAATGCGAGATAAATCCCACTGGCTTATTAAGGATGACCGTAACACGGGAAGCCTGCTGGACTTTAGCCCCAGATTGCAATTCAATCTTTTGACTGCGTAATGCTCGACTACCTAGTTCGTTGACTACTTCCCCATCAACAGTTACTAAACCTTGCTCTATATAAGAATCAGCCTCACGGCGAGAACAAAGTCCTAGCTCGGAGAGTAATTTTGAAACGCGAACTTTTTCTTCCATAGCCCCATTATCGGGCACTGACTCTATTTCTTGGCTAAAGGGTAATATGAGCCATTGCCAACTGCAAACCACCCCTTATAGATTGAGCAAAGGAAACTAAGTTGACTACAACATTAAAAAACCAGCGTTTTATAAAATCCTTTATTTTCATGTACTTATGGCAGTTGTAGTCGGAGTATTGTTAGTGTATCTTTACGCTTCGCTCGGGGTAGAAATAAAGACCTTTTGGTAATGCTTTTATTATTAAAGAGGATCGAGCTAAGTTCTAACAATGTGTACGCTGCAAGGTGCCTCTTCAACGATTTTGGTCATGGAAGTTCTCCAAGGCGTCACTTTATTTGGCAGTTTATGAGATGCCCCAATCAGGATCAGAGAAGCATCATTATCTTTGGCAAAGTCGACAATGCGGGTGGCTGGATCAAGAGCCTCTAGAACGTGATAAGAAATACGTTCAGGGGGCAGCTTAAGTGGTTTAGCCCACTCCATCAGTTGGACTAAATGCCCCCGCACAATACCGCTAGCAGTCTCACTTTCTTGATTGCCTTCGAAGGTAGGCGTGCCAGCAATTGTGCTAAGACAAACTAAACGGCTTTCAGGATAAGCATTTAATAAATTTTTTGCCGTCGATTGCATGCGCTCACGTAAGTCTTCATCTGACTGGCGGGTATCAATCGCAGCAATCATCAAAGGCGCATCTTGACTACTTAAGCTGGGTCGAGGACTTGGCGATGGCTCATAACCAGCAGCCCTTATCCAGCGCTTGAGGTTTTCCCAAAAACTCAGAGGTTCTACTCGCTCCGCACGTTCAGTCAAAATGATGCTTTCAGGATCACGCAATACTTGGCGTAAGCGGGCAGCACTCTGATAGCGATCGGCAGCGCGCGCTTCAAGACAGCGTAAGACGACCTCTTGTAACCAGTGCGGAATTTCCTTGCGAATAGCGCGAGGCGGAAATGCCTGTGCCCACATCCGTTTACGCAAGCCACTCATGTTCTGCGGGTTGCCAAAAGGGAGTTCACCTGTCAACATTTCATACATGATGACGCCGATAGAGAAAATGTCACTTCGGGAGTCAGATCGAATGCCGGCAACTTGTTCTGGAGAAATATAGGGCGCCGAACCAATACCTTTACGCATTTCCTCGGCCAGTAAGTCTGGAAAGCGTGCGTGGTGAGATAAACCAAAATCAATTAGGGTCAGCTTGCCACTGTCATCAATCAGAATATTTTCTGGTTTGATATCTAAATGAATGGCGTCTTGAGAGTGCAGTGATTGGACTGCTTGAGCTAGCTCTGCACCAATCCGCACTACCTCATCAATACTAAATTGTTTACCCTCTTTGATCAGGTCTTCTAATGGGCGCCCTGGAACTCGTTCCATTGCAATATACGGTCTTGTGGCCATATTGCCAGACCCCAAATACTTTGGAACATAGGGGCTTTTGAGGGAGCGTAAGATGGTTAATTCAGTCTCAAAGCCAATTAAGCTTTCTACGGGTTGGTCACGACCCACCCTAGGAATTTTCAACAGAATGGGAACATCAATCCCTTCTTTAGTAGCAGAGAATAAGCTAGCCATTCCTCCACGATGAACTTCTGTTCCTAAGACAAATCCATCGACGATCTTGCCGTCTTGAAAGATGTCATCTACCGCTTGAATTTCTGTTGTAATTGCCATACTAATTATTTGCCAGTGATAAGGCGGTTTGCGAGCTCTTCGGGCAATCCTGCGCGCTTTACTTTAGCAGCCGCAGTAAATCGATCGTATTCAATGCGATGGAATGTAAGTACTTCAGAATTGGGCTCAAATATTGCAAAGCAAGCCTCAGGGTTGCCATCTCTAGGCTGCCCTAGTGAACCCACTACACTTACCCAATGCCGATGTCGCATTACCGGAACCTCCTCACCAGGGTGAGGCTCGAATCGAATTAGCTTGCCAACTGCATTTTGATAAAACAAGGCTTGTTCATGTGAATGCCCAACAAAGGTATAAATTTTCCCTGAGTTTTGTACGCAGTGCCAAGCGCTCATGCTATCAGTGATGTAATTCCATTCTGATGGATTATGAGCAGATGCATGAGTAAAACAAATATTGTCTTCGTTAATAAGCAAGGGCAAATCTTTTAAGAATTGCAGTTGTTCAGAGTTGAGTTGAGATTTAGTCCACTCGATTGCGGCATTTGCATTGGCATTCATGCGACTGCGATAGTCTTTAAATGTAGCCTCATCATGATTGCCCACCACTGCGATCGCTTTTTTAGAGGCTACCAACTCACCTATACGGTCAATAAGGGTGCATGGATCGGCGTTATAACCTACGATGTCACCCAAGAAAACCATACGAGTAACACCAAGCTCTTCGGCCTTGGCCATGCCCGCCTCGTAGGCCTCTAGATTGCTGTGAAGGTCGGCAAAAAGCCCAATACGCTCGCTCATCCCTCAATGATAGGTCAAAAGTGCGAAATACAGAAGACTTAGTAGGGGCTAGCTTCATTAAAGGGGCGATTCTTAAAGCGTTTATGCACCCAATAATATTCTGCGGGCCGTAGTCGAATTTCTTTTTCAAAAATGAGATTGAGCCTAGCAGTATCAGCCATTGGGTCATCGCTTGGAAAATGCTGTAGTGGTTTGCTAATGGTGCATAAGTAGCCCGATTCGTCAGGCTTTAAGCTTGTCACCATCATGCATACTTCAGCACCTGATATTTTAGCCAGTCTAGATACCGCTGTAATGGTGTTCGTTTGAATATCAAAGAAGGGAACAAAGGCAGAATCTTTCACCCCCAAATCAATATCTGGGGCAATGATGATGAAGCTTCCTTTACGTATTTCACGAAGAATTTCAAGCGAGTTTCCTTGCCGATCGATTGAGTTCCCACCAAAACGATTGCGCCACTCCACAATTTTTCGATTAAAAAAAGGACTCTTCATTCGCTGAAAAAAACCAGAGGTGCGGGGCCATGCTTTTTCTTTGGCAAGGGCGCTTAAGATAATGCTCCCTTCGATGCCAGTGAAATGCATATTGACCAAAATACGTGGTTTTCTATCCGAAAGATCCACTTCGGACTGCACCTCAATCATTTCGCTTAGTTGCTTTGTGCTACCTAGCCAGATAATACTTTTCTCAACCAAGCTCCGTCCAAGAAGGCGCCAGTGTTGTTTGCTCAGGGTATCAATTTCTGAGGTGCTAAGCTCTGGAAAACACAGGTGTAAATTGGTTTTGACAACCCCATTTCGATCACTGGGAATGTAAGAGGCAATAAACCCAATACCATACCCAAGTGCAACCAAAACTCTGTAAGGAAGAATGGATAAGAGCTTTAAAAATGCAACTCCAGAATAATTAGCTAGCGTTTTAAACAAGCTAACTTTATTCGGTTTCGTAACGCGTTAAAGATTTAGCGTAACGCGTCTGTAGTTCATCAGTCGATCCAATAGACATACCTAGATCATTTACTAATCCTGTTTCAAGGCGATATGCCCATCCATGAATTGTCAGATCCTGACCGCGAGCCCAGGCATCTTGGACAATCGTAGTTTCACAAACGTTTACCACCTGTTCAATAACATTGAGTTCACATAAACGATCCTGGCGTTTACCTGTTGGAATCACTTCACCTAAATACCGCTCATGTTTCTGATGGACATCCTTTACATGCCGTAACCAATTATCCGCTAGCCCGATGCGCCGATCGGTCATGGCCGCGTGAACACCAGAGCAGCCATAGTGGCCAACTACTAATATATGTTTGACTTTTAGCAAATCAATTGCAAACTGGATTACCGATAGGCAATTGAGATCCGTATGAACTACGACATTGGCAATATTACGATGAACGAATAATTCACCGGGCAGGAGGTTCACAATGTCATTTGCGGGAACGCGGCTATCTGAACAACCAATCCACAGATATTCTGGGGCCTGTTGAGACACAAGGCGCTTAAAGAAATCAGCATCTTTAGCCACCATGCCTTCTGCCCAGTCGCGATTATTTACAAATAGGTGGTCTAAAGCATTGGAGTTCTTCATAATCATGGTTTTAAGTTTAAAGTACTTTGATGACGCCGATTTGGTTAAAACAAACCCCTACAGGCATTACGTTAAATCTGCATTGCCAACCAGGTGCCAAGCTGACCAAAATAGTTGGGCTCCATGATGGCTGCCTCAAAATTTCTTTGCAGGCCCCAGCGCTTGAAAATAAAGCCAATGAAATGCTCTTAGCTTGGCTTTCCAAGAAATTAAAGGTACCTCAAAAACAAATTCAATTCCTATCTGGACAAAATAGCCATAAAAAGCGCTTAGAAATTTGGGGTTCAATTACCCCAGAGCAAATTACCCAGGCATTAAGTCCATAAACCCTACCAAAAAATCGCCCAAAGAATTCCTAGGATTAAAACCCATTTGCACACGTAATATACAGGGCGGTGACTTGCCTTGAGTTTTTTGGCTTGCGCTCGGAGATGGTAGAAATACTTAAAGAGCACATTTACAAAGCCGACTTTTTCCCCAGGTACATTTTGGGATGAGGCCAAACTCATCACATAGCGCCCAAACCAGCGATTGATCAGCTGAACTAGCTTTGTATAAACAGGGCGCTCCACATCGCAAAATAAAACAATGCGTTGGTGGTCAGTTTCGTTGGCTGCATAGTGAATATATGTCTCATCAAACATCACCGGCTCGCCGTCTTTCCAGAAGTAGCGCTCTCCATCTACTTCAATAAAGCATTTGGGGTCGTTGGGGGTAACTAGGCCAATGTGATAGCGTAGAGAGCCGGCATAAGGATCGCGATGGCGCACCAATGTGGCTCCAGGCGGCAGAGAAGCAAACATTGCTGCTTTAATGGAGGGGATGGACTTTAATAAGGCAACCGTTTTTGGGCAATTGGCCTGAGCAGAGGGCATTTCTTTGCCATACCAATAGAGGTGAAAGCGTTTCCAGCCAGTTCGAAAAAAAGAATTAAAGCCAATATCGTTATATCCAGTGGCGGCGGCAATAGCGCCATCCGAATTTAAGGCGAGCGCCTCTTGGCGAATAACTTCCCAATTGTCTTGTAAAGGCTGCATTTCTGGAAATTGCTGAACCGGAATGAATGGGCTAGCCTTAGTTTTAGAAAATAGATAAAGAAGCGTATTGATGGGCGCCAACAGGACCTGATAGTCAGTTAAGGACCTTACTAGCCCAAAACGAACTTTCCCCCGAAAATAGACATATATTGCCGAAGAAACAAAAATAAAAAAGATGATGTGACGTAATTGCATAGAAATGACCATTTAGCGTTAGTTCTTTTATTTTAATTTGTATGGGGATGACTTTCTCTCTATTTCTATGCAAACTATGCTCATATACTTATTAGGGTTAATTAAAAACCATTTTTTATGCATCTTTTTGGGGATGTGAGGGGCAATTTACAGGAGAAAACCGCATGAATGGATTTATCAAGTGGCTTCTAAGCCTTATATTAATGGGGTTAGCAGTGCTTGCAGGCTATACCTGGATTATGCTGAGCTGGAGCTATGGCAACGGAGAGCGTGCTGGATATGTGCAGAAATTTTCGCACCGTGGCTATATATGCAAGACTTGGGAAGGCGAGTTGGCGATGGTATCGATGCCAGGAACCATGTCAGAAAAGTTCTTCTTTACAGTGCGTGAAGATGCTGTGGCGCAAAAAATAAATGCCAATATGGGAAAAAAGGTTGCGCTAACGTATGATCAACACATCGGTTTGCCAACAACCTGTTTTGGAGATACAGAATATTTTGTTTCCAATATTACGGTTTTGGAGGAATAATTCACCGTAACAAAAAAATTGCTGTAATGCAGCTTTATTTTTATAATTTTTTGTGGTTAAAATCATGTAAGCGCACTGTGCGCTGACATCAATATCTATAAGGAGCTTCACTTGAATAAAGCAGAACTAATCGCAGCTATTGCTGACGACGCTGAGATCTCAAAAGCCAAAGCCGAATTTGCATTAAATTCTGCTATTGCGCAAATCATTAAAGCTGTTACTAAAGGCGATTCAGTTCAACTGATCGGCTTCGGTACTTTCGCTTCTGGAAAACGTGCTGCACGTATGGGTCGCAACCCAAAAACTGGTGAGCCACTCAAAATCGCTGCTGCAAAAACTGTTAAGTTTTCTGCTGGTAAGGCATTTAAGGATTCAGTGAACAAGCGTAAGAAGTAATTCTTACTTTGTTGATAAAAAAGCCCGGCATGCCGGGCTTTTTTGTTTCCGAGGATATTATCCAAAAGAAAGATGGGAGGAGTGTGCGGTATCTATTTAACTTTGCACTAAACGTCGATGGCGATGAATGCTCATTAGTATTCCCGCCCCAAATCCTAGAGTAACCAAAGCAGTTCCACCATAACTAATAAAGGGCAATGGCACCCCTACAACTGGTAGTAAGCCACTTACCATACCGATATTGACAAAGGCATAGGTAAAAAATATGAGCGTGACAGAGGCACCTAATAGTCGCGTGAATAAATTTGGCCCACTTGCAGAGATAGCCAAACCCCTTTTAATTAATGCAAAGAAGAGCGCTAATAAAACTAAGTTACCCAACAAACCAAACTCTTCTGAAAAAACAGCAAATACAAAGTCAGTGTGTTTTTCTGGAATGAATTCTAAATGCGATTGGGTCCCCTGAAACCAACCTTTGCCAAAAAATCCACCAGAGCCGATTGCGATCATCGATTGGATAGTATGAAATCCTTTACCAAGAGGATCGCTGCTTGGATCTAACAAAGTGCAAATGCGATGCTTCTGATAGTCGTGTACCAATGGCCATGCTACATCATGTGCGCAAATCGTATTGCCAAAAATAATAATTAGAATAATTCCGAAAGCACCAATGCCAACAAAAGGCAATATCCATTTCCATGGAAGACCAGCAAGAATAATTACGTACATCCCAGCAGCAAATACTAATAATGCAGTTCCTAAATCTGGTTGACGTGCAATGAGTGCAACTGGAATGCCGAGTATGATTGCTGCTACTCCATAGTCCCAAGTTTTTTGAATGCCTTCTCGTTTTTGGAAATACCAGGCTAACATCAGGGGCATTGCAATCTTCATGATTTCTGAAGGCTGAATCACCAGTCCAATATTGAGCCAACGACGCGCACCTTTTTTTATTAATCCAAATACAGCTACTGCGATTAATAAAGCCACTCCCACAGCGTAAATCCACACTGCCCCTGTCTCTAGCCACTTTGGTGGAATACGAGATACGATCCACATTACTGCAAAAGAGAGCGCTAGATTGCGCAACTCATCTCCAATGAGGACTGGTGTATTTTGACTGGCCGATAAAAAAATAAAAAATCCTACTGCCGCTAAGCTAAGTAGAATAAGGCCTAGCTGGCCATCTAGCCCTGAAAAAAAACCAAAGAATAGTTGTTTAACTTTTTTTATGGCGCTCTTTTCCATTCGGGAACCTCCTTAGGCCATTTACCCTCAATATAAAAATCTAAGGCCTGACGGGCAATTGGCGCAGCATGTTGTGCCCCAAAGCCAGCATTCTCAACGACCATCGCAATGACAATGGTTGGCTTATCTGCAGGAGCAAATGCAATGTAAAGCGCATGATCTCGTAAAAACTCTGCAGTAGATCCATGCTTATATTCTTTGGAGTTCAAGCTAAATACTTGGGCAGTGCCAGTTTTTCCGCCAACTTGATATCCCGCTCCTTTAAAAACTCTAGCTGATGTACCAGAAACGTTTACTTCAACCATGGCTTTTTTAATTACTTCAATATTCTCAGTTTTCAAATCGATGCGGTAACTCTCCTTAGGCGTGGTTAATACTCGCTGCCGTGTAAATGGATCTTCAATCGCCTTAACTAAATGCGGTTTCATTACAATGCCATTATTTGCTACGTTAGCTAAGGCGTGAGCTAGTTGCAAAATGGTAAAGGCGTTATAACCTTGTCCAATTCCCAATGAAATAGTTTCGCCTTCATACCACTTCTGTTGCTCGGGCTTCTTGAAGGTATTTTTTTTCCATTCGGTCGATGGTAGAACCCCCTTGGATTCGCCTTGTAAATCAATGCCAGTGATTTGGCCAAAGCCTAGTGGCTTCATGAAGTCATGCATCATATTGACACCCATATCACGCGCTAGTGTGTAGTAATAGGTATCACACGATTCAACAATGGACTTTTGCATATCCACAATCCCGTGACCCCCTTTTTTATCATCACGAAAAGTGTGATTACCAAAGTCAAAGTAGCCTGGGTCTGAGATAGTTTGTGAAGGAGTGCGCTTTTTGTTTTCTAGAGCGGCCAAAGCCATGAATGGTTTATACGTAGAGCCTGGAGGATAGATTCCTTTGAGCGGACGGTTATAGAGTGGTTTTTGCAAAGATTCATTGAGTTCTTTCCAGGTTACTGAATCAATGCCCTCAACAAAATCATTTGGATTGAAATTAGGCTTAGATACAAAGGCAAGGACATCACCTGTTTCAGGTTCAATCGCTACAAATGCTCCGCGAAAATTTCCGTAAAGCTCTTCAACCAAATACTGTAATTTGATATCTACCGAAAGGACTACATTCTTACCGGGGATTGATGGTGAGCTAGAGAGAGTGCGCACTGGTTTACCACCCGCAGTAATCTCTACTTGATCGTAGCCAGGCACGCCGCGCAAAACATTTTCATAACTTTGCTCCAAACCAATCTTGCCAACGTACTGAATGCCTGGCAAAAAGGAAGTTTGTAAGGCATCAGGATCATCTACTTTAGACCCCTCAATTTCAGCTTGCATACGCTCTTTATCTTTTAAAGAGACGCGACCAATATAACCAATGAGATGGGAGGCTAACTCGTTATACGGGTACTCACGAAAGCTACGGGCACGGATCTCCACCCCCGGAAAGCGGTAACGGTTGGCCATAAAGCGGGCTGTTTCGGCCTCGGTAAGCATGGATCGTAGCGGGAAAGTGCCCATTTTTCGGGAATCTTCCATTGAGCGCTTGAAATTTCGCTTATCACGTGGCGAAATCAGCACAATTTGCGATAAATCCTCGATAAGATCATCCACATTCCCCTTTAGCTCTTCTGCATTGACGTCTAAAGTAAGCGCTGAGTAGTTCCTACCAATGACGATGCCATTGCGATCGATAATTAGCCCTCTATTGGCTGGTGCGGGCACTAAGGCGATGCGATTATTTTCTGCTAGGAGAGAATATTTGCCATGACTAACTAGCTGCAACCAAACCAAACGAGTAACCAATAAAATAAAACAGAAGGTGACAAAGAGGGTTGCAATATGAATGCGCTCTTGAAAGGAGTCTAGATCCGGTTTTTTAAAAGAAACCATACCGCTTCTTAGATTGGGCGATTGTGATCAACATCAATAGGGCGACGTTGGGGTGCCAACAAAATACGAGTTGCTATAGGCCATAACAAGGCCTCTATGAGAGCTTGAATGCCACTGGTTAGCGCCCACCAGTACAGTTCACCACTTAAAAGCCAATGGGCAAGAACGGGAAATAAACAGACCAATAAAAAGAGTGGCAGGAGATGTAAGGCTTGGCTAAGGACGCTTAGAGGGGCGATACGCCTATGCCAAGAGATCGCAAGATAGGCTGCCAAAGAATAACTAAAAGCGTGCAGGCCTAGTAAATCGGAGTTATGTACGTCCATCATAAGACCGAGTACAAATGCCAAAATGACGCTCACATGCCGATGCTGATGGATGTTCCAAAATACAATACAAATAATGAGCCAATCAGGTACCGAGCCATAATTGCCCAAGGGTAACAGGTTGAGCATTAAGGCGCAGAAAAGACTGAAATAGATAAATGCCCGATTAACTGGGCGCAAAATGTAGCCGCTTTGGTAATCAATCATTGCATGCCTCGCGACCGAGTCTGGCGTCGGCCAGGGGTATTCGTAGTGGGGGCGCCTAACTTATTGGTAGCCGAAGAGGATTTTGCATCCCATTGTGGGTCATATAAGAAAGCAAGCGCTTGTCGATAGCGATTTACTGGCGCCACTGGGACACAAAATACATTAGAAGAATTTTTATCTGCGTTGCGTTCAATGCGGCTGATCACAGCAACCGCAAAGCCAGGTGGATATACACCATCGATTCCAGAGGTGATTAAGACATCTCCCACTTCTAGGTCACTCGCAACGGGAAGGTAGCGCAGTTCCAATGGATTGCCGCGCCCAGCCCCAAATACAGCTGCCCGTAGGCCGTTGCGTGCGACTTGAACGGGTACCGCAAAATCACGATCTTCTAGTAATGAAACTTCAGCAGAATGATCATAGATTCGTACCACTTGACCCAGAATGCCAGCATCGTTGGCGATCGGATTGCCGAGCTTTAGCCCATCATTTCCTCCTCGATTTACGACAATGCGTTGCGATATCGAATTAGGTGGATTAAATAGAATTTCTACGGGAAGTGTTTTGAAGGAAACCTGCTTTTGTAAATCCATTAACTGCCGTAAGTTTTGATTTTCAACTAAAAGAAATTCAGATTGATTTGCTAGTAGCGAGAGTTCGGCTTGGCGAACTTTCATTTCTTGATTTTCTTTATCAAGTGTGCCACGGGTAGTGAAATACTCTGAGCTTGCTTCAAAAGCATTACGCGGCATCATCATGACGTACTCAAGTGGACGCAAAATCCAGTTGACAGAATTACGAATTGGATCGAGTGCCTTAAATCGAAAATCGATCAACATCAATGCAATGCTGATCGAGAGGCAGACAATCAGTTTGACTAAAGCAGGTACGCCTTGTCTGAAAAGAGGAGGGGCGCTATGTTGCACTTCCCTGATCGACGGTTAAGCTGCTTACTCTTGCGAGAATACGCCGCTCAACTTATCCATTCTCTCTAAGGCAATACCGCAACCACGAGCAACGCAAGTGAGTGGATCTTCTGCGATGTGAATAGGCAGACCAGTTTCTTCCATGAGGAGGCGATCGAGGTCACGCAATAATGCGCCACCACCAGTCAACATCATGCCGCGTTCAGCGATATCTGAAGCTAATTCAGGCGGAATTTGTTCAAGCGCAGCTTTGACAGCCGTCACAATTTGATTCAAAGGATCAGTTAATGCTTCAAGCACTTCGTTGCTAGTGACTGTGAAGCTACGGGGGATTCCTTCAGAAAGATTTCGACCCTTTACTTCCATCTCGCGCACTTCTGCGCCAGGGAATGCAGAGCCAATCGTTTTCTTAATTAACTCAGCAGTTTGTTCGCCGATCAACATGCCGTAGTTACGACGAATGTAGTTGGTAATGGCTTCATCGAATTTATCACCGCCAACCCGTACCGAACCTTTGTAAACCATGCCACCTAATGACATGACGCCCACTTCAGTTGTGCCACCACCAACGTCAACCACCATGGAGCCAGCCGCTTCAGAAACGGGTAATCCAGCACCAATTGCAGCAGCCATTGGCTCTTCAATTAAAAATACCTGAGATGCACCAGCACCTAAAGCAGATTCACGAATTGCACGGCGCTCAACTTGCGTAGAGCCACAAGGAACGCAAATAATGATGCGAGGGCTTGGCTTTAACAGCTTGCTTTCGTGCACCATTTTGATAAATTGCTTGAGCATTTGCTCAGTGATGGTGAAGTCGGCAATAACGCCATCTTTCATAGGGCGAATAGCCTCAATATTGCCAGGAACACGCCCTAACATCGCTTTTGCATCTTTTCCGACTGCCAAAATGGTTTTTTTACCATTTGGGCCCCCTTCTGTGCGAATTGCCACAACCGAGGGTTCGTCAAGCACAATACCCCGTTCACGCATGTAAATTAGGGTATTGGCGGTACCTAGGTCAATGGCTAGGTCATTAGAAAAGTAGCTACGGAAAAAACCAAACATGATGTAGTGGGAAAATAGTAAGTGTTAATAAAAATATATAGGAATGATACTCTAGCACCCCATGAAACTTAATGATGTCCAGCGCATTGCGCATCTTTCTATGCTTGAGTTAAGTCAGGCAGAAGCCGAGGCTGTTTTGCCTCAATTGCAGGCTATTTTTTCCTTGGTTGAGGAAATGCAAGCCGTTGATACCACTGGGCTGGAGCCTCTAGCCCATCCAATCCTCTTTTTACGTGATTTAGCGCAACCTCTCCGGGATGATGGAGTGACAGAGTCAGATCATCGCACTGAAAACATGCTATCGGCCCCTGCTCAACAGGACGGTTACTTTTTAGTTCCTCGGGTGCTTGAATGAGCTGGCATAGCACCTCCATTGCTCAAATGGCAAAGGCCCTAGCTGCTAAAGAGGTCTCTAGTGCTGAGCTAACCCAGTATTTTCTAAGCCGAATTGATGCTGGAAAACAGTGGAATGCTTATCTTGATGTGAATGCTCACTTAAGTTTAGAGCAAGCTTATAAAGCAGATATGCTAATTTCTTCTGGTAAGGGCGGTGCATTAACTGGCATACCAGTAGCCCATAAAGATGTCTTTGTCACGCGGGGCTGGAAAACTACAGCTGCATCCAAAATACTGGAAGGCTATTTAAGTCCTTTTGACGCTACGGTAGTTGCCAATTTAGGAATGCCTAGTGAAGATAATCCTAATGGAGCTGGCATGGTTTGTTTGGGCAAGACCAATATGGACGAGTTCGCCATGGGTTCCTCAAATGAGAATTCAGGCTACGGACCAGTCTTAAATCCTTGGAATTCGGAATATGTTTCAGGGGGCTCTTCAGGAGGTTCTGCTGTTGCCGTTGCTGCAGGCTTAGCGCCAATAGCTACTGGTACTGACACAGGCGGCTCGATTCGTCAGCCGGCTGCATTTTGTAGTTTGACGGGGATTAAGCCTAGTTATGGCCGAGTTTCTCGTTACGGCATGATTGCTTACGCCTCTTCTTTGGACCAGGCCGGTCCAATGGGCAAAACTTCAGAAGACTGCGCACTCCTACTTTCGGCAATGTCATCACATGATCGGCGCGACTCAACTTCATTGGCTGATTCGGGTGAAGACTACGGTCGTTACCTTAATCAGAGTTGGCGAGCAGGCAATACCAATCTAGCTAAACCATTAGAAGGTTTACGCGTAGGCCTACCAAAAGAGTTTTTTGCCGAAGGTCTGGCAAGTGAGGTTGCCCAGTCGGTAAATGAGGCTGCAAAGATTTTAGAAAATTTAGGCGCTAAGTTAATCGAAGTAAGCCTGCCAAAAACCAAGCTATCGATTCCTGTGTATTACGTTTTAGCGCCCGCCGAAGCCTCTAGTAATTTAAGTCGCTTTGATGGTGTGCGTTTTGGACATCGTGCAAATGAATATCGTGATCTTTCTGATATGTATAAAAAGTCGCGTACAGAGGGATTTGGTGCAGAGGTAAAGCGCCGAATTTTGATTGGCACTTATGTTTTATGCCATGGATATTATGATGCATACTACTTACAAGCCCAAAAAATTCGCCGTATTATTGCTGCGGATTTTCAGAAAGCATTTTCGCAATGTGATGTAATTCTTGGGCCAGTAGCGCCAGATGTGGCTTGGCGTTTAGGCGAAAAATCAAAAGACCCAGTGCAAATGTATTTAGAGGACATTTACACTTTATCTACTAATTTAGCGGGTTTGCCGGCTATGAGCGTACCTTGTGGATTTAATAAAATAAATTTGCCGATTGGCATGCAGTTAATTGGCAATTACTTCTCTGAGGCTCGCCTGTTACAGGTTGCGCATCAATACCAACAGGCCAGTGATTGGCATCTACGTCAAGCAAGCGAGGTGGCATGATGCAATGGGAAGTGGTTATCGGTCTAGAGACCCACGCGCAGTTAAGAACGCAATCGAAAATTTTTAGTGGTGCCAGTATCCGTTTTGGCGCTGAACCAAATTCTCAGGCATGCCCTGTAGATTTGGCATTACCAGGTGTATTACCGGTATTGAATCGTCAAGCAGTTGAGCAGGCAATTTGTTTTGGTTTAGCAGTTGGTGCGAAGATTTCACCGGTGAGTATTTTTGAGCGTAAGAATTACTTTTACCCGGATCTACCTAAGGGATATCAGATTAGTCAGTTTGAAATTCCCGTAGTGGTTGGCGGCCACCTAGAAATTTTGGTGGGCGATAAGGTGAAGGTGGTTGAGTTGACTCGCGCTCATCTAGAAGAAGATGCTGGCAAGTCGGTGCATGAAGAGGACTTCACTGGCCCACATGGAGAAGCGTCAAGTGGCATCGACTTAAATCGAGCTGGCACACCCTTATTAGAAATCGTAACTGAGCCAGTCATGCACAGCGCTGCTGAAGCAGTGGCTTATGCAAAGGCCTTACATGGTTTGGTTGTTTGGTTGGGCGTGTGCGATGGCAACATGCAAGAAGGTTCCTTCCGTTGCGATGCCAATGTATCGGTACGACCAATAGGCCAAGTGGAGTTTGGCACTCGCTGCGAAATTAAAAATTTAAATTCTTTCCGATTTTTGGAAGAGGCTATTTTATATGAGGTACGTCGTCAAATTGAGTTGATTGAGGATGGTGGAGCCGTGGTTCAAGAAACGCGTCTCTACGACCCTGATCGTGGGCAGACTCGCAGTATGCGAAGTAAAGAAGATGCCAACGATTACCGCTACTTTCCTGATCCTGATTTATTGCCTGTGATCATTGATGACACTTGGGTTGCTTTAGTGCGTAGTAATATGCCTGCTTTACCCACTCAATTACGTCAACAATGGCAAAGTGAATTTAGTCTTAGTGCCTATGATGCTCAATTGCTGACACAAGATCGTGGTACCGCCAAAGCATTTGAGGACTTGCTAGACATTGTTGGTAAGCCTTTAGCAAAAGCAGCTGCCAACCTGATTGCAGGTGAATTTGCATCCGCATCTAATCGCGCTGGGATTGCCTCAGGAGATGCGCCCGTAAAGGCGGAGCAATTAGCCCCATTATTGATCCGTGTTGCCGACGGCACTATTTCCAATAAGATCGCTAAAGATATTTTTAATGTTTTGTGGGAGGATGCGATAGCTGGGAAACCATTGAGTACGGTTGATCAAATCATTGATGCCAAAGGCTTAAGGCAAATTAGCGATAGTGGTGCACTTGAGACCATCATTGATCAGGTTCTAGCGTCAAATGCCAAATCCGTTGAGGAATTTCGCTCTGGAAAAGAAAAGGCTTTTAATGCTTTAGTGGGACAAATTATGAAAGCTTCTCAGGGTAAAGCAAACCCAGGTCAAGTAAATGAATTGCTTCGTAAGAGGCTAGTTTAAGTGAGTTTTAGATCCTAAAATATTTAGAAAGAAATACATGAGCGCAATCGACTCAAAACAAGCAGAGCAAGAAGAGTTAGTGGCAGAGTGGTTGCGGGCAAGCCCAGGTTTCTTCGAGCGTTACGCCACCCTCTTTAATGACGTTCGTCTAAAGCATCCTCATGGCGATCGCGCGATCTCCTTACAAGAGCGTCAAATGACCATGTTGCGCTCACAGAACCAAGAGCTTAATCGCCGTTTAAGCGAGATGCTGCACTTTGGTAGTCGTAACGATAAAACCCAACAAAGCTTGGTGGCTTGGCTCTTGCGCCTAATGGGCGCTAACACGAAGGCTGATGTTGAAGCGGCTGTGATGGTGGGTTTAGCAGAAGTTTTTGAGGTAGAGTCTGCTCAACTGCTCTCCCCCAACTTGGCATTTGGGCCCTGGATCAACACCCCTTTGTGTGGCACAGTAAAAGAGCTATCTTTGGCTAGCGTCGATTTATTAGCCAGCCAGATCACCATAGATCCTGAGTGGCAAAGCATGGTCGCTATTGGTTTGCCATTGGGTAAAAATATCGGAGCAGTTCAGTCACCAGCCGTGCTTTTATTGGCCAGCAATGACGAAACACGTTTTACTGCCGATATGGGCGCATTCTACTTGTGTCAAATCGCTGAACTCACTGCTGTAGCCTTGGATCGTGTCCAAGCTTATGAAATCACAAGCGACTGAGTTGCATTTCCTGGTGCAGGAGTATTTGCACGAGTTACATGTCTTGCGCCAGCTTTCGCCGCATACTTTAAAGGCGTATCGCATGGATTTAAACGAGCTACAAGAATTTGCTGCCGATGATTCAGTGGAATTATTAAAGGTTAGTAATACTCATGTACGCCGTTGGGCTGGCCGCCTTCACTCTAAAGGTAAGTCTTCGCGATCCATTGCCCGTGCTCTTTCTGCTTGGCGAGGCTGGTACCACTGGATTACAGAAAAAGATGCGCGTAGAGACGCTGGGGCAGGCCAATTGGCAGCCAATTTAATTGCTAACCCTGTTGATGATGTTAAAGCCCCTAAACGTTTGAAGTCTTTGCCAAAAGCGTTGTCAGTAGAGCAAGCTCTTGCTTTGGTTAATCAAGCAGTTTTAGAAGCTCAAGAGAAAAAAGATTTAGAGACCATACGCGATGCTGCCATTGTTGATTTACTCTACTCCTCAGGCCTACGTCTCTCAGAGTTGCTAGGAATTGATGTAATGCAAAGTAAGGATCGTCTGCAAGAGTCTGCTGGCTGGTTAGATTGGGATGCGGCCGAAGTAACCGTGCTGGGAAAAGGGGGAAAACGTCGCTCAGTCCCAGTTGGATCCCCTGCCATGAAGTCTCTTCAAGCGTGGCGTGATATTCGTAATGCGTCTGAATGTGCTACCCAATCGATTGCCTTATTTATCTCCGCTGTAGGGTCTCGTTTATCGCCTAGAACGGTCCAGGCGCGTCTAAGAACCTTAGCAATGAGAGCCGGGTTGCCTACCCATGTTCATCCCCACATGATGCGCCATAGCTTTGCGAGCCACGTCTTGCAATCCTCTCAAGATTTGCGTGCAGTACAAGAAATGTTGGGGCATGCCAGCATTGCAAGCACTCAGATTTATACATCTTTGGATTTCCAGCACCTAGCACAAGCTTATGATAAAGCCCATCCTCGGGCAAAGGCTGGCAAAGACTAAATAACTCGGTAAGATAGGATGTTTTCCAGCGTGGAAATGCATCATCTCTAGATTTTGATAGGATCATTAATGGCATTAATTCCGGTAACCATTCTCACAGGCTTTTTAGGTAGCGGTAAAACAACGCTTTTAAAGTACATCCTCACGGAGCAACACGGTAAAAAAATAGCTGTGATTGAGAATGAGTTTGGGGAGGAGAATATAGATAACGATATTTTGGTGCAGGATAGCGACGAAAACATTGTCCAAATGAGCAATGGTTGTATTTGCTGCACGATTCGCGGTGATCTGGTCCAAGCCTTAAATGCGCTGTGGGAGCAACGCCGGGATAAGAAAATCAGCTTTGAGCGCGTAATTATTGAAACAACTGGCGTTGCCAATCCAGGCCCAGTCGCCCAAACTTTTTTTATGGATGATGATGTCGCGGATCATTATGTTTTGGATGCCGTGGTTACTCTAGTAGATGCCAAGCATGGCCAACACCAGCTAAGTGAACATGAAGAAGCTCAGCGCCAGGTCGGTTTTGCTGATCAAATCTTTATTACCAAGGCTGATTTAGTGAGTCCTGCTGAAGTCGCAGCATTACGCACCCGCCTCATGCATATGAATCCCCGGGCACCTATTCAGGGAATTTCTAAAGGTGTGGTGCCTTTAGCTGATGTCTTAGATCTCAAGGGCTTTAATCTCAATGCGAAATTAGATATTGACCCCCATTTCTTGGAGCAAGAGGATCATGATCACGCCACTTGCGGTCACGACCATAGCCACGACCATCATGGCCATGCTGGCCATACAGATCGCATTCAATCGTTTGTATTTCGTAGTGATAAACCCTTTGATCATAAAAAGTTGGAAGACTTCCTTGGCGGTATTTTGGAGGTCTTTGGCGAGAAAATGCTGCGCTACAAAGGGGTGCTGTATGTGAAGAATAGCAACCGGAAAGTGGTCTTTCAGGGCGTACATCAGATGATGGGTAGCGATTTAGCGGGACCTTGGGGTGTTGAGCCCAAACAAACCCGCATGGTCTTTATTGGTATTGATTTACCAAAGGACACTCTACTAGCTGGGCTAGAGAGTTGTTTGGCTTGATAAATATCTAGTAAAATCCGCCGCCACAGTCAATATTGATGAATTTTAATAAAAGCAGTGTAAAACTTTGGCAGAATGAGGCAATAATGATTCAAACCCTTGGAAAGAATGAAATGACGGTAAAAACACCAACAAAATCTGCGACTACTGCAAAATCCAGTAGCAAAGCTGTAAAGGGTGCCCCTTTAACAGAGGCTGAGTTGCTCAAAATGTCTGAAAAAGACTATATGAATGCTGCCCAGCTAGATTTTTTCCGTCAGAAGCTACTGACCTTAAAAAACGATATTTTGCAGAATGCATCCCAAACTACTGAGCACCTTCGCGAAAATATTTTAGTTCCTGATCCTGCTGATCGCGCCACGATTGAGGAGGAGCATGCTCTTGAGCTGCGTACTCGTGATCGTGAGCGTAAGTTATTAAAGAAGGTGGAGCAGGCATTAGCCCGTATTGAGTCTGGAGACTATGGTTGGTGTGAAGAAACTGGTGAGCCAATTGGTTTAAATCGCCTAATTGCACGCCCCACTGCTAATTTATCTCTCGAGGCACAAGAGCGTCGTGAACTTCGTCAAAAATTATTTGGCGATTAATTAACAAGAGCTATCCGTAGCAATGACTAAGCACCTTCCATCCCTATCTGACATCCCGCCTTTATTAAAGGCGGAAATTTTGGCCGAGGCTCTACCTTACATTCGGCAATATCACGGTAAAACGATTGTGATTAAGTATGGCGGTAATGCCATGATTGAGGATCGCCTTAAAGAGAGTTTTGCTCGCGATGTGATTTTGCTTAAATTAGTCGGGATGAATCCAGTAGTTGTCCATGGCGGTGGTCCACAAATTGACGAGGCGTTAAAGAAGATCGGCAAGACTGGTACCTTTATTCAGGGCATGCGAGTGACAGATGAAGAAACCATGGAAGTGGTGGAGTGGGTTCTTGGTGGTGAGGTGCAACAAGATATCGTGATGTTAATTAATCACTTTGGTGGTCAAGCCGTTGGCTTGACCGGCAAAGATGGCGGTTTGATTCATGCAAAAAAAATGCTAGTACCAGATGAAAAAAATCTAGGCGGCACCATTGATCTTGGATTTGTTGGTGAGATTGAAGCAATTAATCCAGCAGTGGTTAAAGCATTGCAAGATGATGCTTTTATTCCTGTGATCTCGCCAATTGGTTTTAGTGCAGAAGGTCAGGCTTACAACATCAATGCAGACTTAGTTGCTGGCAAGATGGCAGAAATATTGCATGCAGAGAAGTTGGTCATGATGACAAACATTCCCGGTGTGATGGATAAAAATGGCGTGCTGTTAACGGACCTTACTGCACGCGAGATTGATGGATTGTTCGCTGATGGAACAATTTCTGGTGGCATGTTGCCAAAGATTTCTTCAGCTTTAGATGCAGCTAAGAGCGGTGTGAACTCGGTGCATATTATTGACGGCCGAATTGAGCACTCTTTATTACTTGAAATTCTTACTGAGCAAGCTTTCGGAACGATGATTCGTTCTAGATAAGCGTTGAATAAGCGATATGACTATGCGTGATTCTTTAGAGCCAGCGGATATCGCAAATAATACTGTTCAAACCAGTAATACACGTAAGCGCCCTCGTCCTGGTGAGCGTCGTTTACAGATATTGCAAGTGCTTGCTGAAATGCTGCAAAACCCCAAAGGTGAGCGCGTTACTACTGCCGCACTAGCCGCAAAAATTCAGGTATCGGAAGCTGCTCTCTATCGCCATTTTGCTAGTAAGGCACAAATGTTTGAGGGCTTGATTTCTTTTATTGAGCAAACTGTGTTTGGATTGATTAATCAGATTAATCAAAAAGAAGAATCTGGCCTTGCCCAAGCCCGCGGTATTTTGCAGATGCTTTTGTTTTTTGCTGAGAAAAACCCAGGTATGACGCGCGTTTTATTAGGCGATGCTTTATTGCAAGAAGACGACCGTTTGCAAGAGCGTATTACACAAGTTTTGGACCGTGTAGAAGCATCCCTAAAGCAAGCTTTGCGGATTGCCCAAACACAAGGTGGCGTCTGGGCAGGCGTTAGCCAGGATGAAGTGAGTATTCGTGCGGCGATGTTGATGAGTTTTATCTTGGGTCGCTGGCACCGCTTTGCTCGCAGTGGGTTTAAAAAGTTTCCAACTGAAGCGTCTGAAATCAGTCTACGCATTCTTCTCTCAGAATGAGCGAGCTAAATCTCTCTAGAAATACTATCCATTTTGCCGAGCCCCTACCTTTGCAAAGTGGCGCTATCTTGTCTGGCTACAATTTAGTTATCGAAACCTATGGCAAATTAAATGCTGATAAGAGTAATGCTGTATTAATCTGCCATGCCTTAAATGCGTCACACCATGTGGCCGGCCCCGCTCCAGATGATGCAGAAGATCTTGGATGGTGGGACAACATGATTGGGCCAGGCAAGCCTGTTGATACAGACGATTTTTTTGTCATTGGGGTAAATAATTTGGGCTCTTGCTTTGGCTCAACTGGACCAATGAGCATTAATCCTGTAAGCAGTAAGCCTTACGGCGCAGACTTCCCCGTAGTGACAGTAGAAGACTGGGTAAATACTCAGGCGCGCTTGGCGGATAAATTAGGCATTCGCCGTTTTGCTGCTGTGATGGGTGGCAGTTTGGGTGGAATGCAAGCAATGGCGTGGGCTATTCAGTTTCCTAAGCGTTTAGAGCATTGTGTAGTGATTGCATCAACGCCAAAACTTAGTGCGCAAAATATTGCTTTTAATGAAGTAGCCCGCAACGCTATCTTGTCAGACCCTGATTTTCATGGGGGCAATTACTATGAGCATGGAGTCGTACCTAAGCGTGGCCTCAAATTGGCGCGGATGGTTGGGCATATTACTTATCTTTCTGATGATGATATGGCTGAAAAGTTTGGGCGCGAGTTGCAAAGGCCTGAAGGTGAGTCTCATGATTATCGTTTTAGTTTTGATGTGGAATTTGAAGTAGAGAGCTATCTACGTCATCAAGGTGATAAGTTCTCCGCCTATTTTGATGCCAATACCTATTTGCTGATTACCCGTGCCCTAGACTACTTTGATCCTTCACGTCGTTATGAGGGTAGCTTGAATCGTGCCCTTGCTGAAGTGCAGGCTAAATTTTTAGTGGTGAGTTTCTCAACGGACTGGCGTTTTCCACCCAATCGTAGTCGTGAGATTGTGCAATCTTTATTAAGCAATAAAAGTGCGGTCAGTTACGCGGAGATTGATGCACCGCACGGACATGATGCTTTTTTATTGGATGATCCTCGTTATCACAATCTTATTCGTGCTTATTTTGAACAAATGATTGGAGTTCAACCATGATGCGCGCAGACTTTGTGGCAATAGCCAAATGGATTGCCCCTAATAGCCAGGTCTTGGACTTGGGTTGTGGCGATGGAAGTTTTTTGGAGTATTTGCAAAAACAAATGCCAGTTCATGCCTACGGCGTTGAAATCGATGATGCACGGGTATTGTCTTGCGTAGAAAAAGGCTTGAACGTTATTCAGCAAAACTTGGAGGGCGGCTTAGCGCTTTTTGAGAATAATAGTTTTGATACGGTAGTGCTATCACAAACATTACAGACCATTCATCAAACTGAAAAGATCTTGCGTGAGGTTGTGCGCGTTGGTCAAGAGTCGGTGGTTTCCTTTCCCAACTTTGGACATTGGTCGCATCGCTTGGCCGTCGGCCTTGGTCATATGCCTATTTCCAAGAGCTTGCCTTACCAGTGGTACAACACGCCCAATGTACGCGTGTTAACAGTGGCTGACTTTGAGAAATTAGCCTCTACTTTGGGGCTAAAGGTAATTGATCAGTGTATTTTGCATGAAGGTCGACAAGTCACTTTGCTGCCAAATCTCTTTGGCAGCTTGGCCTTATTTCGCGTTTGTCGTGCTTAGTGCGATTGGTTCCTGGTTAAAGGATTTCCGGGTTTATCTCGAATGGCCTTGTTTGCGAATGCTCTTTTTGGGATTCTCTGCAGGATTGCCCTTATTACTCATTTTAGGAACGCTTAGCTTTTGGTTGCGGGAAGCAGGCATTGACCGCAGCACTATTGGGTACTTAACCTGGGTAGGCTTGATCTACGCTTTTAAATGGATGTGGGCGCCTTTAGTAGATCGCTTACCCATTCCTTTCCTCTCTAAGCTATTTGGAAGAAGACGCAGTTGGCTGCTCTTTGCTCAGGCTCTGATTATTTTTGGGTTACTGGGAATGGCAAGCCTAGACCCTAAAGTATCACTCACCCCTATTGTTTGGTGTGCCCTATTAGTCGCCTTTGGTTCTGCTACGCAAGATATTGCTCTAGATGCGTTTCGAATTGAATCAGCTGACAGCGATCATCAAGCTGCCTTAGCTGCAACGTACCAAACTGGTTATCGACTTGCCCTGATTTGGGCTGGTGCCGGTGTTTTATGGTTGGCGGCGCGAGCAGAGGTTGGCGCAAGCACTTATGATGCAGGCGCTTGGCAATTTGCCTATCTGTGTATGGCAGCCTCGATCAGCGTAGGCGTTCTTACCACCTTATTTAGCACAGAGCCAGTGAGGCTTGAATTAGCCAAGGCCCGCAATGCGAAAGCTTGGCTCCAGCAAACCTTAATTGAACCTTTTGCAGAGTTTATTAACCGTTATCACTGGCATGCGATTGTCATCCTAGGTTTAATTGCGATTTACCGTATTAGTGATGTCGTCATGGGAATTATGGCCAATCCTTTTTATGTTGATATGGGCTATACCAAAGATGAGGTAGCAGCTGTCAGTAAAGTATTTGGCGTCATCATGACATTAGTAGGCGCTTTTGTAGGTGGCGTATTAACTTTGCGATTTGGTGTGATGCGTATTTTGTTTGTGGGCGCGGTACTTTCGGCCGCAAGCAATCTACTATTTGCTTGGTTGGCAAATCAGGGTCATGATTTACATGGTTTGATATGGGTGATTTCTGCAGATAACCTAAGTTCTGGAATCGCCAGTGCCGCCTTCATAGCCTTCCTATCCTCCCTGACTAATGTTAAGTACTCAGCCACCCAATATGCTTTATTTAGCTCGATGATGCTTTTATTACCAAAGTGGTTGGCTGGATTTTCAGGAGTCTTTGTGGACTCCTTTGGCTACCAAGCCTTTTTCTTTGGAACTGCGATTATTGGAGTCCCCGTTTTGGCCCTTATTTGGCTAGTGATTCATTTAAAGCTAGTGGAGTTTAACAGTCACAATGCAGCGGTGTCTCACCAACAATAGTCAAAATTCTCATCAGATTTTCCAGTTGTAATCTACTGTTAAGGGAGCGTGATCTGAGAAGCGCTCAGCCTTATAGACAGAGGTTTTTTGTGCACTTGCGGCAATTGTAGGGGTGGTGATGTGATAGTCAATACGCCAGCCTACGTTTTTTGCGTAAGCCTGCCCACGATTGCTCCACCAGGTGTAGCAGGCATCACTCGCTTTGGGCTCTAGTTTCCGATATATATCAACATACCCAACTTGAGAAAAGAGCTTGGTGAGCCACGCCCGCTCCTCAGGCAAGAAGCCAGAATTCTTCATATTACCTTTCCAGTTCTTAAGATCAATTTCTTGATGGGCGATATTGACATCTCCACAAAGTATGATTTCCCGACCAGAATTTTTGAGTGCTACAAGGTGTGGCAAGAAGCTATCTAGATAACGGTATTTTGCTTCTTGCCTTTCGGGCGAGCTAGAGCCTGATGGCATGTACACCGAAATGACTGATAGCTTATTCAACCTTACCTCTACATAACGCCCCTCAGCATCAAATTGCGCATTGCCATAGCCATATAGCACCTCATCTGGTTTATGGGGGGTGTAGATGCCGCAACCGCTATAGCCTTTTTTCACCGCATGATGGAAAAAGCCATGAAGTCCATCCGGATTGAGAATGGCATCCTTTAAGTCATCATGTTGGGCCTTTAGCTCCTGCATACAAACAAAGTCTGGTTTTTGTTTAATTACCCATGGCAAGAAGCCTTTTTTGACTGCGGAGCGGATCCCGTTGAGGTTAGCGGAAATGATGCGTAACATATAGGCCTATGAACTCAAAAAACTCTAATCAAGATAACTTTATTCGTTTTGCCCTAGAGGCAAATGTTTTGTCCTTTGGGGAGTTTAAAACTAAAGCTGGACGCCTCTCGCCTTATTTCTTTAACGCAGGTGGATTTAATGATGGTGCCCGCTTAAGCGCGTTGGGCTGTTATTACGCTAAGGCCTTGCAAGAGTCCAAGATTAGCTTTGACATGATTTATGGCCCCGCTTATAAAGGCATTACTTTGGTGGCAGCCACTGCCATTGCTTTGGCGGAAGCTGGTTGCAATGTTCCCTATGCCTATAACCGCAAAGAAACCAAAGATCATGGTGAGGGGGGCTCATTGGTTGGTGCCCCTGTTCAAGGAAGGGTAGTCATTGTGGATGATGTAATTTCTGCAGGTACATCGGTTAGAGAGTCGGTAGATCTAATTCATGCAGCTGGAGCACAGCCCGCAGCTGTTTTGATAGCGCTAGACCGGATGGAAAAATCCGGAACAGCTACAGATATTGGAGAGAAGTCTGCAGTACAGGCAGTAGAACAAGAGTTTGGTTTACCAGTAATCGCGATAGCCAACTTGGCAGACCTGATGTCTTTTTTAACTGGCTCAAGTGATGTCCGGTTAACGAACTACTTGCCTGCAGTAAAAGCATACCGCGATAAATACGGAGTTTGAGACGGCTCGTTTACGAAAGCTCTTCTTAGATCTCTACCTGACCTTCAAAAACAGAGGTAGCCGGACCAGTCATAATGACTGGCTGGACAATCTCGCCCAAGATGCCACCCCAAGCAATCTGTAAATTGCCACCGCGAGTATGCACCTTAACTGGTGAATCTAATAAGGCCCGACGAATTCCAGAAACTACAGCAGCGCATGCTCCAGTACCGCAGGCTAAGGTTTCGCCAGCTCCACGTTCAAATACCCGCAGTTTAATTTCTTGCCGATTAAGAATTTGCATATAGCCCGCATTGACGCGATTTGGAAATGCAAGATGATTTTCAATAGCAGGGCCTTCTTCTAAGACTGGGGCACTATCAATATCGCCAACCACTTGTACGGCATGTGGATTTCCCATGGAGAGTACACCCACCCAACTATCATGAGTGGCAGGTCTTGCAAGCGGAAGCGCATAAAGCATCTCATGAAACTCTTGCATACTTGCTAGATTATCTGAATTAAACGGAATTTTGCTGTGCTCAAAAATGGGTGCGCCCATCTCAACCTCTGCCTGACCATCGGGATAAGATTTTAGGGTCAGTACAGTGTGGGCAAGTTCAACCCGCAATGGATTTTTATTGGAGAGGCCTTGATCCAATACAAAGCGAACAAAACAGCGTGAACCATTTCCGCATTGCTCTACTTCACCACCGTCCGCATTAAAAATCCGATAGCGAAAATCAGCATCAGGGCGAGTCGCTTTTTCAACTAGCAAAATTTGATCGGCACCAATACCAAATTGACGGTGAGCCAATTTTTTCCATTGCTCACTAGTAATATTAGTGAGGTCTTGATCAATACCATTAATCACAATGAAATCATTGCCAGCACCATGCATTTTAGTAAAGCGCAGTTTGCGTTTGGGGGTGCTTGAATTCGTGCTCAAAAGATTTCCATTTAGAAATAAGGCAATTTTATGTGTACAAGCTGGGCTCACCAGGAGGGCGATGTTTAAAACGCTTGTGTACCCAATAGTACTCTGCCGGTCTTTCTCTAACAAGTTCCTCAATACATTGGTTTAAGCGTGCCGTATCCATTTCAACATCATCACTAGGGAAGTTGGGAAGTGGCGCACTGATCTTACAGGTGTAGCCTTTACGATCTTTGTTTAATGTAGTGGTCATAAAACAGACTTCAGCACCGCTGAGTTTGGCCAGGCGAGAGACAGAAGTGATGGTATTGGCCTGGATGCCAAAGAAGGGCACAAATACCGAATCTCGTGGGTCAAGGTCAATATCAGGAGCAATAATTGCGGCATTTCCATTTTTAACTTCCCGAATAAGATCGCGCAATCTACTTTGCCTTTCTATCGATTTACCACCAAAGCGATTGCGCCACTCAATCATCTTCTGATTGAGATAGGGGTTTTTCATATTCTGATACAAGCCCGCACCACGTGGCCAGTCATGCTGATTTGCTAAGACAGAAAGCGCCATGAAGCCACCTTCAAGCCCTACAAAATGAGGGTTGATTAATAAGCGTGGTTTTCGGTCGCCTAAAGTAATGGCGGAGTTAATGGTGACCATATCGGTTATTTGTTTGCCACTTCCTAGCCAAATACGACTGCGCTCTATTACACTGCGTCCAAATAACTTCCAGTGCTCTATTGCTAAGTGATTGATTTCATCATCATTTAGGTTTGGAAAGCACAAACGAAGATTGGTTTTAACAACCCTTGCGCGTTCATTGAGAGTATGGGCGGCAAGCCAGCCTAGACCGTATCCAATAAAGATCGTGATTGCATAAGGCAAAAAGGCAAAAAGGCGCAGAAGATTAAGCGCTAAAAAATTAAAAATGTTATGTAACCAGATCATCTCAAATGAAATATCAATTGATTAATTAACTATTTATTCCTGAGGCGGCAACTCTGCACCAGTCGGGTGCTTATAGCGGTTATAAGCCCATAGAAATTGCTCTGGCGCACGTAAGATAGCGTTTTCAATGGCTAAATTTAATTCCTGCGCAGCAATCTGGGGGTCTTGAGAAAAAGGCTCGATCCGCTTGGCTTGCATCAGCCATCCAGTGCCCCATTTTTTTCGTGTTGCAGTAAACATGACAACAGGTGTTTGATGGCGATTAGCAAGGCGACCAGGTAATGTGGTGGTATAGGCAAGGCGCCCAAAGAAGGGCGACCAAATACCCTCTCCACCGCTAGGTACCTGATCTGGAAGAATGCCAATAGCCTCTCCGCGAGTCAGCGCCCGAGTCATTTGTCGAACCCCATGTAAATTGGTCGGGACAAAATGCAAATTGGGGTAGTTTCGACCAGACTCAACAATCTCATTGAGCCATTCTTGCCTAGCTGGACGGTACAAAATCGTGGCTGGGTAATGCCGCGCGATTATCCGTGGAATGACCTCAAAACAGCCGATATGGGGGGTAAGCATCAGCATGCCATGTCCCTCATTAAAGGCAGATACCACCGTATCGAAATTTAGCACTTCTACTAAATCAAGGGCTTTTTTAGGGTTTTTCCAGGCCCACAAGCTATCAGCAAAAAGCATTCCTGAGCCTGCGGCAGCAGACCATAGCTTGACTGGAAGCTGTTCCTTGGCCATAACGGCTAGGTAGTGAGCTTTAAAGAGCTTTCGGTAATGACTAGAAACAAGAAAGGCGAATACCCCTAAAAAAGCGCCGATAGCTTGCGCAGCAGCAAGGGGTAATGCCCCAATGCCGTTAAATAGAAACTTTAGAAATAAGCTTTGCACAGTGTAATGATATTCAATGCTGGCAATAGAACCAAATTTCATGTGCCACTTGAAGAAATACCCATTTTTGGGATAGAATTACCAAATCGCTGAGTTAAGACAACTTGCAGGGCGATTCATAAATTCTGCTAAAGCGTCGCCGTTGTGATTCCTGGCACGTCGAGTTGTCCCAAAGATCGTGTTAATTTTAAAAGGAATATGCAATGGCAAATGATTACTTCTTTACCTCAGAATCCGTTTCTGAAGGTCACCCCGATAAAGTTTCAGATCAGATTTCTGATGCTATCTTGGATGCCATTTTGGCTCAAGATCCAACAGCACGTGTTGCCGCAGAAACTTTGTGCAATACCGGCTTGGTTGTACTTGCTGGCGAGATCACTACGAATGCAAATGTAGACTACATCCAAGTAGCTCGCAACACTTTACGTGAAATTGGTTACGACAACACCGACTACGGAATTGATTACAAAGGCTGCGCGGTATTGGTTGCCTATGACAAGCAAAGTCCCGATATTGCTCAAGGGGTTGATAAAGCCCATGACGATGGTCTAGATCAAGGCGCGGGAGACCAAGGCTTGATGTTTGGTTACGCTTGTGACGAGACTAATGAGCTCATGCCTTTACCCATTCATTTATCGCACCGCTTGGTAGAGCGTCAATCCCAGTTGCGCCGTGATGGCCGTTTAACCTGGTTGCGACCTGATGCAAAGTCCCAAGTTACCTTGCGTTATGTCGATGGCAGGCCTGACTCTATCGATACTGTTGTTCTCTCGACTCAGCACGATGAAGAAATTTCTCTTGATAAATTGCGTGAAGCTGTCATTGAAGAGATCATCAAGCCAGTATTACCAAAGCATTTGATCAAAGGTGCGATTAACTTCTTAGTAAACCCAACCGGTCGATTTGTTATTGGCGGTCCACAAGGCGATTGCGGTTTAACTGGGCGCAAAATTATTGTAGATACCTATGGTGGCGCAGCCCCCCATGGCGGTGGCGCTTTTTCCGGAAAAGATCCCTCAAAAGTAGACCGCTCTGCAGCATATGCAGGACGTTATGTGGCCAAGAATATTGTGGCTGCTGGATTAGCATCCAAGTGCCTCATTCAGATATCTTATGCGATTGGGGTAGCGAAACCCACTTCTGTGATGGTTAGTACATTTGGAACAGGCAAGATCTCAGATGAAAAGATTGCACAACTAGTATCCGAGCACTTTGATTTGCGTCCAAAAGGTATCGTCAAGATGCTCAACCTCTTACGGCCCATTTATCGTAAAACCGCTGCTTATGGCCACTTTGGTCGCGAAGAGCCAGAATTTACTTGGGAACAGTGTGACAAGGCGCCTGCATTACGGGCAGCAGCAGGGTTGTAATCAGTAATTAGAGGTACTAAAGCCAAATATGTAGTAATTGTTTACAATTACTACATACCTTCAAGGAGCGTTGCAAGGAATGTTGAGAACCAGCATTTCCCCAGGCTTGAAGGGAGTGGACTCCTAAACGGAGTTTGCTAATTGCAACTGCGCTCGCTAACCCATGATTCAATGGCTAGCGAGTTTCTACTCCAGCATTGGATCGTATTTAGCTGGAGCAGTCATGACTATCGTTTTTGATTTAAACCATTTTGTTGCAACGCGTTGCGCAATTGCAGATATCTCTTTATCTGAATTTGGCCGTAAAGAAATCGCGATTGCCGAAACTGAAATGCCGGGCCTCATTGCAATTCGTGATGAATTTGCTGCGCAACAACCATTGCGTGGTGCACGTATTACAGGTTCTTTGCATATGACGATTCAGACGGCAGTTCTGATCGAGACGCTCGAAGCTCTAGGTGCAGAAGTACAATGGGCCTCTTGCAACATCTTCTCAACTCAAGATCATGCGGCTGCGGCAATCGCTGCTAACGGTACACCCGTATTTGCAATTAAAGGCGAAACTCTTGAGCAGTATTGGGATTTCACCCACCGTATTTTCGAGTGGGCTGATGGCGGCTATACCAATATGATTTTGGATGATGGCGGTGATGCCACTTTGTTATTGCACTTGGGTGCTCGTGCGGAAAAAGATCAAGCGTGCTTGAATCATCCAACTAGCGAAGAAGAAACCATTTTGTTTGCAGCCATTCAAAATAAATTAGAGCAAGATCCTACTTGGTATTCCACACGCTTAGAAAAAGTAAAAGGCGTTACTGAGGAAACCACAACTGGTGTACATCGTTTATATCAAATGTTTGCCAAGGGCGACTTAAAGTTTCCAGCAATCAATGTGAACGATTCAGTGACTAAGAGCAAGTTCGATAACCTCTATGGCTGCCGCGAGTCTTTGGTTGATGCGATCAAGCGTGCTACCGATGTGATGGTGGCTGGTAAGGTTGCAGTAGTTTGTGGCTATGGTGATGTAGGTAAGGGTTCTGCACAAGCATTGCGCGCCTTGTCAGCACAAGTATGGGTCACTGAAGTAGACCCAATCTGCGCTTTGCAAGCTGCAATGGAAGGTTATCGTGTTGTGACAATGGATTATGCGGCTGATAAGGCTGATATCTTTGTTTCAGCAACTGGTAACTACCATGTGATTACCCACGACCATATGGCAAAAATGAAAAATCAAGCCATTGTCTGTAATATTGGCCACTTCGATAACGAAATTGATGTTGCTGGAATCGAGAAGTATCAATGGGAAGAAATTAAGCCCCAAGTAGATCATGTAATTTTTCCAGCAGCTAATGGCTTGCCTGAGAAACGCATTATCATTTTGGCAAAAGGACGTTTGGTTAACTTAGGTTGTGGTACTGGCCACCCTTCCTACGTCATGAGCTCCTCTTTTGCAAATCAAGTGATTGCGCAAATTGAGTTGTGGGGCGCGGTTGGTACAACTAAATACCCCATCGGTGTATATACCTTACCCAAGCATTTAGATGAAAAAGTGGCTCGCTTACAACTCAAGACACTTAATGCACAGTTGACTGTATTGTCTGATCAACAAGCATCTTATATTGGCGTCATGAAGGAAGGCCCTTATAAGGCTGACCATTATCGCTATTAATCTGCTGTATCGTTAATTGATAAATAGGCCCAAGATCATGGAATTAAGCGTCGAATTCTTCCCTCCTAAAACAACTGAAGGTGAGAACAAGCTGCATCTGGTACGTGAGCGTTTGAGTGAAATGCTCAAACCTGCTTTTTATTCTGTGACTTTTGGTGCCGGCGGCTCTACTCAATCAGGCACATTAAAAGTAGTGAGCGAGATTCACGCTGGCGGTGCTGTCGTTGCCCCACATTTATCTTGCGTTGGTAGCTCACGTGAAAGCGTGCGCGAGATGCTCAAGCAGTATCAAGCCTTAGGCATTAAACGCATTGTGGCATTACGTGGCGATCTACCTTCTGGTATGGGCCAGTATGGTGAATTCCATCATGCTAATGAATTAGTTGAATTTATTCGTAGTGAGACAGGCGATTGGTTTCATATAGATGTTGCCGCTTATCCAGAAACCCATCCTCAAGCAAAATCCCCTGCAAGCGATATCGACTTCTTTGTGCAAAAAATGAAGGCAGGCGCTAACTCAGCCGTCACTCAGTATTTTTATAATAGCGACGCCTATTTCCGTTTTGTTGATGAGGCTTATGATTTGGGTGTTACTCAGCCAGTCATCGCGGGAATCATGCCGATTACCAATAGCAGTCAATTACTGCGCTTTTCTGATGCTTGCGGTGCAGAGATTCCTCGATGGATTCGTTTGCGCTTGCAATCCTACGCAGATGATATTGCCTCGATTCGTGCCTTTGGTGAGGAGGTTGTTACCGATCTTTGTGATCAGCTATTAACGGCTGGTGCTCCTGGCATTCACTTTTATTCGCTCAACCAAGCGGAAGCTGTCTTGGCAATTGCCGATAATCTCAATCTCACTAATTCAGCTTAAGAGGCCTGATTCAGTCAGCATGGCATCTAAGGGCTCATCATGTGTTTGGGCTTGCCACTGAGCATCATCTAATTTTTGCCAACTAAATCCAATGCCTATGCACAGTAGGCTTGGATTAGCTTTTCTTAAATGAGTTAGGGTGCGGTCGAAATATCCACCACCATAACCTAGGCGCCAATAGTAAGGTTTACCCCCTCCTTTAGATTCTGACCAGCCTACACAGGGAATTAAAATGCAGTCTGGAATTGCTTGAGGCCTGCGGGGATTATTGGGGTCTGGCTCCAGTACACCATGTTGGCTTGGAATTAAGGTATCACCTGCTTGCCAAATGAAGAAGTCGAGATGTTTATCGGGGCGTGCAAATGGTAGGGCTAATTGACGATCTGCTATTACCTTTGCCCAGGCCAGCAAAGTCGGCCGTAAATCCACCTCATCTTGAATCGGCCAATATAGGGCGATGGTTTGAAGTTTCCCCCGGGAGCTCTCCAAGAAGTGCTGGAGATGGGAGAGCAAAGCCTGATTAGACGGCTGATAGCCCGGTTCAGCGGCAAATTGCTTTCTTTGCGCTAATAAATCCTTGCGTAGAGTTTTTGGAGAATTGCCGTGCATATCATTCATTATCAGGCGAAAATTAACAGATATAGTAATTTAGTAAAGATAAGGTGGGATAGTGAAAAAGAAGTTTGAGATTCGGAAAAGCAAATACCAGTTATTGGGCGGGATTTTATTTTTAGCCCTTGGTATTACTGCGCCTAGTATTTCTGCTGAAAAGTTAAAAAAAACAAATTTGCCCAAGTCATATGCCAGTAAGGCACCTCCAACAGAAATTACAGATAGTGATCGCACGTTTATCGAGTTGCGCGAGGCAGCTAAAAAGAATGATGTATTTCGTACCCAGCAACTCGCTGCTAGCTTGCCAAATTACCCCTATGATGACTATGTAGCCTATTTTCGGATCAAGCCTCAGTTATTTGATAGCGCTGGTGGAGTGCGGGCAGATTCGAGTGCGGACTCACAAGTCATGGGATTTTTAAACCAATACCAAGGTACCGCACTTTCTGATCGGATGCGTAATGATTGGTTGTTGGTACTAGGTAAACGTAAAGATTGGGCTCGATTTGATGCGGAATATCCCAAATTTGTATTAGATGACGATACTCAGGTCAAGTGCTATGCACTGCAATCTAAACTTGCCCAGGGTGAAAATCCAACTAAGGTTGGTATGGATGCCCGCGCGGTATTGCTTGATCCACGCTATTTTGGGCTGGCTTGCCAAGAATTAGTGCCGGCAATAGTTGCTGCCGAAGGCATGACTCCTAGTGAAGCAAAAGCCATAGGACGTGCCGCTAGCGAAATGGGGTTTGACACCATGTCTCGCCGTTTAGGTGGCGATGATCCAGTTGCTGAGATAGTGAGGGCTGCCAAAGCAGATCCAGCGAAAGCGTATAGAGATTTTTTACAGAACGCATCACGCTATAGCAAGGAGAACCAAGCGGTGGCTTGGGGGGTGATTGGTCAATTTTTAGCAAAGAAATTAGACACCAATGCGGATGACGCTTATCGGCTACAACAAGATTTGGGTTACAACGAACTTCTTTCAACCGAGGGCCAAGAATGGAAAGTGCGCGCAGGCTTACGTGCAAAAGATTGGACGCTAGTTAAAAATGCCATTGAAGGCATGAGCCCTGCTATTCGTACTAAAGACCCTGCTTGGACGTACTGGTACGGCCGGGCATTAAAAGTAGATGGGCAAAATGAAAAAGCCCGAGAAAGCTTTGAGCTGATTGCTGATCAATACAACTTTTATGGTCAGTTAGCTCGCGAAGAATTGGGTAAATCAAATCATGCCCCCGCTAAAACCAAGGTAACAGAGCAAGAAATTGATGTGATGGCTAACCGCAAGGGCTTTATTCGGGGGGAGCATCTATATGCTATGAACTTACGCTTTGAAGGAAATCGTGAGTGGAATTGGGAATTGCGTAATATGACTGATAAACAGCTGCTTGCGGCAGCTGAATATGCCAAGCGGATTGCTTTATATGACCGCGTTGTGAATACGGCAGACCGCACAAAACAAGAACATGATTTTAGCTTGCGGTATCCCACGCCCTATCGTGACGAGTTATCGCCTATTGCAAAACAAATTGATTTGAACTTAGCTTGGGCTTATGGTTTGATTCGGCAAGAATCGCGCTTCATCATTAATGCCTCGTCATCAGTTGGTGCTTCGGGGTTAATGCAGGTGATGCCCAATACGGCTAAGTATGTGGCTAAGAAAATTGGCATGAGCTCTTATACAAGCGATAAATTAAGTGATACTAATACCAATCTGACATTGGGTAGTAATTATCTTAATATGGTCTTGATTGATTTAGATGGCTCATGGGTCTTAGCGTCCGCAGCTTATAACGCTGGCCCATCACGCTCGAAAGCATGGCGTGAAAAACTTACCAGCCCAACTGAGGGTGCGATCTTTGCTGAAACTATTCCATTCAATGAAACACGCACCTACGTGAAAAACGTGCTTGCTAATGCGACATATTATTCATCAGTGATGAGCGGTCAAGTGCAATCATTAAAACAGCGTCTAGGCGTGATTACGCCCAAAGCAGCTAATCAATCGGAATTACCTTAACCTTGAAATCAGTATCGGATCCTCATGAAATATGACATTTTGCTAATTGGCGGTAATGGCTTTGTTGGAAAAGTATTGGCTGCTCAATTACAAGCACACGGCTATAGCGTTCTATTGCCTACTCGCCATCTAACAAGTGCTCGCGAACTGCGTCTATTGCCAAAAGTATATTTAGAAGAGGCAGATGTACATGAGTTTGATGACTTGCAAGCGCTTTGCTCGCGCATCAAACCAAATGGTGCTGTGATTAATTTAGTGGGCGTATTGCATGATAAGCCTGCTAAACCCTATGGTGAGGGATTTAAAGCGGCTCACGTAGATCTTGCGAAAAATATTATTACTGCCATGCAGATGCATGGTCTTTTGCGATACCTACATATGAGCGCCTTGGGTGCTGAATCTAAAGGTCCATCGATGTATCAAAGAAGTAAGGGTGATGGTGAAGTGATCGTGAAAGAAAGTAATTTAGATTGGACGATCTTTAGACCTTCGGTTATTTTTGGTGCCCAAGATCAATTTATTAACCTATTTTCTAAGCTCACTAAATTATTTCCAGCAATGCCACTAGCAAATTCCGATGCGCAGTTTCAGCCAGTAAGCGTAGATGATGTAGCGAGTGCATTTACAAAGTCCCTCAAAATGCCTGGGACTATCCATCAGTCTTATGATTTAGTTGGACCAACGGTTTACACCATGAAAGAAATCGTAGAGTTTGCAGCCCAGAAAGTGGGTGCTAAGTGCAAAATCATTCCTGCCCCTGCCTTTGTTGGGTATCTGCAGGCTCTGGCATTTGAGTTTTTGCCGATTCCTACTGTGATGTCACGAGATAACATTGCTTCTATGCAATTACCTAATATTTTACCGATGAATGGTCAAGATGCTTTGACCAAAGTATTTAATATTAGCCGGCGCACATTAGAAGGTATGAAGTAATAAATGAAGATCTATGCAGTCGGTGGAGCTATTCGGGATACCCTCATGGGTTTACCGATTAATGATATTGATTATGTTGTTGTGGGTAGCAGTGTAGATGAAATGATTGCTCAAGGTTTTCGTCCGGTAGGAAAAGATTTCCCCGTTTTTTTACACCCAGTTACTCAAGCGGAATATGCTTTAGCACGCACCGAGCGTAAAACAGGAAAAGGATATAAAGGATTCCTGTTTTACGCGGATCCAAGCGTTACTCTAGAAGAAGATCTAGCGCGCCGTGACTTAACCATTAATGCAATGGCGCAAGAAGTGGGTCCCGATGGCAAATGGCTTGGCCCGATTTTGGATCCATATAACGGTCAGCAAGATTTGGCAGCCAGAGTATTTCGTCATGTCTCGGATGCCTTTGCTGAAGACCCATTGCGCTTATTGCGAGTGGCACGGTTTGCAGCGCGCTTTCCTGAGTTCACGATAGCGTCAGAAACGATGGATGCTTTGCAGGCGATTGTTCTCTCTAATGAATTGTCTGCACTGTCGGCTGAAAGAGTCTGGCAGGAATTAGCCAGAGGTTTTACTGCCAGCAAGCCAATGCGGATGTTTCAAGTTTTGCTGGATGCAGGTGCGGCTTCAGCGCTGCTGCCAGCACTGCTGACATCTGATTTAGCTAAGGAAGAGTTCCGTGAGCAGTTGATTGCACATTTACATACAGCAGGCAATCGCTTGGAAGATTGTTGCGCCGTCACTTTAATGCATTTACCTGCAAGCGAGATGCGCTCTTGGTCTGAATGCGTTCGTATGCCCAATGAAGTACGAGACTTTAGTGAGATCTTTAGTGAACTCTATCAACTCGTCTATTTGAGTGGGGGTAGAAATTATCGAGCTAAAGATGTATTGGCTTGGTTTAATCGCGCTGATGTTTGGCGTAAACCAGAGCGGGCTCATGACTTACTTAATCTCGCTCAATCTATTGGTATGAATGTGGCCCAGTTGATTCAGGCAATGCAATTAGTGCAAGCGCTTAATCTTGCTCAGATTATTTCTATAATTCCAGTTGAGGAGCGCTCTAATGGCGAAAGAATTCGTAGTGATATTGAAATAGCAAGACTTGCTGCAATTACTGCTGCGCTTTAAAGCCCAATAGTTAAAGTCGGTTTCTCCCCCGCAGGCCTGGCAGATCTTCAAGTAAGTAAGCTGGCAATATGTTTGATAAATTCTTTGAAAAGACAAAAACTTTAAAGAGTTCGCCCATTTCGGCTTCAGACAATAACTTTTGTAATGCATTAGAAATCGGTAAGAAGGTTTCTGGATCGCGAGGATCGCCAATCTCTAGTGCAATATCTCCAATGCCAGCATCCAATAAGTAGGCTGCTTGGTTAGTCATAAAGACATCATCTACTTTTTCTTTTAAGGCATTGCGTGCTATTTGTGCCCACTCTACATGAGTGGTTATGTCACAAAGTCCCGGAAGATAAAAGGGTTCTTGAATGGCGTGATGGCGATGATGTGCCATCAGTGTTCCTTCAAGTCTTTGCGGGTGGTAATACTCGATCTCTGGAAAGCCGTAATCAAAGGCAAGAAATAGCCCAGCGTCAAGTTGCTTTGCGATGTGACTAATCCACGCATTAGCTTGGGTATGCAACTCGGTGACGTAGCCATCTGAAAAATTGCCAGTGAGTAAAGTTTCAGGAAGCAAGCATTGCTCAACTGGCGTGCCTCTTTTCCACAGCAATCGACCCCCTTCAAAAGTAACCCCGTACCAATACCAAAAACCACCTTGGTAAATGATGGCATCACAAGGAATGGCATCGATCACTTCATTGGCCAGAATAATTCCTTTGAACTGATGAGGTAAGGAGCTTAACCAGGTAAATTGCGTAGTTAAGTCTAAATCTAAACTCAACCTAGTCAATAGCTCTTCCTGTCTTTGAGCTAAATCGGGTGAGATTTCAATAATGTCGTAGCGATCTACTGCAAAGCCTAAGACGTGTAAGCGGGCCAAAATGGATTGAGCTAATCTGCCAGTACCTGCGCCAAACTCCAAAATATGGATCTTCGAACCTTGGGTCTTGAGACCCTCAAGAACTGGTAAAAGGGTAGAAACAATAGCCGCGCCAAAGAGGGGAGAGAGCTCTGGGGCGGTGGTGAAGTCTCCGCCAGCACCCAATTTATGTGCCCCGGCGCTGTAATAGCCCATTCCCGGCTCATATAAAGCCATCTCCATATAACGAGAAAAGGGCATCCAGCCGTCTAGAGAGGCGATTTCTGCAGCAATTTTTTCACTTAGGAGCGCGCTATGCTCCTTTTCAAGGCTGGTCAAGGTAATATCCATAGCTCGCTAGTCTAAGAGAATTTTCTGTGAACCCTATTTCAAAATACTCCTCCCAGCAAAATAAAGCAGTTTTAGTGACTGGCGCTGCTAAGCGTCTGGGTCGTGAAATTGCCTTGGAGTTCGCACGGGAAGGGTGGGACGTAGCTGTACATTATGGCCAATCTGAGACAGAAGCCCAAGCCACTGTGGCACAAATTGAGGGATTGGGCCGTAAGGCGCAGGCATTTAAGGCGAACCTCGCAAATGAGGCAGATATTAAAAATCTGTTCGCGGCAGTCAGTACCCAATTTGAAAACCTGCACTGCTTGGTGAATAACGCCTCCATCTTTCAATATGATCGCGCTAACTCTCCATCACTATTAAGCGGTAACAATTTGCTAGAGCATATGCAGGTAAATTTGACCGCACCTATTTTGTTAGCCCAACTCATGTTTAAGAGAGAGCAACAAAAATCAAAGAAGAATACCGGTGCAGACGATGAAGAAATGACCTTGCCGTCTATTATTCAGTTACTCGATCAAAAGCTGATGAATCTTAATCCTGACTATTTATCTTATACCCTATCTAAAAGCGCCTTATTAACTTCAGTCGAAATCTTGGCAATGGACTTTGCGCCTTATTTAAGGGTGGTGGGGTTGGCACCGGGCATTTCTTTGCCATCAGGAGACCAATCCATTGATGGTTTTACCAAGGCGCATCAGATGACGCCATTAGGAAAATCTTCTACACCTAGCGATGTTTCAAAAGCAGCTGTATTTTTAGCCCAATCGAATGCCATTACAGGCACTACACTCTATGTAGATGGTGGACAGCACTTATTACCCTCTGCTCGGGATGTAATGTTCAAAACCCATTTGTTATCTTAGTAAAAGTTATTAAAGAAAAAACTCCATGCATGCAATACTCTCTCATCCCGCTTTAGTTGATTGCCGCCGCCTTTTTTTACGGGATTATGAGATCTATATCAATATTGGCGTTCATGATTTTGAAAAGAAAGCAGAGCAAAGGGTCATTCTTAATGTGGACTTATATATTCCACTAGCTATCAATACCCCGAGTAATGATGAATTAGATGAAGTGGTCGATTATGACTTCATGCGCCAAACTATTAAGGCACGTGCTTCCCAGGGTCATATTCATTTACAAGAAACCTTTTGTGATGACATTATCACTGCGATGCTCTTGCACCCTAAGATTCTGGCAGTGCGGGTGAGCACTGCTAAGCCAGATGTCTATCCAGATTGTCATTCGGTAGGCGTTGAAGTATTTCGCATCAAACCGATTTAAATAAATGAATTGTGAAAAGAATTGACGTAACCATGAGTGATGCCCGTAAAGTGATTTTTGAAGAAAATAAGCTCGAGAAAAAATTATGCCGTTTAGTAGGTCAAGCGGTTGGCGACTTTGGCATGATTGCAGAGGGCGATAGAGTGATGGCCTGTGTATCTGGCGGTAAAGATAGTTATGCCATGCTTGATATCTTGCTTAAGCTTCGTGAGCGGGCGCCAATTAATTTTGAAATCATTGCGGTCAACCTTGATCAGAAGCAACCAGAATTTCCAGCAGAAATATTGCCTAATTATTTAAGTAGCTTAGGTATCCAGTTTCACATTGAGAATCAAGATACTTATAGTATTGTCAAGCGGGTGATTCCGGAAGGAAAAACAACTTGTGGTTTGTGTTCGCGCTTACGTCGTGGCATTTTGTATCGCGTAGCCGATGAATTAGGCGCTACTAAAATTGCCTTGGGGCACCATCGCGACGATATCTTGGAAACTTTATTATTAAATATGTTCTTTGCTGGCAAGCTCAAGGGGATGCCTCCAAAATTACGTTCTGATGATGGCAAACATATCGTGATCCGACCTTTGGCATATGTTCCTGAGAAATTGCTCGAGAGGTATGCTCAAGATATGAACTTTCCCATCATTCCTTGCAATCTGTGCGGTAGTCAACCCAACTTACAGCGGGGTGCCATGAAAGAAATGCTCCGGGATTGGGAAAAGAAGCACCCCGGTCGCGTTGAAAATCTCTTTCGCTCAATGCACTATATTGTGCCTTCACATCTAATGGATGGCGAAGCTTTTGACTTTCAGAATTTAAAGGTCTCCACTGAACTATCAGGTATAGCCGCAAGATCGGCAGGCGATAAAGCGATTGATGAGGCAGAAATGGATGAATTGGCATGCAAAAGCCTAGTTCAAGGGACTTATAATCTCTCTTTATGAACATCGTTATTTTGGCTGCCGGGCAAGGAAAGCGGATGAAATCCGCTTTGCCAAAGGTGCTGCAAACTCTGGCTGGCAAGCCCCTTCTTTGGCATGTGCTAAGAACGGCCCTGTCCTTACAGGGAAAACAGACTAAAACTGGCCCTATTGTGGTTATTGGGCATGGTGCCAACGATGTTAAAGAATTTCTAGCTGCCACAATTCAGGCTGACTCTACTTTTGCCAAAGTTACTACGGTATTACAAGCGGAACAAAAAGGGACGGGCCATGCTTTATTACAGACCCTTTCCAAACTAGATGTGAGAGAGCCTACCTTGGTGCTTTATGGCGATGTGCCCCTTACCACTAAAAAGACCCTTGCGAAGTTAACCAAATTAGCTGATGGAGTGCATGGCCAAGATTCTGCATTGGCTCTGCTGACCCAGAATCTAAGCAATCCTACGGGTTACGGTCGTATTGTGCGTGAAGCCGATGGATCCGTTAGGTCAATTGTCGAAGAGAAAGATGCTACTTCAGTACAAAAAGCCATTCAAGAAATTAATACCGGCATTATGGTGTTGCCAACCAATACATTAAAAAAATGGCTAAAAGCTTTAAGAGCTAGTAATGCACAGGGTGAGTATTACCTCACTGATGTCATTGCGATGGCCGTGATGGATGGCGTACCAATTCGTACTGTCCAAGCAGATGCAGAATATGAAACGATTGGTATAAATAGTCGCGATCAGTTAGCAAGCTTAGAGCGTGTGTATCAGCTCAATATTGCTAACGTACTCATGAATGCGGGGGTATCGCTTGCTGATCCAGCACGTATTGATGTGCGCGGAACCCTTGAATGTGGCAGAGATGTATTTATTGATATCGGCTGCGTATTTGAGGGTTGCGTCACTTTAGCCGCTGGTACTAAAGTTGCGCCCTACTGCCTTATTCGCAATAGTGTGATTGGTAAAGATGTAGTCATTCATGCCTTTAGTCATGTTGATGGTGCTAAGGTAGGTGCTAATTCCATCATTGGGCCTTATGCTCGCTTACGTCCTGGAGCTGACTTGGCCAGTGATGTTCATATTGGTAACTTTGTTGAAGTCAAGAATAGCAAGATAGCATCCAAGAGCAAAGCAAATCATCTAGCCTATGTGGGTGATTCCATCGTGGGATCTCGAGTCAATATTGGGGCGGGCACGATTACCTGTAATTATGATGGGGTGAATAAACACCAAACTATTATTGAGGACGATGTTTTCATTGGTTCTGATACTCAATTAGTAGCGCCGGTTCGGGTCGGACGAGGTGCTACTTTAGGTGCAGGTACAACCTTGACCAAGGATGCTCCACCAAACCAATTAACGGTTACAAGAGCAAAGCAAATTTCTTTGCAGTGGCAACGGCCAGTCAAAATAGAGAAATCAGTGAGCAAAAAAATGCCGAAGAAGTTGGCCGCTGAATCTGTAAAGGCCAAAAAGTAATGTGTGGAATTGTTGGCGCAGCATCGCGCAAGAATATAGTTGATGTCTTGATTGAAGGGCTACGTCGCCTCGAGTACCGAGGTTACGACTCTTGTGGTTTTGCCGTGATTAATGGCGACGATCCACAGCATTTGATTGAGCGTGCTCGAACGACAGCGCGTGTTTCTGAATTAGCGGAGCAAGGCAAGGATTTTTATGGCACTTTGGGTATTGCGCACACTCGTTGGGCAACCCATGGGAAGCCTGACACCCAAAATGCCCATCCCCATATTTCTGATGGTTTGATTGCGGTTGTCCATAACGGCATTATTGAGAATTATGAAACTCTTCGCGCAGAACTAAAATCTGCAGGTTATGTGTTTACTTCAGAGACTGATACTGAAGTCATTGCGCATTTAATACATCAAGCATATACATCTAGCAAGCAAATCGATTTGGTGGAATCAGTCAGAGCAGTATTGCCGCGCTTGCATGGCGCCTATGCGATTGGTGTAATTGCGCAAGACCGCCCAGATATTTTGGTGGGCGCCCGCGTTGGTTCACCTTTAGTTGTTGCGCTTGGCGATAACGAAAATTTCTTGGCTTCTGATGCACTTGCTCTTGCAGGCAGAGCACACTCGATGCTGTATTTGGAGGAGGGCGATGTAGCCGTACTAAAGGCCCAAAGCGTTGAGATTATTGATCAGAATGGTAATGCAGCTCAAAGAGATCGCAAGCCTATGCCTGCACAGGCAGACTCTGTTGATCTGGGGCCTTATCAGCATTACATGCAAAAAGAAATCTTTGAGCAACCACGGGCAATTAGCGACACACTTACCAATATCCCTAGCTTTGGACCAGAGTTGTTTAATGCTGATCCCAAAGAGTGGATGCAGTTTGACCAGATCTTGATTCTCGCTTGTGGCACTAGCTATTATTCTGCTTGTGTTGCTAAATATTGGCTTGAGGATATTGCTGCTATTCCCACCCAGGTAGAAATCGCTAGTGAATATCGTTATCGCACTTCGGTGCCAAACCCGAATACCTTAATTGTGGTGGTTTCTCAATCTGGTGAGACTGCAGATACTTTAGCGGCACTCCGTCACGCGCAGAGCTTGGGACACCACTACACCTTAGCAATTTGTAATGTCGCAAGTAGTGCCATGGTTCGGGAAACTAAATGGAATTTTCTTACCAAGGCTGGTACTGAAATTGGCGTGGCCTCAACTAAAGCGTTTACTACCCAGTTAGTCGCTTTGTATCTATTAGCCGTATCTTTAGCTAAGCGCGCTGGCAGAATTTCCATTGAAAAAGAGAAAGAACTCCTCAGAGAGCTACGGCACCTTCCTAAAGCTTTGCAGGCAGTGTTGGCACTAGAGCCACAAATTATTGGTTGGAGTGCAGCTTTCGCCAAATGTGAAAATGCTCTGTTCTTAGGTCGCGGTCTGCATTACCCAATCGCCCTAGAGGGCGCCCTTAAGCTAAAAGAGATCTCTTATATTCATGCAGAAGCCTATCCAGCAGGAGAGCTCAAGCATGGCCCGCTCGCACTGGTTACAGATAAGATGCCTGTGGTAACGGTTGCTCCCAAAGATGAATTACTGGAAAAGCTCAAGTCCAATATGCAAGAAGTAAAAGCACGCGGTGGCAAGCTGTATGTTTTTGCCGATCAAGATACAGATATGGCTACGAGTGATGGGATTAACGTTATTCGCCTGCCTGAATATTATGGCAATCTTTCGCCAATCTTGCATGTTGTGCCGTTGCAGCTGCTGGCCTATCACACGGCATGCGCTCTAGGTACTGATGTAGATAAGCCCAGAAACTTGGCCAAGAGCGTTACGGTGGAGTGAGTAGAAGCAGTCACTAATTGTTGGTTTGCAAACTTAAAAAAGGAATGACAATGACATTAGGTGAATCCATTAGCGTTTGCTTTGCAAAGTATGCAACGTTTAGTGGTAGAGCATGTAGAAGTGAGTACTGGTGGTTCATGTTGTTTATTTTTCTGGTCAGTGCAGCTGCTATCTCTATTAATGACACAGTCTATGGCTTAGTAGCCTTAGGCTTGCTCCTCCCGCATCTTGCAGTCGCTGCTAGAAGACTTCATGACATTAATAAAAGTGCTTGGTGGTTATTGCTGGGCTTAATTCCTATCGTAAACTTGGTTTTAGTCATATGGTTCTGTATGAAGGGAGTCGAAGGGGTCAATCGATTTAATGAAGGTATTCATTAACCCCAGATTTCTGATAAAAAAATTGAGTTTGACTTCTGTATCGAGTTGTGAACAAAATTCAGTAGTCAAATCAAGGCTTTACAGAACATGGTTTTGTAAAGTATGTTCAAATATCTGCTGTAGAAAAGGATATTTGTAACAACCCATGATTCTTTCCATAACTTCTCTTATTCCACGTTTGCAGTTGTTTCTACTAATTGCTGTAGGACTTCTTTCTGCCTGTGCAGTAGGCCCTGATTTTAAACAGCCGGAGGCGCCGAAAACTTTAACCTATACTGAAGAGCCCCTTTCTAAAACGTTAACTATAGCCCCTGGTGTCCCTGGGGGTACAGATCAAGTTTTTGTGGATGGCGCTGATATTGAAGCCCAGTGGTGGGAGCTCTATAAATCTCCAGAACTTGATGTACTCATCAAGAAAGCCTTGCAGAAAAATCCTAATCTAGGTGCTGCCGATGCAGCTTTGCGAGCTGCCCAGGAAAACGTGAATGCTCAAATTGGCGGCCAATACTTCCCAGCCATTGGTATTGGAGCGTTGGGGCAGCCTGGACTATCTGGCGGTAGAGAAAAGCAACCTTCCGCAGTTTATGGTTTACAAAATGGTACAGATACATACAACTTGTATAACGCAACTGTTAATGTTACTTACAAGATAGATGTTTTTGGTGGTGGTCGCAGGACGGTTGAAAGTGCTAAAGCACAAGCGGAATACCAACAGTTCAAATTAGAGAGTGCTTACCTTTCCTTAACTGCCAACATTGTTACGGGAGCTATTCGTGAAGCAGCTCTGCGTGCGCAATTGCAAGCTACCGCAGAAATTTTGAAGGCACAACAAAATTTGGCTGATGTGACGGAAAAACAGTTAAAGATTGGCTCTGTTAATAAAGTCGATCTGACCTCACAACAATCCTTAGTGGCAAGCTCTCAGGTTGATTTATATAACTATGAACGCAATCTGGCGTTTGCCCGTAATCAACTAGCGGTACTTACAGGTGAGTTGCCTAGTAATGCCAGTATTACTAAATTTGATTTAAGCAAATTGCATTTACCTGAAAAGCTACCCCTCTCTGTGCCTTCTAGCTTGGTGCGTCAGCGTCCTGATGTGCGTTCTGCAGAAGCGCAGCTCAAGTCCACTAATGCGCTGGTGGGGGTTGCCACTGCAAACTTATTGCCGCAATTTACTATTACGGGCGCTATTGGATCTGCGGCACTTTCTACAGGTGCGTTATTTGGTCCTAATGCCGCTTTATGGTCAGTCGCTGGTGGTATTTTTCAGCCTCTATTTCAAGGTGGACAGTTATTGGCCCAGCGGCGTGGCGCGATGGCCAATTATGAGCAAGCGGTATATCAGTATCAAGCAACGGTATTGAGTGCTTTTCAAGAGGTAGCAGATGCGCTCAGAGCACTAGAGACCGGTGCTCAAGCATTGAAGGCGGCATCTGATGCAGAGCGATACTCCTTTGAAACACTTGACCTAGTCCAGCAACAATATAAATTAGGCACTGCAAGTTATTTGGCGGTGCTCTATTACCAAAACCTCTATCAGCAAGCCAAGGTAAAGTCCGTTGCTGCGCAAGCTACACGTTTTTCTGATACCGCTGCATTATTTGCAGCGCTAGGGGGCGGTTGGTGGAATCGAACTGGCCCTGCATTTCAACTAAAAGAAGTAGCTAACAAAGATCCAAATGAAACTCCTCGAGATAATTAAAACTAAGGCAATTGATGCTGCAATGGCGCTAAAGTCATGTGCTTTAGCTAAAGCACAAGATTGGCAGCTTCGTGAGAAGTTGATTACTCTTTGGGAAAAAGCAAAAGCCTTAGGGGTGCGTATTGGGCAAAAATTGCGTCCGCGCGAACGTTTTATGAGAACGAAGGCTTATGCTAAGTTACAAGCAATGTCCCCCTTGCACCGTCGTATGACGGTCATGTTATGCGGTGTTTTTCTATTGCTCGGTTTGATCTTTGGCTTTAATCAGTTAAAGACTTTCATGATTAAGTATTTTATTTCTGGCATGGGATTGCCTCCAGCCACTGTCTCAACCATGGTAGTGGCAAGTACTGAATGGCAACCTAAGTTGACTAGTGTTGGAAATATACGAGCATACAGAGGAGTTGAGTTGAGCACCGAAATCGGAGGTTTGGTACAAACTGTTCCGATTAAGTCTGGTATGGATGTCAAGGAGGGCGAGCTCCTTATTAAATTAAACGATGCTTCTGATGTGGCGCAATTGAACTCTCTTAAAGCTATGGCTGATTTAGCTAAGATAATCAATGAACGCGATAGACAGCAACTAGCTATTCAAGCAATCAGCAAGAATGTGTTTGATACAAGTAAGGCTGATGCAAAATCTAAAGAGGCTCAGGTAGAGCAGCAGACCGCTCTAGTTGCTAAGAAAAACCTTAAAGCCCCATTTAGTGGGCGTGTTGGCATTGTGTTAATAAATCCGGGTCAATTCGTTAATCCTGGCGATAAGTTATTAACCTTGCAAACCCTAGATCCTATTTTTGTAGATTTTAACTTGCCGCAAAGTAATGCTGAACAAATTCAGGTGGGTCAAGAAATCGTTGTTACTACGGACGCATTTAAAGAGTCCAGTTTTACAGGAAAAATTACTGCAGTAAGTCCAAAGGTGGATACCAATACCCGCAACATTCAAGTTGAGGCGCAGTTAGCTAATCCAGATAAAAAAATCTTACCCGGTATGTTTGCTAATGTGAATATCAAGGTGGGTGAGCAGATTAAATTAGTTACTCTGCCACAAACCGCCGTGACTTATAACCCTTATGGCTCAACAATTTTTATTGCTAAGCCAACGGGAAAGAAGGATAAACAAGGCAATCTAGCGCTCGAAGCCCAGCAAGTATTTGTGACTACTGGCGCGACTCGTGGTGACCAAGTGGCCATAATAAAGGGAGTAGAGGAGGGTGCTACGGTAGTCACTAGTGGGCAACTAAAGATTAAGAACGGGACCCCACTAATTGTGAATAATAAAGTTCAGCCATCAAATTCACCAGACCCAAAGCCACAGGAATAAGTCCTAAATGAATTGGACTGACCTATTTATTCGTAGACCAGTGTTATCGCTGGTAGTGAGTGCTCTCGTTTTGGTATTTGGCTTAAAGGCGGTTGGATCACTGCCAGTAAACCAATACCCCCAAACCCAAAATGCGATCGTTACTATTACTACCGCTTACTACGGGGCTGATCCAGAAACCATTGCTGGATTTATTACTCAACCTCTAGAAGCAGCAATTGCGCAGTCTCAAGGAATTGATTACTTATCTTCTATGAGTGTGAGCGGCCTCTCAACTATTACCGCCACCTTAAAGCTGAACTATGACTCTAATGCGGCCTTAACGCAGATTCAGACGCAGATTAGTTCTGTTAAGAACCAGTTGCCTCCACAAGCCCAGCAACCAGTATTGACAGTGCAGATTGGCCAATCTACCGCTGCAATGTATATGGGTTTTTATAGCGATGAGATTCCGAATAATGCGATTACAGATTACTTATTGCGCGTAGTTAAGCCAACGCTTGATTCGGTGGATGGCGTTCAAAACGCAGAGATTACGGGTGGCAGAAAGTTTGCTTTACGCGCGTGGCTCGATCGTGAAAAAATGGCTGGCCTAGGGGTAGGCGCTGATGATGTATATAGCGCAATGTCTGCTAACAACTATCTTTCCGCTGTAGGTAGTACCAAGGGTGAAATGGTGGCTGTTGACTTGGTCGCCGGTACCGATTTGCATACTCTAGATGAGTTTCGTAAATTAGTTGTTAAAAAAGATGGCATTAATTTGGTTTATTTGGAACAAGTTGCTACGGTGAGTCTGGGCTCTGAGGACTACAACACCAATGTAGCCTTTAGTGGCAAGAAATCCGTATTTATTGCCATTAAAGTAGCCCCGCAAGCAAATTTGCTGGATGTTGCTCAGCGTGTACGCGATGTGGTTCCAGGGATTCAGAAACAATTGCCAATTGGGATGACTGGAAAAATCGTCTATGACTCGACTAAGTTTATTACGAGCTCAATTGATGAGGTGGTCACTACGCTGATTGAGGCGCTTTTGATTGTTACTGTAGTGATCTATCTCTTTTTGGGGAGTGCTCGAGCGGTAGCGGTACCAGTGATTGCTATGCCGCTTTCCTTAATTGGCACCTTCTTTCTTATGCAAGTGCTAGGTTACTCTATCAACCTCTTAACACTGTTGGCTCTAGTTCTTGCGATTGGATTGGTGGTAGATGACGCCATTATTGTGGTGGAGAATGTCGATCGCCATATGAAAGAAGGAAAGTCTCCGCTAGAGGCATCATTGATTGCTGCTCGTGAGCTTGGCGGTCCTATTTTGGCGATGACGGTAGTGTTAATCGCTGTATATATCCCGATTGGTTTTCAGGGTGGCCTTACTGGAGCACTTTTTACTGAATTTGCATTTACTTTAGCAAGTGCAGTAGCAGTATCGGGTTTGATTGCGTTGACACTATCACCAATGATGTGCTCTCGGATCTTTACTGAAGAGCAAGAGGTATCACCTTTTGTGCAAAAGATCGATCGTATCTTTGATAAGGTCCACCATAGCTATCAAAGTACCTTGCGTGAATTACTCAGCACATGGCAGGTCATCATTGTGATGGGCGCCATTCTCTTGGGTGGTGTTGCTTATTTATATGCCACTGCCCGTGCCGAGCTAGCCCCAACTGAAGATCAGGGCATCGTCTTGATGCAGGCCTCTGGGCCACCAAACAGCACCGTTAATCAGATGCAGACTTATGCAGATCAGATTTATCAAATTTCTAGTCAAGAACCTGAGTACGAACAAATGTTTCAAATTACCAGCCCTACTAGTAGCTTTGGTGGCGTGTTACTTAAAGATTGGAATCAGCGTAGTCGTAATGCCACTAAATTTCAAGAGGATATGCAAAGCAAGTGGAATACGATTGCTGGCGCTCGTATAGCTGCCTTCCAATTTCCGGCGCTCCCAGGCGCGCAAGGATTGCCAGTGCAAGTGGTGATTAATACAACTGAATCATATGAGCAATTAAATGAAGTATCACAAGCCGTACTTGATAAAGCGCGACGTAGCGGAAACTTCTTTTTTGTCGACTCAGATTTAAAAATTGATAAGCCACAAGATGTATTGGTAATTGATCGTGAAAAAGTTGCCGCACTAGGGATGACCCAGCAACAAGTGGGGGCGGCACTTTCTGCTGCTCTTGGCGGGGGCTATGTAAATTATTTTTCTGTAGCGGGTAGATCTTATCGGGTTATTCCACAGGTAAAACAAGTAGACCGTCTAAATCCGGATCAAATTTTGGATTATTACATTCGTACGCCAAGTGGGCAGATGATTCAGGCGCGTACGATCGCTAGCATTAAGCAAAAGGTTGTGCCTCAGTCCATTAATCATTTCCAGCAACTTAACTCTGCAACTATTTCTGGTGTGAGTACACCATTTATTTCTCAAGCTGATGTATTGGAGTTTATGCGTCAGACCTTAAAAGAGGCTGCACCCAATGGGTACTCCATGGATTATGCCGGGCCCTCACGTCAATTTATGGCGGAATCTGGGGGATTTTTAGTCACCATGTTCTTTGCGATCTTGATTGTGTTCTTGGTGCTCGCTGCCCAGTTTGAAAGCTTCCGAGACCCAATTGTGATTTTAGTTTCAGTGCCGTTAGCCCTGTTTGGCGCACTGATTTTTATCAACTTAGGCTTTACAACTTTAAATGTATATACGCAAGTTGGCTTGGTTACGCTGATGGGATTAATTAGTAAGCACGGCATTTTGATTGTCGAGTTTGCTAATGAGTTACAAGAGGCTGGACGTAGTAAGGTAGATGCTATTGTTGAAGCCAGTAGCGTTCGTTTGCGCCCAATCTTGATGACTACCGCTGCGATGGTTTTAGGCGTAGTCCCTCTAGTGGTGGCTTCTGGTGCTGGTGCTGCAGGCCGTCAATCGATGGGTATCGTGATCTTTACTGGTTTATCTATTGGCACACTCTTTACTTTATTTGTGGTGCCGGCGATGTATCTTTTTATTGGCGCAGATCACCATGAGAAGAAGTTTAAGCAGCAATAGTTCAGTATTTTCATGAGAAATCAATCCCTCCAAATTTACTGTGGGCAAAGATCAAAGGCTGTCCCGCAGGATCATGTTTGAGATTGTGAACTTTTGCCACGATGATGTTGTGGTCACCGCCTGTATGTACTGAAACAGTCTCACATTCGTAATAGGCAATACAGTGATTAATTTGGGTCAGGCCGCTTGCTGCAACTGTGTGCGGAATATTGAAGAATTGATTATCTTTAACTGTGGCGAAATGCATGGCCATCGCTTCTTGTGAGCGTTCGAGCACATGAATTAATTGCATATGACCGACTTCAAAGTAAGGCATCAAACGAGAATGCTTTTTAAGGCTCCACAGAATAAGAGGCGGCTCTAGTGAAACGGTATTAAAAGAGCTGATCGTAATGCCATGCGGATTATTTTGGGCATCAAGGCAGGTGATAACGGTCACTCCAGTCGCAAAGGAGGAAAACCCCTTGCGTAGCTCATGGGAAGTAAATGGGGCCATTAAGACTTGCTTACTTGCCGCTCACTGGCGTATCTGCAGAGATTGTGGTGCCTGGAATAGGGATTAAGATTTCATTTTCTTCTGGTTTGACGCATTTAAAGCGATATTCCTTGCCCGCTTTAGATAAGAAACTAGCCCCTTGGTAAAAATCGTTCTTACAAGTAGTGTTCGCAAAGTCCATCACTTCCTGGGCTGTGGCGCTCGAATTGATCAAGCGCATATTGCCCATTGACATATTAATTTGGGTTGAAGAGCAACCAAGCAGCGTTAAGCCAGAAATCGTGGTTAATAGTAGAATTTTTTTCATGGAAGCCTCCATAATCAGCAATGCTCGTTAGGATAAACCTATTAAGCAATTGTCGCGAGGATTTGCTCAGTTTAAAAAGGGAGAAACATGTTTAAAGCTATTTTGGTAAATAAGGATGATCAGGGCTATCGCGCCCAATTGGCGCAAGTAGATGAGGTTAGCCTGCCAGAGGGTGATGTCAAGGTCAAAGTTCAGTATTCCACCCTGAATTACAAAGACGGCTTAGCAATTACAGGTAAAGGCCCTGTCGTGCGCAGTTTTCCGATGATTCCGGGTATTGACTTTGCTGGTGAAGTCTTAGAAAGCAGTAGTTCAGACTTTAAGGTGGGCGATCTGGTTCTACTCAATGGCTGGGGTGTTGGTGAGGGGCACTGGGGTGGCTTGGCTCAACGGGCCCGCGTCAAAGCTGAGTGGCTGATTCCGCTGCCTAAGGGCTTTACAGCAAAACAAGCTTTGGCGATAGGTACGGCAGGCTATACAGCTATGTTGTGCGTGATGGCTTTGCAAAAGCATGGCCTTAAGCCTATCGATGGTGAGGTTTTAGTCACTGGCGCGGCGGGCGGCGTTGGCAGTTTTGCCATTAGCCTTTTAAGCAAGTTGGGTTTTACCGTTGTAGCTAGCACGGGTCGCATGGCAGAAACAAGCTATCTGAAGAAATTGGGAGCAGCTGAAGTGATCGATCGGGCGGCCTTATCTGCACCAGGCAAGCCACTAGCAAAAGAGCGTTGGGCAGCGGTAGTTGATAGCGTTGGTAGCCATACCTTAGCTAATGCTTGTGCACAAACTAAGAGTGAAGGGGCAGTAGCGGCATGTGGACTTGCACAAGGCATGGATTTTCCTTCGACAGTAGCGCCATTTATCTTGCGCGGGATTACTTTATACGGAATTAATAGTGTCACCGTGCCACGGGCAAAACGCATTGCTGCCTATGAGCAATTGAGTCAATTGGTAGACCTCAAAACCTTAGAAGATATCTCTCATGAAATTAGTCTAGAGGACTCGATTAAGTATGCTGATAAATTAATGGCGGGGGATGTGCGTGGGCGTTTAATCGTTGATGTAAATAAATAAAAATAACTACATGGGAGCGCGCTTATTGTTCTGTTTGAGGGTTGCGCGCTTTTAGTTGCGCACAAACTTTGAGTTTCTCGGTATTGGAAAGTTCAGACCAGCAAGCGATTTCAGCTAGAGTGCGAAAACAGCCGCGACAATATCCATTTACAGGGTTGATATCGCACCAATTGATGCAAGGGGATGGTACTGTTGTCAAAGTAAGCCTAGAAAATATGAATACACCAATCCAATCCAGTACTGCTAGTGCCATCCATTATCCCTTAGGTGAGGCTTTGCCCAAGACGGGTGGCACGATTGAAGTAGCGCCTGGCATCCGCTGGTTGCGGATGCGCCTACCTTTTGCCCTAGATCATATCAATCTCTGGCTTTTAAGTGACACTATTGAAGGTATCTCAGGTTGGACCATTGTCGATTGTGGCATTGCTAATGATGAGACCAAGGCTGCTTGGGAGCAAGTATTTGCAACAGAACTCGAAGGCATGCCGGTATTGCGCGTAATCGTGACGCATATGCATCCCGATCATGTAGGCCTCTCACAATGGTTATGTGAAAAATGGAGTGTGCCATTGTGGATTTCAATGACTGATTATTTAACAGCCCAGTGGTTAAGTCATAAAGAAGGGGGCGCTGCGACTGGCTCGCGTGCAGGCAGTGGTGGTTCTGCAGATCACTTTCTAAAGCATGGTTTAAGTACGCCCGAAGACTTGGAAAAGATTCGGGCGCGCTCTAATTACTATAGCAATATGGTGCCCGGACTCCCTCGTCAATATCGACGCATCATGGATGGAGAAACCATTTTGATTGGTGGTCGCGATTGGAAAATCATCATGGGGTATGGACATGCACCCGAGCATGCCTGCTTATATTGCAAAGAATTAGAAATATTGATCTCAGGAGATATGGTTTTGCCGCGTATCTCGACTAATGTGAGTGTCTATGATGCCGATCCTGATGCCGATCCCCTAGGCCTTTATTTAGATTCTTTAGAAAAGATTGATTGTTTGCCGGTGAATACCTTTGTCTTGCCTTCTCATGGGAAGCCATTTATGGGAATGAAGACACGGATTGCACAATTAAAAGCACATCATGAAGAACGTTTGGCTGAAACGATCGCTGCATGTGAAAAACCGGCACATGCTAGGGAGATTGTGCCGGTTTTGTTTAAGCGGGAATTAGATATTCACCAAATGACTTTTGCCATGGGTGAGGCTATTGCTCATCTGAATTACCTACTTCGTCGAGGAAAGTTGAGCCGCCAGCTTTGCGATGACGGGATGTTGCGCTTTTGCGCGATTTAGAACGGGCCTTAGTACCTGAATCTTCGGTTGAAGCACTTGCTGCAGCCCCTGCCGCAGATACGGCATCCCCGAAGGATTTAAGCGCCATCATGGTGGCATGTTGGACTTCAAGCCCCTGAATGGTCGATTTAAGGATATTCAGGTTCATGTTTAGCCAATTCTCAACACTTTTGAGATCTTTAATTCTTTTCTCTAATTCATCTACATCAAGGCCTGGGAACGCCGAGCTAAATCCGCTGGCAACCTTGGAGGCATCGGTAGTAAAGGGAAATTGCCCTGGCATTTGGCCCGCCGCATTTTGGCCCCACATGGTTTTAAACATATCAAGGCTTTGATTAAATTCTGGAATGGTTCCAAACATAGGGGCTCCGGATTAGATGGAAAGTGGCATTTACCAATAGAATAAGGGATTCTAGAGATTAATTCCGGTTAAGCAATGCAATTTAATGGTTTATCCCAGTCCTACACCCGTGGTCAGGCACTTCCTGAGCTTTTAAAGCAGCGCATTCTGATTTTAGATGGCGCCATGGGAACGATGATTCAGCAGTACAAACTGTCTGAAGCAGATTATCGCGGTCTACCCGGCAATCTTCGCTTTGCTGATCACCCTAGCGACGTCAAAGGCAATAATGAACTTTTAGTTTTGACGCAGACCCAAATCATTAGCAAAATTCATGAGCAATATCTTGATGCGGGCGCCGATATTATTGAAACTAATACCTTTGGTGCTACCTCGGTTGCCCAAGAAGATTACAAGATGGCTAGCTTGGCGCGGGAGATGAATATTGTCTCTGCTCAACTTGCGCGTGCTGCTTGCGATAAATATAGCACTCCAGATAAACCCCGTTTTGCTGCTGGTGCAATTGGGCCAACACCTAAGACTGCAAGTATTTCACCAGACGTTAATGACCCAGGTGCCCGTAATGTGACCTTTGATGTCTTACGCGCCTCTTACCGCGAACAGATTGAAGGACTCTTTGCTGGTGGCGTTGATCTATTTTTGGTTGAAACAATTTTTGACACTCTCAATGCCAAAGCAGCCTTGTTTGCGCTTGATGAATTTTTTGAAGAGACCGGTGAGCGTTTACCAGTGATGATTTCTGGAACAGTGACTGATGCCTCGGGGCGCATTCTTTCTGGACAGACGGTGGAGGCCTTCTGGAATAGCCTACGCCACATCAAACCACTCACTTTTGGACTGAACTGCGCTTTAGGTGCAGCACTCATGCGCCCTTATATTGCAGAACTTGCACGTATCTGTGATGCTGCAGTTTCATGTTATCCCAATGCCGGCCTACCAAATCCTATGAGTGATACCGGCTTTGACGAAACTCCAGAAATTACATCTAGCTTAGTCGATGGCTTTGCAAAAGATGGCCTAGTCAATCTAGTTGGTGGTTGTTGTGGCACTACGCCTGATCATATTCGGGCGATTGCCAATGCGGTTGCTAAGCGAAAGCCTCGCGCGTTTTATCGTGAAGATACTGAGGAAGTGGCATGAGCAAGAAAATAATGCCGCCTATGAAGCTCTCGGGGTTGGAACCGTTTAACGTAACTGTGGACGTGGGCTTCGTAAACATCGGTGAACGTACAAACGTTACTGGTTCAAAAGCATTTTCCCGCATGATTTTGAACAATCAATTTGATGAGGCTTTGGTAGTGGCTCGTCAACAGGTCGAGAATGGCGCTCAAGTCATAGATATCAATATGGATGAAGCCATGTTGGATTCTGAAATGGCAATGGCCCGCTTCTTAAATCTGATAGCCTCTGAGCCCGATATCGCGCGCGTCCCTATCATGATTGACTCATCTAAGTGGAGCGTGATAGAGGCTGGACTGAAGTGTGTTCAAGGTAAGCCAATTGTTAATTCAATTTCTTTAAAAGAAGGCGAAGAGCCTTTCAGAAAACAAGCACGATTGATACGTCGCTATGGAGCTGCAAGCGTAGTAATGGCCTTTGATGAAGTAGGTCAAGCAGATACCTTTAAACGTAAGACTGAAATTTGCCGACGTTGCTACGATATTCTCGTAAATGAAATTGGTTTTCCAGCCGAAGATATTATTTTTGATCCGAATATTTTTGCTATTGCAACGGGTATTGAAGAGCACGATAACTATGCGGTTGATTTTATCAATGCGACTCGTTGGATTAAAGAAAACCTACCCGGTGCAAAAGTTAGCGGCGGTGTTTCAAATGTGAGCTTCTCCTTCCGTGGAAATGATCGCGTGCGCGAGGCCATTCATACCGTATTTCTGTATCACGCTATTTCGGCGGGCATGGATATGGGAATAGTTAATGCAGGTCAACTGGGCGTTTATGCTGATTTAGATGAGGAGCTACGTGAGCGAGTTGAAGATGTAGTTCTGAACCGCTTTAAAGAAAAAGACGGCAAAACGCCTACTGAGCGTTTGCTCGATATTGCCGACCAATTTAAAGGCGGTGGTGCTAAGCAAGTCGAAAATTTAGTTTGGCGCGAGGCGCTAGTACGCGAACGTTTGACTCATGCATTAGTTCATGGCATCACAACTTTTATTGAAGAAGATACTGAAGAATTGCGTGCCCAAATTATGGGCGCTGGTGGTAGACCTATTGAGGTGATTGAAGGCCCACTGATGGACGGTATGAATGTCGTTGGTGATCTATTCGGTACTGGAAAGATGTTCTTACCCCAAGTAGTCAAAAGTGCGCGCGTCATGAAACAAGCTGTTGCCATATTGATTCCTTATATTGAAGAAGAGAAGCGTTTACATATTGCTTCTGGCGGAGAGGCAAAAGCTAAAGGTAAGATTGTGATGGCCACTGTTAAGGGTGACGTGCACGATATTGGTAAGAATATTGTTACCGTGGTCTTGCAATGCAATAACTTTGAAGTTGCTAATATGGGCGTCATGGTTCCTTGTGCAGAAATTCTCAAGAGAGCCAAAGAAGAGAAGGCCGATATCGTTGGCTTGTCTGGTTTGATTACCCCATCACTTGAAGAGATGACTTACGTAGCTCAAGAGATGCAGCGCGATGATTATTTCCGTGAGCGCCAAACTCCATTGATGATTGGCGGTGCAACGACTTCGCGAGTACATACTGCTGTGAAAATTGCGCCTCATTATGATGGCCCTGTGGTCTATGTCCCTGATGCCTCTAGATCTGTTTCGGTGGCTTCAAGTTTACTTTCAGACGAGGGTGCTAAGAAATTTATTCAAGACTTGCGTGATGACTATATCCGTATTCGGGAACAACATGCAAACAAAAAAGCAGTGCCAATGATTTCATTAGAAGCTGCGCGAAAAAATCGTGAACTGATTGATTGGGATGCTTATTCGCCCGAGAAACCCAAGTTTATTGGCCGCCGCCTCTTTAAAAATTTCGCTTTAAACGATATTGCCAAGTATATTGACTGGACACCATTTTTTCAAACTTGGGATTTAGCGGGTAAGTTCCCCGCAATTCTTGATGACGAAGTGGTCGGTATTGAGGCACGTAAAGTATTTGAGGATGCAAAAGCTCTCTTAGAGAAGTTGATTAAAGGGCAGTGGATTCAGGCTGATGCGGTAGTTGCTTTTTACCCCGCCAATACTGTGGGCGACGATATCGTGCTTTATACGGATGAAACGCGCACCCACCCCTTATTTGTTTGGCATAACTTGCGTCAACAAGCAGAGCGTCCAGTGGTCGATGGTGTCCAGCGCCCTAATCGGTGTTTGGCAGATTATGTTGCACCAAAAGATTCAGGGGTTGCTGATTACTTGGGCTGCTTTGCTGTAACGACAGGTCATGGTGTTGAAAAGAAAGTCGCGGAGTTTCAAGCCAAGCATGACGATTACAGCGCGATCATGTTAAAGGCCTTGGCAGATCGCTTGGCCGAAGCCTTTGCTGAACTTATGCACCATCGTGTGCGGACAGATCTTTGGGGATATGCAAGCGATGAGATTTTGACAAATGAACAAATGGTTAATGAACAATACCGTGGCATTCGTCCAGCACCAGGCTATCCTGCATGCCCTGCCCATGAAGTTAAAGAAGATTTATTGCGCGTCATAGGGTCAGAAGATATTGGTATGACCTTGACTGAATCCATGGCTATGAATCCCGCATCAAGCGTGAGTGGCTTCTACTTAGCCCATCCAGATGCGCGGTATTTCAATGTGGGCAAGGTATCAAAAGATCAGGTGAAGGATTTGGCTGAGCGCCGAGGTCAATCTGTTGATGACGTTCGCCGCCAATTAGCGAGCTCAATCGACTAATTACTCTATCATGTGGGGTCTTAAATGCCCCACATGATTGGCTCATCCTTGGCTTTAGCCTGTCTCATGAGCTCTAAAAATGGGTGGGCTCTTTGCCCAAGCCGGTCGGTTGATTTGGATTTCTCAGCACCCGCCTGGGCAGATTCTTTGGTTTGGGCCCGTTCTTCTAAGTCTTTGAGAATGGCAGACTCTAGGACAAAGATGAGTTTGGGCAGTTGTTCAACTGTGAGAATGCCCCTAGGCTCTAAAGGGCAAGCCAAAATATCAAATATCCGTTTGGTTAGATCAGCCAGCATGATGACGTCTGGCCCTGCTTTAGAGCGAAATTGATAGATCATTTCCGTAGCTTACCACCTGATAAACTCACTTATCTATGTTGTTAACTAATAAAAATCGTTTAATTGAAATGCTGAGCAGTGCACTTCAAGGCCTCGCTCAGGATCGCAGCTTGGGCGAAGTGCCGCTTCCACGCCTAGAGCGACCAAAGGCAGTAGATCATGGTGATGTAGCTTGCAATATCGCCCTGCAGCTTGCTAAGGCATGGAAGCTCAGTCCCAGAGATTTAGCGCAATCCATAGTTGAGCGTTTACAGCAACAGCCCGGTTTTCAAGATCTGATTGCTGCTTGTGAAATCGCAGGCCCAGGATTTATTAATTTTCGTTTCAGTAATGCTGCCAAAATATCGGTTATTCAAGAGATACTGACGGCAGGTGCCGAATTCGGGCGTTTAGCCCCCGGCTCAGGATCAGTGGCAAGTGCCATGATTGAATTTGTATCAGCTAATCCCACAGGACCACTGCATGTCGGCCATGGTCGCCAAGCTGCTCTTGGTGATGCGCTGGCTAATTTATTGACAACGCAAGGCATCCAAGTTCATCGGGAGTTTTATTACAACGATGCGGGTGTGCAAATCGCCAATTTAGCCCTATCAGTACAAGCTCGCTTAAATGGTTTAAAGCCTGGGGATGCTACTTGGCCAGAGAATGCTTACAACGGAGAATATATTGCTGAAATTGCCGTGGCATATCGGGCTAGCGCTCAGTATCTCGATGATTTATCTGAATTTGACAAGCTAGATGCCATTCGTCTGTTTGCAGTGGCTTATTTGCGCAATGAGCAAGACATTGACTTAAAAACCTTTGGCGTTCAATTTGACTGCTATTACTTAGAATCCTCGTTATATGCGGATGGTAGTGTGGCTCAAATTGTTAAAGATTTACAAAATATTGGCAAAACCTATGAGAGTGAAGGCGCTTTGTGGTTAAAAACGACTGATGATGGCGATGATAAAGATCGCGTGATGCGTAAGTCGGATGGCAGTTTTACCTACTTCGTACCTGATGTGGCATACCACTCCAGTAAATGGCAGCGTGGCTATGAGAAGGTCATTAATGTGCAGGGTAGCGATCACCACGGTACCATAGCTCGCGTTCGCTCTGGCCTGCAAGGGGTGGCCCAACAGCGTGGGTGGACTATCCCCAAAAACTACCCTGAATATGTTTTACATAAAATGGTAACAGTAATGCGTCATGGTGAAGAGGTAAAAATATCTAAACGCGCAGGATCCTACGTCACTGTCCGTGATTTGGTGGAATGGTCTGGCGGTCTTACTCCCGAAATGACTGCAAAGGAACGTGAGATCTCATTGCAGCGTGGTCGTGATGCGGTGCGTTTCTTTTTGATTTCTCGCAAAGCTGATACCGAATTTGTTTTTGATATTGATTTAGCCTTGCAGCAAAATGACGAGAACCCTGTGTTCTATGTGCAATATGCGCATGCGCGGATTTGCTCAATTTTGACTCAGTGGGGAGGTCAGCTCGCCGATTTGCAATCAGTTGATTTATCCTTATTGCAAAGTAAGGCTTCAGATCATTTATTGCGCCGCTTAGCAGAATATCCCGAAGTCTTAACTGATGCTGCGGCAGAGCTAGCCCCTCATACATTAGCGTTTTACTTGCGTGATTTAGCAGGAGATTTCCATACCTTCTATAGCGCCGATCGCGTGCTAGTTGATGATCTAGCGCTCAAATTAGCGCGGTTAGCCTTGCTAGCCGCTACCCGTCAAGTACTTGAAAATGGTTTAAAACTATTAGGTGTATCCGCGCCCACTAAGATGTAAGCTGTAGGTCAGCAGTAAATAGGTGGAAGTGAAAATGCAGGATGAGGACAAGATGAAAAATACGAATCAACAAACCCGCTTTATGCACCGACCCATAACTACAAGTCCTGAATATGGTGGCACGATTCTTGGCTTTATATTAGGCCTAGGCGTAGGTTTGGGGGTTGCCTTTCTGATTGCTTTTTATCTTTCTAAAAATACCCCCCAAGAACGTCCTGGAATGAGAGCGCCCAATCTTCCTCTGACTATTAAACCGGGCCCTACCCCAGCGGAAGGCGAAATAGAAGCTCTAGCAGAACCGTTGGATTTAAATAAACCCTTGCACGGAAGGGCATTATCCCCATCTGTAGCAGCAGACCCTATTGGGGATTTGGCTACTGGCAAAAAGCCCCCCGAGGTCCTAGCCACCCAACCCCCTGCTGCTAAATTAGATGCAATTTATTTCTTGCAGGTTGGTGCTTTTGTAAAACGCTCAGATGCAGATGCACAAAAGGCCAGCTTAGCAATTCAAGGCATTCAGTCGCAGTTAAGTGAGCTTACTAGTGAGGGCAATACACTTTGGCGTGTTCGTATAGGGCCTTTCAATAGCATTGAAGAAAGCAATTCTGTGCGCGATAAATTAAATGGCTTTGGCATAAAACCAACCGTTATTAAATCTAATAAATCATGATTTCATTATCTAAAAAACTACTCTCATTTAGCGTCACGCTACTGCTAGCGTTCTCATTTTCAGGTTTTACTAGTGCACAAAGCCCTAAGATTGAGGAGGGGTTTGATTACCGAGTGCTGCCAATACCACAGCCCATAGAGGTAAAGGGTAAAGTAGAAGTGATTGAATTCTTTTGGTATGGCTGCCCCCATTGCTATGATTTTGAGCCTGAGCTAACAGCCTGGATAAAGCGACAGCCAAAGGATGTCATATTACGCAGAGTGCCAGTGGCTTTCCGTGACGACTTCATGCCCCACAGTCAATTGTTCTATGCATTAGAGACAATGGGTAAAGGGGATGCTTTGAATGAAAAAGTAATGTATGCCATGCATAAAGAGAATAAGCGTCTCATGAACGAGAATGAAATTGCTGACTGGGTCGCCACTCAAGGTATCGATCGCAACACCTTTTTAGCGACTTATCGTTCATTTGCTGTAGTGTCAAAGGCGCGTGCGGCAAAGCAGTTGGCTGATGCTTATCGTATTGATGGAGTGCCAACCATTGTGATGCAAGGTCGTTATGTCACCTCACCATCAATTGCAGGCACCAAGGCTAAGGCATTACTGGTGATGGACTACTTAGAGCAAAAGATTCGTAAAGATAAATACCAATAACTGACAAGGTATTTAACTTAAATCTGAACGAAGCGTCGCACAATCCAAAAATACAGTGGGTAGGGTAAGATTCTGAGAAATTTTAGAAATCGGGAAAATCGTTTCGGAAAGTGAATATCAAACTTCCCTTTCTCCATACCATTTAAGATGTCTTGAGCTGCCTGCTCTGCAGTGATTAAAGCGGGCATCTCAAAATCATTATTTGCAGTAGCTTCAGTTGCCACAAAGCCTGGCGAGATCATATGCACGCTAATCCCTAGTGGTAGTAGGTCATAGTGCAGTGTTTCGCAAAAATTAATAATACCGGCTTTACTCGGACCATAAGCTAGCGCTTTTGGGAGTCCACTATATCCGGCGACGCTACCAACAATCGCAATATGCCCCGCATGATTTTTGAGCATCTCCGGTAAGACAATAGCCACTGCTCTCATGGGCCCTAAAAGATTAGCGTTAATCGTTTGCTCAGCAATGCTAATTTCAAATTGATCTGCCCGCAAAGGAGTATATATTCCTGCGACAAAAAGTAATACATCAAGGCCACCCCAATTTACTAGTATCTGTTGATAGGCGCTACTGATTTGCTGCTCGTGGCTCACATCAACAGGCAGTACTAAAGTTTGGTTTATCGGCGCCGCACCAGCTAATTGTGTAAGTCGTTCAATACGACGACCTGATAGAGCAACTTTTGCCCCTGCTGCAAGCAATGATTTTGAGCATGCCTCACCTATTCCACTAGAGGCGCCGATGACCCAAATACGTTTTCCAGACCAACTAGCTATGCCTACTTGTTTCATGCTGTCAATGAGTCGATAGAAGGAGTGGCAGGTTTATGGCTTAAAGTAAATTGGACAACATCAATATTTTTTTCTGTAAATCCTGCCGCACAATACATGAGATAGAAATTCCAAAGTCGGATAAAGGCTTCGTCAAAGCCTAAGTGTGTAATCTCTTGGAGCTTGCTGTTAAAACTTTCCGTCCAGAGGCAAAGGGTTTTTGCGTAGTCAGACCCAAAAGCAAATTCAGCATCTACTTTTAGGCCTGCACTAGCAGCTAAATCTGCAAACCTTTTTTTGGAGGGCAGCATGCCCCCAGGAAACACATACTGTTGAATGAAGTCGGTATTGTTGCGGTACCGGTCGAACAGCTCTTCTGCAATCACAATCGTTTGAATACAAGCTTTACCCCCCACTTTTAAACATTTCGCAATTGTTTGAAAGTACTCTGGCCAATGTTTTTCACCTACTGCTTCAAACATTTCAATTGAGGCTATGCCATCAAATTGTTCATTACAGTCCCGATAATCTTGTAAACGTACTTCAAAGGATTGAGGGTTCGATATGATGGGCTGTACATTTTGGAGTCGATTTTGGGCAAATATCTGTTGCTCAGTAGATAGGGTCAATCCAGTTACTATTGCATTACTTCGAAGCGCCTCTTCCATAAACCCGCCCCAGCCGCAGCCAATTTCTAGTATGCGATCATTCGGTTTTGCATGAATTGAATTAAGAATTCGAGCAATTTTTGCCCTTTGTGCTTGCGCAAGAGATTGGCCATCGTCTAGGTTGAACCAAGCGCTCGAATAGTTCATTGTGGGATCGAGCCATAAAGTATAGAAGGTGTTTCCTAGGTCATAGTGGGCATGAATATTTTTTCGACTACCTGATTTGGAGTTATCTCTTAACCAATGCTTAAAGCGATAGATCAAGGATCCGTACCAGCTACCATAAATGGCCTTTTCCAGAATCGTGCGATTGCGGATGGCTAATTCCAAGATAGCTTTGAGATTACTAGTATTCCAGTCCCCGCGAATATAGCTTTCAGCAAAACCAATATCTCCATGAGAGAGCACTTGTTTGAATACGGACCAATCGAGCACTTGAATATCAGCATGTAATGCATCAGTACTAACCCCGAATTCTCTAACTACACCATTGGGAAGTGAGATTGTTAGATGCCCACTTTGCAATTTAGAAAATAATCCTAATAAAACTTCACTAGCTATACGATGGGGTTGTGACCTAGATTCTCGTTTTCTAGTTTGAGAAAAGTTCAGACGAGAGAGTAGAGATTGTCCAGGGCGGGTCATCGGCTGACTTCAAGTTTAGGTGGCGTTGGCTTTGTATGAAAGGGTACACCTTTTAGCCAAAGTTTCAATGCTTGCCAGTGAATGCGAGCAATAACACCAAGACTCATTAGGGGGTAACGTAAGAAGGCTAAATGGAGTATTTTTTTAGTCAGGGGCTCACTAAGGCCGCTAATACTAGTATTGATCAATGGCAAGCCGGCCTCATGCAGTTCAATGCGACAAACGGTATTTCTACTGGATTTACTGTCTTGGGGAAAGAGAAACCGAAAATGGTATTCACCGCTCACATCACAAAATGGAGAGACATGAAATACTTTTTTACTTTTGAGGGTTTCACCAGAGCGCAACACTTCGCCAGAATCTTTATGAAGTAAATAGCAATGATGCTCTCCAAAAGTATTATTCACTTCAGCCAATACTGCTTGCACTTGGCCATTTTTTCTTGTACAGATCCAAAAACTCACTGGGTTAAATACATAGCCAAGCACTCTGGGAAAGGTTTGTAGCCAAATTTCTCCATCGATATTATCAATACAATTTTCTAGCAAAATTTGTTCAATCCACTTCAAGCTATCTGCATCACCAATTCCATGATCCTTATCAAAAAAAGAAAATAAGCTGAACTGGTTGTCGCCAAGACCATTGTTTTTAAGTAATCCTGGATTAGCTTTTCTAGAGCGCATTGGAATGGATAGCGTAAAGACCCCATACCCAAAAGCATTTTTGGCTGGGCGAAAGCGGTGATGTTGCACTACCCCAAAGTTGATCTTCGCTTGATTCATTTATTCGATAGCTGAATAGAATTAGATTTGATGGGAGGCCGAATACTTTCTAAAAGGTCTTTGGCAACCAATTCACCTGAGCGTAAGCCATCTTCATGAAAACCAAAACCAGTCCAAGCTCCGCAATACCAAATTGAGGAACTCCCCTGAATCAGCGGTAATTCTTTTTGAGCTTGAATGGCGCGCATATCAAATACGGGATGGGAATAATATATCTCCTGCTGAACTAGCGTGGGGTCTGGATCACTTGAGGGATTAAGACTCACAATAATGGGTATCTGCTTTAACTCTGCCGGTAAAGGCTGTAAGCGATTAATCAGGTAATTGACGCTGACATGTTGTTTGGCAGAAGGAGTGGATCCTGATTTGGCGGTGTAATTCCAGGCAGCCCAACATTGCTTTGTTTCAGGTAAAAAACGTCTATCGGTATGTAAAATGGCTCGATTTTTTTGATACGGAATCGATGCCAGAATATTTTGAGCATCCTGACCAATGCCATGCACTAAATTGAGGGATTCATTGCTATGACATGCCATTACTACCTCATCAAACCAGTCAGAACCGGTTGCTGTAAGTACTTCTACTGGAGAAATTTTATCTGCACTAGCGTTCACTCTAACAATGGCATCGCGCACTATTTTTACTTGTGAGCCCTCTAAGGCGGCGACAAGACGTTTTACATATTCACGCGATCCACCGGTCACAGTAAGCCATTGGGGGCGGTTCTGAATTTGTAATAAACCATGGTTATGACAGAATCGAATCATAGTTTGAATGGGGAACTCCAACATTTGCTCAACTGAGCAAGACCAAATAGCACCGATCATGGGTAGAAAGTAATTTTCTCGAAAGCTTTTACTAAAACGATGGCGATTGAGAAAGTCGGCAATGCATTCATCAGGCTGGGAATATTCACGCCCAGCATCTATTTGTTCTTCTGCTAGTGCGGTGGCAAGTCGATTAAAGCGCAAGATGTCATAGGCCATCCTCCAAAAGGAGGGCGATAGAAGATTAGATCTTTGACCAAAGAATGAGTTGAGATCGTTCCCGGCCCACTCAATTTTTTGATGGCGCTTCCTATTTTCACTGGCATCAATAGAAACTGAGAAAGACATTTCTGAAGGGGAGAGAGGTACCTGCAACTCTTCAAAAAGGCGTACTAGGCGAGGGTAAGTTTTTCGATTAAATACTAAAAAACCGGTATCTACCCCATAAGTGATGAAGCCTTGCTTAGTCTCTAGCCTGAAATCAACGGTATTACTATGGCCACCAATATGACTTCCAGCTTCAAACACCGTAATGTCTAGATTGGGATGTTGCCTCAGGGCATATGCACAGCCTAGGCCAGAAATTCCTGCACCAATAATGGCAACCTTTTTCTTGCTCATTAAATCTTTTCTCCTAAGAGCTTGTCGATCTGTGAAGTAAGACTACTGCTATTAGGCTTAGTCATACTGCCAAAGGAGTCCACTACATTGCCATTACGATCGATCAGATACTTATAGAAGTTCCACTTTGGAGTGGTGCCAGTCTTGGCAATCAGCATCTTAAATAAGGGGTTTGGATTATTTCCGCTAACAACGCTTTTGGCAAACATCGGGAACTTCACGTCGTAGGTATTTTTACAAAAGTCAGCGATTTCTTTATTCGATCCAGGCTCTTGTTGCCCAAAATCATTAGATGGAAACCCCAAAACAACCAATCCCTGATCATTATATTTAGCGTACAGCTTCTCTAAGCTCTCGTACTGACTGGTAAAGCCACAAAAACTGGCAGTATTGACCACCAGAATGACTTTACCTTGGTATTGACAGAGATTTTGTGGAGCCTCATCTTGTAGGCGAGGGAAGGTGTGCGAGAGGAGGGGGCTACAGACGCTTGGGCTTGGTCCAGCAGCTAGGGTGGCTTGAATGGCTGGTATTACCAGGATGATAGCTAATAGCCACTTGGCCAAAATACGAAACATAACGCACCTTTTAATAAGGGTTTGGGATGATTAAGTCTAAGACATTCTGACGTTTCTCGTTGAGCACCCTGCAATGCCATTAATATTGAGTCATGACCACTTTGCCATTACCCTCATTTGAAGCCAAGATTTGTATCGCAAATGACTTGGCGGCTCGGATTGCGAATTTACCAAGACCTTTAGTCTTTACCAATGGCGTCTTTGATATTCTCCACCGCGGCCATGCCAGTTATCTCGCCCAGGCTAAAGAGCTCGGCGCCAGTTTAGTGCTTGGAGTTAATTCCGACGCATCTGTGAAGATGCTGGGAAAAGGCGATGATCGACCTATCAATACACAGGCAGATCGTCAGGCTTTATTAGCAGCATTGGCTAGCGTAGATTTGGTAGTGTTGTTTACTGAGCAGACCCCCGTCAATCTCATTACACAAATCCGACCCGATATATATGTCAAGGGCGGTGATTATGAAATTGATACCTTGGAAGAAGCCAATTTAGTCAAATCCTGGGGCGGTAAGGCGATTGCTATCCCTTTTTTATATGAGCGATCAACAACAACTTTGCTGGGTAAGATTCGCGCTTAAATTGTTTGCGCTAACCAAGCCCATAGCCCACGTAAAACTAGACCCTCAATGGGTTCCACGGGCAACAGCGGTTCCTTTGTAAGTTTTTGAAGTTCTGCAGACAAAGTCTTCGCATTACCGCCGTCAAGCCAAATGCGTTCAATAGGGTACCCCATTTCTTTTGCTAATTGTGTGGCTCGCAAAATTGCACCGATCTGGGCTGCGTCACATCCTCCAATAATCGCATCATTAGTGTTGATGCCAAAGCTGGGCTGGCCTATAGTGTCTGTACGAACTGCCAAGGGTAGCTGCGCCGTATTATTTTGCAAGCTTTCTTGCATCAAGCCTAGGCCCGGTAAAATCCAACCTCCGTAATGCAGACCATTGCTGCCGAGCATGTCAATCGTGCTAGCTGTTCCGGCATTAACAATCAAGGTATTGGCGGCGGATAGCGCTCTAGCACCAAGGATAGCAGCCCAGCGATCCGCACCTAGTTTATTAGGCTCTTGATAGAGCGTGCGCACACCTTGGAATGGGCTACTTCCATCTAATTGATTCCAAGATATATCGTTCCACTGAGGAAAAAGCATCTTAAGGTTTTCAATTGCAGTCTCCCCGGCAACACAACAAAAGGCAATTGCATCAGGTTTGGGTAAGGTTTTTGTAATGTAATCCGAGAGCTCAGCACGAAGCTCGGTAGATTGCAGTGATTTACTGCTAATGGATCCTGAATAAGCCCATAGCTTTTTATTGCGATCAGATGGATTTTGGTTTGCGTTAACAACGGCCCACTTAAGACGAGTGTTGCCCACATCAAATAATAAATAAAGACTCATGGTTGCACTCGCAAAGAAACGTCACCAGCATGTACTGTAATGTTTTGCCCATCTTGCTTGATAAGCAATGCCCCACTTTGGTCTACGCCCACTAAAGAGCCAAAAATAGGTTCTTCCCCGGCTCCAGAGACACAGACAGATTGCCCCTGAAAGGCATCCCACCTTTCCCATGCATGCTGGAAGTGCACAAATCCGCTGTGCTCAAATTCTGATAGGTGCTTTTCAAAAGACTCAATCAGTTTTAGCCAAATATACTCAATGTCAGGCAATGCTGTCTTATCAGAAATAAGTTGATCTAATGCACTTACTTTGAGACCCATTTCACTTCCTAAGAGATCTTCAATGGCATTAGCATGACGTAGATTAATGCCTACTCCAATGATCATCCAGGTCGGCGCATTTGAATTGGCTTGGCCTCCCTCAATCAGGATGCCTCCGAGCTTGGCATTATTGAGCAAAAGATCGTTTGGCCACTTTAGACGCAGACCTTGGGCATATAAATCTGCTTCGCTTATATTTAAGGCTGCCGCTAAACCCCGGATGACCGCTAAGCCAATAACTAGGCTCAGCCCACTCAATTGAGCGGGGCGACGATCGAAGGGGTAGGCCAATGAAAAGCACATCGTGTCTTGGGGTTTAGCTAGCCAAGATCGCCCCGCTCTGCCTTTGCCAGCTGTTTGCTTATGCGCAATTCTGGCTACTGGGTCGATTAATTCGCCGGCACGCCAACGTGCCAATAAATCATCATTTGTTGATCTTGTTTGCGCTACTCGTTCAAGGATGCAATTCCAGTTCATTTCGCCATTGTAGAAAGGTCTGACCTAGAATTGGGGAATGCATCAAGAAGATCTGCGCCCCCGCAAGTTTGTTTGGCCTCTCCAAGCCATGCCATTGGCTCGAGCCATTAGCCTAAGCTATGCACTTTTGATTGTGTATGTGAGCTTAAACCCCTTTGATTTTGACTTTCACAACGGTATTTCTGCTTGGGCTTGGCTTAATGCCCCATTACCCCGGTTTATTACTCTATTTGATGTTTCGGTCAATATTTTGGCTTATATTCCCCTGGGATTCTTGATTGTATTTACTGCCTACCCGCGCTGGCGTAATTTTGTAGCCTTAGGTGTCGCCTTGTTATTTAGCGCAAGTCTAGCTTTGAGTGTGGAGTCTTTGCAGAGTTGGCTGCCTACGCGCATACCGAGTCAGATGGACTGGTGGGCCAATGTATTAGGTGGTTTATTGGGAGGCTTGTTAGCTATTCCTCTGGGCCCTCAATGGCTATCAGGCAGTGCCATCCGGCGTCGTTTTGATCAGTGGTTTGGGTTGAACTGGGCTGCGTGTGCATTATTTTTATTGTTTCCATGGACTCAAATCTACCCCCAGAGTTCTTGGTTGGGAACCGGAGTTTGGGGTCACGCAATCTTTGGCGCCATAGACTGGGGCACTATCGTTATCAATCACCTAGTTCAAGAAACCGTAATAACAGCTCTTTGTTGGCTTGGTACCGGTCTTTTGCTTTCTTTAGGAATGCGCCCTAAAGCCCCGCAATGGAAAATATTGAACGGATTACTCTGTTGGACGGTCCTGATCAAAATGATCTTCACCGCACTTCAATTTGGAGCGGAGTTTAGCTTTCTCTGGCTCACTGCGGGAGCCATCTGGGGAATGCTCTTGGGCAGTCTTTTATTGAGGTGGGCACTTCGATTGTCGGATAGCACTAAATTTTGGCTGTCGCTTGGTTGCTTGATTGGTGCCACTCTTGCAATTAACCTATTGCCTGATAATCCCTACTTTGTGCTCACGATGCGTCATTGGAATCAGGGGCGTTTATTACACTTTAATGAACTCATGCAATGGGTTTCAGTAGTATGGTTACCATTAGCTTTGTTATGGATTGTGCGCAATACCTTTGCTTTTAAATTAAAACCCTGATTGTGAATCTATGAGCTTTAAACACCATGTATTTTTTTGTCTGAATGAACGCGGTAATGGGGAAGATTGCTGCTATCAACACAATGCTTTTGCATTGTTCGAATATGCAAAAAGTCGAGTGAAAGAACTTGGGTTAGCTGGCCCAGGCAAGATTCGTATAAACAAAGCGGGCTGTTTAGATCGCTGTGCTGATGGTCCTGTACTAGTTATCTACCCAGAAGGAGTTTGGTATACATACGTAGATGAAGAAGATATTGAAGAAATTATTCAGTCTCATTTGATTAAAGGATGCACTGTAAGTCGCCTGCAGTTGGCATAGTTTTATTTTAGAGAGTTCACTTCATGAATAGTCGTACAAAAATAATGAACATCGATGGTGTAGTTGGTCAGATTGAGATGTCGATTGATTTGCCTGATGAATTAAAAAGTAATGCTGATTATGTCGTGCGAGGCTTAGCCCTTGTTGCTCATCCACATCCTTTGATGGGAGGTACGAAGGATAATAAAGTTGCTCAAACCATGGCGCGTACATTTAATCAATTGGGTTATGTCAGTGTACGCCCCAACTTTCGTGGTGTTGGCGGCACAGCAGGCGTCCATGATGATGGCGTAGGCGAGATGGAAGACTTGCTTCATGTGACTGACTGGATGCGCACTCCTTTTAATTGGGCACAATTTGAGGGCGCGCAAAATCAATCTTGGATTAGCACTGCCAACACTTTACCTTTAGTGGTTTCTGGGTTTTCATTTGGTAGTTTTGTGGGATCGCATCTAGTTCAAAAACTAGCCGCATTGGGTCGCCCAGCAGAGCGTTTGGTAATGGTTGGCAGTGCGGCGGGTAAATGGGTATTAGCTCCAGTTCCGGCAGATACAATTTTGATTCATGGTGAGGTGGATGAGACCATTCCGTTGATTGATGTGTTCGATTGGGCGCGACCACAAGAGTTGACGGTTCAGGTGGTGCCAGGCGCAGATCATTTTTTCCATCGCAGATTGCACTGCATACGCAACATTATCATTGGCGCTTGGTCGGGGATGCCTGATCATCGTCGGCTCTAAGTTAGTTAAAGCAAAAAAACGAATATCTAAAAAATGTGAAGGAAGGATTTAAATGATGACTGAAGAAAAATCCCTTATTGAGTACCCATCAGAATTTCCGATTAAAGTGATGGGAAAATCTAACCCTGAATACCTGCCTGCCATTTTGCATATTGCTCGTCAATTTGATCCTACATTTGATGAGAGCAAGGTTGAGCAAAGACCCTCTAAGGATGGAAATTATTTAGGCATTACATTGCCGATTACTGCAACTAGTCGAGAGCAATTAGATGAGCTCTATCGCACCTTGTCTACCCATCCATTAGTTAGCGTTGTTCTCTAATCTGAATTAATGACAATCTTAGTAAAGCATCTAGGCCTCGCTGACTACGCCTTGACTTACGAGGCGATGAAGGCGTTTACTCACAAACGCACAAGTGAGACGCCAGATGAGATTTGGGTTTTAGAGCACCCGCCTGTTTTTACTCTAGGCCTAGCGGGTGATCTAGAGAACTTGCACTCTCCTAGTAAGGATATTCCTTTAGTTCAGGTTGATCGTGGGGGTGAGATTACCTATCACGGGCCAGGGCAGATAGTAGTGTATCTATTATTGGATTTGCGAAGACTTGGCTTATTTGTGAAAGAGCTGGTGTCTCGCATAGAGCAATCGCTCATTGATACCTTGGCCAACTTCGGTATCCAAGCTGAGAGACATCCTGGTGCGCCTGGAATTTATGTCTTAGAGCAAGCAGGCATTTCAGCGGAATGGACTGGTGCTAAGGTGGCCGCGCTCGGCCTTAAGGTCTCTAAAAGCTGCTCTTATCATGGCTTGGCTCTCAATGTGGCTACTGATTTAGAGGCTTTTGCCCGAATCCACCCTTGTGGATATGAGGGATTAAAGACCGTAGATATGCAAACCCTTGGGATCAAGGACAATATGGAGAATATTAGCCAAATACTCGTAAGCCACTTGCAACAGCAATTGAAACATCATGACCACAAATAAAGTAGATACAGACACTAGTGCTAGCCCCAGCATTGAGGCTCGCCAAGATATCCATTACGATGCATCACGCAAGCAGAAGTCGAGTGAGAAGACTGCCCGTATTCCCATCAAAATTATCCCTATAGAGCAAGTACTCAAGAAGCCAGATTGGATTAGAGTTAAGGCTGCTTCAAATCATTCTCGTTTTACAGAAATCAAACAGATTTTGCGTGAGAATGAATTGGTTACTGTTTGTGAAGAAGCGAGTTGTCCCAATATAGGTGAGTGCTTTGGTAAAGGCACCGCTACTTTTATGATCATGGGTGATAAGTGCACTCGTCGCTGCCCATTCTGTGATGTAGGGCATGGCCGCCCAGATCCTCTAGATAAAAAAGAACCAGGTAATCTAGCGCGCACAATTGCCGCCCTAAAACTGAATTATGTAGTGATTACCAGCGTAGATCGCGATGATCTGCGTGATGGTGGAGCCATGCACTATGTGGATTGCATTACTCAATCGCGAGCCCTTTCACCAACCACTAGGATAGAAGTCTTGGTCCCAGATTTTCGTGGGCGCCTAGAAAAAGCCCTAGACATTTTTTCTGAGCATGCCCCTATGGGATTGCCTGATGTGATGAATCACAATATGGAAACAGTGCCGCGCTTGTACAAACAGGCTCGACCTGGTGCAGACTATGCCCACTCTTTAAAACTATTGAAGGACTTTAAAGAGCGCTTTCCACATATTCCCACCAAGAGTGGCTTGATGGTAGGATTAGGCGAAACTGATGAAGAGATTTTGGAGGTCATGCGCGATATGCGTGAACACAATATTGGTATGCTGACGATTGGCCAGTATTTGGCACCATCCGGACACCACTTACCAGTGCAGCGCTATGTTCATCCAGACGTATTTAAGCATTTTGAAGCAGAGGCTTATGCCATGGGCTTCTCGCATGCTGCGGTTGGCGCTATGGTGCGCTCTAGCTATCACGCTGATCAACAGGCGCATGGAGCTGGTGTTGTTTAGACGGGGTGTAATGAAAGCTTGCCTGACGCTTGCAACTTTTCTTTTCCTGGCCGCTTGCACTCCCAAGCTCGATTGGCGAACAGTCCAATCTGCTCAAGATGGTTACACTGCTTTATTTCCGGGTAAGCCTGAGAGCATGGAAAGAAAGCTTCCTTACCAGAACCAAGAAATTCCACAAGCATTGGAAGCGGTAAAAGTAGATGACGATATTTACTCTGTTAGCACCATTTACTTAAGCAAAGAACAGATATCTTTGCTGCCAAAAATATTAGGGCAGTTACAGGACAATCTTTTGAAAAGGGCAGGCGTAGATTTTGCAACTGCTATAAGTAGCGATGCCACTTATCAAACTGCTGATCGCCAACGTAAACCCACAAAAGATTATTTTTTGGAGTTTATGTCTGCAGGTGCAGTACAGCAATCGATGCGAGTACGTTGGATTACTAAACTTAGCCCTGATAACGGCGCTTGGATTTATCAACTTTCAGTTTTGCATACAGCCCCTGCAAGAGTAGAGGCTAAGAAATTCTTCTCAGAAGAGCAGTACTCAAACTTCTTTGACGAGTTTCATCCAGATTAGAGATTGAATCATTTATTGTGTTTTTTCTAAAGCAGCTACTTTAGCTTCAAGCACTTCTAATTTTTCTCTAGTCTTAGATAACACTTTGGATTGCAGGTCAAACTCCTCACGAGTCACTAAATCCATTTTCTGAAAACCTTGGTTCATCATGGCCCGCACATTCTTTTCAATTTCTTGTGCTGGTGAATTACGAATGGCATCTCCAACCTTGTTTTGCATGTCACTGGCAATGCGCTGAATTTGTTCGAGGATTTCGCCTGGTTTTTGCATGATTGGGGTTTACCGTTCCATTAAGAGTTGCGAAAAAGACACAGCTCTTATTTTAATTTGAAGCACTAAGATTTGCCAAAAAGGGCTTAAATCTGGGGAAATGCACCAAAATGTCCGCTATTGGTGCAGATAATGGCACTAAAAAAGGGCATTTGCATTAATAAAGGGATTTGTGACAAAGACGTGCACCCCCCGACATTCATGATCACTCCATGCAATAAAGCATTTAACCCATTTTTTATTCAAACCAGCAAGGAGTTACACATGAAAACTTTACATAAGACAGCCATTGCACTTGCGGCATCCAGCTTATTCGCTTCAGGAGCATTTGCTCAAGCCGCCCCTGCAGCAGAGGCGCCAGAAGCAAGCCCAATTACGGCCAATGTGACTGTGGTAAATGATTACCGTTATCGTGGTCTCACGCAGTCCAATTACCAGCCCGCTATTCAAGGTGGTTTTGACTATGCTCATGAAAGTGGTTTCTACATTGGTAACTGGAACAGCTCAATTAGCTGGATTGGAGATCAAAATAGTACTGCCGGTGGTACTGCCAGCAATAACGTAAGTAGCAATATCGAAATGGACTTCTACGGCGGCTTTAAGAAGGAATTGATTGCCCCAGGATTTGCATCTGACTTTGGTGTTCTACAGTACTACTACCCAACTAAAGGTTTTAACTCAACCTTTATGCAAAACCCAAATTCTACTGAGCTTTATGCTGCACAGAACTTTACATTGGGGCCCGTAACTGGTTTCGTGAAATTGTCTTACGCGGTCACCACATTATTCGGCATTCCTAATAGTGCGGGTTCCATGTATCCAGATTTGACAATGAATTATGACACTGGATTTTGGGGTTTGACTGCTAACGGCCATATCGGCTATCAGTATATTGCTGGACAACCAAATACCACATCTGGATATGCTACAACGCCTAATAACATTAGCTATACCGATTGGAAATTAGGTATGACTAAAGACTTTGGCGGTGGCTTATCTGCGCAAGTTTCATACATTAGTACAAATGCTAATCCTAGTTGGTACCAAACAGGCGGCAATCAGACAACTTGGGCTGGCCGCGGCGGTGCTAATTTCTCACTCACCAAAGTATTTTAATTCCTACCTCTAAACGGAGAAACGTATGAAATTAATCACCGCAATCATCAAGCCCTTCAAGCTTGACGAAGTGCGCGAAGCTCTCTCGGAAGTGGGAGTTTCGGGCATTACCGTTACTGAAGTTAAAGGCTTTGGTCGTCAAAAAGGTCACACCGAGTTATATCGCGGTGCTGAGTATGTAGTGGATTTTTTACCTAAAGTGAAAATTGAAGCTGCTGTTGAAGATGGCATTTTGGAGCGAGCAATTGAAGCAATTGAAAAAGCTGCTCGTACAGGCAAGATTGGCGATGGCAAGATTTTTGTTTCGCCAGTTGAACATGTCATTCGCATTCGTACCGGTGAAACCGGTGCGTCAGCACTTTAAAGAGAGGTTCAAAATGTTAACTTGGATGAAACGACTCGTTGCTGGTAGTGCCATGGCTTTGGCTATTGGTGCAACCGGTGTCATGGTAACTTCGCCAGCACATGCTGATGAGGTTAAAAAACCTGCAGTCACTGCTGCTGCAGCGACTCCTGCTGCGCCTGAGGCGCCAGCATTAGTTCCAAATAAAGGCGATACAGCATGGTTATTGGTGTGTACAGCATTGGTAATTTTGATGACCTTACCTGGCTTGGCTCTATTCTATGGCGGTTTAACACGTAGCAAGAACATTCTTTCTGTGCTCGTGCAATGTATGGTTGTGTTCTCATTAATTACAGTGCTTTGGTCGATTTATGGCTATAGCTTTGCATTTACTGAGGGCGGGGCATTCATTGGTGGGCTTGATCGCTTATTCTTGGGTGGTATGACTCCAGATTCGGTTGCGGCAACCTTTAGTAAAGGTATTGTTGTTCCTGAATATGTCTTCATGGCCTTCCAAGCAGCGTTTGCGACTATTACCTGCTGCTTAATCATAGGATCATTTGCGGAACGCGCTAAGTTTTCTGCGATCTTGGTATTCATGATTCTTTGGTTCACATTTAGCTACTTGCCAATCGCTCACATGGTTTGGTTCTGGCCTGGTCCTGACGATATTAAAGATACTGCATCACTCGAGGCCATTACTGCTCGTGCAGGCTGGTTGTGGCAGAAGGGTGTGCTTGATTTTGCAGGCGGTACAGTGGTTCATATCAATGCTGCGATTGCTGGCCTAGTGGGTTCATTCGTAATCGGTAAACGTATTGGTTACGGCAAAGAGGCAATGAAGCCACATAACTTAGTACTCGTCATGATCGGCGCAGCACTCTTGTGGTTTGGATGGTTTGGCTTTAATGCTGGATCAGCACTTGAAGCAAATGGTAGTGCTGCCTTGGCATTTGTAAACACATACTTAGCTACGGCTGCAGCGGTATTGACCTGGTCATTTGCTGAATGGGTTCTTAAGGGTAAGCCTTCCATGTTGGGCGCTGCTTCTGGTTGTGTAGCCGGCTTGGTTGCAATTACTCCTGCTGCCGGTTTCGTTGGCCCGATGGGTGCGCTTATTATCGGTGCTGCTGCCGGTGTAGTCTGCTTATGGGGTGTAACTGGCCTTAAGAAAATCTTGGGCTCAGATGATAGTTTGGATGTATTTGGTGTGCATGGCGTAGGCGGTATTTTGGGCGCCTTATTGACGGGTGTATTTACTGATCCAGCTTTGGGTGGCACAGGTATTTGGGATTATGTTGCTAATGCTGCAGCGCCTGACTACTCTATTGCAAGCCAATTGTGGATCCAAAGCCAAGGCGTTATTACAACCTTAATCTGGTCTGGCGTAGTTTCTTTCATTGCCTTTAAATTGATCGATATCGTAATTGGTTTACGCGTTAAGGAAGATGAAGAGCGTGAAGGATTGGATATCAGCTCCCATGGTGAGTCTGCCTACGAGACTTAATCTATAGATTTACCACTTATCAGGCAGCTTTGGTTAGTTGCCTGATTTTTAAGCGCGGGATCCTTGGATTCCGCGTCTTTCTTTTAAAATACTTACAATGGTGAAATGGTCCCACATCTCATCACTGCCCTTAGCGGCCCCCTCCTTGATCTTGAGTCAAAGGTCTTAGAAGCTACTCCAGCAATTGAGCGTTGGTTTAGGCTGGAATGGCAAGAACATACCCCGCCCTTTTATTGCTCTGTAGACTTACGTAATTCCGGTTTTAAGCTTGCCCCAGTCGATACCAATCTTTTTCCTGGTGGATTTAATAACTTAGCACCTCAAATGTTGCCATTAGCAGTACAAGCGGCCATGGCCGCTATTGAAAAGATTTGCCCAGAAGCTAAAAATTTACTACTCATACCTGAGCGCCATACTCGCAATACTTTTTATCTACAAAATATTGCTCGACTCTCTTCCATCTTGCGTCAGGCTGGATTGAATGTTCGTTTAGGAACTTTTTCTGAAGAGATTAAAAAACCCACTTGGATTGAGTTACCTGATGGCCAGCGTTTGCTGATGGAGCCGCTGGCTCGTTTAGGCTTAAAGCAGCAACGCCTAGGATTAAAAGGTTTTGATCCATGCTCGATTTTGCTTAATAACGACTTATCAGCAGGTATTCCGCCCATCTTAGAAAACATTTATGAGCAATATTTATTACCCGGCCTGCATGCTGGTTGGCATGTTCGTCGCAAATCCAATCACTTTGCGGCTTATGATGAAGTTGCCAAGAAGTTCTCTAAGGTGGTTGACATTGACCCATGGATGATTAATCCTTATTTTGCTAGTTGCTCAAATGTAAACTTTCATGAGCGTAAGGGTGAAGAAGAGTTGCAATCGGCTGTTGAAAAGGTGCTCAAGAAGACTGCTAAGAAATACCGTGAGTATGGAATAAAAGAAAAGCCATATGTTGTTGTGAAAGCAGACGCTGGCACCTATGGCATGGGCATCATGGTGGTTAATGATCCTGCCCAATTAAAGGACTTAAATCGCAAAGACCGCAATAAGATGAGCGTGGTCAAAGAGGGATTAGAGGTGAGTGATGTTCTCATTCAGGAGGGCGTATATACCTTCGAAAAAGTCAATGAGGCTGTAGCTGAACCGGTAGTCTATATGATTGATCGTTATGTCATTGGCGGTTTTTATCGTGTTCATACGGATCGCGGCCCAGATGAAAATCTGAATGCACCGGGCATGCACTTTGTGCCACTAGCCTTTGAGCAAAATTCGATGCCTGACCTTACTGCTAAGCCAGGAAGTGCGGCGCCAAATCGCTTTTATCTTTATGGCGTAGTTTCCCGCTTGGCTTTATTGGCTGCTTCATTAGAGCTTGAGCGAACTAATCCCGATGCTGAAGCGGCTTAATTTTTATCTATTAATTAATTTCCTAATATGAATTTTCTATTCATTGCCGACCCCTTAGAATCTTTCAAAATTAGTAAAGATTCCACATTGGCAATGATGCGCGCAGCACAAGAGGCGGGTCATAGCCTGTGGTTTTGTGAGGCACGGAATGTACTTTGGAGAAAAAATGCTGTGCTAGCAGATTGTTACTCTTTGGCCATTAAGCCAAGTGGATCTGCTTGGTTTGAATTGGGTCCAATGGAAGGGCGCAACCTCAATACCTTTTCTGCTGTACTAATGCGTACCGATCCACCATTTGATATTGAATATCTCAATAATACTTGGCTGTTATCGGCTGCAGTTAGTCAAGGTGCAAAGGTATTTAATAATCCAACTGCGATTCGAGATCATTCCGAAAAACTTTCGATTACAGAATTTCCAACCCTCATTCCGGCAACTTTAGTCAGTCGTGAACTAAGTGCTATTGAAATTTTTCATCAGGAGCAGGGCGATATTGTAATAAAGCCTCTAGATGGTATGGGGGGAATGGGGGTCTTTCGGGTTGGACCAGATGGCCTCAATTTAGCGAGCATTGTTGAGACACTAGGTGAAAATGGTAGAAGAACATTAATGGCGCAGCGTTTCTTACCAGAGATCGCTCAAGGAGATAAACGAGTTCTTCTTATTGGTGGTGAGGTAGTGCCATTTGCTTTAGCACGTATTCCCCAGGGAAAAGAAATTCGAGGCAATTTAGCGGCTGGTGGCAAAGGTGTCGCGATGACTTTAAGTGCTTCTGAAAGAAAAATAGCCGAGCAGTTAGCCCCAATTTTAAATAAACGTGGCTTGTTCTTGGTAGGATTAGATTTAATTGGCGGCTATCTTACAGAAATTAATGTAACTAGCCCAACGTGTTTTGTGGAGATTACTGAGCAAACCCAATTTGATGTTTCACAGTTTTGGTTGAAAGCACTTGAAAAGGCATTGACATAGATATGGCTGGAATCGTAATTGTTGCCCATACTCCGCTGGCAAGTGCCATGCTTGGTTTTGCTGAACATACCTTTGGGGTATTGCCCGAGCGAGTGAGGGCAGTAGATATTCCTCCTTACGAAGATATCAAAGTGAGTTTTGATCGTGTAATGAAGGCGGCTTACGGTGTCAACACAGGCAATGGCATTCTAATCCTGACTGATGTAATGGGAGCAACCCCTGCTAATGTGGCCTCAAAGTTAGAGGCGCTTGGCCCGCTATCAGGATTAAATTCTCAGGTTGTTGTGCTTGCAGGATTAAATCTACCAATGCTCATGCGCTGCATCTCTCATAGAGGAGAGAACTTGGAAGAGCTAGTTAGCAAAGCACTTCAGGGCGGACAAAATGGCATTTTGCGTCTGGGCGCTCAGTCACAGCAAGAAACTACAGAGAAATAAGGTAAGTCATGCCCGTTACTGAAATTGAAATCATTAACAAGCTTGGTTTGCATGCGAGAGCTTCTGCCAAATTGTCCAAGTTAGCAGCTGAATTTCCATGCGAAATACTATTGTCACGCAATGGGCGTCAAATCAATGCTAAGAGCATTATGGGTGTCATGATGTTAGCCGCCGGAATAGGTAGCACTGTGACGCTAGAAACTGTGGGCGACAAAGCAGATGAGGCTATGCAAGCTTTGATTGGGCTGATCAATAATCGCTTTGGTGAGGGCGAATAAAAATGACCTTTGCTTTGCATGGGATTGCGGTATCAAAAGGCATTGCCATCGGCAAAGCGGTACTGATTTCTCGTGCGGCTTTAGAAGTAAATCACTATTTAGTTGAAATAGGCAAAGAAGAGGCCGAAGCTAAAAAACTCTTAGATGCTTTTGATCAGGTACGCCTGGAGCTAGCTCAGTTACGTCGAGGCTTGCCTAAAGACGCTCCTCAAGAGATGGCTGCTTTCTTAGATGTACATGGCATGATTCTGAGTGATCCTGCACTAACTGAGAAACCTCTTGAGCTAATTCGTGCGCAACGTTTAAATGCAGCATGGGCTTTAACTACAGAGTTAAATGATCTTTTAGAGCAATTTTCTGAGATCGAGGATGCCTATTTAAAGGAGCGTGCCAATGATATTCGTCAGGTCGCAGAGCGTGTACTTAAGGCCCTAAATGCGCAGCAGAAAGATTCCTTAAGTAATCCAGAGTTAGCCTCACCAGGTGAGATTGGAGTAGACGCCATTATTGTGGCGCACGATATTGCTCCGCATGATATGTTGCGCTTCAAAGACCATGCGTTTACTGGCTTTGTAACCGATTTGGGCGGCAAAACCTCTCATACAGCCATTGTGGCGCGTAGCATGGAAATCCCAGCGGTAGTAGGCGTGCGCCATGCTAGCGAAATGATTCGTCATGGTGATTGGCTAGTGATTGATGGTGAACATGGTGTGGTGATAGTTTCCCCAGACGAGCAATTGTTATCAGAATATCGTGAGCTACAGAACAAGGCAATTGCAGAAACTCGTAAGCTTCAGCTCCTAAAGCACTCTAGAACAGCTACAACAGATAATGTCGTAATTGAATTATTGGCTAATATTGAATTGCCAGATGATGCTACTCAGGCAGTGGAGCTTGGTGCTGTAGGTGTCGGATTATTCCGCTCTGAGTTCCTTTTTATGGATCGCAATCAAGCGCTTCCTGATGAAGAGAGGCAGTATCAAGAATATCGTCGCGTGGTTGATTTAATGCATGGCCTGCCGGTAAATATTCGGACAATTGATGTTGGAGCAGACAAGGCTTTGGGGGCAGGTGCAGATTTATCACAGACGGGCACTTCCCCATTAGGTTTGCGAGCTATTCGTTGGTCATTAACCGAGCCAGAGATTTTCTTGACGCAATTGCGAGCGATTTTGCGAGCTTCCGCTCATGGTCAGGCCCGCATCATGATTCCGATGTTAGCCCACGTGAAAGAGATTGATGAGACCTTGCGTCTCATTGAAAAAGCAAAACAGCAATTGCATCAAAGAGGACAAGCTTTCAATCCCAATATTCAAGTGGGCGCTATGATTGAAATTCCGGCGGCTGCTTTGGTATTGCCCTTATTTATTAATCGTTTCGATTTCTTATCAATTGGTACGAACGATTTAATTCAGTACACGCTTGCGATTGATCGTGCTGACCATGCGGTTGCACATTTGTATGATCCTTTACATCCAGCTATTTTGCATTTGTTATATAGCATTATTAGTCAAGCTAAGCGTGCCAATATTCCAGTTGCTGTATGTGGAGAAATGGCGGGTGATCCAACCCTAACCAAGTTGTTATTGGGCTTAGGTCTAACTGATTTTTCTATGCACTTTAGCCAGTTACTGCTTGTGAAACGTGAGATTTTAAAGGCTGATGTGGGCCTGCTCAAATCTCGTATTCCCGATCTCTTGCAAGCCATCGAGCCTGAAGCTCAGGCTTTAGCGCTTGAAAATTTACTCGCCTAAATAATTCAGATAACTGAATTATTTACCGCAGACTGGGCATTTAGGATTGCGAGCTACCCCAATCTCATCTACCTGAGTATTGCGCGCGTTCCATAGCAACATTCTGCCAATCAAGGGCTCACCAAAGCCGATCAGTATTTGCAAAGCTTGTGCTGCTTGCATGGTGCCAATAATGCCAACTAATGGTGCAAAGATTCCCATACTGGCACAACTGACTTCCTCAAATTTTTCATCTGGAGGAAAGATGCAGGCATAACAAGGAGATGCAGAATTTCGTGGATCAAAGACGCTGAGTTGACCATCAAAACGCAGTGCTGATCCAGAGACCAAGGGGGTTTGGTGCTTTACACATATTGCATTAATCAAATGCCGCGTAGAAAAATTATCGGTGCAATCTAATACAATATCTACCGTAAGCAAAAGTGTATTTAGTAAAGTCTCACTTGCTTTAGCATGAATAGTATTGACTTTAATTGTGGGGTTAACTTGTTGTAAAAATTGCTTGCCAGATTCAACCTTGCTTTTACCAATGCTTTGCAAACTATGCATTATTTGTCGTTGCAAATTAGTTAGCTCAACCTGGTCATGGTCCACCAAGGTAATTTGACCGACACCTGATGCGGCTAGGTAGGGCGCTGCTGCACAGCCTAGGCCGCCTGCACCAATGACCAACACATGGGCAGCTAAAAGTTTTTCTTGACCAGTAATATCAATTTCTTCGAGAAGCAGATGCCTTGAGTAACGTAGTAACTGCTCATCATTCATATGCAAGCTCGATCTAGGCCCCTTGTTTATTCAATCTTCGATGAAGAGCGCTTCACTTGCTCGCCATTGATAAAGGCAACTGCTTGAGAAAGCATAAAGTCATCTGCACTACCAAGCTCAACGGGCTTTTTGGATTTGTCTTTCTCTTTTTCTTCCGGAGTCTTACTGGCATTTTTTTCTTCAATACGTTGCATCTCTTCAAGACGACGCTTCTCGCGATCGGTAATTAATTTTTCTTCTGACGACTGCTTATTGCGGAGATGTTTTTCACTGTCAATTTCACGTGTAATTAATACATCATCAGGGTCGCCATCTTTGTTTTGGTCAACAGCAATATCGGGCTTAATGCCATAAGCCTGAATAGATTTACCACTTGGTGTGTAGTAATAAGCTGTGGTAATTTTTAATGCAGAGTCATTGGTTAAGGGGCGCACAGTTTGTACTGAGCCTTTGCCAAAGGTTGTTTTGCCAATGATAGTTGCTCGTTTGTAGTCTTGCAAAGCACCAGCTACGATTTCAGAAGCAGAAGCTGAATATGCATTAACCAGAACAACCATAGGCAGCTTTTTAAACATTGGTGGTACGCCAGCTAAGGGATCTCCCGGCTCGCTTAGGCGATACATGGCTGGAGTCGCATTAAATACTTGCTTGGATTCTGCAGTTTGGCCTTTGGTTGACACAATTACAGCGTCAGCTGGTAAGAATGCTGCAGCAACTCCTACGGCACCTTGTAATAATCCGCCCCCATTGTTTCTTAGGTCAAGAATGATCCCTTTTAATTTAGGATCTTGAGCTGCTAAGTCTGTCAACTTCTTAGCTAGGTCAGGAATAGTGCGCTCTTGAAAGCTAGTCACTCGTACCCAAGCTATATTGTTATCTAGTAGCTTAGCTTTGACAGACTGCACTTTAATTTCAGCGCGGGTGATAGTGACTGGAAAACTGCGTTCTTCACTCTTGCGAAAAACGGTTAGTGTAATTTTTGTGCCAGGCGTACCTCTCATGGTACGAACTGCTTTATCAAGAGACATGCCCCGAACTGGTTTGTCATCTAAGCGTGTAATTAAATCTCCCGCTTGTAAACCAGCGCGTGCAGCAGGACTATCTTCAATCGGGTTTAATACTTTAACTACACCATCCTCTGAGGTAATTTCAATACCGAGACCAGCAAACTTGCCAGTGGTTTGCTCCTGCATTTCGGCAAAATCTTTTTTATCTAAAAATGTAGAATGGGGATCTAAGCTACTGACCATTCCTTTGACAGCATCTGTCAGTAATTGTTTATCTTCAATCGGCTCAACATACTCCCGTTTAATTTGGGCAAATACATTGGAAAGTGTTCGCAGCTCATCTAATGGTAAAGTCGCCCCCTGCTGGGCGGTAGCTGATAATTGAATGGTGGCGGCCACCCCGGCTATAAGGCCGACAGTGACTAAGGCGAAGTTCTTAAAAAATTGGCGCATGTATCTGTTTTACCTTAATTCAAGTAAAAGTGTGAAATTGGCTTGAGGTTATCATCTAATTCATAAACGAGAGGGATCCCGTTAGGAACATTGATTTCCATAATGTCTTGATCGGAAACTTGATCTAAGTACTTAATTAAAGAGCGAATACTGTTACCGTGCGCCACGAGTAAGACTCGTTTGCCTGCTTTAAGGTCCGGTGCGATTGATTCCTTCCATAGCGGCAACACGCGATCCACATTGTCTTTAAGGCATTCGCCTAACGGGATATCTGTGGGATTGAGTTTGTCGTAGCGGCGATCATTCTTCGGATTACGCTCATCTTCTGTTTCTAGAAGGGGTGGACGTATATCGTAGGAGCGCCGCCAAATATGCACTTGTTCATCGCCATATTGCGCGGCTGTCTCAGCTTTATTCAGGCCAGTGAGGGCGCCATAGTGGCGCTCGTTTAGTCTCCAGCTATGCACTACTGGCAGCCACATAAGGTCCATCGTGTCTTGCACATGCCAAAGGGTGCGAATAGCCCGTCTTAATACAGAGGTATAGGCAATATCGAACTCATAACCCGCTTTTTTGAGGTTTTCACCAGCGGTAAGGGCCTGTTCGGTCCCTTTGGGCGTTAAGTCAACATCCGCCCAGCCAGTGAAGCGGTTTTCAAGGTTCCAGGCGGATTCGCCATGACGAATAAGGACAAGTTGTTTCATAGAGCCATTCTATAATCCGGTGATGAACTTTCTCACGCAAATTGATAATTTAGCGCTTATCGCCCTTTTACTTGTATCAGGCGCAGCGCTTTTCCTACCCACATTATCTACGCTTATTAGCGGGAAAGGCTTGTCGCCGTCTGAGGCCACCATTTGGATCAACCGCCGGAAAGCCTATGTCTTTGATTTACGATCTGAAGAGGCATTTAAATCTGGCCATTTACCTGGTGCAAAACTCATTACATCTGCACAGCTTTCGGCTGGACTAGATAAAATGAAGCTAGATCGTAAGAACCCAGTTATCCTGGTTTGTGAGGGTGGGAACCAGTCCCGTAAAGCCATTGCAGAAGTCCAAAAATTGGGCTTTGCTGAGGTTGCCTCTTTGGATGGTGGCGTCCAAGCCTGGCAAGCTGCTGCTCTGCCATTGGTTAAGTAAGAAAGTAAAAGAGGACCTTATGCCTTTGGTCACGATGTATAGCACTCAGGTTTGCCCTTACTGCGTCATGGCAGAAAAGTACCTTCAAAAAAAAGGCGTCACTAATTTGGAAAAGATTCTGATTGATCGCGATCTGGCACAGCGTCAACTAATGATGACGCGAACTGGCCGCAGAACCGTTCCACAGATCTTTATTGGCCAAACTCATGTTGGGGGTTATGACGATCTAGTTGCTTTGGATCGTGCTGGTCAACTTGATCCATTATTAGCGTAAATTTTTTTACAAAAAACTCTAAAGAAAGTTAGCAATGACTGAACAAACTGTCCCAGCTCAAGATTCGACTGATAGCTCAAAAGAACCTGGATTTCGTATTCAGCGCATTTATCTTAAGGACTTATCTTTAGAGCAACCAAATGCCCCTCAAATATTATTAGTTGCCGCTGAGCCTCAAGTAGAGGTTGAGGTTGATGTGGCGGTTACGCGCCTAAGCAATGAAATCTTTGAGGTTGCATTAATTGCCACAGTAACAGCGAAAGTAGATAGCAAAGTGTTGTTCTTGGTTGAGGCTAAGCAGGCTGGAATTTTTGAATTTAGTAATATCCCAACAGAGCAAATTGATCCGATGCTCGGTATTGCCTGCCCAACAATTTTGTACCCTTATTTGCGTTCCAATATTGCTGACACCATTAGTCGCGCAGGCTTCCAGCCTATTCATTTAAATGAAATCAATTTCCATGGCATGTATGAGCATCGCATCATGCAGGCACAAGCTGCTGCTGCCAAGGAAAATGGTGCTGCTACTGAAAGCAAAATCATTCTTCCTCACTAATCTCCTTAAAAAGCCCACAGATCATGAAAGTGACGCTGCTTGGAGCTGGTGCCTGGGGCACTGCCATGGCTGCGCAAGCTGCGCGCCATCTTTACGCTGGCGATGTATGTCTATGGTCACGTAGTGCCAAACAAGTAGAGACTATTAAAAAAGCGGGTGAAAATTCTGCTTACTTGCCAGGCATTCATTTGCCCCAAAGCCTTCAGTTCGAAGATGATTTTGAGAGCGCCATTTTGCGCCTTTCATCAGAAGATCTTTTGGTAATTGCAACACCCATGGCTGGTTTATCGCAGACTATAGCCCAAGTGCTGCATATAGCTAAGCATCCCCTTAACATTGTTTGGTTATGTAAAGGCCTTGAACCAAGTACTGCTTTATTGCCAAATCAAGTAGTTGAACGTGAAGATCAATTACATAGCCATGGCTTGAAGCATTCTTATGGGGCACTTTCTGGACCGAGTTTTGCTCGCGAAGTTGGAGATGGGATGCCATGCGCTCTAACAGTTGCTAGCAAATCCCCCCACTTATGCAACATTGTCCAGGCGGCTTTTCATCACGGCAATATGCGTATTTATGCCAGTGATGATTTAGTCGGAGTGGAATTGGGCGGCGCGGTCAAAAACGTATTAGCAATTGCAGCTGGCATTGGTGATGGCTTAGATCTCGGGTTAAATGCGCGTGCAGCAGTCCTAACTAGAGGCCTTGCTGAGATGATGCGTTTAGTAAAAGCAGCAGGTGGTAGGCCAGAAACTTGTATGGGCCTAACAGGCGTTGGCGATCTCATTTTGACGGCTACTGGTGATTTATCACGTAATCGACGTGTGGGCTTAGAACTCGCAGCAGGCAAACCATTGACTGAAATCTTGGGCAGTTTGGGGCATGTTGCAGAAGGCGTCTTATGCGCATCAGCAGTGGGGAATCTAGCAAGTCGATTAGGTGTTGAAATGCCCATTACAACAATGATGAGCGACGTACTATCGGGCACCCTAGCTCCGCATGATGCTGTTAAAAAACTCATGGGTCGCGATCCAAAGGTGGAGCTCAAGAATTAATTTCCGCCGGCTAGACCATTCTGGCGCCAAGCCTCATAAACCACAATCGCAACGGTATTGGAAAGATTAAGGCTACGACTGCTATCTTGCATTGCTAAGCGCATCTGATTGGCAATAGGAATAGAACTTTTAACCTCTGCAGTAATGCCTTTAGTTTCTGAGCCAAAGACAAAATAGTCTTCTGGCAAATAATGGCCTCCATGAAATTTCCCTGAGCCCTTGGTTGTTAAAACAAAGATACGTTCTGGCTGAGGTTGTTCATTTGCTAAAAATTGGCCCCAATTAGTATGTACCTTTACTCTGGCAAACTCATGGTAATCCAAGCCCGCACGCCGTAACTTGGCATCCTCCATTGGAAAACCTAGGGGTTCTATTAAATGAAGTTTTGCACCGGTATTGGCACAGAGCCGAATAATGTTTCCTGTATTGGGTGGAATTTCTGGTTCGAATAAAACAATATTAAACATGCAGTACTCTTAGTTAGGAAGGGCGCCTAGTTCTAAGCAAAACCCAATTAATGACACGAGAGACACCATTGTCCTTCAGAACGTAGGCAATTTCATTTAGAGTGGCGCCACTGGTCATTACATCATCAAAAACAATTGCCGTCTGATTTATTAAGATACTTTGATATTCATTGGGGATATAAAACACCCCTTGAATAGCCGCCTTGCGACTTGTGCGAGTCTCGTTGGCTTGAGATAACATGGTGTGATGTCGCATGATGGCATAAGGAAGTTTTTTTATTGAGGGGTTACAGCGTATTCGCCTTGCTATTTCCCAGCTTTGATTAAATCCACGTGCACAGAGCTTTTCCTGACTTAGCGGAACAGGTAGTAAATAGTGGGCCTGAGTATTTTTTAGTGCTTCTGATGCGTTTTCATTCCATGCGCTTGCCAGTCCATGCGCAAAGGCAAGGCGTTTTTGGTATTTGAATTGATGTAGTGCATTTTGCAGCCTTCCCTCATAGCGATCTAAGCAGTGAGTTTCATCAAAATAAGGGGGCTTGTTTTCACAATCTTGGCAGCGTTGCTTTGGAACTTCATGCTCTTGAAGTGAAATTCCGCATTGATAACAGCATTCATAATTCAATAGGCTCTGGGTTGCTAATACATTCTTGCAGTCTGGACATATGCTACTGGCTTGAAATGATTCACAAACAATGCAAGAGGTAGGCAGTATTCGTGCACAAATGGATTCAAAAATATTCTCTAATATAGGCATGGGGCGCTGAGTATACTCACTTAATGACCCAATCAATCAGATGGCTTAAAGACGAAATTGCAAACCGAATGTTGCAAAAGCTAGACATCGTTAAATTAGAGATTAAGAGCGTATTGATTCTTCCCGATTATCTTGGGGCTCATAGCCATTTTCTAATAAAGCGCTTTCCAGGGCTACGTTTTTATAGCGCACCTGAAGCAGGGCTATCGGGCTTTAATTTATTGTGGTTTAAGGCTGCTCGTTTATGGAGTACTGGTTTTAAGAGCGCCGCGGATATTTCTTTAGATGAATACCACAAAATGGGACGCATTAATTTAGCTGACAATTCTGTCGATTTAGTCTTTAGCAATTTATTTATTCAAGATCTTTCTGATCCAAAGCATTTCCTTCAAGAGTGTTGGCGCGTGCTTAAAGAGGGCGGCTTACTTACATTTAGTTATTTGGGCCCTGATACTGGGAAAGAGTTGCGCTCTGCAGAATTGGCGCGGTTTCCCTTAAAAAAATTAGCCAGTCCTTGGGATATGCATGATATGGGGGATGCTTTACTTGGGGAGCGTTTTTCCGATCCAGTGATGGATATGGAGTTCCTTACTTTGGACTATGAGTCCAATGCTGTTTTACTCTCAGATTGCACTGGCCTGAACTTGATGGACTCACTAGAGGGAAAGACCTCTTTGTCAGAGGATTTGCCTAAAAAACTCAGTCTTGAAATTGTCTATGGGCATGCTTGGGCGAGTGGTAAGCACCTTTCTAAAGCACAAGATCACCTTGCTTATATTGATCCAAATCAAATCGGACGCAAGACTAGGAGTGATTCTGCTTAAGAGTAAGTGATCACTATCTTTTAAACCTTTATTAAGATTGACTGGAACATGGTTTCCCCCGTTTGTTGTTAAGCTTAATTAACCCTATAATCTTTTCTTGATGTGTTGGTTTGATATCGTTTTTTGGATTATTTGGGGCTCTATTGCCCTTAAGGTTCACGACAATAAACAGAGAATAAGATGAATTTATTTGGAAAAGTCACTAGGACTTTACTTTATTTTGTAGCAGCCTTTGGCACTACTTTTGCTCATGCTATTGAGAATATGCCTGGGGGCCCGGCCGTCTTGCAGCTTAATTTCCCGGCCCCAGCAACCAAAATCATGCAAGAAATTCATTGGTTGCATTGGATGATGCTGATTATTTGTGCATTGATTTTTATTGGTGTTTTTGGAGTGATGTTCTATTCCATTTTGAAGCATCGGAAATCTTTGGGTGCTAAATCAGCCTCTTTCCATGAGAGTACGACTGTTGAAATCATCTGGACGGTGATTCCTTTATTGATCGTAATTGGTATGGCCTTGCCAGCAACCAAAACCGTTGTAGCTATGAAAGACACTACTAATTCTGATATCACTATAAAGACAACTGGCTACCAGTGGAAATGGGGTTATGACTATATTAAAGGCGAAGGCGAAGGCATTAGCTTTTTGTCCACACTATCTACCTCACGTGAGGCTATTAATAATCTAGAGCCAAAGTCTAGTACTTATTTAATGGAAGTCGACAACGAAATGGTTGTGCCAGTCGGTAAAAAAATTCGCATGATCACGACTGCCAATGATGTCATTCACTCATGGACTATCCCAGCTTTTGGCGTAAAGCAAGATGCCATTCCTGGCTTTGTTCGAGATACCTGGTTTCGTGCTGAAAACATTGGAACCTATCGTGGCCAGTGCTCAGAGTTGTGTGGCGCAGAGCATGCATTTATGCCAATCGTAGTGAAAGTAGTCTCGCTAGACGATTACAGCAAGTGGGTGGAGCAGAAGAAAAAAGAAATGGCTGCCGCTTCCGATGACCCATCTAAGGTTTACACCTTAGATGAGCAAAAAGAGCGCGGTGCAAAGGTTTATGCCTCTAATTGCGCTGCATGTCATCAGCCAAATGGTAAGGGTGCTGGCACATTTCCTGCATTGGATGGTAGCAAGATGGTCCTCGGTCCAAAAGAGGCTCAATACAACATCCTAATTAATGGTAAGGGTGCAATGCCGAAGTGGGCTGGCGTGATTTCTGATGGTGATATTGCCTCAGTAATGACCTATACCCGTAATGCATGGGGTAATAAGACTGGCGAATTGATTCAGACCCAAGAGATTATTACCGCACGCGGTGGTAAGTAATTTAATTAATACAGATAATAAGAAACCGGAGTAATCCATGAGCACAGTCTCTACTACCATTGGCCAAGCACACGATCATGCGCATGGTCATGTGCATGATGATCACACGCCACATGGTTGGCGTCGGTGGCTATTTGCAACCAATCACAAAGACATTGGTACGATGTATTTAATCTTCTCGTTTGTCAGCTTATTAGCTGGTGGCGTGATGGCCTTAGGGATACGTTTGGAATTGTTCCAGCCGGGCTTGCAGTACTTGCGTCCAGAGTTCTTTAATCAGCTCACTACCATGCACGGTCTTGTGATGGTATTTGGTGCAATCATGCCGGCGTTTGTCGGATTTGCGAACTGGATGGTGCCCTTGCAAATTGGTGCATCTGATATGGCCTTTGCTCGTATGAATAACTTTAGCTTCTGGATTCTTCCAGTAGCCGCTTTATTGTTATTCGGCTCTTTCTTGGCTCCCGGTGGAGCTCCTGCTGGTGGCTGGACTTTGTATGCTCCACTGACTTCTCAAATGGGACCAGGCTTAGACATGGGTATTTTTGCCCTCCATCTCTTGGGTGCTTCTTCTATCATGGGATCGATTAATATCATCGTCACTATTTTGAATATGCGCGCCCCTGGTTTGACGTTGATGAAGATGCCCATGTTCTGCTGGACTTGGCTGATTACTGCTTATTTGTTGATTGCTGTTATGCCAGTATTAGCTGGCGCCATCACCATGGTGCTCACTGATCGCCACTTCGGTACAACCTTCTTTTCCGCCGTAGGTGGTGGTGACCCAATCATGTTCCAGCATATTTTCTGGTTCTTTGGGCACCCTGAGGTCTACATCATGATTCTTCCAGCATTCGGAATTATCAGCGAAATTATTCCTGCATTCTCCAGAAAAACATTATTTGGTTATAGCTCCATGGTTTATGCAACTGCATCAATCGCTATCTTGTCATTCATTGTTTGGGCTCACCACATGTTTGCTACTGGCATGCCTGTAACTGGTCAGCTGTTCTTCATGTACGCCACGATGTTGATCGCAGTTCCAACAGGGGTCAAGATTTTTAATTGGGTTGCAACGATGTGGAAAGGGTCTATGACCTTTGAAACCCCGATGTTGTGGGCAGTTGGATTTATTTTTGTATTCACCATGGGTGGCTTTACAGGTTTGATTTTGGCGATGGCACCAATAGATATCGGCGTGCAAGATACCTATTACGTAGTTGCCCACTTTCACTATGTATTGGTGGCAGGATCCTTATTCGCGATGTTTGCTGGTTTTTACTACTGGTGTCCAAAGTGGACTGGCTACATGGCTAATGAAACCCGGGGCAAGATCCATTTCTGGACTTCCATGATTTTCTTTAATATCACCTTCTTCCCGATGCACTTCTTGGGATTGGCTGGTATGCCACGGCGCTATGCTGACTACCCTACTCAGTTTGCTGACTTCAACATGGTTGCCTCTATCGGGGCACTCGGTTTTGGCTTATCTCAAGTCTACTTCTTACTATTTGTTGTGATGCCGGCTTACCGTGGTCAAGGTGAAAAAGCACCTATGAAGCCATGGGATGGTGCCAAAGGTTTGGAGTGGACTATTCCATCGCCAGCCCCACACCACACATTTGAAACTCCTCCTGACGCAGAAGAATTACATGCAGCAGGAATTTAATTCAAGATCGAAGGCAGCCCTTTCTGCAAATAATCGCAGACTGGGTTTTATCCTTTTGAGTATTGCCGCAGTTTTTTTTATCGGCATTCTAATTAAGCGGAGCGTGCTGAGCTAATTCCTCACGCATTATTAATGGCCGCTATTCAATCACTTAACCGCCAAATCTTACTGAAGCTATTAATTGCTTCAGTAATGATGTTTGGTTTTGGCTATGCTTTGGTGCCCATGTATAAGGCCTTGTGTGAAGTAACGGGTATTAATGTCGTTACTAGTAAGAATAATTATGGTGTTCGTGCGTATAGCCCTAATAAGGTGGGAAATTCTCAAATTGATTACTCGCGCGTTATTACCATTGAGTTTGATTCCAATAGTCGAGGTCCATTTACATTTCGCCCAGTGAAGAATTACTTGGAGGTTCATCCTGGTGAGATGACTGAAATCGTTTACGAAGTCTCTAATAATTTAAATCGCTCAGTTGAGGCACAGGCTATACCAAGTTATGCGCCCAAGAGTGCAACGGAGTATTTCACTAAATTAGAATGTTTTTGTTTTTTGCAGCAAACTCTTGCAGCACATGAGGTGAGGAAGATGCCGGTGGTATTTGTAATTGATGCTGGTCTACCTCAAGATGTGAAAACAATTACTTTGTCATATACCTTCTTTGAGTTGGGCGTCGGGCAGCAACCAGCCGGTTCAACTACGCCCAAAACAAAGGGCGTGTAATGGCAAAGAAAAGTACATTTATGCAATCCATGGTGGCTGTGTTGTGGGCCTTTTTGGGAGTGCGTAAAAAAACTGGTTTGCAGGAAGATGTAGCTTCATTAAGCTTTGTACACATTGTCATTGCAGGTGTTGTGGGGGCCTTAATTTTTATGGGCACCCTTCTGTTGATAGTGAAAGCAGTTGTGTCCCTTTGATTATTTTTTGATTGAATAGAGAGAATAAGATGTCATCCAATTCAACCCCTTACTATTTTGTCCCTGCCTTATCTAGGCACCCTGCGATGGCAGCCCTAGGTTTGATTGCCTTTGGTTTTGGTATGACTGGCTGGGTTAATCATGCATCCTGGGGTGGTCCTATGACGGGCGTAGGCGTTCTCTGGATTTTATTTGTGCTGTACAACTGGTTTGGCGATACGATTGCCGAATCAAATGCTGGCAAGAATGGCGTCAATGTTGATGTGTCTTATCGCTGGTCAATGGCCTGGTTTATCTTTTCTGAAATCATGTTCTTTGCTGCATTTTTTTCCGCCTTATTCTATGCGCGCAATATTGCAATGCCTTGGATGGGGGATGTTGAAAGCAAACTGATTTGGCCGAATTTTTCTGCTGTTTGGCCAAATGATGGCCCTGCTGGCTTGGTTGAGAAATTCACCACCATGGGACCTTGGCCAATCCCAACGATTAATACTTTATTGCTCTTAAGTTCGGGTGTCACTGTGACCTATGCCCACCACGCTCTTCGTGAAAATCATATGAAACAAGCCATCTTAGGCTTGGCAGCTACGGTTGGACTTGGTTTTATATTCCTGTGCTTTCAAGCATACGAGTACTTTCATGCCTATGATGCCTTGAACTTGAAGTTAACTTCCGGTGTATATGGGTCTACCTTCTACATGTTGACGGGTTTTCATGGCTTTCACGTATTCCTTGGGGGTTTGATGCTGGCGATTGTCTTGCGCCGTATGATACGTGGCGACTTCACTGCCGATCATCATTTTGCCTTTGAAGGTGCTGCTTGGTACTGGCACTTTGTCGACGTTGTTTGGTTAGGTCTCTACATTGCTGTTTACTGGATGTAGATAGAATGAAATGATCGGGGCCAAAAGCCCCGATTTCTTTTTCTTCCCATTTCTAGTCTTAGCTGTTTACTGACCTATTTGGTTCCAACGCGCACACCCGTGGCTTCAAGAACGCCAAAATAGTGGGCAATTAGTATGCCTAAGAACAAAATTATGGAAAGACCAATTCGCAACATTAGGGAATGAACCATTCTTGAGCTTCCCCCCTTATCTTTCATCATGAAGTAGAGGGCTGAGCCTAAACTCCCTACAATCATCAGTAACGCTATCGGAATTACCCATTTCATCTCAAAACCCTCACTTGAATATTTTTCCTTACTTCCTTACTTCTCGTATAGCTGCTACTTTATCAGCCCTATTAGTAATTGCCATTGGGTGTGGCGCTGGAGTCTGGCAACTGAATCGGGCAGCCCAAAAGAACCACTTAGGCGCTGCTTTAGAGGAAAAGTTATTACTTCCAGTGCTAGATGCTAATACTCAGGAATGGACCTTAGAGCAAGCTAATCAGCGGCGCATGCAGGTTCGAGGCCGTTACCTTTTAGCGGATGCTATTTGGTTAGATAATCGCCCGCGCCCTATTGTGGAGGGTGGTGCGAGTAATTCTGGACAATCTGGCTTTTATCTCATGATGCCATTAAAGATAGAGGGTAAAGATCAAATTATTTGGGTTAATCGAGGGTGGGCACCACGAAATAATGAGAGCCGCACTCAATTACCCCCTGTAAACACTCCAGATAACCCTATATTGGTCGAGGGTGTGGTATTCGCCCACCCAGGAAAAGTCTATGAATTAGGCAAAGGCGAAGCTTCATTAAACCAGCCACGCATTGAGCAAAATTTTGATTTAGATGGCGAGGCTAAGAGCCATGGATGGTTGCAATCCCCATTTATTTTGCGTGAATCTTCGGTCAATAACAATGATGGCTTAGTCAGAAATTGGGCGCCCCCAACAACTGGAGTGGATCGCCATTATGCTTATGCCTTTCAGTGGTTCGCCTTAGCTTTATGCGGATTTTTATTTTGGCTCATTAGCGGACTCAAGCAATATCGGCTAAAGCACAAAGAAGAGAGTAATAGTGGAGATCAAAGTGAGCAATAAAGAGTTGTTAATTCCAGCATCTCAAGCAGATTCCTTGGCGATAAATGCGCAGACTCGGCGTGGGCGCATCCAAATGCTACTTCTTTTGCTCGCTTGCGCAGCCCCAGTGATTGCTTCTTACTTAGCTTATTACGTTTTTAAGCCGGAGGGTGGCAAAACCAATTTTGGTACCTTGGTGCAGCCTGCTCAAGAGATGAACTCAGCCTGGTTTGATATGCCATTTAAAGGAAAGTGGACCTTATTGCTAGCTCGTCCTGCTGGTGAGTGTACTGTGAAGAATCAACAATGTTTAGAAGCTTTGTTTTTAATGAGACAACTCCGTATTGGTTTAGGTAGGGAGAGTGGGCGAGTGCAGTTGGTATGGGTTAATACCGATGATCAGCCAGTAGATCCTGAGGTCTTGCTAGCTTACGATGCAAAGACAGCAGGTTTTACTATTTTGCCCTTGCCGTCTAATCCTCAATTAAGAGCTCAATTTCAGAGCTGGTTAGATCGTGAAGGAGCTGGACAAAAAATACAGTTAATTGACCCTAGTCCAGCTAAGATGATGTACTTTCCTGTGACTAATTCACCTAAAGAGTTTGGCAGCATCAAAAAAGATGTAGAAAAACTCTTGCGTCTAAATCGCAAAGGCGAAAACTTGCAATGAGCAGTCTGGTTTTATTCGCAGAGCTTGCTGCGATCGCAATACTATTTGCGGGTTTGCCGTTAGCTTATCTTTGGACGAGATCGAGTTATAACTTCTTTCAAAAACTCAATTGGGTTTTAGTCTTTATGACTTTTGACTTGATTGTATTTGGTGCATTTACGCGCCTGTCAGACTCTGGATTGGGGTGCCCAGACTGGCCTGGATGCTATGGCACTTCGAATCCATGGCAGGCAATTGGAGAAATTAAACTTGCAGAAACGATGATGCCCACCGGACCAGTGACGGTGATTAAAGCATGGATCGAAATGATTCATCGCTATCTAGCAATGACGGTTGGTGCATTGATTGTGGTGCAAGTAGTGTTGGCTTGGGTAAAAAAGAAGGCTATGGGAAAGCAAGCGTTCTTTGCTAGTACAGGTTTATTGTTCTTAGTCTGCATTCAGGGGGCTTTTGGGGCTTGGACAGTAACCCTAAAGCTCCAACCAATTATTGTGAGCATACATTTAATGCTGGCCTTAGTCCTATTAGCATGCCTAACGGCCTATGCTCAACACTCGTGGTGTGATAAAGCATCCTTGGCCTTACCGGCTAGCTTTAAGCCATTGCCAGCGAAAATATTGGTGTTGGCATTCATAGCATTAACCATTCAGATCTTTTTAGGAGCTTGGGTCAGTACTAACTATGCTGTCTTAGCATGTCCTGATTTTCCAACTTGCATGGGCGCAATTTGGCCAGACACTGCCTGGCAAGAAGGTTTTACTTTTTGGCGTCCATTGGGTTTGAATGCTGATGGTGAATTCATATCCCCAGTGGCTTTACAAACAATTCATTGGGCACATCGAGTCTTTGCTCTAGTAGTATTTATTGTATTGAGTTTTTTAGCTTGGCATGGTTTTCAGGCTTCGGGTACCACCCCATCTTCGTTAAGAAGGTTTTCTCGCCTATTGTTTTCCTTATTAATTCTTCAATTGCTTACGGGCATTTCTAATGTGGTCTTTCAGTGGCCTTTAGTAGCAGCCTTGATGCATACTGCAGGCTCAGCCGCTTTAGTATTTTGTTTGGTCAGGCTCAGTGATTGGGCTTCTTGGAAAACACCACTACACATTCAGTGTACAAAGACCTTATGAATAGCCCAGAAACCACCTCTTCAGTAGCGATGCCGCGTTGGCGTCAATACTGGGTATTGACTAAGCCACGTGTGACTCAACTAGCTGTCTTCTGCGCTGTAATTGGGATGTTCTTGGCTACACCAGGCATGGTTCCTTATCCCATTTTAATTGGTGGGATTGTGGGAATTTGGTTATTGGCCGGCGCTGCATTTGCGATGAACTGTTTAATTGAGCAAGCAGTTGATGCCAAGATGAAAAGAACTGCTTGGAGACCTTCAGCTACTGGTGAAGTTACCCCATTGCATATCGTCATTTTTTCAATCATCCTGGGGTCTCTGGGAATGATTATTTTATGGAATTTTTGTAACCCCCTAACCATGTGGCTAACTGTAGCTACTTTCGTGGGTTACGCCGTGATTTATACCTGGTTGTTAAAGCCCGCCACACCTCAAAACATTGTGATTGGAGGACTCTCTGGAGCCATGCCTCCTGCATTGGGATGGGCTGCGGTGACTAATTCACTTTCTGCTGAAGCATGGCTCTTAGTGCTCATTATTTTTGTATGGACACCACCGCATTTCTGGGCACTTGCTTTGTATCGTCGCGATGATTATATTCAGGCTGGCTTGCCAATGCTTCCTGTAACCCATGGCGAGCGCTTTACACTACTCAATATCTTGCTTTACACATTAATCTTGATTGCAGCGACACTCTTGCCCTATATTTATGGCATGAGCGGATTAGTTTATTTGTTATCGGCACTAGTGCTGGGCTTTATATTTTTAGCTTATGTGATTGCCTTGTTTATTTCGTATAGCGATGCCTTAGCAAAGAAGACTTTTCGTTTCTCTATTACCTATTTGTCGCTACTCTTTGCAGCGCTTTTGGTAGACCACTATTTTATTTAGGTTCAATATGCCCTTACAAAAATCATTGCGATTGCTTGCCCGCGTTTTTACGCTTTCTGTAGTGTTGATTGCGCTGGGTGCTTGCAGTCCAAAGCCGAGCTTTAAGAATGTCGACATTACAGGCAGTAGTGCTTTTGGAAAAGACTTTAGTTTGTTAGATCCTGATGGTAAAACCAGAACATTGGCAGATTTCAAGGGCAAAGTAGTAGTCATGTTCTATGGGTACACCCAGTGCCCAGACATTTGCCCAACTACCTTGACTGAAATGCAACAGGTGATGACTATTCTTGGTCCTCAGGCAGATAAGGTGCAAGTATTATTTGTCACAGTAGATCCTGAGCGAGACTCCGCCGATATTTTGAAGCAGTATGTGCCTGCCTTTGATTCTCGTTTCTTGGGCTTGCGTCCAGCCGACCAGACCGCCCTGGAAAAAGTCACTAAAGACTTTAAGATTTACTACAAAAAAGTTCCAGGATCTAACCCTGGTTCATATACTATGGACCACACAGCTGGAAGCTATGCATTTGATCCAGAGGGACATTTACGGTTATATATTAAGCATGCACAAGGTTCAGAGACCTTGGCCCAAGACTTAAAAGAACTGCTTAAGTAAATTTAAGCTGGCTGTAGCAAGCTACGCATTTTCTTAAGGGCGGAAGTTTCAATTTGGCGTACACGTTCTGCTGAGATACCGTATTCACCGGCAAGATCATGCAAGGTTTTTGTCCCATTGCCGTCAGCATCCATTGCTAACCAGCGGGATTGGACAATATCGCGACTGCGCTCATCTAAAGCCATCAGTGCTTGATCTAATTTGGGGCCATGCAATGCATCAGTAGCGGCAGAAGCCATTTTTTCAGTAGGCTCTTGACTACTATCAGCTAGCCACTGAATAGGTGCATAGACCGACTCATCATCGTTTTCGTCGCCCTCTAAAGCAAGATCTCCACCAGCCAAACGTATTTCCATTTCTTTAACGTCAGAACCTTTGACATCTAGCGCTTTTGCTAAAGCTTCTACTTCGTTTGGTGTTAGGGCCTTTAAGGTGGGTTTATTGCTGCGTAAATTAAAAAACAATTTACGTTGGGCTTTGGTAGTAGCTACCTTAACTAGGCGCCAGTTCTTAAGAATGTATTCATGAATCTCAGCTTTAATCCAATGAATGGCGTAAGACACCAGACGTGCACCTTGGCTCGGATCATATCGCTTGACAGCCTTCATGAGGCCAATATTGCCTTCTTGAATTAAGTCAGCGTGCGGGATGCCATAGCCTAGATATTGGCGGGCGACGGACACCACTAAACGCAGATGCGAAAGCACCAAAGTTCTAGCCGCATCAACATTTTCTGTGCGGCGAAATTCTTGTGCTAGATGTAATTCTTCTGCGGCACTGAGCATGGGTACGCGATTAACGTAAGCTATATAAGAGTCTAAAGTACCCACCCCAAGGGAGGGCAACATCGGAAAGGCCAGCGAAGTCACAGCAGTCTGCGCTGCTGGCTTAGCTTGCCGTGCTTGCATTAGCGGTTTGTAGGCTTTCTTTGGAACCATTTTCTTTAGATTTATTGGAGGTTTTAAAGAATTCTATTTTAGCACTCTTGTCAAGAGAGTGCTAATCGTTTTTTAATGATCTAAGTAACTGATTTAATTGAATAATTCAGCTGCATAGAGCTTGGCTGTGAAAGGGGCTAAATCGTGAATTCCCTCTCCTTTACCCAGGGCTAAAACAGCCGGTTTAGGGCTCTCTTGGAAGGTATGGGCTAAAGCACAAATTACCCCCCCTTTAGCCGTACCATCTAGTTTGGTCACAATTAAGCCAGTAAGCTCTAAGGCCGTATGAAAGGCCTTCACCTGGCTTAAACCATTTTGACCTGTATTGCCATCAAGGACTAGCAAAGTCTGGTGAGGGGCCCCAGGAAGGGCCTTGCCAATGACTCGCTTTACCTTCTTTAGTTCTTCCATTAAGTGATCTTGAGTAGCTAGGCGTCCAGCAGTATCAATAATGAGAATGTCACTTTTACGAGAAATTGCCGAATGAATTGCATCATGGGCTACAGCGGCAGCATCACCACCTTCTTGGGTAATAACGTCGACGTGATTACGACCTCCCCATTCTTGTAATTGATTACGAGCAGCGGCCCGAAAGGTATCTCCAGCTGCTAATAGCACTGATTTACCTTGAGACCGAAATAGGTGGCATAACTTACCAATGGTGGTGGTTTTACCAGCACCATTTACGCCAATGACTAACCATACCTCAGGAATGGTCTTTTGATCATGGGTATAAAGTGGGTTAGGCTTAGGCTCTAAAGCGCTTAGTAGATTGCTAACTTCCTCAACCAAGAGATTCTTTAGCTCATCTGGACTAGACGCCTTTTCTGATTTAGCCGCCTTATGTAGCTTCAGAATCAATTGTTCAGTCGTAGGCAAGCCCACATCACTGAGGATGAGAGATTCTTCTAAGGCATCAAACCAGGCTTGATCAGTCTGGTTTGAATTGAAAAGGGATCCGAGGGTTTTACGTAGGCCGAACATAATCGATACAATTTAATCCTTGCATCTTATCAATTTAATTTCTTGGGATATGGTGATCTTACAGATGCGCTCAACTTTATTGCAAATTTTCTTCTTTTTCGTCTTGTGCTACCCACTTGCTTGGGCGGGGCAGCCAATAACCGCCGACACCCATGAATATCAGCTGGCCAATGGACTGAAATTAATTGTTCGTGAAGATCATCGTGCCCCGACTGTAGCCCATATGGTTTGGTACCGAGCCGGATCTATGGATGAGATCAATGGCCGTACGGGAGTGGCTCATGTTCTCGAGCATATGATGTTCAAAGGTACCGATACAGTAAAGGCGGGCGAGTTCTCGCGTTTAGTAGCTGCTGTGGGTGGTAGGGAAAATGCCTTCACCTCACGTGATTACACCGCTTATTTTCAGCAGGTGGAAAAATCCAAACTAGATGAAGTTATCAAACTGGAATCTGATCGGATGGCAAACCTTAAATTTGATGATGCTGAATTCTTAAAAGAGATTCAGGTAGTAATGGAGGAGCGGCGTCTACGCACCGAGGACAATCCGAGTAGCTTGTTAAATGAAGCGTTGATGGCAACAGCTTATATGAGTTCTCCTTATCGGCATCCTGTGATTGGTTGGATGAATGACTTAGAAAATATGAAACCTGCTGATGCACGCGAGTGGTACCGTCACTGGTATGCGCCAAATAATGCAACGGTTGTCATTAGTGGGGATGTAGATCCAAAACAAGTTCTCAGTACCGTTGAAAAATATTACGGCGTACTTTTGGCTCACGAATTACCTGTTCGCAAGCCACAGCTAGAGCCTCTACAAAGAGGGGTAAAGCAAGTACAAGTGAAAGCGCCAGCTGATAGTGCGCAATTAGCTATGGCATGGAAAGTACCCAAACTTGAACCAAGAAAATTAGATGATGATGAGCCTTATGCCCTAGAACTTTTGGCTGCTGTATTAGATGGCTATGACAATGCCCGCTTAAATCGCGTGATGGTTAAGCAGGAGCGAGTGGTAAATGATGTAGGTGTTGGTTATGACATGATTTCTCGTGGACCAGAATTATTTTTAATTTATGCGAGCATGGCTAAAGGTAAAACGGTGTCTCAGGCTGAGCAAAGTATTCGTAAAGCCCTAAAAGAGATTTCTCTTAATGGCATTTTGGATTCGGAGTTAAAGCGCATCAAGGTGCGTATTTTGTCGGATCAAATCTATAAGCGTGACTCCATCTTTGGTCAGGCAATGGAGATTGGCACTACTGAGATGGCAGGTTTCTCCTGGCGAGAGATTGATTTGATGTTAGAAAAGATGCAAACCATTACACCTACACAAGTCCAGACTGTAGCTAAAAAATACTTGGTTGATGAAGGTTTAACAATTGGGGTATTAGAACCTCAAGCTCGAAAAACGATGGGTGCTCAGAAGAAAGTGGGCCAATGATGACAGTCCTAAAACAGTTTTCTCTTATTTCTTTTTTGCTATTTAATGTTTTGAGTGTAGCCCACGCAATCTTACCTATTGAAAAGCTAGATTCTTTTAAGGGTGCGCAAGCCTATTTAGTACAGACTAAGACTTTGCCTATGGTCGATATTGAAGTGAGTATCGATGCGGGGGATCGTTATGATCCTAGCGCTAAAAGTGGCCTGGCAACCATGACGGCAGGTCTAATGAACTATGGAGCTCGATCGAATAAGGGCATTTTAAGTGAAGCACAAATAGCCGATGAGATTGCTGACCTTGGCGCCATTATTGGATTTTCAGTCAGTGGTGAGCGTGCGACTTTACGGATTCGTAGTCTTAGCCGGAAAGATTTGCGTGAGCGCGTTGTGCAATTAGCAGCGGTAATGCTCGGCTCACCAAGCTATGATGCCAAGGTTTTGGAGCGTGAGAAGCAAAGAATGACCACCGCCTTATTAGAAGCGCAAACTAAGCCAGAGTCAGTATTGGAGCGCAACTTCAGAAAATCAGTATATGGCACTTACCCATTAGCACTCTCTCCTACGGTACAAACGGTTGCCAATGTGAGCGTTACTGACTTGCATCAATTTCATAAGCAGTTTTATCGTGGCGATCGAATGATTATCAGTATTGTTGGTGACGTCAGTCGAGTTGAAGCAGTGGAAATTGTTCAAAACTTACTAGTGAAGATTCCTCAGTCTGGCCCTGAGATTGCAAAGCTTCCTGAGTTTGAGCGTTCGCCAGTAGAGCCATTAAGCCAACGAGAAATAAATATCCCATTTGATACTCAGCAAGCTCATCTTGCAATGGGTATGACTGCGGTGACTCGCAGCAACCCTGATTACTTTCCTCTCTTAGTGGGAAATTACATTTTAGGTGGGGGTGGGTTTGTATCCCGCCTTATGGCTGAGGTCCGTGAGAAAAAAGGTCTTGCCTATAGTGTGTTTAGTTACTTTTCGCCTGGTAAAGATGCCGGAATATTTCAGGCGGGACTCCAAACTAAAAATGACCAAGCCGCCTTAGCTCTTGAGGTGATGAGCTCTACTATTGGTAATTTCATTACTATGGGTGCTAATCCAGAGGAGTTAGTCGCAGCTAAATCTAATCTCATTAATGGCTATCCCTTAAGAATTGATAACAACCGAAAATTACTGGACAACGTTTCTTCAATTGCTTGGAATAACTTACCTTTGGATACGATGGAAACATGGGCAGCTCAAGTTGAGGCAGTGACCCTTGATCAAGTAACTGCCGCATTCCAAAAATATCTGGCAATGGATCGCATGAAGATTGTTGTCCTAGGGGCAAAAAATAAGTAAGGCATTTAACCCATCAAGACAGGAGCCTCCAAAAAAGGTCCGAATTATTGGCGGCGTGTGGCGAAGTCGTTTGCTTGCAGTAGTTGATGTACCAGGATTACGGCCTAGTACAGATCGTATTCGGGAGACACTTTTTAATTGGCTGGGCCAAGATTTACGTGGCTTACGCTGCTTAGATTTATTTGCTGGTACTGGTGTTTTGGGTTTTGAGGCAGCATCACGCCATGCTGATAGTGTCACCTTGCTTGAAAAGGACAAAAAGGCCTATGCAAGCCTTTTAGCCAATTTTGCGTTGCTGCAATCCTCACCCGTTTTGGGGTCGGTAGATATTTTGCATAAAGATAGCTTAGAGTTTCTAAAGCTGCAGGCAGACCAATCTAGCAATCTCCTATTTATTGATCCCCCTTTTCAGGAAAAGGCCCTATTCGAGCAGTCGGTAAAGCAGGCTGGCCGTATTTGCGATGACAGTGCAGGCGGAGGAATCTATGTGGAATTTCCCGCTAGTCGTTCACGTGAGGAAGTGCAAGCCCTATTGCCTGAATGGTATTGTGGAAAATACTTAGAGGCTGGCCAGGTAAAAGCTTGTCTATTTCGTTCTAGAAGAGGCTAAACTCTTGCCTGTAGCTGATAAAGCCTTAGGAGAGTTATGACTGTTGCCGTTTACCCAGGAACATTTGATCCATTTACCCGTGGTCATGAGGATTTAGTTCGTCGTGCATCTAGCATCTTTGGCGAGTTGATTGTTGGCGTAGCCGATAGCCGGAGCAAAAGCCCATTCTTTAATTTGGAAGAGCGCATTGCGATAGCCCAGGAAGTACTTGGGCACTATTCCAATGTGAAAATTGTCGGTTTTTCTGGTTTATTAAGAGACTTTGCTCGGGAGCATAATGCCCGCGTCATTGTTCGTGGTCTGCGAGCAGTATCTGACTTTGAGTATGAGTTTCAGATGGCAGGTATGAATCGTTATCTCTTGCCTGATGTCGAAACCTTGTTCTTAACCCCGTCTGATCAATATCAATTTATCTCTGGCACATTTGTGCGTGAGATTGCTTCAATGGGCGGTGATGTGAGTAAGTTTGTTTTTCCATCTGTTGAAAAATGGCTAGCAAAAAAGATGGTAACTCTCAATCAAATTAAAGAATAGGCCTAGCGAGCACTTAATATGGCTTTAATGATCACGCACGAGTGCATCAACTGTGATGTGTGCGAGCCTGAATGTCCTAATAATGCTATTTATATGGGCTTGGAGATCTATGAAATCAACCCCAATAAATGCACCGAATGTGTCGGTCACTTTGATGCTCCTCAGTGCCGTCAGGTCTGCCCGGTTGATTGCATTCCAGTCAACCCAGAGTTTTCTGAAAACCAAATGCAGTTAATGGCTAAATACCATCTCCTTACCAGAGCTGAGCCTGTTAAATAGAACTTAGAGTTGGTAACTAATTTATCTTGGAGTGCAGTTTAAGCATCGCAGCTTGACTATCCCCTTTTAAAAATAAAGGTAAGATCTCCAAACCGTTTTTAATGCTAGCTTCAATTTGTTTTTGCTCGTTTTGCAAGGGCCTTCTTAGGACGTAGTCAGCAACATCCATGACCCGCCCGTCACCAGCCAGATCACGTGGGTGGCCAATACCAAGACGAAGGCGCCAATAGCCTGGAGTGCCTAGATGGGCTTGAATATCTTTTAAACCGTTATGACCCCCATTACCGCCACCGAGTTTGATGCGCGCAGTACCAGGCATTAAATCTAGCTCATCTTGGACTACTAAGATATCTTTAGGCAAAATCTGATGAAAGCGACAAAGTGCGCCAACAGCTTGGCCACTTAAATTCATATAGGTGCTAGGTTTAAGCAGGAAGAGGGTCTCACCTTCCCACTTTGCTTTAGCCACTTTGCCACTAAAGCGCTTTTCTGCTTCAAAACGGATGTTTAATTGTTTGGCTAGGGCGTTTACAAACCAAAAGCCGGCATTATGCCGATCTTGTTCATGCTCTTCGCCCAGATTGCCAAGGCCAACAATTAATTTAGTCATTTAGGTCTTTAGAATAAAAGCATTTGCACAAAAAAGAAAACCCGCTACTGCGGGTCTTCTTCACTTGCAAAGAATACAGCTTTAAATTATTAAGCTTTATCTTTAGGCGCTTCAGCCGCAGGAGCAGCCGCTGCTGCAGGAGCAGCTTCCACATCAGCAGATTTTACTGCTGGGATACGAGCATTGGCCAATACTGGGTTTTCTTGCTCAACATGTAATACCAAGGTAACGCCTTTTGGTAAGGTAACGTCTTTTGCATGGAGGGCATGACCAACTTCGATATTTGCCAAACTCACTTCAATGAATTCTGGCAAATCTGCTGGGAGGCAAGAAACTTCCAATTCAGTGGTGATATGGCTTATAGCGGCACCTTGTAATTTCACTGCAGCTGAAGATTCGGCATTGGTGAAGTGCAATGGAACGCGCATGTGGACTTTTTCAGAAGCAGAAACGCGCTGAAAGTCGATATGCAAAACCAAGGGCTTAAATGGATGCATCTGGTAATCACGCAGCAACACTTTCTGTGTTTTGCCAGCGATTTCCAAATCAAGAATGGATGAGTGAAACGCTTCCTTGCGGAGAGCATGAAACAAAGCGTTATGGTCTAACTCGATAACCACAGCTGGATCTTTACTACCGTAAACGATTCCCGGAGTCTTACCGGAATTGCGCAGACGGCGGCTCGCACCCGTTCCCTGTACGCTTCTTTCAAAGGCTACTACTTTCATAATTAATTCCCAAAATAAGGTTAATTTCCGTTCGCGACCAAACAGAAAAGCCTTTGATTATAGCGTGGGATTAAAGGATTTTGCCTAGAAAAGCCATAAAAACTACTAAAACCAGAGGGGAAACAGTGAAAAACTAGATTTTTTGCTTAATCCGCAAACATCGACATCACAGAATCACCCTTGCTAATGCGAGAAAGGGTTTCAGCCAAGATAGGAGCCACACTCAATTGACGGATTTTAGTAACTTTGCTGGCCTCTGGGGTCAATGGAATTGTGTCGGTAACCACTAATTCATCCAATTGGGAGGCGGCGATCCGAGCAACTGCTCCCCCAGAAAGCACCGCATGGGTACAGTAAGCGGTAACACCCTTGGCACCGCGCTCTTTTAGGGCTTCAGCTGCCTTACAGAGGGTTCCCCCAGTATCGATGATGTCATCCATGACAACGCAATGGCGACCTTCTACTTCGCCGATTAAATGCATTACTTCAGAGACATTAGCTTTAGGACGCCGTTTATCAATAATCGCTAAATCGGTGCCCAATTGCTTGGCCATCGCACGAGCGCGAACTACGCCGCCAATATCCGGAGAGACAATGATGAGGTCTTTTTGGGTTTTTTGGGCCTGCAAATCATCTAGCAAAACAGGTGATGCGTAGATGTTATCTACTGGGATATCGAAAAACCCTTGAATTTGGTCAGCATGCAAGTCCATGGTTAAAACACGTTCAATGCCAGCGACCGATTGCAGCATGTTAGCTATGATTCTAGCGGAGATAGCCACTCGTGCCGAGCGTGGGCGACGATCTTGTCGAGCATATCCGAAGTAAGGGATCACTGCGGTTATGCGGCTTGCTGATGCTCGTTTGAGCGCATCAATCATGATCATTAGTTCCATCAAACTATCATTAGTTGGAGCGCAAGTCGATTGGATTACTACAACATTTTTACCGCGGACGTTCTCTTGAATTTCTACTTGAATCTCGCCATCTGAGAAGCGGCCAACAAAGGCTTTTCCCATGGGAAGATTGAGTTCTTTGGCAACAGCTAATGCCAAAACGGGGTTGGCATTACCAGTAAATAGAGTGAGCGGTTCGGCGTGCATAGGCTATGGGAGTATGTGTGGGGTCGAGTAGCTATTTTTTGATCGCATCTACAGTATTTGGCAGGGGAAGAAGGATTCGAACCTTCGCATGCTGGAATCAAAATCCAGTGCCTTAACCAGCTTGGCGATTCCCCTACAGCTCATTCTGAAGAAATCAAATTGTAAGCGGGATTTTTATTTAAGCCCCGAACAATCCGACCTACCCATCCTTTTGGAAGATTTTGCAAAAGATTTTCTAGTTTTGCGGTATCCGTCTTATGGTCTAAGGCGGTAAATACGCTACTTCCAGAGCCGGACATACAAGGTGCCGCATCTGGCAATACCCGTCTAATCCAATCTACTGCTTGCTTCACTTCAGGACAAATTCGCATCGCAACCGCTTGACAGTCGTTGGACTGATTTAACAATGGCGATGCAAGAAAGCCATCTATTGTAATCGGAGCATGATCTCGGGTCAATTCTGGGTCTTGAAAAATTCGAGAGGTGGCAATCGCCTGATTGGGGGAAATTACCAAAAAGTTCTGTGATTTTAGAGAAATTTCTTGCATTTTCTCCCCAATACCCTCAACAAATGCATTTTTCCCAAACAGAAAAAAGGGGACATCAGCACCTAGCTTTAAGCCTAAGGTGCTAAGTGTGGCAGTGCTCAAATCGAGTTTCCACAGGTAATTAAGGCCGATCAGGGTCGTAGCAGCATCGGAGGATCCTCCTCCTAAACCGGCACCCATGGGAATTTCTTTCTGGAGAGTGATTTCTACGCCACTACTGATACCCCCAAAATCCTTTAATAATTGAGCGGCACGCACCACTAAATCGTGTTCTGGGGGGACCCCGGAAATGGGCTTGATCCGTCGAATATTGTTTTCAGGGATAAGCTTAAGGCCAACAATATCGCACCAATCAATGAGTTGAAAAGCTGATTGAAGCAAGTGATAACCATCTGCACGCTGCCCAATAATGTGCAAAAAAAGATTAAGTTTAGCTGGGGAGCGTAGCTCGAGGGCTTCACTCATTTGGATTATCAAATACCAAACGAATATCAATCGACCCAATATTAGAACTGCGAGTCATTGAGAGCTTTTCTAAGCGACTAGATTCCCCCCAGTTGTAATTGAGGGTCCAGCCATCTTGAATAATTTTGCTCACTTGCCCCTTGCCATTTCTTTCCACGCTGGCATTACTACCAGGACGTGTTTGTCCTCTTAACCATTCCGACAAACCTCGAGCAGGTAGGGGTAAGCCCAAAGTATTTTGGATAAGCGTATCTGCATCTACTGCTGTTAGTACTTGGCCGTCTCGTTCGAGCAGAGCTTCACCTGGCTTAATCGTAATCTTGGCAATCGATCCGCCAACTGGATTACGAATCTCCAGGACATCAGTTAGTGCATCTTGGGTTAATGTAAACCCACCAGAGCCACCTTGATTTTTGCCTTCAGTAATTCCAGTAACTTTGACGGAAAAGCGTCCATCCCATGAGCCTTTGGCGCTTTGATCAGCCACAGACCAATCAGGTTTTAAGCGTTTTAAAGTCTCTTTCAGAGTGGGATTATTAGCATCTAATTTTTGCCCTTGACGCCAGATATCTTCGGCCTCTAGAGGTCGATTCATCATCCAGAGAACTTCCCCAATGTGGGCGGCAATATCTGCTTCTGGTTTTAAGTTGTAGGCTTGCTGTAATTGTTCAAGAGCCAGAGCATTTTTACCCATGCGAAAATTCACCCAGCCCAAGCTATCCAAAATAAAGCCGTCTTTTGGGGAGAGCTGGTGTGCCTTAGTAATCAACTTAAATGCCTCTGGGAGATTTTTATTACGATCGGCAAGTGAGTAGCCCAAGGCATTTAAGCTGTTAGCGTCATTGGGGTTAGTGCGCAAAATGGCCCGTAAAGTTTTTTCCATTACCTCAATATGGCCGGATTTTTCGGCAGCCATGGCATAGGTATAGAGGGTGCCAGGATCTTTTGGTAATGGATTGACTGCTGAAACGATTTCATAAAAAGCACGTAAGGCTTCGGTCTCATCCTTGGCCTTAGAAATCAGCGCTTGAATTTGTTGCAAGGTAATTTCGCGTTGAGCAGGAGTTTGTTGATTCAATAGTGAAATAGCTGGCTTAACAGCATCTGACCAGCGTTGATTCAGAATCAATAGCGTGACAAGGACTTCCTTCGGTTTAGTTTGGGATGGACCGGCCAAACTTTCCCAAGTTTGTGCTGCTTGTAAGGCCAAATCAGGCGAGCCTGCTGTAATCGCAATTTCCATGGCACGTTGGGCCAAGCGAGGGTCATTAAGCTGGCGAGCGAGCTCTAGATAGGTGCTATATGCAAGACCGGCTTCACCGCGCTGTAAAGCAATTTCAGAGGCTAGCACCTCAAAGATGGCCTCTCCACTCGTCAGACTATTGGCTTGGGCTATTGCCAAGGTACTCGATAGGCCTAAACCAATCGATGTACTTAGGAATAAGCACTGCAAAAGCGGTTTTAGTGCAAATTTAATCATAAGCACATTCTAATCTGCGAATCTACAATCCATTGATGCCTGAACTCCCTGAAGTAGAAGTGACCCGCCGTGGAATCTTGCCTTATATCGAGGGGCGAAAGATTAGCGCAGTCCAAATCATTGATGGTCGCTTGCGTTGGCAGGTGCCCAACAATTTAGTAAGGATACTTCCTGGTCAGAAAGTATGTAGCATTGAGCGGCGGGGCAAATACTTACTCTTGAAAATGGATACTGGCTATCTTTTACTGCACCTAGGCATGACAGGAACGCTCCGGGTGCTTCCTAGCACCAATCCGCTCAAGATACATGATCGCGTTACTTTTGAATTTGGCGAGCTTAGTTTGCGCTTGCATGACCCTAGAAAATTTGGTGCGGTTTTATGGCATCCCCAGTCTAAAGGGCCAATAGAGCAATTGTCTCTTTTACAAAGGTTAGGGGTTGAACCTTTCTCACCTGAATTTAGGGGTGAACTCGGGGCAGAGATCTTATATCGGCTTTCTCGCAATCGGAGCGTGTCGACAAAGCAATTTTTATTAGCGGGCCAAGCCGTTGTGGGGGTTGGCAATATTTATTGTTCTGAAAGCTTATTTGAGGCAGGCATTCATCCGGCAAAGTCGGCGGGAAAATTAACGCGTCCTCAGTGCGCGCGTTTGGCCGCAGCAGTCCGATTAATTCTCAAAAAAGCCATTGATGCGGGTGGCAGTTCCTTAAAAGATTTTGTGAAGAGCGATGGAGAGCCTGGGCATTTTATGCTTCAGACTAAAGTTTATGATCGTAAAGATCAGGCTTGCAAAGTTTGCAAAACGCTGATTAAACAAATCGCCCAAGGTCAGCGATCCACTTACTTTTGTCCTCAATGTCAAAAGCGTTGATTACGTCCTTCTCTAAAAAGCTCATTGCTTGGTATGGCCATGAGGGTCGTGAAGGCTTACCTTGGCAGGGGGTTCAGGATCCCTATGCAGTTTGGGTTTCTGAAATTATGTTGCAACAAACTCAAGTGGCAACAGTTCTAGAGCGTTACCCGCGGTTTATGAAGCGCTTTCCAACCGTGAAAAAATTAGCTGCTGCATCAATAGACGAGGTATTGGCTGAGTGGGCGGGCTTGGGTTACTACTCGCGCGCTCGTAATTTACATGCCTGTGCAAGTCAGGTGCTTAGCCAGTTTTCCGGAAAGTTCCCAAGTGATCCACGAATGCTTGAGCAACTTAAAGGGATTGGTAGATCAACTGCTGGTGCAATTGCGGCCTTTGCATTTCATGAACGAGCACCTATTCTAGATGCGAATGTTAAGCGAATCTTAGCGCGCCTATTTGGAATTGAAGGTCAAATTACACAAAAGCAGGTAAGTGATCGGCTCTGGGCTTTAGCTCACGATTTATTACCAACAGATTCTCAAGATATGCCGGTATATACGCAAGCTCTAATGGATTTCGGAGCAACCTGGTGCACTTCCCGTAAGCCAGTGTGTTTGAGTGGGGCTCGAAAATGTCCATTTGAACAGCATTGCCAGGCTAACTTAAGTAATCAAGTATTGGCGCTGCCTAAAAAAGTAGTGAAAGCCAAATCCCCAGAGTTTGATTGCGACATGCTATTAATGCGGCATGGAGATTTCGTCTTGTTACATAAGCGTCCTGACAAAGCCATTTGGGGCGGTCTTTGGTCTTTGCCGGAATCTATTTGGAGGAGAAAGGTAAATGGAGAATTGGGCATCTCCAATCTTCAGCTCATGGAGCTTTTACAACTGACCTTACCAAAAGAAAACATCAGTACCATTTTGCAATATTGCGCAGTAGCTATTTGTGGAGAGAAGATTCGGCATATCTTTACTCATAGGCGTTTAGGGATGCAAATTTGGCATGTCAATGTGCAGCATGCCTTACCATTTTCAAATCCTCATTTAATGTGGGTGCCACTTCGTCAATTAGGGCGCTATGGCTTGCCACAACCAATCAAGATACTTTTACTGGAATTGAATCTAGTTCGCGGTGACGAGTTAAGAAATTAATTTGAAGGTCAGCCAATTCTTGGTGCTTAAGAAAGTATTCGCTAATCTGTTTGACGAGATAGACCGAGCGGTGCTGGCCACCAGTACAGCCAATTGCAACTGTTAAATAGCTACGTCCATCAGCAATATAGTGAGGTAACCATTTTTCAATAAATTGAATAATGTCAGATTCCATGCTAACGACTTCAGGAATTTTTACTAGAAATTCTTGAACAGGCTTGTCATTGCCAGTAAGAGGCCGCAACACTTTATCGTAGTGAGGATTTGGTAGGCAACGTACATCAAATACTAAATCGGCATCGCTAGGTAAACCCTTTTTAAAGCCGAACGATTCAAAGATAACCGATAAACCAATAGCCTCATTTTTGAGTAGATCCTGAATCCAGGAACGCAGAGCATGCGCAGGTAAGTTGCTTGTGTCAATACTATGTGCTTGGCTACGCAAGGGCTCAAGCAGGCTGCGCTCACTATCAATCGCCTCAGTCAAGGTGGCGCAACTAGCTTGGTCTGTTTGCGCAGAAAGAGGATGGCGACGCCTAGTTTCAGAAAAGCGCGCAATTAATGTATTCGTATCGGCGTTTAAGAAAACAATTCTGACTTCATGATGGCGGCGAAGATTTTCCAGGATGCGTGGTAGTTCGGTAATAGATTTACCGCGCCGTGCATCAATAGCTACAGCAGCCTTCTCACTTTTTTCATTTTCGAGGGTGCTGATTAAGCTTTCCAATAAGGTAACCGGAAGGTTGTCAACACAATCGTATCCTGCATCTTCAAAGGCTCTCAGTGCAACTGATTTACCTGAGCCTGAAATGCCGGTAATCAGATTAATTTGCATATTAGAGTAAGCGGCCCTGGGTTTTGGTTGAATCGTTCTCAGCGTTCATTTGTAAACGTTGGCGTTCGATAAATTCTTTTAAAGTATCAATACCGCGTAACTGTAAAATTGTATTGCGGACAGCAGCCTCTACAAGTACCGCTAAGTTTCGTCCTGCAGCCACCTGAATTTTTACAGTACGAATACCAATACCTAAGACATCAATATGCTGGGCTTCTAATGGCAAACGCTCGAACTCACCATCAGTTCGCCGCACCAATTGAACAATTAAGCGCAATTTTAATTTACGGCGCACAGCAGTCTCACCAAATATTGTCCGAATATCGAGTAAGCCTAAGCCACGCACTTCTAACAGATTGCGCAAGATCACTGGGCAGCGCCCCTCAATATAGTCAGGCCCAAGCCGGGCAAAATCAACCGCATCATCAGCTACAAGACCATGCCCCCTCGATATCAGTTCGAGCCCCAACTCGCTTTTACCTAAGCCTGACTCACCCATAATTAATACACCTAATCCCAAAATATCCATAAAGACACCATGCATAGTAATTTGGGGTGCGCCAATCTTCGTGAGATAGGTACGTAAATGATCAATGACTTCAGCTGCAGAGATAGCGGTTGTAAATAATGGTGTAGAAGATCTTTGACAGAAGAGTTGCAGGTCTGGGTCAACTGACTTACCATCGGCAACAATCACACAAGGGGGAGTTTTTGAGATCAGGCTTGATATTTGCTCTTGTTTTTGCTTATGCTCTAGGGCTGCATGGTAATCGACCTCTTGATCACCGAAGATCTGAATGCGGCTGGGGTGTATAAGGTTTAAGTGACCTACTAAATCGGAACTAGCTGCAGCTGCCTTAACAGCCGCGGCTGGAAAGGTACGATCTGCCCCCTCTAAGCCGCCAATCCAAGATAGCTTGAGATCTGAAACATTGTCATCAAAGATCTGTTGAGCTGTGACACCTTCTAAAAGTAACGGCTGGGTCATGAAGGTGCTCCCCAGCTCCGAAGTAGTTTACAAACTGCTTCAGAATTATTTTCAATGCCCAGAGACTTTCGTGTATCTGGGTCAGACAACAATTGCGCAATTGATGACAGAATTTCTAAATGCTGTTGCGTAGCTTTTTCAGGAACCAATAGAAAAATCAAAATAGAGACTGGCTCACCGTCAGGAGCGGCAAATTCAATTGGATCTTTTAGTTTGAAAAAGGCAGCAATCGGTTGCTTTAAGCCTTTGACTCGACCATGGGGGATGGCTACTCCTGCACCAAGGGCAGTTGAGCCTAGATCTTCACGAGCATTGAGAAAGCCAACGATAGCGCTAGCATCTAAGTCAGTATGTTGGGAAAACAGCACCCCAGCAGCTGCAAATACGTCAGCTCTGCTTTTGGCAGGGTTATCTAACGCAATGCAGTCAAGGGTGAAAAGATCAGTCAGGGCATTCATGTCAAATGATTATAGGTGTCCTGACATAAGCAATTATTCAAAATGCTTGTCGTGATAGTGATCTTGGATTTTTTCTTTATGTTTTACAACCTGACGCTCGAGTTTATCGACCACTGCGTCCATGGCGTGATAGAGATTAGCATTGTGTGCTTCTGCAAAAAGTTCTTTGCCTTTCAAATGAATAGTGATCTCAGCACTTTGGCGCAGAGACTTTTCCTTGGCATTATCGACAATCAGGAAGGCTGAGGCATCTAGCACATGATCAAAGTGCTTACGAACTTTAGCTAATCCTGCCTCGAGGTGAGTGCGCATTGCTGGAGTAACTTCTACATGACGGCTATTAATTTTCAAATTCATCAGCAGCTCCTATTCAATATGCTTGCGCAAACAATGGCCGGGGTGCGCAGCAAGCCCCTTTTTAATGCGTAGAGTCGTTTCTTTAGGAAATGAATATCATGAGCCTCCAGCGTATCAGCGATTTTGCTGAAAACCAAGGGGGCAAGGTCATTTTTTAAATAAAATTTTCCAAAAGGAAGGTTTTTACATCCGGAAGTTTTCACCCAAATAGACCCTTCGAACGGCATCGTTCTGAATAATCTGGTCAGGCTTACCTGAGGCTATAACGCTCCCCTCACTAATAATGTAGGCATGGTCGCAAATTCCTAGGGTTTCCCGAACATTATGGTCGGTAATCAAGACCCCAATTTGGCGATCACGCAAGAATCGGACAATGCGCTGAATTTCACCAACGGCAATGGGGTCAACACCGGCAAACGGTTCATCTAGCAAAATAAATTTTGGCGAAGATGCAAGGGCTCTGGCGATCTCTACACGACGACGCTCTCCGCCAGAAAGAGATAGCGCGGGATTATCCCTGAGGTGGCTAATTTGCAATTCACCCAAAAGTTCATCTAGGCGATGTGCAATTTCTGCTTTGCTCAGTCGCTTACCGCCATGCACCTGTAATTCCAACACTGCTTGTATATTTTCGGCAACATTGAGTTTTCTAAAGACAGAGGCCTCTTGTGGAAGATAGGATAGGCCCATGCGGGCGCGTTCATGAATTGGTAGATGGGTGATATCTGTGCCATCAAGGTTAATATCACCGCCATCTAAGGGCACTAACCCCACAATCATGTAGAAAGAAGTGGTTTTGCCAGAGCCATTAGGACCCAGCAGTCCAACTACCTCCCCGCACTTAACTTCAATTGAGACATCCCGAACGACAGTACGTGAGCCGTAGCGTTTTTGTAGATGGTGGGCGCTGAGTGTGGCTGCACCCTTATTGCTTACTGTATCCGTGGTCATTTCTCTAATGTAGCTTTTCGTCTTGGTGAAAGGATGGCTCTCGCTAAAGGGAGATCTTCTGGCTTGGCATTACTTGGGGGGAAGACACGATAGGTTTGTTTTATATCATCGTATTCAATTTTCCAGCCACGTAACTGATCAATCATCTGCATATTGAGGAGTCGTTTTAAACTAGCTTCACCGGTTAGGGTTAGTAACTCAGTTTTAGCGTTATAAGTCACTACACTCCCGCGGCCTTGCATAAACTCATCGGCAGGTCCTTCGCGCCGCTGCCTAAAGCTAGCTACAAGCTCAGGAGTTCCTTGGACATCTACATACTCATAGCCCTCAGGATCAACTTTAATATTCCCTTTTTCACCTGTGACGAGAATGCTACCTTTGGTTAATAACACATCGCCATTTAATTCATAGACTTGTTGCACATCATTTACTGATACCTTTTCTGCCTCAAGAATGATCGGTTTATCTTGATCAGCATTTTCTGCATAGACAAAGGCGATGCTATAAAAACTGAGTGCCAGCGCTAAAAAAGTAGGCGTACGAAGTATTTTGGGGTGCACAAAGGTCATGGTTGCGTACCTTGTTGTGAACGCTCAATACGACCGCGTACCTGTCCAGAGAGCACCAAACTTTGCTCAATATTATTAAATATGCCACCATCATTCGAATGCATCACTGACATTCCTTGCTCTAATGTAATTGGCTTATCAGTTTCTATAACATCATCGTTAATTAGGACTTTGAAATAAGAAGATCGAGCTAGCATGCGTGGCCTCGCAGGCTCAGTTTCTGTAGCGGCTTGAGGTGGACGAAAGATTTCAGCATTACCCAATAAATCTAAAATAGTAAGGTCGCCATCTAAATGCCCAGTGTCAGACTTGACTGTAACAGGAGATTTTTCAGGGGGGAATAGGCGCATACGCGGCTTCTCAATATCGATGGATGCGTCATCATCATAGTGAATTACCTTCTTTCCCAAGACACGGTATTTGGTGCTACCTAATTCATTTAAAGCAGAAAGAGAGCCATTCACAATGGTGTAGTCAGGTTCATGCAGCCGCACTCGCTCGATTGCAGATTTTTCAGCGGGAGTATTTTTCTTTACGAGCCAAAATGTGACGAGCGTAAGGGTGCCCATCAAAATTAAGGGCATGAGGCGTAATATGCTCCGTAATAAGCCAGTTTTGATTTTATGGGCATTTAATTGCATTACTCAATCCCTTAGGCGCGAGCATGAGCGAGTAATTCTTCATAGCGATTTTGCGCTTTAAGAATCAGGTCGCATACTTCGCGAACCGCGCCATTGCCGCCGGCACGCGAGGTAACAAGGTGAGATGTTTCTTTAACTGCCTCGTGAGCTTGAGCAGGACATACTTTAAAACCAGCAGATTTCATCATTTGAAAGTCTGGCCAATCGTCACCCATGACTGCGGCATCTGGTGCATGCAACTTTAGCGACTTCAAAACTTCAACTAAAGCCACAGCCTTATTTTCTACGCCCATATGGACATGTTTGATGCCCAGTTCTTCAGAACGAGCTAAAACCATTTTAGAATGTCGTCCAGTAATAATTGCCGTTGGGATTCCAGCCAGTTCTAAAAGTTTAATGCCTAAACCATCTTGAATATCAAATGCTTTCAAGGATTCCTTGCCATCGGCTCCAATCCATACTTGCCCATTGGTTAGTACGCCATCGACATCTAAGACCAATACCTTAACTTTGCTGGCTCGCTCCCAAGCTTGTGGGTATTGACTCAAAGGGTTGGTGTTCAGGGTATTGAATGCACTAGACATGAAATTAATTAATCAACAGAATTAAATTACTTTGGCTGCAAATAAGTCATGCAGGTTAAGAGCTCCCAAGAGTTTGCCTTGCGGATCGGTCACCACTAGGTGATTAATACGGTGTTTTTCCATCATCTCAATTGCTTCTTCAGCTAGTAACTCAGGTGGGATTGTGCGTGGTGTGGCAGTAGTGGCAGCCTGTAATGTTAAGCCATCAAGATTGGTGCTCTTTTCTAAAAGACGGCGTAAGTCACCATCAGTAAAAATGCCTGCTACTTTCTGGTTCTGATCTAAGGTCACCACCATTCCCATGCGTTTGGCGGTCATCTCTAATAAAGCCTTTTGTAATGAAGCTTGCAAAGAAATCTTGGGGGTGTCGTCAAAACTACGCATCACTTCACTCACATGCATCAGTTGTTTTCGACCAAGCCTGCCACCTGGGTGGGAGCGCTGAAAATCTTCCGCCTGGAATCCTCGGCTATCTAGCAAAGCAACTGCAAGAGCGTCGCCCATGGCAAGGGCTGCTGTGGTGCTAGATGTGGGGGCCAGATTAAGGGGGCAGGCCTCTTTTTCAACGCTGGTATCTAAATGGGCATCAGCCAAGCTCGCTAAAGAAGAGTTGGGCGCACCTGTCAGTGCTATCAATTTAGCGCCAGTGCGCTTGACTATGGGCACAATAGTGAGTAATTCGTCAGTTTCGCCAGAATTGGATAGGGCAACAAAAACGTCATCACGTGTCACCATACCTAAGTCACCATGACTGGCTTCAGCAGGGTGAACAAAAAAAGCTGGGGAGCCAGTGGAGGCGAAGGTCGCGGCAATTTTGCGGGCAATATGACCCGACTTACCAATCCCAGAAACCACAATTCGGCCTTTACAGGCATGCAGGAGCTCTACTGCAAGCACTAGGGCATCGGCATTGGCGCCTTCTAGTCGATCGCGCATAGTGTGCAGTGCAGCAGCCTCAATGGTGAGGGTGTCGCGCGCAAGCTTTAGGGTTCGTTCACGAGTCTTAGCTATCATGGGGTGAGTATATGCCGTCAGTCCTTCAGTTAACTCTCATCTTGCTGGCCTCTGGGGTGGCCGGGGTAGTTATTTTCCGCTATTTTGGGCTTCCCCCTATTTTGGGCTATCTAGCCATTGGTGTCCTTATCGGCCCCAATGCCCTTGCTTTGGCTAATGATTCTGCCACCGTCAAATACCTCGCAGAGTTTGGGGTGGTCTTTTTGATGTTCTCGATCGGCCTAGAATTTAACCTCCATAAGCTTCGGGCCATGCGTTCCATCGTATTTGGCTTGGGTGGTAGCCAAGTCATTTTGACGATGTTATTGGCAGTTCCCGCTAGTTTATTGATGAACTGGATCTACCCTATTTCTTGGCAGGCGGCGATTGCTTTAGGCGGTGCTTTAGCTATGTCTTCCACAGCCATAGTGACCAAATTGATTGCAGACCGATCCGAGCTAGAAACTGAGCATGGGCGCAACATCATCGGTATTTTGCTTTTTCAAGACTTAGCAGTTATTTTTCTATTAATTTTGCTGCCATCCCTAGGTAAAAATCCTGGCGATTTATTCATTGCCTTAACTACTGCTGCCATCAAGCTTACGGTTGCCTTGATTCTCATTTTTGTGATTGGTCAGACCTTAATGAGTCGCTGGTTTAGGTTGGTTGCCAAATTGCGCTCTCAAGAACTCTTCATGCTCAATCTTTTATTGATTGTTTTGGGCATGGCAGGCCTAACTGAACATTTTGGCTTGTCCTTAGCCTTGGGCGCCTTCTTGGCAGGGATGCTGATTTCAGAAACACCTTATCGACACCAAGTGGAAGAGGATGTAAAACCTTTCCGTGATGTCTTGCTTGGCCTATTCTTTATTACAGTTGGAATGCTGCTTGATTTTGATGTGATCTTACAACAATGGGTGCTGGTCTTACTATTGTTAATCGGACCATTGATATTTAAGTTTGGACTAATAGCGTTGCTCTCTCGTGCCTTTGGCTCGAGTACGGGAATTTCTATTCGGACTGGCCTATGCCTAGCCCAGGCTGGTGAATTCGGATTTGTATTACTGGCACAAATTGATGGTCTAGATCTCATTGATCCTGCCTTAAGCCAAGCAGTATTGGCTGCGATGCTGATCTCTATGTTTGGAGCCCCATTCTTGATTCAATATAGCGATCGCTTTGCATTGCGTTTTTCTAGTAATGAGTGGCTATTGCAGTCACTTGCTCTAACAAAGGTCGCTGCTAAAAGTGTGCGTACCGAAAACCATGTAGTGATTTGCGGATTTGGTCGTTCTGGACAAAGTCTTGCCCGTATGCTCGATCAAGAAAAGATTCCTTATATTGCTTTGGATATGGATCCTGATCGCGTTAAAGAGGCTGCTGCGGCTGGTGACAACGTGGTATATGGCGACGCTAGTCGAGAGAATTATTTAGGTGCTGCTGGCTTAGCAAGAGCAAAAGCGGTAGTGATTACTTATGCCAATACTCCAGCCACTTTAAAGATATTGTATCAAGTTGAGCATATGCGTCCTGGTATGACGATTTTAGTGCGCACCAAAGATGATGCAGATTTGGCAAAGTTGCGCGCTGCAGGTGCTACTGAAGTCGTTCCTGAATTGATAGAAGGAAGTTTGATGATGGCCTCACATGTGCTGCTCATCATGGGCGTACCAATGCGCAAAGTGGTTCGACGGATTACGAATGCGCGTGAAGCACGCTATAGTTTGCTACGGGGTTATTTCCGCGGATCGGCAGATGATGACTTTGGGTCAAACGAGTCCTGGAGATTGCACTCAGTTACCCTGTTGCCCGAGTCTGCAAGTATTGGAAAAACATTGGAGGAACTCCATCTAGAAAATGAGGGTGTGAGTATACAAGCGGTTAGGCGAAAGGTTGGTGGTGCAGATTATGTGAAACTAGATCTCACCCCAGAATTGCGTCTACAGGCCAATGATATTTTGGTGCTCTCAGGTAATTCAGAGGCGACTGATTTAGCCGAATCTAAATTACTCTGATGAGATTAAGTATTTACTCACTACTTTTTCTTTTTGCTAGGCACGGGTTTGCGAGATAGTAAAGGGGCTAAGTAGTGACCGGTAAAGCTAGCTTCATTCTTAGCAACTTCTTCGGGGGTGCCGGTCGCTATGATTAAGCCACCACCTGCACCACCTTTGGGCCCAAGATCAATAATCCAATCTGCAGTCTTAATTACATCTAAATTGTGTTCGATGATGACAATCGTATTTCCTTGTTTCTTGAGTGTTTGTAAAACGGTTAGCAACAATTGAATATCATGAAAATGTAAGCCGGTTGTGGGTTCATCTAAGATGTATAAGGTCCTACCAGTGTCGCGTTTTGAGAGCTCCAAAGACAGTTTGACACGTTGCGCTTCACCGCCAGAAAGGGTCGTGGCGCTCTGACCTAGCTTGACATATCCCAGGCCGACATCGAGTAGTGTTTTGAGTTTGCGCTTAACAATAGGAACTGCTCCAAAGAATTCATGTGCCTGCTCGATGGTCATCGACAATACTTCATGAATATTCTTACCTTTGTAGCGAATATCTAAAGTTTCGCGGTTATAGCGCTTGCCATGACAAACATCACAAGGAACATAAACATCAGGCAAGAAGTGCATTTCTACTTTAATTACACCATCACCCTCACAAGCATCACAGCGCCCTCCCTTGACATTAAAGGAAAAGCGGCCAGCTTCATAGCCACGTTCACGTGCTGCGGGTACCCCACAGAAGAGCTCTCTAATGGGGGTAAAGAGCCCCGTGTAAGTTGCAGGATTAGAGCGTGGCGTTCTACCAATCGGGGACTGGTCTACGCTAATGACTTTGTCAAAGTTTTCTAAACCTTTGATGGCATCATGTGCAGCCGGCTCTGCATTAGAGCCATAAAGATGTTGAGCTACCGCGTGGTGTAGGGTGTCATTAATGAGAGTCGATTTTCCAGAGCCTGAAACACCGGTGACACAAGTCAGCAATCCTACTGGTATCTGTGCATGAACAGATTGGAGATTATTTCCGCGTGCCCCAAAGATTTCTAGGAACTTATCGTTCACTGGAATGCGCTTTTCTGGAACGGCAATGCACTCGCGTCCTGATAGGTAAGCGCCAGTCAATGACTTGAGATTGGCTTCCACCTCAGCAGGCGTACCTTGAGCCACAATTTCACCACCATGAACCCCAGCACCAGGGCCAATGTCAATCACATAGTCAGAGGCACGAATCATATCCTCATCATGCTCAACCACTAGAACGCTATTGCCCAAGTCGCGTAAATGTTTGAGGGTGCCAATCAAGCGGTCATTATCACGTTGATGTAATCCAATCGATGGTTCATCTAACACATACATCACTCCAGTTAAACCAGAGCCGATCTGCGATGCCAAACGAATTCGTTGAGCCTCGCCGCCAGATAGAGTGTCTGCACTACGTTCAAGTGAAAGATAGTCTAAGCCCACATCATTTAAGAAGCGCAGGCGTGAGCCTATTTCCTTGACGATCTTGTCAGCGATTTCTCGTTTAGCGCCTTTGAGTTCAAGTGCTTCAAAATATTCTTTAGCCTCTTTGAGTGGTAGCGCACTGATTTCATAAATAGCGCGAGATTGTTCTGCGTCGCCTACTTTGACAAAACGCGCTTCTTTGCGAAGACGACTGCCCTTGCATTCTGGGCAGATCTGCATATTTTGATACCGCGCTAATTCTTCACGCACCGTCATGGAGTCGGTTTCTCGATAGCGCCTTTCAAAATTAGCCACAATTCCTTCAAAAGCATGTTCGCGAATACTATTTTTACCGCGCTCGTTGATGTACTCAAATGGAATGGTGACATCACCAGAACCCAATAAAATGAGATCTTGCTGTTTCTTGCTTAAGGTCTCAAAGGGTTTCTCCACATCGAAGCCCCCATGCTTTGCTAGTGTCTGCAGTAGCTTGAAATAAAACTGGTTGCGACGATCCCAACCTTTAATGGCACCCGATGCCAAAGAGAGGTCGGGGTGAGCAACAATACGTTTTGGATCAAAGAAGGATTGATGGCCTAAACCATCACACGAAGGGCAGGCGCCCATCGGGTTGTTAAAAGAGAAGAGGCGGGGCTCTAGTTCTTGCAAAGAATAGGAACAGACAGGGCATGCAAACTTGCTCGAGAAAATCATCTCTTTACCCGTATCCATATCCACAATCATGGTTTTACCATCAGCAAGACGTAGAGCAGTTTCAAAAGACTCTGCAAGGCGTTGGGTAATATCAGGCCGAACTTTAATACGGTCGACCACCACCTCAATTGAGTGCTTATCGTTTTTCTTAAGTTCAGGCAATTGATCGACTTCAAAGATTTCTGCTTTAGCTGTATTAGTGGTGCCGCCACCTGAACGTACACGAAAGCGCACAAAACCTTGTGCCTGAAGATCTGCAAAGAGATCCACAAACTCCCCTTTACGTTCACTAACAACGGGGGCTAAGATCATCAGCTTGGTATCTTCTGGCATAGCCAAAACGGTATCAACCATTTGGGAGACGCTTTGTGCCTCTAGCGGCAGGTCATGATCTGGACAATGGGGTGTGCCTGCGCGCGCAAATAGCAAACGCAGGTAGTCATGAATTTCGGTAACCGTCCCTACGGTTGATCGGGGGTTGTGGCTGGTAGCCTTTTGCTCAATTGAGATTGCTGGTGATAAACCCTCAATTACATCAACATCGGGTTTTTCCATTAATTGCAAAAATTGACGAGCATATGCAGAAAGTGATTCCACATACCGTCGTTGACCTTCGGCATATAGGGTGTCAAAAGCGAGCGAGCTTTTGCCTGAGCCAGAAAGGCCAGTTAAAACGACCAATTTTTCTCTAGGAATATCTAGATTGATGTTTTTGAGGTTGTGGGTGCGTGCACCGCGGATCTTAATTTCGTTATTCATGATTTTTTAGCGTAACTTGTTAATATAGCCCTTTCCCATGAATCCTTCTGAACTTCGCTCCACTTTAGCCTTAGCAGGCATCTTTGGCCTTCGTATGCTAGGCCTTTTTCTGCTATTGCCGGTTTTTAGCATCCATGCTCGGGGCTTATCAGGCGGGGAGCATGCTTTATGGGTTGGCCTCACTCTTGGGATCTTTAATATCGTCCAGGCCTGTTTTTATATACCCCTAGGTCGCTTATCTGACCGTATTGGCCGAAAACCGGTGGTTTTATGGGGACTTTCCTTATTTGTCGCTGGCGCTTTAATTTGCGCAGCTCAGGATGACCTTTTGTGGATTGCCATTGGCAGGGGCGTAATGGGGGCTGGCGCAGTTTCAGCGGCTATTTCTGCTTGGGTTGCCGACTTAACCAGAGAGCAAGTGCGTACTCGCGCTATGGCCTTGGTGGGAGGTAGCATTGCCCTGTCTTTTGCTTTGTCTCTCGTGATTGCCGCCCCAATTTATCGGTTCATTAATTTGAGTGGTATTTTCGTAGTTCTGGCCACCCTTGGGGTGATAGCCATGGCTGTGACATATTATGTACTCCCCACTTCCAAACCTGCAATCAAAGTACAGCAGGCTACCTTGAAGGAGGTATTTTTTCGTCCCGAACTCATGCGCTTAAATGCGGGTGTTTTTGTTCTACATGCCACTCAAGTAGCGATGTTCTTAGTGGTACCTCGTTTATTAGAGCAAGCCGGGTTACCACTTTCATCACATTGGCAGGTCTATCTCCCAGTAGTATTGCTCTCATTTGTTTTTATGGCGCCAGTACTCATTTTTGGTGAAAAGAAGCAGCAACTACGTGCAGTGATGTTGCTCGCAATTGGGCTACTCTTAGTGGCAGAGTATTTCTTTACTAAGGCCACTTCAGTGCTATTTATAGCCTTTGCTTTGTTGATCTACTTTGTTGGGTTTAATTTATTAGAGGCATTGCAGCCCTCTCTAGTTTCTCGATTCGCCAAAGAGTCCAAGGGTACTGCCCTTGGCGTTTACAACACCACTCAATCCATTGGCTTGTTTACAGGCGCTGTAATCGGGGGGTGGTTAATGGATAACCATGGTGATTTATCAGTCTTTAAAATGGGCGCCGCACTTCTTTTATGCTGGCTTATAATTGCTTGGTCAATGCGCGAATTGCCTGCGAAAGTAGCAGATTCAAAGGATGTAGCAGCAAAGGCATAGCTTTACTTTAAATTTAATTCATAGCATTATTTTTCTTCGGGAGACAACATGGCTTCGGTAAATAAAGTCATCATCGTAGGTAACGTAGGGCGAGACCCTGAAACACGTTATATGCCCAGCGGCGACGCTGTAACCAACATTTCAGTGGCGACTTCAGATCGCTATAAAGATAAGCAGTCTGGCGAAATGAAAGAAACCACAGAATGGCACCGCGTTGCTTTCTTTGGCAAGTTAGCTGAAATCGCTGGTCAGTACCTCAAAAAAGGTTCACAGGTTTATGTTGAAGGTCGTTTGCGTACACGTAAATGGATGGACGCTAGTGGCCAAGAAAAGTATTCCACTGAGATCGTTGCAGAAACAATGCAAATGCTTGGTGGAAAGCCAGTAGGCGGGAGTGGTGATGGTGGGGAAAGCTACAGCCGCTCAAAGCCGGCGGAGCAATCTACATCAGCCCCAACTAATGCCGCATCGCTTGGCGCAATGGACGACGATATTCCTTTCTAAGTAATATCAACTAATGTGGTGAATGCCACAATGGCAAAAACCCCTTCTAGAATTTTTCTACTAGGGGTTTTTATTGCCTAGAGTGTCGCGTGTTATCTGGCCATGCAGAATTATGATCAGTCCGAAAAGGATTGATATCTAAGCCACCGCGCCTGGTATAGCGCGCATAAACCGATAATTTCTCAGGCTTGCATTGGCGTTTGATATCACAAAAAATTGTTTCAACGCAATGCTCATGAAACTCACCTAATTGTCTAAATCCAATTAAATATCGCAGCAAGCCCTCCTCCAAAATAGGACGTCCTTGGTAACGAATTTGTATGCTTGCCCAATCAGGTTGGCCGGTGACGGGGCAGTTAGATTTGAGTAAGTGGGAGACTAAGCATTGCTCGATAGGTCCAAAAGATTCGTTGACTGCAAGAAGATTGGGGTCGGCAGGCAGTTTAGGGTCAATTTCAATATCGAGTCGGTCCATTAATACCCCGCTCATTTCTTGGATACCCTTTTTAGCAATGGCTTCTGTTGGGTTGATACGTGTGCTAATTTTGCTACCAGCGACTGCTGATAAATCAGCATTTAATCTTTCGCGCACTGTATCTTCGCTTTCAAAGCGGGTGTTATTCAAACTATTGAGATAGAGTTTGAAAGATTTTGATTCAATCATATTTTGTGAATCTGCTGGAATCTGAAATTCAGCTAAAGCAATTTGGGGCTTACCTTTGGTATTGAGCCAGCTCAGCTCAAAAGCATTCCATATATCTACACCCACAAATGGCAAAGATTGCCCTTCTTTGAGGCCTAACTTAAGACGGTTGTCTGTTCGTGGAATTGGAAATAGCAAGCTAGGATCATATTGATCTGGGTATTGCGTAGCTTGACCGAGCGGTAATGTAGCCATTAAATAAACTTAGCTTTGATATAGGTATTTAATCTTTTGGTCTATTGGATACGCCAGATACAACATGACCAGTTGGCGCAACAGACGCTGCCGATTGGCAATGACCGGTTTGATCATCAAAGAAAAAATCAGGCTCGAACTCACGCAGGAATTCACTTTTGGATAAGCCACCGAGAAACATGGCTTCATCAACATCAATACCCCAAGCCATGAGCGTGCGAATTGCGCGCTCATGGGCTGGTGCTGAACGGGCAGTTACTAAGGCAGTGCGAATCCGCATGCCTGTTTCACTGGTAGAGCGCTGAAGTTGATGTAAGGCTTCCAACAAGGGCTTAAATGGTCCTGGCGGCAATGGAATAGCAACTTTCTTGCTTTCATGATCGACAAAGGCAACTAAACCTTCGCTCTGAAAAACTTGCTCTGCTTCATCTGAAAACAGGACGGCATCTCCGTCAAAGGCGATGCGGATTTCATTGGGATGAGATTCAGCTGTTTTGCTTGACTCAGGGTAGACGCGAGCAGCGGGAAAACCAGCGTCAATCGTTGCTCGCACATCATCTTCGTTAGCTGATAAAAAGAGGTTGGCATGTAATGACCGGAGGTAATGATAGGGAGGGCGACCTCTAGTAAACACACCACGCTCTAAATGGAGGCCATGATGCTGCGCAGAGCGGAATACGCGAAGGCCACTTACCGGATCATTGCGAGAAAGGATGACTACTTCTACGCGCTGCTCACCTTCTTGATTAAACGCTAATAGTTTTTTAACCAGAGGAAATGCCACCCCAGTGTGGGCTGCGATTCCGAGGCGCTCTAGTTGTAGCTTCATATAAGCGCTGTCATCGGTGGATTCGAAGATGCGATTCTCTTCTTCAAAATCGAACAAGGCGCGCGAAGAAATTGCTACAACCAATTTTCCGGTGAGGGTATATGACATTACGAATTACATCTCATTTAAGAAACAAGCGATAAGCAGGGTTATCGGTTTCATTCCAATGTGGATAACCGAGGGTTGCTAAAAAGCTCTGAAATTTCTTCTGTTCATTTTTTGGGACCTGTAGACCGACCAAGATCCGGCCATAGTCAGCGCCATGATTGCGGTAATGGAATAAGCTAATATTCCAATTGGGGGCCATGCTGGTCAAGAACCTCATTAAGGCACCTGGACGCTCGGGGAATTCAAAGCGATATAAAAGTTCATCTTTCGCAAGCGCAGAGCGGCCGCCAACCATATGGCGCAGATGCGCCTTGGCTAATTCATCATGCGTGAGATCAATAGTGGCAAATTTTGCTTTGCTGAAATGTTTTGCAATGGCTGTACTATCGGCGGCCTTCTGAGTGCCGATACCAACAAAAATATGGGCTTCACTTTGGTCGGCGATACGATAGTTAAATTCTGTGACGTTTCGTTTACCCAGCAACTCACAAAAGCGCTTAAAAGAGCCACGCTCTTCGGGAATGGTGACGGCAAAGACAGCCTCACGAAATTCACCAACATCAGCGCGTTCAGCGACAAAACGTAAACGGCTAAAATTCATATTGGCACCACAAGCGATGGCTACCAAGATTTTCTTTTTGAGGTGATGCTTATCTACATATTTTTTCATGCCAGCAATGGCAAGTGCGCCTGCTGGCTCAAGAATGCTGCGCGTATCAGTAAAGACGTCATTAATGGCGGCGCAGATCTCATCGGTGTCTACAGTAATGATGTCATCCACCACGCGTTTACAAATCCGGAAGGTCTCTTTACCAACTAACTTGACCGCCGTCCCATCAGAAAATAGTCCGACGTCTTTCATTTCGATGCGTTTGTTAGCTGCAAGCGATCTCCTCATAGCATCTGAATCAACCGATTGCACACCGATCACCTTGGTTTTAGGGCTCACCGCTTTGACATACTCTCCTATACCGGCAATGAGACCGCCACCGCCAATGGCTACAAAGATGGCATCAATGGGCTCTTGATATTGCTGAAAAATTTCTTGGGCGATGGTGCCTTGACCCGCAATGACATCTGGATCATCAAACGGGTGAACAAAGGTCAATCCCCGTTTTTTCTCTAAAAGCTCGGCGTATTTAAAGGCATCACTGTAAGACTCCCCGTGCAAAATGACCTCTACCCAAGACCCACCACGCGCTTTTACGGCATCAATTTTGAGGCTAGGCGTGGTGAGGGGCATCACGATGACGGCTTTGCATTTCATTTTGGCTGCTGAAAGCGCTACGCCCTGAGCATGGTTGCCGGCGGAAGCTGCAATGACCCCCCGTTTTAAGGCTTCAGAGGATAAATGGGCCATTTTGTTATAGGCGCCACGCAATTTAAAGGAGAAAACCGGTTGGTTATCCTCCCTTTTGAGTAAGACCTGATTTCCTAAGCGCTTAGTGAGTTCGGCGGCTAACTGCAGCTCAGTTTCTCGAGCTACGTCATAGACTCGGGCCGATAAAATCTTCTTTAAATAGTTCGTTGCCATCTTATGAGCGTACCACGGATGGGCTCTAAGCCCTTAGATTTGAAAGGGTTTATCCCTTTGACCAACATCTTTTCCAGATTCCTGCCAATATCAAGATCCCTCAATTAAAATGCATATTTATCAATTATGACGCTATGAATGCACCATTAGCCTTGAATCAGTTGTTAGACGCCGAGGCGGGCTCCCCCCGTCTGCGTGAAATTCCTTACAACTACACCTCCTTTTCCGATCGTGAAATCGTTATTCGTCTATTGGGCGAGGAGTCATGGCGTGTGCTTAATGACTTGCGTGGTGTCCGTCGGACGGGCCGTTCTGCGCGCATGTTATTTGAGGTGTTGGGTGATATTTGGGTTGTCCAGCGTAACCCCTTTTTGCAAGATGATCTTTTGGATAATGCCAATCGACGGCAATTGATGATCGATGCTTTATGGCATCGCTTGGGGGAAGTTAAAAAACGCTCTAGTGGAGATTCTGCTGGGCAAGTTGAAATTTTATTGAATGCTGCTCATCGAGCAGTTGAGAGTTTTGAAAATGGATTTAAGGAAGTAGAGCAAATTCGTAAGCGAGCCCGCAAAGATTTGGGGCGCCATACTGCCTTAGACAATATTTGCTTTGATGGAGTTTCTCGTGCTGCTCATGTGACCGATGCAACCGATTGGCGCGTGGAATTTCCACTAGTGGTCATAAAGCCTGATTATGAATCAGAGATTCCAGGTTTGGTGAAGGCATGCGTTGAGCTAGGGCTGACCATCATTCCTCGTGGAGGAGGCACTGGTTACACCGGTGGCGCGATCCCGCTGTATGCCATGTCAGCAGTGATTAATACGGAGAAGCTCGAGCAAATAGATGGCGTAAAGAGTAAGCGCTTGCCTGGAGTTGACCATGAAGTGCCTACTATTTTTACTGGTGCAGGTGTCGTAACACGGCGCGTGTCTGATGCAGCAGAGCGCGCTGGCTTAGTGTTTGCAGTTGATCCCACTTCTGCTGATGCGAGTTGCATTGGTGGCAATATTGCCATGAACGCAGGTGGTAAGAAAGCAGTTCTCTGGGGCACAGCGCTGGATAACCTAGCTAGCTGGCGCATGGTTGATCCCGAAGGTAATTGGCTGGACATAGAGCGTCTTGACCATAACCTAGGAAAAATTCATGTTGCTAAAACAGTCCAATTCCAGTTGACTTGGTCCGATGGCACAAGTGAACCGGGTGAACGTATTCTGAAAAAAGAAATTCTCTCCGTAGAAGGCAAGCGTTTTCGTAAGGAGGGTTTAGGTAAGGATGTGACTGATAAGTTTTTATCAGGCTTACCAGGCGTTCAAAAAGAGGGTTGCGATGGTTTAATTACTAGCGCAACTTGGATATTGCATCGTATGCCTAAGTACATGCGCACGGTTTGTCTAGAGTTCTTTGGGCAGGCGCGTGAAGCAATTCCGAGCATTGTGGAAATTAAAGCTTACCTCGATGGCTTGACTAAAGAGGGCGGACCTATTTTGGCTGGGCTTGAGCATCTAGATGATCGCTATCTAAGGGCGGTTGGATACTCAACTAAATCCAAACGCAATAGTTTGCCTAAGATGGTCCTGATTGGCGACATTGCTGGTGATGATGAAGCAGCAGTAGCTGCTGCAACTAGCGAAGTAGTTCGTATGGCCAACTTGCGTGTCGGCGAAGGCTTTGTGGCAGTAAGCGCTGAAGCGCGAAAGAAGTTTTGGCTAGATCGCGCGCGCACAGCTGCCATTGCTCGACACACTAACGCATTTAAGATTAATGAAGATGTGGTGATTCCCTTGCCGCGGATGGGCGAATATACCGATGGTATTGAGCGCATTAATATTGAACTTTCTTTGAAAAATAAATTACAAGTGCTGACTGGTCTTGAATTGTTTTTAAAGAAGGGCGCACTACCTTTAGGTAAATCTGAAGACGATTACGAAATTCCGATAGCAGAGATATTGGGCGATCGGGTTCAACAAGCGCTTGAATTAATTGACAAGGTTCGGGCGCGCTGGTCTGATTGGTTAGCGCAGATGGATATCCATTTTCCTCAGCTCCAGAATTACAGCTTGCGAGCATCCTGGAAAGATGAGGTGCGCTCTGAACTCCGAATTATCTTTGGAGGACTAGCCTTTGAAGCTATTCTGACTGAATTAGAGGCGATTCATAAACAGATCTTACGTAAACGCGTGTTTGTGGCCTTACATATGCATGCGGGGGACGGAAATGTTCATACGAATATTCCAGTGAACTCTGATGACTATGAAATGCTGCAAGATGCACATCATGCTGTAGCCAGAATTATGAAATTAGCGCGCTCCTTAGATGGCGTGATTTCTGGTGAGCACGGTATTGGAATTACCAAGCTTGAATATTTGACTGAGGAAGAGTTAAAAGATTTCCGTAGCTATAAAAATCGAGTTGATCCAGAGGGCCGCTTTAATAAAGGCAAGCTCATGCCCCATGCTGATCTGAGTATGGCTTACACACCTAGCTTTGGATTGATGGGACATGAATCCATCATCATGCAGCAAAGTGATATTGGTGCGATTGCTGATAGTGTCAAAGATTGCTTGCGTTGCGGTAAGTGCAAACCAGTTTGCTCTACCCATGTCCCCCGTGCAAATTTACTCTATAGTCCGCGTGACAAAATTTTGGCAACATCTTTGCTAATTGAAGCATTTCTCTATGAAGAGCAAACGCGTCGTGGAGTGTCGATTCGTCACTGGGAAATGTTTGACGACGTGGCAGCGCATTGCACAGTTTGTCATAAGTGTTTAGCGCCATGCCCAGTCAATATTGATTTTGGTGATGTGACGATGAATATGCGTAACCTATTGCGTAAGATGGGGCAACAGCGTTTTAATCCTGGCACTGCTGCCTCTATGTTTTTCTTAAATGCCACTAGCCCTGAGACCATTCACATAACTCGTAAAGTCATGATTGATTGGGGTTATAAATTACAGCGCTTTGGAAATGATGTGTTTCGCAAGCTAGCGCGTAAACAAACTGCGCATCCGCCTGCAACAGTAAATAAACCCAATCTTAAAGAACAGGTGATTTTCTTTGTAAATAAGAAGATGCCGGGTAATTTGCCTAAGAAAACAGCCCGTGCTTTGCTAGATATTGAGGATGCTAACTATGTTCCCATTATTCGCGATCCTAAAACAACCACAGCGGATACTGAAGCAGTGTTTTATTTTCCTGGTTGTGGATCAGAGCGCTTGTTCTCCCAAGTCGGCTTGGCAACGCAAGCAATGTTATGGAATGTAGGAGTACAAACAGTCTTGCCTCCAGGATACTTATGTTGCGGCTACCCACAGCGCGGTAATGGTGACTTTGATAAAGCAGAAAAGATGATTACTGATAATCGGGTGCTCTTTCATCGCGTGGCCAATACCTTAAATTACTTGGACATCAAGACGGTAGTAGTTTCTTGTGGTACTTGTTATGACCAGTTAGCAGGTTATCAGTTTGACCAGATATTTCCTGGCTGCCGGATTATTGATATTCATGAGTATCTGCTCGAGAAGGGCTTAAAACTCTCTGGCGTTGCTGGCGTCAAATATATGTACCATGACCCTTGTCATTCCCCCATGAAATTGCAAGACCCCATGAAAACGGTGAATGAGCTCGTTAAACAAGAAGATGGCAAACCTATTTTAAAGAATGATCGTTGCTGTGGAGAATCGGGAACACTTGCGGTGACTCGCCCAGACATTTCGACTCAAGTGCGCTTTCGTAAGCAGATCGAAATGGAAAAAGGTGCTAATGAATTACGAAAAGGTGACTTTACTGGAGAGATTAAAGTGCTTACTAGCTGCCCATCCTGCTTGCAAGGCCTCACACGCTTTGATGCTGATAGTGGGACTACTGCTGACTATATCGTTGTAGAAATGGCTCAAAAAATATTAGGTGAAAATTGGATGCAAGATTATGTTGTCAAAGCTAACCAAGGTGGAATTGAAAGGGTATTGGTTTAATGATTCCTACAAATGTGGTGGTACATCAACAGTCCAAAGTTTTAGAGTTGGGCTATGAGAATGGAAAATCCTATCGTTTACCGTTTGAGTTTTTAAGAGTCCTCTCGCCCTCTGCTGAAGTACAGGGTCACGGCCCTGGGCAAGAGACATTGCAAACTGGCAAGCGAGAAGTGCTGATTGCCAATATTGAACCCGTTGGCCATTACGCCCTAAAACCTTCCTTTTCTGATGGACATGATTCTGGCTTGTACTCTTGGGAATTTTTACAATACTTATGTGAAAACCAAGAGCAGCTATGGCAAGCGCATTTAGATCGATTGATTGCGGCTGGCCTTGATCGGGATGCTCCAATGAAGGTTGCTGGTGGCCATGGTTGTGCTAGCCACTAAATCCACTATCCGCATTACTTAAGCAAAGAAGAGGCTCATGAGCAAAACCCATTTCGGTTATCAAAGTGTCGATGAGGCCGAGAAGGCTGGTAAGGTTGCCGAAGTATTTCATTCGGTAGCGAGTAAATACGATGTCATGAATGACTTGATGTCCTTTGGGCTACATCGCCTTTGGAAAAAAGTGACGATTGCTCGAGCGCAAGTGCGCCCTGGCCAAAGGGTCCTAGATATCGCTGGAGGCACTGGAGATTTAGCTGCCGCATTTGCGCACTCGGCAGGTTGGGGCCAAAACCCTGATGCTCAAGTGTGGCTCAGTGACATCAATGCTTCTATGTTGGGAGTAGGTCGAGATCGCCTTTTAGATCAGGGCTTAGTTATCCCTTGCGTACAGTTTGATGCAGAAAAAATACCTTTCCCAAATAACCACTTCGACGTAGTAACGGTGGCATTTGGCTTGCGCAATATGACACATAAGGAGCTTGCTCTTAGTGAAATGCGTCGGATCATAAAGCCAGGTGGACGAGTGTTGGTATTGGAGTTTTCTAAGCCAGATGCCTTTTTACAACCTATTTACGATGTATATTCGTTTAAGGTATTGCCTTGGTTGGGTGAGAAAATAGCCCAAGATGCTCAAAGCTATCAATATTTAGCAGAATCCATCAGAATGCATCCAGATGCCGACACCCTTAAAGAAATGATGTTGGAAGTGGGATTTGATGAGGTAGATACACATAGAATGAGTGGGGGTATTGTCGCTCTGCACATTGGCATTAAATACTGATAGAGAGTAGACTTTTGGAGTCTAATAGCGTGTAAGTGAGAAGTGGGATGAAGGTATATTGGAGACCAATTTGATGAATAAACATTTTTTCAAAGTAGTAGTAATAAGTATCAGCTTGTTATTTGCCATGGCGGGTCAAGTTAATGCCGCACGTTTAGGGGGTGGCAAAAGCATTGGTAAGGCACCTAGTGCGCCAATGCAAAAGCAGGCTGCACCTGTACAAAAACCAACGCAGCAAGCTCAACCAGCTGCCCCTACTCCTGCACCACAAGCTGCAGCGCCTAGCCGCTTTGGTGGAATGGGCGGGATCCTCGGTGGTTTAGCAGCCGGTCTAGGCATTGGTTATCTCTTATCCCATCTTGGATTGGGAGAAGGAGCATCCTCTTTGATTACCGGATTATTAATTGCCGCTTTGGCTGGCTTTGCGATCATGTTTGTGATCAGAAGGTTGTTGCCTGCTTTATCGGGCGCTGGTCAGAACAGAAATGTTCCGGCACAAGGGATGCAACGCACTGGAATTGATCAAACGCCAAGACAGGAGCCTGCATTTACTCCAGCAGCTAATGCCTTTGGAGGCCCAAGTGCTGAGCCAGAGCCTTTTCAGTCGACTTTGCCACCAGGGTTTGATGAATATGCATTCTTGGAGAATGCTAAACAGTATTTTATTTCTCTTCAAAAATCGTGGGACCAAGGCGATTTAGCTGCTTTGCGTGAATTTACGACCCCAGAAATGTATGCAACTATTTCACAAGATTTAGCAGGGCGAGTAGAAAGCGTTAATCAAACGGATGTTATCTCTGTTAATGCCCAGCTTATCGGTATAGAAACGGCTAATAACCTTTATTACTGTAGCGTGCAGTTTACCGGCATGATTGGTGAGCAACTAGGCGCCCCAGCTAATCCATTTTCAGAAATCTGGAATTTGAGTAAGCCTGTTGAGGGTCCAGGGGGTTGGGTACTAGCGGGTATCCAACAGTTAGTTTAAGCTTGAGGTACTTTCCAATGGAAACCCGCACTTGTGCGGGTTTTTTACACTCATGAGCACCATTTCTACTTCTCCCCATACCGTCGCAGCTAGCGCTGCTAGTCGAGGCATCAATCATGTCCTTTCGAGTGAGCCTTGGGCAATGGCTGAGCTTGCTCGGCATGCGAGCAAGACGATTTTGTTGAAGTTGCCAGTTGGCGATCTTAGTTTTGAGTTAAGCTCAGTCGGGCTATTAAAAGCATCGTCAGTGCTGTCTGAACCTGATTTAATTCTAGACATTTCCACAAAAGCTTTAAGTGAGCTCGCTGGCAGTTCTGGTAATTTACGCGAACAAGCTTTTAAAGCGGTCAAAATAACAGGTGATGCAGAGTTAGCTCAATTATTAGGGCGTCTTGCTGGACAAGTGCGCTGGGAGTATGAAGAAGATTTAGCTCGCTTAGTAGGGGATGCGCCAGCTCACTTTGCAGTGCGACAGGGTAAGAAATTTGTATCGGCCAGTAAATCTGCAGCAAATGATTTGCTTGGCAATATTGTTGAGTATGTCAGTGAAGAAAAGAAAGTGTTATTGAATAAAAGAGATTTTATGATTTGTAAGACTCAATTAAATGAATTACGTGATGCAGTTGATCGCCTAGAAAAGCGCATCCAATTACTAGAGCAAAAGGCTCACTAGATCGTGCGTCGTTTAACTCGCCTCTTTTTTATTTTCTTTACGGCTTGGCGCTATGGTCTTTTGCCCTTGCTGCGCGATAACTTAAAGCCAGGATTTCGTAGGGGATTTCTATCTATTTTGTGTTGGATGTCGCCTAACTCTGATTTACCTCGAGGGGATCGCATTCGTTTGACCTTAGAGGCGCTAGGACCAATTTTCGTCAAGTTTGGTCAGGTCCTTTCTACGCGTCGCGATCTCTTGCCAGAAGATATTGCAAATGAGTTGGCAAAGCTTCAAGATCGGGTGCCCCCTTTTTCCAATGAGGAATCACGCCGTTTAATTGAAAAAGCCCTTGGGCAGTCAATTGAAGATGTCTTTATCAGCTTTGATGCCACTCCTGTAGCTAGTGCATCTGTAGCGCAGGTCCACTTTGGTGTTTTACGGGTTACAGCAAAACATCCTGAATGGGATCAGCGCGCAGTAGCAATTAAAGTTTTACGACCTGGCATCCTTCCAGTGATTGAAGGTGACATTGCTTTAATGTATGACTTGGCCAAAATAATTGAAAAATTATCTGAAGATGGTCGACGTTTAAAGCCCCGTGAAAACGTTGCCGAGTTCGATACCTATTTGCATGACGAATTAGATCTCATGCGAGAAGCGGCTAATGCTAGTCAGTTACGTCGCTATTTTGTAGATTCCAAGAAACTCATGATTCCAGAGATGTATTGGGATCTATGTCATACCAATGTCATTGTGATGGAGAGGATGTATGGCATCTCTATTGGGCGCTATGAAGAGTTGCGTGCAGCCGGGGTAGATTTTAAAAAACTGGCAGCAGATGGCGTAGAAATATTTTTTACACAAGTATTTGAGTACGGATTTTTCCATGCAGATATGCATCCAGGAAATATCATGATTAGTCTTGAGCCACAGACTTTTGGCCGCTTCATCTCTCTTGATTTTGGAATTGTTGGCGCCTTGAGCGAGACAGACAAAAATTATTTGGCCCTTAATTTTCTCGCTTTCTTTAACCGAGATTACCGTCGGGTTGCCCAGCTCCATATTGAATCTGGTTGGGTTCCTGCAAATACTCGAGTAGAAGAATTAGAGGGTGCAGTGCGTTCGGTATGTGAGCCCTATTTTGATCGTCCTCTTAAAGAAATTTCTTTGGGTCTAGTTTTAATGCGCCTATTCCAAACCTCCCGTCGTTTTAAGGTAGAGATTCAGCCTCAACTCACCTTGCTACAAAAGACATTATTAAATGTTGAAGGGCTTGCTCGTCAGTTAGATCCGGATCTAGATCTTTGGAAAACTGCCAAACCAATTCTAGAAAAGTGGATAAGTCAGCAATTAGGATGGCGTGGACTAATTGATGGACTTAAGGCTGAAGCACCGTCGTGGGCAAAAATATTACCGACTTTACCTCGTCTAATAGCAGATAGCTTGGCTCATGGCCAAGCTTATGGCCAGAAAAAAGAGCAAAATCGGGAGCTGGAGGTCTTAAAAGCTCTTTTGCAAGAGGAAAGAAGCACTCACCGGCTCTTAGTAGGGGCATTACTGTTTGCAGGGGGTTTTCTGGCAGGAATGTTGATTATTGGGCTGGGCATTTATTAGTCTTTCTCTGTTCTGGGTCTATACCGCTAAAATAGCTCGTTAGACACAACATAAACACATGAAAAAATACTTTATCGCTGGCATTCTGGTTTGGGCTCCAATGTCAATCACTATCTGGGTGATTGCGTGGGGGCTAGGTTTGCTCGATGGTGTTTTTGGCTCAGTAATGCATGCCATTATTGCCGTATTCCCAAGCCAGTTTGGCGCAGATTTGCAGCATTTCCGTGAATTACCTGGGGTCGGAATCTTGATTGTGGTGCTAGTCATCATGCTTACTGGCCTGCTAGCCATTAGCTATGCTGGACAATGGTGGATGAAGGTGTGGGATGGACTGATGGGACGCATTCCCATCGTTCGATCTATCTATTCCAGTGTGCAACAAGTTTCATCCACCTTATTTTCTGGGAGTGGCCAAGCGTTCAGTAAAGCACTCTTGATTCGTTATCCTCATGCGGATTCTTGGGTCATTGCATTTCAGACGGGCATACCCGCTAAGGAAGTGACGGCAAAATTGGGCGAAGATTACGTCAATGTATTCTTACCAACCACCCCAAACCCAACCTCTGGCTTTTTTATGATCGTGCCACGCGCTCAAACAATTGAATTAGATATGAGTGTTGAAGAAGCGCTCAAACACATTGTCTCTATGGGGTCTGTGCCCCCTACAAGCCCAACTGGTTTGACTGCTCTACAGTCACCACATCATTTTGATTCATAGGAAATAGTTATGTCGATGCGAAGCCATACCTGCGGTCAGGTAACGGATTTACTGATTGGTACAGAAGTGACTCTTTCTGGATGGGTTAACCGCCGCCGTGACCATGGAGGCGTGATTTTTATTGACTTACGCGATCACCAAGGTTTTGTGCAAGTGGTTTGTGATCCAGATCGCCCAGAAATGTTTGCATTAGCTGAGCAAGTGCGTAATGAGTTTTGTGTGCAGATTAAAGGTTTGGTGCGTGCGCGTCCTGCTGGCACTGAGAACAATGATCTCGTGAGCGGTAAAGTAGAAGTACTCTGCCATAGTATGGTGATTCTTAATGCTTCCATTACACCTCCGTTTCAATTGGACGATGATAATTTATCTGAGACTACGCGCTTAACTCATCGTGTCTTGGACTTACGTCGTCCGCAGATGCAGAAAAATCTGCGTTTGCGTTACAACGTTGCGATGGAATGCCGTCGGTATTTAGATGCAGCAGGCTTTATCGATATTGAAACACCGATGCTCACGAAGAGCACCCCAGAAGGTGCGCGCGATTATTTAGTACCTTCCCGTGTGCATGACGGCCAATTCTTTGCTTTGCCACAATCCCCCCAGTTGTTCAAGCAACTATTAATGGTGGCTGGATTTGATCGTTATTACCAAATTACCAAGTGTTTTCGTGATGAAGATTTACGCGCAGATCGCCAACCAGAATTTACCCAAATTGACTGTGAAACTGCCTTCCTAGATGAGATAGAGATTCGTGAGCTCTTTGAAAATATGATTCGTCATATTTTCAAGACCACTATGAATGTAGAGTTGCCACAGCCATTTCCAACGATGCCTTATTCCGAAGGGATGGCTCGCTTTGGTTCAGATAAGCCTGATCTTCGAGTGAACTTCGAATTTACCGAGCTCACCGACTTAATGAAGGATGTGGATTTCAAAGTATTTTCTGGTGCAGCAACCCAAGATGGTGGTCGCGTAGTCGGTTTATGTGTACCTGGTGGCGCCCAGATTAGCCGTAGTGAAATTGAGGATTACACCCATTTTGTTGGCATCTATGGCGCCAAAGGCCTGGCATGGATTAAGGTGAATTCTGTTGCGCAAGGTCGCAATGGCCTACAGTCACCCATCGTAAAGAACTTGCATGATGCTGCTGTTGAGGGCATCTTAAAACGTACTGGCGCTAAAGATGGCGATATTATTTTCTTTGGCGCTGATAAAGAAAAAATAGCCAATGATGCAATGGGCAATTTGCGCTTGAAGATTGGGCACTCTGCATGGGGTAAAGAGCATGGTCTCTTTACTGAAGGCTGGAAACCACTGTGGGTAGTAGATTTCCCCATGTTTGATTACGACGAGGCAGAAGCGCGTTGGGTTGCTTGCCATCATCCCTTTACGAGCCCTAAAGACGAGCATATGCAGTATCTACAGTCTGATCCAGGCAAATGCTTGGCAAAGGCCTATGACATGGTGCTCAATGGTAGTGAGATCGGAGGCGGTTCGGTGCGTATTCATCAGGAGGCTATCCAAAGTCAAGTATTCCGTGCGTTGAAAATTGATGCAAAAGAGGCTCAAGCGAAGTTTGGTTTCTTATTAGATGCTCTACAGTATGGGGCTCCTCCACATGGTGGGATTGCCTTTGGTTTGGACCGCATTGTCACGATGATGACTGGGGCTGAATCGATTCGCGATGTGATTGCCTTCCCTAAAACACAACGTGCTCAGTGCTTGTTAACTCAAGCGCCTAGCCCAGTAGATGAGCGTCAGTTAAAAGAGTTACATATTCGTTTGCGCCAAGCGGCCTCTGCTGCTTAATTTAGGTCAGCACTTAAAAAGTATCTTGAAAATCCCGATTTCTGTTTTAGTAATAATCTACAAATCAAATGGGGATATCTTGCTGATAGAGAGGGCAGATAAAGCCGGTTTTTGGCAATCTGTCACCGGTAGTCTTGATGCGCTCGATGAAGAGTTGGTGATTGCTGCTGCCCGTGAAGTATTGGAAGAGACGGGTATTTTAGTTTCATCTTTGCCAGCTAGCGCCTTGAGAAACATGCACCATCAAATAGAATACCCAATTTATCCGGAGTGGCGCCACCGTTATGCTCTTGGAGTGCTCAAGAATGTTGAACACTGGTTTTCTTTAGAGGTCCCCAATGAAACCTCAATTATATTGGCCCCAAGAGAGCATGTTGCCTATCAATGGCTACCTTATGCCCAAGCAGCCGAGAAATGTTTTTCTCCAAGCAACGGCCAGGCTATTTTGCAATTGTTTTGTGCGTAGCACTAGATAAGTGACTAAGATAGAACGATGAGGCATTCATCGGGGCACCACCATCAAGGAGCAGATTCAAAACACTCGCAGAGTAATGACTGGAAAGTCATTCGTGATTTACTGCCTTATCTGCTCGAATATAAATTTAGGGTTGCAATAGCGCTAAGTTGTTTAGTTGCGGCAAAAGTTGCCAATCTAGGTATACCAATCTTGATGAAAGAGTTGATTGATACCTTAAATATTAAAGTTAATTCTCCCCAAGCTTTACTCGCTGTGCCAGCTAGTTTAATTCTTGCCTACGGTTTATTAAGAATTTCTGCATCTCTTTTTACCGAATTACGAGAATCCTTATTTGCACGCGTTACCCAAAATGCAGTACGTAAGGTTGCCTTGCAGGTTTTTGAACATTTGCATTCTCTTGCGCTTAGCTTTCATCTAGCCAGGCAAACTGGTGGAGTGAGCAGAGACATTGAGAGGGGTACTCGCGGTATCCAGTCTTTAATTTCTTATTCGCTCTACAGCATCCTACCCACTTTAATTGAGTTTTGCTTGGTACTGGGATACTTGGCTTATTCATACGATATTTGGTTTGCAGCTATTACTTTTGCCGCCTTAGTTTTATATATTGGTTTTACAGTTATTGTGACTGAGTGGCGCACCCACTTTCGTCGCACTATGAACGACATGGATTCAAAAGCGAATCAAAAGGCAATTGATTCCTTATTAAATTTCGAGACCGTCAAGTATTTTAGCAATGAGGCTTTTGAGGCTGGACGCTATGATGAGAATCTTGCGCGCTATCAAGTGGCTGCAGTGAAATCACAAAAATCCTTAGCTTTACTTAATCTAGGGCAGCAAACTATCATTGCCATCGGTCTGGTATTGATCTTATGGCGCGCTACTCTCGGCGTTGTAGACGGAACTATGACTCTAGGTGACCTAGTCTTGGTCAATACCTTGATGATTCAGCTTTATATCCCCCTCAATTTTCTGGGGGTGATTTATCGGGAGATTAAGCAGTCTTTAACCGACATGGATCGAATGTTTGCTCTGCTTAATACCGATAAAGAAATCGCCGACTCTCCCACCGCTCAGGCATTGCAGATAGATAACCAGGGCCATGGCCCAGATGTGCGTTTTGAACAGGTTTCATTCCATTACGATGCTAAGCGTGAAATACTAAAAGATGTCAGTTTTAATATTCCCGCTGGAACCATTACTGCTGTGGTGGGACAAAGTGGTGCTGGTAAAAGCACGTTAGCTCGGTTGCTGTTCCGTTTTTACGATGTCCAGTTGGGAAAGATCTTGATTGATGGGCAAAACATTCAAGACGTAACGCAGGCTAGTTTGCGCAAAGCGATAGGCATTGTTCCTCAAGATACAGTGTTATTTAATGACACTATTGGCTATAACATTGCCTATGGTGATCCTAATGCCTCTATCAAAGAGGTTCATGAGGCTGCCCGTGCCGCTCAAATTGATCGATTTATTCGTCATCTTCCTGAAGGTTATGAGACGCAAGTAGGTGAGCGTGGCTTAAAGTTATCTGGTGGTGAAAAGCAAAGGGTTGCCATTGCGCGAACATTGCTCAAGAAGCCTGCCATGCTGATTTTTGATGAAGCCACTTCAGCTCTTGACTCTAAAACAGAGCGCGCATTTCAGGAAGAGCTGCTCTGCCTAGCAAAAAATCGCACAACCCTAATTATTGCTCATCGCCTTTCTACTATTATTCATGCCGACCAGATTTTGGTCATGGACCATGGACAGATAGTAGAGCGCGGTACGCACCTTGAGCTATTGGCGATTAATGGTCGTTATGCAGAAATGTGGCAAATGCAAGAACGTGCTGCACTTGATTAAAATAGCTTAATGAGTAAGCAAGAAAATATTCTGAAAAGTGCTTTTGCTGCAGCAGTGGCGGTTGCCGATCCTCAAAAAATAGTCCCAGAGCATCTCGCTAAAATCTTTCGTGCAGGACATGAGCCAGTGGGGAAATGTTTAGTGGTGGGTGCAGGTAAGGCGAGCGCATCTATGGCTAATGCTTTAGAGGGATATGCCAAAGTACATTGGCCACACGTCAAATTAGATGGCGTGGTTCTCACTCGCTATGGCCACCATTCTCCAACGAGTCATATACAAATTATTGAGGCGGGACACCCTGTACCAGATCAAGCAGGTATGAATGGGGCCAAAATGATTTTTGAGCGCATTCATGAGCTTGAGCCAGGTGACGTGTTAATTGCCCTAATTTCTGGAGGCGGTTCGAGTTTGCTCACTTTGCCACAGGCCAATATCAGTATCGAAGATATGCGTCAAACGACAGAGGCACTTTTACGAAGTGGCGCCCCAATTGAAGAAATGAATGTGGTACGCAAGCATTTATCAGCAATCTTGGGTGGTAATTTAGCTAGGGTGGCTATTGCATGTGGTGCGCGGGTTGAGGCCTTGCTCATCTCTGATGTTACGGGCGATTTACCAGCCGATATTGCTAGCGGTCCTTGCGCGGCAGATTACTCTACCTATCAAGATGCTGTCGATATTTTGTCAAAGTACCGTTTAGGCCAAGAATCTATTCCAGCAGCAGTATTAAATCATCTTAATCAAGGAGTAGCGGGAAACATCCCAGAAACTTTAAAAGAATCTGATCTAGTTCAGGCTCAAGTTAACAACCATGTCATTGCTACTGCCTATAAAAGTCTTGAGGCCGCGGCAGAGTATGTTCGTAGCCAAGGCTATGACCCGATTATTTTGGGCGATACTATCACCGGTGAGGCACAAGCAGTAGGGGTTGAGCAGGCAGCGCTATCCCTAGAGTATGAACAAAGGGGGCAGATCGGTAAACCACTCGCCTTGATTTCTGGTGGAGAGTGCACGGTTACTTTACCCTTGGGGATTGATGGTCATGGTGGACGCTGTAGTGAATATCTACTCGCTTTATTTTTAGCGACAGAAAACATGGTCCATTTATCTGCCTTAGCCGCTGATACGGATGGTATTGATGGAAGCGAAAAGAATGCAGGTGCCTGGTTTACACCTCAATCTCGGCAAATAGTAAATGCCATGGGTTTGAGTCCTACTAACTTCCTAGCCGCTCATGATTGCTATGGATTCTTTGCGCAATTAGGCGGATTAGTGGAAACTGGTCCTACACTGACAAATGTGAATGATTTTCGTATCATCTTGCTTAAATAATGCGTACTGTTAATACTGATTAAAAAATCTATGCCTACTAGCCCTACCCAAATTCAATTGATTGAGCCAGATGACTGGCATCTGCATATTCGGGATGGCGAAATAATGAAGGATGTTTTAAGAGATACAGCGCGTCAGTTTGCCCGTGCCATCATCATGCCCAATTTAAATCCCCCGATTACTACAGTGGATTTGGCTACTGCGTATCACGCCCGTATTCAGGCGCAATTGAGCGCCCTTGGTGTAGATCACTTCACGCCTTTAATGACTTTATATTTGACTGACAATACTTGTGTCCAAGAGGTAAGTAAAGCTAAGGCCGCTGGTATTGCCGCATTTAAGCTATACCCAGCAGGCGCAACTACCAATAGTGACTCTGGTGTAAGTGATATCAAACATTGCTATGCCGTCTTAGAAGCAATGCAAGCGGTAGGTATGCCGCTTTTAGTACATGGTGAAGTCACACATCCTGAAGTAGATATTTTTGACCGTGAAGCTGTTTTTATTGATCAAGTTCTTGAGCCGCTTCGTAAATATTTTCCAGAACTGAAGGTGGTGTTTGAACACATTACTACCTTACAAGCTGCTCACTATGTTCGTGATGCTGCTACTGGTGGAAAAAATACTTTAGCAGCAACCATAACCCCACAACATTTGCTGATGAATCGCAATGCCATTTTTGCTGGGGGTATTCGTCCACATCATTATTGTTTGCCAGTACTCAAGCGTGAAAAGCATCGAGTGGCTTTGCTAGAGGTAGCTAGTAGTGGCAATCCCCGTTTCTTCTTGGGTACCGATAGTGCGCCTCACTCCAAGGGCGCTAAAGAAACTGCGTGTGGGTGTGCTGGATGTTATAGCGCGTTTAATGCCTTGGGTTTATATGCTGAGGCATTTGAGAGTGTGGGTAAGTTGGATAAATTAGAGGGTTTTGCGAGTTTCTTTGGGCCTGATTTTTATTCCTTGCCACGTAATTCTAAAAAAATTACATTAGTAAAGCGCCCTCAAAAGATTCCGATGGAGTTGCCTTTAGGTGATTCCACAATTGTGCCGCTACGTGCCGGTCAGACGATTGCTTGGTCTCTTGACTAACTCCCTATTACAGTCTTAAAACCCTTTTTTCAAGCCAAATTTCTGCGACTGCGTTAGACTTGGTTCGCAGAGTCAATTGGGCAATCGCCGCCTCTTTATTGAGGGGGAGGAAAGTCCGGACTCCATAGGGTAGGGTGATGGCTAACGGCCATCCACGGCAACGTGAGGAATAGGGCCACAGAGACGAGCGTATTTAGTTACGGTGAAACGCGGTAACCTCCACCTGGAGCAATCCCAAGTAAGCAGACGATGAGGCGACCCGCTGAGTCTGCGGGTAGGGAGCTTGAGCCGTCAGGTAACTGCCGGCCTAGAGGAATGATTGCCCCTAGATGCAAATCTGGGCGACAGAATCCGGCTTATCGATTGACTCTGCACTTATTCTGCAATCACTTCAATGCTGTAGGTCAGCTCTGCAGTTTTTGCGAGCATGTTGGTGGCTGAGCAGTATTTTTCATGGGACAGCTTTACGGCACGATCTACTTTAGCTTGATCAAGGTCTTTCCCCTTGACCTGAAAATGTAAATGGATCTTAGTAAATACCTTAGGGTCCTCATTAGCCCTTTCTGCCTGGAGAGTGACATTGCAGCCACTAATAGCCTGCCTAGACCTTTGTAGGATTAAAACCACATCAAAGGCCGAGCAACCTCCAGCACCGGCCAAAAGGAGTTCCATTGGCCTTGGGGCTAAGTTTCTGCCACCTGCCTCTGGGGCACCATCCATGTTTATGAGGTGACCACTCCCAGTTTCTGCGGAAAAAGCCATCCCATCAGCGCCCAACCATGAAACTCTACATTCCATCTTCATCACCTCTAATTTAATAAATTACCAATAATATCAATAGTTTATCAATTTATAAGGCAGTTTGCTTTGGTTAAAAAACATCAATAACTTGATTTTGGTCAATTTTCTTGCATTGCACCATATTTTGTGTGTAGAATAACCCTATTGGTAGTCAGTCTTATAGAAGACCTTGATTTACCTCCCAGTGTCTCCTCCACTTAAAACATAGGTGGATTCCAACCCAGGACTCGTTCCTGGGTTTTTTTTAGGATATAATTCAAGGCTTTACTGAATTACTGAACTAGTCAGCAGTAATTGTTTTACCAGTTCGATTGCACAATCTGCGAGCTTGCAAATATAAGCAGGGCCAAGGTGGACGTAGTTTGATTGGAGTATTTTTTTGACTATAACAATTTGAGAAATCATGAAAACTTTTTCTGCAAAATCCCATGAGGTAGTGCATGAATGGTTCGTGATTGACGCTACGGACAAAGTCCTCGGTCGTGTCGCCAGTGAAGTGGCACACCGTCTACGCGGCAAGCACAAACCCGAATTCACGCCACACGTTGATACAGGCGACTTTATTGTTGTCATCAACTCAGCTAAGCTGCGTGTCACTGGCACTAAAGGCTTGAACAAAATTTATTACCGTCACAGCGGATACCCAGGCGGTATTAGCTCGACAAATTTTGACAAGATGCAAGATCGTTTCCCAGGTCGCGCTTTGGAAAAGGCTGTGAAGGGTATGTTGCCAAAAGGCCCACTAGGCTATGCCATGATCAAGAAATTGAAAGTTTACGGCGACGCCAATCATCCGCATGCGGCTCAACAGCCAAAAGCGTTAGAGATTTAAGGAAACCAAATGGCTATTAATTACGGAAATTGGAACTACGGTACTGGTCGTCGCAAGAGCTCTATTGCTCGTGTATTCATTAAATCTGGCAAAGGCGAAATTACTGTTAATGGTAAGCCGATCGATGCCTACTTTGCTCGTGAAACATCCCGCATGATCGCTCGTCAACCTTTGGCTCTCACAGCCCACCTCACTACCTTTGATATCAAAGTAAACGTGACTGGTGGCGGTGAAACTGGCCAAGCTGGTGCAGTTCGTCACGGCGTTACACGGGCATTAATGGATTACGACATTACTTTGAAACCCGCTTTGTCTAAAGCAGGCTTGGTTACTCGTGATGCACGTGAAGTTGAGCGTAAGAAGGTTGGTCTGCACGGCGCGCGTCGTCGTAAGCAGTTCAGCAAGCGCTAATTTCTTTCAGTCGCTCAAGTTTTATCGAAAGGGTCGCGCAAGCGGCCCTTTTTGTTTCTACAATGAATGCAATTGTAAGAATCCAGTATTAAGATTCTTAGAATAAGCAATTTTCAGAAATTGGGAGAATCAGATGATTAAGGTTGGGATCGTTGGTGGAACTGGATATACCGGGGTGGAATTGTTGCGAATATTGGCGCAGCATCCTGAGGTTAAAATCCAAGCAATCACTTCTCGCACAGAAGCCGGCATACCAGTAGCTGAGATGTTTCCATCTTTGCGTGGCCACATTGACCTGAAATTTACTACTCCAGAGCAAGCCAAGCTAAATGAATGCGATGCAGTGTTCTTTGCGACACCACATGGTGTTGCCATGTCACAAGCAAAAGAATTACTCGCAAATAATGTGAAGATTTTAGATCTTGCTGCTGATTTCCGTTTGCAAGATGTCAAAGAATTTGCCAAGTGGTATGGCATGGAACATAGCTGCCCAGAAATTTTGGAGCAAGCAGTGTATGGTTTGCCAGAAATTAATCGTGAGGCGATTAAAACAGCACGCGTGGTGGGATTGGCAGGTTGTTATCCTACCTCTGTGCAATTAGGTCTTGCGCCTTTGTTGTCACCAAAATTAACTGGTGGCAAGCAGTTGATTGATGGCACGCATATTATTTCGGATTCAAAGTCGGGAACATCTGGCGCTGGGCGTAAGGCAGAGATCGGTACTTTGCATTCTGAATCGAGTGATAACTTTAAGGCATATGGCGTTAAAGGCCATCGGCACCTCCCTGAAATCGTCCAAGGTTTAAAAGCCATTGCAGGTCACGATCAAATTGGTTTGACCTTTGTGCCACATTTAACGCCTATGGTTAGAGGTATTCATTCGACTTTGTATGTGCGTTTAACTGAAGCCGGCAAAGGAGTTGATTATCAAAAGCTCTATGAGGATTACTACAAAGATGAGCCATTTGTTGATGTGATGCCAGCAGCTAGCCATCCAGAAACCCGCTCTGTCAGGGGGAGCAATAAGCTGCGAATAGCTATTCATCGCCCCGGAAATGGGGATACTTTGGTGATTTTGGTGGTTGAAGACAACCTAGTGAAGGGGGCATCAGGGCAGGGCGTGCAGTGTCTAAACCTGATGTTTGGCCTGCCTGAGACGATGGGGCTTACGCAGATTGCGTTATCGCCTTAAGAAGGGATAAGAGCAAATAAAGACCCTTGTGCAAGCCAAGCATTAAAAGCATAAAATAGATCATCGTCTTTTGATTTAGGAGTAAACCATGACCCAATTAGCTACGCAAGAAACAGTTCAAGCGCCCCAAGATTTAGCTGAACCACCAACACCACTGGTGTTTACAGATAGCGCTGCTGCAAAAGTGGCCGACTTGATTGCTGAAGAAGGCAATCCAGAGTTAAAACTGCGTGTATTTGTTCAAGGTGGTGGTTGTTCAGGTTTTCAGTATGGTTTCACCTTTGATGACGCTGTGAACGAGGACGACACGCTCTTTGAAAAGAATGGTGTTACTTTGTTGGTGGACTCAATGAGCTTCCAGTATTTAGTTGGAGCTGAGATTGACTACAAAGAAGATATCAATGGCTCACAGTTTGTGATTAAGAATCCAAATGCCCAAACTACTTGCGGCTGCGGCTCTTCCTTCTCTGCCTAATTAAGCGGGATAACAAGCACCCAGAATTCTAGGACCTTTGGCGCCTGTAACGGCCGGCAGATTTGCTGGCCGTTTTGTTTTGTAAGCCCATGCCAGCCAAGCAAACGCTAAACCCTCTACCAATTGTGGGTCAATTCTGAGCGTATCACTTGTCACGATTTCAAAAGGAGTATTGAAGAAATTCTTGACATACGTTTTAAATACATTCATCAGAGCAATGTTATGCGCACCACCGCCACAGATAATCAGCTTCTGGGTTTGCGGGGCGTGGCGCACCAGAGCTTCTAGGGCGCAGTGGGCAGTTAAATGTAGCAAGCTGGCTTGCACATCCTGAGCATGAATATTTTCATTGCCAATTTTTTCTTGCAGCCAATGGAGATGAAAGTCATCTCGGCCAGTACTTTTTGGTGGGGTTTTTGCAAAGTAGGGGTCTGCTAACATTTTTGTCAGTAGTGCCTCGTTCACTTTACCTTGTAATGCCCAGCGGCCATTTTCATCAAATGCACACCCCTGATGCTCTCCAATCCAGGCATCCATCAGCATATTGCCTGGACCGCAATCAAAGCCAGTGACTGCGCCATTGGTGGGCAAAATGGTAAGGTTGGCAATACCGCCAATATTGAGAACTGCTGTATTTTGTCCTGAAGAAAATTGCTGCGCATGAAAGACTGGGACTAAGGGCGCTCCATGCCCCCCTGCGGCCATATCACGACTTCGAAAGTCGGCAATCACGTCAATCCCCGTCCTTTCTGCTAAGAGGGCAGCATTAAGCGTTTGATGGGTATATGCCAGATCATCGGCAAGATTTGCTTGATGGCGGATAGTTTGTCCATGAGCTCCAATGGCAGTGATGCCTGAGGGTACAAGTCCAGCTTTTACCAGCAATTGCCGGACGATTTCGGCATAAGCTAGCGCTAAAGCATTTGCCGCTTGGTTTTCTCGATGAATTTCATTAGGACCAGGGGTTTGCAGCTCAAATAGGGATTTACGCAACGCGATTGAGAAAGGGGCGCTGACTGCCTCCTCAAGGCTTGTTTCCCCATTAGGGCCTATCTTTGCTAAGACGGCATCAATCCCATCTAGGCTGGTGCCAGACATTAAGCCAATATAAAGAGAATAGGGCTGTTTCATACGGTATCTTGGTTCTGTTCTCAGGAATGCGACAATTATGCTTTAGCAATCTAAACACTAATTTAACCGACTAAGTAACTTCAAACAGTATGACGGCTAAGCCAGACCAAAAATATCCACTCACTCCCGAAGTTTTTGCAGCACTAGAGGTCACCAAGCGGGGCTGTGATGAACTATTGGTAGAGGCCGATTGGATCCAAAAACTTGCCAGAAGCCTAGCCACTAAAGTTCCATTGCGTATTAAATTGGGTTTAGACCCTACTGCGCCAGATATTCATTTGGGCCATACGGTGGTTTTAAATAAACTGCGTCAGTTACAAGATTTGGACCATACAGTCATTTTCTTAATTGGTGATTTCACGAGCATGATTGGTGATCCATCAGGGCGCAACCAAACTCGTCCACCATTAACCGCAGAAGAAATTGCTGTCAACGCACACACTTACTATCGCCAAGCGAGTATGGTGCTTGACCCCTCTAAAACAGAAGTACGTTACAACAGTGAGTGGTGCGATCCCTTGGGTGCAAGAGGCATGATTGAGTTGGCCGCCAAATATACCGTTGCGCAGATGCTCGAGCGTGATGATTTTACGAAGCGCTACCGTAGTGGGGTGCCGATCTCAGTTCATGAGTTTTTGTACCCCCTGATGCAAGGCTATGACTCGGTTGTACTAAAGAGTGACTTAGAACTTGGTGGCACGGATCAAAAATTTAATCTTTTAGTTGGACGTGAACTCCAGCGTGAATATGGTCAAGAGCCTCAATGTATTTTGACGATGCCATTATTAGTAGGGCTAGATGGTGTTGACAAGATGAGTAAGTCCAAAAGCAATTACATTGGCATCAGTGAACCCGCTAATGAGATGTTTGGCAAACTCATGAGCATCTCTGATGATTTAATGTGGGACTATTTAACATTGTTGTCTTTCCGGCCAATGTCTGAAATTGATTTAATGAAGCAAGAGGTTGCTAGCGGACGCAACCCACGTGATTGCAAAGTATTACTCGGTCAAGAAATCGTTGCGCGCTTTCATTCACAAGCTGCTGCAGAAAAAGCGCTTGAAGACTTTAATCACCGCGCTAAAGGCGGCGTGCCTGACGATATTCCAGAAATCACGCTAGAAGGCGCCCCCATGGGAATAGCCAATCTTCTCAAGGCTGCTGGCCTTGCGCCTACTACTTCAGAAGCCAATCGCAATATTGAGCAAAATGGTGTGAAGATTGATGGCACAACTATTATCAATAAGCAATTAAAAGTAGAGGCAGGTTTATATGTAGTGCAGGTTGGCAAACGTAAGTTTGCGAAAGTGATCTTAAGCTAGGCGCTTACAATTCTCGGTTAGCTGAGCCACTGGGTGGTATCAGCCCAAAATGCTCATAAGCCTGTTTTGTTGCCACTCTGCCTCGCGAGGTTCTTTGTAAATAGCCTTGCTGAATGAGGTAGGGCTCAAGAACATCTTCTATGGTGTCACGCTCTTCACCAATTGCAGCTGCTAAGTTATCAATGCCTACTGGGCCACCATCGAACTTGTGCAAGATGGCTTCGAGTAGTTTTCTATCCATGACATCAAAACCGCTAGGGTCAACATCAAGCATTTTTAATGCGGCATCAGCCATCGCTTTGGTGATAGTGCCAGTGCCCTTTACTTCTGCATAGTCACGTACACGACGAAGCAAGCGATTGGCGATACGAGGAGTGCCGCGGGCGCGTTTGGCGATTTCTACAGAGCCTTCTGGGTCAATGGCTGCTTTGAGTAAATTTGCAGATCGATTGATAATTTGGGTGAGCTCTTGCGTGCTGTAGAACTCCAGTCTGGCAACAATACCAAAGCGATCACGCAGGGGGTTGGTAAGCATACCAGCGCGCGTTGTGGCGCCAATCAAGGTAAATGGCTTCAAATCAATCTTGACGCTGCGGGCGGCTGGGCCCTCGCCAATCATGATATCCAAACTGTAATCTTCTAGTGCTGGATACAAAATCTCCTCGACTACAGGCGATAAGCGATGGATCTCATCAATAAACAGAACGTCATTGGTTTCTAGGTTAGTCAGGATAGCGGCAAGATCACCAGGTCTATCCAATACGGGGCCGCTCGTTTGGCGAAGGTTGACACCTAGCTCCCTGGCAATAATGTGAGCTAGGGTGGTTTTACCAAGACCTGGAGGACCAAATAAGAGAACGTGATCGAGTGCTTCTTGGCGAGCTCTGGTGGCGCTAATGAAAATCTCTAGCTGGGCGCGCGCCTTGGTTTGACCTACATACTCATCGAGCTGCTTGGGGCGCAAAGCCCTTTCAAAAACAGCCTCAGCATTGCCTGCTGCCCCACTCACAATGCGGGCAGAATCACCCTCCGGTAAATCTTCAGGTATAGAGCTCAGATCTTCAGTATGTATTGCCATGCTGCAAGTGTAGTGCTTCTCTTAAGCCTTAGATAAATACTTCAAACCGCTTCGAATACCATCAGATACATTGCAGTCAGGGGGGATTTGCTGAAGCGCTAGTAGAGCTTCTTTTTCTGAATAGCCAAGAGCTATAAGTGCCTGCAGAACTTCGCTAGTCGCTTCAATGACATTTGTCTTGCCGGCAATAATCCCTAGGTCTGGCGCCAACTTGCCTTTGAGTTCTAGACAAAGTCGTTCAGCAGTCTTTTTGCCGATACCGGGAACTTTGGTAAGTCGCCCTGCTTCTTGCATGGTTATCGCTTGCGCTAATTCAGGCACACTCATGCCTGAGAGTACTGCGAGGGCTGTACGGGAACCAACACCACTAATCTTGATGAGCTGTCTAAATGCTTCGCGTTCAGTCTCAGTAGCAAAACCGAAGAGTTGCTGAGCATCTTCACGAACCTGAAAATGGGTAAGCAAAGTGATATGGTGATTTATTTCTGGCAGCTGGTAAAGAGTGCTCATGGGAACGTCAATCTCATAGCCTACCCCTTGGCAATCAACCAATAGTCTGGGAGGATGAATGGAAACTAAAGTTCCTTGAATGCGACCAATCATATAAAGATCTTAACCTGTTTGTATTGTTATTGAGGGTTGCTTATGAAAGCGACCTACTCCGCTTTTTAGATGCTAGTACTGTAGTCGTTACCTTCGGAACTTGGGCATGGTGTGCAGCGCAAATAGCCACCCCTAAAGCATCTGCCGCATCCGTTCCGGGAGTGCGACTCAAGCGAAGTAAGCGCTTTACCATTTCTTGTACTTGGGGCTTAGTAGCTCGACCTGTCCCCACAATCGATTGCTTTACTCGAAGCGCACTGTACTCGGCAACCGAAAGATTTTCAGAAACTAGCGCTGCAATGACTGCCCCTCTAGCTTGTCCAAGCATTAGGGTAGATCGAGGATTGACATTGAGAAAAACTTCTTCAATCGCCGCTGCCTCGGGAAGATAGGTCTCTAAGACTTCTTTTACACCAGCGTAGAGGGTGCCCAAGCGTTCTGGCAGGCCCTTAGCCGGATCACCGCTTTCAATTGTCCCAGAGGCAACATAAGTCAGTTTTTGCCCATCAACATCAATCACACCAAAACCCGTTGTTCTGAGACCTGGGTCGATTCCTATCCAGCGCATGGGGATGGTATTTTCTGCTTTGTAAGTAAATTAATGGCGGAAATGACGGATGCCAGTAAAGATCATCGCAATCTGATGCTCATTAGCCGCTGCAATGATTTCATCATCACGCATACTTCCACCTGGTTGAATGGCGCAGCTTGCCCCGCCATTGACGACTACATCTAGACCATCACGGAATGGGAAGAAAGCATCACTCGCTACCGCAGAACCTTTAAGGCTTAAACCAGCATTCTCGGCCTTAATGCTTGCCATGCGCGCAGAGTCTACGCGGCTCATTTGGCCGGCACCAATACCGAGTGTCATCCCATTAGCGCAATACACGATGGCATTAGATTTCACGAATTTGGCAACGCGCCAAGCAAACATCATGTCATGCATTTCGCTTGGAGTCGGTAGACGTTTGCTAACTACACGCATTTCATTTTCTAGAACGTTCTTAGCATCTGGTGATTGAACTAACAAACCGCCACCCACGCGTTTAAAATCGAAATTATTAAAAGCGGTACCTAGCGCAATCTCTAGCAATCGAACATTTTGCTTGCCAGCAAAGATCGCTTTTGCTTGATCACTAAAGCTTGGGGCAATCAGTACTTCCACGAACTGTTTAGAAATAGCCTCTGCCGCAGCGCCATCACATGGCACATTGAGTGCGATGATGCCACCAAAGGCTGAGCTTGGATCCGTTTTAAATGCTTTTTGATAGGCTTCAAGGGCTGTGGCACCAACGGCTACGCCGCAGGGATTGGCATGCTTTATGATCACGCAAGCAGCTACGCCCCCAGCATTACCTCTAAAGCTTTTTACACATTCCCATGCGGCATCAGCATCGCCAATATTGTTGTAGGACAACTCTTTACCTTGCAGCTGTTTGTAATTAGCAAGCGCACCCTCAATGGGATAGATATCTTTGTAGAAAGCAGCTGATTGATGTGGGTTCTCACCATACCGCATCTCTTGTACTTTTTCAAAAGCAAGGTGTAGTGTTTCTGGAAAAGGTGAGCGCGCTTGGTGATCTAAATCGTTGCCCAATGAGCTTAAGTAGTTTGCAATTGCACCATCGTACTGAGCAGTATGAGCAAATACTTTTTTAGCTAGACCTAGATTAGTTTTATATGAGACCGTGTTGTTGTTAGCTTTCATCTCCGCCAATACTGGCGCATAGTCTTCAGGAGAAATCAGTACGGTGACATCTTGATGGTTTTTAGCAGCAGCGCGAAGCATTGCTGGCCCACCAATATCAATGTTTTCAACTGCGTCCTCAAACGAACAATTTTCTTTGGCTACCGTTTCATTAAAAGGATAAAGGTTAATCACGAGCATATCGATGGTATCTATACCATGCTCTTTTAATGCCGCCATGTGTTCTGGAAAATCCCTGCGAGCAAGTAAACCGCCATGCACCATGGGATGCAATGTTTTTACGCGACCATCGAGCATTTCTGGGAACTTAGTTAATGAAGATACTTCTACTACTGGTAAGCTATTTTCAGCCAAGAGTTTTGCAGTACCGCCCGTAGAAAGTAATTTAATCCCCTGTTCATGAAGTGCTTTTGCAAAAGGCACAATGCCATTTTTATCGGAAACGGAAAGGAGGGCTGTACGGATCATAAGGTTTTGGTAGGTAAAAAAGCGATAGTAAGGAGGTCAAGATTTAGGTTTAAGTGAATCTGAAGCGTTATTTTAAAAGCTGATGCCCCACTAATTTTTTATGTAGGGTATTGCGATTAATACCAAGATATTGCGCAGCTAAGGATTGATTTTGTTTGGCGTGTTGCATGACTAACTCTAGCATCGGTTTTTCAACAACCTCTAAGACCATTTGGTATAGATCGGAGGGTGGTGTACCTTTGAGATCATCTAGATAGCGCTGTAATTGCGTCTCAATACATTCGGTAATGGGGTGTTTATTTGTCATGGATCAATTAAAGATAAAAGTTAGGCTGCTTCTAAAAATAGCAGGCGGTCAGAATGGGATTTCATTTCATCGAAAAAATCATTGACCATTTGCAATTGGGTTTTGCAATCATCGGCCGTATTCATTCTTTGGCGAAAGGCATGCGAATCTCGCAAACCCTTACAGTACCAGCCAATATGTTTGCGAGCGGTCCGCAGGCCAATATATTCACCATAGAATTCATAGTGATCTAGCAGGTGGGTATTCATAATGGATTGAATCTCACTGATTTCTGGTGTGGGAAGCTTACCTCCAGTTTGGAGGTAGTGGTTCATCTCTCGAAAGATCCAAGGTCGACCTTGAGCCGCACGGCCAATCATGATGGCATCTGCCCCGGTTTCTTGTAATACAAATGCTGCTTTTTCGGGGGTAGTGATATCCCCATTAGCCACCACCGGAATACCCACACTATTTTTGACGGCGGTAATAGTTTCATACTCCGCTTCACCGTGATATAGGTCCGCCCTAGTACGACCATGAACAGTGAGCATGGAGATGCCGATCTTTTCTGCCAACTGCGCTATAGCCATAGCATTCTTATGTTCGCGATCCCAGCCTGTACGAATCTTTAGCGTAACTGGCACTGCGTCAGAGCCTATGCCTACGGCTTGCACCACAGCTTCTAATATTTTCTGGACTAGAGGCTCATCACGTAACAGCGCAGACCCGGCAGCAACATGACATACTTTTTTTGCTGGACATCCCATATTGATATCGATGATTTGAGCGCCATGAGCTACGTTGAGCTTGGCCGCTGCTGCCATCATAGTGGGGTCAGCACCCGCAATTTGGACTGCGATGGGTTTAAATTCACCCTGATGATTGGCCCGACGTTGAGTTTTTTCACTCTTCCAAAGTAGGGCATTGGAAGCAATCATTTCTGATACCGCATATCCAGCACCAAGTTTTTTACAAAGCTGTCGAAAAGGGCGATCTGTTACTCCCGCCATCGGAGCAACGAATAGTTTATTGGCAAGAAGGTGGGGGCCAATCTTCATTTGCGGGGTATGTGGCTCGTGGGAGACATTCTGTGACGTGGATAGGTGACGTAACCTTTTACTTTAGCACAATTGGGGCCTATTTTGCCTAAAAATTAGGCAAATATATTGATTTAATACCGTAATCTAGATTAATCTGGACTGTGGGTGTTGGGGGCGGATTTAAGCCCCTTAACGACGCCCAAACATCATTTGGCGAGCTAAGGCTGTCTTAGCAGGGGGAAGCCACTGGAGAGTGGATAAAACGAGACCACGAGCTAATACGATTGGTAAAAAGTTTGAGGTGAAAACTCTTGCCATTAAATCCGTGAGGCCGATGGTGGTGCGCCGATCTATTTTGCGGCTGTAAGCGTATTCTTCAAGCGTTTGGAAAATATCTGCCGCTGTTGCGCATTCTGTCTTTGAAAAGAGCATGCTGAGCTTTTCAGCCAAAAGATAGGCATCTCGTAAGCCTAGATTGAGCCCTTGTCCTGCAACGGGGTGCAATGTTTGAGCGGCATTACCAATCCAGACCTCATTGCCATGGACGATCTCTTTGCGGTAATTTAGCCCTAATTCATAAATCCGACGATCTTGTATTTTTAGAAACTGACCAATACGTGAGCCAAATTCTGCTTGTAGGCTTTTCAGAAAATCTACCTCACTCAATTGCAGTCGCGCTTGAGAAGATTGTGGGGAGCCGCACCAAACCAGATTGAGAATATTTGGACCATAGTGACTTGGTAAAATTGCTAAAGGGCCTTCGGAGGTAAATCGCTCCCAAGCTTGATGGGGCGTTGCATCTTTAACCTCAACTAAGCCAACTAGGGCTGACTGTTGATAGTCACGACCAGATTCAACCCAATCTTGCTTTTTAAATAAACCACCTTCTGCATGCACTATGCACTTTGCTTTGATTTCATTAGATGGCGTATTTGCATCAATGTGATGCCATTTAAAGTTGGGATGATCTAATTGAATGGCTCTCAATGCCTTACGAAGCGTGAGGTGTATATCACGATAGCGGATGATATGGCCTAAAGCATCTTGCTTGAGTTCTTCGCGGGTCATGAGTGCGCGACCAAACCGCCCCGCTTGTGAAACATGTACGCGGTGAATATCAGCACATTGCGTCGGCCATGCATTAATCGTATCAAGTAAGATTTTGCTGCCGTGAGAAAGCGCAATTCCTCTACTGTCAGCTGCTACTAAATCAGCATCATTGATGGGATTGCGATCTAGTAAAAGTATTTTTACTTTTGGAAACTTTTGTAAACACCAAGCTAGGCAGGCTAGGCCAACTGGCCCACCCCCTTGAATCAAAATATCATAGTTCTCTGTGGACATTTTTGAGTGCGTATTAATTATTTTTCATCAGGGCTTCGATTTCATCAGCATTGACTGGTACGCCACGAGAAATCAACTCACAACCAGATTCATTAATAACAGCATCATCTTCAATCCGGATGCCAATATTCCAAAACGCTTCATCTACATCCTCTGCTGGCCGCACATAAAGACCAGGCTCAATCGTGATGACCATACCAGGCTTTAATACGCGCCATGGTTTTTCATCCAAAGCATTTTTTTCTGTAGCTAGTGGTTCGCGATAAGAGCCGACATCATGTACATCCATGCCAAGCCAATGTGAGGTGCGGTGCATATAAAAACGTCGATAAGCACCAGCCTCAATAGCGTTCGCTAGTGAGCCAAATTCAGTTAACTTGAGCAGCTTTTCATCCAGTAGGCCTTGTGTTAATACCTTGAGCGCTGCTTCATGAGGCTGCATAAATGTATTGCCAGATTTCGTTACCGCAATTGCCGCCTCTTGCGCTGCTAGTGTGATGTCATATATGGCACGTTGCGGCCCGGTAAACTTACCATTTACAGGGAATGTGCGAGTGATATCAGATGCGTAACCATCGAGCTCGCATCCTGCATCAATCAAACAAAGCTCACCACTACGTAACTCGGTAGAGCCAGCGCGGTAGTGAAGAATGCAGGAATTAGCACCCCCAGCAACGATGCTGTTGTAAGCCACACTTTGCGCGCCGCTATAGCGGAACTCGTGAAGTAGTTCTGCTTCGAGCTGGTATTCACGCATACCGGGTTTGCAGGTTTGCATTGCGCGGATGTGGGCACGGGCAGAAATGGCAGCAGCAGCACGCATGATGCCAATTTCATGTGTGTCTTTAAATAAACGCATCTCATGAATAAGGGCCTCAACATCATGCAATTCTGATGGTGGATTAACTCCAGCGCGAGTTTGCTTGCGAACTTGCTTCATCCAGTGGCGTAAGCGACGATCCGACTCAGCGCTTTGAGCAAGGCGAATATATACAGCTTCTTGATCTGCCAATAACTCACTAAGCTTAGTATCTAAATCCTGATTGCTATGAGCGTAATCCACACCTAATGTCTGAGGGGCCACTTCTGGTCCTAAGCGAATACCATCCCAAATTTCGCGTTCCAGATCTTTTGGCCTGCAAAAAAGATGGGATTTTAGATCTAGCTTGTTGCCAATGCTCTTTACCTGCATGACTAATGTGGCGCCAGGTTCCTCAAAGCCAGTAAGGTAGAAAAAATCACTGTCATGGCGATAGGGGAACTCACTATCTCGGTTACGGGGAGTTTCTGGGGCTGTAGTGAGGATAGCGATCCCACGGCCAGTATTAGCTTGAATCTGCTTTGCTAATGCTAGTCTGCGTTCTTGGTAAGTATTGATATTATTCATTTGCTGCATTGAGCTCTTGTAATCGTTGGGGCGTCCCTACATCGTGCCATGGTCCTGTATATTTTTCACCAGAGACCCTATTTTCAGCCATTGCCTCTCTTAGTAGAGGCGCTAGCTTTACAGGAATATCTAATTCTAGTTGTTTAAATAGGCTTTGGTGATACAGGCCGATGCCCGAGAAAGTCAGCTTTTCAGCACCATCTAAGGGATGATCAGAGATCTGAGAATCTTTGAGATAAAAGTCCCCAGCAGGGTGTGCAATGGGATTTGGGACCATGACTAAGTGAGCCAACAGGGTATTTGGATTCTTTCGAATCGCAACTAGTTTGTCAATCAGCTCAAAGATCGGAAAATTCGGGCAAAAGACATCGCCATTGATTACTAAAAAATAATCGCTTGGATTTATCAAAGGAAGCGCCTTGCGAATGCCCCCTGCTGTCTCTAAGGCCTTTTTTTCGGGAGAGTAGGTGATTTTGAGTCCATATTGATTGCCATTACCTAGGGTCTCTTCGATCTTTTGTCCTAGCCACGCATGATTAATCACCACTTTATTGATTCCCGCCTTTGCGAGAGCTTCTAAATGCCAAGCTAGTAGAGATTTATTGTTAACCAGCAGCAGGGGTTTTGGCAGCTCATCAGTTAGTGGACGCATGCGCTCACCCCTACCTGCTGCAAGCAAGAGACAGGGGGGTGGAATTAAGGTGGCGCTCTGAATCATTTTAGGTAATGCGAGTGGATTCTAAAATTCGCGCTAGAGGTTTTAATTCAATATAGCGATTCGCAGTAGTAATGGCGTATTGCAATACCAAGGGGATATCTTTGAGATAAGCGTCTTTGCCATCACGATGATAAAGCCTTGCAAAAATACCTAGCACCTTAAGGTGACGTTGCAATCCCATCCATTCAAAGTCACGATAAAATTGACCAAAATCATCTAGCATTGGCAGCCCTGCTTTACGACCAGATTCCCAAAATTTAATCACCCAATCAATCACCCTTTCTTCTGGCCATGCAATATAAGCATCGCGCCATAAAGAGGACGCATCATAAGTGATTGGTCCATAGACCGCATCCTGAAAATCGAGTACTCCAGGATTATTTTTCTTAGTTACCATGAGATTGCGTGAATGAAAGTCACGATGGACGTAGACTTTTGCCTGAGATAGGTTGTTTTGAATAATGAGTTCAAACGCTTGTTTGATTTGAGAATTTTGCAGTTCTGTTAATTCGATATGTAAATGTTTCTGCAAGTACCACTCGGGGAATAAATCTAATTCACGTTGCAAGAGTGCTTGATCATAGTTTGGCAAGACATCTGGTTTGCTTGCTAATTGCATTTGCACTAAAGCATAGGTAGCATCTTGATAGAGGTGATCTGCAGTTTCATTATTGAGTTCTACCAAGTAAGTTTTATTGCCCAAGTCACTGAGCAAGAGAAAGCCCTCAGCAAGGTTTTGTTCCAAAATTTGAGGGACGTTTAGACCGGCCGCAGCGAATAATCCATCAACCAGAATAAAGGCATCTAAGGGCTCATGTTGGGGTGGGGCATCCATCACAATGAAAGTCCCAAAATCAGGGTTTTTTGACTCAACCCTAAAATAACGTCGAAAGCTGGCATCTGCCGAGGCAGGGGCTAAAGTGAGGAGATCTAACTGCCAGCTAGGTTTGAGGCCTATTAGCCAATTACGGAGGGTGTCTAAGCGAGAGTCAATCATGGTCGATTCGTATAATAAGGCGGGTCTGGAACTATGAGTCATTATCGCCGTCGCGCCGGCTTTTGCGCCCCTCTTTTTTTAGCTGTCACCCTGCGCTTCATGATGGGGGTTGTATTGTCGCAATTTGCTCCCTCAGTTGTTGCCCAAGCACCCGCTCCTTTGCCTGCCCTAAGCGATCCCAATAAAGCACAAAATACGGTTTTAATACCAGATCGTGGTGGGGTAACGGTTCTTAAATTAGACGATCAATTACGGGTTGGTCAACCGATTGCTGATGGTAAGGCGCTGACATTTACCTCAAGCGATTCGATTGATGGAATCGTTGATCGCGAAATGCGTTTAAAAGGGCGCGCACAAATTCGCCGTAATGGGGCAGTGATGAAGGCTGATGAAATTAAATATGATCCAGATTCTGATGTAGCAAATTTAGTGGGCAATGCAGAGCTATCAAAAGGTAATGCCACCTTTAAAGGGCCAAAGGCCAAGTTTAAAGTCGATGCACGTGAAGGTGAAATGGAAACGCTTACTTATGAGCTTCGAGATAATCGTGCCACTGGTAATGCGAAAAAATTAACGATTGAAAATTCTGATGTATTTGTTTTTGACAAAGCGACCTATACCACCTGCACTCCTGAAAATTTAGATTGGTATTTCACGGCCAACACGCTAGAAATTGATAATGAACAAAAAGAGATGGTTGGAACACATGGTGTGATGCGGTTTTTTGATGTGCCAATTGCCTATGCTCCGTACTTCAGCTTGCCCACTACGAGTCAGCGTCGCTCCGGGATACTTTCACCAGTAGCTGGTTATAACTCCAATAACGGGATTGATGTAACTCAGCCGTATTACGTCAATATTGCGCCCAATCGAGATTTACTTTTAATCCCTCGAGTCATGGGTCAACGGGGTGTTCAACTAGGGGCCAAATACCAATTTTTAGACCCTTTATATACTGGCACGATAGGGGGAGATTACTTGCCTTATGATAAGAAAGCAGGTACGGATCGCTGGCGTTACGACTGGCAGCAGCGTCAATCCTTTACTGGCGGACTAGGACCTGGCGGAATACCTTTGCCGGGCTCTTGGACGGGATATGCGAACGTCGCTCGCGTCTCAGACAATCTGTACCCCACGGACTTTTCTCAAAGTATTGCTGGTGCTGTCACTAACCAGTTCCGCCAAGAGATTGGAACGATGAAAAATTTGACGGGCGGTTTGGGCAACTGGAATGTTTCTGCAAAAGCGACAACCTTTCAGACCTTGCAACCAGATCCTACGGTAACTGTGCAATCTCCATACAATATTTTGCCCAATGTAAATGCGAGTTACAGTAGCCTACTTACGCCCACAGTCTCAGATGCAAGCGGTAAGTATCTAGCATTACCAACAGGTCCAGTCACCACTTTTTCAACGGATTACACCCGTTTTGCATACAACATACAGAGTAATTTAGCTGCTACAGCCCCTGGCGCTTATAGTCAAGCCGATAGAACGGTAGTGAAGGGTGCCATGTCTTTGCCGAAAATTACTCCGGGCTACTACATCACCCCAAAAGTGAGTTTTCAGTCAAATACCTACAATGCCACCCCCTTTGCCGCCAATAACGGCACTCCACCAGCCCAAGGCTTCACCATACCAACGTTTAGTTTGGATTCTGGCTTGGCCTTTGAAAGAGAGGCGGCTGAGCTAAAAGGTTTCTTTGGGCGGGATATGTTGCTCACCATGGAGCCAAGGGCATTTTATGTGTTCACCCCATTCCAAAGTCAGGCTAATACCCCTTTATTTGATACTGCCGATGCCGGCTTTGGCGTGAGTCAAATCTTTAGTGAAAATACCTTTGTTGGTAATGATCGAATAGCGGATAATAATAAGATAACCGGCGGCATTACGAGCCGTATGATTGAGGCCAATACAGGGGCAGAGCGAGCAAATGTGACCGTGGCTCAACGTCAAGACCTTACAGGGCAGCGGGTCGGTTTAAATGGCACGATTGCCAACCCAACCACCTATTCAGATACCCTGGGCTCCGCTTCAGTGCGTTTGCTCGGTAACTTTAGTGCTGATATGTTTGGGCAATACAACACCCAATTAAACAAGTTTGTGCAAACGACTGTAGGCGGGAGCTGGCGACCCACCCCTGGTAGAAGCTTGAACTTTGGATATCGCAATGTTTGGTCTCCCCCAACCCAGCCTTCCATACAAAACAATTCCACAGGTACTTTAGCTCAAACCACCACTGACCAGTACAACATCTCTGGGCAATGGCCGATAACTCGAGAAGTATCAGTATTGGGCCGTTGGGGTTATGACGCTTTAACCACCAAAACCTTAAATACCCTAGTAGCTTTAGAGTGGATGCGAGATTGCTGGACCTTTCGTGGTGCCTACTCTCAGGTGATGAATACCACCCAAATTACCACCACCCAAGTGCTCTTCCAAATAGAATTTAGGGGCTTTGGTAGCGCTGGAAGCAATCCAGTTGATATCATGAAGCTAAATGTTCCCGGATATATGCCTACTTCTAAGCCTATACCACCTTCAACATATGAGAACTATCAATGACGCGTAGGAATATAGACAGACAAACGCTTGCTTTTATCCTATTGGCGGGTGCAACTTTGTTATCAAGTTTTGCTTTTGCGCAAGATAGCTCTAAAACGCCTATTAGCACTGATAATAAAATACGAAATATTGATGGGGTAGCAGCAGTAGTCAATACGGGCTACGTTACCCGTAAAGAAATTGATGATCGTATTGCTGCATTACAAAAGCAAGGCACAAAACTGCCTGATGGTCCTACCTTGCGTAAGACGGTGATGGAGCGGTTAATCCTTGAAAAAATACAATTGCAAAATGCAGAACAAGACGGTGTCATTATTACCAATAAAGAGTTAGATAGAATCATTGGAGATATTGCTGCAAAAAATAAATTGAATCTTGCTGAATTGAAGGTAAAGATTGAAGCTACTGGAAGTAGTTACGAGCGCTATCGGCAGATGTTGCGTGATGATATTGTGATCAGCCGTTATCGTGAGCGTGAGGTAGAGGGCAAGATTAAAATCTCCGATGCAGAAATTGATAATTTCATTACCGACCGTAATCGTGCAATGTCAGGCGGCGGGACTCCTCGCTCAGTTCCTGCTGTAAAGGGTGCCCCAGAAGAAATTGATGTTGCACAAATCTTTATTCCTGCTGATGCTAATGCAGGTGCAGGAGCGCAAGCTGAGGCCAAGAAAAAAGCAGAGGCGCTATTGCGAGAAGCGCGTGGCGAAGTTGACTTCTTGCAATTAGGTTCAATCGCAGCAAAAGACAATCCAAAAATTAAGTTTCAAGAGTTGGGTTATCGCACCCCTGATCGTTTGCCACAATTATTTTATGAAGCCATTCGTAATACGGGTAGCGGACAAGTAGCCAATGCGGTGGTGAAGAGTCCTGCTGGATATCACGTGCTTAAGGTCTTAGATCGCAGGGCTTTAGTTGCTGGTGCACCCGAAGTGCAGCAAGCACCACCAGAATCTGTACCAACAACCCCTCAAAATATTATGGTGACACAGACGCTGTCGCGCCATATTTTGTTGCGAAGCCGGGCTGGCTTATCAGATCAAGACGCAGAAAGACGCTTGGCGGGTTATCGCGATCAAGTGCGCGTTAAGACGGCTGATTTTGGTGAATTAGCAAAAAAATACTCTGAAGATGGGTCTGCTGCTAATGGCGGTAATCTAGGTTGGATGGGGCCTGGCGATTTAGTTCCTGAGTTTGACCAAGCTATGAACCGTTTGCAAATTGGAGAAGTCAGCAATCCTGTTAAAACAGAATTTGGTTGGCATCTAATTCAGGTTCTAGAGCGACGCGAGGCACAATTAACATTAGAGAAGCAGCGTCAATTTGCCAGAGCTGCTATACGTGAGCGTAAATTCGAGCAAGCTTATCAAGATTGGATGCGTGAATTGCGTGATACCGCTACGGTGAAGATTATTAACGCTGATGATCCCGCAACCGGACCTCGTTAATTTAGTTATTAGCTCTGGCGAACCAGCGGGTGTTGGTCCAGAGGTATCTGTTGCAGCTGCAATCACCTTTTTAAGTGAACAAGCTAGCGCTCACATCACCTTAATTGGTGATCCAGCTATATGCACATTGCCGACAGTAAACGAGGCGGTATTTAATAGACTACGCATTGAGCCAGTCAAACTCTTGGCACCAGTCATTGCTGGCCAGTTAAACCCCGTTAATGCTCCATATATCTTAACCATGCTCAATACTGCTATTGATGGTTGCTTAGATGGACGTTTTGATGCAATGGTGACCGCACCAGTTCAAAAGAGTGTGATTAACGATGCAGTTACAACCGCTAACAGTTTTTTTACAGGCCATACTGAATATCTGGCGCAGCGATGTGGCGTAAATCATGTCGTCATGATGTTGTGTGCTGTGTTACCCACAGGCTTTCTGGGTCTAAATAAACATACCCATCTCAGAGTGGCATTGGTGACAACCCACATCCCTTTAAAGGAGGTGCCTGCAGCTTTAAATCAAATACATATCTTAGAAACTATCCAAATAGTTGACCAAGATATGCGGAATCTATTTGGTATTCCTAGCCCGGTTATTCGGGTGGCTGGACTTAATCCGCATGCAGGCGAGGCGGGGTATTTGGGTCGTGAAGAGATTGAAGTGATTGCTCCGGCGATTGAATTGGCTAAAGATTTGGGTATTAATGTCAGCGGGCCTTATCCTGGAGATACTCTGTTTGATGCCGAGGTTTTAGAAGACGTAGATACATTTATCACTATGTACCATGATCAAGGACTTGCACCATTTAAGTTTGTCACGTTTGGTGGGGGAGTAAATGTAACTTTAGGATTGCCCATTATTAGGACATCAGTTGATCATGGCACCGCGCTTGATATTGCTGGTAAAGGTATCGCAGACTCCGGCAGTATGTTGGAGTCTCTTCGCTTAGCTTATCAATTAGCAGTGCACTCCAAGAAAGCAAGCGCATGATGCATCGCGCGCGCAAGCGTTTTGGACAAAATTTTCTCCAAGATTCTGGAGTCATTTATTCGATTATTGCCTTAATCAACCCTACTGCAAATATGCATGTGATTGAAATTGGCCCAGGCCTAGGCGCTCTGACTAAGCCCTTATTGGGCAATCTGGATCACTTGGATCTTTTGGAGATTGATCGAGATTTGGTTGCGTATTGGAATCAAGAAAGCCTCAAAGGTTTAAGGGTAATTGAGGGAGATGCTCTTAAGTTTGATTTTCTGGCATGGGCAAAATCTGGTCCAGAAAATAGTGGCCTATGCAAAGTAGTTGGTAATTTGCCTTATAACATTTCTTCGCCACTGCTGTTTCATTTGGTATCTGCAGCGGCTGTTATTGATGAGCAGATATTCATGTTGCAAGCCGAAGTCGTTGAGCGCATGGTATCTAAGGCTGGGGGTTCAGAGTTCAGCAGGCTCTCTGTGATGTTACAAGCACGCTATCACATGGAGTTAGTTTTAGAGGTTCCGCCAGAAGCATTTGAACCTGCACCCAAGGTAAATTCAGCAGTAGTGCGAATGATTCCACGAAAAGATTTTAGTTTGAATGAAAAGCAGTGGCATGCTTTAGAGAAAGTAGTTGCAGCAGCTTTTTCTCAGAGAAGAAAAATGCTTCGGACAAACTTATCTGCTTATGCTCAAAGACTTTCATTAAGCGAGCCTGAATTAACAGCGCGTGCCCAGGATATTTCGGTGGAGCGCTATATAGAGTGGGCTAAGATCTTATCAGCTTAGGCTTTATAGGCCTTTGGATCTATCACTCGCATTTCGGCTTCAATCCATTTTTCAACCTCTTGATGCAATTGTCCGCCAGTTTTTCCAACAGAGTTGATGGCAGGACCAATTGAAAAAATAACAGTACCAGGGTATTTTAGAAAACTATTTTTAGGCCAGCACCGACCCGCATTATGGGCAATCGGAATGACCATCGCTTCAGTAGCGCTTGCAAGTCTAGCGCCACCTTTGTTATAGGGTTGATGGGTCCCTGTGCCAGTTCTAGTTCCTTCTGGGAACAGCAAAATCCATTTACCCTCACTTAAGCGCTTGCGCCCTTGACCGACTACAGAGAGCGCAGCAGTTTCTTTGCTATTGCGATTAATGTGAATCATTTTTAGTAAAGCCAAAGCCCAGCCAAAGAACGGAATCCAGAGTAATTCTCGTTTAAAGACAAAGCAAACTTGTTTTGGCAGTAAAGCAATATAGGCAATCGTTTCATAAGCAGATTGATGTTTACTCAGAACAACTACAGGTTGATCTAAAACTGCTTGCATATTCTCCATCCCCCGAAATTCATAACGAATTCCACAAAGGGGCTGCAATATCCAAATGACAACCTTATTCCACAGGCCAATAAAACGGTAGCGATTTTCAGGGTTCAGAAAGGGAAAAACCAAGATACATAGCACTGACCAGATCGGTGTAAAGATCAGTAAAAAAAGGACGAAAAGGGAAGATCGTAGATAAATCATGTGTGCTCTAAACCTTATCTTTTAAAAGCGCATTAGCAAACGCCATTAAATCTTTATGAATATGTGTACCTTCTGGTAAATTTCCTTTTACCAAGGTTTGCTTGCCTTTTCCAGTTAATACTAAATGAGGAGTGGCGCCTAGTACGATGCCAGCTTGAAGGTCGCGTAAAGAATCGCCCACAATTGGCACTCCTAGGAGCGGTGTAGTGCTGTCATTTTTTTTATACCTTAATGCAATTTCTTTCATGAGCCCAGGTTGAGGTTTACGGCAATCGCAGCCGCTGGCATCAACATGAGGGCAAAAGAAGATGCTATCTACATGACCGCCCAATGGTTTTAGCAGCTTTTCCATTTTGCTATGCATGGCATGTAGATCGTTGATGCTGAAGTAGCCACGCGCTAAGCCAGATTGATTGGTGGCAATCGCAATTTGATAACCGGCTTGATTAAGTAGGGCAATGGCCTCTAAGCTGCCAGGCAAAGGAACCCATTCTGCGCAAGATTTAACATAATCGTCCCGATCTTCATTGATCACACCATCGCGATCAAGAATCACTAGTTTATTAGAGCTAGAGCTCATGCTAATTTGCCGAGATCGGCAATCAGATTCATTTTCTGGTGAAGTTGCTGCAAGAGGGCTAGGCGGTTATCACGCAACTTTGGGCTGGGATCCATCACCATGACATCAGCAAAAAATTGATCGATTGGTTTACTTAAGGTTAGCAGTGTTTTTAAAAGTTCCACAAACTGACGCTTCTCATAAGCCAAACTAAGTGCTGGTGTAATCGTTTCAAGTACTTGATACAGTGAAATTTCAGCGGGATCTAATAATACTTTGCTTGAGCAGATTGTCGGAATGGCAGTGTTGGTTTTCTTCAGAATATTACTAATCCGCTTGTTGGCAGCTGCAAGTTGAGGAGCTTCTGCCAGTGCATTAAATTCACGCAAAGCGCTTAAGCGATCTATTAAATCATTTAACTGGGCTGGAGATTGGCTCAAGACCGCATCAATTTCTGCGCTAGTAAAGGGTTTGCCAGCAACTGACTGTTCGCGCAAATAAGCACGTAAGCGATCAATGATGAAGATGTAAATATCTTCTGGCAGTGCCTTATCTTGCACTTCTTGCTGGGGAAATTGCTTACGAGCTAAGGTGATTAACTCAGGTAAATTTAAAGCAAGATTTTTTTCTAGAAGAAGCCGGCAAATACCCAAGGCATGTCGACGTAGTGCATATGGGTCTTTGTCACCAGTTGGGGCTAAGCCAACACCCCATATGCCAATCAATGTTTCTAATTTATCGGCAAGCGCAAGGATAGTGCCAGTTTGGGTTTGAGGTAAAGCATCGCCAGCAAACCGTGGCATGTAATGTTCACTACAGGCAAAGGCCACTTCAGAATGTTCGCCATCATGATGGGCATAGTAGCGCCCCATGATGCCTTGTAACTCAGGAAACTCGCCAACCATATCGGTTAGTAAGTCAGTTTTTGCTATCTCTGCAGCTCGGCTAGCAAGAGTTTGATCAGCGTTTAATAGTTTTGCGATACTAGCCGCAATTGCCTGCACTCGCTTCATTCTATCGTGCTGATTGCCTAGCTGATTGTGATAAACCACTTTACCTAAATCGGCTACTCGAGAAGCTAAAGGACGTTTTTGATCTTGTTTGAAAAAGAAGCGTGCATCGGATAGACGGGGGCGAACCACACGCTCATTTCCGGAAATAATCGCTTCTGGTTGATTAGTTTCAATATTAGAAACGATCAGAAAGCGATTACGCAATTTACCTTGACTATCAGTTAAAGCAAAGTATTTCTGATTGGTTTGCATCGTTAAAATCAAGCACTCTTGAGGCACCTCCAAGAACTCTTGATCAAAGTGACATTCATAAATTGCCGGCCATTCTACTAAAGCCGTAACTTCGTCTAGCAAACTATCTGGCATCAATACCAGATCATCCCCAGCAGCTTTTAACAATGCGGTCTCGAGAAAAGCGCGGCGCTGATCAAAGCTAGGCATCACCTTTGCTTTAGCTTGTAAGGCAGCTTCATATAGATTAGCCGATTGAATCGTTATCACTCCGGGTGCTAAAAAGCGATGACCTTCAGTCTGATTACCAGCATCAATGCCTAGCGCGCTGATAGGTAATATCTGGTCACCATGAAGGGCGATGATGCGATGCGCAGGTCGCGCAAATTCCACCTCAGCTAGCTGACCATTTTTTTGAAGCACTTGGTAATGCATCATTTTCGCAATAGGTAGCTTATCCAATGTTTGCGCTAGCGCAGTCTGGGCGGTAGCTTGAAGTGTGCCGCCTTTGGCAATGACGTTTAAAAAGAGCGCTTCATTTTTGCCTTCGCCTGATTTCTCTAAGCTGCTTAAGTCTAGATCGGGATAACCCAATGCCGCTAATTTTTTTAGTAATGGAGCGGTTGCTTGGCCTTGTGCGTCAAATGCAATACTGGTCGGTAATAACTTTTCACGTACAGGGTAATCGGGGGCTTGGCTTAAGACATCACTTACTAGCACTGCTAAACGACGCGGAGTGGCATAACTGCTTGATGTCGAACTTGCATTTAAAAGACCGGCGGCCTTTAATGATGTGTAGATACCGTCACTAAAAGCCTCACCTAAACGACGTAAGGATTTAGGGGGCAGCTCTTCTGTAAATACCTCAATCAATAAATTAGCTGGCTGAGCAAGAAAATGGGGTGTACTCATCTTTTTTAAGACCCAGATGTGTTAGCTAGGCGTTGGCACATGGGGAAACCCAACTTTTCTCGAGACTCAAAGTAGGCTTGAGCTACAGCACGAGAAAGATTACGAATGCGACCAATATAGGCTGCGCGTTCAGTAACCGAGATAGCGCCACGGGCATCTAATAAATTAAAGGTATGCGCTGCTTTGAGAACCATTTCATAAGCGGGCAGGGCAAGCGGAACTTCCATTAAGCGTTTTGCCTCGCTTTCATAATTGCTAAAGTTAGCAAAGAGCAGATCGGTATTGGAGTGTTCAAAGTTATAGCTAGACTGCTCCACTTCGTTTTGGTGATACACGTCACCATAAGAGATGCCTTCAGCCCAGACCAGATCATAAACGTTGGAACAGTTTTGAATATACATGGCCAAGCGCTCGATGCCGTAGGTAATTTCACCAAGCACAGGTTTGCAATCAAGACCACCGACTTGTTGGAAATACGTAAATTGCGTTACTTCCATACCGTTTAACCAGACCTCCCAGCCAAGACCCCAAGCCCCAAGTGTTGGGTTCTCCCAGTCATCCTCAACAAAGCGAACATCGTTTTTTTGTAGGTCTAGCCCTAGAGCAGCAAGAGAGCCTAGATACAGTTCTAGAATATTTTCTGGGGCAGGCTTGAGTACAACCTGATATTGATAGTAGTGTTGGAGTCGGTTGGGATTCTCACCATAGCGCCCATCTTTAGGTCTTCGAGAGGGTTGTACGTAGGCAGCTTTCCATGGCTCAGGACCAATGGCACGTAAAAAAGTAGCTGTATGGGATGTACCTGCTCCGACTTCAAGGTCGATAGCTTGCAATAGGACGCAACCTTGTTGGTCCCAGTAATCTTGGAGTTTGAGAATAATTTGCTGAAAAGTAAGCATGATTAACCTAGCTAAGCCCTTGATTTTACATGGCTCGTGGAGGACGTAAGCAAATAGCTATTTAAAACGTTTTTGACGAATCAGTCCAAAAATCAACAAGAGGCAGGAAATGCCCAAAATAGGGATATTTCCCCACTGGACAAACGGTGTTTTGCCAGAATGGCCCTGCACTAAGGCGCTCAGGGTGCCCTGTGTAAATGGGGGCAATTGCGCCACTACTTTGCCATCGGGACCTAGTACTGCGGTTATTCCCGTATTTGTGGCTCGAATTGCTGGCAACCCGGTTTCTAGAGAGCGTAGTTGAGAGAGGCGTAATTGTTGAGTGGGCGCCTGAGAAGCTCCAAACCAAGCTAAGTTAGTCATATTGACTAGAAGATTGGCAGGCTCTTGACTAGTGCGTAAACGAGTAGCGAGCTCACCTCCAAATACATCTTCATAGCAAATAGTGATGGCCGCATAGAGCGAAGATTGTCCTTCTCTATTAATTAAAAAGAATGGTTGATCTTGTGAGCCACGTGAAAAGTCACTTAACGGGACGCTAAATGCATTTACAAACCAATGAAATCCAGGCGGAATAAATTCTCCAAAAGGAACGAGGTGAGATTTGTCATAGCGATAGGGTGGGTTTGTTGGACTAAGGCCAAGGGCTCTATTGGAAAATTCTCTGCCATCCAAAGGGTTGAAGTGTCTACCAAGGATGCCAAATAGTAGAAAAGTCTTCTTAGAGCTAGCGAAGGCTTGTAAGTTCTCAAGCGTACCTAGAGGGATGTTTGGCTCTGGCCAAGGCAAAGCGGTTTCTGGAGAAACTACGAGATCTGCATTGGAATCAAGCATCTTCGATTTATAAAACTCAATTTGCAAGAGCATACCCTCTGGCTTGAAAACTAAACTTTGGGCAAAATTACCTTGGATGAGCTCTACACCTAGGGGATCGCCAATAGGCTTAGTAAAGACCCAAGTGCTTAGGAGCTGATTAAGACCGACTAAACAAATAATCAAGAGACTTGTTGTCTTGAAGTTTTTTTGTAGGGAAAGTGCTAGCCATGAAACCCATACAACCATAAAGGTGCAACCCAGACCACCTAAATACGGCGCTATAGAAGCAAATGGGCCATTGACTTGGGCTTCGGCTAAACCCATCCAAGGAAAACCAGTAAAGATGATTCCGCGAAGATATTCAATTACTACCCAGCTTGCCGCTAGTAAAAGACCTGCTAGGGGGGCACGTTTAAAAAGTGGAATAGCAAGACTAGCGCAAGAAAAATAAAGTGCCATGTATCCAGCAAGCAAGAAAACGGCCATACCAGAAAGTAGTACATTCATACCGCCCACATCATGAAGGCTTATATAGGTCCACCAAAGCCCAAGAACAAAGTAGCCTAGGCCAAAAGCTATCCCTAAAAGAAAATGAGATTGCAGAGAGCCAAAATTATTATTACTTAGTAAAAAGAAAATGAGACTTAAAACTGGAATCTGAATCCATCCACCGTAGGGGAGTTCAGCTACACCGGCTAAAAGGGCGCCTAAGAAAAATAGAAGGAATAAGCGCAGGGTACGATCAAGCTTGCGCGTAACCCGATTAGTCAAGATAAGTCTTTGTCAGATTTTTTGGAGAGTTGGCGCGCTAACAAAATATGAATTTGTCTTGGGTCTGCACGTTGTACTTCAAATTCAATTCCGTCAATTTGAATGCGCTCACCAATTTTTGGCACGCGTCCCAAATGCTGAATAACTAAACCAGCAACTGTTTCAACATCTTCGAGCTCAAACTGAGTACCTAAGGCGTCATTAAATTGCTCTAACTCAGTAATGCCTTTTACACGAATATCCCCGTTATCCAAAGAAATCAGATTATCTGCTTCTTCATCAACATCGTGCTCATCTTCAATGTCACCCACAATTTGCTCAAGCACATCTTCAATCGTAATGATGCCAGCTACGCCACTGTATTCATCTACCACGATGGCTAGGTGGTTACGATTATCTTTAAAATCGCGCAATAAAACACTCAAACGTTTTGATTCGGGAATAAAGACTGCGGGGCGCAACCAATCTCGCACTTGAAAATCTTTTTCAGATGAATGGCGCAAAAGATCTTTTGCTAGGAGGGTGCCAATCACGTTGTCGCGACTACCTTCAAATACTGGAAAACGAGAATGGGCAGCGGCGATCACGCTTTTAATAATTTCTGGAAGAGCTTGGTTGATATCGATCCAGTCAATTTGGGCTCTAGGTACCAAGATATCTCGTGCGCATAGTTGCCCCACCTGAAATACTCCCTCAATCATCGAGAGGGCATCAGCATCAATTAAACCTTCAATTTGCGCTTCTCTTAAGGTATCAATCAGTTCTTGGCGAAGTGCAGAAGGATTGACGGGCTGAGGGGTTACAAAGTCAGCTAGGCGTTCTAGTAGGGATTTTTTGGGGTCAGGCATATGACAAGAATAGCTTAGAAAAAAGTAATTTTAGTGAATATAGGGTTGGTGGCTTTAAATTTCTTAGTAGGGGTTATTAAAACCGAGAGATTTCAAGATCTTGACTTCTTGTTTTTCCATTTTCTGGGCATCGCTTTCGTTCCTATGATCAAGTCCTTGGGCATGCAAGCATCCATGAATAATGAGATGGGCAAGATGTGCCTGCAACTCTTTACCCTGTTCGCGAGCCTCCTTTTTGATTACTGGGAGACAAAAAACGATATCGGCAGCGACTGTTTTTTTAGTGAGCTCATAGATAAAGGTCAAGACATTAGTCGGCTTATCTTTTTTTCGAAAGGCGAAATTCAGTGTTTTTGCTTCGGCGGCATTAACAAAACGTAGGGTAATCGTACCGCCTTGAGTAATGGTTTCTTTTACCCATTTCTTCATGAGTACCGATGAAGCTATGCTAGCCAATGACTGCTTAATAGCGGTGCTGGTAGTTTGAATTTCAATCACCAATTTGAGACTTGGCAGAAGCTTGGGTTTAGTTAGGCTAGGCATGTGCAAAAACTAACTCGCCGCGAAGAGTGTAATTTAATACCTCAGTAATCTGAACATCAACCATCTGTCCAATTAAAGAATCAATATCTTGAGCGGGTACTGAAAAATGAATGACGCGATTATTAGCAGCTCGGCCTTGTAAGTTAACACCATCTTTTGCTAAACCTTCAATCAATACACGTTCAGTATTGCCCAGCATATTTTGGCTAATCTGATTAGCCTGAGATTCCACTAAAGCAAGTAATGTTTGCAAGCGTTGTAGTTTAATTTCGTAAGGGGTATCGTCAAAGAGATTGGCTGCCGGGGTACCTGGGCGCGCACTAAAAATAAAGCAAAAGCTGTTATCAAAATGCAGGTCTTGCACCATTGTCAGTAGTTTCTCAAAATCTGCATCCGACTCTCCGGGAAATCCAACGATGAAGTCACTCGACAGTGTAAGGTCAGGGCGGACAGCGCGCATTTTGCGAATAATGCTTTTATATTCCAAGGCGGTATAGCCACGCTTCATACTAGATAGTATTGAATCAGATGCATGCTGCACGGGGAGATGTAAATGGCTCACCAACTTCGGTACTTTGGCATACACATCAATTAAGCGCTGGGTAAATTCCTTAGGATGGCTGGTAGTAAAGCGAATGCGTTCAAGTCCTGGAATTTCGGCAATGTATTCAATCAGGAGTGCGAAATCTGCAAGCTCTTTTGTACCTCCCATTTTTCCTAAGTAGGCATTAACGTTTTGCCCAAGCAATACAATTTCTTTAACGCCTTGCGATGCAAGATTGGCCACTTCGGTAAGAACGTCATCAAAAGGGCGGGAAACTTCCTCACCACGGGTATAAGGTACTACACAGTAACTGCAATATTTAGAGCAGCCTTCCATGATCGATACGTAGGCTGAGCCTCGTGTTTGACGTGAGAGGGGTAGGTGGTCAAACTTTTCAATCTCAGGAAAAGAAATATCTACTTGCGCTCTACCGGTCTCACGGCGTTGCGCTAGCAAGTCAGACAAGCGATGTAAAGTTTGTGGACCAAAGACCACATCCACATAGGGCGCTCTACTGATAATTTGCCGACCTTCTTGACTAGCTACGCAGCCACCAACCCCAATTAATAAATTCGGATTGATTTTCTTGAGTTCGCGCAAACGGCCTAAATCAGAAAAGACCTTATCTTCCGCTTTTTCACGAATCGAGCAAGTATTTAAAAGCACGAGGTCTGCATCTTCGGGCCTGTCTGTCATTACCATGCCTTCATTGGCATGGAGGAGGTCGGCCATTTTGCCCGAGTCATACTCGTTCATTTGACAGCCGAAGGTTTTGATGTAGAGCTTTTTCATATGCCGTTCTCAGGTTTATAGCTGGGGGCGAAGCGCTGATTTTACGGCATAAGCTTTACTACATCAGGCGATAGGCCAGAATAGCTACGAGAGTGGGCGGCAATGCCCCTAGGAGCAAATATAGCGCTGAGACTGCGCCATTAGGGAAATAGCTGCGCAAAATGGCAATACCCGCTGGGTTAGGGGCATTTGCAATCACCGTTAATCCTCCCCCAGCAACTGCGCCACCGACTAAGGCAAGCTTAAATTCAGGGGAGGTACCCGTTACTAAGGACCCTAAATAAGTTAAGGCAGCATTATCAGTAATGGCTGTGAGGGCTAAGCTGCCATAAAACACCGCTGTTGGACTCATGTTTTGCAAAATTGGCTGCAACCACCATCCTTGTAATGCGCCTAAGACTACCAATCCACCCAAGAAAAACCCGACCAAGAGAGCCTCTTTCAAAATGAGTGGGCTTTGGTGCATTGGATACGCAATGGTATAGCCAATAAAAAAGAGCAGTATCCACATAAAAATGATGGGGTCATGCGCAAATAGGACTACGCCCACTAAGAATAATAAGTGCATACAGATGACCGTTAGGGGTACTCTGGATTTTTCTTTTACAAGTTCTGGCTCAATTAGTTGATGATGAAAGAGCAGCGTAGCGCCCAGCGCATTTATAGCAATGGCAACACATGATTCAATGCCAAAATTGGCGAACATGAATGCCGAGCTCCAGCCCCATGTGCTAGCCACCATGAGGACGGGCGGGGCGGCAAAGTTAGTCAGTGTTCCGCCAATTGAAATATTGACAAAAAGTACCCCGAGCGTACCAAACAGCAATGCTTTAGAGCATGGATGTTTGTAAACAAGATCGCGTAATAAAAAGGCAGCCAAGGTCATTGCCGCTGGCTCGGTGATCAGCGATCCTATGAGGGGTGTCAAGCCTAATGTTAAAAAATAAAGAACAGGGGCACTGCGCACATGGAGTAAAAGCTGCAAGCCCTTTCCAATGGTGTGCAATATTTGAGTGGAGATATACAAAATGGGTTTACTTCCAGCAACTACCATAATGGCAAATACAAATAGGGGTTCGGTGAAGTTGCGCTTGTTGGCATAGTCTTTTGCTGTCGTTAAGTCATTGATAAATCCAATGTAGACTATTAAGATAGCCGCCCAAAAGCCAAAAACAATCTCCACTTCGCCTAGTAAATGCCATAAGCCAGCATGCCTAGGTGAGTTTTTTGCAAGCACCTCAAAATAAGAAGTGCAAAAGGTGTGAAGTATGGCTATTGTGAAAATAATAGTTGCGCCAAGTTCTGTAGGGGTAAAGTTCATTCAGACATATTATCAGGCTGTCTCTTGGAGCAAATAGGCTTACGATTAATAGACAATAATGTCAGTAAATTAGGAGATTTTGATGAAATTGAAACTAGGCTATCAAGAGTTGATCGCGCAAGCCATGGCTCAAATTGAGACGGTGCCTTTAGAGCAGGCCCAATTACTCTTGGACGACTTAAATACTGTATTTGTGGATATCCGAGATGTCAGAGAGCTTGAGCGTGATGGGATGATTCCCAATGCCTTGCATGCCCCTAGAGGAATGTTGGAATTTTGGGTTGATCCTGAAAGCCCTTATTACAAGCCTATTTTTGGGGAAGGCAAGCGCTTACTGCTCTATTGCGGATCTGCCTGGCGATCTGCCTTGGCAACGGAAGTGCTGCAAAGGATGGGTGTCCCTGAGGTGTGTCATCTTGAGGGCGGCTTTAGCGCATGGAAGAGGGCTGAATTACCTATTGGCCAGAAGGTGTCTAAACCACCTTCTGCTTAAATTTTAAAGCACTATGCCCATCTTGAAATTCAGAAAATGAACCCCATATACAGGGGGTTAAGAACACTTATTTAGAGGGTATTAGTATGACTGTAGCTAGCAAAGAAACCTTAGGTTTTCAGGCCGAAGTAAAGCAACTATTGCAATTGATGATTCATTCTTTGTATTCCAACAAAGAAATCTTCTTGCGTGAACTCATCTCTAATTCATCAGATGCTGCAGATAAGCTTCGTTTTGAGGGTATTGCACATCCAGATTGGTATGGGGATGATCCTGATCTCAAAATTGCAGTCAGTTTTGACAAGGAAAAGCGAACCCTGACTATTTCTGATAATGGTATTGGCATGAGTCGTGATGAGGTCATCTCTAACTTGGGCACGATTGCTCGCTCTGGAACTAAGGAGTTTTTCTCAAAACTATCTGGCGATCAGCAAAAAGATGCCGCCTTGATTGGGCAGTTTGGTGTTGGGTTTTACTCTGCCTTTATTGTTGCTGATCGCATTACGGTGGAAACCCGCCATGCTGGGTTGCCAGCTTCAGATGGTGTGCGCTGGGAGTCTGATGGCTCAGGCGAATTTACCGTGGAGACTATAGATCGTCCCGCACGTGGCACTTCTATTACTATGCATTTGCGTGAAGGTGAGGAAGACTTCCTCTCAAGCTATAAATTAAAGTCAATCATTCGTAAATACTCAGACCATATCTCATTGCCTATATTAATGAATAAGGAAGAGTGGAATGAGGAAAAGAAAGAGCACGTCATTCAAGATGAACTAGAGAGCATCAATCAATCAAGTGCTTTGTGGGCGCGTTCTAAATCTGAGATTACACCAGAGCAATACAACGATTTTTACAAACATCTTTCCCACGATTATGAAAACCCATTGTGTTTCTCATTAAATCGAGTGGAAGGCCGTAGTGAATTTACTCAATTGCTATACGTCCCTGCTAGGGCCCCTTTTGATTTGTGGGATCGTAATAAGCGAGGCGGTATTAAGTTGTACGTAAAGCGCATCTTCATCATGGATGATGCAGAGCAGTTAATGCCAATGTATCTTCGTTTCGTTACAGGTGTAATTGATTCGGTTGATTTGCCTTTAAATGTTTCTCGTGAAATTTTGCAAGAGTCACGCGATGTGAAGGCGATACGTGAAAGCTCCACTAAGCGTGTGCTTAGCATGCTTGAGGACCTAGCTAATAGTGAGGATGAGACAAAGAAGGAAAAATATCGCACTTTCTGGACCCAATTTGGACAAGTGCTAAAAGAGGGTGTTGGGGAAGATCAAGTAAATCAAGAGCGGATCTTAAAGCTCTTACGTTTTGCTAGTACGCATACTGACTCTGCCGATCAAATAGTTTCTTTGGCTGATTATGCAATGCGGATGAAAGAGGGCCAAGACAAGATCTATTACGTTACTGGCGATAGTTTTAATGCTGCAAAAAATAGCCCTCACTTAGAGATTTTCCGCAAAAAGGGCGTTGAAGTATTGTTACTTTCGGATCGGGTAGACGAATGGATGCTGTCTTTCTTTACTGAGTTTAATGGCAAGCAAATGACTTCGGTTGCTAAGGGTGGCCTAGATTTAGGTAGTTTGAGTGATGAAAAGGAAAAGAAAGAGCACGAAGAGACTGAAAAGAATTTCAAAGATCTACTCGATCATATGAAAACGGTATTGTCCGACCAAGTGAAGGATGTACGCGTCACTTTCCGATTAACAGACTCCCCAGCGTGTTTAGTAGCTGATGAAAATGAGCTGTCTGGCAATTTATTGCGCATGCTAAAAGCGGCAGGGCAGCAAGCTCCAGATAGTAAGCCTATTTTGGAAATTAATCCGGAGCACCCTTTACTTCTGAGGTTGAAATCCGATGACAAGCAATTTGATGAGTGGACCAATGTTCTTTTTGACCAAGCGGTATTGGCCGAAGGTGGGCAGTTAAATGATCCCGCTAGTTTTGTGAAGCGAATTAATCAGCTACTGCTTGCTTAAACTGACTGGGAAAGAATTAAGCTAAATAAAAAACCCAGCTTGTATTTCAATACAAGCTGGGTTTTTTTGTTGCAGACTGTTAAAGCTTAAAGCACACAATTACAGTAATTAATTAGGCGCTTTGGCTGGTTGATTGTTTTTACCAGCGTTATATCCTGCATTGTAGTTTGCGCCTTCATTTTTCTTGTAGGCATCATAAACATAACCGGATGCAGCGCCAACTGCTGCGCCACCAACTGCACCCCAAATTGGGTTGCCGTGGAAAATAGCTGTACCGACTGCACCAGCGGCAGCGCCTATGCCAGCACCCGATAAAGTACGTTGCTCGGTATTACTCATGTTGGAGCAACCGGCGATAGCCAAGGTTGCTACTGTTATGGCGATAATTTTTTTCATATCAACTGTTCCTTATATTTGTTGAATTGCCTAAGTTTGCCCGATTTATTTTCTGGCGCAAGGAAAGCGTGAGGCTAAGAATCCCAAGAACACGCCAGCTGCAGGCTTATCCGACAATTGCTGATTGGCTTGCGTAAATTTCACATACTCACTAATCAGCTCGTCACGTGTAGGAGCTGGTTGTTTTACGCAAATAAATGGCTTGGCACGCTGTGGATGGCGAGTAGCTAAGTAGGTGTCATAAATGGCGGTTGTATAGCCAATACAAAAACTACGAGACTCAGGGCTTGCTGGCAATTTGCAAACGGTCGTGAGCTCTTGGGTACTCAGTACCTGAATTTTTTCTTGTGCCTGAGCAAAGCCACAAAATGCGCTGAGCGCTGCAAAAACAACTAAGACTTTTTTCATGGGTTGTCCCTTGGGTGTATGTAACTCCATCATAAACCATATGCTTAGCCATGAATTGCACTAAATTAGTGCATCTTGCCCTAAGAAGGATTCATTGATTCCCCATAATGATGCAAAAAATATCAGGAGAAATTGCTATGGAATCATTTAAATCAGGTAGTGATGCTTTATTTATCTTGCTAGGTGCCATTATGGTTTTAGCAATGCACGCTGGTTTCGCCTTTCTGGAGTTAGGCACCGTGCGCAAAAAGAACCAAGTTAATGCCTTGGTCAAAATCTTGGTAGATTTTGCTGTTTCTACAATCGCCTACTTCTTTATTGGTTACAGCATTGCTTATGGAGTAAATTTTTTCTCCGGAGCAGAGTTGCTAGCTGAAAAAAACGGCTATGAGTTAGTGAAGTTCTTTTTCCTGCTCACTTTTGCAGCTGCTATTCCTGCGATTGTTTCTGGTGGCATTGCTGAGCGTGCTAGGTTCAATCCCCAGTTGATTGCTACATTTATCTTGGTGGGCTTTGTTTATCCCTTTTTCGAAGGCATTGCCTGGAATCAGCATTATGGTATTCAAGTCTGGATCAAAGGCCTTACGGGAGAAGAATTCCACGACTTTGCTGGCTCCATCGTGGTTCATGCTGTTGGAGGCTGGATTGCCTTACCGGCAATTTTGCTGTTGGGTGCTCGCCGTGGCCGTTACACCAAGGAGGGCAATATTGCAGCCCATCCGCCTTCAAGCATTCCTTTCTTAGCATTGGGCGCTTGGATTTTGGCGGTAGGTTGGTTTGGTTTTAATGTGATGAGCGCCCAAACCATCGACAAAATTAGTGGCTTAGTTGCGATGAATTCTTTGATGGCGATGGTGGGCGGCACTTTAGCTGCCTGGTTGGCTGGACGAAATGACCCTGGTTTTACGTATAACGGCCCTCTAGCAGGTTTAGTTGCCGTTTGTGCTGGTTCTGACTTAATGCATCCGATGGGGGCATTAGTGGTAGGGCTGATTGCTGGGACTCTTTTTGTCTATATGTTCACCTTGGTGCAGAACCGTTGGAAAATTGATGACGTATTAGGCGTTTGGCCATTGCATGGTTTATGTGGTCTGTGGGGTGGTTTGGCAGCCGGCATCTTTGGAAGTAAAGCCTTGGGTGGAATTGGGGGCGTCACTTTTACCGGACAGTTAATAGGTAGTGCGCTTGGTGTGGGGATAGCTTTAGTCGGCGGTTTTGTAGTTTATGGCCTTTTAAAGCTAGCGTTAGGCATTCGGATGTCACAAGAAGAAGAATATGAGGGAGCTGATTTAAGTGTGCACCGGATTTCTTCCACGCCAGATCGCGAGCCCAATTGGTAGGCTGTTTAATTTAGAGCCATTACCTATAATGGCTTATGGCTATATTTGAACTAGATGGAATTGCTCCGCAGCTCGCTGCTGGGGCTTGGGTTGCCCAAAGCGCTGAAGTCATTGGCAGGGTTGAGATTCATGCAAATGCCAGCGTGTGGCCTAAGGTAGTTGTCCGTGGCGATAATGATCTGATTCAGATTGGTGAGGGCAGTAATGTGCAAGATGCCTCCATCTTGCACACTGATTTGGGCTACCCACTGATCATTGGTAAACACGTCACAGTTGGCCATCAAGTGATGTTGCACGGGTGTCAGATAGGTGATGGGAGTCTGATTGGAATTGGTGCCGTTATCTTAAATGGTGCGCAGATTGGTAAAAACTGTTTAGTCGGCGCTGCTTCCTTAGTAACTGAAGGTAAAGAATTCCCCGATGGAGCCATGATTTTAGGATCCCCTGCAAAAGTAGTAAAGATGCTAACGCCCGATCAAATTTCCGGCATGAAAGAGATCGCAGATCGCTACGTACAAAATGCCCAGCGCTATCAAAAGACGCTTAAGCAGATAACTTAATTAGAGATTGCTCTCCATTGCTCTACGTATTTAATATCGTTCTTCCCGTTTTTGCCCTAATCCTGATTGGCTATATTTGCGCTAGGACGGGTAAGCTTGGTAAAAATGCCTCAACCGAGCTTAATCGCTTTGTCGTATGGCTCGCATTGCCTGCCCAATTGTTTAGCTTTGCCTCTAACAGTACTTGGGAGACCTTGTGGCAGCCAGGCTTTATAGCAGCCTTTTTTCTTAGTTGTTTAGTAGTTTTTCTTCTCATACTGCTAGTGACTTGGTATCACAAACGTGATTTAGCTGCTGCGAGCTTTGCCGGTTTAAGTGCCTCCTATTCAAATACGGGATATATGGGCATTCCTTTATGCGTGCTTGCTTTGGGTCAAGATGGTTTAGCGCCAGCAATCATTGCCACTTTTATTGTTTTTGTGATGTTTGCTTTAGCCACGGTATTAATCGAGATAGGGATCTTATCTCATAAAAAATCCCATGAAATTTTCTGGAGTGCAAGCAAGTCGCTTTGTACAAACCCATTGATGATTGCCCCAGTTGTAGGCTTATTGTGGTCATCAAGCGGTTTGACTCTTTACGATCCTATCGCACAAGTAATTTCATTTTTAGCAGACGCAGCAACCCCATGTGCTTTGGTATCCATTGGCTTATTTCTGATGCAAAAAGAAAAGTCAGCTCCCCAGCAGGCATGGGGAATCAGTTTTGCCAAACTGATTATTCAGCCAATGCTTGCCTGGTGTATTGCAGGGCCAGTCCTAGAATTACCAACCCTATGGGTCAGTGCGGTGGTGCTCTTAAGTGCAATGCCTACTGGGACAGGACCATTTATGTTGGCTCAGTATTACAACGCAGATGGCAGGATTATTTCTCGAGTGGTACTCATTACTACAGTAGGCTCTTTAGTCACGCTATCTTTATTCTTGTGGTGGAGTAAGGGGGTTTAATCCCTGGGCATCGATTTGTTTTTCCCAAGCGGCATCGATAAATGCTGGTAGTTTCATGCACTCATGAAAGATTCTCATTAGCGTTGGATAAGGCCTCACATCCATCTGTGCACTGCACGCATTAAAGATTTGCGGTACCAGGCAAATATCTATTAAGCCCGGCTGGTTGCCAAAAGCAAAGTTACCAACTCTAGGTTCAGAGCAAAGTTGTTTTTCAAGACTCTCCAGTCCTAGCGCTATCCAATGTTGATACCAGGCATCTTTATCTTTGACGCTAATTTCCAACTTTTTCACTAAATAACGCAACACCCGCAGATTACTAATTGGATGGATATCTGCTGCAATATCCATGGCAAGAGAGCGCACCCATGCTCGGTCTATGGGCGAGATTGGTAATAAGGGGGGGTTAGGGTGGATCTCTTCAAGGTATTCAATGATGGCAAGTGATTGATGAATAGGCTGTTTGTCATCAATCAAGAGGGGTACTAATCGAGTCGGGTTTTTCTGGGCATATTCAGATTGCAATTGTTCGCCCCCGTTTTTATTGAGGTGCACCGGAATTACTTCATAGTCTAAGCCCTTTAGATTTAAGGCTATACGAACACGGAAGGCGGCAGAACTGCGCCAGAAGCTATAAAGCTGCATTTTCATTGTGGAATCCTTCTAGTCAATACCCTCAGTATATTAAGGACTTCAATGGCTTGTAGTAAGAGTGATTTAGACTGAGCGTTATGGATCAGATTCATTTTTGGATTGGCATTATTGCTACCGTAGCATTTGCAGTTACGGGTGTATTGGCTATTGCGGATCGTGGCGTTGACCTTTTTGGTATTTTGGTGCTCGGGGTAATTACTGCCATTGGCGGCGGTACTTTGCGAGACATTATTTTGGATGTGCCCGCTTTTTGGTCCATATCTTCAGTTTATATCTGGGTTGCCTTGGGCGCCTGTGTGCTGACATTTGTTGCTGAATCCTTTTTTACTCAACCACAAATTTATAGATGCATGCTTTATATCGACGGACTAGGAGCAGCTTTGTTTGGTATTCAAGGTGTGGATAAGGCATGGAATTTAGATTTTGGTTTGCCCGTTGCGCCAGTAATATTAGGGTTAGTAACGGCCATTGGTGGGGGCCTTTTACGTGATATTTTGGCAGGCAAAAAAACCTTATTAATGTCCCATGAGTTATATGCTATTCCAGTAACCTTAGGGTGCTGTATTTATGTTTTGATTCTGAATTTTTTCCCGCAATACTCGCTACAGGGATCAGCAATCTGCATGCTAGCTATTTTCGGATTACGCTCAGCCGCCATACGTTGGGACCTGCGTGTGCCTAAATTGTTTATTACTAAAACGCGCTAACTGCTCCATCACTCCGAGGATCCCAGCCACCATGAAGTGTGCCTGAGGGCTCACGAATAATGCAACCAGCGTGCCCTACGGTTTCATCAAAAGAATCGAGCATTTCTATTTCATGACCCATGCCATAGAGCTCCTTCGCAATCCAAGGGCTAAAGCGCGACTCTATTTTTAAGCTGTCGCTAGTTTGCCCCCAAGTTCGACCTAGCAACCAACGTGGGCGACTAATCGCATCTTGTGGATCTAGTCCGTACGTGGCTATGCGCGTAAAGAGGGCGCATTGTGTTTGCGGCTGCCCGTCTCCGCCCATCGTGCCATACACCATGGAGCTTCCCCCTTTAAGCAGTGCTAGTGCTGGATTGAGTGTGTGAAACGGTTTTCTGTAAGGCTCAAGATGGTTAAGCGTTTTTGGATCTAAAGAAAAACTACATCCCCTGTTTTGCCAATTGATGCCTGAAGTAGGAAGCACAATGCCCGATCCAAACTCATGATAAATACTTTGTATGAAAGAAACGCTGTTGCCATCACCATCAATTACCCCCATCCAAATGGTGTCGCTAGGACCATGTCCTTGACCCCAAGGTAAGGCTTTTTGTGGATTAATATTCTTCGCTAGTTTTTTTAAGAAAGTAGGCGCTAAAAATGACTGAGCATTTTTTTTCATATAAGCAGGATCGGTGACAAATTGATCGCGTACCATAAAAGCCTGTTTAGTAGCCTCAACACAGTGATGAATATATTGCGCACTATCCACCTTAAAGCGTTTTAAATTAAGTTGATCTAGGATGCCTAGGATCATCAAAGATACAAGGCCTTGTGTTGGCGGTGTCATGTTGTAAATATTGCCCATGCTGTGCTTTAACTCTAGAGGATCTATAAGCTTGGCATGATGACGCTGCAGATCACTTACTCTGAGGGGGCTGCCTAGGTCGGTTAATTCTTTTGCCAGTAGATTGGCTAAATCACCGCGGTAATAATCCTTTGAGCCTTTTTTAGAAATTTGCTGCAAGGTTTTAGCAAGCCGCTCTTGTTTAAAGATGCTGCCAACAACTGGCGCTTTGCCGTCGACTAGAAAAGTTTGTGAAAATCCAGGGATGGTACTCAGTTCATCACGCTTCTTTTCAGTCAGGCTAGATTGGCTATGGCTTACAGGTACACCGTTTTTGGCATAGTAAATTGCATCAGCTAATAAGCGCGACCAAGGGATTTTCCCACTCAAGCCTTGTTTGGACAGTTGGTACGCTGCCCCCCACCCTGAAACTGTTCCCGCAACAGTATTGGCTGCCAGTGCACCTCTAAAAGGTATGGCTTTAGTGATGTCTCGTTCTGCATACCACTGCTTAGTTGCAAGACCAGCGGCTGCACCACAGGCATCAATTGCACCCATAGCTCTTCCTGGGGCATGAATGACCCAGAAGGAGTCACCACCTATAGAGTTCATGTGGGGGTAAACTACCGCGATAGTGGCCGCCGCTGCAATCATGCCTTCTAGGGCATTGCCGCCCTCTCGCAAAATAGCTAATGCAGATTCCGATGCGAGGGAGTGGGGAGCTACCGCCATTCCTCTAATTCCCCACTTTTGTTGCATGGTTATTTTTCCAGTTTTCTATTTAAGAATGTGGCTATTTGTCACAAAGTATCCAAGATGTTGTATTAAGTCACCCACTTTTGGCATTTTTCGGGAAAACCCCGATTCGATTTGATGGGGAATTACCCTAAGTAGTGGATTTCTTCGCTTTTTTTCAAAGCATAATTGCCTCGTTGTTAATTTTCTATAAAAATTGTTAGGAGCTTCTGATGTCAACATCAACTAAAGCAGCACCAATGTCAGCTGGAGAGCGCAAGGTTATTTTTGCCTCTTCTCTGGGCACGGTGTTTGAGTGGTACGACTTTTATCTTTACGGTTCATTGGCTGCGGTTATTGCCAAGCAATTCTTCTCAGGCCTTGATGAAGGCTCTGCATTCATTTTTGCTTTATTAGCTTTTGCTGCCGGTTTTATTGTTCGCCCATTTGGCGCTATCGTATTTGGTCGCCTAGGTGATTTGATCGGTCGTAAGTACACCTTCTTGGTCACAATCATGATCATGGGGTCGGCAACCTTTATTGTGGGCCTACTACCTTCCTACGGCACTATCGGTATTGCTGCTCCTGTAATGCTGATTTCCTTGCGCATATTGCAAGGTTTGGCTTTAGGTGGCGAGTATGGTGGTGCAGCGACTTATGTGGCAGAACATGCGCCTCGTAATAAGCGCGGTGCTTATACCTCTTGGATTCAGACCACAGCTACTTTAGGTCTTTTGCTCTCTTTAATGGTCATTTTATTTACTCGTGAAGTGACTGGCCCAGATTTTGAAGTTTGGGGCTGGAGAGTACCATTTCTTCTCTCAATCGTCTTGTTAGGTATTTCTGTGTGGATTCGCTTATCCATGGCTGAATCACCTGCCTTCCAGAAGATGAAAGAGGAGGGCAAGTTATCTAAAGCACCTTTGACAGAATCATTCGGTCAATGGAAGAACATGAAGATTGTTATCTTGGCATTGTTCGGCTTGGTTGCTGGTCAAGGTGTAGTTTGGTATTGCGGTATGTTTTACGAGTTGTTCTTCCTCACCCAAGTATTAAAGGTTGACGCAAAGACAGCAAACTTGATGGTTGCAGGTGCGTTAGTTCTAGGTACCCCATTCTTTATTTTCTTCGGTTCCTGGTCTGACAAAATTGGCCGTAAACCAGTGATCATGGCTGGCCTCTTGTTAGCAATCATTACGTACATTCCTAACACTCCAGTTTCAATTTTCAATGGTTTAACTCACTTTGCTAACCCTGCTTTGGAAAAGGCAATGGCAAATTCACCAGCATCTATCACTGTTGATCCAGCAGAGTGTTCATTCCAGTTCAACCCAACAGGTACTGTGAAGTTCACTAGCTCTTGCGACATTGCTAAGCAGGTGATGGCAACCAACTCAGCTAGCTACTCCACTATTCCTGGTCCAGCTGGTACAGTTGCTCAAGTGAAAATTGGCGACACTATCATTGATGGCTATACCTCCAAAGGTATTCCACCAGCTGATGCTAAAGCAGCAGATGCGAAGTTCAAAAAAGAAATTCGTGAGGCGCTTAATGCTGCAGGCTATCCAGCCAAAGCAAATCCAGCTGAAATCAATATCCCGATGGTTGTGTTGCTTCTAGTGATCTTGGTGATTTATGTAACGATGGTTTATGCCCCAATTGCGGCAGCGTTAGTTGAGATGTTCCCAACTCGCATTCGTTACACATCCATGTCCTTGCCATACCATATTGGTAACGGTTGGTTCGGTGGCTTGTTGCCAACGATCTCCTTTGCCTTGGTAGCGCAAAACGGTAATATTTACTACGGTCTGTGGTATCCAATCATCATTGCTGCAATGACATTGGTAATCGGTACACTCTTTGTTAAAGAGACAAAAGACGTAGATATCTATGCACGTGACTAAGAAGTTCGACTAAGAAGCTTTAGTCTGCAATAAATAAAAAACCCGATCACTTAGTGGTCGGGTTTTTTTATTCCCACAAATCATTTTGATTGCCGCGTTTCAAAAGAGATCTATTCTGATCGGCGATAGAAGTATCTCTCTTGCCAGAAATTAGCTGTATGCTTGCCCCTGCTGATACAGTCCCCACCTGATTTACCCGTAAATACCAGCCACTTTTTCCTGACTGCAACATTGCCTTTGCAGCACCGTTATAGCCCATCTTGGCATTGAATTTAAAGCAGGGTTCACGCAATTTGACTACAGAGCATTCCAGCTCACCAATAATCAGGCCGTCACCGACAAAGACCTCGGTTTCTAAGAGGCCTTCAATAGTGAAGTTTTCTCCAAAAGCACCTAGCGCAAGATTAACTGGCTGCTTTGTTTCTCGCTCAAGAAGTTCATTCCAAAAAGCATAGTGTTCGATTGGATAAACATAGATTGCCTTTTCAATACCGCCATGAACGCTTAAATCAGCCTGCTCATCACCCTTAATGCCAAGTCTGGTGATTTCTATAGGGGCTGGCGTCTCTAGATTACTAATAGATTGTTTATAGATGGCCGAGGCAACTATCGAGTAGTTGGGGTGGTGAGACCCAAATAAGGGGGCAACTTTGCCAGAGGAAATGGATAAGAGGCGCATAAGATTAGATGGCTGATAAGATCAAAGTATCAATAAAAGTTAATTGCGAAGAAAGTAAATGATGCGCCTTTATAAGGTATTACTAGCTATAGGACTCGGTATTTTAGTAAATCAGACCGCATTTGCTAAATGGGACGAGGAGCGCGACCTCACTACTAATGGCAAAGATGAGTTGGTTTACTACTACAAGACCAATGATCAGAGTCAGAAGCTAGTGCTTGATAAGTATGTGAAGCGCCTGATATTTATTCAGCCAGACCGCCTTTATAAGCGCTCTATTAGGCAAATAAAGATTGATGGGAATGTAGTAGATGTGATGAGCGATCCTTTTTCTCGTTACCCAGAGCAAACTGCTATTACCTTTGAAAATAAGGATGAGGTGCTCAAGAAGCTATTTTTAGCTAACAAAATTGAGGTTTATGTCCGCTTTAACCGAGATGAGACAGTGAGCATTTTTCAAATAAAGTGAAGGCTGACTGTCTCAAGCGCTCAATTTCCTCATGCCGATTTAGACAGGCGCCCCATGATCATTTACAATTACCAGTTCGGCGAATTAGCTCAGCTGGTTAGAGCGACGGAATCATAATCCGCAGGTCCGGGGTTCAAATCCCTGATTCGCCACCAAATCAAGAGGCCATTGCCGACCAGCAGTGGCCTTTTTCATAAGCGGTATAGCTTGGGTTTGTTAGATGGCTAAATTTTGGAATTTTGTGCTCTTCCAGGCTGGCTGGTTTGCTTGCGTCATCGGGGCTGCCAATCACCAAGTCTTTTGGGCAGTGCTGGCCACTTTGGGCTATCTCGCTTTTCATGTTTGGCGATCATCTTCACCCTTATTGGAGTTTCAGTTATTAGCAAAGGCAGTTATAGCCGGAGTGATTGCGGACACACTTATTGCTAATTTAGGCTTTTTAAGCTTTCAAGATGCTTGGCCTAGTGTTTATTTATCACCGGTATGGATGTGGGCTCTATGGGCTTTAGTTGCTAGTACTGTCAATGGCTCTTTATCTTGGTTGAAGGGTAAGCCTATTCTGGGAGCCTTTTTAGGCGCTATTTTTGGCCCTATATCGTACGAAGCTGGCATTCAGATGGGTGCTGGTGCTTGGGGCCCTAATGGCCAATTAGGGGGTCTAGTAGTGATTGCAATCATCTGGGCGATAGCCCTCCCTTTATTCTTTTACTGGAATCAGACACCTATCGAATAAGGCCTATGCACAAATCCGTAATTTCCTATAAAAAGCAGCTTGCAAATAGTACTGTTTTTATATACAGTAACTCCTAAGCAGTAAGAAAGCTTCAGAAACTTCGGGAAATAGCCCAATACATAGCGAAAAGGAATAAAAAATGGCCTTGGATGAAAAGAAAAAATCAGCCTCATCAGAGTTTGAAGGAATGAGCGGAGACAAGCAAAAGGCGTTAACAGCAGCCTTGGCGCAAATTGAGAAGCAATTTGGCAAAGGCTCAATCATGAGATTGGGTGACGCAGAGATAAATCAAGACATTGCGGTGGTTTCTAGTGGCTCCCTTGGTTTGGATATTGCTTTGGGAGTTGGTGGTTTGGCGCGCGGGCGCGTGATTGAGATTTACGGTCCTGAGTCTTCAGGCAAGACAACCTTAACTCTTCATGCTATTGCTGAAATGCAAAAATTAGGCGGCACTTGTGCATTTATTGATGCCGAGCACGCCCTAGATGTTCAATACGCATCTCGCTTAGGTGTTGATGTGAATAACCTCTTAATCTCCCAACCAGATACGGGTGAGCAGGCATTGGAAATTGCGGATGCCTTAGTGCGATCGGGGTCGATTGATTTGATCGTGATTGACTCAGTGGCAGCATTGGTTCCAAGAGCTGAGATCGAAGGTGATATGGGCGATTCTTTGCCCGGCCTACAAGCCCGTTTGATGAGCCAAGCTCTACGTAAATTGACTGGTGCTATTAAACGCACAAACACCACAGTCATCTTTATCAATCAGATCCGTATGAAGATTGGTGTCATGTTTGGTTCCCCAGAAACCACTACTGGTGGTAATGCCTTAAAGTTCTATGCATCTATGAGGTTAGATATTCGTCGGATTGGTAGCATCAAAAAAGGCGATGAGATTGTTGGCAATGAGACTCGAGTCAAGGTGGTAAAAAATAAAGTATCTCCACCATTTCGTGAAGCTATTTTCGACATCATGTATGGTGCTGGTATCTCAAGAGAAGGTGAGATTATTGATATGGGCGTTGAAGCTGACCTAGTTGAGAAAGCGGGTTCTTGGTATAGCTATAACGGTGATCGCATTGGACAGGGTAAAGATAATGTTCGTGAGTTCTTAAAAGAAAATCCAGCGATAGCTCAAGATATTGAGGCGAAGATTCGCGCAAAGCTAGGGGTTAAGGCAGGTACTGCTGTAGTGAGTGATGTGATCAGCGAAGAAGAGGTCGAATAACTTCATGTCAGAGTTAGGCGATAAAATTAAAAATAACGCCAAACAAAGCCCGAGTCTAAAAGCTCGGGCTTTGCGCCTTTTGTCGGTCCGAGAATACAGTCGTAAGACCCTAGGAGCAAAGTTAGCTGAGTCCTTGGCGCGTTCCGCAAAGTTTGCTAGGCTTGGAGAGGCGCAAGAGCTAGCGCCAGCCCATGGCCCTTCAGAGCAAATTGAGGCAGTTTTAGATGATTTTGAGGCCCGAGGCTGGCTTTCTGATGAGCGTTTCGCACAGGCCTTAGTTCGTCGTAGAAGTGAGCGGTTTGGTATACGAAAAATACAAGATGAATTACAACGTGCCGGAGTAGATTCTTCCAAGACGGAAGATCTCCTTAAGGCCTTAAAAGAAACAGAGCATCAGAGGGCGCAGGAGCTTTGGCTCAGGAAATTCGGGGTGCTAGCACGGGAGCAGAAAGAACGTGCCCGACAATACCGTTTTTTGGCGTCTAAGGGCTTTAGTTCTGAAGTCATCTCTAAGGTAATCGCCGGCCGCCCTCACTAGGGCAATTACGGATCGTAATATAGTAAATGCCGCGTTGCAACATGATAGACTTATAAGGTCGGTCTAATCCTCACATTTATTCTATTTAGCTTAATTTAGCAATTTCAAGAATGGATAGAAGATTGAAGTTGACACTGGCTTTATTAACCCTCATCGCTTGCTAAAAAAGACACCGTTTCGGGAGTAATTATGAAAATTCACGAGTACCAAGGCAAAGAACTTCTGCGCCAATTTAATGTGCCTGTTCCAAATGGCATACCTGCATTTAGCGTTGATGAGGCAATTAAAGCCGCTGAACAATTGGGTGGACCTGTATGGGTCGTCAAAGCACAAATTCATGCGGGCGGTCGCGGTAAGGGTGGCGGCGTGAAGTTGGCAAGAAGCATGGATGAAGTTAAAAAATACGCTTCAGAAATCTTGGGCATGCAACTCATAACCCATCAAACTGGTTTAGCAGGTCAAAAAGTAAATCGTCTTTTAATTGAAGATGGCGCAGATATTAAAAAAGAGTACTACTTTAGTATCGTGACTGATCGCGGCACTCAGAAAAATGTGATCATGGCTTCTAGTGAAGGCGGTATGGACATCGAAGAGGTTGCCCATTCTCAGCCTGAGAAAATTATTAAAGTATTTGTTGATCCATTGATTGGCTTAACAGATACTGATTGCATCATTATTGCTAAAGGTATCGGCGTTCCAGAAGCATCAATTCCAATGGCGAGTGAAGTATTTAAGAATTTATACAAAACCTATTGGGATACCGATGCTTCTTTGGTTGAGATAAACCCATTGATTCTTGAAGGTAGCGGCAAGATTAAAGCGCTTGATGCTAAATTTAATTTCGATCCTAATGCTTTATATCGTCACCCAGAAATCGTCGCTTACCGAGATATTGATGAGGAAGACCCTGCTGAAATTGAAGCCTCTAAGTTTGACCTTGCTTACATTTCATTAGATGGCAATATTGGCTGTTTAGTCAATGGCGCCGGCTTGGCAATGGCCACCATGGATACCATTAAGTTATTCGGTGGTGAACCAGCGAATTTCTTAGACGTAGGTGGTGGAGCTACGGCGGAGAAGGTAACGGAAGCATTTAAGATCATGCTCAAGAACAAGAGCGTAGCAGCGATTTTGGTTAATATCTTTGGCGGCATCATGCGTTGTGATGTGATTGCTGACGGTGTGGTTACAGCATGTAAGGCCGTGAATTTAACTGTGCCTTTAGTTGTGCGCATGAAGGGTACAAACGAAGAGTTGGGCAAGAAGATTCTTGCGGACTCTGGTTTGCCAATTATTAGCGCCGATTCAATGGCTGAAGCTGCTACTAAGGTAGTAGCAGCTGTTGCCAAAAACAAATAATCAAGGAATTTCAATATGTCTATTTTGATTAATAAAAATACCAAAGTCATAACACAGGGTATTACTGGTAAGACGGGTCAGTTTCATACTGAAAAATGCCAAGAGTACGCAAATGGTAAGAATTGTTTTGTTGCGGGCGTAAACCCTAAAAAAGCAGGCGAGTCTATTTTTAACATTCCTATTTTTGGGTCTGTGAAAGAGGCTGCTGCACAAACTGGCGCGACAACTTCTGTTATTTACGTTCCGCCTCCTGGCGCAGCAGCAGCAATTTGGGAGGCAGTAGAGGCTGACCTTGATTTTGTGATCTGTATTACTGAAGGCATTCCAGTGCGTGATATGTTGGAAGTGCGCAATAAGATGACAGCAAAAGAAGCTGCTGGCGGTAAGAAAACTTTCTTGCTCGGACCAAATTGCCCGGGCATCATCACTCCAGAAGAGATTAAGATCGGCATCATGCCAGGCCATATCCATAAAAAAGGTCGTATTGGTGTGGTAAGCCGTTCAGGCACCTTAACTTATGAAGCAGTGGGTCAGTTGACTTCAATTGGCTTAGGTCAATCTACTGCAGTTGGTATTGGTGGTGATCCAATCAATGGTTTGAAGCACATTGACATCATGAGAATGTTCAACGAAGATCCAGAAACTGATGCTGTCATCATGATCGGTGAAATCGGTGGTCCAGATGAGGCCGAGGCAGCCCTTTGGTGCAAAGAGAATATGAACAAACCCATTGTTGGCTTTATTGCTGGTGTCACAGCGCCCCCTGGAAAGCGAATGGGCCACGCTGGCGCATTGATTTCTGGTGGTGCGGATACCGCTGATGCCAAGCTTGCCATTATGGAAGAGTGTGGCTTTAAAGTAACAAGAAATCCGTCAGAAATGGCTGCTTTATTAAAAGCCATGTTGTAATCAAAAAGGCATGCTGTAATCTAGCATGCCTTTTATAGTTCCCTGTAGTGTAGTTAAAACATAAAAAAGTACGGAGACAATATGGATTTTTCAGCATTTTCTGATGCTACGTTTTGGGCGGCTCTACTCTCAATCATCGTGGCTAATATTTTGTTATCAGGCGATAACGCAGTAGTGATTGCTTTGGCGTCACGCAATTTGCCGCCAAGTCAGCAAAAGAAAGCAATTTTTTGGGGTAGTGCGGCCGCCATTATTTTGCGCGTCGTATTGACAGTGACTGCATTGCAGTTATTGACACTTCCTTATTTAAAATTAATTGGCGCCATTTTGTTGGTTTATATTGGCGTTCAGCTATTGGCTGATAGTGAAGGTGAAGAGGATATGAAGGCGGAGTCCAATATTTGGGGCGCTATTCGTACAATCTTGATTGCCGATCTAGTAATGAGCTTAGATAACGTTATTGCGGTTGCGGCTGCTGCACAAAAGGGCCCAGAAGAAACCCGACTTTTACTCCTCATCATTGGCTTAGCCATGTCTATTCCGCTGATCATCTTTGGTAGCACGATGCTTTTGAAGGTAATGGAGCGCTTCCCCATCATCATTACTTTGGGCGCTGGCTTACTTGGACTATTGGCCGGAGGTATGTTGGTTGATGACCCAGCAATTAAAGATAGTATTCAGGCTGCCCTTGGCGACGCTAAATTAGCCTTTGAAGTAATTGGGGTGGTGCTGGTAATCGTGATTGGCACCATCATGAAGAAAAGGAATGCAAAAAAACACGCTGCGTAGTTTCTGACAGCGTAAAAGAAAAAAGCCGGCAAACAAAGCCGGCTTTTCTGACTCCTAGATACCTTGAAATTGAAAGGTTTAGGCTCGATGATGGGGTATTACACCTCAGGAGTTAGACAATATGCAAGTTGAAATGAAACAGCAACATCAGAGCCAAGCAGACTCTGGATTTACCTTAATTGAAGTGATGGTGGTAGTAGCGATTATTGGCATTTTGGTATCTGTAGCGGTACCGCAATACCAAAATTACATTGCTCGTAGTCGTATCGTTGAGGGCATGAATTTATCTTCTAGTGCCAAGATAGCGGTTACGGAAGCATTTGCCACTCGAGGAACCATGTCTATGGACGAAGCCACTTATCACTCGTTTACCTTTATACCCACTCGTAGCGTGAAATTAATTGAAATCATGCCATCTGGTGGAATCGCAATTGATTATCAGATTACCGTTACACCCGAAGGAAAAAATACCCTGCATCTCATGCCAACTAACGAGCCAGATGCTGCCCTGCCTACACCGCTTAATTTATCAAAGCCTGAAGGATCTACTTGGGCGGGCGGCTGGTCCTGTCGTGTATCAGCAAATAATATTCCGGCCCAACTATTGCCATCAGAGTGCAGGCTAGATGAATGAAAGGAAAGGTAGTAATCTTTGTGAGCTTATCTCACCAAAGTTCGATACCCAGTCCAAGCTAAGAGGTTCAGTTTATGAGGGAGCTAAATTAACTATTACGTTGTCTTCCACTCACCAGACTTGCCACCACTCTTTTCCAAGAGCTTGATATCACCCATCACCATGCCACGGTCTACTGCTTTGCACATATCGTAGATGGTGAGTAGGGTGATTTGGACTGCGGTGAGTGCTTCCATTTCAACTCCAGTAGGGCCTGTGGTTTCTGCTCTGACTTGGCAGCAGATACTGCTATCTTTCTCATTTAGTATGAATTCCAAACTAACATGTGATAGCGCTAAAGGGTGGCAGAGCGGGATCAGATCAGACGTTCTCTTCGATGCCAAAATACCTGCAATTCGGGCAATACCTAAGACATCCCCCTTTTTATGACTTCCTGACTCGATCATTTTGAAGGTTTCAGGGAGCATCGTAATCCTACCGGTGGCAATCGCAATCCGGTGGGTATTGGGTTTATCACCCACATTAACCATGTGGGCTTGACCGCTATCATCAAAATGAGTGAGTTTGTTCATGAGATAAGTTTTACCATATAGGGATGGAAGTGCAAAAGATAATAAATTACCCCTCTTTATTTCATCGATTTTTAGCTTGTCAGCTCATTTTGGCAATGGGTCTACCTAGTGTTGGCTCAGTTTATGCTGCTGGCCAAGCTAGTTCGACAATCGCTGGCGATGTCTCGGTCCAGGGGGATTCAGCTGCCTTGCAAAATCTGGGCAGAGCTGTGCAATCTCCCGAGGCTAGATCTTCTAATTTGCCTGCACGTCCTCAGAGTCTGACTCAACCTAGCTTTGTGTTGCCCGATATGGGTGATCCTGGGGGGGATAGCTTAAGCCGCTTAGATGAGAAGAAGTATGGCGAAATGATCATGCGTCAGATTCGGCCAGACCCCGATTACTCCAATGACTTGCCTATTTATGATTTTTTAAACCATATGGAGCGACGTTTATTGCAAGCTGCTAAAAAGCTGCAATTAGGGGGTGCAAATGAACAAGGGAGTGGAGCATATAACTTTGAAGTATTTGCTGTGAAAGATAGCAGTATTAATGCATTTGCACTCCCTGGTGGGTTCATCGGATTTCATACGGGTTTACTGACAAGCGCTGAATCAGACTCAGAGGTAGCTTCGGTCATGGGCCATGAAACAGGCCACGTTTTACAGCGGCACTTAGCACGTCAAATGGACCAGCAAGCCACTAATACAATGATTGCTTTAGCAGGCATTTTGCTTGGGGCATTAGCAGCCTCACGCAATCCTAGTGCCGCTTCTGGCTTAATACAGGGTGGTCAAGCTGTAGCTGTAAATAATCAATTGTCTTATTCAAGAGATGCGGAACGTGAGGCAGATCGGATCGGATTTCAGATCTTGGCAGCAAGTGGTTACGATGTGAACGGCGCCCCCGGCTTTTTTCAGCGCTTACAAAAAGCAACCGGAATTATGGATAGTGGTGTGCCATCCTATGTTCGTACCCACCCCTTAACCACCGATCGAATTGCAGACATGCAAGACCGAGCACGCAATGTCCCCACCAGAAATACACCTACGGCAGTAGAGTTTTATTTTATTAAAGCCCGCGCCAGGATGGAGCAATCAGGCTCTTCGAGCGGTATGTATGACCTGAAAAATACTTTTGAGGGGCTAAGCAAGCAAGCTGTAGTTGGCAAGCAGATGGAGGGCTTTTATGGCCTTGCACTCATTGCTCAAAAGCAGGGACGGATCGATCAAGCAGAAACCCATTTGCAGCAAGCGCGCAATCTTGCCAATAGCGTGAGTGCTCCAGGCTCTCCCATTCTGAGGCAAAGTCTTTCATTAGATATTACCGCTTCAGAGATAGCACTAGCTAAAGGTAAAAATGAAGATGCCTTACGAATAGCGCAAGCTACTTTACAAGCCTACCCTCAATCTTATGCTGCGGGTGCTGCCATGATGAATGCGTACCTCAAATTAGGCCGGACTAACGATGCGATCACTTGGCTTAAAGCACGTACTAGATCCCAGCCCAATGAAGTGGTTTGGTGGACCATGCTTTCTAATGCCTATGATCAAGCTAAAAATGTACCCATGCGGCATTACGCTCTAGGCGAAAAATATGCTTTGGAGGGCGCTTGGCCTTCGGCTATAGAGCAATTAAAAATTGCTAGAGCATCAGGCGCTGCTGATTTTTATCAGGGCTCGAGTATTGACGCACGTCTTCGAGAAATGCAAAGACAGTATCAAGATGAGCTTAAAGAGCAGGGCAGGAAAACCCCTAGTTAGTTGCTTGGATTTTTTATGAAGCGAAAGCGGGTACTTAGATCTTTAGAGTGAATTGGTTCAATCGCTAACTCTTGGCCATTCCAATTCCAAGACCCTCTAAAGCTACAGGCCTCTTCATGAAGTTTTGCTAAATCCGTAAACAGCCCTAGGTCATGGTCTAGCAATAAGGCAATACTCAAACTCTCTTTTTGTATGAATCGATCGTTATCGGTGTTTTCATTGATCGTTTGCTTAATGAGCCCATGGATATAAATATTGCCTCGCTCATCGCTCAGTGCGCCATAAGGCTCAATGGCTGTGTCACATTGTGTCAGAAGTTGCATGGAGGTATTACTCGGTGAGATATGCACTATCCAGGGCGTGGCATCTAGTGTGATGAAAACCCGTTGTGGACCATTTTGGAAAAAGTATCTTCCAGAACTATCGCAGGCATAGTTTCTAGAGATGTAGTCTTTTAAGAGAACATGTTCAATGACTTTGCCGGGTAGTGTATTTGCCCTGGCATATTCATCACGCATTCGCCATTGCCCACGACGATCTAATGCAAGCCAGCCAAAACAATGGGGGACATTAGGCCACGCAACTAGTGACAGTAGTACTCTTTGATCCATTGGGGAATCATTTTTAATGATAATTAGTGCAGGCCGTGTGCCGTTGAGGGGGCATCAAAAGTTTCCTCAGTTGAATGGCTAGCATGTAAATGTGCAATGCGCCACCCCTGACTATCTTGCAGTAAGACAAGGGTAATATTTAAAAAGAACTCAGCTTCAATTTGATCTGCTCTTAGGTGGACTGCTTCGGTGGTGTCATAAATTGCCGCTCCCAAGACTGAGTGACTAATGCATGCAATTGGCTCCAAAAAGAGTGCCTGCTTGGCTAGTAAGCGTTCAAGACCAGCGCGGATTTCTGTATGGCCACTAAGGCGCTGCCCTTCTGGCAGAACGCATGTAATAGAGTCATCATCTAGCCAAATTGCCAACACCCCTTTTACATCACGATGTTTTAAGGATTCACGCAAGGCATCTACTACTTCATCAGGGTTATGAAAGAGTCTGGCAAGGTTGGGCATAGCTCGCTTTCTGGTATTTTAGGGTGCTATAGCTTATGCAAGAGTTTGAATAATGCTAAATACATTTTCAGGCAGAATATCTTTTAAGCATTTGAGATGCCCTAAAGGGCAATCTCTTTTGTGGCAAGGACTGCAAGGTAAATGAAGCCAAACTACTTTGGCTTTATCAGATAGCGGGGGTGTATGAAGGGGGTCACTAGAGCCAAAAATCGCTACCTGAGGAATATGTAAGGCTGCACCAATATGCATGAGACCTGAATCATTGCTAACCATGGCTTTACTCATGCTAATTAAAGCAATTGCTTCGTCTAAAGAGGTTTCTCCACACCAGTTATGAAGATGGGGGTGATCTTTAGATTGGGTATTAATATTCTGAGCAAGAGCATGATCTCCTTTGCTTCCTAGGAGGATGATGTGAGAGTTTGCCTCACTAGCCATAAGGGTTTTAGCAAGCGTCTCAAAATGCTCTGTTGGCCAACGCTTGCTTGGGCCGTATTCAGCGCCTGGGCATAAAACATAAATAGCTTGTTGGTCAATGCCAAGCTTGCCCAATTTAAGAGTTACCGATTGCTTGGCTGTATCAGTAACTTGCAAGCTAGGATTAGCCAAGTTCAAGTTTAGGAGTGGGGTTTTAGGCTCTAGCAGTGAGGAAAGCGCAAGATAGTGTTGCGCCATTGGTGGTCGATTTACTTTACTGGGGTTGTTTAGTGAACAGTTAATCAAGCCAAAGCGCATCTCGCCACGATAACCGATTCGAAATGGGATATGGGCGAGCCAAGGAATGAGGGCAGACTTAAAACTATTGGGAAGAACAAAAGATGCTTCGTATTGTTTAGCCTGAATTTGCTTGGCTAATTCTTTTCGCATTTTCCATTGAAGCTGTCGATGTTCCAAGTTAGCTTCAATTACTTGATTAACTTGTGGACAGGCTCGGTAAATAGAAGCTACCCATTTACTAGCTAGTACATCAATTTGAACGAGGGGATGATCAGCCTTGATACTTGCCAATAAGGGTTGGGACATGACAGCATCACCAATCCAGTTAGGGGCAATAATCAGAATACGGTGCATGTCATTGATCCAAATTGAGCACCCCTATGGGATGCTCAATAGGCTTAATGGCCGTGGGGCTCTGTACCGGGAATGAGTTGATATTCCGTGCCGCAATAAGGACATTTTGCGTAACCCGTTTTAGCAAGGTCTAAAAATACCCGTGGATGTGAATTCCAGCTCGGGGTTTGATTGGTGGGGCAATGCAAAGGCAAATCATTGCCATTGATCATCACTACTTGAGCTTGACTCATTATCAATTCCTTTTACTTTACGTAAGTAAGCCACGACTTGTATTTGTCGTCTCTACCGTAGACAGCATCAAAATAGGTTTTCTGAATCTTCTCAGTGATAGGGCCACGCTTGCCATCGCCAATAGTGCGATCGTCTAATTCTCGAATAGGCGTCACTTCAGCTGCAGTACCGGTAAAGAAAGCCTCATCTGCAGAATAGACTTCATCACGTGTAATGCGCTTCTCACGCAATTCATAACCAAGATCTTTCGCGATCTCGATAATCGAATCACGTGTAATGCCATCTAGGCAAGAGGCTAGGTCAGGGGTATATACAATTCCTTCGCTCACCATGAAAATGTTTTCACCAGAACCTTCGGAAACATAACCTTCGGTATCGAGCAATAAGGCTTCATCGTAGCCATTGGCAGTAACTTCTTGATTAGCCAAAATGGAGTTAATGTAATAGCCCGATGCTTTGGCGCGCACAAGGGAGGAATTGACAAAGTGGCGAGTAAACGAAGAGGTTTTAACCCGAATACCTTTATTCAGGCCATCTTCCCCCAAATAAGCCCCCCATTCCCAGGCAGCAATCGCCGTGTGAATCGTATTGCCTTTAGGCGAAATTCCTAGTTTTTGGGAGCCAATAAAGATAATTGGGCGAATGTAGCATGATTCAAGCTGATTGCTGTTCACCACCTCAATAATCCCGCTAGTAATCTCTTCTTTGCTGTAAGGCATATTCATCTGGAAAATCTTTGTTCCATTAAATAGGCGTTTCACGTGCTCAGGAAGGCGAAAAATGGCAGTGCCTTGAGGGGTTTTGTAGGCGCGGATGCCTTCGAATACGCCCATGCCGTAGTGAAGACTATGGGTTAGCACATGAATATTGGCTTCACGCCAGGGAATAAGCTTCCCATCGGACCAAATAAAGCCATCGCGGTCGGACATCGACATTTTTTCTACCTTTTATGTCTGTTAAATCAGGTTAATCGGGGCGCCGAGCCAGTAAGTTTTAAGGCTTCTAGCTTGGTATGCGTCCAAGCTCTCATTGTAGAGCAGGCAGGGTAATTCCTTTGGGGTGAGTTCTTCCAGACGATTTAGAATGGAGCATTCCTCCTAAACTACCTTATTTATCTATCCAAATGCCGGAATCCTTATTTAAAGTTAAACGATTAAGTGAATTAGCCGAATCTGGGCTTTTGAAGGGAAGACGGGTTTTCATCCGTGCTGACCTCAATGTGCCACAAGATGATGCGGGCAACATTACGGAAGACACCCGTATCCGCGCCTCTATGCCAGCAATGCAGATGTGTTTGGATGCTGGAGCTGCCGTGATGGTGACTTCTCACTTAGGTCGTCCAACCGAGGGCCAATTTAAGCCTGAAGATAGTTTAGCTCCTGTGGCCGATCGAATTGCTACCCTCTTAAATCGTAAAGTCCCTTTGATTAGTAATTGGGTAGACGGCGAATTTGAGGTTAAACCAGGGGAGTTAGTTCTTCTAGAGAATTGCCGCTTGAATGTGGGCGAGAAAAAGAACAGTGATGAGTTGGCAAAAAAGATTGCTGCTCTTTGCGATGTGTATGTCAATGACGCCTTTGGGACGGCGCATCGTGCCGAAGCGACAACCTATGGAGTGGCTAAGTTTGCTCCGATTGCATGCGCTGGCCCTTTAATGGCCGCTGAACTTGATGCCTTGAGTCGTGCTTTGGCTTGTCCAAAACGTCCATTGGTGGCAATTGTTGCTGGTTCTAAGGTGTCCTCAAAACTTACTATCTTAAAAGCATTGGCAGATAAAGTGGATGAGCTCATTGTTGGCGGTGGTATTGCCAATACCTTTATGTTGGCAAAAGGCTTGCCTATTGGCAAATCATTGGCAGAGCCAGACTTGGTAGATCAAGCCCTCGAAATTATGGAGATCATGGAAAAGCGTGGTGCCCATGTACCCATTCCTGAGGATGTAGTGGTAGCAAACGAACTTTCCCCTCTAGCGCGAGCAAATCGAGTATCAGCAGATGAAGTCGCGGAAGACGACATGATTTTGGATATTGGGCCAAAGACAGCGGCGCGTTTATCTACTATGCTTGCACATGCAGGAACGATTGTATGGAATGGCCCCCTCGGTGTATTTGAAATTGATCAATTTGGTGGGGGCACCAAAATGTTGGCTGCAGCCATTGCGCATTCACCCGCATTCTCGATTGCTGGTGGTGGTGATACCTTAGCGGCAATTGCTAAATATGGAATTGAGAATCAAGTGGATTACATCTCCACTGGAGGCGGTGCCTTCCTTGAGTTTTTGGAAGGTAAAACCTTGCCGGCCTTTGCAGTGCTTATAGAAAGAGCGAAAGATTAAATATGTTAAGAGCTACTAAAATCATTGCGACTTTAGGACCTGCCTCAGAAAAGCCCGAAATTTTACGGGACATGATTCGAGCTGGGGTTGATGTGGTACGCATGAATTTCTCGCACGGCACTGTTGCCGATCATCAAGCACGTCACAATCTAGTTCGCAGTATCTCCGCTGAAGTAGGCAAAGAGATTGGCATTATGGCTGATCTTCAAGGGCCAAAAATTCGGGTTGGTAAGTTTGTCGATAGCAAAATTCTTTTAAAAGAAGGCGAACAATTTATTTTGGATGTGGCTTGTGAATTAGGTAATCAAGATCGTGTTGGTCTAGATTACAAAGAACTTCCTAGGGATGTCAAATCGGGTGATCGCCTATTATTAAATGATGGCCTAGTGGTATTGCTAGTTGAGAGCGTTCAAGGTGGAGAAATCTTTACTCGGGTAGAACAAGGTGGCCCTCTCTCAAATAATAAAGGAATTAATCGCGCGGGTGGTGGTCTGACCGCTCCAGCGCTAACAGAAAAAGACATTTCTGACTTAGATGCTGCGATTGCGATGGGTGTAGATTTTTTAGCCATTAGCTTTCCTAAAGATGGTGCTGATATGGCTTATGCACGCAAACTAGCTGATGCTGCTAGCGTTAAATATGGCGTTGGCAAAGTAAAGACTATAGCTAAGGTAGAGCGCGCTGAAGCAATTGAACCTGAGGCATTGGCTAGCATTATTGCCCAGAGTGACGGCATTATGGTTGCTCGCGGAGATTTAGCAATCGAAGTTGGTAACCCCGCAGTACCTGCTTTGCAAAAACGCATGATCAGCTTAGCTCTAGAGGCTGATAAATTTACGATTACTGCTACGCAAATGATGGAGTCCATGATTAATGCACCCGTTCCTACCCGCGCGGAAGTAAGCGATGTGGCAAATGCAGTTTTAGATGGTACTGATGCAGTAATGTTATCTGCTGAATCTGCTGCTGGTCTATATCCTGTGCAAACTATTAAAGCGATGGCAGAGATTTGTGTGGCAGCCGAAAAATCAGATCGTGTGAAATTAGATACTGACTTTTTAGATAAAACATTTTCTCGGATTGATCAAACCATCGCCTTGGGGGCTTTATTTACTGCACACCATTTAAATGCAGATGCTATAGCCGCTTTGACAGATTCAGGTTCAACAGCTATTTGGATGAGTCGTCACAATATCCATGTCCCGATCTTCGCTTTGACCTCTAAGATTGCTACGCAGCGTGCTTTGAGTACCTACCGTAATGTATTTCCTATTGGATTGGATTACACCAAGGAGCGTGATGCAGCCCTTCAAGAAGTTGAGGGTTGTATGAAAGCATTGGGGGCAGTAAAAAAAGGCGATATTGTTGTTTTAACTTCGGGGGAGCCCATGGGTGAGCCAGGCGGTACCAATACCCTGAAGATTATTCATGTGAAATAGGCCGCCTTCTTTCCGACTATTTTTAATTAATTATTTATCTACTCAGCATTAAGAGAATTAAGAGAACACTATGGCTTTAGTATCTTTACGACAACTCTTAGACCATGCCGCCCAAAACGGTTATGGCTTACCTGCATTTAATGTTAATAACTTAGAACAAGTAACTGCCATCATGGAAGCGGCTAATGAGGCAGATTCACCAGTCATCATGCAAGCCTCTGCTGGTGCGCGTAAGTATGCTGGCGAGGCCTTCTTACGCCATCTAATTTCTGCAGCAGTTGAGGCCTATCCTCACATTCCCATAGTCATGCATCAAGATCATGGTCAGAGCCCGGCTGTGTGTATGGCAGCAATTAAGAGTGGCTTTACTAGCGTGATGATGGATGGCTCGCTCGAGTCAGATGGAAAGTCGGTTGCGAGTTATGAATACAACGTAGATGTATCTAGAGAAGTGGTGAAGTTCTCACATTCGATCGGAGTAACTGTAGAGGCCGAGCTTGGTGTACTGGGCTCGCTCGAAACGATGCAAGGAGATAAAGAAGATGGTCATGGCGCTGATGGTCAGATGACTCGTGAGCAGTTATTAACTGACGTTGAACAAGCTGCTGACTTTGTTAAGGCAACCCAGTGCGATGCTTTAGCTATTGCTATTGGTACAAGCCATGGGGCTTACAAATTTACTAAAAAGCCTACTGGCGATATTTTAGCAATTGAGCGGATTAAAGAAATTCATAAACGCATACCGAATACCCATTTGGTAATGCATGGATCATCTAGCGTGCCCCAAGAGTTACTCGCAGAGATTCGAGAATTCGGGGGTAATATGAAAGAGACCTATGGCGTTCCCGTAGAAGAAATTCAAGAGGGAATTAAGTTTGGTGTGCGTAAGATTAATATTGATACTGATATTCGTTTGGCGATGACTGGTGCAATACGGCGCTATTTATTTGAGAACCCAGACAAGTTTGATCCACGGGATTACTTAAAGCCAGCGCGTATAGCTGCCAAGAAAGTGTGCATCGCTCGCTTTAATGCTTTTGGTTCTGCTGGCCAAGCATCTAAAATTCTGCCAATTTCTTTAGAGAAAATGGCAGAGCGCTATAAGAGCGGTGAACTTGCTCAGATTGTGAAATGAGTTCATGATGTCTGCTTTGTATGCTACCTCTATTCAGTCTCTGCCTTTGCTTTCCAAAGGAAAAGTGCGTGATGTTTATGCACTTGGCGATGACAAGTTATTAATGATTACGACGGACCGTTTATCTGCATTTGATGTTGTGATGGGCCAGCCCATTCCTGAAAAAGGCGTAGTGCTTAATCAAATGGCGAATTTCTGGTTCGATAAATTAGCCGCAGTCGTGCCCAATCATTTAACGGGGATTGATCCAACTACAGTAGTTACTGCCGATGAAGTTTCTCAAGTCCAAGGTCGTGCGGTAGTGGCAAAACGGTTGAAGCCAATTTTAGTTGAAGCAGTGGTGCGTGGTTACTTAGCTGGTAGTGCATGGAAAGACTATAAAGAAACGGGCACAGTTTGTGGAATTGCTTTACCAGATGGACTAGAGAATGCGCAAAAGTTATCAGAGCCTATATTTACCCCTGCCGCTAAAGCGGAAATGGGTGAGCATGATGAAAACATCTCGTTTGATAAAGTGATCGAGATGATTGGTGAAAAGCTTGCCAATGAAATTCGGGAGGTCAGTATTCGTCTTTATAAAGAGGCCTCTGAATTTGCTGCTACTCGCGGAATCATCATTGCAGATACCAAGTTTGAATTTGGTTTAGATGGTACAGGGCAGTTAGTCCTAATGGATGAGATCCTGACTGCAGACTCTTCTCGTTTTTGGCCTGCTGAAACCTATTATGTGGGCGCTAATCCCCCCTCTTACGACAAGCAATTTGTACGTGATTGGCTAGAAACGGCAATGGTTGATGGGAAGCTTTGGTCTAAAACTGCCCCAGCACCCACATTGCCCGTAGAAGTGATTGAGCAAACAGCCCAAAAGTATCGTGAAGCCTTAACTCGCTTAACCCAAGAATAAAAGACTGGGATAATAGTGTCTTATTTAAGGGATTCAGGTTTTTGGAGAGGTCAATGAGCAAGAAGCCAATAGTTGGGATAGTGATGGGGTCCAATTCAGATTGGGAAACAATGCAGCACGCCGCCCAGATGTTGGAGCAATTTGGCATCGTTCATGAAGCCAAAGTTCTTTCTGCCCATCGCATGCCTGATGATATGTTTCAGTATGCAGAAAATGCCCGCGCTAATGGCTTGCAGGCCATCATTGCGGGTGCTGGTGGTGCAGCCCATTTGCCAGGTATGCTCGCCTCAAAAACGATTATTCCTGTCTATGGGGTTCCCGTGGCTAGCAAATACCTTCGTGGCGAAGATTCTTTGTATTCGATTGTGCAGATGCCTAAAGGTATTCCGGTAGCTACTTTTGCCATTGGTGAGGCAGGTGCAGCCAATGCGGCCTTACATGTGATTGCAGGTTTAGCTTTGCATGATGAAAATTTAGCCAAGCAGTTAGAGGCATTTCGTGTAAAGCAATCGGATGCCGCGCGCTCTATGAACTTACCAGGATATTAATTCATGGTAGATCGTTTAGCGCCCATTTTGCCGGGCTCGTATTTAGGCATACTCGGTGGCGGTCAATTGGGTCGGATGTTTACTCAGGCCGCTCAAGCAATGGGATATAAAGTCTGCGTCTTAGACCCTGATTTAGATAGTCCTGCAGGATCTATTGCTGAGAAATTTATCCATGCTCAATACACTGATTTAGTTGCCTTAAAAGAGATGGCATCCCTTTGCGCTAGCGTCAGCACAGAATTTGAAAATGTACCCGCTCAGGCGCTAGATGAACTCGAATCTTTGGGAGTATTTGTTGCCCCTCGGAGTAGCTGTGTTTCATTAGCTCAAAATCGGGTTGCTGAGAAAAAATTCCTAGCCACCTGGAAGGTTGAGACGAATATTGGGCCAGTCCCGCACTGTGTGATTGAGCGTGAGGCTGATGTTGAACATGCACCAGTTGAGCTATTTCCAGCAATCTTGAAGACTGCTCGTATGGGGTATGACGGTAAAGGGCAAATGAACCTTGACACTGTGAATGATTTATTGGCTGCTTGGAATGAGTTTGGCAGAGTGCCCTGTGTGCTTGAAAAGCGGATGGATTTAGATTTTGAAGTGTCAGCCCTAGTGGTTCGAGGGTATGACGACGCAGTAGTTGCGTATCCCGTTTCTCAAAATATTCATCGCAATGGTATTTTGCATACCTCCACTGTCCCAGCACCATCACTAAAGCCCTTGCAAGAGAAAAAAATTATTGAGGCCGCAAAAGCGCTGATATGTAAGATCGATTACGTCGGGGTCTTGTGTATTGAGTTCTTTATCTTAAAGAATGGTGACATTGTTGCAAATGAAATCGCTCCACGCCCCCATAATTCTGGTCATTTCACGATGGATGCTTGTGTGAGTAGCCAGTTTGAGCAACAAGTAAGAAGCATGGCGCGATTACCTTTGGGTGATACTCGGCTATTAGCACCTGTCTCTATGCTCAATTTATTGGGCGATCTGTGGTTTGAGGGCAGCGAGGACCTCGCTAAAGAACCTGCCTGGGATAAAGTGTTGTCTCATCCTGATGCAAAATTGCATCTTTATGGCAAAACTGTGCCGCGCATGGGGCGCAAGATGGGTCATGTGAATTGCTTAGGTGAGTCGATCAACCAAGCGCGTCAAAACTGCGCCGCTGTAGCAAGTGAATTAGGGATCGAGCCTTAAGCTGATGCCCACTCATCGTTCCACCGTAATTGATGAAGCAGTAGACACTTTACGTAAAGGGGGTTTGGTTGCGTTTCCAACAGAAACCGTTTATGGCTTAGGTGCTGATGCCACAAACCCACACGCCATACAAAAGATTTTTAGTGCCAAAGGACGTCCAGCTTCTCATCCGCTCATCGTTCATCTAGCGGCCCCAGACAAATATGACCAAATTCAGATTGATTGGACGGCATTAGTCAGTCCCTGGGTTCGGGATTTATCTGAGGATGCCCTCAAACTCATCAATGCATTTTGGCCAGGACCTTTAACTTTGGTCTTTAAAAAAGATAAAAGTGTCTTAGATGAATTAACTGGCGGTCAGGATACGGTAGCCATTCGAGCCCCATCACATCCTCTTGCTCAAGAACTATTGCGTAAATTTAAAGGCGGAGTGGTAGCGCCATCAGCTAATCGTTTTGGAAAAGTTTCTCCTACCAGCGCGGCTGATGTGCGTAGTGAGTTTGAGGGAATCCTCAATTTAATGGTTCTAGATGGTGGCGATTGTGAGGTGGGCATTGAATCAACCATCATCGATTTATCCTCTGGGGATCGAGCTGTTCTCCTAAGGCCAGGCCTAATCACTCCTAGTGAAATTTTTACTAAGACGGGTATGAAGATATATCAGCCTACTGATATGAATGAAAATAAGGAGGCTGCTTCTTTGCCAAGAGTATCTGGAAGCTTGCATGCACATTACGCCCCAAATACGCCCTTAAGGATGTACTCACCAGGTAGAGTGCTAGATGCATTAAGTGAGTTCCCAGATATTAAGTCTCGGGTTGCGGTAGCGGTTTGGGACTCTGATTCTTCATTAAGTCACGAAGGGCATCCTTCGGCTCATTTTGAGGAAGTAATTATTCCAAGTGATTGCACTCTCTTTGCTAGTCGCCTATATCGTTCTTTGCGAGATCTAGATCAACAGGGCTGGGATTTAATTTTGTTTCCTGAACCTCCAGCTGGCGAGAAATGGGATGGTGTCCGAGATCGGCTTCAGCGAGCTTGCTTAGGTTCTGGACCATCCTCAATTAACCACGTGAGTAGTTGATCATGAGCCTCTAAACCTCTCCAAGCATTGGGATGGTTTATGAATGACGTTACAGCGTACATCTTTCCTGATTTACTAATTACATAGCCAGAGATGGCTCTGACATCGGCTAGTGAGCCAGTTTTAATTCTAGCCTCAGGCTTTTTCTTGAGATGAAGAAATTTTCTCAACTGAGTCATGAGTCGATTTCTCATAGTGCCATCGGTACCGGCAATAGGTAGGCTGTTGTAAAACGTTTCAGCTATAGGAAGATTGCGTGCAAGTACTAAGAGGTCATTCATATGCTCAGCAGAAATAGCTTCATTGCGTGATAAACCTGAGCCATTCTCAATGACTAGACCTGAAAATTGCATCCCCATTTGTTTAAGCCAACTCTGAATTACTAGATTACCATTTTCAGTGGTGGCAGGTTTTCCCATTTTTTCTAAGGCTAAGGTCAATAATAATTGACGAGCCATGACATTATTGGAGTACTTATTGATATCTACCACATCATCTGCAAGATTGATTCCTTCAAATTGAAGCAGGGGTCTTGCGGTAATGGGCACCACCCCGTCTTTACCAGTAGGAGGCTTTACCCAGCTCCCCCCTGCTAGTTCCCATGCTGCAGTAAATCCTTGAGTTAAAAAGGTATTAGCATCTAAGGCAACCACATTGTAGTTAACACTTCTGCACTGACTGGGGAATACACCCGAGAACTGGGCATTGAGTAATTGAGTGGTACTTGTATTACCAGCTTCGGGATCTAAGTTAAAGCGAATGCCAGTTTTCCAGTTATCACAGGGTGTATCAATCAATTGCATTTGATTGAGCACTTTAAGTTGTGAGAGTGCCGGGGTAAAACTAATGTCGATAAAATCTGCTGTGCGGGATTTTCCAAGTACAAAGGAGATCGTTCGAAATGCATAGAGCAGAGGATCGGGCGGGACATTATAGGCACGCAGAGATTCGCCATCGATCGTATTGTGTTCCATCACACTAGAGGCATAAGCACTCCGATCAAAAATTAAATTACCATCTATTTTCCCGATGCCTAAGTTTTTCAATGCCTTCATCATCTTCGCTAATTCCTCAGGAATCAGCTTAGGATCCCCCGTGCCTTGGAGATAAATATTGCCTTTAAGTAATCCTTGACGTATGACGCCATCGGTAAATAGATTAGTGCGCCATCGATATTGCGGACCGAGCATATCTAAGCTAGTTAAAGTCGTTAGGATCTTCATGGTTGAGGCGGGGTTCATAGCTGCGTCTGCGCGCCAATCTACCTGTGTTTTGCTGATACTTTTTCCAGGGCGCCCTAGTTCAATCTCCACCACAGAAATGCTAATGGATTCTTTAGGGATTTGGTTCTTATCCAGACTCAATGCAACTGCCTTCGGAATATACTGCAAAGCCGATTCTTGGGAGATGAGGTCTGCAGATATCACTGGAGCGCTTAGAGTGCACAGCAGGCAGAAAATCAAGGATAAAGATGGTAAATAGCACTTACGCATTGCCATAGGATAAACCTAGGACGGATGCTGCCATGGCTATCTAGCTTTATTGGCCGGAGCTCTTCTCTTTATATTCGGTAATTCTCCGATTCTCTGCTATTAATAGGGCGGAAAATTGTTGAATCTGGGCTCTTAGGTCCCCATCCTTTTCAAGCTCCTGACAGGAGGCAATGAGTGACTTGGCATTGATGAGTTGAGCACCACCTTTTACCTTATGAACTAGGCTTTTAAATTGCATATCATCTAATAGGGGCATCTCAGGTGAGCTTAATTCCAGTAGTACATCATCGTGTACCTGCTGGATTTCATCTAGGATGAGGTGTATTTGCTTGGGGTCATCCCTTAATAAATTTGAGAAAGCTTCAAATGAGTATTCTGCCGTCTCTTTCTCTAGATCGACATCCTTTGCTATGAAATAGCGCAAGAGTTCATTTTCAAGGGTTTGCAGGCTTAAGGGCTTAATGAGTACCCCATTCATACCGGCGGATAAAAATTGATGACGTGCATCTAATGCATAAATATCTGCGGTTACGCCAATAATGATGAGATCGCGATGTCCCTTGCTGCGTATTTTTTTTGCCAACTCAGAACCCTGCATTCCTGGCATGGAATGATCAGTCAACATGAGATCAAAACGACGTTCTCCTAGTAATTGCAGTGCTCTGTTGGCATCTTCACAGACCGCTGCTTGGATACCTAAGACTTCTAGTTGCAGAGAAAGAATTTGTCGGCTCGCAGGATGATCTTCAACTACTAATGCCTGAATGAGGCCTTCGCCCTGAGAACCCCTTTTGCGCATGAACTTTCTGAGGGGTGAAGCAAAAGCTTTTTCTCCCAAAGTACGTATCGCAGCAACACTAGTTCTTGGGAAGGCAACAGAAAAATGGACATTACTTCCAAAACCTGGGGCACTTTCAAAGTAGAGGTGACTATTCATAGAATCGATCAAATGATTGGTAATTGTTAAGCCTAAGCCTGTACCCCTTTGTTGTTCGCTGCTACGCAATTCTGCCGCAGATGGAACTTGCTCAAAGGCTTGAAGTGCAAGCGCAATTTGTTCCGTGCCCATACCAATTCCCGTATCGATTACTCTAAATTCGATGAGTTGCCCAGCATGATCATCAGCGAGAACAGTAATAGAAAAATAGATGTCGCCTTGATCAGTAAATTTAATAGCATTACTCAGCAGATTTTGCAGGATTTGTCTTAGGCGTAAAGAATCCATCATTAACACTTCAGCGATCCTAGGATCGGTCGAAGTATGGAGAGTTAATTTTTGCTTATCGGCAACGGTTGAGAATGCGCAATGAATATCTGTAATTAAACATTCAAGACTACATGGTTCTAAATTGAGAGTCAGTTTGCCAGCCTCAATTTTTGACAGATCCAGTACTTGATTGAGCATGCTAAGGAGTGACTCTGCTGAGGCATGTGCACTTTTTAGTAAGGGCTTTTCATTATTTGGAAATTGGGCGCTATTAAGCAGTAACTCCTGAACTCCTAAAATTGCGTTCATGGGCGTTCTGATTTCATGGCTCATCGTTGCTAAAAAGGCAGATTTGGCTGCATTCGCTTTTTCTGCTATTTCTTTTGAGGCGATTAATTCAACCGTCTTTTGTTTTTGTTGCCAATATTTTCTTTGTAAGCGCCAAGCAATACACCCACCTGTAATAAATAGGAGCAGAGAAAAACCCCAGGGCAAGACCATCGATGGAGGATTAGGGGGCGGAGCAATAGGGTCAATCTCATCAAATGCAAATAACTTACGAGATTCTATGGGGTCAAGTCTTTTGAGAAAATGTTCAAGAACATGGTGTAGGGGAGCATCTTCAAAGGAGATTAGCCAGCGATAAGCAAAAGGTTTGCGATTATATAAACCATCAACCTGAAGATTCGTCCCAGCAGAGCGCTTAATCAGTTGATGAGCCAAACGGATGGGCATTACCAAGGCATCAATATCTTGTTTTAAGAGCGATTGGAAGGCTTGGTCTGGGTAAGTCAAAGCCTTTTTTTGTGCTTTACTGGGTAAGGGAGGGTTTTCTAACCCTCGGTCGAAATAGGCTACTTTTAATGGGTTAATCGGAGTAGCTTCTTTGGTGGTAACGATGACATCGTATCCCCAAAAAATAGATTCAGATAGTGAGCCAAATTGGAGCACCCGATCAGTAATTTCTGGCGGATCAATTATGAAATCTACTTCGCCATTGGCTAATTGCTTGAGACCTTCATGGTCAGATTTTCTCCATCGAGGAACAAATTGCTGGCCAGTGATTTTTCCTAACTGCAAGAGTAGTGATAGAAAAACGCCACCTTCAATAGGATGGCTTGGAGCATTAAGATAAGGGGCATATTTTTCATGAATGCTAAAACGAACTACCGGATGAGCATCGATCCATTCCATTTCCGTCTTGTTAAAGGGGGTTGAGTGTGCCACTCCCCCTGTTAATATGCAGAAAATTAGCGAACCATTCAAAATGAATCGATGCATGCTCAGTGTTAGCCCTCGAAAATGCGATTAATACGACAGAACAAGATAAGATCGGCAATATTATTAATGCCTAACTTATCAAAAATTCGCGTCTTATAGGTGGCAACCGTTTTATGACTGATGTGTAGTAAGTCAGAAATCTGCTGGTTGTTATTTCCTTTACCAAGGTATTTCAAGACCTGTAATTCTCGATCAGAAATTTGCGCCAACTTGTCGTGATCGCTTAATGAGGTATTCCCTTTTTTACCATGTGTAAAGAAGCTATAGCCTTGAGAGACTGCAACACAGGCGGATAAAATTACTTTTGTTCCCGCAGTTTTGTTGACAAAACCATGGGCACCTAGCGAGCGAACTCTGCCTCCATAGACAGATTCTTCTAGGCTAGATAGGACTAATATCCCAATATGTGGGTACATAATTGCGATGCGCCGAATCACATCAAAACCATCTGTTTTTGGCATGTCTATATCAAGGATCACCATATTAGGGTTCACCTTCTTAATGGTTTTTAGGCATTCCTCTCCATTCTTAGCCTCTCCTGCTATTTCAAAAAATAACTCATCTTGCATCATACCTTTTAGTGCCATCAGCATAGCTGGATGATCATCTACCAACATCACGCGCATTCTCATTGTTTATCTCCATTGTGGTTTTTTGTGGGTGCAGCGAAAAAATTGCTTTAGCGATACGACTGTCGCTAATGTGTAAGATTTGGTGTCGACTGACTGGCGGCATCATAAGTCCGCCATAACTATGGTCCACATGTAACAGTGCGGCATTTTCTAAGTCCCTAACAAGGGTGATATTGCTCGCATAAATTTGGGCTTGCATTTTTTGCGTCTCTAAAATTAGATCAGTAGGAAGTTCTTTGGAGCGAAACTGACTAATATCTAGATGAATGGCTTCTAATTGCATTTCTTCTAACCAACGTATTTCTTGGGTCGTACCAGAAAATTGTATTAAATGGATTAACACCCCTAGTCTTCTAAGGCGTAATAAACCTTCTTTACAGGCATCTTCCAAATTAGGATCTGGCAGTTGGTAGATACCTAGATTTACTAAGCCTACTGGTAGGCGAGAGTTAAGAATGAGATCGCTAAGCGCATCAATGCAATGGCTTGATGACATCACGCGGCTAGGCACTGACAAAATACCAGGAATAAATCGCCCGCTACGATACCAGTAGGAAATCGTATCTAGGCCTTCCATAAATAAACGCAAAAGCTGCGTATCGTTAGAGCCGAGTAAAGGTCTAAATAAAGAGCCGGTCAGTTTTGTTCCCTCAGCGTTAAAAATGGGTTCGTTGCTAATCGCTTGGCGCTTGGACCAGGATTCATGTTCTTCACGGGCTTGGCTACTTAAGCCAAGCCAAGGTTCGCCACAGGCATCGCGAACCTCTTGGAAGGGTTTGTTCTTCCATGTCTTTACAAGCGTATAAAGCCGGGATTTCGGGCTCATCAGCAATCTCCAATCATTGAATGCCCAGTTTAGGCAGCTCGGATCGGGGTTGTAAGGACTTAAGGCGGATTTATCTGTAGGAATTATCCTACGCGCCATTCCCCCATTATAAGAAGGCGTTAAGTCCTTAAAGAATTTATGGCGATCGTGCCCTTGAAATTTAGCAATACGCACCTATATAATCAGCACTCCCTAGACACGAGTGCTAAAACGGGTTTGCAAGTATTTAAATCCCCATAGTATTCTGGATAGGAGATTGTAACATATTGATTTATATCGGTTTTTTAATTAGTTAACACTTACAAACATAGGAGAAGGAATGAATCTGCGTCCTTTACATGATCGCGTAATCATCAAGCGTTTAGATCAAGAATCAAAAACTGCATCTGGAATCATCATCCCTGACGCTGCTGCTGAAAAGCCTGACCAGGGCGAAGTTTTGGCAGTAGGTCCAGGCAAGCGTGATGACAGCGGTAAGTTAAATGCACCAGACGTCAAAGTAGGCGACCGCGTGCTGTTTGGCAAATATGCTGGTCAAACAGTCAAGGTCGATGGCGACGAGCTTCTCGTCATGCGCGAAGAAGACATCATGGCTGTAGTACAGAAGTAATTCGGTATCTAAGAAAGGAATTCAATCATGGCAGCAAAAGACGTTGTATTTGGAGATAACGCCCGTACCAAGATGGTCGAAGGTGTCAATATTCTTGCAAACGCAGTAAAAACAACTCTGGGACCAAAAGGTCGCAATGTGGTGATGGAGCGCTCATTTGGAGGCCCAACCATTACTAAAGACGGTGTTTCTGTAGCAAAAGAAATCGAACTCAAAGACAGGCTCCAGAACATGGGGGCGCAGATGGTGAAGGAAGTAGCTTCCAAAACTGCTGACATTGCAGGTGACGGTACTACTACTGCAACTGTTTTGGCGCAATCCATTGTTCGTGAAGGTATGAAATACGTAGTTTCAGGCCACAACCCAATGGACTTGAAGCGCGGTATCGACAAAGCTGTTACAGCTGCACTTGAAGAGCTTAAGAAAATTAGTAAGCCTTGCACAACTACTAAAGAAATCGCTCAAGTGGGTTCTATTTCCGCTAATAGCGATTACAGCATTGGTCAGCGGATTGCTGAAGCAATGGAAAAAGTAGGTAAAGAAGGTGTGATTACTGTTGAAGATGGCAAGTCATTAGAAGACGAGCTTGAAGTGGTAGAGGGTATGCAGTTTGATCGCGGTTATCTCTCCCCATACTTCATTAACCAACCAGAAAAACAAGTTGCTGTATTAGAGACTCCATACGTACTCTTGTTTGACAAGAAGATTGCCAATATCCGTGATTTACTTCCAGTACTCGAGCAAGTAGCGAAATCTGGTCGTCCATTGCTCATCATTGCTGAAGATGTTGAAGGCGAAGCCTTAGCAACTTTAGTTGTGAATAATATTCGCGGCATTATCAAGACCTGTGCTGTGAAGGCTCCTGGCTTTGGTGATCGTCGTAAAGCAATGTTAGAAGACATTGCTATCTTGACTGGCGGAACAGTCATTGCTGAAGAGATTGGTCTCACACTTGAGAAAACTACTCTAGAGCATTTAGGTCAGGCTAAGCGTATCGAAATCGGTAAAGAAAATACCATCATTATTGACGGTGCTGGCGATGCCAAGGCGATTGAAGCACGTGTGAAGAACGTTCGTGTTCAGATCGAAGAAGCGACTAGCGACTATGACAAAGAGAAGTTGCAAGAGCGCGTTGCCAAGTTGGCAGGTGGTGTTGCAGTGATTCGTGTTGGCGCTGCTACTGAAGTCGAAATGAAAGAGAAAAAAGCTCGCGTTGATGATGCATTGCATGCTACGCGCGCTGCTGTGGAAGAAGGTATTGTTCCAGGCGGTGGCGTAGCTTTAATTCGTGCGATGCAAGGTATCAAGGGCTTAAAAGGCGATAATGCCGATCAAGACGCTGGTATTAGCATCGTATTGCGCGCTATGGAAGAGCCCCTTCGTATCATCGTTTCTAATGCAGGTGACGAAGCAAGTGTAGTTGTTAATGCAGTTTTAGCTAGCACAGGCAATAACGGCTACAACGCTGCAACTGGCGAATACGGTGACCTTGTAGCTCAAGGGGTGATCGATCCTACTAAGGTAACTAAAACTGCCTTGGTTAATGCTGCCTCTGTTGCTGGTTTATTGTTAACTACTGATTGCGCCATCTGCGAAGCACCAAAAGATGACTCAGCTGGTGGCGGAATGCCTGACATGAGTGGTATGGGCGGTATGGGTGGCATGGGCGGTATGATGTAATTGTCTGATTTCCACGGCTATCTAGCTGTAGAAACAAAAACGCCTGGTTCAGAAGACCAGGCGTTTTTTCTTTGGTACAGTAGATCCTCAATAGCTTCGTATTTAATTCATTCTGGAACTCAAAAATGAGCAAACCTAGATCTGCCACACGGACACTTCAACTTGCTATGCTAAGTGCCGGGTTTTTGGTGGCTACCCCAGATACTGTATTTGCGCAAAGCAATAGTCCTAGTCAAGCGCAACCCCAATTTAGCAAAGAGGTGAGCAAGCTTCGTAATCAACGCTACTGCGAGGTCTTATATGGCAAGCGGCATTTTTTCAATCTAGAGGTCAAAGTTTTCAATACTCAAGGACTAAATCATTGTCCGCAAGAGCAGTGGAAGGTTTTAACTAAAGAGTCTGTTGAAAAAACCTATGATGCTTCTTTTGTCTTATTAAATGGGCCGCGGTTTTGGACGATGGACGAGATTAGGGCAGCAGGCAATACGGTGAATGATGTGAAAGAATCATTTGGCGGGATTGAGATGAGCCTGCGTGCAACTGTTACTTTAGGTCTAATGAAGCAGCTCATTGGCAGCAAACAATACTCGCCTAATGAAATCAATCGAACAACCAGTTTTATTTATAGGGCAGGTAACCCTGTATATGAATTAACCTCTCCTGCTGGCGAGGTTTATTTGATGCAATCTTATTCACAGATTGTGAACCCCACGTTAAGCATGGATAATTTAGCCACACTTGATCAGCAGCTCAAATTGCCCGCTGGCTGGAAATACAAAACCAGACTACTACAACAAGATTTAGCACTTGTTGCTAATGGTGTAGCTTATGTTATTCAAGATAATTTAATGAACAGCTATCAAAGACAATAAGACTTAAGTTTTAATGCCGTACAAAGAAATAGGGCTAGCATTGCTAGCCCTATTAAGTGCTGTGGCTATGCTCAATCCACCGCTTTTACCATCTCTTCCACTACCTTCTTCGCATCACCAAAGACCATCATAGTTTTATCCATGTAAAAGAGTTCGTTGTCTAGGCCGGCATAACCAGCGGCCATGGAGCGCTTATTGACAATGATTGTTTTTGCTTTGAATGCCTCTAGGATGGGCATGCCAAAGATCGCGCTACCCGGTGTACGTGCCGCCGGATTTACTACGTCGTTAGCGCCAAGCACCAGCACTACATCAGCTTGACCAAAGTCGCTATTGATATCTTCCATCTCAAACACTTGATCGTAAGGAACTTCAGCTTCAGCCAATAGCACGTTCATGTGACCAGGCATACGACCAGCTACTGGGTGGATAGCGTATTTCACGGTGACACCATGGTGAGTCAATTTCTCAGTTAACTCTTTCAGAGCATGCTGCGCTCGAGCCACTGCAAGGCCGTAGCCTGGAACAATAATGACAGTGTCAGCATTTGTCATTAAGAAGGCGGCATCTTCAGGGGAGCCGGTTTTGTAGTTTTTTGGAGCACCATCATCAGCGCCACCAGCAGCCGCATCGGCACCAAAACCGCCAAGCAATACTGCCACGATAGAGCGGTTCATAGCCTTACACATAATGTAAGAGAGGATTGCTCCTGAGGATCCTACGCATGCTCCAGCAATAATCAATACGGGGTTACTTAAGGTAAAGCCGATTCCAGCTGCAGCCCAACCAGAGTAGCTGTTGAGCATTGAGACCACTACCGGCATATCAGCGCCGCCGATAGGAATAATCAAAGTCACACCTAATACCAGGGCGACAGCGCACATTGCTAAAAAAGCTGCATGGCTGCCTGTCAAGAAATACGCAATTCCACCGGCAATCATGGCAATTGCTAGGATGAGGTTTAAGAGGTGCTGACCTGTAAAGCTTACTGGTTTGCCGCTGACCTTGCCTGATAATTTTCCAAAAGCAATAACAGAGGCGGTGAAGGTGATAGCTCCAATGAAGGCTCCAATAAAGAGTTCAATCTTTTGCGCGCCCGTGTGATCTTGGGCAGGATTGAAGACTGCAGCAATCGCAATTAATACTGCTGATAAACCAACAAAGGAGTGCATGAGCGCAACTAGCTCTGGCATCTTGGTCATTTGTACGCGCTTTGCCGCAATCGTACCAATAATGGCACCAGCAACAATCGCCCCAATGATCAATGAGTAGACTGGCTTGAATTCAGGGATTAAGAAGGTGGTAATTACGGCTAGTAACATGCCGATCATGCCAAAGGTATTTCCTTGACGTGAAGTAGTAGGTGAAGACAGTCCGCGCAAAGCGAGAATGAATAGCACCGAGGAAATGAGATAAGAAATCGCTGTGATATTTAACATGAGTATGGTCTCTGGATAGGTCTTTTTCTAGTTTTATTTAGTGCCAGCCGCATCAGCTTTAGGGGCTTTTTTCTTGAACATTTCAAGCATGCGACGGGTGACCATAAAGCCACCAAAAATATTGATTGAAGCTAAAAATACTGCAATTGCACCGATGATGCTAGTGAGGGTGATTTCATCACCACCAATCACTTCAGTTTGTAAAAGTGCGCCCACAATGATGATTCCAGAAATAGCATTCGTAACCGCCATCAGTGGGGTATGTAAGGCTGGCGTTACATTCCAAACGACGTGATAACCAACAAAGATGGCTAAAACAAAAACAGTGATGTTTTGGACGGTGAGGATGCTTTGAAAAGCGGCTAGATCCATGATGTTTCCTTGATATTATTTTTTACTATGAGTTTTTACGGACGGCTTGGCCATCACGACACATTAAGCAGGCGGTCACAATGTCATCTTCAGTCGGAATAACTAACTTCGCCTCAGAATCAATAATGAGCTTCATAAAGTCGAGTAAGTTGCGGGCATATAGGGCAGACGCATCTGCAGCAACCATGCTGGCAAGATTGGTATAGCCAATAATCTTGACACCATTTTTCTCAATAATTTTATCTGCTTCGGTTAGAGGGCAGTTACCAGAACCATTATCACCACGGCCAGCAGCTAAGTCGATGACGATAGAGCCTGGTTTCATATGGGCCACAGTGTCGCTATGCAATAAGACGGGAGGCTTACGCCCAGGAATTAATGCAGTAGTAATGACAATGTCTGCTTGTTGGGCACGCTCAGCAACTAACGCAGCTTGACGCTTCATCCAAGACTCGGGCATAGGACGCGCATAGCCACCAACCCCTTTAGCAATTTCACGTTCTTCGTCAGTTTCATAAGGAACATCGACAAACTTAGCGCCTAAGGATTCAATTTGTTCCTTAGCTGCAGGGCGGACATCTGATGCCTCAATTACTGCTCCAAGACGTTTAGCTGTAGCGATGGCTTGTAAGCCAGCAACACCGGCACCCAAAATCAGAATACGCGCTGCTTTTACTGTGCCTGCTGCTGTCATGAGCATCGGCATAAAACGCTGATATTCATTAGCAGCGACTAACACTGCTTTATACCCAGCAATATTGGCTTGAGAAGATAAGACGTCCATGCTTTGGGCGCGCGTAGTTCGTGGAGCGGCTTCGAGCGAAAAGGCCGTGATACCTTGAGCAGCCATCGCTTCAATATTGTGCTGATCAAATGGATCGAGCATGCCAATTAAGACACCTCCCGCTTTAATCTGTTTGAGCTCCTCAGTTTCAGGGGCGCGTACTTTAAGAACGATTTCAGCACCCAATGCATCAGCTGCACTACCGATACTGGCACCAACGGCTTCATAAGCAGAATCAGGTTGACTAGCTTTAACACCAGCATCTTTTTGGATGATGACCTGATGGCCTTGCCCAATCAGTTTTTTCACAGTTTCTGGGGTCGCAGCTACGCGAGTTTCCCCAAGTTTGGTTTCCAGTGGTACTCCTATGCGCATGGCATGTCTCCAAATACTAATTATTAGAAATGGCTATTTTAGTGATATATGCGCAATAGCGTATATATACATACCCTTATATATCGTCTGCCACGCTCAAATCTGAGCTATTTATAGTTAAGACTTCTACAATAAGGTTTTTAAGCTTATATCGAATTCTCGCATTTTTTAATGATTACTCTCAATTCTTCGGTAATTCCCCCTTTAAAGCCCACCAAAGTTGTGATTGGCATGTCAGGAGGGGTGGATTCATCAGTGGCAGCCTGGATGCTAAAAGAGCAGGGTTATGAGGTAATCGGCCTTTTTATGAAGAACTGGGAAGACGACGATAACCAGGAGTATTGCTCTGCACGTCAAGATTGGCTTGACGTTGTCTCGGTCGCTGATCTGATTGGAATTGATGTTGAAGCGGTTAATTTTGCCGCTCAATACCGCGAACGCGTCTTTGCAGAATTTCTCAGAGAATATGCCGCTGGAAGAACCCCAAATCCCGATGTATTGTGCAATGCAGAAATTAAGTTCAAAGCTTTTTTGGATTACGCCATGAGTTTGGGTGCTGATGCTATTGCCACAGGCCACTATGCACGCGTTCGACATGAGGGCGGCAAAGTACAATTATTAAAGGCAGTTGATGCCAGTAAAGATCAAAGCTATTTTCTTCATCGCTTAACCCAAAGTCAGCTAGCCAATGTGCTCTTTCCTTTAGGAGAAATTCCTAAAACGGAAGTGAGGAAAATTGCCGAGAAAATTGGTTTGCATAATGCCAAGAAGAAAGACTCCACTGGTATTTGCTTTATTGGCGAGCGTCCATTTCGAGAGTTTCTCAATCGTTATTTACCACATACTCCAGGGCCTATTAAAACCCCTGAAGGTCAGATTGTGGGTGAACATATGGGTTTAGCGTTCTTTACTTTGGGGCAGCGCAAAGGGATTGGTTTAGGCGGTAGCCAAGATGGCAATGGCGATGCATGGTATGTGGCTCGCAAGGATATGGCAAGCAATACTTTGTATGTGGTGCAAGGCCACGAACACCCATGGCTATTGGCTATCAAGCTATCTGCTATAGATGCTAGCTGGGTATCTGGTGTAGCGCCAACACCTGGAAATTATTTGGCTAAGACGCGTTATCGTCAAGCTGATTCTGCATGTACTTTGAGTGCTGGTAATGATGCGCAAAGTTTTGAATTAAACTTTCCAGATGTTCAATGGGCAGTAACACCTGGACAATCTGCCGTTCTTTATGACGGAGAGATTTGTTTGGGCGGCGGTATTATTTCTGCCTAGGGAAGTTCGCAAGTTGCTCTAAGCGGCTGGTGGCACAGTCTCTAAAAAAGAAGGTTTTTGCATCAACTTTTGATACAAAGTATCTAGATTGGGATATTGCTTTTGCCACTCAATAGTGGGAAATCGAAATAATAAATAGCCTAGTGCACAACCCACGGCAATATCAGCCAAGGTGAGCTGGTTGCTATGACACCATGCGTTTTGGCCTAAATCACCTGACATTCTCTTTAAAGCGGCATCTATTTTCCCCATTTGACGTTCTATCCAAGCAGGGCTTTGTTGTTCTGAAGGGCGCCAAGTCGCTTCTAAGCGGGCTAAAATGCCAGCGTCCATCACTCCATCAGCTAAGGCCTCCCAAGTCTTTACAGAGGCTCTCTCACGACCCCCCGATGGAATCAATTGGGCAATAGGGCTTAAAGTATCGGCATATTCTGCAATGACCCGCGAGTCGTAAATAGCGCCACCATCATCCAAAAGCAAGCATGGGATCTTGCCTAGGGGGTTATTAAGGGCAATTTTGGTGTCTGCAGCCCATACATTCTCTGCTTCAAGGTCAACATCGACCTTTTTTTCCAAGAAAGCAATGCGAACTTTACGTACGTAGGGGCTAGTAAGGGATCCGATGAGTTTCATAAGGTGGAGTATAGCGGTCTTGGCGAAGCAAGGTTGGAGCCCATAACGCATTAAAATCAGGTTTTATTGACATATTCAATGTAAAGGCAATATCTGTGAGCCAGCCACTTTCCACTCTCAATGCACTTTCCCCTCTAGATGGTCGCTACGCTGGTAAGTTGGACCCCCTTAGACCTTGGTTATCTGAATCGGCATTTATGCGTCAACGGGTTTTTGTAGAGATCCATTGGCTCTTAGCTTTGGCAGATGCCGGATTGCCTGATGTACCAAAAATTAGTTCTGCCGATCAGGACTTTCTTTTGTCGCTGCCTGCAAACTTTTCTGATGCTGATGCGCAGCGCATTAAAGATATTGAAGCAGTAACTAACCATGACGTCAAAGCAGTTGAGTATTTCTTAAAAGAAAAAGTATCTGGCCGACCTGACTTATTAAAGGCTAGTGAATTTATTCACTTTGCCTGTACCTCAGAAGACATTAATAACACTTCGCATGGTTTGATGTTGCGTGGCGCACGTGATGAAGTGCTCTTGCCGCAACTGCGTAAAGTTCTTTCGGTATTAACTGACTTGGCAATTGCAAATGCTAGAGTGCCGCTGCTCTCCCGCACGCATGGACAGCCAGCATCCCCAAGTACTTTAGGCAAAGAGCTTGCCAATATTGTGAAACGTTTAGAGTGTGCGATTGAGGGCATTGCCACCGCTCCACTTCTTGGAAAAATGAATGGTGCAGTAGGTAACTACAACGCTCATATTTCTGCTTATCCCGATTTTGATTGGGAAAACTTTTCTAAAAATGTGGTTGAGCAGCGTTTAGGCTTAACTTTTAATGCTTACACTATTCAGATTGAGCCACATGATGGTATGGCGCAGTTATTTGATGCAATAGCCCGTGCTAACACGATTCTCTTAGATATGGATCGTGACTTCTGGGGCTATATTTCTATTGGCTACTTTAAACAACGCACTAAGGCTGGCGAAATCGGCTCTTCTACAATGCCGCACAAAGTCAATCCCATTGATTTTGAGAACTCCGAAGGTAACTTGGGTGTGGCAAATGCATTGCTACGCCATTTGGCTGAAAAATTACCCATCTCTCGGTGGCAGCGCGACTTGACTGACTCTACTGTATTACGTAATCTAGGCCCTGCTTTTGGGCATAGTGTTTTGGCCTATGACAGCGCCTTACGCGGTTTAAGTAAGTTAGAGGTCAATCACGCTGCAATTGCAGCAGATTTAGATGAATGTTGGGAAGTATTGGCTGAGCCAGTGCAAACGGTGATGCGCCGCTTTGGTATTGAAAATCCATACGAACAACTCAAAGAACTCACGCGTGGCAAAGGCATTAATAAATTAGATCTGCAAAACTTCATTAAGGGACTCGCCATTCCAGAAGAAGCTAAAGCACGCTTGCTAGAAATGACGCCTTCTTCTTACTTAGGTAAGGCGGTTGAGTTGACCGAACGTCTTAAAAAGTGAACTTGACTACCAATTCAGAATACGGGGCACGTCCACGCATCTGGTTTGTTATTTATCAATTGCTATGGCATCTCTTATTGCCATTAGCATTTATTCGCCTTGCTTGGCGCGCGCGCCATTCCATCGAATATCTTAGTGATCTTCCTGAGCGTTTGGGCTTTGCTTATAGCAAGCCAATTAAGCAAGGGGCAATTTGGATTCATGCAGTCTCAGTAGGAGAGACTCGTGCAGCACAACCTCTGATTGAGGCGTATCTGGCCCAGGGCGAATGTATTCTTCTAAGCCATATGACCCTCAATGGTCGTCGCACTGGAAAGCAGTTATTTGCTAAAGAGATAGCCTTAGGGCAAATTCGACAAGTCTATTTGCCATATGACCTTTGTTGGGCTGTAGAGCATTTCTTGAAGACCTTTAAACCAAAGCTAGGCCTTTTTATGGAGACGGAGGCGTGGCCAACCGTTGTCTTTCGCTGTAAAGAGATTCGCTTGCCTTTATTTTTAGTGAATGCGCGTTTATCAGAGCGCAGTGCTAGTCGGGTAAATCGATTTGGTAAAGCAGGGCGCGCTTTATTTCAGGCCTTTGCAGGTATCTTGGCGCAAACTGATTTTGATGCTCAACGTTATCGCCATTTGGGCGTCAAGAATGTAGAGATCGTTGGTAATCTCAAATTCGATGTGCCACTTGATATAGAGCTCGTTAGTCAAGGTAAAGCCTGGCAGCAAGAATTGCATGCCAACCAACGTCTCATGGTCTGTGCTGCGAGTACGCGCGATGGGGAGGAGGTCATTATTCTCAAAGCATGGCAGGATTTACTCCTCAGTCATGCCTTTAAGGTGCCCCCATTATTGTGTTTAGTCCCAAGACATCCCGAGCGTTTTTCAGAGGTAGCAGATCATATTGCTGGTGTGGGTTTTCAGTTTCGGCGCCGTACAGAGTGGCGCGGTGTACCTCAGACCGCGACTGATTTAGAAGTGATCTTGGGTGATTCCATGGGCGAGATGCCGCTCTATTACAGCGCTGCTGACTTAGTGCTGATGGGCGGAAGCTTGCTCCCTTTTGGCGGTCAAAATCTGATTGAAGCATGTGCAGCAGGTTGCCCTGTCTTACTAGGGGAGCATACTTATAACTTTCAGCAGGCCGCATTAGATGCATTAGAGATTGGCGCTGCTAAAAGACTCAAAGGGAATTTGTTATTGGGTGAACCGATTGCTTTAATGGAGTCTTTAAAGTCTATGTTGTTAAATCCGGCTCAGCTAGAAAAGATGTCAACTGCTGCAAAGAGATATTCGCTTGAACATCGAGGTGCGACACAGAAAATACTCAGATCATTAGAGCATCAACACTTCAGCCTGAGTTAATCAGGCTGAAGGTGTTTCATTAGGCGCTATACCTGCGCTCCAAAATTGGGATCCTCATTGCGCGATGCATCATCAGGTTTACGTTCGCCTTTGATGAGATCTTCTCGGGTCACCCCAAGCCACATTGCTAAAGCTGCTGCCACAAACACAGAAGAATAAATACCAAACAATATTCCAATGGTCAGGGCTAAGGCAAAGTAAAAGAGTGTAGGCCCGCCAAATATCAGCATGGCCAACACCATCATCTCAGTACTTCCATGGGTAATGACAGTACGGCTAATAGTGCTGGTAATTGCGTTATCAATGATCTCACGGGTATTCATCTTGCGATACTTGCGGAAGTTTTCCCGAATTCGGTCAAAGATCACAACAGATTCATTAACCGAGTAACCCAGTACTGCAAGCACAGCCGCCAATACTGAGAGTGAGAATTCCCATTGGAAGAAGGCAAAGAAGCCAAGAATAATGATCACATCATGTAAGTTCGCAATGATGCCGGCGACAGCAAATTTCCACTCAAAGCGAAATGACAGATAGACCACAATACCAATGATCACAAAGATTAACGCTTTCAAACCATCAAGCGCCAACTCTTGACCTACTTGCGGACCAACAAACTCAACGCGCTGTAATTTTGCTCCCGTAGTTTGGGGATCTAGTGCTTGCATTACTGCTTGGCTTTGATCTGCTGAAGAAATGATTTTTCCTTGTGCATCTTTTTGTAATGGCAAACGAATCATCACATCACGTGAACTACCAAAGTTCTGTATCTGGGTATCTGCATAGCCCAGTTTCTCAACATTGCTTCTGATTGACTCTAGAGGGGCAGTTTGTGGATAGCTCACTTCCATTACCGTACCGCCAGTAAATTCAATCGAAAGATGCAGACCGTTATGCCAGAGGAAGAAAACAGCAGCTAAAAAGGTAATAAAGGATATTGCATTAAGCGCCAAGGCATGGCGCATAAAGGGAATATCTTTTTTGATGCGGAAAAATTCCATGACTTATTTCTCCTGTGGGCGCCAAACTTGGCCGATAGCGAGTTTTTGAACCTTCTTATGTCTGCCGTACCAAAGATTAACGAGGCCACGAGAAAAGAAGACTGCCGAGAACATGGAAGTCAGAATACCTAAGCAATGAACCACTGCAAAGCCTTTGATTGGACCTGATCCAAATGCAAGTAGTGCTAGTCCAGCAATTAAGGTGGTGACGTTTGAATCTAGAATAGTTGCCCACGCTTTATCAAAACCTACTGCAATTGCAGTTTGAGGAGCAGCGCCATTGCGTAACTCCTCACGAATTCGTTCATTAATCAATACGTTCGAATCAATCGCCATACCAAGAGCTAGTGCCATCGCAGCAATACCTGGCAAGGTGAGGGTGGCTTGTAGCATGGACAAGACTGAGATCAGTAGTAATAGGTTCACCGCTAGGGCAATAACCGAGAAGGTGCCAAACAAGAGGTAGTAGGCCATCATGAAGATAGCAATTGCCGAGAATCCAATTAAAAGAGATTTAAAACCTTTTTCAATGTTTTCTGCACCCAAGCTTGGTCCAATCGTGCGTTCTTCAATGATTTCCATTGGTGCTGCCAACGAGCCAGCGCGCAATAAAAGAGCTAAGTCATTCGCGCTTTCTGTTGTGGGTTGACCTGTTATCTGAAACTTAGAGCCAAACTCACCCTGAATAGTGGCAATCGTTAACACTTCACCCTTGCCTTTTTCAAACAAGATCATGCCCATGGGTTTACCAATATTCTCGCGTGTCACCTCTTGCATCACACGACCACCTGTAGCGTCTAGGGAGATATTTACCGCAGGGCGTTGGTTTTGATCAAAGCCAGCACTTGCATCAGTAATGCGATCTCCACTGAAGATTACTGACTTTTTAAACACACCCATTCGGTTTTCACCAAAGCGAAAGGCATCCATGCCAGGTGGGGGCGTTTCACCGATAGCAATGGTGGAAACAATCGGGTCAGCAAGTCTAGACTCTAGGGTTGCAGTACGCCCAATGATGTCCTTAGCGCGGGCAGTATCTTGTACGCCTGGTAACTGTACGACGATACGTTCTGCGCCTTGCTGTTGAATCACCGGTTCTTTAACCGCTAATTCATTAACACGCTTATTTAGCGTAACAATATTTTGCTTAACAGCGTTATCTTGGATCTCTTTTAAGGCTGCCGGTTTAAATTCTCCAACGAGCTTTGGCGATAGGCCAGTGGGCTTTACTTGCCACACTAATTCAGGTTGGCTGATCATCAATACAGAACGCGCTTTTTCAGCATCCTCAAGACTGCCAAAGTTCACGGTGATGGTATCTTGCCCACGATCAATGCCTTGTTGGCGAATAGATTTATCACGTAGTTGACTGCGGATATCGCCTGCAAGTGAAGTCACTTTCTTTTGGACTGCACCCTTCATATCGACTTGCAAAAGGAAGTAGACTCCGCCACGCAAGTCAAGACCTAACGGCATCGGTAATGCGTTAATGGCATTGAGCCACCCCGGTGTGTTGGAAAGAAGATTTAATGCGACTGTGAAATTAGGATCATTTTGATCAGTATTTAACTTTTGCTGCAAGAGATCGCGAGCGCGTAACTGAATATCCGTATCGTTAAAACGAATTTTGATTGATCCTACATGCCCATTAGACTCAAAGAACATGCCAGTACTGCTGATGCTGTCATCAGCCAAAATCTTTTCAACGCGTGCTTGGGTCGCCAAATCAACCTTGATCATAGGTTTGGCGGAGGAAACTTGAACCGCTGGTGCCTCACCGTAAAAATTCGGTAATGAATACAGCCCCCCAATTAACAATGCAACTAGGATGACGATATATTTCCAGAGAGGATAGCGGTTCATATTGAGATACTTTTATGCAGACTTTAATGTGCCTTTTGGCAATACCGTAGTGATGGCCCCTTTTTGCATTTGCACTTCAGTGCCAGCCGAAATCTCAACTGTAACAATCTGATCTTTTAAGGCGGTGACTTTGCCCATGATGCCGCCAGTGGTGACGACTTCGTCGCCAACGGCTAAAGATTCGAGCATCGCTTTAGTTTCTTTTGCTCGCTTCATTTGTGGGCGAATCATGATGAAGTACAAGACGGCAAACATCAAAATAAGAGGGAGAAAGCTCATTAAGCCTCCTGAATCTGCACCCGCGGCTGGAGCCTGGGCAAAAGCATTACTAATCCACATATAAAACCTCCATTAATTACGAATTGGGAACTGCTTACCTTTTCGGCTTTTAAAAGTGAAGCCGTAAACCCGCAATTCTAAACTGTGTGGGGCTTTGGGGGAGATTTAGCGGTAGCTATTCCCTTTAAGGGGTATTAATCCTGTCCAGGCTCAACCCCACGTTGGCGATTACTACGAAATTCCTCACGATAAGCGCTAAAGCGGTCCTTACTTAAGGATTCCCGAACTTCTTCCATTAACTGTAGATAGTAGGAGAGATTGTGAATGGTATTGAGCTGGGAGCCTAAGATCTCATTGGCCTTTTGAAGGTGATTTAAATAAGACCTAGTAAAGTTTTGACAGGTGTAGCAGGCGCAGCTAGGGTCTACTGGCCGATCATCGTCCTTGTAGCCTGAATTACGTAACTTAAGGTCGCCAAAGCGGGTAAAAAGCCAACCATTTCGAGCATTACGGGTAGGCATCACGCAGTCGAACATGTCAATTCCCAAGCTAACGCCCAAAATCAGGTCTTCTGGGGTACCCACACCCATTAGATAGTGCGGCAGATGCTCGGGGAGTTTGGGAGCAGTGAAGTTCAAAATGCGCTCGAACTCTGGCTTAGGTTCTCCCACAGAGAGACCTCCAATGGCAATACCATCAAATCCTTGCTGGCTAACGGCATCTAGAGAAAACTTACGGAGATTTTCAAACATGCCACCTTGTACGATGCCAAAGAGGCCATTGCCAGTTTCTAGCTCCCGAAAGCGCTTTAAGGATCGATCACCCCAACGCAGCGACATTTCTAGTGAGGCGCGGACAGTTTTTTCTGAGGTGGGTTGTCCCTTTACTTCATAGGGAGTGCATTCATCAAACTGCATGGCAATATCGCTATTTAAGACCCCCTGAATTTCCATGGACACCTCTGGGGACATAAATAGTTTGTCCCCGTTAATTGGAGAGGCAAAAGTTACGCCTTCCTCAGAGATTTTTCTTAGAGCGCCCAAACTAAAGACTTGAAAGCCTCCAGAGTCAGTCAAGATGGGCTTATCCCAGCCCATGAAGCGATGTAGGCCACCATGTTTTTTCACAACACCAAGTCCTGGTCTAAGCCATAGGTGGAAAGTATTTCCTAAAATAATTTGCGCCTTAGCCTCATTGAGATCTCGCGGTGTCATCGCCTTGACAGTGCCATAGGTACCCACGGGCATAAAGATCGGCGTTTGAACGCTACCATGTGGTAGATCGAGTTGACCTAAGCGTGCTGGACTAGCAGAGTCACGCGCCAAGATATTAAAGTGAACGGGTTTAGTCATGAGTTTATATTTTCAAATCGGCTTAAGAACATCGCATCGCCATAACTGAAGAAGCGGTATTTCTGACAAATGGCATATTGATATGCATTACGGATATTGTCCATGCCCGCAAAGGCGCTAACCAACATTAATAGAGTAGATTTTGGCAGATGAAAATTAGTGAGTAAGCAATCTACAGTCTTAAAAACATAGCCCGGAGTAATAAATAGATTAGTTTGGCCACTGGTTTTGAGATTTTGGGCCTGACTCTCTAGGGCGCGCAGGCTAGTGGTGCCCACAGCGATAACTCTGCCACCAAGGGCATGAGTTTGCTCAATAGCCATAAGGGTGGCCTGCGGAACTGAAAACCACTCATAGTGCATTTTATGTTTGCTAAGGTCTTCCTCGCGCACGGGAGTAAAGGTACCGGCACCTACATGCAAAGTAATAGACGCCTGCTTAACGCCTAATGCGCTGAGTTTTTCAAGGATGGATTCATCAAAGTGCAGACCTGCAGTGGGCGCTGCTACTGCGCCTAGATTTTTAGCCATAACTGTTTGATAGCGCTTGGCATCTTCTTCGTTTGGTTGATGTTCAATGTAAGGTGGTAGTGGAAGTTCGCCAAATCGCTCTAACAGGCAGAGCACATTTTCTGGGAAGCGAACTTCATAGAAGCGACCGTCATAACCAAGCATTTCTAATGGGAAGGTTTCTCCTGCTTGGTTATAAATATGAAGGATGGTGCCTGTTTTGGGTACCTTTGAGGCTCTCATTTGAACCCAGGCCTGGTTTTCTGCGCTGATGCGTTCAATTAGAAGCTCAACCTTGCCGCCAGTCTCCTTTTTGCCATGAAGGCGAGCGGGGATGACTTTAGTGTCGTTAAAGACAAGTAAATCCCCTGGCTTAATAAGGTCAAAAATATCCTCAAACTGGCGGTCAATGAATTGGACGTCATTTCCTCCTTGCGCCTTGACCTCTAGAAGGCGGCTATCGGTTCTGTTCGCCAAAGGATGCTGGGCGATTAGATTGGGCGGGAGGTCGTAATTGAAGTCGGAGAGTTGCATAGCATTACCATCAGGTATTGGATTTTAACGATGACGACCAAGCGACCACCAACACTACTAGAAAAGATGGGTTTAAACAGCCCTATGGCGCTAGCTTTGCACCTGCCAGCTCGGTATGAGGATGAAACGCAGCTTAGCACCATTGAGGAGGCTTTGGATCTCGGTAAATTTGATTCGATCCAGACGCAAGGCAGAGTAATTCGCAATCAAGTGCTATATCGTCCTAGAAGGCAGATGTTGGTCACGATCGAAGACGGGACTGCTTGCCTGCAACTCCGTTTTCTGAATTTCTATCCTAGCCAGCAAAAACAAATGGCAGTAGGCAGCCATCTGAGAGTCCGTGGAGAGGTTCGGGAGGGGTATTTGGGTCCAGAGATAGTCCATCCTACGGTTCGTGTCCTAACCCCTGATGCGCCCTTACCAACTAGCTTGACTCCGGTTTATCCTGCGAGTGCTGGGGTTTCACAGGCCATGATTCGTAAAGCAGTCACTTTGGCCTTGCAAGCGCCTAGCCTTAAAGAAAGTTTGGCGGAATTTTTACCTACCCAACTCATGGCTCAAATTTTGCCCACCAATAATTGGCCTCAATTGCAAGATGCCATTACTTACTTGCATCAACCACCGGCAGATGCAGATACACAGACTTTATTGGAGCGTACTCATCCGGCTTGGCGGCGGGTGCAGTTTGAAGAATTACTTGCACAGCAAATTTCATTAAAGCGGGCTCATGCTATTCGTAGGCAAAGGCAGGCTCCCACATTTAAACAGAAAGAGACATTCGCAATTGAAGAAGAATTGCTTAAAGTATTGCCCTTTGACTTAACAGGCGCACAAGTACGCGTTTGGACAGAAATTTCTAATGACTTAAGCCAAGTATTTCCAATGAATCGCTTATTACAGGGTGACGTGGGAAGTGGTAAGACTGTCATTGCTGCTCTTGCAGCTGCACGGGTAATGGATTATGGCTATCAAACAGCGGTGATGGCGCCCACCGAGATTTTGGCGGAACAACACTATTTGAAGATGAAAGAGTGGTTCGAGCCTTTAGGAATTCACGTGAGCTGGTTATCTGGAAGTTTGAAGGCAAAAGAAAAAAGACTAGTACAAGAAATGATTGAGTCTGGAAAAGCCCAACTCATTATTGGTACGCATGCGCTTATTCAGGATAAGGTGAGTTTTGCTAAATTGGGTTTAGCGGTAATTGATGAGCAGCATCGCTTTGGCGTAAGGCAGCGCCTAGAAATTCAACAACGGGTTGGCTCTGAGTTGTTCTACTGCCATCAGATGATGATGTCTGCTACACCGATTCCACGGACCTTGGCGATGACGTATTACGCTGACTTAGATGTTTCTGTTATTGACGAGCTTCCCCCTGGAAGAAAGCCGATTACCACTAAGGTTGTTAAAGCTACGCGCCGTGAGGAAGTAATCGGGGGATTACAAGATTGGCTGGCTAAAGGTTTGCAGGCATATTGGGTATGCCCCTTAATTGAAGAGTCTGAGGCACTGCAATTACAGACAGCTGTTGAAAGTTTTGAGCAACTTACCTTGGCCTTACCAAATTTCAAGGTGGGATTAGTCCATGGCCGTCTCAAAAGCGAAGAGAAAGCCGCAGTGATGGCTGCATTTAAGGCCAATGAGATTCAGTTACTAGTAGCTACTACGGTAATTGAAGTTGGGGTTGATGTTTCTAATGCTGCCCTCATGGTGATTGAACATGCAGAGCGTTTTGGCTATGCGCAGATACATCAATTAAGGGGTCGTGTTGGTCGTGGACCAGCTGATTCAGTATGCATCTTGATGTATGCCGAACCTCTTTCATTTACTGCAAAAGAGCGCCTGCAGACCTTGCGAGAAACCTCAGATGGGTTTGTGATTGCTGAGCGCGATTTATCCTTGCGTGGCCCAGGTGAATTATTGGGTGCGAAACAGTCGGGAGATGTGATGTTACGTTTTGTCGATTTACAGCGTGATGCTTGGTTAATTGAGCTGGCCCAAAAGGCGGCAGAGCGTTTGCTGGCAGAACATAGTGATCTAGTGGAGCGTCATCTAGAGCGTTGGCTGGGCTCTCGCACAGAATTTCTAAAGGCCTGATAATTACCTCATGACACTGACAGAACTTCGTTACATCGTTGCCGTTGCTAGAGAGCGCCATTTTGGTCGGGCGGCAGAATCTTGTTTTGTCTCTCAACCGACTTTATCAGTGGCAATCAAGAAATTGGAAGAAGAGCTCGGTATTCAGATATTTGAGCGCACCAATACTGAAGTTGCGATGACGAGCCTAGGCACTTTGATTGTGGAACAGGCTCAAAGAGTGCTAGAGGAAGCCAGTTCTTTAAAGCATCTAGCAAAGCATGGACAAGATCCCTTATCTGGCCCGCTCCGCTTGGGCGCCATTTATACGATTGCACCTTATCTTTTACCGAGTTTGGTGCGAGTAGCTAGAGATCTGATGCCCAATGCCCCACTATTTTTAGAAGAGAACTTCACAGTACGTTTATTAGAAATGCTCCGCCAGGGCATGATCGATTGTGCAGTGTTGGCTGAACCTTTTCCTGATACTGGACTAGATGTCATTGACTTGTATGAAGAGCCTTTTTTAGTTGCAGTACCCAAAGATCATCCATGGCAGAGTCGGACCTCGATTGCGCATCAGGAACTTAAAGAACAAAATACTTTATTACTAGGAGCGGGCCACTGTTTTAGAGACCATGTTTTAGGGGTCTGCCCAGAATTAAGCCGTCTAGGCACGGGCTCAACTTTTGGTGAGCAACGAAGCTTTGAGGGATCTTCCTTAGAAACGATTCGCCAGATGGTAGCTGGTGGCATTGGAATCTCCGTTTTACCTAGGACCTCTATAGCCGATCCCACTACAAAAGAGGGCTTGATTCGGTATATCCCTCTTGAGGAGCCTATTCCGACTAGGCGAGTTTGCTTGGTCTGGCGTAAAAGTTATCCCCGAAGTGTTGCTATGCATCGGTTAGCTCAAATTATTCGACAGTGTGATCTTCCTGGGATCACTTTGATACATGTATGATCGCCTGATTGCCTATGGTCATCTGATTCGCTTAGATAAGCCGATTGGAACACTCTTGTTATTGTGGCCCACTTATTGGGCGTTGTGGTTAGCAAGTGGCGGATTTCCTCAGTGGTCAATTTTGATGATTTTTACACTCGGTACATTTCTAATGCGTAGCGCGGGTTGCGCTGTCAATGACTATGCTGACCGCAACTTTGACCGGCATGTGCAAAGAACTAAAGATCGCCCTATCACTAGCGGAAAAATTTCTGGTAAAGAAGCGCTTGGCGTAGCGGCAGTCTTAGCCGCTTTAGCTTTTTTATTAATTCAGCCGCTCAACTCGCTTACTAAAGAGCTCTCGGTATTTGCATTATTTGTGGCTACCATTTATCCATTTACTAAGCGCTTTCTGGCGATCCCTCAGGCCGTACTCGGAATTGCATTTGGTTTTGGTATTCCGATGGCATATGCCGCGGTGCTGGGTTTTATTCCGCTTGAAGCATGGATTCTGTTTATAGGGAACGTGTTTTGGGCAATTGCCTATGACACAGCCTACGCCATGGTGGATCGCGAGGATGATCTGCGTCTTGGTCTACGAACCTCTGCCATTACCTTTGGACGCTTTGATCTCAAGGCAATAGCTCTCAGTTACGGGATTTTGTTTTTTAGCCAAGCGGTGGTTGCCCACTTAGCCAATCTCAGTCATTACTTTTACTTAGGATGGCTAGCTGCGCTACTTTGTGCTCTCTATCACTTAAAGCTAATTGCTACTAGAGAACGTGCTGCATGCTTTAAAGCATTTCGGCATAATAATTGGCTAGGCGGCTTTTTGTTTCTAGGAATTGTGCTCGGCTTAACTCTGACCTAACTCATCACCCATCGACTTACCGCGCCTACTAGCGGCCTCAATGGCCTTTTCTAGCGTTCCATGCCAATCTAGCTGTTTGAGAATATCTAAGGCTGCAGCAGTAGTCCCCCCTTTAGAGGTAACTCGTTCACGTAATACTCCTGCGCGCTCATCGGAGTTATGAGCTAGTTGGGTTGCTCCTTCTAAAGTAGCATAGGCGAGTTGGCGGGCGGTAGCCTCATCTAAACCCAACTTTTCTCCACTAGCTTGCAAGGCCTCCAAGAAAGCAAATACATAGGCAGGCCCACTTCCTGAAACTGCTGTAACGGCATCCATCAGTTTTTCTTCCTTGACCCATACTGTTTGACCTACTGCATTACAAATAGTTTGAGCAAGATCCCGATCTAATTGATTGACTGCGGCATCAGCAAATAAACCTGTAATTCCTTTGCCAATGAGCGCTGGAGTATTGGGCATAGCGCGTACACAACGTTCATGATCAAGCCAGCGACTCATGTCCTTAATTCGAATACCGGCAGCGATACTCAGAATGAGGGGGCCAGGAGTGGCGGCCTGTTTTAGTTTGGAGCTCAAGGTCTTGGCAACCACATTAAAGTCTTGCGGCTTGATAGCCATTACAAGGACATTGTTCTTAGAAAAATCAAACGCAATTTGATCTAAAGCACCAATCACCTGCACTCCAAAGTCAGCATGTAAGTCAATGCCTGTAATGGCATTGGCCTCAACGACCGAGAGTTGATTTGCATTAAACCCATTAGCTAATAGTCCGCTAATCAGGGCGCGCCCCATATTGCCGCCCCCAATGAAAGTAATGTGGGTATTAGAATTATTTTGTGTGCTCATTTGGTAACCTTGTTACGCTCCCCAAAGATGGATCTTCCTACTCGCACCATGGTACTGCCTTGTGCAATAGCCGCTTCCATATCGTCTGACATGCCCATCGACAGGGTATCAAAGAATTCATAGCCAACTTCAGTAAAGTGTTTTGCCTGAATAGTGAAAAAGCATTCCCTCAGTAATCCAAAGGCAGCAAGTTGCGCTTTTGGATCTAAATTAGGAGCAGGAATAGCCATCAGACCTCTCAGAATCAAATGGGGCAACTGGGCAATCGCATTACAAAGCTCCTCTACTTGCGCCAAGGGCACCCCACTTTTGCTGTCTTCTTCGCTCACATTGACCTGAACGCACAATTGCAGAGCCCCTAGATCAGGAAATTGCCCACGTTGATCTGATAGCCGTTCAGCGATTTTTAGGCGATCCACGCTATGAACCCAATCGAAATGTTCCGCCACTTCTTTGGTTTTATTGCTTTGCAAGGGGCCAATAAAGTGCCATTCGAGCCAGGGACGTAATTTAGCAAGCAACTTTATCTTGTCTACCGCTTCTTGGACGTAGTTTTCTCCAAAAGCAGTTTGACCGGCATGCATGGCCTCTTCGATGGCCCGTGCAGGAAAAGTTTTACTCACAGCCACTAATTGGATATCTTCAGGCTCACGTTGAGCTGCTAATGCAGCTAACTCAAGCCGCTGCCGCACGCCAATGAGATTATTGGTAATTTGACTCATTGGATGGGGTGGAGGGCTGACGCCAATTTAGACTGAATGGGGAAAATGACTATATTCATGAACATCATTTTAGCCATTTACTTATAATTGGCTACATGGGAAATCGACTTTCAAAAATTGCCACCAGAACTGGTGACGCTGGGATGACAGGTTTAGGCGACGGTAGTCGCGTTGAAAAAGACCATCTGCGGATTTGCGCCATGGGCGATGTGGACGAGCTGAATTCAGAAATCGGCGTTTTGATGACTGAAACCATCCCTGAGGCTATTGCAGGTGAGTTGCAGGCCCTGTTTTTACAGGTGCAACATGATCTTTTTGATTTGGGAGGTGAGTTGTGTATCCCAAACTACACCTTGTTAAAACCAGAGCATGTTGCCCAGCTCGATATTTGGCTCGAAAAATACAACAGCACTCTTCCTCCACTTACTGAATTTATTCTGCCAGGGGGTACTCGCGCAGCGGCACAAGCGCATGTGTGTAGAACTGTTTGTAGAAGAGCGGAGCGCTCGATTGTGCGTTTAGGTTGGGCAGAGCCCCTATATGACTCTCCTCGTCAATATGTCAATCGCCTATCTGACCTCCTTTTTGTATTGTCCCGCGTACTTAATCGCGCTGCTGGTGGCCTTGATGTTCTTTGGGAGCACGAAAAAAAAGAGACTAAATAAATCAGTCTCTTTTTTAACGCTATAGCGCAGGCTTTTTCTATTTTTTGGTGCGCCGACGATTCTTCACGGCTAATGCTAGGCGTTGTAAGACATTGACTGAATCTTCCCAGTTAATACAGGCATCAGTAATGCTCTTGCCATACTCTAGTTTGTTGGGGTCATCTTTACCTGGAGTGAACTTTTGAGCGCCATCATTGAGATGACTTTCAATCATTACGCCAAAAATTTGACGTGAGCCAGATTCAATTTGCTCGGCAATATTGTCAGCAACAACAATTTGCCGCTCATGTTTTTTGCTGGAATTAGCATGCGATAAATCTACCATCAAACTTGCTGGAAGCTTTGCAGAACTTAACTCAGCACAGGCTTCTTGTACATACTGAGCTTCGTAATTGGGCTCTTTACCACCCCGCAAAATGACATGACAGTCTTTATTGCCTTTGGTCTCAACAATAGAAACTTGGCCATTTTTATGAACTGATAAGAAGTGGTGGGGACGGCTCGCAGCTTGAATTGCATCCGTTGCAATTTTGATATTGCCATCAGTGCCATTCTTAAATCCAATCGGAGCAGATAAGCCAGATGCGAGTTCTCGGTGAACTTGACTCTCGGTTGTGCGAGCGCCAATCGCCCCCCAAGAAATAAGGTCAGCAATATATTGTGGGGAAATGACATCTAAGAATTCGCTACCTGCTGGCATCCCTAGGCGATTAATTTCCATTAAGACTTGACGGGCAATACGTAGACCTTCTTCGATACGAAAGCTCTCATCTAGGTAAGGATCATTAATCAAACCTTTCCACCCAACGGTAGTGCGGGGTTTTTCAAAATACACCCGCATCACAATTTCGAGTTCACCTGCAAAGCGCTCGCGCTCACCTAGTAATCGCTGGCAGTACTCTAAGGCTGCACGTGGATCATGAATTGAGCAAGGTCCAATAATGACCAATAAACGATCATCTTTACCATGAATAATGTCCCGAATCTTCTTACGAGTTTTACTAATCAAAGTCTCGGTAGGCGTTCCTGCAATTGGAAAGAAGCGAATTAAATGCTCTGGCGGAGGCAGAACAGTAATGTTATGAATGCGTTGATCATCTGTATCCGACGTCTTATCAACGGCGGCGTACCAATTGGAGGGATTTGTGTTTTGTTGGCTCATACGACTATTTTAATCGTATCAAGCAGTGCCACCGACAGTTAAGCTCTCAATGCGTAAGGTAGGCTGGCCAACCCCAACGGGCACACTTTGCCCCTCTTTGCCACAAACACCAACACCACCATCCAATTTAAGGTCATTTCCGATCATGGAAACCTGCTTTAGAGACTCTGGACCACTACCAATAATGGTGGCCCCTTTGACGGGATACAGAATTTTGCCGTTTTCTACCCAATACGCCTCAGAGACAGAAAATACGAATTTACCGCTCGTAATATCCACCTGACCTCCGCCAAAGTTCACCGCATAAAGACCTCGCTTGATGCTAGCCACAATTTCTGCTGGATCATCTTTACCAGCCAACATATAGGTATTGGTCATACGGGGCATTGGCAATGAAGCAAAACTTTCTCGGCGGCCATTGCCTGTTAGGGGCATTTTCATGAGACGGGCGTTAAGACTATCCTGAATATAGCCCTTCAAAATGCCATCTTCAATTAGGGTGGTGCATTGGGTGGGCGTACCTTCATCGTCAATATTGAGAGAGCCGCGTCGCCCTGAAAGAGTGCCGTCATCCACCACTGTGACACCTTTTGCAGCCACCCGTTGGCCAATACAACCTGCAAAAGCAGAGGAACCTTTACGATTAAAGTCCCCCTCTAATCCATGACCTACAGCCTCATGGAGGAGAACTCCTGGCCAACCTGGCCCCATCACTACGGTCATTGGTCCAGCCGGAGCGGCGCGCGAGTCTAGATTTACTAGCGCACTATCTACTGCCTCATCGACATATTGATTAATAAGCCGAGTACTAAAGTAGTTGTAGTCATGACGAGCACCACCACCTGATGAGCCCGATTCTCTACGCCCATTTTGTTCGGCAATGACATGCACAGAAACGCGCACCAATGGGCGAATATCTGCCGCTAATAAACCATCGGCACGAACTACTAGGACCACATCAAATTCACCGGCTAGGCTAGCCATGACCTGAATGATGCGTGGATCACGTGCCCGTGCTCGACGTTCAATACTTTCTAATAATGCAATTTTTGCTTTGGGTGTAAGGGAGTCTAGGGGGTTTAAATCTGAATAGAGCGCATTAGATACTGGATGAAAGGCCTTACTAGCCACAACTTGTTTTCCACCTTGCGGTCCAATCACGCGGGTTGCATTTGCAGCTTTACTTAAAGCTTCTAAATTAATTTCATCAGAGTAAGCAAAAGCGGTTTTATCTCCATAAATGGCTCGTACGCCAACACCTTGATCAATGCTAAAGCTGCCAGACTTCACAATACCCTCTTCAAGACTCCAGCTTTCACTACGCGTATGTTGAAAGTAGAGGTCAGCATCATCAAGGCGATGGGTAAACATATTTCCAAAAGTGTGATGTAGATCTTGCTCGGATAAACCAGTAGGTTCAAGCAAAATACTTTTGGCCACTCTTAAAAGGTCGGCCTGCTTCTTTGGTTTAGACCAGCTCCTTGGAAATAGCGCTTCTGGTGCATTCATGATGGGTGTGCAGAACTTTCGATAGTCATAGCTTACGGTGATTTAGTGCAGGCAACTTAGAGCGTACCTCGTTTAGTTTTTCTTTGCTCAGAGTGCTCGTGATATATCCCTCGCCCTCGGGAAGTTGGGCTAAAACTACTCCCCAGGGGTCAATAATCATGCTATTACCCCAAGTTCGGCGGAGATTGACATGAATGCCACCTTGCGCTGACGCCAATACATAGCATTGATTTTCAACAGCGCGAGCCCGCAATAGCAATTCCCAATGGTCTTTGCCAGTGGTGTAAGTAAAGGCAGCGGGAATAAGATGGCAATCGACTTGTCCAAGAGCTCTATAAAGTTCGGGAAAGCGTAAGTCATAACAAATGCTTAAACCAAAGCGCCATTCTGTATTAGCTACTTTTATGGCAAGCAATCTCGGTTCGCTACCTGCGGTAATTGTTTCCGATTCTTCATAATGTTCAGTTGCCGTCTGAAAACCAAACAAATGTATTTTGTCGTAATGGGCAATAAGTTGGCCTTGAGGGTCATATACCAGCGTGGTATTTAATACTTTATTGGGTTCGGGTGACTCCAATGGAATTGTGCCAGCTACTAAATAAATGCCATGCTCTTTGGCAATGGCTGCAAGACGTTCTTGAATAGGCCCAGTTCCAAAGGCTTCTTTTGCACTAAGCTTATCGGTATCCTTAAGACCCATCAGGCAAAAATATTCGGGCAGAACAACTAGTTGGGCGCCATCTTTGGCAGCAATATTTACCAATCGCTGTGCGGTATCCATATTTTCTTTAAGCTTAGGAGTGGAAACCATCTGTATAGAGGCTACTTTTAGCAGCTGATTGCTAGATAGGGTGCTCATGTCGATTTAATCTGGGTTTTGGGTAGGTGTAACAGAGGGCTGAGTACTTGGGGTATCTGGCTTACTTTGTTCTTTTAGCAATCCCTTGGTGCGAATAGTCTCTAAGGTTTTAGCATCTAGTGGCTGCCCTTTTTGATCTAAGGGGACAACCTCTGGATTGGTCCAGGAGCCTTGAACTAAATAATCTGTTTGCATCGTGCGATTAATTTGATTGGTAATGAGATATTGCCCTAATAATGCGCCAAGCCCAATGATGGGATTGATGGCAAAAGCAGCAAGTGAGCCCGCAGTGGCATCAATGGTCGGAAATATAGTGATGCGAAGGTCTTGAGTCTCTTGGGGAATGTTGATTTGACCAATCATGGCAACGCGCGCTTGATCTAAGACCATATTGAATTGCTGTGTTTGAGCAATGCCTTGAGAAATCTCAAAATTACTGGTAATGGAGTTAAACGGAGTTCCCTTGGTCGCTAGATTACCTAAGCTACCTTGCAAGTCAAGCGTTGCAAATCTCAATAGACTTTGTAGGCTTAAAACGTCTAATAATTTTGCGCCACTGGTGTTGACTTCTAGTAATCGACCTTTAGTAAGATCAATATTAACGGTGCCAGCAAGGGTTTCATAACTTGGTAAAAAAATGGGTCCTTGCCAGTTCAATTTAGCAATCAGCTTTCCTTGTCCACCTTCAACCGATTTAGGATTAGACCAGCGGGCAATAATCGCCCCCGCATCCTTAATTTGCATATCTACTTCGATGTTGCTTTGCTCCCTCGTATTGGGAGTAGAGCCTTGCCATTGACCGGTAATGCTTGAGTTACCTTGTGGGTTTAAAATTTGTAGCGATTCGAGTTTAAATAAATCTGTAGTGGTCAGAGATTTAATTTTTACTATCCCCAACTGTGCTTTAGACCAAGATAAGTCATCAATGCTTAAGTCTAGGCTAGGGATAGCATTGGGGTTAATTGGCGTTTTTACTGGAGCCCGTTTTGAAATTGGCTTGGAGTTTTTGGTCTCAAGCTCAGTAATCTGACTTGATGACTCAGTAATTTCATCAGGAATTTTAAGACGAGCTAAGCGTCCGCTTATTAGGCCACTAGGCGAAGAGGCGCTTTGGGGATGCCAATATATTTGACCAGCAATTTGTGGAGAAGTTAAACGCAACTGCCAAATATTTTTATGATTATTACCAGTTAAGTTAAGATCATTCCAAGCCCTATCAAAAAGAACAGCTTTTTTGATTTGTGCGCTCACTGAGATCATTTCTTCTGTGGCAGGAGAAGGGACGGTATGGGCTGATTTGCGCCTCAATTTGCTACTTTCTATAAAAGCGTTCCAAACATCTAGATCTAACTCATTGCCCACGTAATTGATAGCAAGACCTTGCTGCGGAAGAGCGACATTCACACCCACGCCTAGTGCGTGCCGGAATTCATTTTCAGTACCTAAACTTCCCATTAAATAAAACTGCTCACCAAATTTACCACTCCAATCGGCACGAACTAAGTTAGATTTGCTTTCGTTATAGGTTTGCAAGCTGACTTCCCCCAGCATTGGTGCACCAGCAAGCTTATTTAATGGTTTGGGGGCTGCATTCGCCCAATTACGTAAATCAAATTGCAGCTTAGTTTGGCTGCCCAATTTATTAAAATTAATAACACCATCGTATTTTGCCGAACCAGTCATCACATTTAATAATGGACTTAAATTAGAAGGGGGATGATTAGCAAAATAGTCTTTAATAAAATTGGCGCTGATATCTCCGCTGATATTAAAAGTGGAGTTGTTAGGCGTTGTTGCTGCGCTAGCTATCTTTAGCGATCCACCAAGAAAATTTCCAGTGATATCCTCAAATTCTGGATTTGTTTCTGTAATGCGAATTTTTCCTTTAAGGTTTTCTAAGGGGGGGACATTACCCCATTGAGCTTGATTTCCGGGTAAGGTTAGCTTTGCATCTACGCCGACATTATCCTTGCCTGATAAAGGAATCTTTAAGCCTAGATTAAGGTTTACTAGGCCTGAGACGGACAGGTTTTTTTCCAGACTGGGCTGTTTTTTACCTACAGGTGAGTTAAAGAGATACTCTAGAATTTCTGGTGCAGGCCCATTAACCTCCCCATGAATAAGTAGGTTGAGTTGTTTCGCACTGAGATTGGTGATCTCTGCACTCACATTTGCAAGCGCTGCTTTTTTGTAATTGGCTTGATTAATGCTGACCTTAAGATGAGATTGCTCCATATCTATCGAGCCAGTCACGTTATTCAGGGGGCGCCATACTCCTTGCGTAGTGGGAAGTAAGGGTGCTGGTTTAAATGTAGCTCCAGTAATTGGGAGATGAAGGGAGAGTTCGCCCACTTGGCCTTTGGGATAGGGCGCTTGGTTTGGATCCCCTTTGATATGCAAGCTGCCGTTTTCAATTAGCCCACTCTCGAATGCTTTACTTAAGTACTGGCGGCTTTCGGCGCTCATGCCTATCGGTAAATAACGGTGCGCACTCTCCAATTTGGCTTTAGCAAAATCCATGTCTAGCGTCATGAGATCGGGTTGTTTAGGCCCAGCAAGGAAGTAGCTTAGATTAAGACTGGTAGTAATCTCAGGATTGATTAATGCCAGTTTTTTTGCATTAATAAGCCAGCCCCCTTTTTGCTTGGTCCAAGCAAGAGCGCCATTTGCTCGCTCAAGTGTTATTTTCGGGTCAGATAAGAAATCAGCCAGCTCGATTTCAAGATCACGTGAATCTAAGGTGAAGCTGCCTTGTTTTTGATTGCTAGAGAGATTGCCAGATAGATGAGAAACAGTAGGAATCGATGGATTAATGCCTATAAAACTTACCTCTTTCAATGAAGCACTGATAGTGAATTCCAATTTATTAGAGTCAAGCCAATTGCCAGGAATTGGCAAAGTAGCTAGCGCTGATTTTCTCTCAGACCATTTAATTTCTAAGTTACTGAGTTCGCCATCCGCTTGGGATAATTTAATCCATTGCCGCACCTTCTTAGGCAGTGGAAGATTAAGTGCTAATTTAGATATATCTTCAATTAATATTTTTGGAGATGAGAAACCAAACTCTTTAATCTCGCCATCTGCTTCAGGCTGTCTCCAGCGAAAGGTCATCGGACTTAAATTTTCTAATGGCGCAGTAAGGGGGCTATTGATATTGCGCCATGCCAATGTTTGTGTGCTAACTGAGAACAGGCCGTCATCGATTTGCTGTACTAGATCAGTTTCTAGCCTTCCAAACTGGATCGGCTCTTCATTTTTATTTGGCTGGAGGATGAGCTGATCAACTGCTAGATAGAGTTGGCCCCCATCGACCTTGCCGCTATCTAGATTCAGCTTACCTTTAGAGCTTGCATTGCCTTCAAGCATATTGAGTGGCAGTGTAAAGTCTTTTGCAAGTTGTGTGAGATTGAATTTAGTCAAATCCCATGAAAGATTTCCTATCCAGTCCTGCCAATTACCCGCTTGTCCACTTAGGCGATGGACAAAGTCTGCATTGATCTGAACAGCTTCTTTACTCCAAGGTGTTATGGCTATCAGCTGACCCTGATGGTGACGAATTCCATTTTCAAAGCGGAGATTTTGAATGTTAATAGATGTCTTAAGTTTTTTATTTTTCTGGTCTTCCCAAAATATTTGCGCTTGATTGATTTGAATTTCATTTTGGTCAAGCAACCAGTTCCCCGATGAATAATCGTCCGCTTTACTTTGGATAGGGATACCCGCAACAGAAATAACACCCTTAGTGTCTCGTTGCGCATACATCTGCACATGATCAAAGGTGATTTCATGAAAGTAAGGAGCCAGATGGTAAAAAGAAAGCCAACTTAATTGGCCGCTAATTTTTTCAATTAATAAGGGTGCTGGGGATTTGTCAGAGGCATTGATTCTCAAGCCCAAAATTTCAAAGCTAGGCCGAATCCCTGTCCAAGATACCTGCACATCATCCATGGTGATATTTGCCCCTAGGCGTGCGCTGACTAATCTTTCTAAAGAAACCTTAGATTTTTCAATTTGCGGCCAAAGAACAAAGCGGACACCTAAATGACCTAATATAAACAAGGCCACTACAAGCCCAGACAGAATCAGGGCGCGCTTACGCCAACGAGCACCAGAGGCTGAAGGACGTTTTTGAAACACGCTCTGCAGGCGAGTCCGGATAAAGTTTAAAGGCATGACCTCTATTATCCTTCAGCCTTTGCTCGATCGCCAAGCTTCTCCCTCCTCTACTGGAGACCGATTAAGATGGAGAGATGACAGATTTTCCTCGGCAAATTGAGTTTCTAGAGCAACACTCCACCTATGCACAGCGCTGGCTGAATGCACAAGCTCAATGGGGGGACTGGCTAAAGAGCTGTGGCCACCAAAAAATCGATTTAGGGGGCATTCAGAATCTTTTGAGCTCTTGCCAATCTGCTCTGAGCATAGAAGACCGGGATGAGGCCCAATTTATGGCTGATCTTCGATTGGCGCGGCAGCGTCTGATGCTTTGGGTAGCGTTTCGGGATATCAATGGCCTAGCTAGTCTAGATGAGGTAACTCATGCTTTAAGCCATTTTGCCCAGGAGGTAGTTGCTTTATCGATTGCCTATATTCGTGAGGATTTAAAAGGACGCTTTGGAGTGCCTTGGAGCATTGTTAATAACGCTGAAATGCCCTTAATGGTAATTGGCATGGGTAAGTTAGGGGGGTATGAGCTCAATCTCTCCTCAGATATTGACTTGATCTTTTTGTATGAACACGAAGGCGAGACTCAAGGGGCGCCCAAAAGCTTGTCCTATCACGAATGGTTTACGCGGATGGGTAAGCGTTTAATTAAGCTTTTGGCTGAACATGACGCCAATGGTTTTGTATTTCGGGTGGATATGCGTTTAAGACCCAATGGGGATTCTGGCCCATTAGCATGCAGTCTTGATATGTTGGAAGAATATTTATTTGTGCAGGGCAGGGAGTGGGAGCGGTATGCCTGGATTAAAGGTAGATTGATTGCGCCATTGCCTGACTCGCCGGTTTATACCCATTGTGAAAAAGAGTTAAATCAACTTATTCGTCCTTTTGTGTATCGTCGCCATTTAGATTATGGGGTGATTGCCTCTATTCGGGAGCTTCATTCTCAGATTCAACATGAGGCGGAGAAGCGCTCATCTAACCACCATGGTCGATCTAAAGATATTAAGTTGGGTCGTGGGGGTATTCGGGAAATTGAATTTCTAGCGCAAATGTTTCAATTGATGCGTGGAGGAACTGATCCGCGTTTTCGTATACGGCCTACCTTGGAGGTTTTGGAGTTAATTAAACAACAAGGGAGTTTGTCAGCCGCAGAGGTGGATGCCTTAAGAGCTGCCTATATTTACTTGCGACGTTTAGAGCACCGAATTCAAGTCTGGGAAGATCAACAAACACATTACTTGCCTGAAGATGAAGCTGCCCGGACTCGACTAGCCCTGAGCATGGGGAGTAAAGATCTCACTAGCTTTTTAACTGAGCTTGAAGGGCATCAAGCAGCAGTTGCCGAATTATTTGCAAAAGCTTTTGTACTAGACGATAGTGCCCGCTTAGATTTATCGGCCATTGCCCTTGATTGGGAGCCAAATGCTCAGTGCTTTCCTGAGTCGATCAAGCGCTGGCGTTCTTGGGTTGAAAGCCCAAAGCAAAAACAATTACCAGAAAAAAGCCGCTTAATTTTTAATAATCTGATTCATAAAGTGGCGGACATTTTGCAAGCTGAGCTCGATAACTTTGCCAATGCTGATGCTACTTTGCTGCGGTTTTTTGACTTACTAGAAGCAATTGCTCGAAGAAGTGCGTATCTGTCAATTTTGTCAGAGTACCCTAAAGCGTTGGCAAATGTGCTGGCCTTGTTAAGGGCATCACAATGGGGTGCGCAGTATTTGACAAGGCATCCGCATTTACTCGACCATTTACTAAATTCACGCGCAGAGATGGTGTTGATTGATCAGCCAGAGCAATATTGGAAAGATGTAAAGGCAACATTAGATATGCGCTTAGATGATGCTATGGCGCTGGGCGATGGGTCTGAGCAGGCAATGGATATTTTGCGGGTGACCCACCATACCGAAACCTTTATTACCCTATTAGCTGATTTAGGTATTGGGGTTGATCAAGCCCTTTCAGTAGAAAAAGTGAGTGACCATCTATCTGCTTTAGCCGATTTAATTTTGCAGGCAACTTTTGAGCGTGTCTGGCCTAGCGTAGCTCAAAAGTTTGATCTAGATAAGAGCATCAATCCTCCCTTTGCAATTATTGCTTATGGCAAATTAGGTGGTAAAGAATTAGGCTATGCCTCTGATTTAGATTTAGTCTTTTTATATGAGGCTGTTGAGAATGATTTTGCTGCGCAAGAAATTTATGCACTGTTGGCAAAACGCATGATTAATTGGTTAACTACCTATACCTCTGCTGGCAGCTTATTTGAAATCGATACCCGGCTTCGTCCGAATGGTTCAGCAGGTTTCTTGGTGACCAATGCAGATGCATTTAAAAAGTATCAGTTACGTGAAGGTGATAATGCAGCCTGGGTATGGGAGCATCAAGCCCTTACTCGCGCAAGATACTCTGCAGGAAACCGGGAAGTAGGAATGATGTTCGATGCGGTGCGCTTTGAAGTATTAAGTCAGAAGCGCGACGTAGCTCAATTGCGCACTGAAATTTTAGAGATGCGCCGTAAGGTACATGCTGGCCATCCCAATCCTGCACCAGAATTTGATTTAAAGCATGATGCAGGTGGTATGGTAGACATTGAGTTTATTGTTCAGTTCTTAATTTTGGCTTATTCACATGAACATAGCCAGTTAATAGCTAACTTAGGAAACATCGCCTTACTCCAAATTGCTGCACAAGTGCATTTGATTGATGCTGATGCTGCGACCACTGTTGGTAATGCCTACCGTTTATTGAGATCTTGTCAGCACCGTTTGCGTTTAGATGGCGCAGAAAAAACCCGCGTAAATCTAAAATCAGAATTGGAATTAATACAAGCAAGGGAGTCGGTACTTCGTTTATGGCAAGAGATCTTTCAAGCACCATCCGATATTACCGGTTAAGCAAGCGAAAAAACCCGACTTAGTTTTACTCAAGTAGCTCGCGTGCATGGCGAAGAGTGGTGTCGGTGATCGTAGTACCGCCGAGCATGCGGGCAATTTCTTCTACACGCTCAGCCCTTCCTAGAGACATAACTTGCGACACGGTTTTATCTACCGTTTGCAATTTACTTACCTTTAAATGATGGTTGCCCTGTGCGGCAACTTGAGGCAAGTGGGTGACGCACAAAATTTGGTGGGACTCTCCTAACTGACGTAATAGTTTGCCTACTGTCTCAGCTACAGCTCCACCAATACCTGCATCTACTTCATCAAAGATTAAGGTGGGAGTAAATGAGGCTTTACTAGTAATGACACTAATTGCGAGGCTAATACGGGCTAGTTCGCCCCCAGATGCTACTTTAGCTAATGGGCGTGGCGTGCTCCCAGTATGACCTGCAACTAGAAACTCAATTTGTTCAAGGCCATTTGCACCTCCTTCATGAAGGGGAAGCAAGACAATCTCTAACTTACCGCCTGCCATGGAAAGATCTTGCATAGCATCGGTTACGAACTTGCTTAAGTTGGTTGCTGCATCACTGCGTTTTTGTGAGAGTTTTTTGGCTAGCTTGAGATAAGTCACCTCTTCTTGTTTTACTTTTTCGCGCAAAGCTGCCATATTTTGTGATGCCGTTAACGTCTCTAGACGCTCAGTGGTCTCTAAAAGTAATGTAGGCAAAGCATCTGCTTGGATATGGTATTTTCTAGCGGCGCCATGTAGTGCATGCATCCGTTGTTCCACTTGCTCCAGGCGTGCAGGATCAAGCTCTAGCTTTTGTAAATAGCGATTGAGGCTATGAACCGCTTCATCTATCTGAATTTGAGCTGATTCGAGTGCCTCGCTAATATCAGACAGTACTGCGTCATGTTCTGCCAAGCCGCAGATCATAGCGCTAGCTCTTGATAGTGTGGACTCTACTGAGTGTTCAGAGTCACTTAAACCATCTATTGCTGCTTGGCAGCCAGTAATAATTTTTGCTCCATTTGCAAGACGAGCATGCTCGCCTAAAATCGCGTTCCATTCATTTTCTTGAGGTGACAGCTCGACTAATTCTTTTAGTTGCCATTCAAGAAGTTCGCGTTCTCGCTCAATGTGTTGGCCTGCATTTTCTGCTTGCTCTAAGCGACGACGAGATCCGCTCAATGCTTTAAATGCTTGCCCAATTTCATTACCAAGTGAAATGAGGTTGGCATGGCGATCAAGGAGCTCTCGTTGTGCCCCCCCTTTTAATAAAAGTTGGTGTGCATGTTGCCCATGAATATCTACCAACTGATCGCCGGCTTCGCGTAATTGCATCAAGGTTGCCACGCTGCCATTAATAAAGGCACGGCTACGCCCATTGGTTTCCACAGTTCTTTTGAGTAGGAGGTTTTGCCCGTCATCTGCTGTTGGAAAGCCCTGATCATCTAACCATTTATTAAAATGGGGCATTTGTGTAGCAGTCACTCTAAAAAGAGCGCTAATTTCAGCGCGATTACTACCTTCACGGATTTGACTACTGTCAGCGCGCTCGCCCAAGACTAAGCCAAGAGCATCGAGCAAAATAGATTTACCTGCACCAGTTTCGCCGGTTAAGACCGTAAAACCAGATGCAAAATCTAGCTCTATCTGATCAACAATAACAAAGTCACGGAGTGTAAGAGTTTGAAGCATGTATTAGCGTACCAAACTAATCAACATCAGAATGTCGATGGATACTCATTCCAATGTAGCTTCTCACGCAAGGTTTTGTAATCACTATGGCTACGAGGATGTAAGAGGGTAATATATTTATCAGATTGGCGTACTTCAATCGTGTCACCAGTTTGCAAATCGGTTTGAGATTGCATATCGAAATTGACAATTACTTCTCTACCATCAACAACTTCAATGCTGATCACTACATCTTGAGGTAAAACAATAGGGCGATTTGAGAGCGAATGTGGAGCAATAGGCGCTAATAAAATTCCAGCTACCCGAGGGTGCAAAATAGGGCCGCCAACTGAGAGTGCATAAGCGGTCGAGCCAGTAGGGGTTGATACGATTAAGCCATCGGATCGTTGGTTGTACATGAATGAGCCATTGACTTGGACAGCAAGCTCAACCATGCCAGAAATTCCAGACCGGTTCACCACGACATCATTTAATGCTAATGCGCGATTGATTTCTTTACCGTTGCGAAGAACTACTGCATCTAGAATAGTTCTGGCATCAGCTTCGTATTCGCCTGCAATCATTTTCGGTAGAGTGGTTTGGACTGACTGAATGGGAATATCAGTCATGTAACCAAGGCGCCCCATATTAATTCCGACCAAAGGTACGTTGCTTCCGGCAAGTTGACGCCCAATACCCAGCATGGTTCCATCGCCACCTAATACCACGACCAAGTCAATCTCATTGGTAAAGTCTTCTACCTGCTTGGTAGGGTAGTTTGTTAGCCCTAAATGGCTAGCAGTGGCAGTTTCTATAAATACCTCGCAATGATGATCAGAAACCAGCTTGGCGAGATCATTTAGGCGCTCTTGCATCCCGTCGACCTGATATTTACCGACAAGGGCGACCCGGCTAAACGTCTTTTTGATGGAATTTGGGGATGGGCTTAACATATAACGATTAAACCATAGGCATAAAATCCCTTCCACCATGGATGATCGTTCCCGCGCCTTACTCAAAACTCTCATCGAGCGCTATATCGAGGAGGGGCAGCCTATTGGCTCGCGAACCCTCTCGCGGTTCTCGGGTTTGGATCTATCTGCAGCCACTATCCGTAATGTAATGGCTGATTTAGAGGATATGGGCCTAGTGACTAGTCCCCATACCTCAGCGGGGCGTATTCCCACTCCCCGAGGCTACCGTTTATTCGTCGACACCATGGTGACAGTACGTCCCATAGAAGAAATGGCGGCACGGGAGATGGAAATGGGCCTTTTACCGGATTCCCCCCATCGTGTTTTGAGCTCAGCGGCGCAAATTTTGTCCAATTTGACCCATTTTGCGGGTGTGGTGATAACGCCTAAACGAGCCCAAGTCTTTAAACACATTGAGTTTTTGCGTCTAGGCGAAGGCAAAATTTTGCTCATCATGGTTACTCCAGAGGGGGATGTACAGAACCGCATTCTGCCAACCACCCAAGATTACACTCCGAGCCAGTTGATTGAGGCGGGCAATTACATTAATGCCCAATTTGCAGGTAAAAGCTTTGCTCAAGTGCGAGCACACCTTACATCCGATTTGGATAAATTAAGAACAGATATTTCTGGGTTGATGGCGCTGGCACTGCAAAGTGGGGTTAGTGATTACGATATGGGCTTGGGAGAAATGGTTTTATCGGGGGAGCGGCGCTTGCTCAATGTCGGTGAGCTTAGTTCCAATTTAGATAAATTGCGCAAGATGTTTGATCTGTTGGAGCAAAAATCGGTATTGATGCAGCTTTTGGATGTGTCAAGTCATGCTGACGGAATTCAAATATATATCGGTGGCGAAAGCGATTTATTGCCCTATGAAGACCTAGCAGTAATCAGTGCTCCTTATAGTGTCGATGGTCAAATTGTGGGGACTTTAGGGGTTATTGGACCGACTCGGATGGCTTACGACAGGGTTATTCCAATTGTGGATATCACTTCTAAGTTACTTTCTGGCGCTTTAAGCTCATGAGATTACCCACTTTATTTCTGAGCACTCAATCAATAGAAGCGAGTCTGACTTGAATCAAAATCCACACCTACGTTCTACTAAGACTGCAATCTTATTGCTAAATTTAGGCACACCATCAGCACCAACGACAAAAGCAGTTAGGGCATATTTAAAAGAATTTCTTTCTGACCCTCGGGTTGTAGAAATTCCCCGGGTGATTTGGTGGTGCATTTTAAATGGCATTATTTTGCCCATCCGTAGTAGTGCTTCTGCCAAAAAATACGCTTCCATTTGGTTGCCAAAATTAGGCTCTCCCTTGATGCATTACTCGCGCTTACAGGCAAAAGAGCTAGGCGAGAGGTTTGTCAATCAAGGTCATACCGTCTTGGTTGATTTAGCCATGCGCTATGGCAAACCTGCCACCCAAGAAGTGCTAGAAAGCCTCAAAGCGCAAGGCATGGAACGCCTTCTCTTGCTACCCTTGTACCCACAATACTCAGCGACTACTACTGCCTCTAGCTTTGATGAAGTGTTCCGTGTATTGGGAACTTGGCGTGATCAGCCTGAGCTTCGTCTGATCAAGCACTATCACGATCATCCTGCTTATATTTTGGCTTTGCGTGATCAGGTGCTCAGCATGTGGGAGAAGGAGGGGCAAGATAGACCCAACTTTGCCAAGGGTGATCGCTTTGTGATGTCCTTTCATGGCTTACCTAAACGGAACTTAATGAAAGGCGACCCCTATCACTGTGAATGCTTAAAAACGGGACGTTTACTAGGCGAGGCTTTGGGTTTAGAACTTGGCCAATACGTAGTTACTTTCCAGTCTCGTTTTGGTAAAGCAGAATGGCTAAAGCCCTATACCGCTCCTACTATTGAAAAATTAGGCAAAGAAGGTTGTCAGCGTATCGATATCTTTTGTCCTGGCTTTCCAGCGGACTGCTTGGAAACTCTAGAAGAGATTGCCATGGAAGCACGCGAGATTTTCTTAGAGCATGGTGGTAAAGATTACCGTTATATTCCTTGTCTTAATAGCAGTCCACAGTGGATTGAGGCGCTTGATGAGATTGCTAGTCAGCATTTAGTGGGTTGGCCTCTAGGTACTGAATCCGATGCCGAGTTGGGCGAACGTCATCAACGGGCAGAATTGGTGCAGTCTAGATTTTTGTCAGGTTAGATTCATTGAAGTAACTTGAAATTAGGGTAAATTGCCCCATATTGCAAAGTAGTAGCCATTCTTATAGAAAAGTGACCTAGCACCATGACAAAAGAGAACCAACATTTTGCGCCTGAGCAAGAAAATCCTGCAATTGAGCCGCAGGTTGAGCTAGACCCAAGCGCTGCCCCTGCAGAATTAGTTGGCATGACTTCTGAAGAAGAGATCGCCCAATTAACGCAGAAACTAAACGATATGCAAGATCAATTTTTACGCGCTAAAGCAGAAGGTGAGAACATTCGCCGGCGCGCAGCTGAGGATGTGACCAAGGCACATAAGTTCGCAATTGAAAGCTTTGCGGAGCATTTAGTTCCCGTAACCGATAGTTTGTATGCCGCATTAAATGCAGAAGCGGTTGACACTAAGGCCTCTAGGGAGGGGTTGGAAATTACTTTGAAGCAACTGCTCTTTGCCTTTGAAAAAGGCCGTATTACAGAAATAAATCCTGCTATAGGGGATAAATTTGATCCTCACCACCACCAAGCAATTGCTTCAGTGCCATCGGACCAAGAGGCTAATACCGTCGTTTCAGTCCTGCAAAGAGGCTATTCCATTGCTGATCGTATTCTTCGACCAGCTTTGGTTACCGTTAGCGATCCCACTTAAAGCCTCAAAAACACGCGTTTTAAGAGGGTGCATCCCAAAAAGGCAGATTTCTGCCTTTTTTACCACTTTAAGCCCTTGAATTACATCTTTTTGACCCCATTTAGTCAGTATTGATTTATTTACAGCAGTTCAGAAATTACTTAATAACTTAATTTTTTGGAGCCATTATGGGAAAGATTATCGGAATCGATTTGGGAACCACTAATTCGTGCGTCTCAGTTGTTGAAAACAATGCACCTAAAGTTGTTGAGAATGCAGAAGGTACTCGTACAACACCATCCATCATCGCTTATCTTGAAGATGGCGAAGTATTGGTTGGCGCGCCTGCAAAACGTCAGTCAGTTACCAATCCACGTAACACCATTTATGCAGTGAAGCGTTTAATGGGCCGTAAATTCACGGATGCTGAAGTCCAAAAAGACATCGGTTTAATGCCTTACAAAATTATTCAAGCTGATAATGGCGATGCTTGGGTAGAGGCACGTGATAAAAAAATGGCGCCACAACAAGTTTCTGCAGAGATTTTGCGCAAAATGAAGAAGACTGCCGAAGATTATCTCGGGGAAGAAGTGACTGAAGCGGTGATTACTGTTCCCGCTTACTTTAACGATAGCCAGCGTCAAGCTACAAAAGATGCTGGCCGTATTGCGGGCTTAGATGTTAAGCGCATCATTAATGAGCCAACTGCAGCGGCATTGGCATTTGGTCTAGACAAGCAAGATAAGGTTGATCGCAAGATCGCCGTATATGACTTGGGTGGCGGTACGTTTGACGTCTCGATTATTGAAATCGCGAACGTGGATGGTGAGAAGCAGTTTGAAGTGCTCTCTACCAATGGAGATACCTTCTTGGGTGGCGAAGATTTTGACCAGCGCATCATTGATTGGATCATTGCTGAGTTTAAAAAAGAACAAGGTGTTGATTTAAGTAAAGATGTCTTGGCATTACAACGTTTGAAAGATGCTGCTGAAAAAGCAAAAATTGAATTGTCATCAGCACAACAAACAGAAATTAACTTGCCCTACGTGACAGCTGATGCCAGTGGCCCTAAGCATTTGAATCTGAAATTAACCCGCGCTAAGTTGGAATCCTTGGTAGAGGAGTTGGTTAACCGTACTACTGATCCTTGCTTAACTGCGATTAAAGATGCTGGCGTAAATGTGGCTGATATTGATGATGTCATTTTGGTCGGCGGCCAAACACGGATGCCTGCAGTGCAAGACAAGGTAAAAGAAATCTTTGGCAAAGAGCCACGCAAAGACGTTAACCCAGATGAAGCGGTGGCAGTCGGTGCTGCGATTCAAGGTTCCGTATTATCAGGTGATCGCAAAGACGTGTTGCTCTTGGACGTAACCCCATTGTCATTGGGTATCGAAACCTTGGGCGGCGTGATGACGAAGATGATTCCTAAGAACACCACTATTCCTACAAAGCATTCGCAGGTGTACTCCACAGCGGAAGATAATCAGCCTGCAGTAACGATTAAGTGCTTCCAAGGGGAGCGTGAGATCGCCACTGCAAATAAATTACTGGGTGAGTTCAACTTAGAGGGTATTGCTCCAGCACAACGTGGCATGCCACAAATTGAAGTTACCTTTGACATTGATGCCAACGGTATCTTGCATGTCACAGCAAAAGATAAAACTACAGGTAAAGAAAATAAGATCACGATTAAAGCGAACTCTGGTCTTACTGAAGAAGAAATCTTACGCATGGTAAAAGATGCGGAAGCTAATGCAGATGAAGATAAAAAAGCTCTGGAATTAGTGACCGCACGCAATGCCGCCGATGCTTTATCTCACTCAACTAAGAAGGCCTTAGAAGAGCATGGTTCTGCATTAGAGGTTTCAGAAAAAGATGCCATTGAAACTGCCTTAAAGGACCTTGATGAGGCTATCAAGGGTAATGATAAGGCGATGATCGAAGCAAAAACTGAAGTATTGGGTAAAGCAAGTCAGAAGTTAGGTGAAAAAGCCATGGCTGCTGAACAAGCAAAAGCTGGTGGTGCTGCTCCAGGTGCTGCACCTAGTGGCGCTCAGACTGCTGCGCAGGATGCCGATGTTGTCGATGCTGATTTTAAAGAGGTGGATGGCAAGAAGTAATGCCGGTCATTGGGGTCTATTAACGTAGTTTAGAAGTCATTTAATAACAAGTCGGCCTCGTGCCGACTTGTGCCATTCTGGTGGTAGAGAGGAATTGCTGTGCCTAAAAGTAAACGCGATTATTACGAAGTGCTTGGTGTATCAAAAGGAGCAAGCGAAGCAGAGCTAAAAGCGGCTTATCGTAAGCTGGCCATGAAACATCATCCCGATCGCAACCCTGATAGTAAAACATCTGAAGCTCAATTTAAAGAAGTCAAAGAAGCCTACGAAACACTGACTGATCCGAATAAGCGCGCTGCTTATGATCAGTATGGTCATCCAGGTGTTGATCCTTCGATGGGTGGGTTTGGCGCTAGTGGTTTTGGCGCTAGCGGCGGGTTTGCTGATGCCTTTGGCGATATCTTTGGAGATATTTTTGGGCAAGGCGGCGGACGTCAAGCCGGACCTCAAGTTTATAAAGGTGCCGACCTACGTTACAACATGGACATTACTCTTGAGCAAGCAGCTGAGGGTTACACCACTCAGATTCGGGTGCCTAGTTGGAGTAATTGCAAGTCATGCCATGGAAGTGGCGCTGAGCCAGGTAGCAAAGTTGAAAAATGCCCCACTTGTGATGGTCATGGCCAAGTGCGAGTGCAACAAGGCTTCTTTTCTATGCAACAAACTTGTCCTAAGTGCCGCGGCACTGGCCAGTACATTCCTAAGCCATGCAAAACCTGCCATGGTAGTGGTAAACATAAAGAGCAAAAAACTTTAGAGATCAAAATACCGGCCGGCATTGATGATGGAATGCGGGTACGCTCAGTGGGCAATGGTGAGCCTGGCGTAAATGGGGGTCCAGCTGGCGATCTCTATGTTGAGGTGAGAGTAAAGCCTCATAAAGTATTTGAGCGCGACGGTAGTGATTTGCACATACAGATGCCAATCTCATTTGCAACGGCTACCATTGGTGGCGAGATCGAAGTGCCAACACTTTCAGGGCGAGCAGAATTTCCTATTCCAGAGGGTACTCAGACTGGCAAGACATTTCGCTTGCGTAATAAAGGCATCAAAGGTTTGCGTTCAGCCATGATTGGAGATCTCTTTGTGCATGTCGTGGTAGAGACTCCGGTTAAATTAACTGATGAACAGAGAAAGATACTTAAAAAGTTTGATGAGAGTCTAAAAACTGGCGGTGATAAACATAACCCACAGCAAAAGGGGTGGTTTGAGGGTGTAAAGACTTTCTTCAGTTAAATAGCTAACCTGTGCTGGCTAATGGAGGGATTTAGCCAGCAAAGCCATGTTCTGGCTTAGGAAATTTGCCGGATTTAACTTCACGCACATAGGCTTTTACGGCAGCCTCAATAGAGCTACGACCATCCATAAAGTTTTTAACAAACTTGGGTGGCTTTCCTGGACTCATCCCCAACATATCTTGTAAGACTAAAACTTGGCCAGAGCAGTCTGGTCCAGCACCAATGCCAATAGTTGGAATGTTTAAGGAGCTTGTAATTTGCTTGCCAAGTGATGAAGGAATAGCTTCTAAAACTAACATTTGAGCGCCTGCTGCTTCGCAAGCCAAGGCTTGTTCACACATAAGCTTAGAGGCATCTTTTGTCTTACCTTGAACCTTATAACCCCCTAAAACATGAACAGACTGGGGTAGCAGACCAAGGTGGGCGCATACCGGCACATTACGCTCCACTAAATATTGAATGATCTCAATTTGCCACTCACCACCACCTTCTAGCTTCACCATGTCTGCACCAGCATGGATTAACTCTGCCGCAGAAGCCAATGCTTGTACAGGATCACCATAGCTAGCAAAGGGGAGGTCAGCAATAATAAATGCATGCGTATTGGCTCGTGCCACGCAGGACGTGTGATAGGCTACTTGCTCAACTGTGACGCGTGTAGTGCTTTTATGACCCTGAATCACATTGCCTAAGGAATCACCAATGAGGAGTGTTTCAACTCCACAGCGATTTAATAAGGCTGACATGGTTGCGTCATATGCGGTGAGCATGCTAATTTTCTCGTTCTCAGCATGCATTGAGAGGAGTTTAGTAATAGTGATTGGCTTTTCGCCTTGTAGATAACCCATGGCGAGAGTTTAATGAATTAATGCGTAGATTGGCTAGAAATGGCTTTTTCCCCACAGTTACAGTTGCGGCAAGGGAGTTTTTCAATACGTTGGTGCGCTACTTGTGGTAGGTAGTCCTTTAGCTCCCCTAGGTGGGGTAAAAAGAAGTCTGGGGCAATCTCTAGGAGCGGCAGGAGTACAAAAGAGCGTTCCGTGATGCGAGGATGGGGAAGGGTTAATTCAGAATCTTCTTGATGGATACCCTCAAAAGAAAGAATATCAAGGTCTAAAGTCCGAGGTGCATTGGTGTAAGGACGTTCTCGCCCAAATTCTTGTTCGACAGCTTGGCAAACATAAAGCAAGCCATAGGGGCTCAATAGAGTCTCTATTTCTATAACAGCATTGATATAGTCGCCACCAAGCGCCTCTACGGGGGCACTTTGATAAAAGCAGCTCTTAGCAAGGATTTGTAATTCACAGCGCAAAGCTAGGCAAACAATCGCATCAGTGATGAGCTGTCGCGTATCACCAATATTGCCACCAAATCCAATAAAAGCTCGAGCCATGCATTTTCCCAAACCAGAGTCATACTCAGATGAAACTACTTTACTCAAAATACACCAAGTTTGCTTAGTCTGTTGCACCTTCTGTGGGCATGGCTGGTTTGGCTTTTCTGCGACGGCGTCTTTTGGTAGTTGAAATCGTGTTACTGGTATCGTTTTTAGCGCCAACCATTAAAGCCTCTTGGGCAACAGGGTCAGCAGCAATAAAGCTCGTCCACCATTCCCCCAGGGCTGGATTTTGTTCCCCAGTAGCACAGCGCAATAGCATGAAATCATAGCCCGCTCTAAATCGGATGGACTCAATCAGGCGATACGGATAGCGCCCAACCCTTCTCTCAAAGCGGGGTTGCATAGACCAGATTTCACGCATATCGTTTTCAAAGCGGCGCTGTATCACCATGCCATTACTTTGGGTTGTGATGGTTTCATCCATCGCCTCGTGTAATGCAGGAATGTTAGCCATACCCTTAGCAATATTACTTTTCCAATTTAGTAAGAGGTCAGGCCAAAGTAAGGTCGCAAATAAGAAACCTGCGGAGACGCTTTTGCCAGACTGAATACGTTGATCGGTATTGGCTAGTGCAATACGAACAAATTCGTTAGCCTCTTTAGAGGCGGGGTCGCTATCTAAAACGTGATCGAGTAAAGGCAGTAGGCCGTGATGTAGACCCGCATCACGCAGACCTTGAATAGCTGCCCAAGCATAGCCCGACATTAATAGTTTGAGAATTTCGTCAAAAAGGCGCGCCGCTGGAACGTCATGAATCAGTTGGCCTAATTGGGCAATGGGGGCACGGGTAGCCGCATCTAAATCAAACCCAGTTTTAGCAGCAAAGCGAATGGCGCGCAACATCCGAATAGGATCTTCACGATAGCGCTTAGCGGGATCTCCAATCATTCTTAATACTTTATTTTGCATGTCTGCCATGCCGCCGTGATAATCAAGAACGGTTTCAGAAGCGGGGTCGTAATACATGGCATTGATACTGAAATCTCGCCGGGCAGCATCTTCATGTTGACTACCCCAAACGTTGTCCCGCAAAATGCGACCATTTTCAGCTACATGCTCTCCAGCGTTCTCCAATAAGGCTCTAAAGGTTGACACTTCAATGATTTCAGGGGCGCCTTTACCAAAAAAGGTGACATGCACAATCTGAAAACGACGTCCAATTAGGCGCGCCTTACGAAAGAGTTTTTGTACTTGTTCTGGTGTGGCATTAGTCGCCACATCAAAATCTTTAGGGCTAATGCCTAAGGCTAAATCGCGAACTGCGCCACCAACGATGAAGGCCTCGTAACCTGCTTGTTGTAGGGTGTGCGTTACCTTAACAGCATTCTTAGAAAGCAGATGCTGATCAATGTGATGCGCTTTTTTGGGGATTCGTTTAGGTGCGCCAGTATTGTGTGCTGCGGTATGGCGCACCATGGGGTCATGACGCAATATACGTTTGATAAATTTAGTGATCATGCAAACAATTCAATGATGGGCCAATGACGTTTTGTGGCCTCGACCCGGAGTCGGTCATCTGGATTAGTAGCAATAGGATTGCTCACTTTTTCTAAAAGAGGTAAGTCGTTCATTGAATCGGAATAAAAATAACTTCGGGATAATTTCTCTAGAGTTAGATTTTGGGTGCGCAGCCAATCGTTCACTCCTTGTATTTTACCTTCACGAAAATTGGGCCTACCCTTAACTTCACCCGTGAAATTAGCGCAGGGGTCATCCCCTGTTGTGGCTGGTTCTGTGGCAATGAGATGCTCAATACCAAAATGCGCGAGGATGGGGCGGGTAACAAAACTATTAGTAGCTGTTACAACACAGCAAAGATCACCAGCATCTTGATGGCGTTTGACTAAGTCAATTGCCTCTTGGCGTAAATGCCCAGTAATCACTTCTTTCATAAAAGCGTCATGCCACTCTTTAAGCTGTTTGCGAGAGTGTTCAGAAAGAGGTTTTAAAGCAAAGCGCAGAAATTCATCGATATTGAGATTGCCGTCTTTGTAGTTTTGATAGAAGCGATCATTTTGCTCCGCATAGAATTGTTGATCTACTACACCGATGCGGATTAAAAATTGCCCCCATTCGTAATCGCTATCGCAGGGTAATAAGGTGTGATCTAAGTCGAAAAGTGCTAATTGAGTCATGAAGTGTTTGATTTGGGCTTGAGGAGTTCCCGCACTAATGGCAAAGTGACAGCCCTTTTTGTTTCTAGTGAATAAGCATCTAAAGCATCCATTAAGGCCATTAAGTTGGGCATATCTCGATAAAAGCGGCTTAAAAGCCAGGGTAGTACATCTGGAGATAATACTAAGCCACGAGCTTGAGCTGCCTGTTGTAAGGCCTCTATTTTCTCATCATCCCCTAAGAGGCGGGTTTGAAAGACTAGGCCCCAGCCAAGACGGGTTCGAAGATCCTCTCTTAATTGCAAAGAGCTCGGGGCGGCATTGCCTGCCATAAAAATATAAATGGCTTTGCTAGCTGAAATCTCATTGAGAATCCTAAATAAGGAGGAAACCAAGCGCTCATCTAAGCAATCGACATCATCCACGGTAATGACCGTGGGAGTGTCCTTCTGGATCAAACCAGCTATCTTTTCTTCTAAGCGAACCCAAGAGATGGGCTCATGTGAGGTTAATGGGAAATAGTCTAGTCCTAAGTCTTCTGCGATATTGCCCAGCGCACAAAGTAAATGGGTTCGTCCAGAGCCCTCAGGTCCCCACCAATAAATCCAGCGTTGATTTAAAGGGTTAACTTCAATGTGGTGACCTAGTTTGGTTTTCCACCCCCTGACTAGTTCTTGCAAAGTGGAATACAGGGCAAGATCTTCGCCGGGTAAAAAATTATCCAAGCTTGCCTTGGGTGCGTGAGCAATATCAAGAGCAAATTGTCTAGGAAGCGAAGTGTTATTCAAGAGGGATGTATTAAACCTGAAAATTATTTCTGATACCAAGCGCTTTGGGTATAGCAAGACCATAAGTATTGCAAAAGCACCAAGCTAACCGCGCTAATGGGAAGGGCGAGAAGTACTCCAAAAAAACCAAATAACTTACCAAAAAAAAGTAAAGCAAAGAGCACGGCTACAGGATGTAGGCCAATGCGTTCACCGACTAAACGTGGTGTCAAGAAAAAGCCTTCAAGAAATTGGCCAAGAGCGTAAATAATTAAGACGCCGATAATTTCAGTGCCAGGGCCAAACTGCAACAGTGCTGCGACTACTGCTAAAGAAAATCCAAGCGTAATTCCAATATAGGGAATCACAATCATGAGCGCTGTAAATATTCCTAAAGCTACCGCTCCTTTGATGCCTACTATGCCAAGACCAACACTATAAAACACAGACATAATCGAGATCACAATTAGCATACCCCGTAGGTATTGCGATAACAGGCCATCGGCATGCATTGTTAAATGATGAATAGTTTCTTGCGCGCGTAGAGGAACCGCCTTTTTGACTAATTGGAAAAAATGATCCCAGTCAATCAGCAAATAAAACATCACAAACAAAATTAAAACGGAGTTTACAAACCCAGCAATGACTGAGCTCCCCGACATTAATACAGTGTCCAAAGTAGAGCTTAAGAGGGTATCGGCATTCTGATTGAGCTGCTCGGCAATCTTTTGGGAGGCGCTCGCTTTTAGGGTTACCCAATCAAAATTGATATGAAATTCACTGAGACGGGGTCCTAGCCAAGCTTGGGTGTTCTCAATCCAAGATGGAAGCTGGGATTTAATGAGGGGGATTTCGGTTTTGAGAAGGCCAATAAAGAGGCTTAAAATGGAAAAAAGGATTCCTAGGCCAATAATCATGGCAATTGCAGCTGCAGCTGCACGTGGTAGGCGATGCTTCTCAAGCCACAGGCAAACTGGGCGTAGAGCGTAAGCCAGAATAAATGCAGTTAGAAAAGGGGTAAAAATTTCAGTCATCTTGGGTAGATCCTCTAGAATTCAATGATTCTACTGATCAAGCTCTATTTTTACTAATCTTCTAAATCTGCCATGACCTCATCTACTAATTCCTCATCCAAAGGCCTTTCCTACCGCGACGCTGGCGTCGATATTGACGCTGGGGATGATTTGGTTGACCGCATCAAGCCCTTAGCCAAGAAAACCATGCGTGAGGGTGTTTTAGCGGGGATTGGCGGCTTTGGTGCCCTATTTGAGGTGCCTAAGCGTTATCAAGAGCCAGTATTGGTGGCGGGTACTGATGGCGTGGGAACCAAGCTAAGATTGGCTTTTGAGTGGAATCGCCACGATACGATCGGCCAAGATTTGGTGGCCATGAGTGTCAATGACATTTTGGTGCAAGGCGCTGAGCCCCTTTTTTTCTTAGACTACTTTGCCTGTGGTCAGTTAAGTGTGGATACCGCTGCTACCGTGGTTGGAGGTATTGCTCAGGGTTGTGAATTATCAGGTTGCGCTTTGATTGGGGGAGAAACCGCAGAAATGCCTGGTATGTACCCTCCTGGTGAGTATGATCTGGCTGGATTTGCAGTGGGCGCGGTCGAAAAATCCAAAATTATCACTGGGGCAACGATTACCCCAGGTGATGCTGTCTTAGCGATTGGTTCTAGTGGCGCTCATTCCAATGGGTATTCTTTGGTACGTAAAATTATTGAACGCGTTGGCGCTAAACCAAGTGATGACTTAGGTGGTCGATCTTTAGGCGATGTCGTTATGGCCCCTACAGAAATTTATGTGAAACCCCTTTTAAAATTAATCTCGCAGATCAATGTCAAGGGGATGGCGCATATTACTGGGGGTGGTCTGGTGGATAACGTGCCACGTGTGCTCCCAGAAAATACCCAAGCGGTCTTGCATCGCGATAGTTGGCAAATGCCGGCGCTCTTTCAGTGGTTACAAACAAAGGGTGGCGTAGCTGATGCCGAGATGGTTCGTGTATTTAACTGCGGTATTGGTATGGTAGTGATTGTGTCTGCCGATCAAGCAGATAATGCGATCCATTTCTTGAAAGCTGAAGGTTTAACAGCTTGGACTGTTGGTGAGGTAGTAGAGCGCCCACCGGGTGCGCCTCAAACAATTGTTATTTAACAAGGCTTTGCTTGCAGTGCTCTAGTGCTGCCTGGAATTCAGTTGGGCTAAAGGGATCAAAAGTATTTCTGCCAGCAATGGCGCGCAGCCAGGTGAGCTGCCTTTTGCCTAATTGTCTGGTAGCAGCCAAGGCTTTGTAGCGCATTTGTTCTAAATTCGTTTTGCCTTCCAAATACTCCCAGATCTGTCGATATCCCACCGAACGTATGGCGGGTAGGTCGGCGTGCAATGCCGGATTTTTATGGAGCTTTTTTACTTCCTCAATCAAGCCTTGGGCAAGCATTGCATCAAACCGCTCCTCTAAATTTTGATGCAATCTAGAGCGATCACTTGGCTCAAGAGAAACGAGATTAATCCAGGCAGGAATAGCTGATCCTGCTCTTCCATCTTCACTAGGAGATTGTGCTAGCAGGGTAGACATGGGCTTACCAGAAATCTCGTATACCTCAAGGGCGCGTTGTATCCGTTGAGAATCGTTTGGCATGAGGCGGGCAGCGGTGATGGGATCGACTTGTGCTAACTTAATATGCATTGCAGGCCAACCCAGGGTTTTACCTGCTTGATCAAGGCGCACCCTAATTGCTCGGTTAGCTATCGGCAAAGAAGAGAGGCCATGTGCCCAGGCGCGCCAATACAACATCGTTCCTCCTACCACTACAGGAATATGTCCTCGCGCACGAATTGCTTCGCACAAGCATTTAGTATCGTTGGCAAAACGTGCAGCTGAATAGGTATCGGTAGGGTCTAAGATGTCAATGAGGTGGTGCGTGACGGCAGCTTGCTCAGCTTTGGTGGGTTTAGCGCTGCCAATATTGAGTCCGCGATAGACCAAAGCAGAATCCATACTAATTAATTCCACTGTTAAGCCAATCAATTTAGCATGCTCTGCAAGAGACATTGCGAGATGGGTTTTGCCTGCGCCTGTTGGCCCAACAATACACAAGGTTGCTGGGCTGCTAGTTGCATGCGTAGGCTGAATGTGGGGTTCAGTAGGCATCTCTCATTATAAGAAGGAAAATGGCAGCCTTAGATAGCGAGCCTGTTAATATCCTTGCAATTGTTCATTGGAGCCTAAGTTGATTGATACCCTGTTGCAATTAAGCGACCTGCTGCTGCATATTGATCGCCACCTTGATGTGGTGATTGCGCAATATGGATCTTGGGCTTACGGTTTGTTGTTTTTTATTATATTTGCTGAAACGGGTTTGGTCATTGCGCCCTTTTTGCCAGGTGACTCCTTATTGTTTATCGCTGGTGCTTATTGTGCGACTGAGCATTTTAATCTGTGGTCACTTTGTGCCGGATTATGCATTGCCGCTATCGCTGGCAATACTGTGAATTATTTCATTGGGCGCTGGATAGGAAAAAGAATTTTTAGTAGCCAGTCTCCATGGATTGATCAAAACGCGTTGCGTAAGACCCATTCATTTTATGAGAAGCACGGTGGCAAAACCATTATCGTGGCACGCTTTTTACCGATTATCCGAACCTTTGCGCCATTTGTAGCTGGCGTATCTGAAATGAATTTCTCTCGCTTTCAGTTTTTTAATATTACGGGTGCTTTATTGTGGGTCTTTGGATTGGTGATTGCTGGTTACTTCTTTGGCAATATTCCCATCATTCGTCAAAACCTAAATGTCATTGTATTGATTGGCGTTGGAGCGGCAGTGGTGCCAGTGGTACTGGCTGGATTTTATAAAATATTTAAGCGCAAAAAAAAGTAATCAGTGCAGCTTAGTTTGACTTTCTAGCGTAGCAATATGATCGCGAATATCAGCGGCATCCTCTGCCTCTGGGGAATGACTTAAATAGTGGTGCATATCAGCTATAGCTGGACGGAGATATTCTAGTTGTGCAAAGATTAAGCCACGATCACGAATTTCTTCCATAGAGTCTGGTAAGAGGATAACCAAGCGTTCCTGCACTCCCAAGAGACGCTCCCAGCGCTCATGTTCTGAATAAATCATTTTTAGATTTCTCATAAAGCGTGACAAAATTTCCCTAGGGCTAGATACCCTTAAAAAGATATTGAGTGGCAGGCTCAATTCACCTCGATATCCTTTGGCATCGAGATAGGGATCTAACATTTCTTGCAATTGATTTTTGGAGAGAGATTCACCGGTCAAGGGGTCCATGATGATTTCACCTTGTTGCAAGGAGATGCGCATCATAAAGTGATTAGGAAAAGAGATCCCGCGAATATTCAGTCCGATTTGATGGCCTAACTCCATCATCAAAATAGCCAATGAAATCGGAATGCCACGACGACTCCTTAGAATCTGGTGAAGATATGAATTTTCTGGTGCATAAAAATCATTCGGGTTTGGGCCAAAGCCTAACTCGGTATAAAAGAAGTGCTTCAGAATTTGCAGGCGCTGCATCTGCGAGGTATCTGGAGTAATGCGCGTTTTAAGCTTATTGCCTAATTGGTCCATCTGATCGAGTACCCCTTGCACATCCAAGTCGGGATAGGCATGTTGGGCGACAGCAATAGCCGCTTCAGTTAAGGGGAAATGGTCGTCTTCAGCAACTAGGGAGGTGAAGTAGTCAAGTTGTCGTGTTGGCATACGAGCTATTTTGCATGACGCAGAAATTTTTGCCAGCGAATTCCGACTAAACCGAGAGTGGCAAAGTAAATGACTGCTGCTGCACCTAGCCAAGCACCCAGGAGACCGATGCGCAGCCAAGGTGTTGCTTGGAGGGTAATCCAATTATGTGCACTAGCTGCGTAAAAAAGTACCGCCGAGAAGGGAATAAGGGCTAAACACAGTTGCCCAAGGTATTTAGTCCAAGCTGAGCTAGGCAAAGCACCGCGCCGATGTAAGCCAAGCCACAACAAGGCGGCATTAAGGCAGGCACCAACGCCAATGGAGAGCGCTAGCCCAGCATGGCCGAGCCAAGGGACAAAAACTAGGTTGGCTAACTGGGTTGCCACTAATACCAAGAGACCAATTTTTACAGGGGTGCGAATATCTTGGCGGGAATAAAAACCAGGAGCTAAGATCTTTACTAAGATCAGGCCAATCAGGCCAACTCCGTAAGCAGCCAATGCGCGTTGCGTCATTAAGACATCAAGCGCAGTAAATTTACCGTAGTGATACAACACCGCTGCGAGCGGTTCCCCAAAAATAAAAAGGGTTATTGCACAAGGTGCTGCCAATAAAAAAGTGAGCTGCAAGCCCCAAATTAGGAGTTCACCGGCATGTACCAAATCATTTTTTGCATTGGCTTTGCTTAAGCTTGGTAGCAGCACGGTTCCCAAAGCCACACCCAATAATGCGGTTGGGAACTCCATGAGGCGGTCTGCATAAGAAAGCCAAGAAACACTACCTGTTTGTAGGCGGGAGGCAATATTGGTATTAATGATGAGTGAGATCTGGGCAACTGATACTGCAAAGACCGCCGGTCCCATCAATTTCATTACCCGTTTTGCTTCTGGATTTTGGATAGCGGCTTTGATTGCGCCTGGCAGTAATCCTACTTTTGGCAGAAGTCCAAGACGAGATAGCGCAGGAAATTGAATGGCAAGCTGTAATACTCCGCCAAGCAAAACACCAATGCTCAGGGCGTAAATCGGTTGTTCTAGGTGGGGCGCCAAAAAAATAGCGCTAGCTATGAGGGCTAAATTGAGTAAAACTGGAGTAAAGGCGGGGATAGCAAAGCGTCCGAAGGTATTGAGGATCCCTGCCGAGAGAGAAACCATGGAAATCAGGCCAATATAAGGGAACATGATGCGCGTCATCACCACGCTAGCTTCGTAGGCAGGCCCGCCCTTAAATCCTGTAGCAATCACCAAAATCAGCAAGGGGGCGCCGATCACTCCAAGTAATACCGTCAAGAGCAAAGCCCAAAATAAGAGTGTGGCAACGGCATTTATCAGGGTTTGGGACTGTTTTTGATCTCCTTTGCTAGAGATTTCTCCTAGAATGGGCACGAATGCCTGAGAAAACGCCCCTTCGGCAAAGAGGCGGCGTAGCAGATTGGGCAGCCTAAAAGCGACATTAAATGCATCAGTCCACTCTGAAGCCCCGAAACTGCGTGCAATCAGGGTCTCCCGGAGAAGGCCCGTAATGCGTGACAACATCGTGAGGGAGCTTACCTTGGCGGCAGCAGAAAGCAGATTCATGGGGTAATTTTCCCCTATTTATAAAGCGACTGGGCTTTTTTAGTCCTTTAATGTAAAATCTTGGGTTTTGGTGCGTCCGCTAACAAAAGCGGGCCAACCCATACCAATTTTTAGTTAATCGTATTTTGTAAATTTTATATAGCAAGGTTTAAAGATGGCCAATACCGCACAAGCGCGTAAACGCGCACGGCAGGCAGTAAAACAAAATGAGCACAACTCTAGTTTGCGTTCAAAGCTTCGTACTTCCATTAAGGCAGTTCGTAAAGCGATTGAAGCTGGCGATAAAGTTGTTGCAACTCAAATATTTGCAGCAACCCAAGCCACAATCGACAAGATTGCTGACAAAAAGATTGCTCACAAAAATACGGCATCACGTCAGAAATCACGTTTGTCTGCTGCTATTAAATCAATGGCGGCGTAAGCAAGTATTTGTTCTAGGCTGGCCTAGAGTAATCTGGGCCTAAGCCCGCTCCTGATCAGAGCGGGTTTTTGTTTTTAGGGTTAGGTTTGTGGTTTGGGGTCAAATTCACAAGCTTCTTCGATTGGTAGACCGTTGTCTTTGGCAAAGTTCATGACAAAGTCCAGCGCTCTCGGATCGAGGTCACCTAGTCTGGTATCGATAACAACGCATTTCACATTTGTAATGAGTACTGGTCTGACATAGGGCGAGTAAGTAAAGCGGGGATCGCCAGCATCGCCTGGCGGGCGAAAAGTGGCCATCACTCCGCACAAACGCTCAGCCCAATCGCTGGGTCGAAATGGTTTGCCAGAAGCGGTAATGCCTTGAATGAAAAGCTTTTTGTGGTTCAAGTTGGCGTAAAAATCGTAGTATTGAATCAGTATTGCTAAGCCCTATAGCTTAACAGTGTGTGAAGGCCTTAAGATGTCTTTAGGAACTATTTTCGTGCAGTAAGTCTGCTCAAACAAAAAATGCAAGCTAAACTTTAGTAGAAAACTCAACAATGACATCTTTGGCAAAGCCTCAAGTACCTGGTCAAGTTAAGCATTATTTGCAATTTTCTGACCTCACTCGTAAAGAGTATGACTACTTACTGAAAAGATCGGCATGGCTTAAGACCAAGTTCAAGAGTTATGAAACTTGGCACCCCTTGCACGACCGAACTTTGGCGATGATTTTTGAGAAGCACTCAACTCGCACTCGCCTTTCTTTCGAGGCGGGCATACACCAGCTTGGCGGACATGCGGTATACCTCAATACCCGTGATACCCAATTAGGCCGTGGTGAGCCTGTGGAGGACGCTGCGCAGGTGATTTCTCGTATGACGGACATCATCATGATTCGCACCTTCGGTCAGGAGATTATTGAGCGTTTTGCGGCAAATTCTCGGGTGCCAGTAATTAATGGCCTTACAAATGAATACCATCCTTGCCAAGTATTGGCCGATATCTTTACCTTTGTAGAGGCGCGCGGCCCTATTCAGGGTAAGACAGTCGCTTGGGTGGGGGATGCCAATAACATGGCCTATACCTGGATTCAGGCGGCTGAGTGCTTAGATTTTCAAATCCGTTTTTCGGCGCCTGGCGGTTATCAGCTAGATAGCTCTAGATTAACGAGCGCTGCTCTTGCGCATTTAACAGTTTGCTCAGATCCAAAAGATGCCTGTAAGAATGCTGATTTAGTGACTACTGATGTGTGGACTAGCATGGGTTATGAAGATGAAAATACTTCGCGTATGTCCGCCTTCAAAGACTGGATGGTTGACGAGGAATTAATGTCTTTAGCAAATCCAGATGCCTTGTTTATGCATTGCCTACCAGCACATCGTGGTGAAGAGGTGGCTGCGGAAGTGATTGATGGCCCGCAAAGTATTGTTTGGGAAGAGGCAGAAAATCGTTTGCATGTTCAAAAGGCCTTGATGGAGTATTTACTTTGTGGCCGTTTGGATTGATTGGTTAAGTAGTTAGTCTTTGTTGGTTATTGGTTAATTTTTTGATTGAATAGAGATCATGTCTGATATTAAAAAAGTAGTGCTAGCTTATTCCGGTGGTCTTGACACTAGCGTCATCTTAAAGTGGCTGCAAGACACCTATCAATGTGAAATCGTGACCTTCACTGCTGATTTGGGTCAGGGCGAAGAGCTAGAGCCAGCACGCGCTAAAGCGCTGCAATTTGGCATTAAGCCAGAAAATATTTTTATCGATGACTTGCGTGAAGAGTTTGTCCGTGATTTTGTATTCCCAATGTTCCGTGCCAATACGATTTATGAGGGCGAGTATTTATTGGGTACCTCCATTGCACGTCCATTAATTGCTAAGCGTCAAATTGAAATTGCGCGCTTGACTGGAGCAGATTCTGTTTCTCACGGTGCAACTGGAAAAGGGAATGACCAAGTTCGCTTTGAGTTGGGTTATTACGCACTTGAGCCAGGCATCAAAGTGATTGCTCCGTGGCGCGAGTGGGACCTCCTTTCTCGCGAGAAGTTAATGGCCTATGCAGAAAAGCATGGCATTCCAGTGGAGATGAAGCACAAGCAAGGTGGCTCGCCTTACTCAATGGATGCAAACCTTTTACACATCAGCTATGAAGGCCGTCATTTAGAGAATCCCAATGCTGAAGCTGAAGAATCTATGTGGCGTTGGACGGTCTCCCCTGAGAAGGCGCCTGATGCTCCAGAGATTATTGAAATTGAATTTTGTGCCGGTGACCCAGTGGCAATCAACGGTAAATCCTATAAGCCTCATGAGCTCTTAGCTGAGCTCAATCGTATTGGTGGCATGCACGGCATTGGTCGCTTGGATTTGGTAGAAAACCGCTTTGTTGGCATGAAAAGTCGTGGCTGTTATGAAACCCCAGGCGGCACCATTCTTTTAAAAGCACATCGCGGTATTGAAAGTATTACATTGGATCGTGAAGTTGCCCATTTGAAGGATGACTTGATGCCACGCTATGCCAGCTTGATTTATAACGGCTATTGGTGGGCACCAGAACGCGTTGCGCTACAAACCTTAATAGATCACACACAGCAATCAGTCAATGGTACGGTTCGCCTAAAACTTTACAAAGGATCTGTTTCTGTCATTTCACGGGATTCAGCTAATACTTTGTTTGATCAAAATATTGCAACCTTTGATGATGATGGCGGCGCCTATAACCAAGCCGATGCTGGTGGCTTTATTAAGCTCAATGCATTACGCATGCGGATTGCTGAGACAGCAAAGCGCCAGCGTGCTAAATAATGAATATCAATTACCACTTAGCCATTTAGATGAGAAAGAATAAAGATGCAATTTGATTTAGTTTCTGTAGGCAAAAAAGCCAATATATTTTTTGATGGTAAATGTGTATCTCATACTGTTACATTGCCTAATGGCATTCGTAAATCCGTTGGCGTCGTACTGCCAAGCACCTTACGTTTTGACCTTAGCACTAAAGAAATCATGGAAGTAGTCGATGGCAATGCTTTTGTGAGTATTAACGGCGCGCCTGAAGTGGAGTTTAAAGCTGGGCAAAGCTGGGAAGTAGAAAAGGGCGGATATTTTATTATTCGCGCTGAGTCTCCCGTGCATTATGTTTGCCATTTCGAGTGAGTATTTATGCTGGGATGATACATTTGCCTTTATTGGCAAAAGTATCAAAATAATTAATCACTAGCAGTGCAAAAGCATCTGAGCTCATAAAGGGAGACTGGGATAAAGCCACTAGTGAAAAATAAATCCCAGATAAATTCATAAGAGCATTGTCTAAAAGCTACACTTTTTGGTTCATAGATTAATTTCTTGCTGCCACTATTGCGCGCAAGAAAAAGAGCGACCAGGAGAGCGATTGATATGGACTACTACGGACACCATCTTGGCGATTGTGCAGTTGCCACAGACCACCTCACTTTTATTAATGATTCAACTTTTAGTGGCCTCTTAAGAAGCTACTACGCCCCTCAAAATCCGCTACTTAGAGTGATGAAAGTAGTCAAACGATGGATCATAACGAGAATAAAAAAAGAAAAAATTGCAGTGGCTATCATTATTAAAAATTTTTTTTCTCTCACTCCAAGGGGTAGTAGACAGTCTGGCTACGATCAGGAAATCACCTGCTCAAAAAATAAGCAAAACCAGGGCGGGCTGGGCTCGCACGGTCGTTTTGAGTCATTTTTAAATGGGCATATGAGATTAAAAACACCGACTCTAGCAGTATGCGAACGCATTGCTCACCAGACACCATACACCAGACACCAAATACCAAACACCATTCTCCATACACCAGACAAACATCAAAACAATGGTTGGAAAAATAAAAAAATTTCTCTCAAGGCTTACCCATGTCGTCTCAAAAAAAATGAAAAAAATTTACCAAGGATCACTTACGCCACATCAGAAAAGCCAGTTTTTTATGATCGACTCGAAAAGCACCCCCAGTGTTATGCCAAGCAGGTAAGACCTAGTGGCCTTGAGAAAGTCATGCTGATTGACCCGCTTAGGCCTAACCCAGGCTTGCTCGTAAACCAAGAGAGTGCTCACAGACGATCCCTGCAAGGGCGTTCAAGGCCCGATACAAGCAGGGCTCACCCCCTTGCCTTTGGGCAATACAGCTTTGCTGCTACACCAGCCTTGGATGCCATTGTGAGTAGGTTTAGACAGGCCTTTGTATCAAGGTGGAGGGCTTACCTAACGATGCCAAAGATGCGCTGTGCTGAGCATTGGTAGCCAAGATTGCCCCAAGGGCAAGCAAGGCTCTAGACCCGTTTTACGGAATGATTTTTGATGAAAGACACCACAGCTATGACAGGAAGAAATGAATAAAAATAACGATGATTTACTTTGGCAACAGCATGCTACGTTTGACTCTAAGCTCTATTGCTTGGGTAAGCCCTGAATGACGCTACCGGGCACAATCACTCTCTCTGAGAACCACTGCTTGTTCATCTCTAGGGCGTACCGTATAGCCGCTTTAGGGCAATGACTGTTCGTGGTCTGAGCTTGCATCTCTTCGATGTTTACGATCTTGCCATCGTCTGCTATGAAGGCAATAGACAGAGGAATTTTAGTGTTGTTCATCCAGAAGCAATGCCCTGACTTTTGCTCGAATACAAATAACATCCCTGAGCTTGTTGGCATGCTGGTGCGATTCATAAGGCCCACCTCGCGCGTTTTGGGGGTGTTAGCCAGCTCAGCCTGAATGCGATAGATGCCAACCTTGAGTTCAATATTTGGCAAGCCTACGTTTTGCTGGGCATACACAGTCATTGAAAGAATACTGAAAATAGCCGCAGCTAAGAGAGAGGTTTGTTTAATGTAATGTGGATGCATGATGTTTTGGGTGCTTGCTATGGGGTGATTTTAAGGGGGCATTCATTTTTAGGCGAAAAAAAACCCAGGAACCAGTCCTGGGTTTTTAATAATGATCTAAGGTTGATCAAGCAGCTTGAATATTAGTAGCCTGCTTGCCTTTAGGACCTTGGGTAATATCAAACGTTACCTTTTGGTTTTCCTTGAGGGTTTTGAACCCCGGCATAGTGATTGCGCTGAAATGCGCAAACAACTCTTCTTCACCATCATCAGGTTTGATAAAGCCAAAACCTTTTGCATCATTGAACCACTTTACAATTCCGGTCGCCATGCGAACTCCATTACATAATCTTAAAACAACCGTGATGAGGGTGAATACTTTTTAATCAGTCTCGCTCTACAACACGCCAAAATAGGACTTTAAAAAAAGCCTATCCCCTAATTGTTTGCCCTTTATGGTGGGGTGTCAAGAGGTTAAATGCATATAGTTGTTCTTAAGCCCCCCTTTTTTTATCAAAAAGTGCCCCAATATGGTCTAAATAGCACTTTATTGAGGGTTTTTGATAAAAACCCCCAGTGAGCGCAGTTTATATATCTGTGTTTAGAATGTTTCTCATGAGCCGCACTACAAAAAACCCGACAGTTGGTAATCCAAACAACCCCCATATTGAAGACACTATTCTGCTTGAAAAGCAGGCCGAAAAAGTTAAGGTGCCTGCAATGTATAAAGTTTTACTATTAAATGACGATTACACACCGATGGAATTTGTTGTAATGGTGATTCAGGAGTATTTTAATAAAGACCATGAGACGGCTACCCGGATCATGTTGCAAGTGCATTTAGTGGGTAAGGGCATTTGTGGAGTATTTACCCGCGATGTGGCAGCAACAAAAGTGCATCAAGTTATCGAGCTCTCCCGCGAAGCGGGTCACCCACTACAGTGCACTATGGAGGAAGCATGATTGCCCAGGAACTAGAAGTCAGTTTGCATATGGCGTTTGTTGACGCGAGAGCCTCACGCCATGAGTTCATTACGGTAGAGCATTTACTTGCTGCACTACTAGATAATGCAACAGCTGTTGAAGTACTCAAAGCGTGCGCAGTCAATATTGCGGAGCTCCGTGCGCAGCTGAAAAACTTTATTAATGACAACACCCCAGTCGTTCCTGGTAATGATGAAGTCGACACTCAGCCTACCTTAGGTTTTCAGCGGGTAATTCAGCGCGCCATCATGCACGTGCAATCTACCTCCAGTGGCAAAAAAGAAGTTACTGGTGCTAATGTATTGGTAGCAATCTTCGGTGAAAAAGATTCGCATGCTGTGTATTTTTTGCAACAGCAAGGGGTGACTCGTTTAGATGTGGTGAATTTTATTAGCCATGGTGTGCGCAAAGATCAGACAGAGCATGTTAAGCCGGCAGAATCAGCTCAAGAAACTGAAGAGGCCGCTGCAGGTGGTAAGGAGAGCCCCCTTGAGCAATATACCCAAAACCTCAATGTCTTGGCTAAGCAAGGAAAAATTGACCCACTCATTGGGCGCGATGGCGAAGTAGAGCGTGTCATTCAGGTGCTGTGCCGTCGTCGTAAAAATAACCCATTGTTGGTGGGCGAGGCAGGCGTTGGTAAAACTGCCATTGCCGAAGGGCTTGCTTGGCGGATTGTCCGGGGCGAGGTACCTGATATCTTAGCTGATGCCACTGTGTATTCATTGGATATGGGCGCACTTTTAGCGGGCACTAAATATCGCGGTGACTTCGAGCAGCGTTTAAAGAGTGTCCTGAAATCCCTCAAAGATCATGCTCATGGCGTGTTATTTATTGATGAGATCCACACCTTAATTGGTGCGGGAGCCGCTTCTGGCGGAACCCTAGATGCCAGTAACTTACTCAAGCCTGCCTTATCGAATGGTCAACTCAAATGCATCGGCGCTACTACCTTTACAGAATATCGTGGCATCTTTGAGAAAGATGCTGCTTTATCACGCCGTTTTCAGAAGGTAGATGTAGTGGAGCCAACGGTTGATCAGACCGTGCAAATTTTACGTGGCCTTAAGTCGCGTTTCGAAGAGCACCATAGCGTCAAATATGCAGCCGCCGCTTTAGTTGCTGCCGCTGAGTTGTCTGCCCGTTATATTAATGATCGTCATTTGCCAGATAAAGCGATTGATGTGATTGATGAAGCGGGAGCTGCACAACGCATTTTGCCTAAGTCTAAGCAGAAGAAAACCATTGGGCGCCCAGAAATTGAAGAGATTGTTGCCAAGATTGCACGCATCCCGCCCCAGTCCGTGACGGTAGATGATCGAAGTAAGTTGCAAACTTTAGATCGGGATATTAAGAGCGTGGTGTTTGGTCAAGATCCTGCGATTGAAGCATTAGCAAGTGCAATTAAGATGACTCGCGCCGGTCTTGGCAAGATTGATAGGCCGATCGGATCTTTTTTATTTTCTGGGCCTACTGGCGTTGGTAAGACCGAGGTTGCCAAGCAGTTAGCCTATATTTTAGGTATTGAGCTATTGCGTTTTGATATGTCAGAGTATATGGAGCGTCATGCAGTAAGTCGTTTAATCGGCGCGCCTCCCGGTTACGTAGGTTTTGACCAAGGTGGTCTACTAACTGAGGCGGTCAATAAGAAGCCACATTGCGTTCTCTTGCTTGATGAAGTTGAAAAAGCGCACCCTGATATTTTCAATATCCTTTTGCAGGTAATGGATCATGGGACCTTAACGGATAACAATGGTCGCAAGACCGATTTTCGTAACGTCATTATTATTATGACTACCAATGCTGGCGCTGAAGCCATGCAAAAGTCCACCATGGGCTTTACCAATGTGCGCGAATCTGGTGATGAGATGGCGGACATCAAGAAGTTCTTTACGCCAGAGTTCCGTAATCGCTTAGATGCGATTGTTTCTTTCAAGGCTCTTGATGAAACCATCATCATGCGTGTAGTTGACAAGTTCTTGATGCAGTTAGAAGAACAATTGCACGAGAAAAAAGTTGATGCGACATTTAGTTCTGCATTGCGGGCACATTTAGCTAAACATGGTTTTGATCCATTAATGGGTGCTAGGCCAATGCAACGCATTATTCAAGATACCGTGCGTAAAGCTTTGGCCGATGAGTTGCTCTTTGGTAAGTTAGCTCAAGGTGGTCACGTTGCGGTAGACGTGGACGCAGAGGGCAAAGTACAGTTAAAGTTTGATGCGCCGCTAGTTGCGGGTAAATCTCCTAAAGCCGATGTTGCTCCAGCTGAAGAAATCTAAGATTTAAATCAGCTATTTAGTATTGAGATTAATCAGTTTTAAGAAAAGCCACTTTCTGAGTTATTCAGAAAGACAGGCTTTTTCTTTTCATCTATAAGTCACTTTATGAATTTGATGATAAATTAAATGGCCAATCAATGGAGAGCATGATGACAGCGTTAACCCGATCAGAACATGATTTGCTAGGTGACTCAGAGGTTCCAGCAGATGCTTATTGGGGGATTCATACTTTACGTGCCATTGAAAATTATCCTATTACCGGCAAACTCATTGGAGAATATTCTGATCTTATTAGGGCGCTCGCTTATGTAAAGGAGGCGGCTGCTAAAGCCAATCTAGAGCTCGGCCATCTAGATCCCAAAAAGGCAGAGGCTATTATTGCTGCGTGCCACGAGATTGAAGCGGGTAAATTACATGATCAATTTGTGGTTGATGTAATACAAGGGGGCGCTGGAACCTCGACCAATATGAATGCTAACGAAGTGATTGCCAATCGCGCACTCGAGATATTGGGTTATGAAAAAGGAGATTATTCTCAATTACATCCTATTAACGATGTCAACATGTCACAAAGCACCAATGATGTTTACCCCACTTCATTGCGATTGGCCACTTGCTTTGCCATTCCCGCTTTATTGACGGCAATGGCTATGCTAAGCAAAGCCTTCGCTGCCAAGGCTGATGAATTTAAAGATATCCTAAAGATCGGGCGCACCCAGCTACAAGATGCTGTACCCATGACCTTAGGTCAGGAATTTTCTACCTACGCAGTGATGATTAGGGAGGATGAAGAGCGTTTAAAAGAGGCCATCTCTCTTATTGCAGAAATTAATTTAGGCGCCACCGCAATTGGTACGGGGATTAATACTGATGTGCGCTATTCAAAATGTGCCATTCAATATCTTAAAGATCTTTCAGGGATTACGTTAATTGCCTCTCCAAATCTCATTGAGGCTACTCAAGATTGTGGCGCATTTGTGCAGTTATCAGGGGTCTTAAAACGAGTGGCAGTAAAGCTATCTAAAATTTGTAATGATCTTCGTCTTTTATCGAGTGGCCCACAGGCTGGCTTTAATGAGATACGTCTTCCGCCCCGTGCTGCTGGATCGTCGATTATGCCGGGCAAAGTAAACCCCGTCATTCCAGAAGTAGTAAATCAAATTGCTTTTGAAGTCATTGGCAATGACGTAACTATCACAATGGCGGCAGAAGGGGGTCAATTACAGCTTAACGCCTTTGAGCCCATCATTGCCCATAGCCTATTTAAAAGCATTCAACATCTCACGGCGGCCTGCGATACATTAAGAACGCATTGCATTGTTGGTATTACTGCAAATGTAGAAGTGCTTGCTGAGAGAGTGCGTACTTCAGCTGGGCTGGCAACGGCTTTAAATCCTTATCTTGGATATGAGAATGCGACTATGATTGCCAAAAGAGCGCTTCAAGAAAACTGTTCGGTAGCTGATTTAGTTCTTGAACTGGGTTTAATGGACCAGGAGACTTTAGAGAAGATATTGAGTCCTGAGGTTCTGACTAGGCCAGGAATCCAGTCGACAAAATAAAGAGCTTTCTATGAATACCCTTGGTTATATAAAAAATGTCATCCTTGATGAATTTCAAGCCATTAAGGAGGAAGTAAGAGATTCAAAGATACTGGCACTTGCTTTTGTAGCCGTAATTGTTCTCATAGTCATTTATTTAAAGCCGTTTCCGGCTCGCCATATTTACTTTGCTACGTACTACCCTAATTCTGATTGGGCTCAACTAGCTGAAAAAACAGCGAGCCTTCTTAAAAACCACGGTATTGATATCTCAGTGCTTTATACCAACGGCGCTTTAGATAACGTAGCCCGCTTAAGCAATCGAAAAGATGAAGCTAATGCTGGCTATACCTATGGATTTGCTTTAAATCAAGAGGACTTAAGTAATATTTATTCATTGGGCAGTGTTGCCTATGAGCCAGTATGGATCCTCTATAACAAAAGCCGAATTGGAGAGGTTAAAAGTTTAAGTGCGTTAGCTCAATATCGGGTTGGTTTAGGCCCCCTCAAAAGCGGTTCTTATCAGATTGCCAAAAAGATATTCGAAGTGATGAACATTGAGCTAGATAATAATGCTCACTTTAAGCCCGATAATATTCTCAAGAATGCAGAAAAATTAAAAAGTGGTGAGATTGACGCTTTTATATTTGCATCTACTTATTGGGATCCTACCACTCAAGAATTATTGCGTTCGCCTAATATTGCAGTCTACGATTTTAAAAATGCACAGGCCTATACAAAGAAATTTAATGCATTTGTGGCATTAACTTTGTCTGCAGACTCTATTGATATCCTCAAGCAGATACCTAAGCAAGACATTTCCCTTTTGGCAACTACAACGAGCCTTGTCGTTAATCGTAATATGCATCCAGACCTTCAATTAGCTCTGCTAATGGCTGCCAGAGATGCCAATCGAAATGCGCCTAATTTATTCTTTGCTAAGCGTAATGAATTCCCCGCCTATTTAGATCCTTCAATTCCGATTGGTCCAGTAGCGGAACATTTTTACGACTATGGACCACCACATGCGATGCGCTACTTGCCTTATTGGTTGGCAGGTTTAGTTGATCGGGCATGGCTACTCTTATTGACCCTATTTGCCATCCTTTACCCACTGGCCAAGCTCAATATCCACTTTAGAAAATTTCGCTTTAATCTTAAAGAGATCCCACATTACAAAGAGCTACTTGAAATTGAAAAGCGTTTGTGTGATCACAATTTATCTGCTCAAGATAAAGCGCAATTATCAAAACGCCTAGATTGGATTAACGTCCATGCAATTAAGGCAGGGGTACCCATCAATGAGGAGGCGGCTTATTTTGAATTTCTGAACGCCATTTACTTATTAAGGAAAAAAATTGAGGAAGCATAAACATTCGCTAGAAAATTAGGAGCGTCCAGTACTTCCAAAGCCACCTGCGCCGCGATTGCTTTCAGTAAACTCTTCAACTACCTTAAGTCCAACCTGTATTACCGGCATGACAACTAACTGAGCCAATCGCTCCATTGGCTCGAGCTTAAATGCTGTAGATCCGCGATTCCAAGTGCTGACCATCAGCTGACCTTGGTAATCAGAGTCAATCAGCCCCACTAAATTTCCGAGAACGATACCGTGCTTATGACCAAGACCGGAGCGAGGCAGAATAAAAGCTGCGTAGCGTGGGTCTTCAACATAGATTGCCAGGCCAGTTGGAACTAATACAGTTTGTCCTGGAGCAATTTCTATTGCTTCATCAATGCAGGCGCGTAGATCGAGTCCCGCACTACCTGGAGTGCCATAAGCTGGCAATTGATCTCGCATGCGCTCATCTAGAATTTTGACTTGAAGTTGTTGCATAGCATTTCCTAAATCAGGGGATTGGTGTAGAGAGTTAAATCTGGTTAAATTTTGTTGGCAACGAACGCAATGAGTTGGCGTGCTAGCTCAAGCTTTTGTGCTTTAGCGAACTTCTTTGTGCCACCTTCATGAATAATCAATAATTGATTTAGATCGCTACCAAAAGTATCTGGACCGATATTGCCCACAATCATCGGAATACCTTTACGCTTGCGCTTTTCATCGGCATGATTTGCAAGATCAGTCGATTCTGCCGCAAAGCCAACGCAGTATGGGCGCAGCTTGCCAGATTTATTTTGTACTAACTTGGCAGCATCCATCAAAATGTCAGGGTTGGCAATAAATTCCAGATTTGGTGCAAGTCTGCCTTGGCGCTTAATCTTCTCTTTTGCTGGTTTAGCGATACCCCAGTCTGCCACGGCAGCAACCGCAAAGAAGATGTCGCAGTCGGCAGACTGCATGGTGGCTGTATGCATTTCTTTAGCACTGACGACATTGGTGCGGGTAATTTTCCCTGTTGCTTCTAATGGGGTAGCAAGCTCACAGGGGCCAGCTACTAGGTGGACCTCTGCACCAGCCTCAACAGCTGCGCGAGCAATGGCAAACCCCATCTTGCCCGAGCTGAGATTTGTGATGCCACGCACGGGATCAATTGCTTCAAAGGTGGGCCCAGCAGTTATCAGAACCCGTTTTCCTGTTAATGGCTTTTTCTGAAAGAAGGCTATCAGTTGTTCGGTGATCTGGATGGGTTCAAGCATGCGACCAAAGCCAACCTCACCACAAGCTTGGAAACCGCTGGCAGGGCCAAGTAAGGTCACTTGATCTTTAATGAGGCGCTGCGCGCTTCTTTGGGTGGCTGCATGGTCCCACATCTGTTTATTCATGGCGGGGGCCAGTAGAAGGGGGCAATCTCTTGCAAGACAAAGGGTCGTCAGTAAATCATCTGCTAAACCTAAAGAGAGTTTTGCCATCAGATCAGCACTAGCTGGTGCAATCAGAATGGCATCCGCAGCTCGTGAGAGTTCAATATGCGCCATATTGTTGGCAACGCTGCTATCCCACTGACTCGTATATACGGGATTGCCAGTTAATGCCTGCATCGTCACAGGAGTAACAAATTGCTGTGCAGCTTCTGTCATCACCACTTGAACACCAGCACCTTCTTGTATGAGCAAGCGGGCTAGTTCGGCGCACTTATAGGCTGCGATTCCGCCGGAGATGCCAAGAATGATTTTCTTATTTAAAAGTGATTGCATGGCGCCAGCTTAATAGGATTGGGGGGATTTGCCAAATGACTTACGCAGTTCACCCCAAATAATAAGGGCTGCCCCAATGCAAATAGCGCTATCGGCAATATTAAAGGCGGGCCAATGCCAATGACCGTAATACAGGTCAATAAAGTCCACTACAGCACCATACATGAGGCGATCGAGAACATTACCTAGTGCGCCACCCAAAATTAAACTCAGGGCCCAACAGAGCGTTTTATCGCCTTGGCTCTTACGCAATAACCACACAATATACCCAGAAGCGGCTAGGCCAAGAAGTGTGAAGAACCAACGTTGCCAGCCAGAGCTCTGAGCTAAAAATGAAAATGCTGCTCCAGGGTTAAATAGCAATAGCCAGTTCATAAAAGGCAATACTGCAACAGGTATCCCAAGCTCCAGATTGCTTAGGGCTGCCCACTTACTCAATTGATCTAACAATAAGGTAATGAGGGCTATCGCTAGATATCGAAGAAAGGAGAGATTGGTAGTCATTAATTGGACGGAGCTTATTTTGTGCAACTTTGCTTACGCAAACAAGCGCGTTTGGCCATCTCCAAAGAGGTTGCTAATACAGCGACTACATAACTCTGGGTGCTCTGCATCAGTGCCAACGTCTGCAGTGTGATGCCAGCAGCGAGCACATTTCTTAAATTGACTGCTGCGCACTAGAACTTCTAGGCCATTATTACTGAGTTCGAGATTGGCGCTGGAAGTGATGGTTACAAAACGTAAGTCATCTTCAAGAGAATGAAGGATTGCAAAATCAACATCACCCACTTTAATAGTCAACTCAGCTTGCAGTGAAGAGCCAACATTACCAGCCTCACGCTCTACCTCAATTGCTTTAGTGACTTCAGAGCGAATCTCTCTAATGCGAGTCCATTTAGCAAGTAGTTCAGTAGCATTTGTAATTTCTGGGAAAGTACCAAAATCTTCCATGAAGATAGATTCTGTGACTTTCTCATTTGAGCCATGTGGGAAGGACTGCCATGCTTCTTCAGCCGTGAAGGACAGAAAGGGAGCTAACCATTTGAGCAGATTGCGGGTGATGTGAAACAAGGCATTTTGTGCAGCGCGACGATCGGCACAATCTGGTGCACTGGTATAGAGGCGATCTTTGAGGATATCTAAATAAAAGCCACCTAGATCTTCAGAGCAAAAAGTCAGCATGCGTGCAACAGCTGGTTGGAACTCATAGACTTGGTAGTGAGCTTGCACTTCATTTTGTAATTGATTGGCAAGGGCGACCGCATAACGATCAATTTCTAACCACTGGTCAGCAGGCATAGCATGCTTGCTAGGATCAAAGTCAGATAGGTTGGCTAAGAGGAAGCGCAAGGTATTACGAATGCGTCGATAACTCTCCACGACTCTTTTAAGAATTTCATCAGAAATCGTCATCTCACCAGAGTAGTCGGTCGAAGCTACCCATAAACGGATGATTTCCGCACCTAACTTATCAGCAACCTGTTGTGGAGCAATGACATTGCCAACGGACTTGCTCATCTTGCGACCTTGGCCATCTACGGTAAAGCCATGGGTCAGGAGTGCTTTGTAGGGCGGCTTGCCATCGAGCATGGCGCCGGTTAATAAGGAGGAGTGGAACCAGCCGCGATGCTGATCAGATCCCTCTAGATACAAGTCAGCTAATCGTCCATTTGGTGTTTCAGACTCTGGGGTGAATAGCTGATCTTTATGAGAACCGCGAATCACATGCCAATGGGTTGTACCTGAATCAAACCAGACGTCTAGGGTGTCACGATTCTTCTCATACTGAGGCGCCTCTTCACCTAGCAATTGTGAAACTTCTATTTTTTGCCAGGCTTCAATACCCTCTTTTTCAACGCGTTTAGCGATCTCTTCGAGCAGTTCGACTGTACGTGGATGGGGCTCACCACTTTCTTTATGGACAAAGAAGGCCATCGGCACGCCCCATTGGCGTTGACGTGACAAAGTCCAGTCTGGTCGATTAGCGATCATGCTGCGTAAGCGTTGTTTACCCCAAGCAGGGAAAAATTCTGTACTTTCAATGCCGGCTAAGGCGGTATCACGCAAGCAGTTATTACCATCAGATGGTTTCTTATCCATGCTCGCAAACCACTGTGAAGTCGCGCGATAAATAATCGGGGACTTGTGACGCCAGCAGTGCATGTATGAGTGGGTATACGTTTTGTCTCTCAACAGGCTTCCTGCTTCGCGCATTGCCTCAACAATCTTCGGGTTGGCTTTCCAAATATATTCATTGGCAAATAGTGGCAACCAAGAGGCGTACACGCCATTACCCATGACTGGGTTCAAAATATCTTTATCGGCCAACTCGTTTACTTTGCAAGACTTAAAGTCTTCTTCGCCATACGCTGGCGCAGAGTGGACAACTCCGGTGCCGGTATCAAGTGTGACATATTGGGCAGTGTAGATTGGTGAAAGGCGTTTGTAGCCATCATGCAATGGCGCTAATGGGTGCCAGAAAGAAATATTGGCTAATTGACTGCCTAAGCAGGTGCCGATAATTTTTCCTTCGAGACCGTAATCTTGCAGACAAGTTTCTACGCGATCTTGAGCAAGAATGAGCAACTTGTCGCTAGTATCAACTAAGGCATAGGTGAGCTCAGGATGAACATTGAGCGCTTGGTTAGCCGGAATAGTCCAAGGTGTAGTGGTCCAAATCACAATCATGCCGGGCTTGTTTGGAATATCAGGGATGCCAAAAGCTTTTGCTAGTTGGGGGCGCTGGGCATCATCAAAGGAAAAGCCAACATCGACCGTGGGATCAGTTTTATCTTGGTATTCCACTTCAGCCTCAGCTAGTGCAGAGCCACAATCAAAACACCAATTCACTGGCTTTAAGCCGCGATAGACATAACCCTTTTCCCAAATTTTTCCTAGTGCACGAATCTCTTGGGCCTCATTACTAAAGTCCATGGTTAGGTAGGGGTTATTCCAATCACCAAGAACGCCTAAGCGCTCAAAATCTTTCTTTTGTTTATCAACTTGCTCAAGAGCGTATGCACGTGCTTTAGCTTGTACTTCCTCAGTGGGCAGATTTTTACCAAACTGCTTTTCAATCTGAATCTCAATGGGCATCCCATGGCAATCCCAGCCGGGCACGTAAACAGAATCAAAGCCCATTAACCAGCGGGACTTCACAATCATGTCTTTGAGGATCTTATTGACAGCATGACCAATATGAATATCACCATTTGCGTAAGGTGGGCCGTCATGCAGAATAAATTTAGCTTGGTGGGCATGTGCACTGCGAATCTTTTCATAGAGCTTATTTTTTTGCCATTGAGCTACCCACTGGGGCTCTCGCTTAGGTAGATCTCCGCGCATCGGAAATGTAGTCTCTAGGAGATTGACGGGATAAGAGTTTACTTTTTCAGGCATAAGCTTTTTTCTGGAAATAATTTCTGGCATGCATTGCATCAGTGGCAATGGCTTTGGTAAGTGTATCGAGGTCTGGATATTTTGCCTCGTCACGAATTTTTTCTAATAGTTCTACAGTAATCAACTTTCCATAGACTTCTTGTTTGTAATCAAAGATATGAGTTTCAAGTAAAACACGTCCCTCATCTTCAACGGTAGGCCTGACACCAAGGCTAGCTACTGCAGGGAGTGGTTTGTCACTTAAGCCAATCACTTGCGCAGTAAAGATGCCGGTAGTCGCTGGTTTGCGATGATGTAAGTGATTAGCAACTGCAAGGTTCAGCGTGGGAAATCCTAAAGTACGCCCTAATTGTTGTCCGTGAATCACATGCCCTGAAATGCCGTATGGACGACCCAGTAATTTACTGACTTGCCCCATGTCGCCGTTTGCCAATGCATCTCGTAATGCTGAACTAGAAATCCGTTCGCCATCCTCAAGAACAGTATGAATGTTCGATACTTCAAAACCATATTTTTTGCCGGCAGCCTTGAGACTGGCAAAGTTGCCAGCACGTTTTGCACCATAGCAAAAATCATCACCAATCAAAATCCATTTGGCATTGAGTTGTTTGACAATAATTTCAGAAACAAATTCTTCGGGGGATAGGCGGGCAAAAGCGTTATTAAAATGCTCCACCACAACCCGATCAATACCGATGTCCGCAAAAGCACAAAGCTTGTCACGTAAATTAAGAATACGTGGTGGCGCTTGCTCTGGAGAAAAGAACTCTTTGGGATGTGGCTCAAAAGTCATTACACAGCTCACTAGGCCCCGTTCCTGCGCGCCAGCTTTGAGTTGTTTTAAAAGGGCGCGATGACCCCTGTGCACGCCATCGAAATTACCGATGGTTAGGGCACATGCCGGTCCTGCAGAAAATTGGGTAGAGCCACGGAATACGTTCACTAAATCACTTTCAGGGTCGCTTTCATGGTAACCATCAATTATATTGTGGGCATGCTATCTATCGTTACCTTAATCTCAGGCCGGGGATCTAATTTCGAGGCCATCGTTAAAACTGCCCAAAAAGAGCGCTGGTTGGTCAAATTTACTGGGGTCATTGCCAACCAAGCAACGGCCAAGGGCCTTGATTTTGCTCGCTCCCAGGGTATTCCAGCCTTCGCCATCGAGCATCGAGACTACCTATCACGTGAATCATTCGATGCGGCTCTGATTCAGCAAATTGAGGCTTTAGGGGCTAATTTGGTGGTTTTGGCTGGCTTCATGAGAATCCTCACTCCAGGCTTTATTCGTCATTTTGAGGGTCGTCTAATCAATATTCATCCTGCACTGCTGCCCGCATTTCCTGGTTTGCATACTCATGAACGTGCCTTAGAGGCTGGCGCCACTGAGCATGGCGCTACAGTTCACTTTGTTTCTGAAGGTGTGGATGAGGGCCCAATCATCTGCCAAGCCTCTGTTCCAGTACTGCCAGAAGATGATGCCAACTCCTTGGCCGCCCGAGTTTTGGCTGCCGAGCATCAGATTTACCCGCGGGCCGTAAAATGGTTCCTCGATGGACGATTGCGAATAGTAGGTAATCAAGTTCAGATTCAACCCCCGGAGTCGCAATTAATAAAATTATGAGTAAAGAACGTTCATCTCGCTCAGCTAGTGCTGGCAGTAAATCTGGATCTAGAACAGCGGCCAGATTAGGCCCTCAAAAAAGCTATGCCGCTAAATCGAAAGATCCATTGCGTCGTCCAGAGCGACGTAATGCCAGTGGCAACATTATTGCGCCCGAAGGTCAAAAAAACTTTTCAAATGCAAAAGCATTGCCTCAACATGCAATTCATTTAGAGCGCTTGCTCCCTGAATTACTGAACTTTGAGCAACCGGCCGATCGTGTCGTCAGCCGTTATTTTCGTTCTGAACCACAGTTGGGCAACCGAGATCGCGCCCTGATTGCAGAGAGTGCCTTTGCCATACTGCGTCGTAAAAATGAGTTCTCTCAATTCGCCTCTAGCGGTGAAGGGTCACAGGCTAGACGCCTAGCCCTATTGGGTTTACTGTCCGCGCTCTCTGAAGGTGGCTTGGGCTCTGCCAATCGTGCAGAAAGTGCGATTGCTGATTTAGCGCACGTTTTAAAGCCCGGAGAGTATGAGTGGTTACAGCGTTTTGCAACTGTAGATCCAGCGGCCTTAAATTCCTTGGTACGTAATAATTTGCCTGAGTGGCTATGGGATGCATTTGGAAACTATCCTGGCCAAGAAACCCGTGAAGAATTAGCAAAGTGTTTAATGCATCCCGCATTATTAGATTTACGTGCCAACACCATGAAAACTACTCGCGAGCAATTGCTAGTAGAGATGAATGCTTTGGGTGGGCGATATAAAGCCATCCCTACGCCGTATGCACCTGATGGTGTGCGCATTATGGGTAAACCAGCCTTGCAAAATACGGCGGGCTTTAAGGCAGGGATGTTTGAAGTGCAAGATGAAGGCAGTCAGCTTTTAGCTTATTTGCTGGCCCCCAAGCGGGGCGAGATGGTGGTGGACTTCTGTGCAGGTGCTGGCGGCAAGACTTTAGCGATTGGAGCGCTGATGCGCTCCACAGGGCGCTTATATGCCCTAGATACATCCGAGCGTCGTTTAGCGAATTTAAAGCCTAGACAAGCCCGTAGCGGCCTTTCTAATGTACATCCTGTATGGATTGATAGTGAAAATGACGCCAAGATTAAACGTTTGGCCGGAAAGATTGATCGCGTACTCGTTGATGCCCCTTGTAGTGGTATGGGTACCTTACGGCGTAACCCAGATCTCAAATGGCGACAGACTCCTGCTGGCGTATTGGAATTAAATCAAAAGCAATCTAATATTTTGAGCTCTGCAAGCCGTCTTCTTAAGCCCGGTGGACGTTTGGTTTATGCCACCTGTAGTTTGTTGCCCCAAGAAAATCAAGGGATTGCCGAGGACTTCTTGGCAAAACACCCTGATTTTGAGGTGCTTCCTGCTGCGCAGGCTCTTAAACCCTTGTTTCCTAAAGATGTAATGCCTTTGGGATGCAGCCCTGATAATCCTTGGTGGCAACTATGGCCCCACATTCATGGTACTGATGGCTTCTTTGGAGCAGTATTTCAGAGAAAAGCGTTGCCAGTAAATCTAGTCGATCAGGCTCAAACCTCCGACCATATCAAAGGTAAGCCCAAAAAAGCTGGTAAAGCTCTAAAATAGAGATTTAAACCCTTTTAGGATTTACTTTTGAGAGCAGACTCAGGTTTTAGTTTTGACTCGTTTCTAGGGTGGCTTGCCCATGGATATTTAGATTGGTCTTGGTGGCAGATTTTGGTGTTCACCTTGGCAGCGACCCATATTACCATTGCAGCAGTGACGATTTTTTTGCATCGTTGTCAGGCGCATCGCGCCCTAGATCTTCATCCTATCATGTCGCATTTCTTCCGTTTTTGGCTTTGGCTAACAACGGGTATGATTACCAAAGAATGGGCGGCTATTCATCGTAAACATCATGCTAAATGTGAGACTGTTGATGATCCCCATAGCCCTCAAATATTGGGTATCTCCACCGTTCTTTCTCGTGGCGCTGAGCTTTATAAAAAAGAATCACAAAATCAAGAAACTTTAGATAAGTTTGGTCATGGCACTCCGGATGATTGGCTCGAAAGAAATATTTATTCCCCATTTTCTTGGCAAGGGGTTGCTCTCATGCTCATCATCGATGTCTTTTTATTTGGTGGCATTGGTTTGACGGTATGGGCTGTACAAATGTTATGGATCCCCGTTACAGCAGCCGGTGTAATTAATGGCATTGGCCACTATTGGGGTTACCGTAATTACGATTGTGAAGATGCCTCAACCAATATCTTTCCTTGGGGAATTTTAATTGGTGGAGAAGAGTTACATAACAATCATCACACCTTTGCGACTAGTGCCAAGCTTTCTAGTAAATGGTATGAGTTTGATATTGGCTGGCTTTATATTCGGATGATGAGTGCTGTGGGTTTAGCAAAGGTCAAAAAGACTCCCCCTAAGCCAATATTAAGTGAGTTACGTCCAGCCGATCAAAGCACCCTTGAAGCTATTATTGCTAATCGTTACGAGATCATGGCCCGCTACAGCAAGACTTTGCGCACCTTCTTTAACCATGAAGTGCAGCATATGCAAGCCTTGGCAGCCCACTTAAAAGACGCTCGTACTTGGTTGGGTAAAGATGAGGCACGTTTAACTGAAGAAGAGAAATTAAAACTAGAAGAGTTAATGGAAAGTAATGCCCAGTTACGCAAGATGATTGAAATGCGTCGTGACTTACAGGCGATTTGGAGTCGCTCTAATGCCACTGGCGAGCAAATGCTATCTCAGCTGCATTCTTGGTGTCAGCGTGCTGAAGATAGTGGTTTAAGTAGCTTACGTGACTTTTCTTTGCGATTGCGTCGTTACGTTTAAGAGGCCAAAACCAAGAGCTTGGAATTACCAAGACAATAAAAAACCCGATCATAAGGAGCGGGTTTTTAATGCTTAAAGTAGATGAACTACTTATTACTAACTAATAACTTCTGGTGTCTAGTGTCTAATTACTTTAGCTTCGTTTCTTTATAAGCAACGTGCTTGCGAATAGTGGGATCAAATTTCATGATCTCCATTTTCTCAGGCTTAGTACGCTTGTTTTTTGAAGTGGTGTAGAAGTGACCAGTACCAGCTGATGACTCTAGTTTAATTTTTTCTCTGCCGCCTTTAGCCATTTGTGTGCCCCTTAAATTTCGCCGCGTGCACGAAGATCAGATAAAACAGCATCAATGCCGTTTTTGTCGATTACGCGCAAACCAGCATTGGTTAAGCGCAAGCTAATCCAACGGTTTTCAGATTCAACCCAGAAACGACGATTTTGCAGGTTAGGCAAAAAGCGACGCTTCGTTTTATTGTTTGCATGGGATACATTGTTGCCAACCATCGGCTTTTTCCCAGTGACTTGGCAAACTTTTGCCATGACATAACTCCATTAATTGCGAAAAAAGAAGATTGTATCAGGCGTAGCCTACTTTGATCTACCCCTAATTTGCTTTAGTTCAATGGTTTGTTCCAAGAAGTCTCTATGAATTGAAAAAAGAGCCAATTAAGTTAGTGTTTACTTTCTTTTTCATCCATCTTTCATAAGGCCAGCCTCTGAAAATGAGAAAAAACCACTACCACTCACAATGCAATGATCTAAAAGTCGAATATCCACCAGATTGAGTGCAGAAAACAGGGTTTTGGTTAATTCTTGATCAGCTTGGCTAGGAAGTGGGTTACCACTAGGATGATTGTGTGCCACGATTAGTGCACTCGCATTTCTAGAAAGTGCTTCTTTTAAGATTTCTCGGGGGTAAACAGCTGTATGGGTAATAGACCCTCTAAATAGCTCTTGGCACTCAATCAGATGAAAGCGGGAGTCTAGATAGAGGCAGAGGAAGACTTCATGTGGGAGGCGGCCAATTCTCGCTTGCAAGTACTCTCTAACTTGACTTGGGGATGAAAAGATGGAGTCTTGGGCAAGACCTTCCTCTAGGCTGCGCTTTACTAATTCGTAAGCCGCCTGAATTTGTGACCATTTGGATAGACCCATGCCATGAATTTGCGTCAGTTCTTCTGAGGAGCAACTTAACAAGCGCGGCAGACCCCCAAAATGATGAATGAGGTCTTTTGCAAGGGCCACGGCGGTTTTGCCTTTGACCCCCACTCTGAGGAAGATGGCTAATAACTCGGCATCACTAAGAGCTGCAGCCCCAAGGGCACGAAGTTTTTCTCTGGGCTGGTCCATTTTTGGCCAATCTGAAATCGGAGAATGCACACTCTGGTCTGGCCTAGATACAATGACCTTATGACTAAGCTTACGGTTCTTCCTAACTCCTTCTTGACCCTCAATTACCGCTTGACTTTGCCAAGTGGGGAGGATTACATCAACACGTTTATCGATCGTCCTGCGACGGTCATGATGGGCTCTGGACAATTTGCTCCTTGTTTTGAAAAAGTATTAATTGGTTTGGGTGTGGGTGATAAAAAAAGTGCACTACTTCAGCCAGACGAAAGCTTTGGTGAGCGTAAAGATGAGTTGGTGCAGTGGGTATCTTTGCAAGCGCTCAAGGAAGGGCGCGATGAAGATACCCAATTTAACCCAGGCGATGTCATCGAGTTCAATGCACCTGGCGGCGCCCAATATGCCGGTGTCTTGCAGTCGATAGATACGGAGGGGGCTTGGTTTGACTTCAATCACCCCTTGGCTGGCAGGCCAGTTACTTTTGAAGCAGAGATTGTGGCGATTCTTTAAGCGATGAGTACGGACGATTTTGCAGAAATTTTGATGGCGCAGCCTCGCGGTTTTTGCGCCGGAGTAGATCGCGCAATTAATATTGTCAATGAGGCGCTGATTCGTTTTGGTGAGCCCATTTATGTGCGCCATGAAATTGTGCATAACGCTTATGTAGTGAATGAATTGCGTGAAAAAGGTGCCATATTTGTTGAAGAGTTAGATGAGGTTCCTAAGGGTGGAATCGTAGTATTTAGTGCCCATGGGGTCTCTCAAGAGGTCCGTAAAGATGCTCAGGAGAGGGGTCTGCAGGTTTATGACGCTACTTGCCCTTTGGTGACTAAAGTCCATTTTGAAGTGGTCAAGATGTGCAAAGACGGCTTTACTGTTTTGATGATTGGGCATAAGGGGCATCCAGAAGTAGAGGGCACTATGGGCCAAGTGAAGGAGGGCGTCTTTCTGATTGAAAAGATTGCGGATGTTGAGTGTCTGCCTTTTGCTGCCGATGAAAAAATTGCCTTCGTTACTCAAACCACACTCTCCGTTGATGAAACTAAAGAAATTGTCGATGCATTGATGAGGAAATTCCCGAACATTGTTCAGCCTCGCAAGCAAGATATTTGTTATGCCACTCAAAATCGCCAAGATGCTGTGAAATTTATGGCGCCTCAAGTAGAAGTCGTTATTGTGGTGGGAAGTAAGGCAAGCTCGAACTCGAATCGCTTGCGGGAATTGGCTGAAAAATTAGGCGTACCTGCCTACATGGTCGATTCACCAGAACAGTTGCAATCCCAATGGTTTGAAGGTAAAAAACGAGTTGGACTAACTGCGGGAGCCTCTGCTCCTGAAAGTCTAGCCCAAGCTATCGTAGCGAAGATTCAGGAGTTTGGACCGCGCAGTATTCGCAATTTAGAAGGGGTGGTTGAAGACATCACCTTCTCCTTGCCCAAGAACTTAGTTGATTAACTAGATCAGCTTGTCAACTAAATCACTTGCTTAAGCAAGTCCCGCAAAATATTGCACATCTGACGAATCTCATCTTCGCTGACATTCAGGGCTGGCATAAAGCGCAATAGATTGGGTCTAGGAGAATTAATCAACAGACCTTCAGGATTACGATCGCGCGCTAGCTCTACTAAGTTGGGGCCAATGTCCTTACTGAGCATGAGGGCACGCAATAAGCCTTCCCCACGTTCGCCTTCTAAGTGAAATTCTTGGGAGATGCTAAGCAGTTCCTCGCTAAGTAATTGCCCTTTTGTGCGCACTGATTCTAGAAAACCCGGAGCTAAGAGTTGTTCAATGACGCTGATTCCTACTGCGGTCGTTAACGGATTGCCGTTATAAGTCCCACCTTGATCGCCTGGAACAAAACAAGCTACGGCTTCAGTAGCCATGAGTGCGGCTAGCGGCACACCACCACCAATGCCCTTGCCCAAAGTCATGATATCTGGCTCAATGCCATAGTGTTGGTAAGCAAAGAGAGTACCAGTGCGGCCACACCCTGCTTGTACTTCATCAACAATTAAAAGAATATTATTTTCTTTGGTGAACTGCCGCAAGCTTTGCATAAATTCCTTAGTTACCGGAATAACGCCGCCTTCACCTTGGACGGGCTCTAACATCACTGCCACTGTTTTATCAGTCACCAGTTTCTTAACAGACTCTAAATCATTTAAATCTGCTTTTGGAAAGCCGGGCACTTGCGGAGCAAACATGGTGTCCCAGCCAGGTTTACCGGAGGCGCTCATTGTTGCCAAGGTACGACCATGAAAACTATGATCAAAAGTAATGATCTCAAATGCACCTGATTTATTCAGCTGCCCCCACTTGCGGGCTAATTTAAGAGCACCTTCATTTGCCTCTGCGCCACTATTGGCAAAAAATACTTTGTCAAAGCAACTATTTTCTGTCAGTAAATTAGACAGATGAATCATGGGCTCGTTATAAAAGGCGGGGCTAGGATTAATCAGTTTTTTTGCTTGTGCATTAAGTGCTGCAATCATTCCAGGATTACAGTGCCCTAGACAGTTCACGGCCCAGCCTTGCAAGAAATCTAAATAGCGTTTGCCATTGTTATCCGTTAACCAAGACCCTTTGCCCTCAACCATGACTAATTCAGGGCGCGGAGTAATAAACATCACTGAGTGTGCATCTACGTTGGAAATGGACTTATTCATAATTAAGGGCAAAAGTAAGTTTCTATTATCACGCTTAGTTCGCTAAATCTGCAGCGCTAGTAAAGGAGTCGGCAAAGAATTCTTCCTCGGGCAAATGACACTGTGATGAAAAATCTTGGCGAGCGGCATTGACCATGACTGGTGCGCCACAGGCATAGACTTGGAAGCCCTTCATATCTGGATGATCTGCCATGACTGCAAGATGTACAAAGCCAGTACGCCCAGACCAAAAGTCCTTTGGGGAAGCATCAGAAATCACTGGAATGTAGGTCAAGTTTGGCATTTCTGAAGCCCAGGTTTGGCAAAGAGCATTGAAGTAGAGATCACTTGGGCAACGACCCCCCCAATAAAGGTGGATAGGTCGATTACTTTTCTTTGCTTGCATTTGCTCAATGATTGACTTAATAGGGGCAAAGCCTGTCCCAGCGGCAACAAAAATAATGGGTTTTTTAGAATCTTCTCTTAAGAAAAAGCTCCCTAGGGGACCTTCAAAGCGCAAAATATCCTTTTCCTTGAGTGAGGGCTCTTTAGCCCCAAAGACAAAATCGGTGAACAGGCCACCTGATAAATGGCGGATATGGAGTTCTAATGGGCCTTCCTGACCGGGTGCATTAGCAAGAGAATAGGCGCGACGCTGACCATCTTTTAACAAAAGCTCGATATATTGACCAGCCAGAAACTGAAAGCGTTCTGAGGCAGGTAATTGGAGCTTCAGGATGGCTACATCACTACTAGGATTGGTAATGGCATTGACACGGCAGGGAACTTTACGAATGGCAATATCACCGGCACCTTGTACTTCTCGTGCCTGTATGAGTAAGTCGGATTGTGGATAAGCGCAGCAAAATAAAGTAGCTCCGGCTTTTTCATCAGCTGCGCTCAGGGCACTTTCGCTATGCTCGCCATGGGTTACTTGACCCTCAAGAACCTTGCCCTTACAAGATCCACAGGCACCATTTTTACATCCATAGGGCAAGTTAATTCCCTGATGAAGGGCTGCCTCAAGGAGGGTTTCATCTGTGCCAACGGTAAATTGTTTGCCGCTCAATTTGAGCGTGACTTGGTAAGACACTCTCATTCCTTTCAATAAATCGTTACGATGTGATTTATGCAATCTTTTAATAAACCTCGAATCTTGATCATTGGCTGCGGCGATATTGGTCTGCGCATCGCCAAACAACTTTCATCAAAGTATCGAGTTTTTGCCTTAACTTCCCAAAAAAGCCGTTTTCAGGAGCTAAGGGGGGTTGGCGCAATTCCTGTTTTGGGGGATCTGGATAAGCCCGATAGCTTGTGGCGCATCAGTGGTTTAGCACAAATCGTGATTCACTTGGCACCACCCCAAAATTCAGGTCATCATGATTGCCGAACCCGTAACCTATTACGAATTTTAGCCCAAGGCTCCGATATGGTCAGGCGCCTGATCTATGTAAGCACTACAGGTGTGTATGGGGACCATCAGGGTGCTCAGGTATCTGAGATCACACCGGTTAATCCCCAAAGCGAACGGGCAAAGCGAAGGGTCGATGCAGAGCGGGCTTTGCGTTTATGGGCGCCAGCTCATGGCGTAGTCTTAACTATTTTACGTGTCCCAGGCATATATGCGCATGATCGGTTACCGGTAGAACGCATTTTGGCGGGAACTCCAGCCTTAGCACCAAGCGAGGATGCTTACTCTAATCATATCCATAGCGAAGATTTAGCTAGACTTGTTTGTGCAGCGGTGTATCACGGTAAACCTCAGCGCATTATTAACACTTGTGATGGAAGGGAATCCAAAATGGGAGACTATTTTGATGAGGTAGCCGATGCTTTTGGATTGGCTCGCCCACCAAGATTGCCAGCTGTGGAGCTTAAAAAAATCGTCTCTCCAATGCTATGGTCTTTTATGCGGGAATCTCGGCGGGTAAACAATGATCGCCTGTCAGAACTAAAAATACCGCTACGCTACCCCAGCGTGGGACATTTTCTAAAAACTATTTCCAAGAATCTTTCAGGCCAACCGCACGGTTAAATACGGGCTTGCCAGGAGTTGAATCATTTTGGTCGGCCACAAAATAGCCGTGTCGTTCGAACTGAAAACGATCTTCAGCTTGAGCATCTTTCATGCAGGGCTCTAAGTACGCAGTAATGGTTTTTTTGGAGTGGGGGTTAATCGCCGCCAAGAAATTTTTATCACCACTATCGGGGTGTGGGTCATTAAAGAGGTGGTCATACAGGCGGATCTCTGCTAGGACTGCTTCAGCAGCGCTGACCCAATGAATATTCCCTTTAACTTTGTAATTGTTTGAGCCAGCTGTCCCACTTTTGCTATCGGGAAAATAGCTTGCGTTTACTTGGATCACATTACCAGCAGTATCGACTTCATAGCCAGTGCATTCAATTACAAAGCCATGACGTAATCGCACTCGCCCCCCAGCTTGATCGCCAATGGGTGGATAAAGTCTAAAGAAACCTTTGATAGGTTCTTGCATAAAATCATCCGCCTCAATCCATAACTCGCGGGTGAAATGAAACTCACGGGTGCCAAGTTCAAGATGGTGTGGATGACGTGGCGCCGAGCAGGGTTCACTAGCAGAAGCAGCAAAATTTTCAATCACAAGCTTGAGCGGTTTAAGCACGGCTGTGGCGCGCGGCGCTCTAGCCTCAAGATCGTCGCGAAGAGCCTGCTCTAGGGTACTCATGTCAATCCAGCTATCGGCTTTAGATACGCCAATCCGCTCACAAAAAAGGCGAATACTTTCAGGGGTATATCCCCTGCGACGAATGCCTACTATGGTTGGCATACGGGGATCATCCCAGCCCGAGACCTGTTTTTCTTCTACCAATTGCAATAGCTTGCGCTTACTAGTGATGGTGTAAGTGAGGTTCAGGCGTGCGAATTCGTATTGGTGAGGCAGGGGGTCTTTAAAGACCCCAGCCTCTTTTAATGAATTTACAATCCAGTCGTATAGTGGGCGATTATTTTCAAACTCTAAAGTGCAAATAGAATGAGAAACATTTTCAAGGGCATCTGATATGCAGTGTGTGAAATCATATAAAGGATAGATACACCACTTTTCGCCGGTACGATGATGTTCGGTATGGCGTATCCGATAGACCACCGGATCGCGCATCACTATATTAGGGTGCGCCATATCAATCTTCAAGCGTAAAACATGTTTCCCATCGGGGTATTTGCCATCTTGCATCTCACGAAATAGGGTGAGATTTTCCTCGGCGGTGCGCTCGCGATAAGGGCTGTTTTTTCCAGCTTGTGCAAAGTTACCGCGATGGGTATGAATATCTTCTGCACTTTGACTATCCACATAGGCTTTACCATCCTGAATCAGGATTTGTGCGAATTCGTAGAGTTGGTCAAAGTAGTCGCTCGCGTGATAAAGATGAGTGCCCCAATCAAAACCAAGCCATTTGACTGCATCCAAAATGCTCTCGGCGTATTCCACATCCTCTTTTACTGGATTAGTATCGTCTAGGCGCATATTGCAGCGTGCACCACCAGCTAGCTTGTTGTAGTCACTTGCTAAGCCAAAGTTTAGGCAGATACTTTTGGCATGACCAATGTGCAGATAGCCATTAGGTTCAGGCGGAAAGCGAGTAATGATTGACGGAATTACCTCATTAGCTAAATTGGTGCGCTGAGAAAAAGCGCCACTAGCTAAGTCGTGATCAATGATCTGACGTAAAAAATTGGAGGGCTCAGCAACTACGCTAGTGGGATTTTTGGATGGTTTGCTATCTTGGGACATGCCGTTATTGTAGAGAAAACCGCGTCCCCTAATGAAAAAGCCCGCAGGATCGCTGCGGGCTTGTTGCTAGGAGCTAACCAAGAGTTAATCCTCTTCAGCAAAAGCTTCTTCACGGGTTTTCTTGACCGCTGGTAAAGCGACTATCACGATTAATAGGGCTGCTGCGATGAGTAGTCCTAAGGATAGAGGGCGGGTAATGAAGGTGGTGAAGTCACCACGGGACAAAAGTAAAGCACGGCGGAAGTTCTCTTCCATCATTGGCCCAAGCACGAATCCTAAAAGCAAAGGAGGAGGCTCGCACCCTAGCTTAAAGAATAAATAACCAATTAAACCAAAGGCTGCAGTGACATAGACATCAAATACCGTGTTGTTCACGGTGTAAACGCCAATACAGCAGAACACTAAAATGGCTGGGTAGAGAAAGCGGTAAGGAATCTTTAACAGCTTTACCCAAATACCAATGAGTGGCAAGTTCAACAGGATTAGCATCACGTTGCCAATCCACATAGAAGCAATCAAGCCCCAGAACAAGGCTGGATTGCTGGTCATCACCTGTGGACCAGGTTGAATATTATGGATAGTCATTGCACCGACCATCAAGGCCATAACAGCATTGGGTGGGATGCCTAGGGTTAGCAAGGGAATAAATGAGGTTTGAGCTGCGGCATTATTAGCAGCCTCAGGACCGGCTACCCCTTCAATTGCACCTTTACCAAATTCATGGCTGTATTTGGAGGATTTTTTCTCAACAGAGTAGGCACCAAAAGCAGCTAAAGCAGCACCACCACCGGGCAAGATCCCTAAAACAGAGCCAATAGTGGTACCCCGCAATATCGAGGGAATCATGCGCTTTAAGTCCTGCTTAGTAGGCATCATGGTGGTCATCTTGTTGAGGAAGCCCTCATCATCACCCGTCTTTTCAAGGTTACCCATGATCTCAGCAAAACCAAATACACCCATGGCAACGCTAACAAAACCAATGCCATCGCTTAACTCTGGAATATCGAACGCATAGCGAGAGACACCAGAGTTCACATCGGTACCGATCAAGCCCATTAAGAGGCCAAGAATAATCATGCCAATCGCTTTAATCAATGATCCAGAAGCTAAAACTACAGCACCAATTAACCCTAAAACCATTAGGGAGAAGTATTCAGCAGGACCGAATTTGAAAGCCAGTTCTGAGAGGGGTGCAGCAAAAGCAGCTAAAACTAGAGTAGCAACACAGCCTGCAAAGAATGAACCCATGCCGGCAGTAAATAGGGCCACGCCCGCTCGACCGTTACGAGCCATTTGGTAACCATCAATCGCCGTTACCACCGAGGACGTCTCTCCTGGAATATTGAGCAAAATGGCAGTAGTAGAGCCGCCGTACTGCGAGCCATAATAAATACCGGCTAACATAATCAAGGCGGCAATCGGAGGTAATGCATAAGTTGCTGGCAATAACATCGCAATGGTTGCAATGGGGCCAAGACCAGGTAAAACGCCTATCAAGGTTCCCAAGATGCAACCAATAAAGCAGTAGAGGAGGTTTTGTAAGGTAAAGGCGGTTTCAAAACCGAGGGATAAATTAGCAAATAAGTCCATTTTTTTATCTCAGTTTCTTATTGTTGTAAAAATACTGGTAAGAGTGGGAACTGAAGCTTAAGGCCCAATACAAAGACGGAGTAAGTAAAGGTAACTAAAAAGGCGGCATTGATTGCTGTGCCCTTCCAAGTAAATTCTTTACTGGCGCTAGCAGCTACAAACACTAGAACTACTACGGCTACTAGAAAACCCATTTTGGGGAGTAGAACCCCATACAAAACTACAGCGCCGGTAATCTGCGCCATAATTTTCCAATTAAACTTAGGAATAGACTCAATGGTGGCTTTTGCACCCAAGGACTTAATCAATATGAAAAGTCCCAGCAGGGTCATGAGAATGCCTAAGTAGAAGGGGAAGTAGCCTGGCCCCATTTTTGCTGCAGTACCCATAGGGTATTGGGTTGCTACGATGGTAAAGAAGAGTCCAATGACCATGTACATGATCCCGGCCCCAAAATCCCGTTGATTGCGAATTTTCAAGTGCTGCTCCTTATTTATCGACCATCATGCCGATTTATCTATTGGTGTTACGGAATTGTATGACAGGACGGTGATCATTTGACTAGGGTTTGCCCTTGAGTAGTGCCAATGCGATAATTGTCATCATGAAAGTTTCCCAAATTCGCCAGGCTTACCTCGACTTCTTTGCCACTAAAGGCCACCAAATTGTTCCTTCAAGCCCTGTGGTGCCTGGAGATGACCCTACTTTGTTATTTACTAATGCAGGGATGAACCAGTTTAAAGATGTCTTTCTAGGTTTTGACAAGCGCCCATACAACCGCGCTACGACTGCCCAAAAATGTATTCGTGCGGGTGGGAAACATAATGACTTAGACAATGTTGGATACACCGCACGGCACCATACTTTTTTTGAAATGTTGGGTAACTTTTCATTTGGGGACTACTTTAAAAAAGAGGCTATTCAATTTGCTTGGGATTTATTGACTCAGGTTTTCGGATTACCAAAAGAGAAGCTTTTAGTCACCATTTACGCTGAAGACGATGAGGCATATGAAATTTGGCATAAACAAATTGGTATTCCAGCTGAGCGCATTATTCGCATTGGCGATAACAAGGGCGCGCGTTACGCTTCTGATAATTTCTGGATGATGGGCGATACCGGCCCTTGTGGCCCGTGTACCGAAATCTTTTACGACCATGGCGAGCATATCCCAGGAGGTCCTCCTGGAAGTCCAAATGAAGACGGTGATCGTTTTATCGAAATTTGGAATAACGTCTTCATGCAATTTAATCGCGATGAAGCTGGCAATATGCACTTACTACCTAAGCCTAGTGTTGATACTGGCATGGGTCTTGAGCGTATTGCTGCGGTATTGCAACACGTGCACTCTAATTACGAAATCGACCTCTTTGTTCACTTACTTGCCGCAGCTAAAAAGGCGGTAGATGTTGCAGGTGGCGAGAACTGTGATGCCAGTAGCCCTTCCTTGAAGGTGATTGCAGACCATATTCGTGCTTGTAGCTTTATTGTGGTTGATGGGGTGATTCCGGGCAATGCGGGTCGTGGATATGTGCTGCGCCGAATCGCACGACGTGCGATTCGGCATGGCTATAAATTGGGTGCGCGTAAACCTTTCTTTTATCAGTTGGTGCCGACCTTAGTTCAAGAGATGGGCGACGCTTATCCAGAGTTGCGTACAAATCAAAACAAGGTGAGTGAAGTGCTCAAGCAAGAAGAAGAGCGCTTTTTCCAAACCATAGCCAATGGTATGGAAATTTTAGAGAGTGCTTTAGCCCGAGGCGCTAAGTCAGTAGATGGAGAAACAGCTTTCCGCTTGCATGATACTTTTGGCTTCCCATTGGATTTAACCGCAGACGTTTGTCGAGAGCGAGATGTCACTGTTGATGCCCAAGGTTTTGAGCTTGCCATGCAAAAGCAGCGAGATCAGGCAAGGGCTGCCGGTAAATTTAAAGTAGCTCAAGGCTTGGAATATTCCGGTAAGCCTACGCAGTTTCATGGCTATGACACCTTAAAGCATGATGGCGCTATAGTGACCGGCTTATATGTCGATGGTCTGGCAGTGGAATCAGTTAAGGCGGGGGATACTGCGGTAGTGGTGCTCGATAACACCCCTTTTTATGCAGAATCTGGTGGTCAGGTTGGGGATCGGGGTGAGCTTCGTAATGAGATTAGTCGCTTTGCAGTAGAAGATACTTTCAAAATTTTAGCCAATGTATTTGGTCATCAAGGCGAGATTTTAGAAGGTGAGATTAAGCTTGGGGATGTTCTCAATGCCTTGGTAGATGTGCGGCAAAGAACCGAAATTATGCGCAACCATAGTGCGACCCACATTTTGCACAAAGCATTGCGTGAGGTACTAGGTGAACATGTCCAGCAAAAAGGATCATTGGTTGATGCAAGTAAGACCCGTTTTGACTTTACCCATAATGCCCCTATAAGCGCAGCACAGCTTCGGCAAGTTGAAGATATCGTCAATGCCCAGATTTTGGCCAATACTGCCACCTCTGGGAAAGTGATGTCATTAGATGATGCGCAAAAGACGGGTGCCATGATGCTCTTTGGTGAAAAATATGGCGATGAAGTGCGGGTTTTAGAAATCGGTAGCTCTAAAGAGTTATGCGGTGGAACTCACGTATCTCGTACTGGTGATATTGGTAGCTTAAAGATTGTTTCTGAAGGGGGCGTGGCAGCAGGCATCCGTCGTGTTGAAGCGGTAACAGGCCAACATGCCCTTAATTTTATTCAGGGTTTGGAAGATAAAATCAACGAAGCAGCCAGTATTTTAAAAACCCATTCTGGCGACTTAGTCAATCGGGTGGCACAACTTCAAGAAAGTTTGCGCTTGGCCGAGCGAGAGCTAGATAAAGCAAATTCTAAATTGGCTGCTAGCCAAGGAGATGAATTAGCCACTCAGGCGATTGATGTCAATGGCTTAAAGGTCTTGGCTGTTCGCCTTGATGGCGCAGACGCCCAAGTGCTTCGTGAAACCATGGATGCTCTTAAAGCCAAACTAAAAACTGCGGTAATTGTTTTAGCTTCAGTTCAAGGCGATAAAGTTGGTTTGGTGGCTGGGGTTACGACAGATTCTATTAGTAAAGTAAAAGCAGGAGAGCTCGTAAACTTTGTGGCACAGCAGATCGGTGGCAAAGGGGGTGGCAAGCCCGAAATGGCGATGGCTGGTGGAACTGATCCAAGCAAGCTAGGCGCTGCCTTGGCTAGCGTCAAAGAGTGGGTGGCTGCCAAGTGAGCCAAGACATCGATTTTAATCTCGAGGTCGATGCCATTGGCATGAACTGTCCATTGCCAATTTTGCGTACTAAAAAAGCTTTGGCGACCATGCAGTCTGGAGAGGTATTAAAAGTGATGGCTACTGATGCAGGCGCTGCCCATGACTTTCCTTTATTTGCCAAACAAACCGGTAATGAATTGCTCTTTAGCGGCGCTGAGGGTGATGTACTAATCTTTTTTCTTAAAAGAAGATAGGGTAAGTGTCGCTCAGGCTAAAGAGCGACTCTTTAAGTAAGCGGCAAACTCAGCACTGACTTCAGGGTGTCGCAAAGCAAACTCTACTGAGGCCTTAAGGTAGCCTAGCTTGCTACCACAATCAAAACGTACCCCATCGTACTCATATGCAAATACGGGTTCTTCTTTGAGCATAGAAGCAATCGCATCAGTGAGTTGAATTTCTCCTCCAGCACCAGGCTTGAGATTGCGGATGTGTTTGAAGATATCTGATGATAGAACGTAGCGCCCAACTACTGCTAAGTTCGATGGGGCATCTTTGGGTTGTGGTTTTTCAACAATCCCATTTAAACGATAAATGCCTTTGGCAACTTCAGAGCCTGCCACGATTCCATAAGAGCTACTTTTGGACGGATCAATTTTCTCTACTGCTAAGACTGAGCCGTTCTGCTCATCAAATACCTTCAACATTTGTTTGAGAACGGGAGGTTGACCATCAAGCAAGTCATCTGCGAGCATGATGGCAAAAGGCTCATCACGAACTAATTTTTCTGCGCATAAAACAGCGTGGCCTAAACCTAGTGCTTCTGGTTGGCGAACGTAGACGCAATCAACATGACTTGGCTTAACGCTACGAACAATCTCTAGTAATGCGGTTTTGTTTTTGGCTTCTAGCTCAGCTTCTAACTCATAAGCCTTATCAAAATGATCTTCAATCGCCCGCTTGCTGCGCCCAGTTACAAAAATCATTTCAGTAATGCCAGCGGCAATCGCCTCTTCAACCGCATACTGAATCAGTGGCTTGTCTACCACATTTAGCATCTCTTTTGGACTCGCTTTAGTGGCCGGCAGAAAGCGGGTGCCAAGTCCAGCAACAGGAAACACTGCTTTAGTGACTACTTTAGTACTTAAAGGCATTTTGTTTCCATTTCTGATGACTGTTACTATTTTATTCGATCTAATTGTGCAACAAGCTTCTCATGGTTTTGCTCAAACCCTGCAAGCCGTTGTTTTTCTTGGGCAACTACCGCTTCTGGCGCACGGGCTACAAAACTATCATTGCTAAGCTTGTCTTTGGATTTCATAATTTCCGCAGCAAGACGCTCGATTTCCTTATTAAGACGGATCTTTTCTGCCGCCACATCTACTTCAATCTTGAGTAATAGTTTGAAGTTACCCACTAAAGCTATAGGCGCCTCTGGCGCATCCTTTTCTAAGGCAGATTCATCATCATAGATTTTGACTTCAGAAAGTTTTGCTAAGGCGGTTAGATAAGGACTGGCCTTCTTTAAGAAGTCTTGTGGGCCACTAATCCACAAAGGAACCTTTAGCGCAGGAGAGACTTGCATCTCACCGCGTAGATTACGACAGGCATCCACAATGGCTTTAATTTGGGTAACCCAAGCTTCGCTCTTTTCATCGATTTTTTCTGGCTGGGCAATTGGATAAGCTTGTAAAGCAATCGTTTGCTTTTCTTGTTTAGCCAATTCTTTACCCGTCATTGGAGCAACAGTCTGCCAAAGGGTTTCTGTAATAAAGGGAATCAGTGGGTGAGCCATGCGTAAGATGGTTTCTAGTACGCGTAAGAGAGTACGACGGGTGGCACGTTGTTGTGCTGGGGTACCAGTTTGCAACTGGACTTTTGCCAACTCCAAATACCAATCACAATATTCATCCCATACAAATTGATAGATACTAGTCGCGATATTATCAAAGCGATAGTTTTCAAAACCCTTAGCAACATCAGCCTCGGTTTTTTGCAAAATCGACACAATCCATTTATCTGCTGGGGAAAAGTCCAGATAACCATCAGGACCACACTGCTTATCACAGGGAGCAAAACCATTGTCCTTGTCAGGACAATTCATGAGGACAAAGCGAGTAGCATTCCAAAGCTTGTTACAGAAGTTACGATAGCCCTCGCAACGTTTTTGGTCAAAGTTGATATTCCGACCTAAAGAGGCCAGGGAGGCAAAGGTAAAGCGCAGGGCATCTGTGCCAAAAGGGGAAATACCATCAGCAAATTCTTTTTTAGTTTTTTTGCTGATAGTCTGCGCTTGCTGTGGGTTCATGAGGCCAGAGGTTCTTTTCTCAAGCAAGTCTGCAAGCTTGATGCCATCAATTAAATCAATTGGATCCAAAGTATTCCCTTTGGATTTACTCATCTTCTGGCCTTCAGAGTCGCGCACTAAGCCATGGACGTACACCGTATGAAAAGGCACTTTGCCTGTGAAATGGCAGGTCATCATGACCATCCGCGCTACCCAAAAGAAGATAATGTCAAAGCCTGTCACCAATACTGAGGAAGGTAAGAAGTGATTGAGCGCCAAGGTTTTTTCTGGCCAACCTAATGAGCTAAAGGGAACAAGCGCCGAACTAAACCAAGTATCTAATACATCTGGGTCACGCTGGAGTGTGCCGGTGTAGCCTGCACTAGCAGCTTTGGCTTTTGCTTCTTCTGCGCTGCGTCCAACAAAGATCTGGCCATCTTCACCATACCAAGCGGGGATTTGATGGCCCCACCAGAGTTGGCGTGAGATACACCAGTCTTGAATATTTTCTAACCATTGGGTGTAGGTGCTGATCCAGTTTTCTGGAACGAGCTTAATATCCCCCTTGGAGACCGCATCAAGAGCGGCGCCTGCAATGGATGAGCCCGGTTGATATTGATTATCTGGACTTGGTCTGGACATGGCCACAAACCACTGGTCAGTGAGCATTGGCTCAATGATGGTTTGAGTGCGATCACCGCGAGGCACCATGAGTTGATGCGGCACCACTTTTTCTAATAATCCAGCAGCTTTTAAATCCATCACAACTTGCTCACGGGCAGCAAAACGCTCTAAGCCTTGATAAACAGCAGGAGCATTCTCATTAATCTTGGCATCTAGCGTCAGGATATTAATAAGTGGCAATTGGTGTCGTTGTCCCACTGCATAGTCATTAAAGTCATGTGCTGGCGTGACTTTAACAACACCAGTACCAAAAGCAACATCCACATAGTCATCACAAATGATGGGAATCTCGCGATGGCATAAAGGGAGATTGACTGATTGGCCGATAAGGTGTTTATAGCGTTCGTCTTCAGGGTTGACCATGACAGCAACGTCACCCAATAAGGTTTCTGGGCGAGTGGTAGCTACCGTAAGAAAACCAGAGCCATCAGTTAGTGGATAGCGGATGTGCCACATGAAGCCACCCTCTTCTTCGCTGACCACTTCCAAGTCAGAAACAGCAGTACCTAAAACGGGATCCCAGTTCACTAGGCGTTTGCCGCGATAGATGAGGCCTTGCTCATGTAGACGAACAAAGACCTCGACAACCGCTTTGGACATTTTGCTGTCCATCGTGAAATATTCTTTACTCCAATCGATTGAGGCGCCTAGACGACGAATTTGACGGGTGATGGTATTGCCCGAAGTTTCTTTCCACTCCCAAACTTTTTTTAGGAACTTTTCACGCCCTAAGTCATGGCGAGAGACTTTTTGTGCATCAAGTTGGCGCTCAACCACGATTTGAGTAGCGATGCCAGCGTGATCGGTGCCAGGTACCCAAAGAGTATTTTTGCCCGACATCCGGGCATGACGCACTAAGCCATCCATGATGGTTTGGTTAAAGGCATGCCCCATATGCAAAGTGCCCGTGACATTTGGAGGGGGTAACTGAATCGAAAAGTTCTCTTTGCCCTCATCCATACTGGTATCGGCAATACCGCGGCGTTCCCATTCTGGGCCCCAAAACGCTTCAATTGGGGCGGGTTCATAGGATTTAGCGAGATCGTCAGCAGGAGTAGCCTTCGCTACAGGGCTGGTCGCTGGGGAATTAGGGGTATTCGAAGCATTTGGCATAAGAGGCAAATTATAATTGGGGCGATGTACTCAGACTTGCTCGCGAACCTTAATCCAGAACAGCGCGAGGCAGTGACCCTCCCGCCCGTAAACCAAAATGGCCAAGCTCAATCTGCTTTGATCTTAGCAGGGGCAGGCAGCGGCAAGACCCGCGTCCTTACCACCCGTATAGCCTGGTTGATTCAAACTGGTCAAGTATCCCCTATTGGCGTCCTAGCAGTCACATTTACCAATAAAGCCGCTAAAGAGATGATGGTGCGTTTAAGCTCAATGCTACCTATCAATACTCGGGGGATGTGGATTGGAACTTTTCATGGCCTTTGTAACCGTTTATTGCGTGCGCACCACAAAGAGGCGGGTTTGCCATCTACTTTCCAGATTTTGGATACCCAAGATCAACTTTCTGCGATTAAACGCCTTTTAAAGGGTTTAAAGGTTGATGATGAGAAATACCCCCCCAAACAGTTGCAATACTTCATTGCCCATGCCAAAGAACGTGGTCAGCGCGCTAAAGATTTATCAGTAGGTGATGATTTTCAGGCGAAGATGGCCCAACTTTATGCAGCCTATGATGATCAATGTCAGCGCGAGGGGGTGGTGGACTTTGCCGAACTTCTTTTGCGTAGTTATGAACTACTCAAGCACAGTGAGTCAATTAGGACCCATTACCAAGAGCGTTTCCGCCATATTCTCATTGATGAATTTCAAGATACCAATGCCTTGCAATATGCTTGGCTCAAATTACTCTCTGGGCACGATGCTAGCAAAGTCAATGTAAGTGGAGCTGGCATGAGTGCAGTTTTTGCGGTGGGTGATGATGACCAAAGTATTTATGCATTTAGGGGGGCTGATGTTGAAAACATGCGCCTTTATGAAAAACAGTTTCATCCGCTGATGGTCAAGCTTGAGCAAAACTATCGCTCACATGGCCATATTTTAGATACAGCTAATCACTTAATTGCCAATAACTCAGAGCGCTTAGGTAAAAATCTGCGTACCGATGCAGGTCATGGTGAACCCGTGCGTATTTACGATGCCCCTAGTGACCACGCTGAAGCAGCTTGGCTGGTGGATGAAATCAAGGCGCTAGTGAGTAGCGGAATCAAGCGAACTGAAATTGCTTTACTCTATAGAAGTAATGCCCAATCTCGCATCATTGAACATGCCTTATTTTCTGCTGCTATTGCATATCGGGTTTATGGGGGGCTACGCTTTTTCGAGCGCGCTGAGATTAAACATGCTTTAGCTTACTTACGTCTATTAGAAAATCCCAATGACGATACTTCTTTTTCACGGGTTGTTAATTTCCCCACACGCGGCATTGGCGCAAGGTCAATTGAGGCAGCGCAAGATGCGGCGCGAGCTGCGCAATGTTCGCTGTACATGGCATCATCATCCCTAGAGGGTAAGGCAGGCGCTGCTTTAGGTGGTTTTGTGCGCTTAGTTGATCATATGCGCGAAGCGACTCGCCAAAATACTTTGCCTGAAACAGTGGAATTTGTGATTGAGCATAGTGGCTTGATTCAGCACTACCTCTCAGAGCGCGAAGGGCAAGACCGCGTAGAAAACTTACAAGAGCTCATTAATGCTGCCACTGCCTTTATTGCAGAAGAGGGTTATGGTCAGGATGCTGCGGCAGCGATGCTGCCCGGTGAAAATGCACCTGGGGTTGTTGAGGTATCTCCTTTAGCCGCCTTTTTATCTCATGCTTCCTTAGAGGCTGGCGATAACCAAGCGCAAGCAGGACAAGATGCAGTTCAGCTCATGACTGTCCATTCCGCGAAAGGCTTGGAGTTCACCTCGGTATTTATTACTGGGCTTGAGGAAGGGTTGTTTCCACATGAGAACAGCATCAATGAGCAAAATGGTTTAGAAGAGGAGCGACGCTTGATGTATGTAGCTATCACACGGGCCAAAGAACGTTTATATCTCTCTCATACCCAATCGCGGATGTTGCATGGACAAGTACGTTACAACATGCCCTCACGCTTTTTGGAAGAGTTGCCAGCAGATTCATTAAAGTGGCTCACTCCCAAAACGAAAGATGCCCGCTGGGGTGGTAGTAATGGCCGTAGCTCGGGATCTACTTGGCAAGATGGCTACACTCGTCAACGAGAATATGATTCCAATGATTTTTTTGACTCCGGAAGTGTTCGCGAATCACCAGTCAAGCAGCTAGGGCGAGTAGGCTCGGCTTCTACGTCTATTCAGAGAATGGCATCGCCCCCCCGTGGTAAATATCCTTTTAGTATTGGGCAAAATGTGTTTCACATCAAGTTCGGCGAGGGGCGCGTTACCAATCTAGAGGGCAATGATGCAGATGCGCGTGCTCAGGTGAATTTTAAGCGGCACGGCGTCAAGTGGTTGCAGCTGAGCATTGCTAAGCTAGCCGCAGTTGACTAACTAGTTGACTATTTAAGTGAGAAGCGAAGCGGTTTCTTTTTCAGCAAAGCAAGCCTTCCAAGTGGCAAAGAAAGAGCAGTGCATCACCGTTAGCCCAGCCATCGATAAAGGGGCAATGATGTAAGAGGCTACCTGAGCTAAGTCAATTGCATCAAATAGCATGCCTACCATCAATGGAATCGCAATCAGTACGGATCCCCAAATTGCAAGGTATAAAAAGAAGGCACCACGATTAGTCCAGCAGGCTACGCAGCTTGAGAACAGCGCTTGCGCAACAGACATGTCTGCCCAGGCTATAAGCACCGGTGAGAACCACATTAACATCGCTACAGGGACATACAGTAAGCCACCAAAGAAAAGAATCAAATAAATTTGACGAATAGCTTCTGGGCTAATCGGTTTGTCACTAGAGATCAACGGAATCAGTAGCTCAAAATCCACTAGCATGCTCAAGAGAAAACTCAGAGCGAGGATGAGGGCGGTATAGATTAAACCTAGTTGTAAAATTCGTTTGCGTATCAGAGGCGAGGACTGTAAGGCTACTAAGTAGATTGTTGGACGAATACGTTCTTTTTGGATGGCCTGACGACAAGCGGTCATGAAGCCTACCGATAAAGTAGGTGTCAGTAATAAAACCGCAAAGACCCCAATGACGGGAATAAGTACTGCTAACTGCGCCGCAAAGACATACATAAATACCAGCATTAAAAAGCCAAGTGGGTTTTGTTTAAATAGCCAAATACCTTGGCGAATCCAGGTATAGCCTTCTTTGGGGGTGACAGCATTCAGTTTCATAGTGCTTTGCGGTTTAAAAGAATGTTTTCAAAATGGGTAGGGTCATGAGGAGTTAGCATCTGTGCATCCCTTGGCAAATAGAAATCCCATAAACGAGAAATCCAAAAACGCAGCGCCGCAGCGCGCATCATCAAGTGCCAACTTTTTTGCTCGGTATCTGTAAGCGGTCGGACTGATTGATAAGCTTGCAGCAATGCATCTAGGCGAGCCGGATCTAAATCTTTCTTGTTATCAGCTAGGCACCAGTCATTCGTTGTTACCGCTAAATCAAATAACCATTTATCGGTCCCAGCAAAATAAAAATCAAAGAACCCCCCCATCTGATCTTGAGTGCTATCACTTGCATCCTTAGGGTCAAAGAGTACATTATCCCTAAAGAGATCGCAGTGACTTGCACCTTGAGGTAATGAAGCATATTCAGGTGATGAAAAGAATTGCTCTTGTATAGCCAGTTCACTGTTGAGCAATTCTTGTTGAGCATTACTTAAGTGCGTCAGTATTTGAGGTACGGTGGCTTGCCACCAAGATAGACTTCTCAGATTGGCTTGTGATTTGGAAAAATCCTTACCAGCTAAATGCATCTTCGCCAGCATTTGGCCAACTAATGCGCAATGATGGGTTGTTGGTGCAAGTCTTGATAAGCCCGGCAGCTTGGTTACTAGAGCTGCTGGTTTGCCTTTAAGGGAAAACAGAATTTCCCCATTTTTGTTGGCCATTGGCTTTGGAACGGGGATGCCTTGGTTGGCTAAATGGTGCATGAACTCTAAATAGTAAGGGAGCTGCTTTGCTGACAAACGCTCAAAGATGGTGAGAACAAATTCTTGTTTCTTACCAGCTTGCATCGTATCTAAGAAAAAATTGGAATTTTCAATGCCACCATGGATTCCCCGAATATTTGTTGCCTGGCCAATATTGAAATCTCGTGCAATCCAGTCGGAGATCTCATTAAGCTCAAGAGGGGTAAATACAGCCATAAATCAAAAAGGAATGCTGATGCTGGGAACGCTAATCAGATCGGTTTCTTTAGGTGGCCCGGGCATCACTGAGGCGGGCGGGGCCATTTCATAAGAGGTATAGCGGGTTTTTACATCAACTTGAGTGGGGGAGTTAGCGTCCTTGTATTCTGTAATTTCAGTACCTGTAGACTCTTTGTGTTTAAAGCTAGGTTTGCGGCCTTGTTGGGAAGTTGTCTCTTCAGAAGCACTGACTGCTGGAGCTAAGGGCTGATTATTAATTCGTTGAAGTTCGGCAGGACTAAGGGCCTGACTGCTTCCTTGGGCTTTTACAGAACCAAGGCTAAAAGTGCCTAATATCGACAAAAAGCCTATTAGAACAAGGGTGTGCCTCACGCAGGAGTCAAATAAGTTGGTTTTAGTACGCATCATTTTTTACCTTTTTGGGTCCACTTGGACCCCGTTTCTAAACCTGACTTGCAGGTAGTCAGCAACTAGATTGTACGATTGCGGTATGACTAAACATAGACTCTTGTTGGTAGACGGTTCTAGCTACCTGTATCGCGCCTTTCATGCCATGCCAGACCTTCGAAATTGGGCGGGAGAGCCCACTGGGGCAATTTATGGCATGGTGAATATGATGCGCCGAGCCCGCTCAGAGCTCAAAGCGGACCATATTGCCTGTGTATTTGATGCTAAAGGCAAGACTTTTCGGGATGAAATGTACTCAGAATATAAAGCCCATCGGTCCCCCATGCCTGAAGATTTGGTCAAGCAGATAGAGCCTATTCATGCTTTAGTGAAGGCTTTGGGGTGGCCAGTATTAATGGTCTCTGGCGTAGAGGCGGATGATGTCATTGGCACTTTGGCGTGCCAAGCTACAGAGGCTGGTTGGGAAACCATCATCTCTACTGGTGATAAGGATTTAGCGCAACTGGTCAATTCCTCGGTTACGTTGATTAATACGATGACAAATGAAAAGTTGGATATCGGAGGGGTGATCGACAAGTTTGGCGTGCCTCCAGAGCGCATCGTGGATTACCTATCGATTATTGGTGATGCGGTTGATAACGTACCAGGTGTTCCTAAAGCCGGACCTAAAACAGCTAATAAATGGTTAGCTGAGTTTGGTGACTTAGATAACTTGATGGCAAATGCAGATCAAGTCAAAGGTGTAGTAGGGGAGAACTTGCGCAATAGTTTGGATTGGTTGCCACAAGCGCGCCAGCTTATTACTGTAAAAACCGATTGTGATTTATCACCTCATCTTCCCGGCCTCGATGATCTGCATGCTAAGCCTGAAAATGCACTGCTCTTAAAAGAATTATTTGAGCGCTATGCATTTAAAACATGGCTAAGTGATATCGAAAAGCGCCTAGGAAATCCATTGCCAGCCCATGCCATTGACGGTAATCAAGATGAAAAAGAAAAAGAAGCACCCATTATTGCTAGTGCGCCAACAAAAGAATTATCTTTGGCAACCACAGAGCGGCATGATGCTATTACTCGAAATTATGAATGCGTGGTGGATGAGGAGGCTTTAGAAAGGTGGCTACAAAAAATAGATAGCGCAGCACTGACTGCAATAGATACAGAAACTACTGGCTTAGATGCATTAATGGCGGAGTTAGTTGGAATATCTTTATCGATCGCACCTGGACAAGCATGTTACATACCAGTAGCCCACCGCAATGGTGAGACACAGATAAGCCGAGACAAGGTATTGGCGCGAATGAAGACTTGGCTTGAGAGTGCATCACACCTAAAAGTGGGTCAAAACTTAAAGTATGACGCACATATCTTTGCAAATTACGGCATTACTTTGGGAGGGATTGCGTTTGATACCTTACTCGAATCCTATGTTCTAGAGTCCCATCTGCCACACAATATGGATAGCTTAGCTGAGCGTCACCTAGGTATGAAAACCATCCGCTATGAAGAGGTGTGTGGCAAAGGAGTTCATCAGATTGGCTTTGATCAGGTGGACCTGAAGATTGCTACTGATTACGCAGCAGAGGATGCCGATGTTACCTTACGTTTACACTTGGAATTATGGCCTCAGATTGAAGTAAATCCAGGTTTGCTTTTTGTCTACAAAAATATTGAAATGCCAGCAATGCGCGTTTTAGGAATTATGGAGCGTAATGGCATTCGGATTGATTCTGCATTATTAGCAAAGCAAGGCCAAAAAGTGGGCAAAAGCTTGCTCGCATTAGAAGGAGAGATTTATCAATTAGCGGGCCAACCTTTTAATATTCAATCACCCAAACAGATCGCAGCAATATTATTTGGACAGTTAGAGTTGCCCATAATTAAGAAGACACCATCGGGCGCACCTTCTACTGATGAAGAGGTCTTGCAGAAGTTGGCGGAAGACTATCCATTGCCAGCGCGCATACTGGACTACCGCAGCTTAGCTAAGTTGATGTCAACTTATATTGAAAAACTGCCACGAATGGCAGATCCTAAAACTGGGCGCGTGCATACGAATTTTTCTCAAGCAACTGCTGTAACGGGTCGTTTGGCATCAAGCGATCCTAATTTGCAAAATATCCCAGTGCGCACAGAAGAGGGTCGCCGTATTCGGGAAGCATTTATTCCGGCAGATGGTTGCAAATTGTTATCGGCAGATTATTCTCAAATTGAATTACGCATCATGGCGCATATTGCACAGGATGAGAACCTACTCGCTGCATTTGCTGCTGGTAAAGACGTTCATCAGGCAACCGCTGCGGAGATTTTTGGGGTACCTTTGGTAGAAGTCAGTTCTGAGCAACGGCGTTATGCGAAGGTCATTAATTTTGGTTTGATCTATGGCATGAGTGCATTTGGTTTAGCGAGTAATTTGGGTATTGAGCGATCCGCAGCACAAAACTATATTGCGAAGTACTTTGACCGTTATCCAGGGGTTGCGCAATACATGGAGCGTACCCGCTTAGAGGCTCGAAAGAATGGCTATGTGGAGACGGTTTTTGGGCGCCGGCTGTGGTTACCCGAGATTAAAGGCTCGAATGGCCCTCGTCGCCAAGGTGCAGAGCGTGCTGCCATTAATGCCCCCATGCAGGGAACGGCCGCTGATTTGATTAAGCTGGCCATGATTGCCGTTGAAAATTGGCTAGAGAAAGAGCAGTTAAAGACGCGTATGCTGCTCCAAGTGCATGATGAGTTAGTGTTTGATGTGCCTTTAAATGAAATTGGGCTTTTACAAGAAAAACTTCCAGATTTGATGTGTCAGGTGGCTCAATTGAAGGTGCCTTTGGTAGTTAGTATTGGGATTGGCGATAATTGGGAAGAAGCTCATTAATTCACGCGAAGTCGTGGAAATGAAAATAAACATAATGGAGAAGACAAAATGACTACAAAATCAAACAAAGATCGTCAGGAATTATCTGGCAATAGAAGAAGTTTTATGAAAGCCTCTGCCATTACTGCTACGGGTATTGGCATTGGCTTAGCACCAGCTTCAGAACCCGTACTAGCTGCTGTGATTGAAACCGACTTTACTGGGATCAAAGCCGGAGAGCAGATGATTGCGGTTGGCAGTTTTCAGATGCCAGCTTATGTTTCACGTCCGGATAAGGCAAAGGGCTCTTTACCGATCATCCTCATTGCGAGTGAGATTTTTGGCGTACATGAATATATCGCTGATGTCACTAGACGATTTGCTAAGTTGGGATACTTAGCGATTGCCCCAGAATTTTTTACACGTGCAGGAGATCCCAATACCTATGGGACTACGGCCGAGATTCAGAAGCATATTGTGGCTAAAACTCCCGACTCACAAATACTGATTGATCTGCAGGCGGCCATAGCTTGGGCTAGCAAGAATGGCGGCGACCTGAAAAAAGTGGGGGTAACTGGATTTTGTTGGGGCGGCCGGATTACATGGTTATCTGCCACACTTCCGCAAGTACGGGCTGGTGTTGCTTGGTATGGGCGTGTGATTGGTGAGAAGACTGAAGGTAATCCTTTGCACCCAGTTGATATTGCGGCCGAGTTAAAAGCCCCGGTACTCGGTTTATATGGTGGGGCAGACGCAGGCATCTCTTTGGAAAGCGTTGAACAGATGCGGGCTGCTTTGGCGCAAGCCGCTCCAAAAAACCCAGCCGCTAAAGCATCTCTCATTGAAGTGTATCCAGATACTCCACATGCTTTTCATGCTGACTATCGCGCTACATATCGCGAGGGCCCCGCTAAAGATGGCTGGGAGAAGTGCCTTGCCTGGTTTAAGAAAAATGGAGTAGCGTAATTTTTATGTCTGTATTGCAAAGTATCTTGTTGGTAACAGCGCTTGCAGGAACGGTTAGCGTATTGGTCGCCGCCAGTTTTTCTTTATCCTTGCTTGCCAAGATGGTGAACAATATGGTGAGCGTATCGGTTGGTATTTTGCTGGCCACCGCATTTCTGCATTCTTTACCTGAAGCCTTCTCCATGGAGGGTACTAGCCCGCAAATTCTTTTTGCGACATTGCTGGCTGGATTGCTAGGGTTTTTCTTGCTTGAAAAAATTGCCCTATTGCGCCATAACCACCATCATGAGGGGGATGGACATGATCATCATCATGGGCATGATGCTGAAGTAGCAGGGCGCAGTGGCTGGATGATTTTAGTGGGTGATGGGCTGCATAATTTTGTCGATGGGGTGTTGATTGCCGCTGCCTTTATGGCCGATTACCAAGTGGGCATCTTTACCGCCATTGCCATTGTTGCCCATGAAATTCCTCAGGAGATCGGTGATTTTATTGTGCTACTTAATGCCGGATTTTCTCGTGCGCGGGCGCTACTCTATAACTTTATTTGTGGTTTGTCAGCAGTAGTGGGTGGTGTATTGGCGTATTTCTTTTTAGAGAAGGCCCATGCCGCCATGCCATATTTATTGGTAATTGCTTCTAGTAGCTTTATCTACATTGCAGTCAGTGATCTCATTCCTCAAATGCATCGACGTCCTCATTGGGCACAATCCCTTCGTCAAATTATTTTGATAGCTTGTGGCGTTGGATTTGTGATCCTCATTGCTTTACTGCATTAGAGGGTTAATTCTTTTTTAGAGTTCGATTGGCCTGCTAGGGTCGGCACACCACTCACTCCAGCTACCGGCATAAAGATATGAGCCTTTGAGACCGGCAACTTCCATGGCTAATAGATTGTGGCAAGCTGTAACTCCAGAGCCACATTGATGAATGACATCGGAGGCTTTAAGCGGCCCTAAGAGTGCAACAAAACCTTTATAGAGTTGCTCGGGTGATTTAAATAGGGACGCTGATAAATTGTCTTTAAAGAAATGGCTAAGCGCACCAGGTATATGCCCACTAATGGGATCGAGCGTTTCATTTTGACCATGAAAGCGATCATTGCTACGGGCGTCAATTACCACCTTGCCTTTGCTTTGCAGATTATTAAAGACATCTTCTGCGGTGACCAGACCTACATAGGGTCTTGCCAGGATTGTTTGGCTTGTTGGTATTGGAGTGCGAGCCAAAGTTCCAATGGGGCCATTCCACGCATCTAGTCCACCGTCCATGATTTGAACTGCTGCATGACCGGTCGCTTTTAACATCCACCATAATCGGCTAGCATAAATTGAGCCTTGCTGATCATAGGCTACTACCAAAGTTTTAGAGTCGATCCCTAGTCGAGTTTTTGTTTTTGCCCAGTCTTGAGGCTGAGGTAGGGGATGACGGCCATTGAGGCCCGTTTTTTCACCAGATAAGTCTTTATCAAGGTCAATATAAATAGCCCCAGGAATATGACCCTCTTCATATGCTTTTCTACCAGCTTTGGGGTCTACCAAGTCAAAGCGGCAATCGCAAAGCAAGACATTCTCACCGCTGTTAATGATTTCTTCTAACTGATTGGCAGTAATGAGAGGAGTCATACGAGCTTCCGATGTAGTGCGAGGTTAATAAATTATGCGCCTTGGTAACTCATGATGCGACGGTACCATTCATGAAAGTGTTGCATACCATCTTCCATCGGACTTTGATAAGGTCCTACTTCATTAATGCCGCGTGCCAATAATGCAGCACGTCCTGCATCCATCCGTTCTGCGATTTCATCATCTTCAATGCAAGTTTCCATATAAGCTGCCCGCTCTGCCTCAACAAATTCCCGCTCGAATAAGGCTATTTCTTCTGGGTAGTAGAACTCAACAATATTACGGGTTTTATTTGGGCCCAAAGGGTGCAAAGTAGAAACGCAAAGTACCCCCGGATACCATTCGACCATCACGTTCGGATAATAAGTAAGCCAGATAGCACCATGGCGGGGAGTGACCCCCTTAAATTGGCGTAATACTGCTTCATGCCAATGACTGTAAACAGGTGATCCGGGCTTCTCTAGATTCTTATGGATGCCTACAGTTTGGACGCTATGCCAATCACCAAATTCCCACTGCAAATCTTCACAAGAAACAAATTTGCCAAGACCTGGATGAAAGGGAACCACATGATAGTCCTCAAGATATACCTCAATGAAGGTCTTCCAGTTGTAATTGCATTCATGTACTTCTACATGATCTAGTACATAGCCTTCAAATTGGAGATCATCAGCGACACCCAGTTTAGCTAAGTCAGTACGAACATCTCGTGGACCCTCAAATAAGAGCCCTTGCCAGTTTTGTAAAGGAGATTTACCGAGGTGAAGGCAAGGCTTGTCTTCAAAATGGGGTGCCCCCAATAAATGGCCATCAAGATCGTAAGTCCAGCGATGCAAAGGGCAAACAATGTTTTCAGTTTGGCCAGAGCCATTGAGCATCAGGGCTTGCCGATGGCGGCAAACATTTGATAGTAGTTCTATTCCATCAGGGTTACGAACTAGGACTCGACCTTCATTTTCTGCTTCTAAAGTTCGATAGGAGCCGCTATCAGGTACCATGAGTTCATGACCGATATAGCCGGGACCCTGCTTAAAAAGCAGTTCAATTTCACGTTGATAGAGTTCAACGTCAAAATAAGCCGAAACCGGCAGTTGTAGATTGGACGGCGCAAGCTGCTGCGCGGTAGCCAGATTAGTCATTCTCCCCACCCCCGAAAACGTCAGCCGAAGCTAAGCGGAATAACCAATCCAACCATCGACGGATCGATATTGGAAAGGAAGGGATGGATTATACCCATCTGTTGGGCATCTCGCTTTAATATGTAGGGCTATACCTGCATGAAATATGAAAGAAATCAGCTTATGCCAGCAAAAAAACCAGATGTTCAAAAAGCCAATGTTGAAGTCCAAATAGACCCCAATATGCGTTATGAGCAGGCAGTTAAAGAGCTTGAAAAGCTGATTTCTGATATGGAATCTGGCAAATTCTCTCTAGAAGAGACGCTTTTGGCATATCAACGTGGTGCTGCTTTATTAAAGCACTGCCAAGGTATGCTTGCTCAAGTTGAGCAACAAGTTCGTGTATTTGAGGCTTAAATAGGCATTCTATAGAGCTCCAATGCGTAATCAATTTCAATTTCAAGAGTGGGTTCATTCTCATTGCGCACGTACCGAGTCTGCCCTAGACGGTTTATTAGATTCTGCGAAAACGAATCCTAGTCGCTTACATCAAGCCATGCGCTATGCCGCGCAAGGCGGTGGAAAGCGCATACGTCCCTTGTTAGTCTATGCCGCAGGGGAGCTAGGCAATTTAACAGTTGATGAAAAAAAAGAGGCCTTAGATTCAGCAGCAGTAGCGCTTGAATGCATTCATGCTTACTCTTTGGTGCATGATGATTTACCCTGCATGGATGATGACGACTTGCGCAGAGGCCGAGCTACTGTGCATAAAGCATTTGACGAAGCAACTGCCTTGCTAGTTGGCGATGCCCTCCAAACCCGAGCCTTTGAGATTCTTGCCAATGCCCATAGCGACCCTGGGGTATGTTTATCCATGGTCAGTGCTTTAGCTGCAGCCTCTGGTTCACGCGGCATGGCTGGCGGTCAAGCGATTGATTTAGATAGTGTTGGTAAGAGCTTGGATATGGAGGGCCTAAAGCAAATGCATGCCATGAAAACAGGCGCCTTATTAACTTGTGCTGTGAAATTAGGCGGAATTGCCGCTCAACTGAGCACGCATCAAATGGGTCATCTCATGAACTATTCTGGGGCACTAGGCTTGGCATTTCAGATTGTCGATGACATCTTAGATGCCACCGCAGATAGCCAAACTCTTGGTAAAACAGCTGGAAAGGACGCTGCCAACAATAAGCCGACCTATGTGACCTTGATGGGTTTAGACTATGCACAGACACAGGCTAAAGAATTGCAAGAAATGGCAATTGCTAGCTTAGAAAGCTTTGGTAGCCAAGCGCAAGCCCTCAAAGATTTGGCTTTCTTAGTGGTCAATAGAGGCAAATAAGCAAGGATTACTGTAGATTTGATGAACTTAAATTCCATTAACACCCCCACAGATTTAAAAAACGTTTCTCGTGAAGCGCTACCTGCTTTAGCTGATGAATTACGCCAATTTATATTAGACTCAGTTTCCAAAACAGGCGGACATTTATCTTCCAATTTGGGAACGGTAGAGCTATCCATCGCCTTGCATTATGTGTTTGATACGCCCCAAGATCGAGTGGTATGGGATGTTGGGCACCAAAGCTATCCCCATAAAATATTGACTGGCCGTCGTGAGCAAATGAGCAGCTTGCGCCAACTTCATGGCTTGTCTGGTTTTCCGCGCCGTACAGAAAGTGAATATGATGCTTTTGGTACTGGGCACTCTTCTACTAGTATTTCTGCGGCAATGGGAATGGCACGTGCATTTCAAACTAAAGGAGAGAAGCACGTAGCAGTGGCAGTCATTGGGGATAGTGCGATGACTGGCGGTATGGCATTTGAAGCTATGAATAACGCTGGCGTCTATGACGACTTACCGCTAGTAGTTATTTTGAATGACAACGATATGTCGATCTCCTCGGCCGTGGGCGCATTAAATCGCCATCTTGCGAGATTGCTCAGTGGCAATATTTACTCTGCCACCAAAAAGGGTATTGATAGTGTTTTATCTATTGCACCTCCATTACGTGAATTTGCAAAACGCCTAGAAGATCATGCTAAAGGAATGGTATCTCCATCAACGATTTTCCAAGAGTTTGGCTTTAACTATTTTGGCCCAATCGATGGCCATGATTTAGATGCCTTAATTCCGATGTTGCAAAACGTCCGTCGCTTGGCCCTTGAAGGTCGTGGTCCGCAGTTCTTACATGTGGTCACTCGGAAGGGTCAAGGATACGAATTGGCTGAAGCCGATCCTATTTTGTATCACGGCCCCAGTAAATTTAATCCAGAAGAAGGCGTCAGAAAATCCACTGCTCCTACCAATAAAACGTTTACCCAAGTTTTTGGTGAATGGCTCTGTGACATGGCGCATGCCGATCCCTTATTAATTGGCATTACACCTGCCATGAGCGAGGGATCTGGTTTGGTTGAGTTTGAGAAGAATTTTCCGAAGCGGTATTACGATGTAGGCATTGCTGAACAACACGCTGTCACCTTTGCTGCGGGTATGGCATGTGAAGGTATGAAACCTGTTGTAGCAATTTATTCCACCTTCTTGCAACGGGCCTACGATCAAGTCATTCATGACGTCGCTATCCAAGATCTACCAGTCTTATTTGCTTTAGATCGGGCTGGTTTGGTGGGGGCGGATGGGGCAACCCATGCGGGTGCCTATGACATCGCTTTCTTGCGATGCATTCCAAATATGTTGGTGATGACGCCTGCAGATGAAGCAGAGTGCCGCGATCTATTGACGACGGCTTTTCATCAGGCTCATCCTAGCGCAGTGCGTTATCCACGGGGTGCTGGAGTAGGCGCTATTCCATCTAAAGAATTGCGAACCCTGACTTTAGGTAAAGGGGAGTTTCGTCGTAAATCAACCGCCCCCGCCGGAAATCGGATTGCTATTCTTGCGTTTGGTACTTTGCTATATCCCGCTCTTACAGTTGCACAAAGTATGAATGCAACGCTGGTAAATATGCGTTTTGTAAAACCCTTAGATGTTGATTTACTAAAGTCTTTGGCGCAAGACCATGATTATTTTGTGAGTATTGAAGATGGCGTTATTCAAGGAGGTGCTGGGAGCGCTTGTTTAGAAGCACTTTCGGCATTAGGAATTAATAAACCCTTCTTGCAGTTGGGTTTACCAGATGAGTTTGTAGAGCATGGCGATTACAAGCTCTTGATGAGTGCTTGTGGCTTGGATAGCGCGGGAATTGCCAAAAGCATTAAGCAGCGTTTTCCAATAGCAATTGCCCCTATTCCTGTATCAGTAGGCAAATAAGTCATTTATGACTGAAAATAGAGCCATGAACGATATCAATACCTCCTTTCTCAAGCCTCAAGCTATGCCCGATATGCAGTCGGCGCATGATGAACGTGCTTTGCCAATTGAGCAGGTGGGTATTCGGGGATTGCGTCATCCATTAACTATTCGCACTAAAGCAGGTAGCTTTCCGGCAGTTGGTAATTTTGAGATGGATGTGGGACTGCCAGCGCATGTCAAGGGTACGCATATGTCACGCTTCATTGCGCTGTTACAAACGCAAGAGGAAGCTATTGATAGTGCGAGCGTTGTCAAAATGGTGCTAGAGATGTTACCTTTGCTCGATGCTACTGAAGGTCGTATTCAGTTTACTTATACGCACTTTGTGAAAAAGGCTGCACCGGTATCTGGAGTTGAGAGCTTGATGGACTACGAAGTGACTTGGATGGCTAATGCTAAGCAAAATCCTGAAAACGGAATGACTGTGGATTTAAATTTGCAAGCTGTCGTTCCGGTGATGAGTTTATGCCCTTGCTCTAAAGAAATTTCTGAGTATGGTGCGCATAATCAACGCTCACATATCACGATGTCAGTTGCGCTTGATCCCCAAACAAAAATGACGGTTGAAGATCTAGTGGCAGCTGCTGAGAGTCAAGCTTCTAGTGAATTGTGGGGCTTGCTCAAGCGTCCTGATGAGAAATGGGTTACTGAGCGTGCTTACGATAATCCGAAGTTTGTAGAAGACTTGGTGCGTGATGTGGCAGGTCAACTCAAAAAGGATGAGCGCATTTTGTCCCTCGTGGTTGAGGCAGAGAACTTCGAATCTATTCACAATCACAGCGCTTTTGCCAGAATCAGCCTGACAAAATAATGACGCCATGACGCATCACTCGATAATGGGCTGATCTTTAACTCAGATTATTGCTCGCTAAATCCCAGCGGGGTTTAACATCAAATGCGCCAGACATCGTAGAGCCATTGTTATTCGTAAGCATGCGCAGTGCTCCGGCAAATGCGATCATGACGCCGTTATCGGTACACAAATCAACGGGTGGGTAATGCACCTCAAAACCATTGTTCGTAGCTGATAAATGAAGAGCTTCCCGCAATTGCAAGTTAGCGCCTACGCCCCCTGCTAGTACCAAGTGTTTACAACCTGTTTGCTTGAGCGCTTTTTGAGACTTGCTAACGAGTACCGCAACTAAAGAATCAACAAATGATCTAGCGAGATCCGCATGAAACTGAGTAATCTCATCAGAATCAGTAATACCCAGCGCCTCAAATTTTTTCACTTGATTTAGAACCGCAGTTTTTAAGCCGGAGAAAGAAAAATCTAAATTACCCGAATGCATCATGGGTTTTGGTAGGTCAAAACGCCCTGCTTGCCCCTGTTGGGCTAATTTGGAGATAGCTGCCCCGCCTGGGTAATCTAAACCTAACAATTTAGCAGTTTTATCAAAAGCCTCACCCGCCGCGTCATCCAAGGTCTCGCCAAGTAATTGATATTGACCAACGCCACTCACTTGCATGAGTTGGGTATGGCCTCCAGAAACCAAAAGGGCAATAAAAGGAAATTGAGGGGCAGAAACCCCCAATAATGGTGAAAGTAGGTGCCCTTCTAGGTGGTGTATCCCAATGGAAGGCAAATTTAAGCCCTGAGCAAGAGATTTGGCAAAGGCACTACCCACGAGCAGGGCGCCAGCTAAGCCGGGTCCTTGGGTGTAGGCAATCGCTTCAATATCCTTTAGTTGGAGCCTAGCCTCGTGCAAAGTTTCATCAAGTAGGGGCAAAATTCGCCGAATATGGTCTCTAGAGGCCAATTCTGGGACAACACCCCCATAGTCGCGGTGCATTGCTATCTGGGAGTGAAGCGCTTGCCCTAAAATCCCCTGTGAGGCGGGACGGCCATTTTCCCAAGCGGCGGTGTCGTATAAAGCCACCCCGGTCTCATCACAAGAAGTTTCTATGCCTAAAACAATCATTTTTTCACTTGGGCGTGCTAGAATCGCTATTCAGTTAATTTTTCGAACATTTTCGAGCATATACGAGTTAAACAAGTATGACTACAGTCCGCCTCCGCGAAAACGAACCATTTGAAGTGGCATTACGCCGTTTCAAGCGCACCATTGAAAAAAATGGCCTTTTGACCGACTTACGTGCCCGCGAGTTTTATGAAAAACCCACGGCTGAGCGTAAGCGCAAGAAGGCTGCTGCTGCTAAACGCCATTACAAGCGTATTCGTAGCCAAATGTTGCCTAAGAAGCTTTACTAATTAAATTTAAAAGCTCTCTTCACCGAGAAGCTTTGAAGCCCGCTGACGGTGAAACGCAGCGGGTTTTTGCTTTTTAATCTGCCCAATATGAGGAAATCATCATGAGCCTTAAAGATCAAATTATCGAAGATATGAAAAACGCCATGCGTGCCAAAGATGTTATCCGCTTAGGAACCATCCGGCTTTTACTCTCTGCCATCAAGCAACGCGAAGTAGATGAGCGCATCGTAATGGATGACGCTAGTGTGATCTCTACTGTTGAAAAAATGATTAAGCAACGAAAAGACTCCATCTCCCAGTTTGAAAAGGCAGGGCGTGATGACTTAGTGGCTATTGAAGCCAGCGAGATGGCAATATTGTTGACCTATTTACCGGTTCAGTTATCAGATGCGCAAGTTGAGGCAGCGGTTGCTGCTGCGCTTGCATCTACCGGAGCTAGTGGACCACAAGATATGGGCAAAGTCATCGGTGTCCTTAAAATCGAGTTAGCTGGCAAAGCGGATATGGGTAAAGTATCTGGCTTGGTCAAAGTTGCACTTGCTAAGTAAGACACCATTAGGGAAAAATCATCTGATTGTGATTCATACTGATTGCTTATGGCTCTGATTCCTCAATCCTTTATCGCCGATCTTCTTAATCGGATCGACATCGTTGATGTGGTTGGGCAGCACGTGAAATTAAAAAAGGCGGGCGCAAACTATCAAGGTTTATGCCCCTTTCATAGCGAGAAATCCCCTTCATTTTCAGTATCAGCAACAAAGCAGTTTTATCACTGCTTTGGTTGCGGAGCACATGGATCTGCCATTAGCTTCTTGATGGAGTATTCAGGGCTCGGTTATATAGATGCGATTGAAGACTTGGCCAGGTCTGTCGGTTTAGATGTTCCTCGTGAAGAGCGCACTGCCAACGATGTGGCTAGGCAGCAGAAGGCGATGGCGCTGAGTGAAGTCATGAGCTCTGCAGCAGATTGGTATCGTCAACAATTAAAGGCAGATCCTCGCGCAGTCGACTATCTTAAGGGTCGCGGCTTGACCGGAGAAATTGCTAAGCGTTACGGACTTGGCTACGCGCCTGATGGCTGGCAAGGATTAGAAGCAGTTTTTGGTACTTATGCCAATGATGAAGTTGCAAAAACTTTATTAGAGGGCGGTTTGCTGATTCAAAGTGAGCAAAATGATAAGCAGCAAAATGCTAGACGTTACGATCGATTTCGTGATCGCATCATGTTTCCGATTCGCAGTCCCAAAGGACAAGTGATTGGATTTGGTGGCCGGATTCTAGATCAAGGCGAGCCTAAATATTTAAATTCTCCAGAGACACCACTCTTTTCTAAGGGTAATACGCTGTATGGATTATTTGAGGCAAGGCAAGCCATTCGCGCATTAGAGTATGTTTTGGTATGTGAGGGCTATATGGATGTAGTCGCTCTAGCGCAACTAGGCTTTCCAAATGCAGTAGCTACTTTAGGCACTGCCTGCACTGCCAATCATGTACGCATGCTTTTGCGACAAACCGATCGAATTGTATTTTCATTTGATGGTGATGCCGCTGGCCAACGCGCGGCTCAAAGAGCCCTAGAAGCGTGCTTACCTTTAATATCTGACGATAAAGAAATTCGCTTTCTCTTTTTACCCACTGAGCATGACCCTGATAGTTATGTGCGCGCCTATGGGGCGCCCGCTTTTGAAAAAGTCATTAAAGAAGCAATGCCGCTCTCTAGCTTCTTTTTCAATATAGTGAGTCAAGAGCATGAGTTGACTACGCCTGAAGGAAGGGCGCAAACACATCATGCTGCTAAACCCTTGTTTCTTTCAATGCCACCGATTGCATTGCGTACCCAAATTTTGCGTGAACTTGCAATTCGTACGCAGACAACACCTGCCGAACTCGAATCGTTTTGTGGGCTTACTGTAGTGCCTATCCCAGCCCAACATGCTTCTTATGCGACACCTTTTGAACGTGCCCCAAACTTTAATCAAAACAATAGTAGCAATAGAACCCAAGGGGCACCTTGGCAGACCTCTAAAGGTTCAGCTAAAAGAGCGCCAATCTTCAATATTCCACCACCTCAGGCACCAACAGATTTGGCTGAACAGATGTTGCGAGTGTTAATTCAGTTTCCCCACTTAGGCAAGGCTTTAGACGCCAATAAACGGGCCTTAGCCTTAAAGGCTTCTGAGTTGCGTTCAGCTAAAGCTTATGAGTTGATGAAGGATTTATTGGTGCAATGCGATTTAGTGGAATTAATCCCCGGTGAAAATGGCAAGAACCCCAGTGTTGGAACCGGTGCTTTTGCGCTTTTCCAAGAGCAGCTCTCCCGCAGTACGCTTGCCCCTTTATATGAAGTTTTAAGAAAGCGAGTGATGGGCTCCGATTTAGAACTAGCTGGGGCAACGGCTGACCTAGAGGGATCCTTTAAAAAACTGGAGTTAAACCAGCTCAAACAAGAAATGACAGAGATTGCCCAAAAGATTGCAGGAAGTACTGCAACTGAGCAAGATCGGGCTCGCTATCGTGAACTAGGTGAAAGACTAAAATTTACGTAGGAATTGTCTGATTTTGCCCCCAATGATGAGTAATAAGCGCAGCATAAAAGTGACAATCGACTATAATCCTCTATTCCCAGAAAAAAACCCGATTTAATTCAGTCACTTGCGCTTTATTTTGTTGAAATTCTGAGCATATGGAAAACGTGGCTATGCATTATCAGTCGATATCAATCACCAGTAACGTAAGTAAGCGCTAATACATGCCAAATACTAAGAAAAAACCTGCAAAACCAGTGGCCAAGGTGGCAACTAAACCAACCGCCAAAAAGGTAATTAAGCCTGTTGCCAAGGTAAAGAAACCTGCAAAGCCAGTGAAAGCAGTTGCAAAACCCATTGCTAAAGCAAAACCCCCAGTTAAATCAAATAAGCCTGTTGCTAAAGTGGCGGCTAAGCCCGTAGCTAGGCCAATGAAGGCAAGCGTCAAGCCGACTACTAAAAGTAAGACTCCAGCAAAGCCAGCAGCTAAAGTAGCGGTAAAAAAGGCCGTGATTAAGTTGGTGGTTAAGGCGCCAAGCAAGATGCCAGTGAAAACTGTAGCTAAGGCTCCAGCAAAGCTAGCAACTAAGCTAGCAACTAAGCCAGCAACTAAGGCAACTAAGCCAGCAATTAAACCAAGCAAGCCAGAAGTAAAAGCGCTAGCTCCCAAAACGGGAAAACTTGTTACAGAGCCTAAGATCAAAGAAGTTCAAGAAGTAAAAGGAAAAAAAGCGAAAGTTGCCCAGGTAGAGCTTGCAGTTGAAGTCGAAGAAAAAAAGGTTCGTAAAACTAAGGCGAAGGCGGATGCTCCTATAGATGGTGCAGAGCCAGTCCTGACAGATCGTCAAAAAGCCCGTGAGCGTAAGGCAAAAGAAAAGGCACTCTTAAAAGAGTTTGAAGCACAAAAGTTAGGTTCCGAAGAGCAGCAAGAGTTACGCCGCACCCGTCTAAAGACATTGATCAAGATGGGTAAGTCCAAGGGTTATCTAACCCATGGTGAAATCAATGACGTGATGTCTGATGAGTTGTCTGATCCAGATGCATTGGAAACTTTAATTGGCTTGTTAAATGACATTAACATCACGGTTTACGAACAAGCTCCAGATGCTGAAACACTCTTATTAAACGAGAATGCCTCTGCTGGAACCACTGAAGAAGAAGCAGAAGAAGAGGCTGAAGCTGCTCTTTCAACTGTCGATTCAGAGTTCGGTCGCACGACTGATCCTGTCCGTATGTATATGCGAGAAATGGGTACTGTTGATCTCTTGACTCGCGAAGGCGAGATTGTGATCGCGAAGAAGATTGAAGCGGGCCTTAAAGAAATGGTGATGGCTTTGGCCGCATGCCCCGTCACCATCGGTGAAATCATTGACAATGCCGACATGATTGCTAGAGGTGAAATCGAGATTGAGCAATTCGTTGACGGCTTGGTAGACCCCAATGCAGAAGATATTAAGCTTGGACCAGAAGAGCCAGAAATTGACCCAGATGCCGAAGTAGGGGAAGAAGATGCTGGTGAAGATGAGGGTGGCGGTGGAGCAGCTACCGCTAATGCAAAGCAGTTAGAGGAATTAAAGCAAATTTCTTTGGGTAAGTTTGCCATCATCAAAACCCAGTCTGACAAGATGCGCCGTGCTTTTGATAAAGAGGGTTACAACTGTCCAGCCTATATCAAGGCACAAGAAGCGATTCGTAATGAACTATTGGGCTTTCGTTTGACTGCCAAAAGTGTTGAAAAGTTATGTGACACTATGCGATCACAAGTGGATCAGGTATGGAAGCTTGAGCGTGGCATCGTGAGTTTGTTGGTAGATAAGGTTGGCGTTAATCGTGGTGAAGTAATTAAAGACTTCCCTAAGATGGCAATGAATCTAGAGTGGACTGCTAAGCTTCTCAAAGAGAACAAGCCATACACAGCGCTTTTACAACGCAATGTGCCGGCTGTTCAAGAACTTCAGCAAAAACTGATTGATATTCAGACTCGGGTTGTCCTGCCATTGCCAGAATTAAAAGAAGTGAACAAGCGTATGGCTGCCGGTGAAAAGCGTGCTCGTGAAGCGAAACGGGAGATGACTGTCGCTAACTTGCGTTTGGTAATTTCCATTGCCAAGAAATACACTAACCGTGGTTTGCAGTTCTTGGATTTGATCCAAGAAGGCAATATTGGCTTGATGAAGGCGGTGGATAAGTTTGAATACCGTCGTGGATATAAGTTCTCTACCTATGCAACATGGTGGATTCGTCAGGCAATTACCCGTTCTATTGCCGACCAAGCTCGTACGATCCGCATTCCAGTTCATATGATTGAGACGATCAATAAGATGAACCGGATTAGCCGTCAAATCTTGCAAGAAACTGGTCATGAGCCAGATGCGGCAACCTTAGCCCTCAAGATGGAAATTCCGGAAGACAAGATTCGCAAGATTATGAAGATCGCTAAAGAGCCAATCTCTATGGAAACACCAATTGGTGACGATGAAGATTCTCATTTGGGTGATTTCATTGAGGATGGCAATACCTTGGCACCAGCTGAAGCGGCACTGCATGACTCGATGCGCGATGTTGTTAAGGATGTTCTGGATTCATTAACACCACGCGAAGCAAAGGTATTACGGATGCGCTTTGGTGTTGAGATGAGCACAGACCATACTCTTGAAGAAGTAGGTAAACAGTTTGACGTTACTCGTGAGCGTATCCGTCAGATTGAAGCTAAGGCCTTAAGAAAAATGCGTCACCCAAGCCGTAGCGACAAACTCAAGACTTTCCTCGAGGAAGATTGATCCAAAGATTAACGGGCCTATAGCTCAGTTGGTTAGAGCAGAGGACTCATAAGAAAGAAGCCCTAGGGGTCTTGTAACAAAGATCTCAATGATTTCAAGAGGTTAGTGGTCGATTAGGTAGTTAAAATTGCTTACACACCGCTTACACACCAGAGCTTTTTTCATGGTGTGTAGTAAATGCGGTTTTAGTGTGGTTTTAGGTTGTTAAGAAGTATTAAAACTGCATGTAAAGATTAACGGGCCTATAGCTCAGTTGGTTAGAGCAGAGGACTCATAATCCTTTGGTCCCAGGTTCAAGTCCTGGTGGGCCCACCAATAAAATCAATGACTTAGCGTGAGAACGCTAGGTCATTTTTATTAATGTGTAGTCGGTGTGTAGCAAATATTACCGCTAGACGCCAATAGATATATGGCTCTAGCCAGGGCAAACCCAATGTAATTTGGCTGCAAGATATCTTAGATCAAAAATTAGGCAAGGGCGACGTGCAAGTGGTTTGCCCTATAACGGATGCTTATGTAGGGCACCATGGCGCATTAGGCGGCTTTGTGCGTGTTTGGTGTAGAGGTAAAGCTACGCCTTCTGAAGTAATTGAAGCAATTGCAGGGGTGGATGGTATTGAGCAAGCCTTAGATAAGGAAAATATCTGTAAATTATTTGATCTTCCTATCGATCGAGAAGGTGATGTGGCAGTGATTGCCAGAAAAGATGTCTGTATAGGCTCATCGGCATGTAATCATGACTTATCTGGTCTTGAGGGGCATCGCCTCAGAACGCACGGAGCTACCTCAGAGCTAAGGTACCAATTATTTTTAATTACCCATTAAATGAGCAATACAAAGTTAAAGCAGGAGTGAATACGCTTAAAAGCTACCAGTTAATTGACTATGCTTTAAATGGGGTGGATGTAGGTTGGGCTGTAGAAATATTATGAAAGAAATAAACCGGTATCGTCAACTAGAGTGGAGTGAGTAATTCAATCTCCTAGAGATGGATTTAGGCCCTAGAGCCCCTAAAGGCGATCCCTCACTAGCGATGAATTGAGCCCTTTTCGTTGGGCGCCCAACCTAGCAAAAAGGGCAGACCGCCCTAGCTGGCCATTCCCATACAGGATAATCATTGCCAAACAGCCTTATTTAGCCCATTCAATGTCAGCTAACTAGCACTTCGAGCTTTCCCATACTATCTAGGGGGATAATGGAGTCTGTCAGAGTAATTGGCATTAATCTAAAAAGGTATTAATGAAACGCGTTGATGATTTTCGATTAAAGTTCGGAAAAAAAGAGCTGGTACCTATTATGGTGGGCGGCATGGGCGTAGATATCTCTACGGCAGAGCTAGCTTTAGAGGCGGTCAGATTAGGTGGCATAGGTCATATTTCTGACGCTATGGTTCCTGATGTATCTGATAAACGGTTCAATACTACCTACGTTAAGGATAAAACCAAGTTTTATAAACTCAATATCCCTAATTCTGATAAATCCATCGTTCAGTTTGATCTTGGGCTACTAGCAGAGGCAACTAAGTTACACGTTGGCGCAACAATGGAGGCAAAGCGTGGCGATGGCATGATCTTCGTTAATTGCATGGAAAAGCTCACCATGAACGGCCCTCGTGAAACTTTACGGGTGCGCATGGCTTCAGCTTTAGATGCTGGCATAGACGGCATTACATTAAGCGCAGGATTGCATTTGGGATCTTTTGCTTTAATAGAAGATCACCCTCGATTTAGGGATGCAAAGTTAGGCATTATCGTATCTTCGGTTCGTGCCTTACAAATCTTCTTGCGTAAAAATGTCAAGCTCAAGCGCTTTCCTGATTACATCGTGATTGAGGGTCCATTAGCTGGTGGCCATCTCGGATTTGGTGACGATTGGGCGCAATACGATTTAGCAACCATTATTGCTGAAGTAGTTGCCTACCTTAAGGCTGAACAATTAGATATTCCGATTGTGGCAGCAGGTGGTATTTTTACTGGAAGTGACGCCGTTTCCTTTTTAGAGAATGGCTCTGCAGCAGTGCAGGTGGCAACTCGGTTTACCGTCGCAGAAGAATGTGGCTTGCCCGATAAAGTAAAGCAAGAGTACTTTAGAGCGAGTGAGCAGGATATTGAAGTCAATAATATCTCGCCAACCGGGTATCCCATGCGCATGTTAAAAAGTTCACCAGCGATTGGTTCCGGAATTCGGCCAGGATGTGAATCCTATGGATATCTATTAGATGGTTCTGGAAACTGTGCCTACATTGCTGCCTTTAATCGAGAGATAGCAATCCACCCAGACGGTAAAAATATTTCTGTTAAAGACAAAACTTGCTTATGTACCCACATGAGTAATTTCAATTGCTGGACTTGCGGACACTATACCTACCGTCTAAAGGATACGAGTCATCGCTTGGCTGATGGCAGCTATCAAATCTTAAGCGCGGAACATATCTTCAAAGACTATCAGTTCAGTGTTGATCAAAAGCTAGCCCTGCCAGAGCGGATCATCGCCTAGAGGGTGCAAACTTTGGTGTGCTGGGTAAAGAAGTCTTGCCTTACTTTAATGCCACTACTCCTGCAATGAGGTTCATAGCCATTGCTAGTAATGAGGCGTTAAAAATAAAAGCTGTTATGCCTTGAATCATTACCCAGAAGCGCATTCTGGTATTGGCAATATTAACGTCAGCAGTCTGGCAAGTCATGCCAATAACGATAGCAAAATAGAGAAAGTCAATATAGCTAGGTTTTAACTTATTTGGAAAAAGTAATGGGGCAATATTTGTATTTTCAAATTCTAGGTAATAGGCATGGGCGTAATGCAAAGCAAAGGCCGTATGAACTAAAAACCAAGAAATAGCGTAAGTAAATAGTACTAGGCAAATTTGCCATATCGCCTCAGAAATAGACAAAAACCGAACACTAGAAAGAATAATGACAATGGCTACTAAGCTAGCTACCGAGGCTAGTATGGTAATTAGTAAAATGATACTAGCGCCATCATCTTCTTTCTGAGATAGTGTGAGCATATGCTCTGCGGTTGAAAAGTACATCATGATGTAACTCAATAGTAAATAAATGCTACCAGCGATAATCCAAGATAGTGATAAACGGATCGTCATAGGCATGAATGATGGGAGTAAGAAAAACGCCAGCAATCCTGCCAAGCTGATGATGAGCATTCGCAGGCTAGCGCTAATATGGTGCCACTGCAAAGTCCAATGTTTAAGTGTCATGTTGTTCTTAGTATGCACTTAATATGAAGGAAGTTGAAACAGGAGATAAGCTTGCGCAAAAATGTTAGAGCTGGAATGGTACTTTTGGGAGTGGTCTTTATTATCATTGCTTGTATTGTGGCCTATAGCACTACTAAGCCCCCTGAAGCAGATATATCCATGGATAAAAGCGCACCGATAAAGTGTTGCTTTATCTCATAGGATTTATAAAGCATGTCATTAGCATATTAGATGTTGCTCTCAAATGGTCTTTAATGATTCCAAGTAATGCATTTTGCAAATAATTTAACTACCCATTGCCTTGGTTTGATCCAGATCAAGCCGATGTTTCAGGCTATCTGCATAATTAATATCAATATTTTATTGTTGGAGTTATGCGATGTTAAAGAATTTAATGGTACATTTAGATCAAGGTTCACGATCAGCGATTAGGCTGGAAATAGCTGTGTCTTTGGCGAAAAACAATGGCGCCAGGTTAGTTGGTGTTTTTGGACAGCGTGCCAATTACAAGGGGAGCGGTTTAATTTCTACTTGGCCCACTAATGAACATCTTAATGCAGGGCAAGTAAGTAAAAAAGAATTTGAGATAGCAACACAAGGCCTTGTGGCCGAGTGGCTTGATATCAATAGTGGAGATGATTCAGAAGTACTGGCTTTAATCTCTGAAAAAGCAAGATATTTTGATTTAGTCATCATGGGCCAGCATGACGATTCAGGCGCTGCCTTTGTTCCGGCTGAATTAGTTGAAGAGGTGCTCAGCAATTCTGGGCGCCCAGTGCTAGTGATTCCTTATATTGGAAATTTCTCCAGTGTGTACAAGCGACCACTGATTGCGTGGAATGCTTCACGTGAAGCCGCACACGCTTTGAACGATGCTTTACCCTTAATAACCAATTGTGAGCAAGCAATCATATTATCTTTTGATTCCAGTCTAGATCGAGCTGAAAAATCTTGTAAAGAAGTTTCTACACAATTGGCATGCCATGGAGTTGCCTCTAAGGCAGAAGTCATGGTTATTGAAGATATTGGTGTAATGGATATGTTACTCAATAATGCCTGTGATCAAGGCGCTGATCTATTGGTGATGGGAGCGCATAGTCATTTTGGATTCCCATTTATAAGTCGGGGCGCGGGTACCCGCCATATCTTAAGGACGATGGTACTTCCCGTCTTAATGTCGAACTAATTCAATTGCCAAAAAATAACTTTGAAGGAGCGGTACATGTTTAAAAATATCTTAATACCGATTGTGGACGATATGGTGACGCCAAAAATAATGAAGAAAATTTCTGATTTAGCATTGACTGATGGTGCAAGCATTACCTTGGCTTATATCTCAGATCCAAGGGCGCCATTTGTGTACACCAGAAAAGCATCCGATTACAAGATCTCTGATGCAAATCATAAGAAAGCATGCGAACATCATGCCGCCGATTTATTTTTAAGAGCATCAAAATTGATTGATAAGGGTGTAAAAGTAAAAATCCATCATGAATTAAATACTATTGTTTACGAAGGAATTTTAGAGGCTTCCAAGAAATCAAAAGCTGATGCAATTATGATGGCTTCACACAAGCGTACTGGCTTAAAAGGCGTATTTATGGGTAGTGACACTCATGCGGTTATTACCCATTCCAAATTGCCAGTAGTGGTGATTTAAAGATAGTTTTTAAATTGAGAGAACAGTTAGAAGTGAGTTAAAAATCGAAGAGCTAAAACTCTAGATTGAAAGTAGCCATTCTTAACATCCATATCTCTGCCGTATTGCAATGAGAGTCTGCCAAAGGGGTAATGGGCTTGCGCGCTTAACAAAAACCTTTGGGTATTGATGACATTATTGAGATAGGTATTATTAATAGAAGTAGCGCCACCAGCAACATAAAAATAAGATGCGGCTACAGTAAATGTTTGATTAATTGTATAAATAGGGCCAAGCTGAGTAGTGGTTAGCGGCTTTTGAGTAAGCGAGACGTTAGTGCTTGATAGGCAAGCAGCCGCACATTGACTATGGCCTCCAAACCACATCGTATCAACAGCAATCATGCCGTCCATACGATCAAACAGAGGCTTTTGAAATCCCATTTGGATATCAGTTTTAAAGCGATTCTCACCAAGGTTTAAAGCCTGATTACTCGTGTAAGTTCCTGTGGGACTAGTTAAATAGCCGGCAATTGCAAAATAAGTACGAGTTTCTCGATTGGCATACGGCCAGATCGCACTGGCAAGAGTAATATCACCCACTCCCGTAGCGGTAGGAAGGCTTGCCAAGGAGCCACCAGGTCTAACGGTTCCATAGGGAAGTTGGATGTATGACACCCCAATGTATTCATCTAACTCATAAGTAGTAGCTAGCCTTAAGATGGCGCTGCTATTACTAATACTTGGGCTGCTGTTAGGCCCTTTTGTGACTTTGGTGCCATTGTTGTAAAAGCCCGCATATTCTGAGTTGTAGTAACTCACAGACGCAAAATTTTTCCATGGCATCGGCGCTACGATATCGTTTGGTTGTAAATCGATTCCCCAGCTCATAGTAGATTTGAGCAGTATTAGTACAAGGAATAGTCTAGTAACGTAGCGCATCGATGGATTGTAGAGAAGGCAAAGAGCTTTAGGGCGTTTTTTAGGTAAACACCTTTAAATTGATGGGTAATATGGGGTTTAGCTTATTTATGCACACATTATCATCTACCCATGTCACCCTATTATTTAATTTTATTGAATCAGGAATCTCCTCCCTTTAAGGGGGGGATGTCAATGAATCGATAGTGCCGGTATGCAAACTTTAAAAGAACATCTATCAAAGCTTAAAGAAAGATTGGACGGTACAAAGAGCGAGCCTTATGTGGAGGAGTGTAAGCAGTTTAAGACTCTTTATTTCGATCATGAAACAACACAGAGCATGATGGATATGCAAGCTCCAATGCGTTTGGTGGTAAGTTATACCGAAACGATGATGGGGTTTTTATTATTTAACTCAAGTCCCAAAAGTATTGCAATGGTAGGATTAGGCGGAGGCTCCCTCCCTAAATATTGTCACCATCACTTTCCAGAGAGCTCCATTTTGGTGCTGGAAAATAATCCCAAAATTATTGCCTTAAGGGAGCGCTTTCATATTCCAAGAAATGATGATCGCTTTGAGGTGTTGGAATGTGATGGAGCAATATACCTAAAAAACACTGATCAGACATTTGATGTGCTGCTCATCGATGGCTTTAGCAAATCTGGTCAACCATCCCAACTATGCAGTGAAGATTTTTATGCAAGTTGTTTTGCATGTCTAAATCCAGATGGGGTAATGATGATCAACTTCTCGGGAAGTACCGGCCTGAGTCGAATCTATCAAGAAAGAATTGATCGTATATTTAATCAAGCTTCCATATTATTGACAGAAGATGACAAAATGAATCAAATCCTGTTTGTCTGCAATGGAAAATTATTAAGTACTGGTGCAGAAGTATTGCAAAAACGCTCTATGAAATTGAGTGCTGATCACGAGATCAGTCTCCCCAGGACGCTGCAAAATTTCTTAAAACAGAGAAAAAATGATGCCATTGAAAGCTCTTAATCCTTAGCGCTGGAATTCATAAACCAGCCGCCCACCGACAATGGTTTTGAGAGCTTTAATATCTTTTATATTTTCTTTGGGAATCTGAAAGATATCATCGGATAACACTGCCATATCACCATACTTCCCAACTTCAATACTGCCCTTGACCTTTTCTTCGCCAATTGCTTTGGCTGGCCAGATAGTCCACATTCTGAGGGCATTTCGTACTGAAATCGCTTGCTTAGGTTCAAATTTACCTAGATCTGATTGTCTAGTGACAGTGGCGTACATTGCTTTAAAGGGGTCGATATTCCCAAGATAAATGCCTGTCATATCCGTACTGGCGGCAGGTTCTAGTCCTGCATCAATCATAGATTTAAATTGGTAACCTGATTTAGCTCTCTCTACTCCCATATTTTCATAGTCTGCTTTAACAAGTTCAAGCAACCAAATGGGCTGTACAGAAATATGGAAATTGTTTTTCTTAAGATCTCTGCCACGTTTTAATTGCTCTGGTGTTAATTGGAACATGCCAAAGTGCTCAATCCGTTTAATGTTTTGATTGGGATGGCTTTTCATTAGTTGTTCGTATGCATTTAAGCCAATATCTATTGCTGCGTCGCCTGAGCAATGCAACATAGTGGCCTTTTTATTTTGGTTCGCTAGTTTTGAAAATTGATTAACTTCGGTTTGCCTGGTTACCAAAGTGCCTTTGCCTCCTGGTGGATCGGTATCCATAACACCGACATACGGTTGATACATAAAGCCAGTCCTGCAATCATTCTCCCCATCAACCCAAGCCTTAATAGCGCTAAAGCGGTAGTAATCGGGGTTGGCTTTAGCAGGCATTTCAAAAACATGAAGATCGTTGGGCATTCCCGCCCCATTGGGGGCGGCCCATACTGATGCGGTATAGCGAATGTTTGGGGATGGAGTCAAGAGGGAGACACTTTGTAATACTGGCATTGCTGCAGCTGGGGTGATCGCCATGAGTGAGGTAAAGCCGTAAGAGTTCCAAAACTTGGCAATATCACTTTTATAGTAACGGGCTATTTCTTGGGGAGTAGGGCTTCCCGGAATATCTCCCATGCCATCAGTAATGACACCAGTAGGCTCACCATTTGCATCAGTAAGCACCCCAGCGCCATGGGGCAGTTTAGCCACTCCCTTTTTTACCCCCATTTTAAGAAGTGCAGCACTGTTAGCAATTGCCATGTGCGCACCATTAGCAACGATAACTGGATTATTTGGTGCAATTTGATCTAACTCAGCTTTTGTAGGAAGCCGTTTTTCAATAAACTTATTTTCACTAGCTGATACACAGGCTACATATACCCATTGATCTTTAGGGGTAATTTGAACGCGTTTAGCAATATTTTGGAGTGCTTGTTTAACTGAAGGCGTATTGGGAAAGCGTGCATCGACCCAATCTTCTTTGAGCCAAATAGTTTCCATAGGGTGAGTATGCCCATCAACCAAGCCCGGCACTGTCAATTGCTGTTGGAGATCAATAGTCTTCGTGTTATCTCCAATATAGGATTGCATATCTTGATTCGATCCGACGGCAATGAACTTTTCATCTTTAATAGCGACTGCACTTACTCTTGCTTGTTTTGGATTGAGTGTTTCAATTTGCCCATTGAAATACACAATGTCAGCAAGCGGCATTGAGTGAGCAGAAAAGGGGATGCAGGCACTTCCAAGGAGAGAAAAGCTAGCCAAAAGAGCAATTTTGGAGTGTAAAAAATGTTTTGTCATGATGGTTAAAGGCTTCATTGCGTTGGGCTGATGACTTAAGTTCATTGTGAACCTAGAACTGACAACAATCAAGATGTAAGGTTGTTGACCTTTAGCCTATATGGTGCATATGACATTGAAGAGCAGTTTGTATAGTCTGCAAATGAATGTTGATAGTTGATGTGATTTCTTTGCCATAGCCGCCTGCCATCGAAAAGGCTATTGGGATTTGACGATCTTTCCCGTACTGAAAAATAGTTTCATCTCTGTGACGCATTCCTTCTGTGCTGATATTAAGTCTGCCAAGGCGGTCGTCTTCATGGGGGTCGGCTCCTGCCAAGTAAATAATAAAGTCAGGTTTAAAGTGAGTATTTAAATGGTCAAGCGCTATATTTAGGGCATTTAAATAAGTCTGGTCATCACTTCCATCTGCTAGGCCAATATCTAGATCACTAGTCTCTTTTTTAAAAGGAAAGTTATTTTCCCCATGAATAGAGAGGGTAAAAATGGAAGCATCATTTTTAAAAATGTGGGCCGTACCATTTCCTTGATGTACATCAAGGTCAATAATGGCAATCCGCAGTTTTGAATCTATTTCCTTTTGTAGAGCTCGCGCTGTAATTGCTGAATCATTGAAGACGCAAAAGCCACTTCCCATATTGCGATAAGCATGGTGCGTGCCTCCCGCCAGATTGGTAGCAATACCATCCTGAAGGGCGGCCTTAGCTGCGGCAAGCGTTGCACCAGCAGATCTGCGGGAGCGCTGCACCATTTGAGGGCTCCATGGAAAGCCAATCTCTTTTTGTTCTTCAGAACTTAAAGTTCCTTGAATGACTTTTTGCAGATAGCATGGGTCATGAACATATAGGATTTGTGTATCAGCGATGGAGGGAGCTTGCTCTAACTTAATTCCCTCTAATATTTTCACTTTATCCCTTAGGCGAGCGTACTTCTCCATCGGGAAACGATGACCGGCTGGGAGCGGTAAAACAAAATGGTCAGAGTAAAAAGCTTTCAAGCTGTGTATTGCTTTAGGACGTTCAGTGGAACAGTATCTAGGGCTTTAATATGGGTGCTCTCAAGTTTAAGCAGTGGTGCACAGCGAGCATTTATGGCCTCCACCCAACGATTAATGCATAGACACCATTGATCGCCTGTGACTAGACCAGGAAATTGATAATCGGGACGTGGGGTAATGAGGTCGTTACCTTGTTGTAGGCTAAATTGCAAAAATTCATTATTCACGACAGCGCAAACTAGGTGGCTACCTACATCTTCCCCATTCGTCTTGCAACAGCCATCCCTAAAGAAACCAGTTAATGGATCAAAAGAACAGGGCACTAAGGGTTGGCCCAAAACATTGAGCGCTACTTCGTTTGGCATAAGAACTTTCTGATTGGTATGGGAAATTTATAATTAACTACCATGGGAGTCTTTCCCCAGAGTAGGAGATAAAAGAGCCGTTATCTTTTCTCTCAAGTGATTCAAGTACATTTAGCATATCTTGTGCCGCGTCTAGGGGTGGGCGTCCAATTTGCTCACCGCGGAAAGGCTGGGAGAGTCTTGAGTTGACCGTGCCGGGGTGCAGGGCTACCAAAACTGTATTTGGCTTGGCTCTAGAAAATTCAATCGCGGCAGTCTTGATCATCATATTGAGAGCAGCCTTTGAAGCTCGATAGCTATACCAACCGCCAAGACGATTATCTTCAATACTGCCAACCTTGGCCGATAACACTGCCATCACGCTTGTGCTTGGATCTAACAGCTTTGCAAAATATTTTATGGTTAAAGCTGGCCCAATCGCATTAATTTTCATTAGCTTTGTCAGTTGCTCCGCATCAAGATCATCTAATTTTTTTTCAGGCATCCACTGTTCTAAGTGTAAGACGCCAATGGTATTAATAATCAGGTGAAAGGGGGCTTGCAGGGTAAAAGCCTTTGCAGCTAACTCGATTGAGCTTGGGTTCTCATAATCTATAGGTGGTATTGAGTGCCGATGGATCCCTGTAACCATTGTACAAGAGGGGTTATTTTCTAAAAGTTCAAGAAATGCAGAACCAATCGTTCCAGATGAGCCAATAATTAATGCGCGAAAGGGATGAGGAAACACGGGTGGCAACCATTAGAAATTTCGTATGCCAACTAGTTTATTGAATAAGTCTTAAACTTGCTTGATGAATGATTTCTTACAACAATTTACTCTTTTTTATGACGGCTCATGTCCTTTATGCCAGGCTGAAATTCTATTTCTATCTAGGAGAAATCACGCGGGCTTATTGGCATTCGTGGATATCCATTCGATGGAATACCCCTCAGAGCAGATTGGTATTTCTTGTGAGGAGGCCTTAGCATCTATGTATGGGCAATATAGTGACGGTAGTCTCATTAACGGTGTAGCCGTATTTTCGGCAGCCTATACCAGAGCAAATTTACCTTTTTTAGCATGGCTCTTTTCCAGAAAAATGCTCAAACCATGTCTAAATGTAGGCTATCAATTTTTTGCCAAGCATCGGCATGCTATTTCTAAGACTTTAGGGCCTAGTGCCTTATGGTTGGTTAAATCATTTTCATCTGCTAAAGGTACTTTATGAGGCTTTGGAAACTTGCCTTGCCACTTTATTTCTTATCGATGGGAATTGGAGTGACTGCTGAACCTGTTTACATTAGCTCTGAATTAAATCAAGCAAATCTTCAGGGCAGTGGCAAGCTCACTTTTTTTGGATTTCATATTTATGATGCAGCCCTCTATCGAGGCTCTAAAAATTCATCTGCTGATTTTGCTTTAGATCTACGCTATCAAAAATCCTTATCTGGCGCTGCCATTGCCAACCGAACTACTGAGGAGATGAAAAAAATAGGTGTGCCAGGGGTGCAAGCTGATGCATGGGGCAAAGAGTTGGCCGGCTTTATGCCAAACGTAGAGCCCGGCCAGAACTTAACAGCAGTCTATAACGTAAAGCAAGGCACTACTTTTATGTATGACGGTAAGAGAATTGCTCAGATTCAGGGGGCTGATTTTGCTAAGGCCTTCTTTGGTATATGGCTCGATCAAAAGACCAGCATCCCTAAGCTAAGAGAGCAATTGCTCGGTCAAGGCTGTCAGCCCCCACTATTAGGTGAGAGCTGCTAGTTCACTACATGATGAGTAGAAAATGAAAAAAAATTCGATATACCAGTCGCTCATGTATTCAATTTTAGTTTTGAGTCTAGCTGCCTGCTCTGCTCCTCAGGTAGGGCAGTATGCCTCTGAGAAACCTGCTCTCAATCTAAGCGAATATTTTGACGGCACCATAGACGCTTATGGCATTTTTACAGATCGTAGTGGAGTTGTTAAAAAACGCTTCACTGTCTTAATAAAGGCCTACTGGCAAACAGTGGACGGCAAAAAAATGGGAATTTTGGATGAAAGCTTCGAATACTCGGATGGCACCAAGCAATCCCGTATCTGGAAATTAACAGAATTATCTCCGGGTAAATATATTGGCACTGCAGATGATGTGGTCGGTGAGGCTCTAGGCGAGTCAGCTGGCAACACTCTGAGCTGGGCTTATACATTGGCACTCCCAGTAGATGGCACTATTTACCATGTTCAATTTAATGATTGGATGTACTTAGTTACACCTAAGGTCATGCTCAATAAAGCCAAAATGAGTAAATTTGGTATTGATCTAGGCGAGGTAACCCTGAGCTTTTATAAGCGCTAATTCGGTTTTTCCTCCATTTCTCAGTATTTAATTTAGCTGGTGTACGCACTTTCTTAATTTATGTCACACTTTCTAAAACTAGACCCTACAAGGGCTTTAACTAAGGAGATCAGACGTGCAAGCCATATTTCAGATTGTGAGTAGTAAAGCAAAGTTATTTACCTTGGCAGGTGTTTGTTTAGCATTTTTAGCCGCATGCCAATCTATGGAGCAAGGAGCGGGACAAAAAGCGAGCGCAAATCTAGAGTCAAGATCGGGCTCAAAAGCAACCGGAAAGGTTGCGTTTGTATGGCAGGGTCAAGATGTTTTGATTACTGGGAGTTTTGCTGGACTAAAGCCTAATGCCGAGCATGGCTTTCATGTGCATGAAAAGGGTGATTGCTCTGCTCCAGATGCTACTAGCGCTGGTGGACATTTCAACCCAGAAACCAAAGCACATGGAATGCCTAATAGTGGTATGAACCATGCGGGTGATTTGCCAAATATTAAAGCCGATGCCCAAGGAAATGCGGTTTATTCAGCAACGCTTCACGGGTTTGCAGTCAATACTGGCCCCATTGGAATAGTTGGAAGGTCGGTAGTGGTACATCGTGATCCAGATGACTATAAATCTCAACCTGCTGGTAATTCAGGGCCACGTATTGCTTGCGGCTTAATTAAGTAGCTGAAAAAGGCATCCGAAGCGTTCATGAGAATAGAAGATAGTGACCCAGCTAGGCATGCTGGGATTGAATATCCAATGGAGGTGGGTGCCCCCGTTTTTGCCCCTATCAAGGTTGTTCAAGAGAAAGACAAGGCAGTAAATGTGGCGCGCCAAAATGCAAAGCAGGAATATGAGCGCATTATGGAGCAGGCTGAAGTATTAATGAAGCAGGCTAAGGCATTACAAGCCAGATTAGATGCCACTGAAATGGTGCATAGTGCTAAATTTGGCTTTAATCCTATTCATGGAAAAATTTATTATTTGTATTACGATGAACGCAATGCAGTAAATGTATTGATTCAGAATGGCCCTCAAGATTGGAGTTGTGGCATTCCGGGTGGCTGGACGTATTCCATGACAGTGAAGAAGTTAGGTGATAGTACCTGGGCTGTGGTGGAGGATGGCGCCGAGAATTGTCTTGCGGTAAGATAATTTTTTAGTAAAAAATAATAAGGTGACTTGTGACAACTGCACGCATTGTTAGTCTTTTAGAGCTCGGTAATGCCGATGTAATCAAATTAATCGATAAGGAATTACCTCCTCCTAGCAAAGGTGAGGTGCAACTTCGTCAGACAGCTATCGGCTTTAACTTTATCGATGTCTATCAGCGCTCAGGGGTTTATCCATTGGAGCTGCCTACAGGCCTAGGTCATGAGGCGGTTGGTGTAGTGCAAGAGCTTGGAGAGGGTGTTACTCGCTTTAAGATTGGCGATCGAGTAATGTATATCAATGCAGGCATCGGGGCTTATGCCAGTGCTCGCAATGTTGCTGTTGATAAATTAGTTAGCGTTCCAGATACAGTCTCAGATGAAGTGGCTGCTGCGGTTTTCTTTAAAGCCATGACTGCGCAATATCTGGTGCAAAAGACCTATCAGGTTAAAGCGGGAGATGTTGTCCTTGTGCACGCTGCCGCTGGTGGAGTAGGCCAAATTCTGGCGGGTTGGGCAAAATCTTTAGGGGCATTTGTAGTTGGCACTGTAGGCTCTGCTGCCAAATTTGCAGCTGCTAAAGAAGCCGGATGTGATGCAGTAGTAGATTACTCTAAGCCAACTTGGGTGGAAGAGGTCTTAAAAGCTACTGGTGGTCGCAAAGCCAATGTAGTTTATGACTCCGTCGCCAAAGATACTTTCTTGGGATCATTAGATTGCACAGCGCCATTTGGTATGGTGGCTTTATTTGGCGCCGCATCTGGCCCTGCCCCAGAAATTTCGCCAGAGATTTTAAATAAGAAGGGTTGCCTGTTTTTGACTAGACCTTCTGTGTTTCCACATAACGCTACTCCTGAACTTCTTCAAGAAAATGCTCGCGCTGTCTTTGATGCCATTGCACAAGGTCGTGTAAAGGTGAAAATCGCTGCTAAATTTAGTTTAGAGCAAGCTGCCGATGCCCATAAGGCAGCAGAAAGTAGGAAGCTCTCAGGGGCGATTGTAATTACCCCTTAAAGAGATTGGCAGGCTTAGGACGGACTTGGTTTTGCATAATATTTTCCTTCCTGGGCCTCGCACTACGCGAGGCCTCTTTCTTTAAAATGCCTTTCCCCGTTGTAATATCTTGTATACATAAACTCATCAAGCTTGGAGACGAAGTGAAGAAAAATCTAATGAAAAGAGTATTGACAGTGAGCATTGCCACTTCATTGGCCCTGTCTCCAATAATGAGCCAAGCTTGCACTAGCTTTCTTTTAAAAGGGAGCGACGGCGGTTTTGTATATGGCCGAACAATGGAGTTTGGGCTTCCTCTTAAATCACAATTAACCGTGATTCCCAGAAACCTAGCTATGCTTGGTATTGGCCCCGATAGTAAGCCTGGTACAGGGTTGGGCTGGACTAGTAAATACGCTGTGGCTGGGATGAATGGCTTGGGTATGCCAGTACTTGTAGATGGCATGAACGAAAAAGGCTTGGTTGGCGGGCTGCTTAACGCTCCTAATACTGCGGTATACCAAGTGGTAAGCCCAGTAGATGCTGCAAATAGCATCGCCTCCATTCAGATGTTGATCTATGCTTTAACGAATTTCGCAACCGTTGATGAGGTCAAGGTAGGCTTTAATAAAATTAAAGTCAACCGTTCTATTATTCCTGCATATAACAATCAATCTGCACCGGTACGCATGACTTTGCATGATGCCAATGGAAAAAGTATTGTGATTGAATATCTTCAAGGTGAATTAGTGATTACTGATAACCCGATTGGAGTGATGACTAATGACCCATCTTTTAGGGATCAACTCAATAACATTGGTAACTATGCAAACTTAACGAATGTAGAAAGAAAAGCATTGGTCGTTGATGGGGCTACTTATACGCCCCCTAGTTCAGGCAGTGGTTTACATGGTTTGCCAGGCGACTACTTAAGTCCTAGTCGATTCATCCGCGCATTATTCTTATCAAAATCGGTTCCTAGCAATTATTCAACAGTTCAACAAACAAATACAGCTTGGCATATCTTAGGAAGCTTTGATATTCCTCCTGGCGCAATTAGTTTGCCAGCTAGTAATGCGTATGGGGGCGGTGTAGGAGGCATTGAAATAACCGAGTGGTCAATTGTTGCTGATAATAAAAATAAGGTGTACTACCTTAAAATGTTTAACAACACCAATGTTCAATCATTTGATCTGAAGAAGATTGACGTCAATGCAAAAGAGTTGAAGTATTACGACGTCAATAAACCTCAGACGTATATTTCTATTAATTGATCTTTTGTTTTAAATCTGCCGCACAGGAGGGCATGTAAATTTGATGATGAAGATTGTCCTTTGCCTTAGTTGTGTTTTATGGTTTACCTGCGCTTTTGCGCAAATTCCGGATACCCAATCTTCTGAAGGAATTTCTTATATTTCTGGTGGCGTAGGTCAGGAAGAGTCAACTGCCATCTTAGCCGAAGCGAAGCACTGGCCTCTCATGCTTGAACTTTCTCAATTGGAGAATGGTAGGGGTGTCTGGATATTTGGCGCTCTGATTAAAGTGAGCAATTCTAATAAAAAGATGGTCTTTCAGGCCCAAGCAGATGGCCCCTATATTTTGATTAACTTGAGTCCAGGTCAATACCTAATTGATGCCACTTATGGGGGTATCACTCAAATGCGTGCTGTAATGATTAAGGTCGATCAGTCTCAAAAGCTCTCTATTTTCTGGAAATAAGCCTTTGTTCATGCTTGCATGCCACTATTTACAGGCATTAAGCGGTTTTGTGGATATGATGAACTGCGTTTATAATATTCTAAGTGTTTGAATTTAAAGAATAATATTCATTTAGAACTGTTTTCGGCGTATTTGACAGCCCTATTGGGGTCTTGGACAATGCCTGTGGTGGTTTGATTCAAGCCATCCTTTTCAATGACGCCTAATATTTCATCCTCCTCTTGCCAAAATACTTTGATGCTGCAAGCACGCGTATTGACTTGTGTCCGTGGGGAGAGGCAATTATTTTCTAATCTGGATCTAAGCTTATCTGCCGGCCAATGTCTGCACGTTCGCGGAGAAAATGGCGTTGGTAAAACAAGTCTATTGCGCTTGTTAACGGGTTTATCTAAGCCTGAGGTGGGAGATATTTTATTCTGTGGTCTATCCATCTTTCATGATAGCGAATCTTACCGACGCAATTTATTATTTCTTGGGCATCGGGATGCGCTTAAGGAAGATCTGACTGCTCTAGAAAACTTGGAGATGTATGCAGCTTTAGATGATGTGGAGTTATCAACAGAGCAGGCACTTGCTACCTTATGGCGTTTTGGGCTAAAAGGTCGGGAAGACTTGCCAGTGAATTGTTTATCGGCAGGCCAAAAAAAGCGTGTTCTGATGGCGCGTATGGTGACAAGACAGGCAAGTGTTTGGATCTTAGATGAGCCTTTTAATGCTTTAGATAGTAGTGCAGTGCTGGTATTGCAGGACCTGATCGCTGAGCATTTGAGTGAGGGAGGGTTAGTAGTACTTACTAGTCATCAAGATTTAGCCATTCCTAATTTACAGGTGCTAGATTTATGAGTGCCTTGCTAACCATTATTCGGCGAGACTTATTGCTAGTGATGCGTCGCAAAAGCGAAGTCTTAACTGCTTTATTTTTCTTTGTGATTGTGACTAGCTTATTTCCTCTAGGGATTGGCGCTGAAAGTGCTTTATTACGCAAGATTGCCCCAGGAGTAATTTGGGTCGCCGCTCTTCTCTCTACCTTGCTTGGCTTACAGCGAATGTTTGCTGCTGACTATATCGATGGTACTTTAGAACAATTGGCTTTGTCGCCCAAACCGTTAGTGTTATTGGTGATGGGTAAAATCATTGCCCATTGGGTGGTATGTGGGCTTCCTTTGGTCATCCTAGCGCCAGTCATAGGCTTGCAGTTTGACTTAGACTCTAGCTCTTTGAGGACTCTGACATGGGCTCTTTTATTAGGAACCCCTGTTTTATCTTTGGTGGGCTCTATTGGCGCCGCTCTAACTTTGGGGGTGCGTGGCGCTAGTGTTCTGATGAGCCTTTTAATCCTACCGCTGTATATTCCAGTATTAATATTTGGGGCGGGTGCCGTTTATGCCGATAGCGTAGGCCTAGATGTAACAGGTCATTTTTCCTTGTTGGGCGCCTTATTGATTTTGGCATTAGCATTTGTACCTTGGGTGAGCGCTGCTGCCGTAAAGATTGCGATTGAATGAGTAATTTAAATAGTTTATCTACTAACCGTGCATTGAACTGGTTTAGGCTTTCAAGCCCCAGTACTTTTTATCCTGTGGCGGGAAAGATGATTCCCTGGTTTTGGGGACTATCGATCATTTTTGGATTGGCAGGACTTTGGGTGAGTTTTTTTGTTGCTCCAGTGGATGCGGTTCAGGGTCAGGGCTACCGAATTATTTTTATTCATGTTCCTACCTCTTGGATGTCGATGTTTATCTACCTCGTCATGGCAGGGTGGGCTGGACTAGGTTTGGTATTTAATACCAGACTTTCAGCAATGATGGCACAAGCCCTCGCCCCTATTGGTGCTTGGATGGCATTCTTATCTTTATGGACAGGTGCATTTTGGGGTAAGCCCATGTGGGGTGCTTGGTGGGTATGGGATGCCCGCTTAACCTCTGAACTCATACTATTGTTCTTGTATTTGGGTTTTATGGCACTGCAAGCGTCTATTGATAATGTGCGGCGTGCCGATAAAGCGGGAGCGATCTTAGCATTGGTAGGGGTAGTTAATGTCCCTATCATTTATTTTTCTGTGAAATGGTGGAATACCCTGCATCAAGGTGCCTCTGTTTCCCTCACTAAAGCCCCTGCGATGGCGCAGACGATGCTATGGGGCATGCTCTTAATGGCCCTTTGTTTATGGATGTACTCAATCGCAGTAGGGTTAATGCGGGTTCGAGCCATCATTTTGGAGCGCGAGTCTCATGCTGATTGGGTGCAACAATTAAATGAGGTCAAGAATTAATGTGGAATAGCCCTACTGAATTTTTTGCTATGGGAGGCTACGCACTGTATGTGTGGAGCAGTTTTGGCGTATGTGCATTGGTCCTAATTGCCGAGCCTTTGAGTGTCCGTGCACGCTTTAAGGCGATTGTGCGTAGGCTCAAGAAAGAAGCATTGGCTCAACATATGAATAACGAGGGTAGCAAATGAAGCCTAGACATAAGCGCGCATTGATTATTATCGGCGCATTAGTGGCTATTGGTACGGCTGCCCTTCTGATTTTGAACGCACTCAATAGTAATATTGCTCTGTATGTAACCCCGAGTGAAGTAGCTGCTGGAAAAGCTCCACAAGGTCAAGTATTTCGTATTGGGGGAATGGTCAAAGAGGGCTCAGTAAAGCGCGATGGCATTACTGTGCATTTTGTGATTACTGATTTAGTTAAGGATATCCCAGTTTCTTATACGGGTATTCTTCCAGACTTATTTAAAGAAGGGAAGGGCGCTGTTATTCAGGGGCGTCTTGATGCGAATGGCCAATTTATCGCTAGTGAAGTTCTTGCTAAGCATGATGAAAACTATATGCCACCAGAAGCGAAGCATGCCTTAGAGCAAGCTCAGAAAGATGGAGGTAAATAATGATTCCTGAGTTCGGGCATTACGCATTAATTTTGGCTTTGTGCATTGCCATCATTCAGGGGATATTACCCTTAGTAGGCGCACATCAAGGTCGCCGTGAATGGCTCATGTTGGCTAGACCTGCCGCTCAAACCGTATTCTTTTTGCTCGCGATTGCTTTTGCTATCTTGACATGGAGTTTTTACATTAATGACTTCTCGGTTTTGTATGTTGCCGAGCATTCCAATACTCAGCTACCAGTGGTTTATCGGATTGGCGCTGTTTGGGGTGGTCATGAAGGCTCCTTGCTTTTGTGGGTTCTCTTGTTATCCACTTGGACCTTTTTGGTGGCCCAGCTTTCAAAAGCCTTAGATGAGTTTATGGTGGCAAGGGTCATCGGCGTCTTGGGTTTAGTGATTACTGGACTACTCCTCTTTGTGCTGATGACCTCTAATCCATTCGAGAGATTATTTCCTGCTGCTCAAGATGGCCGTTCATTAAATCCGCTTTTGCAAGACCCAGGCTTGGTGTTTCATCCACCAATGTTGTATATGGGGTATGTGGGTTTCTCAGTTGCGTTTGCTTTTGCGATCGCCTCTTTGTTATCTGGCAGATTAGATGCCGCATGGGCACGTTGGTCGCGTCCATGGACTACTGCAGCATGGGTGTTTCTCACGCTGGGAATTGCTCTAGGTTCTTGGTGGGCTTATTACGAATTAGGTTGGGGTGGCTGGTGGTTTTGGGACCCTGTTGAGAACGCATCCTTTATTCCATGGTTAGTTGGAACGGCTTTATTGCACTCTTTAGCGGTTACTGAAAAGCGTGGGGGTTTTAAGAGTTGGACTGTGTTGCTAGCGATTACTGCTTTTTCACTTTCTCTTTTGGGGACATTCTTAGTTCGCTCTGGTGTTTTAACTTCAGTCCATGCTTTTGCTACCGACCCTAAGCGCGGTATTTTTATTCTCGTGTTTCTTTCCCTAGTCGTAGGTTCTTCACTAGTGCTATATGCTTGGCGCGCACCGAAAAGTTCTTTGGGTGGAAAATTTAGCATCAGTTCGCGAGAGACCTTAATCCTCTTAGGAAATGTTTTCTTGGTGGTATCTGCAGCCTCGGTATTGCTAGGAACGCTTTACCCTTTACTCATCGACGCCTTACACTTGGGCAAAATTTCTGTAGGCCCCCCTTACTTTAATAGCGTATTTGTTCCCATCATGATTCCTTTGCTAGTTCTAATGGGAATAGGGCCTTGGGCTAATTGGAAAAATACGAATTTGCTTGCCGTCATTAAGCGACTATGGATTGCGGGTGTCGTGGCGGTATGTGCCGGTATTTTTATTCCCATGGCGATGGGTAGTTTTACTTGGTTAAGCAGCCTAGGTTTTCTGCTTGCTTTTTGGGTTATTGCTTCAGGCTGTATGCAAATAATTCGTCAAGCAAAAACAGGCAAACCCACCCGTTCTTTTATAGGCATGCAAATTGCACATTTAGGTATTGCGGTCTTTGTCATTGGGGTTACCATGGTAGGGGGGTATCAAGAAGAAAAAGATGTGCGTATGCTTGCTGGTGAAAGTGTGTCTGTAGGTGGCTATCAAATTATGTTGGAAAATGTTAGCGCAGTTCCAGGCCCTAATTACAATGCTATGCGCGGCACTTTCCTATTAATGCGCAATGGGAAACTTGAAGCTACTTTGTACCCAGAAAAGCGTAGTTATTTTTCTTCAAGCATGCCAATGACTGAAGCAGCTATTGATGTGGGGCTTACTCGGGATGTTTATGTTTCCTTAGGTGAAGAGCTTCCAGATAAAGCTTGGGCGGTGCGCGTCTATTACAAGCCCTTTGTTGATTGGATTTGGGGTGGATGCTTATTGATGGCTTTGGGCGGTATCCTAGCAATATCTGATAAGCGCTATCGCATTAAGTTAAGGCAAGCTAGCACATGAAAGCGAAATTCTTAATTCCTCTCATCTTATTTGTCGTGCTTATCGGTTTCTTGGCTGTGGGCTTAAATCGGGATCCTCACGAAGTACCTTCCCCTCTGATTAATAAATTAGCCCCAGCTTTTAATTTGCCTCAATTAGCCGATTCCCAAAAAATGTTTTCCCCACAAAGCATGAGGGGGCAGGTATGGGTCCTAAATGTATGGGCATCTTGGTGCGTTGCTTGCCGTGAAGAGCACCCAGTTTTGGTGGAGATGGGAAAGCTACAGATAGCCCCCATTATTGGTTTGGATTACAAAGATCAGCGCGACGATGCTCTCACAATGCTATCTAGTCAAGGAAACCCTTATCTCTTATCAGCCTTTGATGCTGATGGACGGGTAGGCATTAATTATGGTGTGTATGGCGTGCCAGAAACCTATGTGATTGACAAAGAGGGCATCATTCGCTTTAAACATATTGGGCCTCTTACGATGGATCTATTAAATCAGAGAATTTTTCCTTTATTGAGTCAGCTTAAAAAATCATGAAACATTTTTTACTCATGCTCAGTGCATTTTGTATTTTTGCTAATGGCTCAGGCGTAGCTCAAGCTAAAGATGCTGCCCCATTGGCAGATGATCCTGTTACTGAACAACGCCTCATTACCATCTCTGAGGAAATGCGCTGCCTTGTTTGCCAAAATGAATCCTTAGCGGGTTCACGCTCTGATTTGGCTAATGACTTACGTCGTGAAATCCGTACCCTCATTAAAGAGGGTAAAAGTGATGAGCAGATTCGTAATTTTATGGTTGAGCGTTATGGGGACTTTGTGCTTTACCGTCCGCCAGTTAAGCCGATAACTTGGTTGTTATGGCTAGGCCCATTCCTAATACTATTATTAGGTATCGCAGGTTTGTTGATCTATTTAAAGCGTCGAAATCAAGCAGTCTCTACGGAAGCACTTTCTGATGATCAGAATCGTCGAATTGATGAGCTCTTAAAAGAAAGTACGCATGACTAGTTTTCTGATTTCAGCTCTTTTACTTTTAATTCTGGTGCTACTATTTTTGCTTCGGCCATTCTTTTTTGCTGGGAAAGTACCGGCTACCTCACGACGTCAAATGAATACATCAATTTATCGTGATGAATTGGATAAATTGGAGTTGGAACGTACATCAGGTTCTATTGATGAAGAGGCTTATGAGCTTGCACATGCAGAGATGCGTCAACGTCTGTTTCAGGATACAAATGAAGAGGATGATCAGGCTGTTTTAGGGTCTTCAAAAAAGACTGTTATCGGCCTATGTATTTTTATCTTCGCCCTATCCTCAGGCTTTTACTTCTTTCTAGGTGATGCACCACAAGTTGCGCAGCAAAAATTAGATCAACCCATGACCCAAGAGTCGGTAGAGAAAATGGTTTCTGAATTTGCTCTTAAGATGGAGAAAGAGCCAGAAAACCTGAAGGGTTGGGCAATGCTTGCGCGTTCATATCAAATCTTAGGGCGATATGATGAAGCAGCTAAAGCATTTGGTCGCGCCGGCTCATTTGTAGATTCAGATCCTCAATTATTGGCAGATTATGCAGATGTGCTGGTCAGCAATGCTAATGGAAATTTTTCTGGAAAGCCGCTGCAATTAATTAATAAAGCATTAAAACTAGATCCAAATAATTTACTAGCCTTATGGTTATCTGGTACGGCCGCTTTCAATGCAGGTAATTATCTGGCTGCAGTTCAATCTTGGGAAAGCTTACAAATGTTATTACCTCCGCAGTCTGATGAGGCACGTAGCATTGGGGCATCGATTGCGCAGGCGCAATCTAAAGGTAAGCTTATTGCGTCAACGCCGATTAGCAAACAAGCGGTAAGTGGGACGGTTGAAATCTCACCGGCTTTAAAGGCCAAGGTGAAATCAACTGACATTGTGATGGTTATAGCTCGTAAGCCAGGAGAGCGTATGCCGGTCGCCGTTTTGAAGGTTGGTGTTTCTGACTTTCCAATGCGGTTTGAAATAAATGACGCCTTAGCTATGAATCCCAATTCTTTATTTTCTCAATTAGTTGAAGTGTCTATTGAGGTTCGTATCTCAAAATCAGGAATGGCCATGCCAGAGCCAGGTGATTTAATTTCTACCCCACAAACTATTAAGGTGGGATCTAGCAATATTCGTTTATTGGTTAATCAGGTAAGAGAGTAACTCGAGTCCTTAAAATTATCCTCGACCAACAAAAGGCATATTGCTTGCCATGATAGTCATCGAGAGGATATTGCTCTCTAAGGGTAACTCGGCCATGTGCAAAACTGCTTGGCCCACATGATCAACATCCATACGCGGCTCCACTTTAATAGATTGGTCTGCCTGCAAAATACCTGCTGCCATGCGTTCAGTCATCTCGGTGGCAGCATTACCAATATCAATTTGTCCGCAGGCGATCTGAAAGGGCCTCCCATCTAAAGCAATCGACTTGGTAAGACCACTAATTGCATGCTTAGTGGCGGTGTAGGGGGCTGACATCGGTCGAGGGGCATGAGCGGATATCGAACCATTATTAATGATTCTGCCGCCTTGTGGGGACTGAGCCTTCATCATCCGAATAGCCTCTTGCGAGCATAAGAAGGCGCCACAAAGATTTGCATTGACTACATTCATCCATTGTTCATAGCTGATATCTTCCATGGGGATGGCAGGCGCTCCAAGCCCAGCATTATTAAAGAGGACATCTAGGCGGCCAAATCGAGTTTTAATCGCTGTAAAGAGATGCTGAACCTCTACAGGCTTACCAACGTCGCAGCTAAAGGCCAAACAGTCTTGATCGTTGCCACCAATGTCCAAAATTGCTTGATCCAACTTATCTTTATTTCTGCCAGTAAGGACTACCTGATAGCCCCCTTTGAGTAAAGCTTTTACAGCCGCTTTCCCGATTCCGGTCCCAGCCCCAGTCACTAAAGCTACTTTATTTTGTTTTGCGGTCATTGCTAGTTCGGTTGGTTCGCCATAAAACCTTATCTTATCCCCTAATCGGTTTTTTGTTTGGCAAGAATCTATACTTTTGCCTATTATTGGGCTGTAGGCATAATGCCAGAAAGAAAAGTTAATTCATGAATTTCCTGCACAAACATATCTATAACCCCTTAGCCATTGTTATGGCTATTTTGGTATTGATTGTTGCGCTCTTTGGAGTGCTGTGGATTTTAGTGCCACCCCCACCTAAAGTAATCGAATTGGCTACAGGATTTCCTAATGGGCTCTATCATCAATTTGGCCAAAGATTAAAAAGAGAGCTTGCCGAACAAGGGGTCACACTGAAGCTCAAAACTACTGGCGGCACAAGAGATAACCTCGCATTATTGAACGATCCTAACTCAGGTATCGATTTTGCAATGATCCAAGGTGGTGTAGCAGATCTATCTCAATATCCTAATTTGGTTTCTATTGCAGGTGTGTTTTACGAACCAGTCTGGGTTTGGTATCGAGAGCCTGCATTCAAATCAGATGGCGGCCGTCTTGATTTATTAAGCCAATTAAAAGGTAAGCGCGTGTCTATTGGTAGTGAAGGTAGTGGAACTTTAGCCCTGACAGGAGAGTTACTTCAAGCAAGCGGTATTTCCGAGAATGAGTTCTATGCCCAAAGACTGAAGCCAGAAGAAGCGCTCAAAAAACTAAAGAATGGCGAACTAGACGCAGTATTTATTGTTAGCGCAGTTGAGGCGCCATTTTTGCAGCAGTTTTATGAGATTCCTGGAATTCGTTTAATGAATTTCGAGCAAGCAGATGCCTATACCCGTCATTTTTCTTATCTATCTAAAGTTATTGTGCCTCGTGGTGTTGTGAGTATTGCTTATGATCTACCAAGGCAAGACATTCAATTGTTAGCTGCTACTGCAACATTAGTAGGTAAAGATGATGTAAGCCCTGCTTTAGTGACTCTTTTACTAAGTGACACCTACGACATTCTGAAATCCTATTCACGCTTAAGTAAGGTCGGAGAATTTCCTTCTAGCGCAGGATTGGATTTTCCTTTGCATGTGGATGCCGAAATCTATTTAAAAGATGGCCCCTCTTTTTTACACCGCCATCTGCCGTTCTGGACTGCAGTGTGGATAGGGCGGTTTGCAAAGATTGTGATTCCATTGTTGGTAATTTTGATTCCCTTATTTACTTATATTCCGGCAGCCAAGAATTTAATGCTCCGCCTGAAGTTGGCGCGGGTTTATGAAGAGTTAAAGGCGATTGAAAGAAACGCCTTTAACCCCGATCTCAAAGAAAAAAACCACAAAGATCTCGCGGATATCGAAAGAAAGGTGGGCAATCTTAAGGTGTCCATGCTTGATGCTAAGGAGTTATATGACTTGAAGGGGCATGTGGGTGAGGTAAAAGGGAGAATCAATTTAGCTTCTTAGGCTTTGAAAAGGTTAAGACTGTTCTAGAATGAGGCTATGACCCTTGCAAATTTGGCACCACCACTAACTCCAGTAAAAGAAGTGGCTCAATCTCTTAGAAATCATGGCTTTGCCATACTTTCTGCGGATGATGTCGCGGGGGTGGCAAAAGTACCACTGTCCGATCTGCTGTTATTGACCCCTTTTTGGGAGGATCTTCCTAGAGATCCATACTTAAAAGATGGTGGCCGCTATCGCTTTCGGCGCCATGCTAGCTATGAGATTAAAGCCAACTCCTTGCAAATGGTTCCTCATCGCGCACACTGGCAATCACTAGATTACAACGCCTTACATGGCGGGATTGAGCGCTGGTTTGAGCCAGCACAAATCGAGTTAACCAATAATCTTGTATGGCAATCTCTTCTAAAGGGAATGGCCCATTTACTCAGTAGCCTTAAGCCTGTAACTACGTGGTTTGTGGAAACCCATCAATTTCGGATTGATACTACCGACGGAATTGGACGCCCCACTCCTGAGGGCGCGCATCGTGATGGGGTTGATTTTGTTGCTGTCTTTTTACTCAATAGGGTAGATATCAAAGGTGGTGAGACTCGTATTTTCGAGTTTGGCGGCTCAGCTGGATTGCGTTTTACACTGAGTCAACCCTGGTCATTACTACTCATGAATGATGAACGCATGATTCATGAATCTACCCCCATACAGCCCATAGGGCCTTATGGCTACAGAGATACTTTGGTGCTGACATTTCGCTCAAATGGTTTTCAAGATTCGCCTAATCGAAGTCAACAGTAGTTTTGTATGAGTTATTTGGTGGGCGCCTAACTCATTTTTGATGGTCATTAATGCGCTTTCAATCTAGTAGTTATACCCCTCTGATGCTCTTGGCGCAAACATGTGCCTTATTGGGCTTTGCCTGCTATGCGGTGGTTCTGACACCTTTGCAAGAGGCATGGCAACTGAGTAATTTGCAGTCAGGATTAATTGCGAGTGCATTTTTCTTTGGATATATGTTGGCCGTCCCCTTGGCTACGGCCCTAACTGACAGGATTGATGCTCGTAAAGTTTATCTCGTTGGCGCCATATCGGCGAGCTGTGGATTATTGGGAATGGGATTATTTGCTGATAGCTTTGTTTTGGCACTATTTTTTATGGCATTAAATGGTGCTGGTCTTGCCGGAACTTATATGCCAGGTCTCAAGATTTTGTCAGATCGCATCAAAACTGGCGAGCTCACCCGCCACATTTCTTTTTACACTGCTTTCTTTGGCATTGGCACCGGCTTTTCTTACCTTTGCTCTGGTTGGATTCTTGAATTATTTGGCTGGCGTTATGTATTTAGCATCATTGCCTTTGGCCCATTGGCATCCTTCCTTATTGTTTTATGGGGTATACCTGCTCTGGCAGATGACAAATGGAGTGGTCCGATTCAGATTCGTTTATACGATCTCTTTCCGCTAAATAAATGGCGGCTAGTACTGCAAGATAAAACGGCATCTGGATTTATTTTTGGATATACCGCACATTCTTTAGAATTATTTGCTTCTAGAAGTTGGATAGTGGCCTTCTTTGGTTTTTGCGCATTTGCATCCGGAATGGAGTTTTGGCTAACTGCTACGGCCTTGGCAGGAATTATTAATTTCTTTGGGGTACCCTCATCTATTTTGGGGAATGAAATTGCAATGCGTGTAGGTAGGCAAAACTGGATCTGTTTTGTGATGCTTGCCAGTGCAGTATTGGGTATTGCTTTAGCTTTCTCAACTGGCCAATCTTGGTGGCTCATTATTGCTCTAGCTATTGGACATACTATATTTATCATGGCAGATTCTGCTACTTTAACTGCTGGTCTTGTGACTTCTGCTCAAGAAAATATCAAAGGAGCGGCGATGGGCTTGCATTCATTAATGGGTTTTGGCGGCGGACTTTTAGGCCCAGCGATCTTTGGTTTTGTTTTAGATCTTTCTGGTTCGCGTACATCTCAGTTTTCTTGGATCTGTGCTTATGTCGCGATTGTGATGTGGGGTGTACTCTTTGTCATTTATGAGCGTCGCAACGGTTGGCTAAAAAAAGTGAAGAAAGCATAAAATACGTGGATTATCATTAATTCCATTCCATGAGCGAATCTACCCAAAGCAATAGTTGTTATCACTGCGGCAGTTTTATCTTGCCAGGTGATTCGTATGAAGCAGAATTGAATGGCGTTACCAGAAGGTTTTGTTGTGCTGGTTGCATGGCAATTGCGCAGACTATTCATGGAGAAGGTCTGGGCATGTTTTATGCACGTCGCTCAAAATCTAGTGACAAGCCTGCTGCCTACCTTGCCTCTAATGAAATTCCAGAAAGTCTCAAACCCTATGATGATCCCTCACTGCGTGGCCGATACACTAGACCATCAGGTGAGGCTGGAAACTTAGAAACCACATTACGTTTAGAAAAAATTCGCTGTGCTGCCTGCGTGTGGCTATGTGAGCAGCACTTACGCCGCATTCCTGGGGTTAAAGATGTGCAGATTAATTATGTCTCTCAAAAAGTAAAAGCTGAATTTTCTCCCGAGCAAACAAGTTTGGCTCGTTTGCTATTCGAGGTGGAACGAATTGGTTATGAAGCTTGGCCTTTTGAACCATCTCTATCGATTGAAAAGGCGAAGAAAGAAAAACGTCAGCTCCTCACTAGGTTAGGTGTTGCTTTACTGGGAATGATGCAGGTGATGATGTATGCCTGGCCTTCCTATATCGGTTTTAACGATATTCCTAAAGAATATGACCTATTGCTTGGTTGGACGAGTTGGGTATTGACTGTGCCCGTGATGGTGTATTCTGCGGGCCCGATTTTCCAGGCAGCATGGAGCAGTGTCCAAGCATTTAGACAAACACATATGTTGGGGATGGATGTGCCCATTGCCCTTGCACTTGCTTTAGCATTTGTTGCTGGAACGATCAACTTAGTTGCTGGCTCTGGCCAAAGTTATTTCGATTCCATCACCATGTTCGTCGCTTTCATATTAGCAGCTCGCTATGTTGAATTACTAGCAAGACAAGATGCACAAGGTGGTGCTGAAGCCTTAGCAAAACAATTGCCAGCGACTTGCGAGCGACTTATAAGCTATCCCACTACGCAAGAGGTAGAGGTAGTGCCAGTAGTGAACTGTAATCCTGGCGAAGTTTTGCGGGTATCTCCTGGCGATATTATTCCTGCTGATGGCGTATTAATTGAATATGAAAGTACGCTTGATGAATCGCTGTTAACTGGTGAATCTAAACCGATTGATAAGAGAGTTGGCGATCAACTTTATGCTGGTACGCACAATATTCTCAATCCCTTGCTGATGAGAATAGAAGCAATTGGGCAGGCAACTCGCATTGCAGGTATTGCATCACTTTTAGATCAAGCTTTGCAGGCAAAACCATTAATGGTTAGCTTGGCTGAAAAGTGGGCAGGACACTTTGTCGGTTTCTTATTGGTTAGTGCATTTGTGTCCTGCGCATTTTGGTTATATGTAGATCCAAGTAAAGCCTGGACTGTGTTAGTTGCGGTATTAGTAGCAAGTTGTCCATGTGCATTATCACTTGCCGTGCCCACGGCAATGGCTGCTGCTCAAGGGGCCGTTACTAAATTGGGATTATTAATTGTGCGTGGTCACGTGATGGAAGGTTTAGTTAAGGCAACAGATTTAGTGCTTGATAAAACAGGTACGATGACTATGGGCCAGCCAGAATTAAAAGAAATTATCATTGCGCGCCCAGGGTTTTCTCGTGAAGTGGTATTGGGGCTTGCTGCATCTTTGGAAGCTGGTCAGAAGCACCCATTAGCACTTTCGTTATTACGTGCGGCCGAACAAGAGGGTGTGAAATTACTTGCCCCAGACCAAGCGATTATGAATCAATTGGGTAAAGGCTTAAGTTGTGGGGAGTTTCGATTAGGAAGCGCTAAATGGGTAGGCATTACTCAGGATGCAAAGGCAGGGCAGTATGGACAAGTCCATTTAGCAGATGCTCAAGGGCTCATTGCAAGCTTTATTTTCTTAGATACGCCAAGGGAAGGCCTCAATGATCTTTTGTCAGCTGCCAAATCAAGAAAAATAGCAGTGCACTTAGTTTCTGGAGATGATCTTGTTACTGTAGCTTGGTGGGCAGATCAAATGGGGATTAAAAGTTATCAAGGAGGATGTACTCCTGAAGATAAATATGCCTATATTGAGCAGATGCAAGCAGATGGACATTTTGTTTGGGCAATAGGGGATGGTGTAAACGACGCACCGCTATTAGCTCGTGCAGACGTATCTATTGCCGTTGGTGCAGGAGCGCCACTCGCTTCTGCTGGGGCTGATGCCATTTTAACTGCTAGCTCTTTAGCGCCTTTGGCCAAAACTTTGCTTTTAGCCGATAAAACTCAAAAAATCATCAAAGAGAACTTAATTTGGGCCTTGGTTTACAACCTTTTAGCCATTCCGGTGGCAATGATGGGGTGGGTCAATCCCTGGATTGCTGGAATAGGGATGTCTTTATCTTCACTGGCGGTCACCTTAAATGCTTGGCGCTTAAGAAAGGCCTAGACTAGAGGGTATGGAAAGTCTATTTTTACTCATCCCCATCTCTCTCATATTGGTTGGCCTTTTAGCTTGGGTTTTGTATTGGTCTGTAAAAGCGGGGCAATTCGATGATTTACAGGGTCCTGGTGAGGCTATTTTGATGGATGATGATACCCCCGATCCTCATGATGTTAGTAAATACTATCAATAATACCTATATATTATATAGATATTGGAATATCCTCTAGATTATTTGCATAATAAAAAAGGTGAATTTCCCCACACCTTTTTGATGTAGATCAAAACACCCCCCCAAGCTTACTTTGATAATGAACCTAGTCAGTTTGAACTACGTCGCAGTTTGGTCATAACAAAAGGAGAGACCATGGGACTTACCGTGGGGAGCAATCAAGATACCTTCAATTACAAGGTAGTCAGCCAATTTGCCATTGTTACGGTACTTTGGGGAATAGTGGGCATGTTAGTGGGGGTAATCCTTGCTGCACAGCTCATTTGGCCGGAAATCACTTTTAATCTTCCTTGGCTTAGCTATGGTCGCTTGCGTCCATTGCATACCAATGCGGTGATTTTTGCCTTTGGCGGTTCGGCGTTGTTTGCAACGTCTTACTATATCGTGCAGCGCACCTGTCAGGCTCGTCTGTTTTGTGACAAATTAGCAGCTTTCACTTTTTGGGGTTGGCAAGCTGTCATTGTGTTAGCAGCAGTAACTTTGCCACTGGGCATTACCACCTCTAAAGAATATGCTGAGTTGGAGTGGCCAATCGATCTGTTGATTACGGTCGTTTGGGTTTCATATGCAGTGGTGTTCTTTGGCACCATTATGAAACGTAAGACAAAACATATTTACGTATCTAACTGGTTCTTCGGTGCATACATCCTGACGATTGCTATTTTGCATATCTTCAATAACTTGGAAATGCCAGCAAGCCTTTGGAAATCCTACTCTGCTTACGCGGGTGTACAAGATGCGATGGTGCAGTGGTGGTATGGTCACAATGCAGTGGGTTTCTTCTTAACCACTAGTTTCCTCGGCATGATGTATTACTTCATTCCTAAACAAGCTGAGCGTCCAATTTATTCTTATCGTTTATCCATTGTCCACTTTTGGGCTTTGAACTTTACGTATATGTGGGCAGGCCCTCATCACTTGCAACACACTTCATTGCCAGATTGGACTCAGTCTTTAGGTATGGTCTTCTCCTTAATCCTGTTAGCACCATCTTGGGGTGGCATGATTAACGGCATCATGACTTTATCTGGCGCTTGGTACAAGTTACGTCGCGATCCGATTCTCAAATTCTTAGTAGTGGCTTTGTCTTTCTACGGCATGTCTACTTTTGAAGGATCCATGATGTCGATTAAGACTGTCAATAGCCTGTCACATTACACTGACTGGACTATTGGCCACGTGCACTCTGGTGCATTGGGTTGGGTTGCCATGATTACGATTGGCTCTTTGTACTATCTTATTCCGCGCTTAGTTGGTCAGCGCGATATGTATAGTACCCGCTTGATTGAGGTTCATTTTTGGATTGCAACCATTGGCGTCGTGATTTATATCGCAGCCATGTGGATTGCTGGTGTAATGCAAGGTTTAATGTGGAGGGCTTTCGAACCCGATGGCACTCTGACTTATAGCTTTGTTGAATCTGTTAAAGCAACGTATCCCTTCTATGTGATTCGCTTGTTAGGTGGACTGTGCTACTTAGTAGGCATGTTTTTAATGGCTTACAACGTATTTAAGACGGTCATTGGTAAAAAATTCATTGACGCTACGATTCCACAAGCGTCTATAGCGGCTCACTAAGGAGAAGAAAATGTCTAGTGAAAATAAATTCTTTTCCCACGGAACACTTGAGAAGAACGTTGGTTGGTTAATTGTTGCAACGATTTTGGTGGTTTCTATCGCCGGTTTAGTTCAAATTGTGCCTTTGTTTTTTCAGCACACCACGACTGAGCCAAGCCCTGGGGTTGTGACTTATACCGCTTTACGGTTGGCTGGCCGCGATATTTATCAACGCGAAGGTTGTTTGGGTTGCCATTCCCAGCAGATTCGTACCCTTCGTTCCGAAGTTGAGCGATATGGTCCTTACTCCTTGGCTGGTGAATCGGTATATGACCATCCATTTTTGTGGGGAAGCAAGCGTACCGGCCCAGATTTAGCCCGTGTAGGCGGTCGTTACTCTGACGATTGGCATCGTATTCACTTGCGTAATCCACGCGATGTTGTGCCAGAATCGAATATGCCTGGTTACCCATATCTGTTAACCCCAGCTGCGGCAGATACTATTTCTTCGCACATGACTGCTATGCGTCGTTTAGGTGTTCCATATAGCGACGAACAAATTGCAAATGCGCCAAAAGAATTAGAGGGTAAAACTGAGGAAGATGCATTAATTGCTTATCTCCAAGGTTTAGGGGTTTCACGTCGGTATATCACCGTTGATGAAGTTGTGGTGAAGTAATTACCAAGGTTATTAATTAAAACTATATAAATCAAATGGAACAGATCACACCTTATCTCTCCGCTTTTTCAACAGTAATAGGACTCGTTTTTTTTGTTGGAATTGTTTGGTGGGCTTGGTCTCCAGGTAGGAAGAAGGCTAACAAAGAGTCTGCCGAGCTTCCATTTGATCTTCCAGATGAATTTAGTAAGGACAAATCATGAGTGATTTTTTTAGCAGCAGTTGGAGTAATTTCATCGCACTCGTTTCATTGGCCGGTATTATTTGGTGTCTTTGGTTGCTAGCCTCTGTTCGTAAGGCTAAGGTAATTCTTGGGCCTGATGGCCAAGTAACCGACACTGGTCATGTTTGGGATGGTGATTTACGTGAGTTGAACAATCCATTGCCTCGTTGGTGGATGTGGATGTTCTTAATCTCATGCATCTTTTCATTGGTTTATTTGGTTCTATACCCAGGCCTTGGTTCTTTCCCTGGAATATTGGGCTATAGCACTGATGGCGCTTTGATGAAATCAATGACGAATGCCAATGATGAATTAAAGCCTGTCTACGCTAAATACGTCAAGATGGATATCGTACAAGTGGCTGCAGATCCAAAGGCTCGTGAAATGGGTCAGCGTTTGTTCTTGAACTCATGCGCTCAATGTCATGGTTCAGATGCTGGTGGTTCAAAGGGTTTTCCTAATTTAACCGATGGCGAATGGCTCTATGGTGGTTCTCCAGATAACATTAAGACCACTATTATTAATGGTCGTGCTGGTGTGATGCCTCCATTTCCGCAATTAGATAGTAAGCAAATTATCGATGTGGCTAACTATGTACGTAGCCTTTCTGGTTCGCCTGCCGATGACTTAAAAGCGGCTCGTGGTGCTGAGGTATTTAAGGCAAATTGCGTTGCTTGTCACGGTGCAGATGGCAAGGGTAATATTGCTTTGGGCGCACCTAATTTGACAGATAAAACTTGGCTATATGGCGGTTCTGAAGTGGCCATTGTAGAGACTGTTACTAAAGGTCGTATGGCAATGATGCCTTCTCAAGATAAGGTATTAAGTCCTGAGAAAATCCATCTTTTAACCGCTTATGTTTGGGGTCTATCTAACAACAAACAGATTCAAGCAAAGTAATGAATAGTGACGAATGATTCGCCGGTAGGAAAGCCTATTCCTATTAATGTAATTGAGGAATCTCTTTATGAGGTCCGGCGAAAGATTTACCCACGTTCTGTAAGCGGGTTATTTGCGCGATGGCGATATATTCTAGTCATCGCCACGCAGCTACTTTTTTATGGCTTGCCTTGGATTAGCTGGAACGGTCGTCAAGCCGTTCTTTTTGATTTAATACAACGTAAGTTTTATATCTTTGGCCTTGTCTTGTGGCCACAGGATGTGATCTATCTCACACTCCTGCTCATTCTTTCTGCGCTAGCACTTTTCCTATTCACCGCGATTGCGGGGCGATTATTTTGCGGCTATGCCTGCCCACAAACGGTCTATACCGAAATCTTTATGTGGATTGAGCGCAAGGTTGAAGGTGACCGTTTCGCCCGTATTCGTTTAGATGGTGAAGAATGGCCCTGGAGTGTTCGTAAGTGGCGCATTAAAGTCACCAAGCATTTTCTTTGGCTTGCTATTGCCTTTTGGACGGGCTTTACTTTTATTGGTTATTTCACGCCAATTGAAACTTTGTGGGCCGCTACTATCCACTTAGCTTTAGGACCTTGGCAAACATTTTGGTTGTGCTTCTATAGCTTTGCCACCTGGGGCAATGCTGGTTTTATGCGCGAGCAAGTTTGTAAGTACATGTGTCCTTACGCACGTTTTCAAAGTGTGATGGTGGATAAAGATACTTTCTTGGTGACTTACGATAAAGTGCGTGGCGAGCCTCGAGGTAGTCGCAGCAAATCTGCTGACCATAATTCTTTAGGTTTAGGTGATTGCGTTGACTGCAGTATCTGTGTCCAGGTCTGTCCAACGGGTATTGATATTCGTGATGGCCTGCAATATATGTGCATTGGTTGCGGTGCTTGTATTGATGCTTGTGATCAGGTGATGGAAAAAGTGGATTATCCAAAAGGCTTAATTCGTTACACCACTGAGCGGGCGATTGAGGATAAAGAAACCAATCAAAGCGCCATTCGCCATATCTTGCGCCCTCGAGTATTGATTTATATCGCGTTTATTACGGTCCTAACGACTGCATTCTTGGTGTCATTGGCGACTCGTAACCCGCTGCGTGTCGATGTCATGCGTGACCGTGGTGCCTTAGCACGAGAGGTCGATGGCGTTCGGATTGAGAATATTTATCGTATTCAGATTATGAATGCCTCTGAAAACGCCATGAAGGTCAATATTAAGGCTTTGGGATTGGAAAATCTCAAGATCTTAAATTCTCAAGGTAAGGAAGTTGGGCAAATTGAAGTGGCCCCTGCAAGTAATCAGTTGATACCAGTTAAAGTAAGTACTACTATTGGTCAAAATGACTCTGGTAATTACCCAATTCATTTTGATATATCTGCGGAGGAATTAACTAGTGGTAAGCCTGTTACTCGAACCCGTGATGAAAAATCAAGCTTTATTATTCCCCGCTAAGGTGCACTGCGAAAGATGAAGAGGATGTATATGTCAGAACAAGAAATAGTTAAACCTTGGTTTAAACAGCTATGGCCATGGCTCTTAATTAGTGGCCCCGCAATTGCCGCTATCGGTTGTGTGATAACCATTTACCTTGCTTTAAATATGCATGCTGATAAGCCGGTTCGTGATGGTGTTTTGAAGCAGGGCCTTAAAGTAGAGCAGACCTCCAAATGAAATACCGCTTACTAATCTGGATAATGTGGCCCTCCTTTTTAGTGGCGGCCATGGCAGAGGGTTTGTTATTTAGCATAGTTCATCCGTCAGAGCTGATGTTCTTTGGCCATCACCCTAATATTTCTGATGAAGGTATTTACACTCTTGGATTTTTTATTATCTGGATTTTTTGCTCATTTTCCAGCGCGCTTACAGCTTATATTCTTCCTGGAATCAATGCAGATCCAGATAAAGGCTCAGATCGCGGCTTAATTTAATTGAGCCAGCAAGGACGCCGTCAGTTATTTTGTGTTGTTCGATCAGGATTTGGAACGCCTGCTAATTCGTAAAGCCCATCCATATCGATGAGTTTGAGGTGGCGCTGTTGAATCTGGATCAGACCGGACTCAGCAAAACGTGACAGCATACGACTAACTGTTTCAATCTGGATTCCCAAATAACTGCCAATCTCCACACGGCTCATGCGTAAATCGAATTCATTATTAACATAACCGCGAGCAGCTAGGCGTTGAGATAAATTCAATAAGAAGGCAGCTAAACGCTCTTCTGCGCGCATGGATCCTAAGGAGAGAAGGTGACGCTGATCTTGAGTTATTTCACGGCTAAGGATGCGATGAAATTGATGTTGCAGTACTGGAATTTGACGGGCAAGATCTTCAAATGCTTCATAACGAATAATGCAGACCTCGCTCTCCTCAAGGGCGATCGCATTTGACTGATAGTGCCCTTCGCCAATACCGTCTAAGCCCAGAATTTCTCCGGGAAGATGAAAGCCAATCACTTGCTGGCGCCCATCTTGGAGACCAAACTCGGTTTTTAAAGTACCAAAGCGAACGCTGTAGACTGAGCTCAAGGGGTCGCCATGACGATAGAGGTTTTCACCTTTTTGGAGGCGAACACGTTCTTTTACTAAAGTATCAATTTTGGCAACGTCACTAGGAGCCAAACCTACTGGTAGGCAAAATTGACCCAGTACGCATACTGAGCATTTGCTGTTGGGGGAGTCAGAATTAGAGTAGTTCATATCGGTGTGATTATGGGACAATTTTATTCTATTGGGATGATCAATTTGATTTTTATCAAACAAATGAGTTTGGGCGACAGATGTTAACCAGTAGTTTATTACTAGCCGTCTTTTTAGGCGCCTTAGTTAGTGGCTGGCACTGTGCCCTGATGTGCGGTGGAATTGCGGCAGCTATTGAACGCCCCAATAGAGTGCATGACATCGCCATCATTCCCTTGCAGAGCAAATCCGAGCTACTCTATCTCCAATTAATCATGCACTTGGGGCGCCTAACGACCTATACCTTGTTGGGTGCATTGGCTGCATGGATTGGTTTGGTAGCTTGGCAACAAAATCTAGTGCCTATTCAGCGTCCCTTATTTGCACTTACTGCATTCATTCTGATTCTGATGGGAATACGCCTACTTGTTCAGGGTTCTGGCAAGCCTTTGTTAGTCGGTAAGTGGCTCGGGTCGAAAATGGCTACCTATTGGGCTAAATACCTGGGCAATTTTGCTAGTGGCTCTAGCCGTTGGTTTAGCGGCATGTTGTGGGGCTTAGTTCCTTGTGGGCTGGTTTATAGCGTATTACCTTTGGCTTTTTTATCGGGTGACGTGCTAACGGGGGCGGCATTGATGTTGGCTTTTGGCTTGGGCACGTTACCCAATCTTTTATTAATTTCTAAATTTTCAGCTACCCTGACTCAATTTGGTCAATATAGTTGGGTGCGTTATTTTGCTGCTGGGTTGATGTTTGCTGCTGGGATATTCGGTTTATATCGGGCCTGGTATTTACCAGAAGACTTGTTAAGAGGTGGCTTTTGTCTTAGTTAAATACCCATTCACGGGGTTGCTGCTGCCGCTTCAATACCTTGAGATAGATCAAGATAAAAACAGTCGTTCGGAAGTAGTTCGAATAGCCCGCTACGTTGCGCAATATCGTATGGCTGATGTGCTAAACCGCAAATCATTAATTGGACATTTTTTAGCTTACATAAATGGGCTAATTCTTGAATGGTATCCATGCCAGATGAGTCAATATAAATAACATTCTTCAAATCGAGCACTAAGGTTTTACTTGGCAATTGTTTTTCTATTTTCTCAAGTAATTGGACTGCTCCAAAAAAGATTGCCCCATAAATTCGATAAGCATCAATTTTTCCTTGCTGGTTAATTAGTATTGGAAAATCTTGTGTTTGGGCAGGTTCACAACGTGACAGGCTCGAGATGCGATAGATGAAGGTAATGAAGGCAAAGAGTAAACCTACTTGTACGGCAATCGTCAGATCCAGTATTACTGTCAGAAAGAATACGCTGAGCATCGTAATGCGATAAGGAAGTCGAAATTGTTTAATGTCAAAGAATTTTCTCCACTCACCCATATTCCATGCTACATAGATGAGAATGGCAGCTAAACAGGCTAATGGAATATTTTTAGCTAGAGGAGCCCCTAACAAAATAATGACTAGCAGGGTGAGGGCATGTACTATTCCTGCAATAGGGGTGATAGCGCCACTCTGAATATTGGTAACGCTGCGGGCAATCGTGCCGGTTGCAGGCATTCCACCAAAAAAAGGTGTTACAAAGTTCGCAATGCCTTGGGCCATGAGTTCTTGATTTGAATTATGTCGATCATGAATCATGCCGTCTGCAATTCGAGCACACAAAAGAGATTCAATTGCTCCAAGTAAGGCTAATGTGATAGCTGGGGTAATAACAAACTGAGCGGTGCTCCAGCTAATAGGAATTAAGTCAAAATGAGGAAGCCCAGAGGGAATGCCGCCAAACCGACTGCCGATAGTATCAACTGGAAGGTCAAAGAGCGAGGTGATCATAGTGGCAATGATCATGGCCACTACCGTTCCAGGCAAATGAGTAAAGTAGCCCAGATGTTTTTGAAATAATTTCCATAAAATAAGCAATGCTAAGCTGCCCGTTGACAGTGCAAGGGCTATGGGATTAACAGTGTCAAGCGCAACATACAAAACATCAATAGTCTGGAAAAATTCAGCTGGCATTTTTCCGGTAGTGAGTCCAAAAAATTCTTTTACCTGCGATAGACCTATCAAAAAGGCAATGCCATTGGTAAAGCCAATAATGACTGCGACAGGTATAAAGCGCACTAGGGTCCCAAGACGAAGCAGGCCCATCATAAAAAGGAAAACACCGGACATGGCTGTGGCTAGTAGTAAGTTAGCTATGCCATAACGATCAACAATGCCATACACGATGACAATGAAGGCCCCCGCAGGCCCCCCTATTTGAACTTTGCTACCACCAAGTAAAGAAATTAATCCGCCCGCAATGATCGCGGTAAAGATGCCAGCTTCAGGAGTGAGGCCACTGGCAATCGCAAAAGCCATTGCTAAAGGTAAGGCCACAATTCCAACTGTTAAACCAGCAATCACATCCTTAGTAAACAGTCTAGGGTTATAGCCTGTGAAGGAGTTAAGTATTTTTGGATGAAAAAACATACGGGGAATAAATGGATTCGTTCGCTTACTCAGGTCATTCGATTGCCTACCCAGTAGGCAATGCCGGCAGCAACAGCGCTAACAAAACTACCCCAAGCGATATCAATAAAAGCAAGGCGTATGGGAAAGTCTTTAATGACTGCCAGGTTCGTTAGATCATAAGTCATGTAGCAGAACAGACCAAAGAGCGCTCCATATTGCACTGCATAAATCCAAGATTGCTTAGATAGGGCGGGGATGACGACAAAAATACTAGCACCCAAGGCATACAGAAGATAAAACGCCAGCCCTGCTAATAGTTTAGGCTCACTTGCCATTAAGGACCCCATTTCATTGCGATACAGGTTTTTTGCTACCCCTAACAGCCAAACTAAATCTATCACAACTAGTGAGAGGAGGAATGCAATGTAAGCTAAAAGATGCTTGAGCAATTGAGTGTCCCTTTATGCCCATATAGGCTAATAATGAGTATTATGATGGAGATGATAGGAGATTAACTCAATTTGAAGGAGGTAGGCATGTTCAAGCATTTATTGGTTCCGGTAGATGGTTCAGACGTGAGTAAAAAATCGCTCAAGAAGGTTGCCGAGTTAGCCAAAGCTGATGGCGCTTTAGTGACCTTAGTTTATGTTTCAGACCCAATGCCACCTTTAGTGTATTCAGACAGCACGATGGGCTATGGAATCACCCAAAAAGACCATCAAAAGGTTTGTGATGCCTATGCTGCCGATGTCTTTAAAAAAGCAGCTACTCAGTTGGGTGTAACTATTAAAGCTAAAACTGTCCATATCTCCAATGCCAATTTATCCGAAGGTATTTTAGAGGGTGCCAAAAAATCTAAAGCGGATGTCATCGTGATGGCTTCCCATAAACGCACTGGAATTAAGGGTGTTTTACTCGGGAGTGAAACACACGAGGTTATTGTTCATTCTAAGTTACCTGTATTGGTGCTTGGTTAATCTACCTATTACCCTAAAATAAAAGAGTCCATGTGGACTCTTTTATTCATTTGGCAGAATCAATTCTTAATTGGGCTACCTAATAGCAAAATCTCTTTAGTTAGCAATCCGCTTTCATTGTCTCGCATAGACCATAAGTCTAGTTGCGTACGTGGTGCATAAGGATCAACATATACACCATCTTTTCTTAACTCAAAATGGAGGTGAGGACCAGTTGATCTTCCAGTGGATCCTACGCTGCCAATCTCAAAACCTCGCCTCACTTCATTGCCCAACTCAAGCTCAACGTTATAGCTACTCAGATGGGCATAGTAGGTATGGTAATTACCGGGGTGCTCCAAGATAATCAAATTACCAAAAGCGCCGCTGTAGCCCAGGTGAGCAACTTTCCCGGTAGCCACACTAAATACTGGAGTACCGCTTGGGGCTGCATAATCTATGCCCATATGGGTACGATATTTTTGTTTGGATGAAGCTGGTGCCGTAGATGGTGCAGATCCTTGTTTGACGACTTTTTTGCTAGAAGTAGATGCTCGAACACTTCCTACGCCACGTGAGATACGTCTATAGCTTAAGGGATTAGTCCAAAAAGCACGTTCAATCGCCTCCCCGGTGCTAGTGAAAAATCCGCCCGGAATATCGCCGCGCTCAACCCAAAAGGCGCTCGAAAATACCTCCGTACTTGCTGGGTCGATAATCTCAACAGCCCAAATTTGCGCCCAGCGTTCTTTATCTCCAAAGTCGACAATCATGCGCACAACACTATTCGTATTTTCAAGAGTAGTGGTGTCTTCTGGATAAATTTGTTTAATTACTGAGTTGAGCTCCCAAACGAGTTCTACGGGAAGCTTATCGCCGACTTTACGTGGGTCATATAAAACATCCCGCAAGGGTATTTCTAGTTCAGTAAATCGTTTGGCTTCGTCTCTTAAATAATCTTGCTGAACTAAAAAACTACCCGCTGCTGAGGGAGTGAAAGTCCATATTTCTGTTTTGGCATCATGAAAGGCGCCATTCATAATGCTAAGGGAATCAAAACGATTGCGACTACCCAAAGCAAGGGCATACGGAATGCAGTCTCCTCTCATATTGTCAAAAAATCGTTTGGTTTGAGCTTTAAAAAACTCAGAAAATTGGCGGTCTTCAATTCCGATATTGGCTGGCAAATGATCTTCATTAAAGCTGCGACGAATACAGCCATGCTGAACACGATAGTCTAGGTTACCTAGAGCATTACCGGAAAATTGCCCCTCATCTTTACGCTTAAAGAGTTCAGGATTAAGGCTCATGTTATTGGAGAACTTATTGGTAGAAGAATCCCTCAAGCCAGCCTGCTTACTGTTAGGGATGTTGGTTTTTTGCTTAACTTGCGGTGTCTTATTAGCCTTGCTTGCTTGCGTTCCTTGCGCCTTTGCACTAGAGATGAGTGAGAGACTAGGGGGTTGGATAAGACCTATTAAGGCTATTCCAATGGCTGTTATCGCGATTCTAAAAAAGAGCGATTCGCGGCTAATATTTATTTTCACAGACCAATTATCCAATATTGTTGGGAAAAGACTTGCTATTTATGTTGTGCTGCAGCAATTGAGTCTGAATGAAAAACAAAAACAGAGTGCATAGCCATTAATTTTAGGGCCTATGCACTGTCTCATGGTATTGAAATTGTAGATACAATATTTTTTTCTCGAGGAGTTCCCATGCCCATTATTGAATCTATTTCTGTTGCAGCGGTTGCAGTTCCTTTGGATAAAGTGACATCCTTTTCTACTAGGACTGTTTCTGAGAGGCACTACTGTTTGGTTAAAGTGCGGGGTAAGGATGGTAGCGAGGGAATTGGTTTTTGTTATGTTGGAAGTGCCGGCGGTGAAATTGCCAAAATAGCGATCCAACAGCTGTTAGCAGCAAAGCTCATTGGTCAAAATAGTCACCGTAGCGAGGGCTTGTGGATAGATATGTATAACGAATCCATCCTCCAAGGCCGAGCCGGGGTAGTAATGCGGGCTATTTCCATATTAGACATAGCCCTATGGGATTTAAATGCACGTGCTGCTGGACTGCCATTGCACCACTATCTAGGCGCAGTAGTAGACGATCGAGTTCCAGCCTATGCTAGTGGTGGCTACTATCTTGCAGGTAAAACTCCAGCTAAGCTAGGCAAAGAAATGGAATCCTATGTAAAGCAGGGCTTTAAGGCGGTGAAGATGAAGGTGGGGCGTTTATCTCCAAAAGAAGAAGAGGCCCGCGTTAAAGCTGCTCGTAAAGCTATCGGGGACGATGTCTTATTAACCCTAGATGCCAATAATGCTTGGCGAGACTTACCTACGGCCTTGGAGTATGTCCGCCGTTTTGAGGCCTATAACCCCTACTGGATTGAAGAACCTTTTTCTCCTGATGCGATAGATTTACATGCGGCATTGGCGCGTCAAACTAAGATCAATGTTGCAACTGGTGAAATGGAGGCGGGTCGCTGGCGCTTTAGAGAGCTGATTGACTCAGGCGGAGCAGCTATTTTGCAAGCTGATGCGGCGGTCTGTGGTGGTATTACTGAGTGGCGTCGAATAAGTGCTTATGCTGACTTAAAAGGGGTGATTGTTTGTCCTCATTGGCTGCATGATTTACATGCACCATTAGTAGCTGCAACACCCAATGCCCGTTTCGTGGAATTCTTTTTAGATGATCAAGTATTAAATTTTCGTAGACTAATTAACCAGCAACTGACATTTAAGAATGGGGATTTAATCTTGCATCAAACTCCTGGATTAGGGTTTGAATTTGATGAACTCGCCATTAGCAAATATGCTGGAAAAAATGCATGGACAAAAATGATCTGACCATCTCAGTCGTCAGCTTAATGGTGACTTGAGTCTGTAATATTGGATTGATTGCGTAATTAAAACTAAAGCAAACCCAGCAAAACCAACAATATCTGCTTCAGTTGAGGGGTAGGCTAAGGCTGCCCCAGCAATAACCATGATAATGCGTTCAAAGACTTTAGTTTTTTCAATAAACCAGCCTTGAAGACCGCCAGCTAGGCAGATAATGCCGATCACCGCAGTAAATGAAACCCAGCCAATTTGCATCCAATCTGCTTTTTCAAGAGCACTAGTTGAGCCCATCAACAACAAACTTTCACCGGACTTATCTAATACAAACATAAAGGGCACCAAAATAGCAGGTGCGACATATTTCCAGGTTTGTAAGGTCGTCTTATATGGATTGCCTTTACATATTGCAGCGGCGGCAAATGGTGATAGTGCTGTGGGGGGTGAAACCTCTGAAAGTACTGCATAGTAAAAGATAAACATATGGGCTGCAAAGGCAGGAACCCCTAAGTTAATGAGTGCTGGGGCAGCGATTACCGCGCAAATAATATAAGAAGCCGTTACTGGCACCGCCAGACCAACCACCCAAACCACTAGTGCAGTAAAAATTGTAGTTAGTAAGAGTGAGCCTCCCGCATACTGAATCACAATTGAGCTGAACTTTAAGCCTAAGCCGGTAAGGGTAACTGTCCCCACAATGAGGCCTGCACCTGCACAAGTTGCAGCAATCGCCAATACGCCAGTAGAGCCCGAAGCTAAGGCCTTTGTAAGATTGGATTTATATAAACCAGAAAGTATTGGTTCTTTGCCTTTAAACCAATCCCAAGGAATGATAGCGGTATCTTTGCGCAACATACTGGAAAAAGCAGAGACTACTGTTGCCCAAAACACGGACATCACTGGCGAAAAGCCAAAGAGCATAAACACCACAATAGAGATCAGCGAAAAAAAGTGAAACCAATACTCTTTAGTTAATTGCCAAGCAGTTTCTGCTGCCTGAAAATGAATATTTTTCATGCCATATTTGCGCACATCAATTTCTACCATTACAAATAAACCAAGGTAGAAAAGGATAGTGGGGATGGTTGCCATGAGCAATACATCTAAATATGAGATCTTCAGAAAATCCGCAATTAAAAATGCAGCAGCCCCAAGCACCGGAGGTGAAATAATGGCACCAAGACCGCCGGCTGCCAATAACCCTCCAGCAGCATTTTTTTCGTAGCCGACCTTTTCTAGCATTGGAGCGGCAACGGATCCCACAGTAACGGTAGTGGCTACCCCTGAGCCAGATGGCCCCCCCAAAAGAAAAGAGGACATAACGATCGTTCTGCCTACTCCAGAAGATTTACCGCCCATTGCCGCAAAAGAAAAGTCGATAAAGAATTTGCCGGCACCTGTAAATTGCAAAAATGCCCCAAAGATAGTGAATAAAATAATGAGAGTAGCTGAAACATCTACAGCAGTGCCGTAAATCCCCTCCAAAGTCATATACATATAGCCTACTAGGCGGTCTAAATCGTAACCTTTATGAGTCCATGGCGCGGGTAGGTAATTTCCAAATAGGGCATATAACAAGAATAGGCTGGTGACCCCCACCAAAATGAGGCCATTGGTTCTTCTCACGCTTTCTAAGATGAGTAGGATTAAGGTGATGCCTACTAAAACATCAGTGGAATTGGGCGCAGTATTTCTATCAAAAAGATCATCACCTGCACTAAGGATGTAATAAGCAATGCCTACTGACCCGATGGCAAATAAAACATCCCACCACATTAAGCGGTTTTTGAAACGCGCTGCAATAGGAAAGCTTAGAAAAACTAAAAAAAGCACTAAAGCGACATGAATAACACGTAATTGTTGGGTTGGAACAATCGAGTAGGCGGCATAAAGATGAAACAGAGACATTCCTACAGCCACTAAGGTAATGAATTTAGCTAAGAGACCTTTGTAGTCATTTGAGTCTCCCTCTTCTTGTTTAATGAAGGCGTCTAATTTATCTTGTGTTTCGTTGTCAATCACCGCTTCATTCATGTCTCAACCTATATTTTTTAATATTTTTTATGGTTTTGATAAAGCCCAAGAGCGGACTAGTTCCGCTCTTGGTAGAGCAATTAATTCACTTTGATATTTTTTTCTTTGAAATACTTAAGAGCGCCAGGGTGATACTGAATTGGCGAAGAGGCTTGTTTTTGATTTTCAAGAGTTACATTGATATATTCAGCATGGGTACGTACTAAATCCAGCTTATTATCAAAGACCGCTTTAACAATCTTATAAGCCTCAGCATCTGGCATATTGCCATTGACTACGAGGATGTTGGCAACGCCTGCAACCTTATTGTCTTTACCCATCCCGCTGTAAGTTTCTTTTGGGATAGTGGCGCCAAAGTAGAGGTTGCCGTATTGTTTATTCATAGCAGTAACTTCAGCGGCGGAGTCAACCATCACAATCTTCATACCAGGACTATTGGCAAGATCAGTAACTGCAGCGGTTGGAAGGCCGCCCACCCAGAAGAAGGCATCAATCTTGCGATCTTTTACAGCATTGACCGATTCCGCTACGCTTAAGCGTTCACGCTTGACATCTTTATCCTTGTCAAGGCCAGCAGCCTCGAGCAAGCGAAAAGCCATCACTTCAGTAGCGCTACCTGGTGACCCAGTGCTAATACGCTTACCTTTTAAATCTTTCATTGACTTGATACCGGTAGATTCAACTGTCACCACATGCATGAGGTTTGGGTAGAGCACTAAGAGGGTGCGTAAATCTACTTTCTTGCCGACAAATTTACCTTCTCCAATTTGAGCATCCTTAGCGGCATCAGCCATCGAAAAACCAACATAAGGTTTGCCAGTACCAATCAGATTGAGGTTATCTACTGACCCGCCAGTAACTTCTGCTGTAGCTGACATTCCTGGAACTTTATTAGAGAGCATTGCTGCAAGCCCTCCTCCCATTGGGTAATACACTCCACCAGTACCACCGGTTGCAATAGAAATATTTTGAGCTTGTGCCCCACCCCATAAGATGCTAAGTGATAAGGCGATGATTTTAAGCAATTTCATTTTTTTGTCTCCTGTTTAGGTCTAATTCTATTAAAGCCCTTGCATGCAAAAATTAATACTTTTTAACTCATTTAGCAACTTCTCTTGTTGATCTGCGTCTAATTGCATCAGTGGTGGGCGAACACGGAGCCATTGTGCATCTTTACTATAGTGCGCTACCGCTGTTTTCATACCAGCAATCATTTGATATTGTGCAAAGATAGAGCGTACTTGATCTAATTCAGTTTGACTTTGATCCGCGTCAGATTTTCTCCAATCTGTAGCTAATTGAGCTATTGCCCTGGGGTTAACGTTAGCGGTAGCTGAAATACAGCCAACGCCACCAGCTCGCAAAGTACGCAACAAAAATATTTCACTGCCGGCATAAACCCGAAAACCTGATGGTGCGAGTAATTTAATGACTGATTCAGTATAGGGCCAATCCCCTGAGCTATCTTTCATACCCACAATGGTCTTTGGATACTCTTTTGCTAAACGCTCAAGCAGAGATAAGCTCAAGTTAATCTTCGTCACGGCAGGGATGTTGTATATGTAAATTTGCAGGCCTGCATCACCCACCTTTTGAATAACCTCTGAAAAATAGGCGAATAATCCCTCATCAGTGACGTCTTTGTAATAGAAAGGGGGTAGCATTAAAACTCCAGCGCATTGATGTTGAACGGCATGCTTGGTCATCGTTACCGTGGCGTCAATTGAGCTTGATCCCGTGCCAGGCATCATATGGGCGGGATTTAGGCCACCCTCAATTAAAGCGGTTAAAGTGTTCATCTTTTGGGGTGCGGACATCGAGTTTGCTTCTGAATTGGTTCCAAAGATGGCATGCCCGACACCATTAGCCTCAAGCCATTGGCATTGTTTTAATAGTTTTTTGGTATCCGGATGCCCATCTGCCATAAATGGAGTTAATACGGGCGAGAGCACCGCAGGTAGGGTAGAAGAATGCAAGGAAATAGTCATACATGCTCCAATTTAATTTTTAACTTCCGTAAGGAGGGGCTCGCGGTTAAAAAAAGCTTCTAAATTATCAATTGCTAAATGGGTCATTAATTGTCGTGTTTCTACGGTTGCGCTACCGATATGCGGTGTTAATAAGACATTATCAAGATTTAAAAAAGCTAGCTTAGGAGTAGGCTCATTTTCAAAAACATCTAGCGCTGCTCCAGCAATCTTTTTTTGTTGCAGTGCACTCAAAAGAGCCTCTTCATCCACTACGCTACCACGGGCAATATTAATTAGAAATGATTTTGGTCCAAGAGCCTCTAAGACTTTTGCATTGATCATTTTTTCGGTAGCTTGCGTTGCAGGGCAGGTTAAGAATAGGACATCGCAGGCAGTTGCTAAGGCTTCGAGATTGGGATAAAAGTCGTAAGGCAATGCTTTCTTTGATGGTCCGGTATAGGCAATTGTCACCTTAAAGGGTTCGAGGCGCTGAGCAAGATCCTGTCCAATACGTCCCATGCCAACGATGCCAACTGTTTTACCAGCTAGCGTAGTCGTGATCGGAAAGGGCGCCTGAGACCAAGCCCCATTTTGGACAAAGATGTGAGCTTGGACAATGTGGCGTAATAGGCCAAATAGCATACCAATAGCAAGCTCACAAACAGCGTCATTTAAAACGCCAGGGGTATTTGTGATCAAAATGCCCCGTTCTCTCAAGTAGTCTAGAGGGAGGTTGTCATAACCAACACCGCATGTGGCTACTAAACCAATGTTCGGCATCTGCTCCACCAAAGTTTTAGCTAGTTTGGTATTTGACCGAATTAGGATGGCTTTAAATTGCTCTTTAGGGGCTGCCTCCTGTGGATCGGAATACAGGGTAGGTTTAAGTCGACGATCAATCACCGCCTGCATCACTTGAGGAAAATGACCAACCTGCAGTACTGAATTGACTGGGATCATGTCTCACTTACATTTTTATTGGAATAATCTGTGCATTGTAAGCAGATTTTTAATCTTGCTAGTCCCTTTGAAGGAGAAATTGAGATGTTGTTTACCCCAGCTGAAACAAAAGTGTTGATCGTCGGTGGTGGCACCATGGGACGTGATGTGGCGCTTGTCTGTGCACGAGGTGGTTGTGTAGTGCAGGTACTCGAGTTAGATTCAGAGCGCCGAGCACTTTTACCTGATTATTTTTCCACTACTTTGAGTCAATTAGATTATGGGCACCGTTTCCATTTGCTCTCCGTTGTTGGGTCATTGGAGGAGATTGATTGGGCCGATGTAGATTTGTTAATTGAATGTATTCCTGAGCGCTTAGATATGAAGCAAGCCTTATTTGCTAAGTTAGAGCAATATGCCAAACCAGAGACAGTTTTAGCTAGCAATAGCTCTAGTTTTCCTATTAGCGAGATTGCTCGTGGTTTAAAAACAGCTGCCAGAATGATTGGCCTACATTTTTTTATGCCTGCCCATTTAGTGCCTTGCGTCGAAGTGGTTTATGGTGAAAAGACCTCACCGTTAGTTGGCGAGAGTTTATCTAGACTCATGACGGTGTGCGGAATGGTGCCTGTTAGTGTCAAGAAAGATTTACCAGGATTTTTAGCAAACCGTCTTCAACATGCTTTATCTCGAGAAGCATTTGCAATGGTTGATGCTGGTATTGCTAGCCTAGAGGATATTGATAAGGCAGTGCGCTTTGGGTTTGGCTTTCGTTATTTGGCAGCGGGACCTGTGATGCAGCGCGATCATGCGGGTCTTGAAGTGCATGCAGCAGCAGGAGGAAGTATTTATCCTACGCTGAATAACTCCCCTCATATTGCTCAGTGTTTAGGTGACCGTGTAAGCAGTGGAAAGTTTGGCATGAAAACAGGAGAAGGATTTTTTCCTTGGACAGCACAGACAATCAAAATTGAACGTGAGCGCTACGATAGTCTTTTACGTGAGGGCCTTAAGCTAATTCAGAAAGAATTGCCTGAAATTAAGTAAAGACCTCATATTGACATTCCTAGAATGTTTTGTTTTATGCTTGTGCCATGAATAAAAAAATACGCGTATGGGACCTGCCTATTCGGGTCTTTCATTGGCTTTTAGTGAGCTGCATTATTGCTAGTTTTATTACGGTAAATATTGGCGGTAATGCGATGCAGTGGCATGGCTATGTGGGTTATTGTGCCCTGACGCTGATCCTATTTAGGGTGTGCTGGGGCTTTGTTGGCTCTTACCATGCTCGGTTTTTGAACTTTATTCCCAGTCCTAAGACCTTAAAAGAGTATTTGCTTGGACAATCTACTGCGGTCTTGGGGCATAACCCTTTTGGATCTTTGTCCGTACTTGCCTTGCTTTTCTCGGTGGGTTTGCAGGCAGTAACAGGCCTTTTTGCCAATGATGACATAGCATTTGAAGGGCCGTTTGCTAAACATGTTTCCAATGCTACTGTAGAGCTACTGACTTCGATACATAGAATTAATTCAACTGTTCTCATTATTTTGATTGCACTACATTTAAGTGCTATTTTTTATTACCATCGATTTAAGGGCGAGAATTTAGTGAAACCCATGTTGGTGGGTGATAAAGAAATTGACCCAAGTGCGCAGGCAAAATATTTACCTACTGACTTGGGTCGCGCATCCAAGGATGGATGTTTGCAACGGGGCTTTGCTTTGTTTCTGCTTAGCCTAATTGCGCTAATTGTGGGTTACTTCATTACCACTTGATTATTTTTTTCTAAAATCATCGTGACAGCCTTTGCAGGTTTGTCCCGCAGCGCCAAAAGCTTTCTTGATGCTCTCAAGGTCGCCTGATTGAGCAGCAGTATTCAAATTAGCAACAGCTAACTGCATTTTGTCTTGGGCGGCTTTAAATTTTGCGCCGTCAGACCAAATATCAGATTGCGCTTTACCTCCTTCAGTTCCAGGCCCAAAAGCTTGCCATGGTAGGGAAGACATCATGGCAACGATGGCGGCGTTCTTGGCTACCTCATCTTTGTTATATGGCGCTTCACCTTTGACAACGGCGCCAATTTTTGTGAAAGAGTTACCCATCACGGTATATACACTTTGACGATACTTAATGGCATCTTCTGGTTTTTGAAACTGAGCAAACGCTAGACTTGCGCTTGTTAATAAGATTGGTGCAAAAGCAGTTAAAACAATTTTCTGTAGCTTCATCGATGGGCTCCGTTCAGTTTGTATTGAGGTGTTAGTGCTGACAAAAAACAGCATACCGCAGAAGAATGACTCTTGCTGAAGAGGTTTTTAAAAGATCATCCGCAGAGGGGTCACCACAAAGTTAATAATTTCTAAGAAAAAATGACTTAAGGGATTCATCCACAAGCTACTAATAACCCCAGTAAAGAGCAGAGCTAGGACAATAAAGAACCCCCAGCGTTCTAGCTTATCAAGGGCCAATGACTGTTTGGTTGGCAGGAGCCCAGAAAGAATGCGTCCCCCATCAAAAGGCGGGATTGGAAGTAAATTAAAGACTAATAGTCCAATATTCCACATGACCCCTGCTTTAGCCATTGAGGTAAAAAAAGGCTCATTAAGCTCAAATCCTTGCAGGACTATCCACAGTGCCATCCAGATAATGGCCTGAATGAAATTGGAGCCTGGCCCGGCCAAAGCCACCCAGATTGAGTCTATTTTTGGCTTGCGTAGGCGTCCATAGTTCACGGGGACTGGCTTGGCGTAACCAATCAGGAAGGGTGAACTGGCCAAAATCAGCAGAAGGGGGATCAAAATAGTGCCTACGGGGTCTATATGCTTAGCCGGGTTCAGGCTAACTCGCCCAAGCATATAGGCGGTGTTATCACCCAATAGACGGGCCGCATAGCCGTGGGCTGCCTCGTGAATGGTAATGGCAAATATCAAGGGAATCGCATTTATTGCGACAGCTTGGATAGAATAGTCAGTAATCATGGCAATATGATATCTATAGGAGTGAAAAGTGACTGACGATAAAAAACCTGAATCAAAACCAGCAGCTAAGCCCGTCTCGGCCAAACCACCGCTACGCCCTCCAGCACCTAAAGGGCCATCAGGCCCTGGCGGACGCCCTCAAGCTGGCTTTGGTGGTGGAAAAGCTACGATGCGTAAGGCAGGCCGAGGCCGATAGTGGATAATTGTCCGATTAATGAATGCGTTTAATAAGGATTTAGCATGAATGAATGGCACAAGGAATCAAAAGACGAAATTAACAAAAAGATCATTACTTTGATCGTGATGTTAGCAGCCGCTACCAGCTTGGCTATTTTGTTTGCTTTAGTAGCTGCTCATACTGGTTACGTATTCCGTTAATTGAATTTCATGACTGGCCATCGCCAACCTGCAGTATTTGCTGGCCATGGTAGTCCGCTGTACGCTATTGAGCCCAATCGCTATACAAGTGCTTGGGCATCTTTAGGCGGATCCCTGAGGCGTCCTGACGCTATTCTGGTTATCTCGGCACATTGGGTTACCCGTGGAACTTGGGTGACTGCTATGGCAAAGCCTAAAACAATTCATGACTTTGGTGGGTTTCCGCAGGCGCTATTTGATATTGAATATCTGGCGCCAGGTAGTCCTGCATTAGCGGATCGTATTCAAGAGTTATTGGATATTCATGTTGTCTTGGAGGAGCATGAGTGGGGGCTTGATCATGGTGCCTGGTCTGTTCTGAAATACTTATACCCCAATGCTGATGTGCCAGTAGTGCAACTAAGTTTAGATGGCTCAAAAACCGCTCAAGAGCATTACGAGTTAGCTAAACAGTTACGCCCCTTACGCAATGAAAATATCCTCATTTTGGCAAGCGGTAATATTGTCCATAATCTGCGTACGATTCATTGGGGGGAGGATGCCAGCCCTTATGTTTGGGCAAGCCAATTTAATGAATTTTTTATTGCAGAGATGCTAGCGGCTCATCATGAGCCCTTGATTGAATGGGAGCGGTATGGAGATGCTGCTCATTTATCGATACCTACGGCAGAGCATTATTGGCCCGCTCTGTACATTCTTGCATTACAAGAGGGTGGTGAGCATGCTAAGGTGGTGGTGAATGGTTTAGAGATGAGCTCGATTAGCATGCTGAGCTTTTCTATTCAATAGGGCGTTAATTATGTGGTTATCTATCCTTGCTATTTTCTGTGGCGCAGGTCTTGGTGCTGTACTTAGGGCCGGCTTTAATGTAGCCACTGTGAATATATCTCTAGCCTTCCCCCTTCCTTTGGGTACTTTTATATCCAATATGGTTGGTGGGTACCTAGTCGGAATTGCCGTAGCCTTTTTTGGTAATAATCTTGAGCTCTCCCCCGAATGGAAACTATTAGTTATTACAGGATTTTTGGGTGGCCTTACTACCTTCTCTAGTTTCTCTGCTGAGGTTGTTGGGTTTATGCAGCGTGGTGAGGTAACTTGGGCGCTAGGCACCGCCCTCCTTCACTTAATTGGATCTCTAGCCCTAACATTCTTAGGTATTTTGACTTACCAAGCGCTTAAATAAATCCAAAAATACCAAGTACCGCCCCTAGCCCGATTAAATACATGGGATGCCAGCGAGTAAATAGAGTAATGCCAATCGTTAGAAAGCTTAAGACATAAGCCATATAGCCATGATTAATTTGAAGGGCTATTTCCCAGGCAGAGGAGAGAACCAAGCCAATTGCTAGAGCACCGGCAGCATACTGGATCACCTGTTTTTTAAAGGGATCTTGCATTTTCATAATGAAACGCTGCAAGAAATAAATCAAGATGGAGGATGGCCAAGTAATTGCAAGGGTCGCAACAAATGCGCCAATAACTCCGTGAAGACTCCAGCCAATCAGAGTGATCGTCATGAAATTGGGCCCAGGCGCTGCTTGTGCAATTGCAAAGTAATCTGAGAAAGTTTGAAGATCAAGCCAACGCTCTTGAGTAACTGCTAAGTTAAATAATGAAGGTAGCAAAGCATTTATGCCACCAAAAGCCATTAGAGAAAAAGCAGATAACTTGAGAAAGAGACTTAAAAGGACGCTCATAAGGTCTGCGCTTTTTTCCAAGCCAATAAAAGCGCTAATGGCGTGGCGATAAGAACAACCGTGCCCAAGCCAAGATGAAAGTAGACCACTGCAATCAGCGTAACAATAACGACTAAAAACATTGCTGGATAACGAAATTCATCGCGCAACATTTTAAAACCAGTCGATGCAATGAGGCCAACACCAACAGCAGAAATCCCCCGCAAAATGCCTTTAATGGCCTCTATATGACCATAGTGATCATAAAGAAAGGCCAGCAATAAAACGATACAGATTGGTCCCAAGCAAAGCCCAAGAGCAGCAGTGAGGGCGCCTTTAGCACCGCAAAAACGCGCACCTACGCAAACTGCCAAGTTCATGATGTTGGGACCAGGGGCAATTTGACAAATTCCCAGAATGGCACTGAACTCTTCTGAAGTCAGAATCTTGTCACGCTCAACTAAGGTAAGTCGAGCCCATGGTAGAACACCCCCAAATCCTGATAGGCCAATTTTGCTAAAACTAATAAAAAGCTCAAGGGGAGTTAAGGTCTTCAAAGTCATTCAGATTTGAAGGGGTGAGGTATTGGCTTTTGATCTATCCAGGCCTCCAATGTCTTGGTGATCCCATTGGAAAAGATCTCGAATATTGGCTCAGCAATAAATCCTAGATGCGGTGTAACTAATAAGTTTGATGTATTACGTAAAGGGTCGTTTGCGGGCAAAGGCTCAAGATCAAAAACATCCACAGCTGCTTGTCCGGGACGTCCTGCTTGAAGCGCTTTTTGAAGATCAGACATATTGATCAGAGCCGAGCGTGCGGTATTTACCAAGATTGCATCTGGGCGCATGAGGGCAAGTTGATTGGCACTGATTAGTCCCTTAGTACCAGGCCCAGCAACTAAATGCAGGGAGACTATTTTTGAGGTGCTTAATAGCTCATCTAGGCTGATAGATTTGACATTCTCATGAGCGGCACGTTCTGGGGTCAGGTGGGGGCTCCAAGCAAGCACCTCCATGCCAAAGGCATTTCCAACTCGAGCAACGCGGCTACCAATGGCGCCAAGGCCAATTATCCCCAAACGTTCTCCAGAGAGCATCGGAAGAACTGAGAGAGCATCTCGCCATTCACCGCGGGCCATCATATGGTTTTGTTCAATCAAACGTTTAGCTGAGCCCAAAATAAGCGCCCATGTTAATTCCGTTGTGGTTTCTTTAGAAGGACCTCCAAGAGTGCAGCCCATAGGAATACCTCTAGTAGCTAAAGCAGCGGCATCTAGGGTGCCATTGCGCTCCCCTGTAAACATCAGGAACTTTAGTTTTGGTAAGCGGGCAATTAGTGCTTCATTAAAGGGGGAGCGGTCTCTGACGATGGCAATGGCATCAGCATCTTTTATTGCCTCATATAAAGATTCATCTTGTAAGGGCTCGTGATGAATGGTGATTTTTGCTTGTTGGTCAAGCTTGTCCCACCGTGAGAAGCGCCGCAAGGCTCGCTCATAGTCTCCAAGAATCACAATATTGGGCAATCGGGTCATGTTGTTATAAGGACCTTTATAAAGGGCAGAGGATAGATAGTATTTAGGGGTATTTAAGAAGGCTTGAGCCCAAGTAATTTTTTTTGTATTAATCTAGTGGTGCAAATGCAGTTTACTATTAATGAAGAGTTATTTTTGATGAGAGAAATGCCATGATTTTGGAGCATTGTGATATTGAAATTGACCCCAGCAAAGGTGCGGAGTTTGAAGAGGCAATTTTGCGGGGCGTGGAAACGGTGATTGCGCATTCTCCAGGCTTTCGTGGCTTTAAAGTAAACCATAGCTTAGAAAGCCCATCCCGTTACTTGCTAATGATTTATTGGGATACTCTAGATAACCACACCATCGACTTTAGAGGCTCTGCCGCCTTCGCTGATTGGCGCGCTATCGTTGGACCATTTTTTGTAAAACCACCATTGGTAGAGCACTTCAACCTAGTAGGTAAATCCACTTAAAAAGAGTGAAGGCGCCTAGACTTTAGGCGCTGATTTTCTTTCGAATGGAGTGCTCAATAGGAATAGAGTCTAGGGTGGGTTCAAGGGCTTCACGTTCATCAAAAACAAAGCAGCTACCTTGGTAATGCGCTGATCCGACTTCTTCAAAATATTTTAAGATTCCGCCCTCTAATTGGTAGCTGTGTTCTATACCAATCTCACGCATATACAAGCCAGATTTTTCACAACGAATGCCCCCAGTGCAAAAGCTGACTAAGGTTTTGTCAGCCAAGGACTCTTTATGAGCAGCAATCGCTTCTGGAAATTGAGTAAATTTATGAATATTAAAGTGCAGAGCATTTTCAAAGGTGCCATAGTCCACTTCAAAAGCATTGCGCGTATCTATCATCACTACGGGGCGACCAAAATCATCTGTCCCCCGATCAAGCCACTCTTGTAATTTCTTTGGCGCTATGAAATTAGCACGCCCTTCGCTAGGACGAATGGTGGGGTGATTCATGCGAATAATTTCATTTTTGATCTTGATCAGCATCTTTTTAAATGGTTGATCATCTGACCAGCTATCTTTTTCTTCCAGGGTTTTAAAGCGAGGGTCGGTGCGGAGCCACTCTAAAAAACTGCGTAATTGGGGTTCTTTGCCTGCTAAGAACATATTGACCCCTTCTCCAGTAAGGAGGATGGTTCCTTTAAGCTGGCGAGAGTTGCACTCGTCCATCATTTTGGTGCGTAACTGGGGCAAATTATCTAAGCCCACAAACAAATAAGCGGCAATATTCAAAATTAGCTTCATATTTACTCTCTGATATCAATACCCTCCATTATCAAACAAGCGATCGCAAGGGGGTGGTAATCTTCTAATCTAAACAGAAGGAGACGATTTATGCAATTTTTACCAAAAATGGCCAAAAGAGCCTTATTTATCAGCTTTACGCTACTAGGGCTAAGCAGTCTTGTTTTGGCTCAAGGCGGGGGCTTAGGAGCTTGGCCTACTCAAAAGCCCATTAAGTTAATTGCAGTTTTCCCGCCCGGTGGATCAGTTGATCAGGTTTCTCGAATTTTGGCGCCCGTGCTACAGGCTGAATTAAAACAAAATGTCATTGTAGAAAATATTGGTGGTGCTTCTGGCGTGATTGGTACCACGACTATGACCCGTGCAGAACCAGATGGCTATACCTTCGCACTGGTATTTGATACACATGGAGTCAATCCGAGCCTAAAAGACAAGCTGCCCTATGACACCATCAAAGATATTGCACCTGTGACCTTGATTGGCACATCGCCAATGGTATTGGTTGCCAGTAAAGCTTCTGGAATTACTAGTTTTAAACAGTTGGTAGAGCTTTCCAAGAAAAAAGAAAAATTTAGCTATGGCTCTATTGGTATTGGTAGTTTGGGGCACTTAGCGATTGCACAGTTAGCACAAAAGGCCGGTTTTGATTGGAATCACATTCCTTATCGTGGAGGCGGTCCTTTAATGCAAGATGCTTTAGGTGGTCAGGTTCAGTTGGCTGTGGGATCCTTATTTCTGGTGAAACCGCATATTGATAATGGGAGTTTGATCCCATTAGTCGTCACCACTCCTAAACGATCCCCTGAATTACCTAATGTGCCAACTATTGCTGAAAGCGGTTTCCCTGGATTTAATGCCCCAGCTTGGTGGGCGGTTTTGGCTCCTGGTAAAACGCCGCCCGCGATAGTCAATGCTATGAATCAGGCTGTAACAAAGGCCCTAAAGACGCCTGCAGTCTCGGAAAAATTGCGTGCTCAAGGAATTGAGATTCTGGCAGGAGATCCAGAAATGGCACGTAACTTTATTGGCAAGCAAATTGGGCAGTGGGGCAAGTTTGTCATTGAAAACAACATTAGAGAGGCTGGTCAGTAAAACAATGACTGGGCGCTTAATTCCTTATCAAGCTCAAGATCTATCCGAACCAGCGGAGTTAGTCGCCGCTATTCGGAAGAGGCGGGGTGGTCAATTAATTAACTTGGATCGTATGTTGTTACACAGTGTGCCAATTGCGCAGGGGTGGAACCATTTCATTGGTGAGATCCGCAATAGCCTTTCTTTAGACCCAAAGTTACGTGAACTAGCTATGTGTGGGGTGGCCGTTCTCAACGGTGCTGAATATGAATTCTTTCACCATGTCCCACCATTTAGAGGTGCTGGAGCTACCCAAGCGCAGGTTGAAGCTCTGCGCCTAATAGGCCAAGATAATTTCCCGGCCAATCTGTTTAATGTGTGTGAACAAGACACCGTGGCTTTAACTTTTCAGATGACCCGTAACATCCAGGTTGATCCCAATTTAATGCAGCGACTACACGATGCCCTTGGTAATACGAAGACGGTAGAGTTAGTGAGTGTAATTGCTGCCTACAATATGGTGTCTCGTTTTCTAATTGCCCTAGATGTAGGCCCGGAGGATCATCCCCCTGGGTAACTTATGATTCAAAATGTTTCCGTTTATTGGGGGGAGGGTGGCCAACAATGTGCAGCACTTTGGCAATCTGAAAATAGCATACCGCCCCATAAAAGAATTGTCATTGCCGATGACACGCTCACAGCGGATGATGCTTATCGATTGGCCTGTGGGGGAACTGCAATGCTTTGGAGGGGCGACTTTCAGAATGCAAAGCAGCTATTGCAAGCATTGGCGAGAAGGGTCGACAAGCCTTCTAAAAAATCCAAACGTGCGCAGGGTGCAAAAAAAACTGCATTAGATAATTTCAACCTGCATCGCCTATCTCAATCTCAACGCGCCCGTATTCTGGGGATGGTGTTAATTCCATGCAATAACGATCACAGCATTTCATTAAGACGTGCACCAGATATTTCACAGGCCTGTCTAGAGGCCTATGGCGCTGTCAGCGAATCTTACGTGGTTTCATTGCGTGAGTTGTTGGGGGTAATTGGTGCGCACGAATGGCGTAAGCAGGGAGTACTTATTTTGGCTAATGGTGAGGAAGAGTTGCGTATTCACCCTCACTACGGTGTTTTCTCTCCCATCCGCGGAGAATATATTGAACTAGTACGTCATGCGCCATTACCAAAGTGTCTTTTGCAAGACTCGTTGGTCTTTGATATCGGAGTTGGCACAGGAGTGCTATCTGTTGTATTGGCAAAGCGTGGAGTGCAAAAGATCATCGCCACTGATCAAGATGGTCGAGCGCTTGCCTGTGCCCAGGAAAATATTGACCGTTTGGGTTTGACGGCTCAGATTAAAAGCGTCAAGGCGCACTTATTTCCCCAAGGAAAAGCAGGGTTAATTATCTGCAATCCGCCCTGGTTACCAGCAAGACCCAGCTCGCCTCTAGAACATGCTATCTATGATCCAGAGAGTCAGATGCTAAAAGGGTTTTTAGGGGGACTGAAGAATCATTTGATAACCGACGGTGAGGGATGGTTAATTCTGTCTGATCTTGCAGAGCATCTTGGTTTAAGAGCCAGAGATGAATTGCTAAAGTGGATTGAGCAAGCAGGTCTCATGGTTGCTAGTCGCGTAGACATTAAGCCAAAACATAAGAAGGTCTTTGAGCAGACAGATATGCTTCACTTGGCTAGAGCAGCTGAAGTAACTTCGTTATGGCGCTTAAAGTGTAAGTAAGCTCTATAGAAAATTCTTAGTCAGAAATTCGCAATAAAACTATCTTATACATCCCCATCCACTAAAGGGTTGTTTGTGTAAGATCTATTGCATATAATAGATGAGAACGATTGTTATTTGCAATCAGGATAGTTTTGTTGTTGAGGATGAGAGTTGCTAAAGAGTGTGAAAAATTTGTTTGGTAAAGACGCTTTGATTGTCTTTATCGTGATCATGATGCATCTTGGAATTGGTCTTGGAATAATATTGATCCAATGGCACAACACAGGTAGATTGGCCCCACAAATAGTCACGCTCAATCTGTATGAGGGGATGCATCAGCAATCTCCTTTAAAGCCATCTAACTATAAAGCAGTCAAAAGCATTAGCAACGCTGATACTGTTGATCCACGTACTTTAACAACTGATGGATTCGAGCCTGAGAATTTTAATCATATCAAGGTTGACTCAAAAAACTTTCGCAATAGAAATATTCTGAGCAACCCTAAACCACCATATCCTTTGGTGAGCAGACGTATGAGAGAGCAAGGTACCGCTCATTTGAGGCTTTGCATTAATGAGACTGGCCTTATCGACAATATTACATTAGCTAAAAGTTCAGGCTATGAGCTCTTGGATCAATCAGCCATAAATACTGTCAAAGCATGGAGATTTTCTAAAGTAGATCTAACTTATCCCTCTATTGAATGTTATCGGCTGCCAGTTAATTTTACTTTGGAGGGTTAAGGCGCATTTGACTAAAAAGACATTTAGCCACAGCATAGATTTTGCAAACGTCGATATGCGTAAGGCAATTTCTAGTAGTACTTTATTAGGTAAAGAAAAGTCCATTGTGATTGTGCATGATGGCCAAAGATACCTATTGAGCATGACAAAATTTAGGAAATTAATTTTGACAAAATAATATTGTATTAGTCTTAGCCAGCAACAGCATTTAAATATGCATATAGCCAGCGATTTTTTATTTATATCTCTGGAGATTGCATATGAAGCAGAAAAAAATGGAGTATGCCGTAAGTGTTGTATTGGCATACGGATGTTCATTATCGTTTGGAGCATCTGCTCAGGATCTTGACTTACCGAGAATTGATATTGTTGGGCGCGAGGATAATGCGCGTTCAAAAATACCAGGAACAATTGATGTAATTAATCAGCAGCAACTAGATATTTTGCAACCCTTATCTCTTCAAGATGCTTTGAAGACAGTGCCAGGGGTAAATGTGCGAGGTGATGAGGGCGGTCTAGGATCTATTCCCAATATTGGGATTCGTGGTTTAAATCCTAGTCGCAGTCAAAAGGTTTTACTCTTGGAGGACGGCGCACCCATTCATCCGAGTTTATTTATCTCCAATGCATCCTATTACAGTCCTCCAGTTGATCGCATGAGTGGCATTGAGGTTTTAAAGGGCGCCTCAGGTTTGCAGTATGGTCCCTCTAATATTGGCGGAGTGGTGAATTACCTAACGAAAACTCCGCAAGAAGGTTTTAGGATCTCGAGTAAAGCTGGTAATTATGGCTATCAATTAGCTCAAATTGAGGCCGGCGGTAAGTCAGAGACTAATGGTGCAATCGCAGGCATCAATATTATTGAATCGACCTCCAATGGCTATCAGGGTAATGGGTACAAAATGTATGACATCTTATTTAAAGGCGGGATAGCTATTAATCAAGATCAGTGGCTTAGTCTTAAATACACCCATTATGATAATAATATCAATACCTCATATGTTGGTTTACGACCAAGTCAATATAACAATAAATTTTCCTCGAATCCCGCACCTAATGATTATTTCACTACCCAGAGAAATGCAGTAGATATTAACCATGCTTGGGATATTAGTGCCGACACTAAACTCAATACTTTGGTCTATTGGAGTAAGTTGGGGCGAGATTATTGGCGCCAAGGAATCTCCACACGCAATGCTGATGAGACAATCTTCAAGCCATGCAATGCTAACGAGGATTGCATGTTTGGACGCAATCGTGAATTTCAAATGCTTGGACTTGATACTCGTCTATCACATGGATATAACGCTTTAGGTATTAAAAATGAGCTTGAGTTTGGTATGCGCTTACACACTGAGAGCCAAATAAATCAAATGGTAGCGTCTAAAAGCTTTGCGAAGTCAGGAAGAGTTGCAAGTCATGAAACTAATAAAGCCAATTCAATAGCAATGTATGCACAAAATCGCTTTTTAATTACAAAAGAATTTGCAGTCATTCCTGGGGTACGGGTAGAAAGTTACAACCAGACCCGTAATAATGTTTTAACAGAATCTTCGGGAAGCGCTAAGAATTTAGAAACTGTCCCGCAGATTGGTGCGACGTGGCAACTACTACCTGAATTGCAATTTTACTCCAGTATATATAAGGGTTTTGCACCTGCGCAGCTCGCAACCGCTATTAGCGAGAAAGGAGTGGACCAGCAGCTAGATCCCGAACGATCTACCAATATGGAATTTGGATTGAGGGGGGATAATTTTGGGTTTACTTACGATGCTGCAGTTTTTAGCATGAACTTTAGCAATCAAATTGTTAACCAAAGTCTAGCTGCAGGCATTACTAAGGCAAATGGTGGTAAGAGTTTGCATCAAGGGGCTGAAATAGCTTTAGGCTATCAATTAGGTCTCGGCTGGAGTATCAATGGCAATGCTACATATATCCCAGTGGCTAAATTCGTTGGAAGTTCATCCATGGGTAATGATGGTAAGCGGATTCCATATACGCCTGATCTTATTTCTAACTTTGGTGTGAACTACCAAAAAAATGGCTTTAATTCTTTGGTGAGTATGAACTACATTTCTTCCCAATATGCAGATTCAGCGAATACTGTAAGCCCCAACACAATTGGCACTCTAGGTGAAATACCATCGATCACTACTGTGAATTGGAGTGCAAACTATGCAATCAATCAAGATTGGAAGATATTTGGGGTGATTAACAATCTCTTTAATAAACGATATATTTCTAGTAGGAGTCCAGATGGTATCTTTGCTGGTGCGCCCTTAAATTTTCAGGTAGGAATGAGTTACCAATTTTTTTAAGGCTATAGTTAGTGGCCCAAGTGCATCACAATTATTTGGCAAATAATTGACTTGGGTCCTCAAAAGCCTTGAACTCCAAGGCGTTTCCGGCGGGATCAAGAAAGAACATTGTTGCCTGCTCGCCAACTTCACCCTTAAAGCGGATTTGGGGCTCTATAACAAAGTGCATTTTGTTATCCTGTAAACGCTTAGCTAGGGTATTCCAGTCACTCATTGTTAAAACTACCCCAAAATGTTTGACAGGGACTTGATGTCCATCTACCTCATTTGAGGTAGTGTGACCACATTCTTCTGGTGCCAAATGAGCTACGAGTTGATGCCCAAAGAAATCAAAGTCAATCCACTCACTAGAGCTGCGACCTTCAGGGCAACCTAAAGTGGTTCCGTAAAAGTTTCTAGCTGCATCTAGGTCATTCACAGGGAAGGCGAGATGAAATGGTTGAATCGTCGACATGAGCATCCTTAAAGGTCATTAAATTAGGGATTTAGCTGTGTAGCAATAAATATGAGTAAAGTTTAGTATATTTAGCAAATACGCATAATAATCTGGAAAAAAGACATCGATGTTCGATTTTCAATTGAGCAAACTGCTGAAATGCTGGTGACAAAAACGAGGTTTTAGTTAGGCAGACACCCATCTTTACCTCTGAATAAAGCCAATGCCGTTAAGTTTAAGAATAAAAATCCATGACCAGTAATGTAGACAAAAAAAATAAGCAAGTGGCGTCAAGCGGATTGCGTAAAGGCTTAACTAGTTATGGCGATAAGGGATTCTCTTTATTTTTGCGTAAGGCTTTTATCAAAGGTGCTGGCTACACCAATAGCGCATTAGATCGTCCCGTGATTGGCATTATTAATACTGGCAGTGCTTACAACCCTTGTCATGGCAATATGCCGCAATTAATCGAGGCTGTGAAGCGTGGCGTGATGTTGGCAGGTGGACTACCAATGGACTTTCCAACCATCTCCATACATGAAAGCTTTGCTGCGCCTACTAGCATGTATTTGCGTAATTTGATGTCTATGGATACTGAGGAAATGTTGCGTGCTCAACCAATGGATGCAGTGGTCATGATTGGGGGGTGCGACAAAACTGTTCCAGCCCAATTGATGGGTGCTGCTTCTGCAGGCATGCCAGCAATACAGTTAATTACTGGTTCTATGCTCACTGGCTCACATCGTAGTGTGCGAGTGGGGGCTTGTACGGATTGTCGTCGCTATTGGGGGCAGTTCCGTGCTGGTGAGATTGATGAGATAGAAAAGGATGAGGTGAATGATCAGCTCGTTGCCAGTGTGGGCACCTGTTCAGTCATGGGTACAGCTAGTACGATGGCCTGTATCGCAGAGGCTTTAGGCATGACTGTGCCTGGTGGTGCCAGTCCTCCAGCAGTGACTGCAGATCGTATCCGGATTGCAGAGGAGACTGGAGCCAGAGCCGTGCAAATGGCTAAAGATGGCTTAACGATTAATCAGGTTTTAACGGCGGACGCCTTTGAGAATGCCATGCGTGTTTTATTGGCGATTGGCGGGTCTACCAATGGCATTGTGCACTTAGCTGCCATTGCTGGTCGCATGGGTCTTGAAATTGATTTACAGGCGCTAGACAAAATGGGTAATGAAACCCCTGTTTTAGTGGACTTAAAGCCATCGGGTGATCATTACATGGAGAATTTCCATGACGCTGGCGGAATGACTACCCTTCTTAGGGAGCTTAAACCCTTACTGAAGTTAGATGCTATGACGGTAACTGGCCGCACTTTAGGGCAAGAGATTGATGCGGCTCCACCTAGCTTTAAGCAAGATGTTGTGCGCAAATTAGATCAGCCAATTTATCCGTGGGGAAGTATTGCAGTATTGTTTGGCAATTTAGCGCCCGGTGGCGCCATCATTAAGCAGTCTGCTGCCAATGAAAATTTAATGGAACATGAAGGTCGTGCCGTAGTTTTTGAAAATGTACAAGATCTTGCAACGCGCATTGATAGCGAAGATCTAGATGTGACTGCCAATGATATTTTAGTTTTAAAGAATATTGGGCCAAAGGGTGCGCCTGGAATGCCTGAGGCTGGCTATATCCCCATCCCTATCAAACTGGCACGTGCTGGCGTCAAAGATATCGTACGGGTCTCTGATGGGCGCATGAGTGGCACTGCTTTTGGTACGATTGTTCTTCATGTCACTCCTGAGTCGGCAATTGGTGGTCCTTTGGCCCATGTACGCAATGGAGATCGGATTCGTTTAAGTGTGAAAAGTCGAGAGATTAGCCTACTTATTTCTGATGAAGAGTTAGTTAAGCGGGCACAAGAAAATCCGATTATTGAGCCTACTGCAGAACGTGGTTATTTGAAGTTATTTTTGGATGCTGTGACGCAGGCTGATAAGGGGGTTGATTTTGACTTCCTGAGAGCGGCAAAGATGGTTGGTAAAACACCAAAATAAAATACCAATCAATTGATTTTTATATAGGCGGGGCATGAGCGAAATCTCACAGTGGGTAAATCTAAGCGTTGAATTAACAAATGCATTGGGAGAGGCTGTCCATTTTGATACCGCTCATCAAGCGGTATATGCTTCAGAGGCTTCTAATTACCGACAAATCCCAATAGGGGTTGTAACCCCTAGAAATACTGAGGAGTTTATTAAGGGCATAGAGATTTGTCATCGCAATCAAGCGCCTGTATTAATGCGTGGTGGTGGCACATCCATGAACGGACAGACAGTTAATCATGCAGTCATTTTTGACATCTCAAAATACTGCAACCATATTCTTGAATTAGATCCTGTTGCTGGTACTGCTTTGGTAGAGCCTGGGGTGATATGTGACTCTTTAAGGGATGCTGCCGAGGTATATGGGTTGACATTTGCACCTGACCCCTCTACACACAGCCGCTGCACCTTAGGCGGGATGGTGGCGAATAATTCTTGTGGTGCTCACTCAGTGATGGCGGGTAAGACCTTGGAGAACACTGAGGCTTTAGAGATTTTGACCTATGATGGCACACGTTTTTGGGTGGGCCCGACATCTGATCAAGAGTTGGAAGCAATCATTGCCGCTGGAGGGCGACAGGGTGAGATTTATCTGGCTTTGCGCAATTTACGAGATCGCTATGCAGAATTGATTCGTGCACGTTTTCCGAATATTAAGCGCCGGGTATCTGGGTATAACTTAGATCAACTCTTGCCAGAAAATGGCTTTAACGTAGCCCGTGCATTAGTTGGCACTGAGGGTACTTGCGCGCTGACTTTATTAGCAAAAGTCAGGTTGGTAAAGAGCCCACCTCATCGGGTAGTTTTAGTATTGGGGTTTGAGGATATTTATGTTGCAGGCGATGCGGTTCCTGAATATCAACAATTTAATCCTATTGCTATTGAAGGTTTAGATTACAAAATTATTCGAGGGCTGCAGCAGCGTAACTTGGCTAAAGCTGAAATTGATTTATTGCCTGCAGGCAATGCTTGGGTGGTGTTGGAGTTCGGTGGAGATACGATTGCTGGTGCCTATGCGCAAGCAGAAAAGGCGGAGGAGTACTTCAAAGCAAGAATTGGGGGTCCGAGGCCTTCTAGCTGGATAGTAGACGATCCGCAATTGCAAAAGCGCATTTGGTCGATTCGAGAAAACGGCGCTTCAGCTACACACCTTTCTATTGATCCAAATTCTCCTGATCCTGTCGTTGGCTGGGAAGATGCTGCAGTAGATCCTCATCGACTGGGCGATTATCTGCGGGCATTTCAGGCACTAGTCGATCGATTTGACTATGAAACCTCTTTATATGGCCACTTCGGCGATGGCTGCGTTCATGCGCGCATTACCTTTAACCTAAGAACGGTTGAGGGCGTTGCTAAATTTAGGGAATTTATTCGTGAGGCCGCCATTCTGGTCGTTGAGTTTGGTGGCTCTTTAACTGGTGAGCATGGAGACGGACAAGCGAGAGCAGAATTTTTGCCGATTATGTTTGGCGAGGAGTTGATGGATGCCATGCGTGAGTTCAAGCGTATTTGGGATCCTCAAAACAGACTCAATCCTGGCAAGGTAATGAACCCCTACCGCGTAGATGAAAACCTACGTATGGGGCCCGAGTACAAGGTAGTTAACATCAAGACCAAACTTAATTTCTTGAGTCAAGAAGGTAATGGATTTCAGAGAGCAGTTGAGCGCTGTGTTGGTATGGGTAAGTGCCGGAGTGAAAAGGGTGGAACCATGTGCCCGAGCTATCGCGCAACCAAAGAAGAGCGCTTTTCTACACGTGGCCGCTCCCGATTGTTTTGGGAGATGCTGCAGGGCGAAGTGATTGCTGATGGTTGGCAGAGCACCGAAGTCAAAGAGGCATTAGATACTTGCTTAGCTTGCAAAGGATGTAAAAGCGACTGCCCTGCGCACGTCGATATGGCTTCATATAAAGCAGAATTTTTATCGCACTATCATGAGAAAAACCCCAGATCCCGTCAAGCGCTTACCATGGGCAGAATTGGTGACTGGGCGCCATTGGCAAGCCAGTTTTCATGGTTGATTAATGCAGTGATGAGCACGCCAATGCTTTCAAATATCGCGAAGTTTATTGGTGGGGTAGCACAAGAGCGTACGATGCCCAAGTTTGCGAGTCCTACTTTTAGCAAGCAATTTAAACCTGTAAAGCACTCTCAGCAAAACCAACCGAAGGTGATTTTGTGGGTGGATACTTTCTGTGAGCACTTTCATCCTGAGGTGGCTAATGCTGCTGTTGAAGTGCTCAGTCATGCGGGCTTTGAGGCAATCCTGCCTAAGACTCCATTGTGTTGTGGCCGACCTTTATATGATTTTGGTTATCTTGATCTTGCAAAACAAAAGCTTGAGAAAATTTTAGATGCAATTGGTGAGCAGATTGATGGCAAAGAAGGTGCTCCGATTGCGGTAGTGGGTTTAGAGCCTGGATGTATGTCTGTATTTAAAGATGAGTTACTGAAATTCTTTCCAGACGATCCAAGGGCAAGGTTATTGTCATCAAATACCTATCTACTCGGCGACTTCTTACATGAGCAAGGCTATGTGCCGCCGCCATTAGAGTGCGAGGTGTTAGTGCATTCACATTGCCATCAAAAGTCCTTGTTTGGCACTAAAGGCGATGTCGCTCTCTTAACTGCCCTAGGTGCTAAAGCGGACTATATTGACAGTGGTTGCTGTGGCATGGCAGGTTCATTTGGATTTAATCCAAAACATATTGAGATTTCTAAAGCAGTTGGCGAATTAGTATTGTTGCCAGCGATTCGTAAGGCAGATAAAAAGACCATTATTTTGACTAATGGCTTTAGCTGCAGAGAGCAGATTGAGCAAGAAACAGGACGTCAGGTAATGCATCTTGCTGAGCTCTTACTTAAAGCGCACCGATCTCAATCATTAGTGATATCCTAGAAAAATGTCCTAAGTAGGGCTATAGCGATATATAAATCAACCTTCTGATGCTTATTTCTAGCTAATTACTCTCAAGCCAAACTCAATGCCGTAGCAAGGCAACTCAATGAACGTCCTAGAAAAACACTAAACTATCAAACACCGGCAGAACGTTTTGCCCTAACTGTTGCATCGACGGGTTGAGATCAAGACCAATAGCAGTCAACCATAAGCATTTTAGGTATAAGTACTAGTCATAAATAATTCTAGATAAAATACTGTCAATTTCCTTGAGCTGATTTAGTATTTAGCTAACTCTAGGCCTTAGCTCTGGTGATATATCTATCCTTTGGGTCATTAAATGAAACTGAGTAAATTAAAGCGGTTAGCTGTTGGCTTGTCTCTAGCAATCTTTCTAGCTTCCGCAACCACCTCTTTCGCACAAACTGCTCCTACTCAAAAGAAGCCCAATATTGTTTACTTCCTGGTTGATAACACGGGGTGGGGTACTTTTGGTGTGTATGGTGGAACAGTAGCAACGCCAAACATTGATAAGTTAGCTAGCCAAGGTATTCGCTTTAATAACTACAACGTTGAGGCTCAGTGCACGCCATCACGTTCCGCCATCATGACGGGCCGTCACCCCGTTCGATCAGGAACTACTTCAGTTCCTTGGCCCGGTCAAGGAAAGGCTGGCATGGCGCCTTGGGAATACACCATTGCTAAGCTACTGTCTGATTCTGGCTATGCCACTGCTTTATATGGCAAATGGCATCTTGGAGATACCCAAGGACGTCTTCCTAATGATCAAGGTTTTGATGAATGGTGGGGCATCCAAAATACTTGGTTTGAGGCAGGCTATACACAGTGGCCATTATTTAAAGAGAGCGGTCTTCCTGTGCCAATGATTTGGGAAGGCAAGAAGGGGCAGCAATCTAAACCAGTGATGCCGCTTGACCTCAAGATTCGTCCAATCATTGATGAAAAGTACATCATTCCTAAGACCGTTGAATACATCAAGAAAAATGCAGCAGCGGATAAACCATTCTTTGTTTATGTAGGCTACTCAGAAATGCATGAGCCACCCATGCCAAATCCAAACTTTTCCTTAAAGTCAAAAGCTCGTGGAGGTGTCTTTGCAGACTTAATTGCCGAGATGGACTATCGCGTGGGCCAAGTCATGGATGCTGTTAAAGAAGCCGGCATAGAAGACAATACAATCTTTATTTTCAGTAGTGATAATGCTGGCGGTGGCGCAAGCCCTCAAATTGGTGGGGCAACCAATGGACCATTTCGTGGTGATTTCTTCAACACTCCATTTGAGGGAAGCATGAGAGTTCCTGCAATGATTCGTTGGCCAGGAAAAGTACCCTCAGGCGTCGTTACCGAAGAGATGTTTGCTGCCGTTGACTGGATGCCAACAATCGCCGGAATGGTTGGTTCATCTAATTTGGTTCCTAAGGATCGACCGATCGATGGTATTGATGCCTCAAATTTCATGTTCGGAAAGAGCAAAACAACGGGTCGTGAATATTATCCATTCTTTGGTATTGATGGTCAGTTGATGTCGATTAAATGGAAGATCTATAAAACTATCTACAGGTATGCGCAGTCTCCCGTATCTATACAGCAGCCCTTTGTAACAGCTCAGATACCGATGATTTATGACTTAAGTAGCGATCCGCATGAAGATAACAATCTCATGTATACGGATCTGACCTTAGGTTGGGTTTATGCTCAGAACTTTAAATGGATTGATGGCTACGAGCGCAGTGTGAAGGAGTACCCCAATATTAAGGTCGGTGAAGACTTCAAGGGTTACCCGAAAAAGTAATGACTGGGTATTCAGACTAGAGAGTATGGAGGGATAAATGTTATCAAAACAAATGTTGATTGGTATCTTATCCATTTCAATAGCTGCGCCAACCGTATTTGCGCAATCAGCGCCCAAACAAAAGAAACCGAACGTTGTTTTTATTCTTGCTGATAATGTAGGTTATGGAGACATGGGGCCCTACGGTGGCGGTGAACTACGAGGCGCTCCTACGCCACGCACTGATGAATTAGCCAAGAGTGGGCTGAAGCTGACCCAGTATTTGGTAGAGCCAGCATGCACACCATCTCGTGCTGCATTAATGACCGGGCAATACTCTATTCGCAATGGTTTGTCGCTTGTTGCAGAGGCTGGCACTCCTAGTACTTTGCCAGGCAAAGCCTACACAATGGGTCAATTGTTTAAAGATGCAGGTTATGCAACCGCAATTTTTGGAAAATGGCATTTGGGTAGCGCACCAAAAAGCTTGCCTGGTGCTCACGGATTTGATCAGTATTACGGTTTACCGCCGGATGTCTCTTGGGACTCTGCCACCTATGTTGCACAAGCTATACAAACACATTCCTATCCAAATGTACCCGATAAGGTTTTATATGAAAAGGGACCTTGGATTACTCAGCAAAAGGGAAATGGACCGATTCAGCGTGTGAAGCCATTTACGATGGAGGTCAGAGCAGAGATTGATAATGAATTGACTGAAAAATCAATTGCATTCATGAAGCAGGAGAATGCAGCTGGTAAACCATTCTTTCTTTATCTGCCGTTCTCAATGGGTCACTCACCGAATCTTTCTTCAAAGCAGTTCGCTGGAAAGTCCCGCATTGGTCAGTACGGTGACAAATTGATGGAAGGTGATTATCACGTCGGACAAATTATGGATGCCCTCAAAGAAATGAATATTGAGAACAATACTATTTTGGTTTTTGCCTCTGATAATGGTAGCACTGGCCAATATATGATGACTTATGATCGATTGGGTCTTGGTGCTCCTGACATGGGATCAAATGGGCCATTTCGTGGGGATCTAGGCGAGGCTACGGAAGGAGCTGTCCGGACTTTTTGCTTTATTCGCTGGCCTGGTCATATCGCTCCAAATACCTCTTCATATGCCATGTTTTCGATCATGGACTTTATGCCAACCTTTGCTGCTATCTTAGGCGCTAAGCTACCAACAGATCGAGCCATTGATGGAGTGAATCAATTCGATATGCTTACTGGTAAGAGCAAAATAGGTAATCGCGAACATTTAATTTCATTTATTGGCGCAGATTTAGTGGCAGTTCGCTGGAAGCAGTGGAGAATGTATTTTAGGGATATGAATCGTACGGGCACTGGACAGCAAATGCTTGGCGGCATAGCTGCGAATTCAGTTCCAATGTACTACCCTAAGGTTTATAACATTGAAATGGATCCGCATGAAGATTTACAGTTAGTAAATTACGAATCAATTTCAGTTAACGCTTTCAAAGCAATTCAAGAGTATCTTGCCTCGGTTAATAAGTTCCCTAACCCCCCACCTGCTAACTTAACCAACTTTAATCAGCGTTAAGAGGGAATGTTGAGTGCATAGCCAGCTCTGCAAAGGAAGTTTAGGAATTTTCTCTAAACTTCTTTTGATTCCAATCAGCTTCTTTTCGTCACAATCAGTATTGGCAGATGAGGGTGGCGTTCCCTTTTGGATGTCTGGGCAATACGCAAGCATGGCAGCAGTCCCAATGGCAACTGGTTGGTCCTTAGTGGCGATGCCTTATGTCTATAGCGGTAATGCAGACAAGTCAAAAACATTTCAACGCGGTACAAGTCTAAATGCTGGTGTAAGTACTAGAGAATCTTTAATTTTAATGCAGTTGGGATATGTTGCGGAAGAAAAGATTTTCGGTGGACAGCCCTATGTAGGTTTAGGTTGGGGCCCAGGCTCAAATACCACTTCTGCATCCGTAAGCATTACAAATCCCAATACTCAATTTAATCGCTCGAATACAAGCAATGGAAGTACTGATATCTACCCTCTGGCTAGCTTGACGTGGAATCAAGGAAACAATAATTTCAAGACTTATGTGACTGGTGATATTCCAGTAGGCACCTATAACTCAACGAGTCTTTCGAGTATTGGTATTGGTCATGCAGCCATGGATGCAGGTGGTGGCTACACCTACTTGAATAACACGACTGGCCTTGAATTTTCTGGGGTGCTAGGCGCTACTTATAACTGGATAAATTCTCAGACCAATTACCAGAATGGCATTGATTCCCACCTAGACTGGTCCGTTTCACAATTTGTGTCACAAAGCTGGCAAGTGGGTATTGCGGGGTATGGTTACTACCAGCTCACCGCTGACTCAGGAAGTGGAAATAGGGTAGGCGCTTTTAAATCTCGAATTGCGGCTATTGGCCCACAGATTGGCTACCTATTTAATATCGGTACGAAACAGGCCTATATCAATTTGCGCGCTTATAAAGAGTATTGGGCTCAGAATCGGGTTGAAGGCTATGCAACGATTGCGACCATTAGCATCCCACTAGGAAAGTAGCAATATGAAGAATGTTCAACGCTGGGTGTTATTAATTGCGGTCTTGGCTACTTTGAGCTTATGTGCGTATTTGGTCTGGAGTAATTTATTTTCAAAACCTCAGCAAGTAATTCCGGAAATCCATCTCGGTGATGGTATTAACGGTCCCAAAGGAATGGCATGGATTCCTAGTGGTCAGTTTTTGATGGGGAGCGATTCAAAAAAAGCACAAGCTAATGAGAAGCCTACGCATAAAGTAAAGGTATCAGGATTTTGGATGGATACCACTCACATCACCAATGATCAATTTGCACAATTTATAAAAGAAACAAATTACAAAACTACTGCAGAGCAAGTTCCTGATTGGGAAGCGATCAAAGTGCAATTACCACCTGGAACGCCCAAGCCTCCCCCTTCAGTATTGGTACCGGGAGCAATGGTTTTTGTTGGTACGAAAGCTAAAGTGAATCTGAATGATTACTCACAGTGGTGGGCATATGTGCCTGGTGCTGACTGGAGACATCCAACCGGCCCCAAAAGCAATATTGATGGCAAAGGAAATCATCCTGTAGTTCAAGTGAGCTACGAAGATGCTTTGGCCTATGCTAAGTGGGCCGGAAAAAGATTGCCTACAGAAGCAGAGTGGGAGTTTGCTGCTAGGGGCGGCTTGAATCAAGCAACCTATGTATGGGGCGATCAATTAGAGCAAGAGGGAAAGCTACCGGCCAATATTTGGGATGTGAAAAAACAAGCCTTCCCAGTGGTAAGTCCTAAGGCTGGCGGCGCGGTTGGCACTAGTGCGGTTGGAACCTTTCCTCAAAACGGTTATGGCCTATTTGATATGACGGGTAATGCATGGCAGTGGGCCGCTGATTGGTATCGCTCAGATTATTTTGCGATTCAAGCTAAAGAGTATGGCAATAGCGTGATTGATAACCCCCAAGGACCTAGCAGCTCGTATGATCCAGATGATTACGGCGTTCCTGCTAACGCCCCTAAAAGAGTCATTCGTGGGGGATCATTCTTATGTAACGAGGATTACTGCCAATCCTATCGTCCAAGTGCGCGGCGCGGCGCGGATCCTTATAGCCCAATGTCGCATTTAGGTTTTCGGCTGGTAAGTGACGCAAGTCGTTAGGAAATGGCTACAAACCTTACTCATCATGAAAATTTTTGTACCTATTTTATTCTGCCTTTTTGTTTCAGTGGCTTACGCAGAAGACTTACTTGTACCTATTTCTAAATTCGATAATGATTCGCAACAATTGGTTGATAGTAAAGTCTGGGAGTTGTGGGGACTCCACAGTTACAAAGGGGATGATAAATATCAAAATACGGCGCTCTTGCGTTACTACCATCCGCTACAGACTGATGCATGGCGCGGTCGTATGCGTATAGATGCTTCACTTGTATCAAACTCTGACTCAACATCATCAAATAACAATGCCGCTCAATATACGCTTGGCAATACATTAGTTACTGTTTGGGGTCAAGATAACTACTTTTTAAAACCACTTGGGGCATTGTTTGGAGGGCACCTTAGTTTACCGTCTGATACTAATGGGCAGTGGGCGGTAGGTCCGCAGTTGGGATGGAGTTTCTTACCTGAAGTTAATAACGCACTCAACGTTAGTAGCTTTCACCCTTATTAAGGTACATGTATGGTTTTGATCGAAAGAATAATAGTTTTGGAACTAAGCCTCCCTATAAAGAAAAACGCCACCCTGTGAACTGACCCCAAGAAGTTGGACAGTTTAGTTAGGTTAGCACGAGGGATTGAGTTCGGTATTGCACTGGGCTCAATCCCTTTAGTTTTTGTTTGATTCGATCATGGTTGTAGTAGTCGATATATTCCCTTAGCTCAGCTTTAAATGATTGAACATCGTCAAACTTCTTTTGGTAGAAGAACTCGGTTTTCATAATCCCAAACCAGTTCTCCATCACGGCGTTATCAAGGCAATTACCTTTCCTAGACATACTCTGAGTAATGCCTTGCTTACGTAAGGCTGTTTGATACAACCCCATCTGGTATTGCCAACCTTGATCTGAGTGCAACAGCGGCTTATCGGCTGGCCTTAGTTGTTTAAAAGCCTTTTGGAGCATCTGCATGACCGAACTGATCTGTGGTCTGTCGGCAATCTCATAAGAGATGATCTCCTGGTTGTATAAATCTAAGATGGGCGAGAGATAAACCTTCTCACCCTTGATATTGAACTCGGTGACATCGGTCACCCACTTTTGGTTGGGCGCTTTGGCTACAAAGTTGCGCTCTAACAAGTTGGGGGCTTCCTTGCCAATGCCCCCTTTATAAGACTGATAGCGCTTGGGGCGCACGGTGGATTTAAGCCCTAGTTGCCCCATGAGCTTTTGCACTGTCTTGTGGTTGAGGTATTGCTGTTGATTGCGTAGCTCTAAGTGCACCCGCCGATAGCCATAGCGACCCTGGTGGGCATTAAAGATCTGGGCAATCTGCTCTCTAGCATCCTGATAAGGATCGGCTTTACTACTAGCTTCTCGCCAGTAGTAATACACGCTCTTAGGCATTTGGGCTGCCAGCAAAATGACTTGCAATGGATGGTGCCGCCTTAACTCAGTAATTACTTGGACTTGTTCTTGCTTGCCAAGTGCTTTTGCTGGGCTAAGGCTTCGAGCTTTTTTAGATAAGCGTTCTCCACTTCTAAATACTGCGCTTTGCGCAGTAACTCTTCATGTGTGAGTGAAGTTAAGGGCTTGCCAAGCAAGGCCTTAATATTGCTAGGTTTTGACATGGGTGGCCGTCCCTTGGGCTTGGGTTCTAGGGCTGTAATACCACCTTCATTGTAGAGGTGTTGCCATTGACCAATCGTACTGGGTGCTGCAATATTAAAATGAGCAGCAGCGGGCCTTATAGATATCTGATTGATCTGCATATACCGGAGCACTGATAGGCTTGCCAGAATATCGGTTGATATTACAAATACATCGGATATTGATTGGAAGATTGATATTCGAAAATCTATAGCGCGACCACCGCTTTCAATTAGGCCGCTGCTAATAAAAATTGCTGAAGATACAAGAGCAAAGGCGAGAAGGGTTTTTGCGCATCGCGGCCTTTATAACAAGAGCACTCCCAAAGAGGAAATACACAATGCGTGGAGATCTGAGGTATTTAAGGGTGGAAGCTGCCCAAGCAAAACACTAGTCCATGAAAACCATCTGGGCACCATTGCCCGGTAGCCAGACTTTGTTTCTGACATGCCCAGTGTATGAAGTATTGCTTGAAGGTACTAGAGGTGGGGGCAAGACCGATACCTTACTCATGAGCTATGCCCAACATGTAGGTAGAGGCTTTGGTGATCACTGGCGCGGCACACTCTTTCGCCTGACCTATCCACAATTGGCTGACGTAGTGGCAAAGAGCAAGCGCTGGTTCTATCAAATCTTTCCAGGAGCCAAATTCAATGAATCAGACTACGTATGGAAGTGGCCCACCGGAGAGATGCTGTACTTCCGTTATGGGGCTAATGAAGACGACTACTGGAATTACCATGGCCATGAATACCCATGGCTAGGATTTGAGGAGCTCACTAACTGGCGAAACCTTTCTTTCTACGAAGCAATGCATTCGACCTGTAGGTCATCCCATCCTGGAATGCCGAGGATGGTGCGAGCTACCTGTAATCCATTTGGTGTAGGGCATGCATCCGTAAAGCAGCGATTTCAGATTGGCGCAATACCTGCTGGGCAGATCATTAGGCAAGAGGGCGCACTCCCCAGAGTCAGAATTCATTCGACGATTTATGAGAACACGCACCTACTCAAAAATGATCCTAACTACCTGATGAGCCTAGAGTCTCTAAGCGATCCAAACAGGCGTAGAGCCTGGTTAGAAGGAGATTGGGATATCCACGTGGGAAGTTTCTTGGAAGGCGTGTGGCAGCCCTCTAAACACGTAGTAGCACCCTTCGCAATTCCACCGACTTGGAAGGTCTGGCGATCTATGGATTGGGGTTATGCGAGACCATATGCCGTATATTGGTTTGCCTTATCCAATGATGGAGTCTATTACCTATGGAGAGAGCTCTATGGGTATGGGGATAAAGAAAACACCGGCACCAGAGAGGATGCAACAGTAGTTGCAGAGAAGATTAAGAAGATTGAGATCCATGATCAACGCTTTGGATATGAATATCGGATGAACCTAGCTGACCCATCTATCTTCTCTAAGATCGGAGCAGAAAGATCCATAGGTCAAATCTTCAGAGACAAAGGCGTCAAATGGACCGAGGCCTATAACGCCCCCAGAAGCAGGGTAAACGGCGCTCAAGAAATTTCCGGCTACTAGCTGAAGACAGGCTAAAGATCTTCTCAACCTGTAAGCATTGGCTCAGAACTATTCCACAGCTACCACCAGATTCATTGAATCCGGAAGATGTGGATACCGATGCAGAAGACCATGCTTGGGATGCAACTAGATACGGGGTGATGCGGGCGAGAAGAGTTGCCGATACTGTTGTCTGATAAGCGAAAAGTCTGCTTTACATCCCATTTCTGCCGTTCAGTTAAGTTTTTTTGTGGCGCCTGATCGGCGGAGAACGGCCAATAGCAGTCTTTAACAGGGCGCAGATGATTGGGAGCGCTTCCAAGGTGTAAGAGGTTTTTTTGGATTAAAATTTCAAAAGTTATGAATTTCCATAAAAACCGCCTCATTCACTGGATAGCTGCTCTAGCAATTGCAATGAGTGCGCTTGCGCCAGCAGTTTCTCAAGCGGTATCGCTAGCGAAGCATGGCCAAGGTTTTGCAATGGAGATTTGTTCGGTTGATGGCAGCAAGCTGCAAATCAATGTGCAGGGTGATGAGCAAGAAGTAGCGGAGCAAGCTCAGCCATGTCCATATTGTGTAGCTCAAAATAGCATCACACCAGCCTTTAATACCAATCTCACATTCCAAGCGCCGCAAACTTTAGCGTTGCTGCCACAGCTTTTCTATCAATCACCCAAACCACTCGCAGTTTGGGTAACACCTCCCTCAGCAGCACCTCCTACACAAGCCTAAATATTTTTAGGGCATAGCCTAGCTATGCGATAGGCAACACCATGTTGTCGCAATCTTGTGTGGAGAAGTGTATGTATTTGTCGGAAAAAATCTCACGTCGTTTAAAGCGCGTCTATATCGGTATAGCCATGGGCTTTGCTATTTGGCTTTTATATACCAGCTGCTTGGTTATCTTAAATGCAGTTGGTGCACACACGCCCATAGGCAGTACTGAATTCGTACTTATGCCAATTGCCCCAAATCAAAAATAAACCAAATTCAAATTAATCAACCTTAACTTTCTTGGACTCAAAATGAATATCCCATTCAAACTCAAGTGTTCAGTTGGAACACTCCTATTTGTAGCAACACCAGTACTAATGGCACAAAGTAGCGCTCAGTCATCTAAAGACCCTGAATCACATGTCATCGTATCTACTGGAATGATGGATAAGGGGTATGACGTAGATAAGGCTAGCAGCGGTACAAGAATCAGTACGCCGCTGATAGAAACCCCCATGTCCATCGATGTAGTTGACCAACAATTAATTCGAGATAAAGCAATATTGACCCCAGCTGAGCTGGCAAATGTTGTTTCTGGGGTTCAACAAAATGCAGGCTACGGAAATACAGCTTCACAGGATTTTATTATTCGTGGTTTTTCGAGTAATGGCGTGAACTACCGAGATGGTTACCGCATGAAAGATAGCTACACTCCAAGGGATATGTCTAACGTTGAGAGGGTTGAATTTGTTAAGGGGCCAGATTCAGTTCTTGGTGGCGCATCTCAGCCAGGCGGCGCAGTCAACACAATCACTAAAAGGCCGCTTGACTATAAGTATGGCTATGTAGATATTCAGGCTGGCAGCTATGCTTTCCTTCGCGCAACCGCAGATGTCAATGAAGTATTCGGTGATGTTGCAATTCGTCTAAACATGGCCGGAGATCAAAGCAATAGTTTTGTTAATTACGAATCCTCAAAAAATGGCCTGATTGCGCCGTCTTTGAAATGGAAGGTAAATAGCGATATTGAAGTTCTCTATGCGGGTGAATTTCAAAGAACTACGATGAATGGGGCTAGCAACGGCCTGCCTAATCTCGCGGGCGTCCAAAATTTATCTGCTGGTACAAATATGAGCGAGCCATGGGCGCGCTCCAGCAATAATAATTCTATTAACCAGCTCGACTTTAAGTGGAAATTTGATTCCGATTGGACCTTTAGGCAGGGTTTGTTTAAGGCTGACTCAACAATGTCGCAGCCTTATGCAATTACGCCTTCGATGAATAAGGATCCCGTTGCCTCTGGCGAAACGCTTACATCTGCGTGGAGACAGTTATTTGTTAGCGGACAAAATCAGAAGAACACCTCATCCCAAACAGAGTTTTATGGAGATGTAAAAACTGGAGATGTAAAACATAAAGTGTTGATAGGATATGAGTACTCCCAATCCAAATGGAATGTTAATTCGAATGCTTACTTACAGGATTTTATCAATGCCCCTTATTGGAATACTTTTAATTTACTATCTCAGACACCGCAAGTGGGTCAAACGGGAACTACAAATTATGGGTGGACGCAGAATACAAACTCCCAGTCTAATGCTGTCTATTTGCAAGATCAAATGAGCTTAGGAGGTTTTAGGGTGATGGGCGGCATTAGATCTGAGAAAGTGAACTCGACAAATACTTTGAATTCTCTCTATACAGGAAATTTAATGGGATATCCACAAAGTGATATTTGTGCGTATTTTGTTACGGGCAACCCAAATGCACCTTGCAGTTTTTTGGGGTTAACAATCAACCCATATACTTCCGCCTCCAATACCTCTCAAAACGACTCAGCAACAACAGGCCGGTTTGGTTTGCTTTATATGTTTACTCCACAGACATCGGGGTACTACAGCTGGAGCCAGTCATTTACACCTAATGCTGCATACCAAGGTGCAGGCGGCTCTATTCTGCCGTCGCAACGTGGCTTGCAAAACGAGTTAGGTGTGAAACATAATTTCTGGCAAGGCTTAGATGGAACAATTTCCGTCTTTAACATTACCAAGAATAATGTGCCCGTTGTCCTGAATGCTACTGCGGGTACTTATGCAGTAAATGGGCAGCAGCAGAGTCAGGGTTGGGAAGCAAGTCTAGTGGGTCAAGCCACTTCCAGTCTTAAGCTTATTGCTAATGCAACGGGCTTGAATGCAAAGGTCACTCAGGATTCGAATCCAGCAAACGTTGGTGCACGTTTATATGGTGTTCCACAATTTTCGGCTAACTTCTGGGGAATGCAAGATTTGCCATTGGATATCCCAGGTAAAGTCTCGCTTGGCGCGGGCGCCGTTTATGTTGGACAACGCGCAGCAGCGGTACCAAATTTGAGTTATTTCACCTTACCTGAATACACATCAATTGACGCGGGAATCTTTTATAAAATTGATCGTGTAAATCTGGCGTTAAACGTTAAAAATATTACTGGAGCCACTATATTGAATTCTATTCAAGGTACAGGCGTTAATCGCTATGCGGGCACGACTTACCTTGCAACTGCTGGAATTAACTTTTAATCGTGAGCATGAATCGCCGCCGTTTTTCTAGAGTTGCAGCCTCATTGGGCATTACTACATTGCTTGGTGGGGCTCGTAGTGCTTCCTCAAAAGAAGTTGGTGGCGCCTCTGGCGCCGTCGCTGCGGTTAGCGCACCCCAGAATTTGGAGCAATTAGAGGCTCAACATATGGCCATGATGAGTAAATACAGCTCATTTATGACTGGCCCTAAGCTGACTATAGGTATGGTGGTATATCCAGGCATGTTCTTAATGGATTTAATTGGCCCATTAACGGTATTTGAGGCACTGATGAATCGAGAGATCCATTTGCTTTGGAAGAATTTAGATGTCGTTAATGATGTGAGGTCAGAAGGTGGCGCCTACATCCCAATTCGCCCTACAACTGCCTTTAAAGATTGCCCCAAGAATCTTGATGTTCTTTTTGTTCCAGGCGGAGTGCCTGGTACTTTTGCCATGATGGAGGATCCAGAAGTCATTGGATTCTTGGCTGAGCAAGGTAAGACTGCAAAGTATGTCACCAGTGTTTGTACGGGATCCCTCATTCTCGGGGCAGCTGGATTGCTTAATGGTTATAGAGCTACAAGTTATTGGTCAATGATCGATGTCTTAAAGGAGTTTGGCGCAATACCAGCAAGAGGCAGGGTAGTTGTTGATCGCAACAGAATTACTGGTGGTGGCGTTACTGCGGGTCTTGATTTTGGCTTAAAGATTGTTGGCGAGCTTAGAAGCCCAGAGTATGCGCAGGCGGTACAGCTTTACTTAGAATACGACCCATCGCCGCCTTATAACGCAGGCTCGCCCCTGAAGGCGCCTGCAAGGGTGCGTGAATTTATCCAGGCTATGTTTGGGGGTCTTAATAAATTAGCGGAAGCAACCGCGATCAAGGTAAGAAAGCAATACCCCAGTAGATTTGGTCGTTAGAGGCTTTATTCAAGATATCGTTTGACTTGGATCAAATAACCCATTTGGTTTTATTAGGAAAATTATCAGTTGTATTTAAAAAGGAGTAGTTCATGCTTATTAAGACTTTGAAATTAGCGGTAATCGCCGCTTTGGCTGCTGTATCGCTTTCGGCTTTTGCTGGTGCCAACGACCCATTGTTTATTAATCTTTCAACCGATGAAATGCATCGCTCAACCATGGCGATTAACTTTGGTAAGCATCACTCAGCCAACGGTCATCCATTAAGTATTTTCTTGAATGACAAAGCCGTTATCTTGGGTGTTAAAGCTGGCTCAGAGAAGTATGCCGCTCAACAAAAAGAGCTGTCAGATATTGCTGCTAAAGGTGGCTTGGTCATCATGTGCCCAATGTGCTTAAAACAGGCTGGATATACCGAAGCAGATTTAATTTCCGGAGTTCAACTTGGTAGCCCAAAAGTTACTGGTGACGCCTTGTTCAAAGATGGCACCAAAACGATGAGCTGGTAATTAAATATATGTTTAATTGTTGAAGATGTGCTTTATTAAGCACCGCAAGCTCGTTCACTGGATAGCCGCTTTAGCTATCTTGCTGGGTGCGCTTGCGCCTGCTGTTACACAAGCTTTATCTTTGGCCAGCAATGGTCAAGGCTTTGTCGTTGAGATTTGCACTACCAGCGGCACCAAAATGACCCAGGTCATTGGGGATGAGGAATCTTCTTCATCTCCTGCCATGGCCAGCCACTGCCCATACTGCGTAGTCCAGCCAATCTATCTATTACCTAGCATTAGCGCATTTGAATTTGTAGCCCCTCAAAGCTATGTCACTCGATCGCTATCCACTTATCAATCCCCTCAGATACTTTCTGCATGGGTCAGACTTCCTTCTAGAGCACCACCTGCCGAATCCTAAATCACTGAGTTGACATGGCTTTGCTATGTCGTTTGGCAGGAATGATTGCCGTTGATTTATGAGGAGGTATTGATGTACGCCATTATTGAGCGCCCTGAAAATGGGGCCACAGCAAAACAGATTATTTCTAAAGTTTCACAGGAAGTGTTGCTGCCAGCAGAGCAGATAGAAGGTCACTATTGCGACAATCGGTTTCCATCGCGTAAGCCTATTGATCGCTACTCTTGCGTAGAGCTGATTCGCTATATCTGGATTAACCAATCATCGAGAAGGGCATTTGTAGTTAAGCTCCCTAAAGATTTGCCTACGGATAACGCTTTTATTCAGAGCTTTGATGACCATTATTTGGGATATGTCCCCCAAAAGCTGGGGAGGGCGCACCTAAAGGATTTGGCTGTCCTGCATAAGAAGATCAATGATATTGAGAAATACAAACGACAATTAGGTACAGGCATCTTTGCTTTGATGGGTACAGCTGGTATGAGTGCTTTCTCTAAAAGAGAGCTCAGCAGCTTATTGTCAGAGCAGGCTAAATCTCTTAGACCCGTCTACGCCATGATTGAAGAGCGTCTAGAGGTTTTAAGGGGTGAGTTAGCCAGCAAGAGAGGCATCTTTCAACGTGGTAACTCCCATAGCTATTACGATAGGCTGGCAGCATGAGTAAATGGCTACGGAAGCTACCTGGCTATCAAGTCTATGAGCCAGGGCTTGAGCGCAAGGTCTTGCAAGAGCTCCCTCAATTTATCATATTTGGCAGTTTAGCTTTAGCGCTACCAAGCTTGCTATCAAGGTTGTTACTGTCTACCAAGGCACAAAGAATTATTGATATTTTGGTGATTAGTGCGGAAATCTTCTTCTTAGGCATGGCGCTGACCTTGGCTATTGCCGCTTTTATTGTGATGCTATCCAAAGGTCCTGCCTACGTAGCTGATGCATACCCATTGATAGATTTTGATAGCCCAGCACCCAAACACCAAAAAAAACAGTAAATCCATTTCTTGGGTGTGGCTGATTTAATCGTAGAATAAAGTTCTTATTTTGGTTGGTAGGGTGGAAGATCTTTATCCTTTAGTAACGTTTTTGAGTTATGTGGATCTCTCCAGGAATCATTAAATTAAGCAACTTCATCAATATGCGCCCTTATAAATTTCTTTTACTACTAATGTCCGCCACTCTTTTTGCCTGCGCAACTCAGTCAGGCGTATGGGTTAAAAACGATACGGCGCCTCTACAATTTAATCAAGACAACTATGCCTGTCTTCAGGAGTCGCAGCAACCCTATGGATATGCTCAAGGTGGTTATGGTTGGGGCAACGGTTGGGGTCCTGGGTGGGGCGGGTATAACGGCTACTCTGGAGTTCAAACAAATCAGGAGCTTTATTCAGCCTGTATGAAGGCGCGTGGCTATAGTTGGCAACCAGATAAAGTACCGGGTCAATAAGGCTTCTATTTCGTTGGCGGAGGGATTGCTCTGCCATAGTCTGCTTTGGGTCGTTCTCTGCCTGTTAGATTTTGACATATGGATGTCTGCTCTTCATCCTATAGCTGACCTACTAATATTTATCCAGAATAAATCCACGAGCAAAGAGCGAGTCATCTATAAATAGGATGTGCCCCAAGACTCTCAAGCCCTCCCGAAAAAATGGATCGCCCGCATTACACATGCGCGCGCTCACTGGGCAACCTTTCATAAGCGTGTAAGACATAACCGCAATACAGTAGCCGGCTTTAATTGGAATGCCGACCCCACTGGTAAAGACTTCTATAGCCTGAGGGCCAATCTCATACATGGCACGATTTCGGCAGTCTTGCCTAACGTCTACGCACGAAACCCGGAGATATCTACAACACCCACCCACTTGGGCGCGGACATCAAGCTCTTCTGTAAAACGCTAGAGAAAGTCACCAATAGAGCGCTAGAACATGCCCAATTAAAGAATCGGGCCAAGTCGACGGTAAGAGCGGCGCTGACATGTAGCTTCGGCATTCTCAAAGTGATGTATCAGCGAGATCCAGGCAAAGACGGTTATATCCAAAGCCGTATTAATGATGCCCAAGAAAACCTCCTAGCTATTGAAGAGCTAGTGCGAGACCTCCAAGAGAATGACCAACGTCATCATCATGATGCCAAGAGAGCAGAGTTAGAAGAGCTCATCAAGTCACTTCAAGAACAATCAGAGGTCCAATCTGCTGAAGGCCTAGTCATCGATAGAGTCCTTACGGAAAACCTTCTCATCGACCCATCTATCTGTGAGTTCTGGGACTACACCGACGCAGACTGGATCTGCCAAATCATTCCTATGAAACGCGGCCAAGCAGAATCGCTCTACAAGAAGAATTTAGCTAATGCCAAGATCTACCAACCAGGTCAAGGTGAGCCATCTCATAAGAAAGCTAAGCGCCTAGCCTCAATGCAGATGAATGCTGGTTCAGCCCCAGTCAGCGATGATCAGCAAATAGCTGTACTGGAGATCTGGGATAGTGCTACCCAGCGTGTTTACACGATGGTAGAGGGCGCGACTGAATGGCTACGCGAACCTTACTCCCCACCAAGAGCTGGGGAGCGTTGGTACCCATTCTTCTTATTGCCTTACCAAGTAGTAGATGGTCAATTCGTAGGCCCAAGCCTGGTTGATCTGACTGAGCGATTGCAGGATGAACATAACGAAGCCAGGGATCGATTCAATCAACATCGCGACCTCTGTATACCCGGATGGGTAGCATCAGCGGATATCAATGAAAAGACCATCAAGAAGCACTCAGATTCAAGATTCGGTGAGATCACGATTGTGGATACCGAAGGCAAGCCTCTTAATCAGGTGATCATTCCTAGAGGTCACCCGAAGATTGACCCCATCGTCTATGACACCAGTGCGGTACGTTATGACTGGGAGCAAGTTACCGGACTTCAAGATGCAGCGCGCTCCACGGTAGTCAGGCCCAAGACCGCAACCGAAGCAAACATTCTGCAAAGAGCTCTATCTGGGCGCGTTTTTGAATTCAAAGACCAGATAGAAGATTGGTTACAAGAGATCGCGCAATACAGTGCCCAGGTACTTTTACAAGAACTGACCAAAGAGCAAGTAGAGCGCTACATGGGGCCGCCAAGCACCAAGACCACCATGATCAATGGCGAACTAGTCATGACTATGGAGAAAACCTATGACTGGCCAGAGCTCACCAAAGACCGAATCTTTGACATGGTGGACTTGCGCATACGGGCAGGTACTACCGGCGCACCAGATGGCATAGAAGATAAAGAGAGCTGGCTCAAGGTTCTACCCATGATTACGAATCTATCAATTCAGATACAAAACCTACAAGCCAGAGGAATGGATTACGAACATATCCGTAATCTCCTACACGAGACCCTCTTGCGATATGACGATCGTATCGATTCCAATCTATTTATACCGAATGTAGAAAAGCAAGCGGAGGGGTGGTCACGCGATGACGACTCAAACTTAGGAATGAATTGGTTTTCTGAGCGAAGGCAAAAGTCAGGCGCTGAAATGCATTACGGCAGTAACTTATTAAAAGAGGAGACAGGCAATGACGCAAGTAGCAAATGAAGTGGAAGGTTTTAAATCGGAGGTTCTATCCAAGGGTGGCTCAATTCAAAGGGAGCAGAATAGGGAGGCCAAGAAAGAGCGCGAGCGGCTTGAAAAAGAAGCCTATGAGAAGCACGCCACCGAGAGCGCCGCAAGGCGCAATAAGGTAAGGGAAGAGCGCGCATTTGAATTGATAGCGCAAGCAAAGTCTAGGCAGGCAGAAGCTCAATTAGATAAGGAACGTAGCGCTCAGATTAGCGCTCAAATACAAAAAACACAAAAGGCGCAACAGCCTGAACATAAGAGTCAGAGTCGGAGCCAAGCAACCAACTTATTAGATGATTTAAGTAAGACCCCCAATACATCTCTTACCAAGTTATCGGAGGATATTGATGAGGGCGAAGTATTAGAAGAGGAGTCAGAAGCTCTAGAGCCTGAGTCTATATTTACACCTGTAAAGGGCGAAGTGCATGTGCCAGCCTTTATGCCTGCTACAGAGGTTACGGCGCCACTACAAGCCCATGACCTTGGTGAAATACTGCCTGCACCAGTTGCCATTACCGTCGATACACTTCCGAAAGCTGAGATTCAAGTTGAAACAGCTGAAGATTTAATTAAGCGGGCTTTGAACCCCGGATCCTCGGATTCGAGTCCCGATGCCGATCCTAGTCTTAATCCGGAAATCTCTAGCGGCATCAAATCAAAGCGAGGGTGTGAACGTATTCAGAAAATGATTAATGAAAAACGTGATCTAAAAAAGCAGGTGGTTGATTTGCAATCTATGGTGGCCACACTTCAGGATGCAGTTCGCAAATACGAAATAGAGGGTAAGCTTGTAGGCAATGTGATGACCCTCGCCGATAGCCAGAAAAAGCCTTCCGAATTGGTCACGGAAGCAAAACTACAAATGCTCAAGTTCTTAAATACCCGTTCAGATGAAATTGATCACACCGATAAGGCGATCTGCTTTAACAAATACATGTCAGACCCTTTCTACATGCAAGTCTTTGTGCAGAGCAATCAGCCAGAGCAGTGGCAGACCATGATTGAGTCCATCTATGAGGCGATTGGAAGGCCGGAGCCTAGTTTTGGAGGCATTAAGCCTATAGCAACCCATAGCCCTCAACCTATTCGGGCGCGAACCTCAACCCTAGGCGCACCATTGGCTAGCGCAGGCAATCCCATGGATCGAATTGCCCAGCACCTGGGCAATATGGGGATATAGATAGCTGTGAATTACATGCCACTTAAAACTAGTGGCATGTAGACATAAATGTCTTTAGACACCCAAATCGCCTCATTTTGTCTACAAAACTGCCGATATAGTCATTTTTCGTCAACAACTTAGCTTATATCGTGAGGATCAAGCAATTGATGCTGTGAGGGGTTGTCTGTAAATGCGTTACAAGCCTTCATTTTTTCCCAAAGATTTGGGAAGTTCGAATAATCAAATCCAGCGGTCCAACGCCAGGCGCGAGTCATGGATCGGATAAAAGGACTGGGATCATTATTTTGAGACAGCGCTTTTAATGGCAGCAAATAATCCTCACGATAAGCTGTGGGAATAATAATGCGAGAGGCGGAGTGTTGAGTTAAGTAAGCATTCATCGTGAGGCGCGCCGTTCGGCCATTGCCATCCATGAACGGGTGCACTTCAGTAACTACAAACA